>Ga0067045_1027364_pt1 | contig 223124 bp, 241 predicted proteins | sample TerdegcTABiofilm_FD_59184 | JGI IMG/M metagenome (GOLD analysis project Ga0067045, IMG submission 59184) | Combined Assembly of (Gp0054472, Gp0054536) Wastewater bioreactor microbial communities from Singapore -Terephthalate degrading...
CCCCCGCCTCATCCGCGCCCCCGCCCCCGCCCCCGCCTCCCTCTCCCCTCCCTGCCGCCTCCCCCCGCGCTGCCCCCAGCTGCACGATAGCCCACCGCATTCGGGTCCCTCAAGCCTTGGACGTCCCCCTCCCCCCTGCCGCTCCTCCCGAACTCTGCGGCAGTGTCCTCAAGGCTGCTGGTGTATACCCCCTCATCATTGCGCTCTACAGGGATCTCCTTCGGTAGCCTGAGGCCCTCGCTCCCCGCCTCATCCTTGGCCCTGCCGATCCCGCCCCCTGTCCTGCCTCGCTGCCGATCCTCGCCTTCCGGGCACTCTCCCATCTGGCCTCCTCCCTAAACGCTTCTCCGCCTCCCTAATAGGCTCCAAGAAAAACCGGGCTCCGGCTCCGGATGGCCAACCTCCCCCTAGCCGCTAGCCCCTAGCCCCTGGCGGTCCTTTAGGCGCCGGACTCGCCAAAAGTTGCGCCATGGCATAGCTATGCCGGAGCATATCCGCTTATGTCCGAGCTACCCCGCTCCGCTCGATATGCCCTGCCCCTACCACTTCTCGCTGCCTGAAGGTTTGCCTTCAGGTCCTCCAGCAGGCTCCTCCTTCTTCCTGTACTCCTCTTTCTTCCTGTAGTATGCCTGCTTCTCCTTCATCCCCGCACTGGCGCCGCCAGCCTGTGTGCCTCTCTCTTCTCTGCTCTCCGCAGGCTTCTTCTCTCCCATAGTTTTTTCGCTTCTACGTTTTTCTTCCTCTCTCTCGCTCCTTTCCAAAAACTATCCCCAAAAATAACCTCCCCTGTGACCTTTATTAACATTACGAGGAAGAGGAAACCGATAGCGTCTGATGAGCGGACGCCCGCTCCTCAGGGCGCGGGACATTAGGGCTCGCAATACCGCACGAGTGCCGGGCGGCAGGGAAACCCGCGCCTGCCGGCCTGGTCGCCCGCCGCAAAAAAAGCTGGGCGGGCGCGTCATATCCTCTGCCCCTCCTCGAAGATCCGCCCCCAGGGGTCCCCTCCCCCGCCTCCAGCCACCGTGAATATATTGTAGCGCCCCGGGTCCAGCCCCCTCCTGACGTCCTCCCAGCTAAGGGGGGCAGAGACGGTGGCGCAGGGGGTCGCCCTCAGGCTGTAGGGGCAGACGATGACCCTCCCCTGCGAGTTCTGGGGGTAATCGATGAAGACCTTCCCTGGGCCCTTCGAGGCCATGTCCACCGCGACGTTTCCGGATCCAGCCTCCCTAACCACCTCCTTCCCGATCCTCCTCACGAACTCCTTGGCCTGTCCGAAGGTATGGACGGGGGCGACCGGAACGGCGACATGTAGCCCCCTCTTGCCGGATGTCTTCACATATGACTCGACCCCCGCCGAGACCAGCCTCTCCCTGAGCATGAGCGCTGCGTCCACGGCCTCGCCAATCCCGGCAGGGGCCTCCGGATCGAGATCGAAGAGGATCAGGTCGGGCCTGTCGTAGCTCTCGACCCTCGAGAGGGAGATGTGTATCTCGATGGCCGATAGGTTTGCCATCCAGATCAGGGTGTCCAGGTCACCGCCGACCAGGTGGTTGGTTCCCCCCTCCCCCCCTCTCTCCCCCCGAACGCCTCCTGAAGGTCCTCACCCAGGGGGGCACCTTCCTCGGGGCGTTCTGCTCGAAGAACCCTCCCCCGCCTATGCCCTCCGGGAACCTCTTCAGGGCAAGCGCCCTCCCCTTGAGCATCCCGAGCATCCTCGGGGCGACCCCGTTATAGTACTCGATCACCTGCCCCTTAGTAACCCCCAGATCCGGATACATCACCTTGCCGAGGTTGGTCAGCTTTACCCCTGCTGCCGCCCCCTCCGCCGCCCCGGCTCTTCCCGTCCCTCGGGCCCGGCTTCTACCGCCCCTCATCCGCCAAAAACCGTATGTATACTGATCCGCCCCTGCATTTATTGTTATGCGGCGGTAGGGGCCCGGCAGCCCCCTCACAGGCGGCAGGCACTCCATGCCTCGGCGCACCGCGGAGAGGAACGCCTTTCAAAAATTAACACGGGAACGCTCCGCCTGTCCTGCCCGGAGCTTCCGCGAATCGGCCGGGTTAATATTAACGTCTCCAACTAACGGTATACATTATAAAATAAAAGCGTTTCTATTAGAAAAGTTTTTAATAAGACGCAACTCTATCTATCTGGGGAAATGTATGTTTTCCAAATTATGCACGGTTATGCTTTTAACTGTCTTAACCCTCGGGGTGTCACCCATCGCGGTTATGCAGGCGCAGCCCATTAACCCGACAGTCGACGTTGAGAATGAAGAGTACAGTCCGGGCGCAGACGTGACGGTGAGCGGGGTCGGCAGCCCCGGCTCTGAGGTCGTCCTGCAGGTCTTCAACCCCAGGAACAGCATGGTTGACATCGATATAATGAGGTGCGGCGCCAACGGCGCCTACAACAAGACGTTCAGGACGCCGTACAACCAGACAGGGGGCTGGATGGCCGGCAACTACACCGTCCGGGCATACCTGAACGGCGGCTACGCCACAGACAGCTTCATACTCGCCGCCCCCGCAGGGGAATCATCACAGAATGCGACGGGGGCACCGCCTCCCGGCACTCCCGCAGGCAACCTTGCGACGATCAATCTCGGAACCATCAGCCTGAGCCCCAACGCGACATCGGCTGGAAACCAGACTGGCGCCACCAACCTGACCGGTGCCGCCGCCAACATGACCGGCGCCACAGGGAACCTGACGAACGCAGGCTCGCCGCAGGCCGCGACGTACATGAACAACCAGTCATTCACGAGACTGGCGAACACCGCGCCAGCACCCACTGTGGGACTAGAGCTGGTGGTGGAGGGCCTGAACGCACCGCTGGCGCTGGTCTCAGCGAATGACGGGTCCGGAAGGCTCTACATAGTCGATCAGATCGGCGTGGTCAGGGTCATAGAGAACGACTCGCTGGCGGATGAGCCGTTCCTCGACCTGAGGAGCCGGATCGTAAACCTGAGCCCGGCTTACGACGAGAGGGGCCTCCTAGGGCTGGCGTTCCACCCCGACTATGAAGACAACGGCAAACTCTACGTCTTCTACTCCGCACCCCTCAGGAGCGGTGCGCCAGCGGACTGGGACTGCACCAACTACCTCTCAGAGTTCACTGTCAGCAACAGCACCAACAAGGTCAACATGAGCAGCGAGAGGGTGCTCATGGCGATCGACAAGCCTTACACCAACCATAACGGAGGGCCGATCCTCTTCGGCTCCGACGGCTACCTCTACATGCTGACGGGAGACGGCGGCAGGGCAGATGATACCGGCAGAGGACACAATGCGACGATAGGGAACGGGCAGGATCTGATGACCGTTCTGGGCAAGGTGCTCAGGATCGACGTCGACCAGACGGGCGCCCGCAACATGACCCAGACCGCCAACATGACGGCGGCTGGAAACCAGACCGGCACTGCAAATATGACCGCAGCCGGGAACCAGACCGGAGCAAACACGACCTTCATCGCCTTCACCGGGAACAGCTCCAGCGGAACCCGCCCGTATGGGATCCCGCAGGACAACCCGTTCGTTAGCAACGCGAGCGCAGTGCCCGAGATCTACGCTCTGGGATTCAGGAACCCTGCCTTTGCCTCGTTCTACTCGAACATGAGCGACGTCCTCTTTGTGGCCGATGCCGGACAAGCCCTATTCGAAGAGATCGATATGGTGCTAAAAGGAGGCAACTATGGGTGGCGCATCCGGGAAGGGACCCACTGCTTCAACGCTTCAGACCACTTCTCGGTTCCGGCCAACTGTACGTCCACCGGCTACAACGGTGAGCCGCTGATCGGCCCGATCGTCGAGTGTGGCCATGATCTGGGGGTCGTGATAGTCGGCGGCAACGTCTACAACGGTTCCAACATGACGGCATTTAGGGGCAAGTACTTCTTCGGCATCTTCTCCTCCTCGGCAGCGTCTGCGAATGGCTCGATACTGGTGGCTACGCCGCCCTCCGGCTGGAACATTAGCTCCCTCCCGGCCTCCGCGAGGAACCTCACCTCTGCCCAGAACGCCATGTGGACTATCGATGTGGTCAAGATCGCCAACTCCTCCAACGGGCAGGTCAACCACTACGTGAGGGGCTTCGGGGTGGATCAGGCGGGCGAGCTGTACGTGCTCACAAACGACCTCCTCGGGCCGGTAAGCAACGGAACCACCGGCAAGGTCTACAAGCTCGTAGCAGCAAATGCGACGGCGGCTGGAAACCAGACGGGCGCCACCGCCAACATGACTGGCGCCGCCAACGCGACCACCGGCGGCATAATCACGATCGTCGTTACTATGTCCAACAGGACCTCCCAGACCTACGGCTATAACGTCTCGCAGACCGCCAACATGACCCAGTACGGCGCCGGGGTCATAGGCCCGCTGATCATAATAAACGTCTTCATAGAGAACAGCACCTTGGTCTTTTCCACCAACGGTCCCGCCGGTCCCGGAACGGATAACGCGACGGGTAGCCCGGCGCCCGGCCTGTACGGTTACGGATGGGACAACATGTGGCAGACCGCTGGTCCAGGCTGGCATATGGGCGCAGGCAACGTCATCGTCATAGTAAACATCTTCATAGAGGACAGCAGCCTGCAGTTTTATGCAGGGAACTTCGGCTACCCCATCACCCCTGCCAACTCCAGCACCAGCACTAACATGACGGCACCCTAGCGGCTTGCCAGTATAGCCGCGCCAGCCGCGGCGATGAACCGAGAGGGGCTAATCGCCTTCTTCCTTTTTTAACTCGCATACCTGTACTATCGCTTCGGGCGTTATATTTATAATAATATATCGCTCTTTCTAAGCACATGTCAAAATATAACATCCCGATAGCGATAATACTGATCGCAGTCATGGTCGGCGTAGGCGCATACGCATTCATGAACACCGGAAGCGCCCTGCAGAACAAGGCGGTTCTACCCAGCATGAACCTGACCCTTGTTGCCCTCAACGGCACCCAATACGTCCTGAACTCGACTGGGATCGGCGCCCTGCAGAGTTACACCTCCTTGGGAGGGCTAGTGACAAGTGCAGGCAAGATTTACGCGCCGATCAACTATACTGGCATCCCCCTCAGCACACTGTGCACAATGATGGGGGGCTTCGGCTCCAATATAAGCCTCGCAGTCACCGCCTCTGATGGATACTCGCTCGTATACTCTTATGACGAACTGATGGGGAACATACCCACATACGATCCAGTGACGGGCAACGAGGTCGCGAAAAACTCGACGCTGACCCCGATACTCGCATACTTCTGCAACGGCACTACTGCATTGCCTACAAATGACGGACCGCTTCGGCTGGTCTATGTCGGTCCGGAGGGACTGATCAGCGACGGGCATTACTGGATAAAGAGCGTTGTGAAAGTCGAGCTCCGCCCTGCAATAGCGCAGTACACGCTGACCCTGAACGGTTCACTCTATGAGCTCATGGACAGGGCCACATTTGAGTCCGGCGTAAACTGCCACGGCGAGAACTGGACCGACTCTTCCGGCACGACATGGACGGGGATCCCCCTCTGGCTGCTCGTAGGCAGAATCGATGACAGCAACGCCCACGAGGACAGGGCTTTCAACAGGACACTGGCTGACTTGGGATACGACGTGAAGATAATCGCAGTCGACGGCTACAGCATAACGCTGAACAGCACATTCGTCAAGTTGAACAACAACATCCTTCTGGCGAACCTAGCGAACGGCACCGAGCTGGCACAAAAGTACTGGCCTCTCAGGCTGGTCGGTCCGGCGCTGACAAGCGGCCAGATGATACGCACCGTCACAGAGATACAATTGATCTTCCCGGGCAGCTGATCACTATTGAAACATACCATCACTGTTGTCGCCATAATTGCAGTAATTGTGGTGTCAGCAGCCACCCTATTTTTTAACCTAAATCCCGCCGCACAGGAAAAGACGGTTTTAAAGATCTACACAGCAACCAGCCTGCTCTACCCGCTCGAGAGGGCTGCAGACCAGTTTGAAGCCATGCGCCCGGACATTGATGTCGAGGTCGAGGGTCACGGCACAATCCAAGTCATACGCCACGTTGTCGAGATGGGCGATGTCGTGGATCTGTTGATGGTTGCTGATCACTCCCTCATACCGCTCATGATGTATGGCACAGCAATGCCCGGCACGAACCAGAGCTACTCCGACTGGTACCTCAGGTTTTCGGGCAACAGCATAGTGTTGGCTTACACAAACGCGAGCAGATACTCCTCCGAGGTAACAGCCGACAACTGGTACACCATCCTCGCCAGACCCGATGTGACTTACGGCTTCTCGAATCCTATGATAGATGCCCTCGGATATAGAAGCCTGATCGTCCTGCAGCTCGCCGAGTCGTACTACGGCAACCCCTCGATCTTCGAGCAGGTGGTGTCTATCAACTTCAACCCTCCCTTCCTCACAAAGACGGCCGAAGGGAGAACCAACATCACCGTTCCAGAGACCCAAGTACCCAACTCCAAGGTGTACCTGAGGTCCAGCAGCATACACTTGATCCCCCTGCTCGAATCGGGGACGATCGACTACTGTTTCCTATATCTGAGCAATGCCAAACAACAAAACTTTTCATACATCCCCCTCCCGGACGAGATCAACCTGGGGTCCTTGGAGATGGCGGAACACTACTCGAGCGTGAGTGTGAACTTTGACCACCAGCGCTTCGCCTCGATCGGCCTCAACCGCACTGGTGCGCCCGTGTACTACGGGCTGACCATCCCTGCGAACGCCAACCAGCCCGGCCTCGCCGCCGAGTTTGCAGAGTTCCTCATCAACGGTAGCGGCAAGGCGGCCTTCGAAGGTGCTTACCAGTACATATTCGAGCCGTGCTACACCGACAACTACTCCGGCCTGCCCAACGCCCTCAAGCCCTACTCGGAAGAGGAACCGTGACCGAGAAAGCACGTGTACGGTATGACAACGCGTCCTAGGACGGCATCGCAATGAGCTGGCTCAGAATCAGGTCGCCCTTCATAATCGCCTCGACCCTGTTTGGGCTAGCCCTTGCCCTCTTCCTGATCCTCCCCATAGCCGCCAGCGTCATCGGCCCCTCTGCGGGCCTCTATAGTGCGATAACGGACCCCCGGACGATGTCGGCGATCTGGATGAGCTTTTACAGCGCATTCCTCGCGACGCTGCTTATCGCCGCGACGGGGGTCCCTCTCGCATACATCTTCGCACGCTATCAATTCCACGGCAAATCGTTCATAGACTCGCTCATCGACCTGCCGATACTGATCCCGCACAACGCCGCGGGCATAGCCCTCCTCTCTGTCTTAGGCCCCGGCTCCCTCTTGGGCGGGTTCATGGGCAGCCTAGGGATCACGTTCGTCGACTCGGTGTACGGGATCGTCGCGGCCATGGCGTTCGTGAGCGCCCCGTTCCTGATCAGGAGCGCGCAGGAAGCATTCTCCGGCGTGTCCCCGACTATGGAGTATGTGGCAAAGAGCTTGGGCGCAAGCGATTTAGGGACATTCCGGCGGGTCACCCTGCCGCTCGCTAGGAAGGGCATCCTGACAGGCTGCCTCCTCGCATGGGGCCGGGCGGTGAGCGAGTTCGGCGCCGTGGTCATACTTGCCTACTATCCCAAGACGGCGCCCATCTACCTCTTTGACGTCTTCGTCAGCGAGGGGCTTAGGGCCTCCCTCCCAATCAACGCACTCCTCATCTGCCTTGCCGTCATAGTCATCCTCGCGTTCAGAGGGGTCGTGGCGCGCGGCTCGCGTCCGGGAGGCAGGTAGGGATGCACCTCAGGCTGGAGGGCGTGACCAGCACTTGGCCCGGGTTCACTCTGGAGGATATCACTATCGAGATCGGCGACAGACAGTACTTCGCCCTGCTGGGGCCTACAGGGTCTGGCAAGACCCTCCTCCTCGAGACGATGATGGGCTTCCACAGGCTGAGGGGCGGGCGGATCCTCGCCGACGACAGGGACATATCCATGCTGCCACCAGGCCAAAGGGGGTTTGGGTATGTGCCCCAGAGCGGCGTCCTGTTCCCCCACCTCAGCGTCAGGCAGAACATAGAATTCGGTCTCTCCACGATGAAGATAGATCAGGCCGCCAGGAGGAGGGCGTCGGACGAGGTGATGGGTGAGCTCTCCATCACACACTTGGAGAGGCGCCAGATCCAGAACCTGAGCGCCGGCGAGAGGCAGAAGGTGGCTCTGGCGAGGGTCTTGGTGATGAAGCCGCGGCTCATGCTGCTCGATGAGCCCCTGAGTTCGATAGACACCGAGGCGAGGCGGGACCTCAGGAACCTCCTAAAGAGGTTGCACTCTGAGTCCGGTTCTTCCTTCATACACGTTACCCATGATCAGCTTGAGGCCCTCAGCTTGGCCGACTCGGTAGCCATAATGAAGGGCGGGCGTATCACGCAGAAAGGCAGTACTGCTGCCGTCTTCTCAAACCCCGAATCCGAATTCGTCGCACGCTTTCTGGGCTATGAGAACATTCTGGTACCAGACAGTTTCAGGATCGACGGGGACATCATACGGCTAACTCTCAACGGCAAGGAACTCCTCTGTTCGCGGAGAGGCTACTTCCCAGAGGCTGGAAGGGGATCCTCCGGAGGGGGCAAATTCGCCGTGCGCCCCGATCACGTCACGGTCTCGAAGAGACCCACCGAATTCCCGAACTGCATACTTGGCAAGATAACTGACTTTGTCGACCTTGGTCTCCTTGTTGAGCTGACCTTGGATGTAGGCTTTACGCTCAAGAGCATCATCACTAAGGACGCCTTCATGGACAACGCGCTGCATGACAAGGACGCTGTTTGGGTGAGCTTAAGGCCCGGCTCACTAGTGAGCTTGAATGGATGACCGCTAAACAATGTTATTTCTGTCGCCGAGGGCGAGCCGTCAGCCCTAACCTGATAGTTTGCCCTGATTATGACGTACACTGCTGAAGAGTGCCGTGGTGATTGCACCATCCCGCCCAGCACGTACCTAGGGCCTATTCCTTGGTGGCAACTGCTTCGAATCGGCAGTAAGGATCACCCCGGGCCAAACACTCCCTCTCGGTGACCTCAAACTTCCTGCCGAAGAGTTCTGAGAGGATGCCTGCCAATATCTCCCGGACGAACTGGCTGTAAGGCTTTGGCGTCTGCCGCGTCTGCCCCTTGACAAGCTCGCACTCAAATGATCCGTGGACCGACAGTACCGCGCGAGCAGGCGAGGCGTCATGGATCTCTAGGCGGCCGAAGCCAGCCCACTGGAACATCGGGGCGCTTATGTGGTGTAATATGCTCTCCGGGTCCTTGTTGCCGACCTTCTCACCGGCCTCCTTGTGGAGCTTGGCGAACCCCGTGCCTGTCTCGAAGCCGATGTAGTAAAGGAATGCTGCGCCTCCGGACCCGAACCTCTCCCTTATCCCTTCTAGGAACCCCCTGTACCCGAGATCCCTCAGGATGATGACCCTGCTGCCCCCTGCCATGAGCCGCTCTGAGAAGATGTCTGCTATGAAACCCTCGACTGGCGGCTTTATTATCCCCTCTACCTCTGTAAGGCCCGTTGCCTCCAGCTCTGAGGCGAGGTCCTCGACGGAGGCGCCGGAGTCTGTAAAGTCCAGAAAGATTATCGTCCTGTTTTTCTTTCCTTTTAGGAGCGAGGAGCAGATGTAAAGCATTGGCACGTTGTGTTTGCCCAAGATTGAGATTGCCTGGGCGTAGACGTCAGTTTCGGCGCCGTGCCTCGTTACAAGCCCAGCGATCCTCCTGCCTGGGTAGACGAGAAAGCGGCCCACATCAAATCCAGACATACGTCAACTGTGCAGTATTTTTGTTAAAAGTTTTGTGCCAAACTGTGCTTAGCAAAGCCCACCAATGCGGTACGGACTAGAAGTCCGGCGTATCCGGGAGTCTTTGGTCAGCCCTTTCAACAGGCGCGTCAAAGCGTCTAAAAAAGACCGAGGGATGGGCCCGGTGGGACTCGAACCCACGACCAACAGGTTATGAGCCTGTCGCTATAACCGGGCTAAGCTACGGGCCCCGCCAAACAATTCCTTGCAGGTGGATTTATTCCTTTTGGGTGGGCTTCGGGATCAAGAAGTCTATGCAGTTAGCGATATCGTCCAGCCTCCTCTCCCTGAACATCTCGGCGACCCTCCTCATCTGAGCCGCCCCCCTGCTGAACTCGGCCAGCCCCCGCGAGACCTCGTCGATGCACCCGGTGACGTTGTTCGCGTGAAGGCGCTTCAGCCCCTCCCCGTAAACCTTCTCGAGCCTGGCGCCCCACGATCTGAACGCCGCCGCCTCTTCAGCGTCAGGGATCCCGGCTGCAACCAGCGCCAAGCTTGCCGAGATGGCCGAGACTCCCTTGAGCAGCAGCTCCGCCACAAGCTGCTCCCTCGTCACGCCTATCCTCCTCAGGGAGGCCATCACCTCCTGGTACGAGGCTACCCTGCCGGCCTTGGCACCCATCTCCACCAGCTCCGCCGCCCCCAGCCCGCACGCGTCGGCGATGTTCAGCAGCGAAGCCACCTTCCTTCCCTCCTCGCTCACCTTCACTACCCTCCTCTTTGGGAACGCCTCCTCCCTCTCCTCTTCCATCAGCCCGGACTTTATCAGGGCGTTGACATGGTTCAGGATCGTGATCGTGCTGAACTTGGTCTTCCCATACAGCTCGGACATCGTCAGCCTGCCGCTCCGGTAGACCGTGAGCAGTATCGTGGTGGAGACCTCTTTGGGTACCCTGTTCAACGTCAATGGAATCCCTCGTATCGTTCTGCTGTGAAAGATGTACGGCTTATTTGGCGCTGTTGGGTTATATGAAAGTTAGCAGGACCCGCTCCGGTGAGGATGCAGCCGAACCCCGAGCTGCACGGGCCGGGAGGGGACGGGGCCATTCCGCCGGGGCCTGCCTTCAATCATAGTTTTATGCTGCGCCGCTGTATATTACAGTGGAAGCCTCGTCTGCGCCGTCTGCAGGGCTGCCCGAATAAATGCGGCCGCCCAGCGGGGGACGCGGCGAAGCTAGAGGGCCGGGTATAAGTGGTATGTGGGTAAATGGGGTTGAAATGCATGGTAAAGGTGTCTTTTCCGTACAACGAGGATATGAAGGAGTTCGTCAAGAAGGCCGGAGCCAGGTGGGACAAGGATAGCCGGACGTGGGACGTGCCCGAAGAATCCTTCCCGGAGGTAAAGGACAAAGCCCATGAGCTCGGTCTGGAGATCCAGTCGGGCGCTGGAGTCGGTACGGGCGCTGGCGGGCTCCCGGGCCGGAGGTACTACCAGTCGGAGGCAGGGGGGAGAGCGCCAGCCGGCGCAGTTCCGGGGGCTGCGGAGAGGGAAGGGGCCGGCGCCAGCACCGGCGCCCCCAAGGAAGGGACGATCACACTCGGAAAGTCGAGAGACGGGCGATACGTCCTTATGAGCATCAACCTACTGGCGTTCACCGAGGATCTTCAGAAGCTTATCTCAGGCCAGACCAGCAGGGTGCGCTTCAGGGTTCTGCCGCCGAGGCCCAGGGAGGGGCAGAGGCCTCCTCCGGGGACGTGACCCCCTTTTTTTCATGCCCCGCTTGCCTCTCCTCCCGCCTCCCCGCGGCGGCAGCTCGGACCAGACCCCTTGGCGCGGGCTATTTAGTTGCTAAAAAGCAGTCCCCGCGGGTATCGCCCAGCCAATTTACCCTCTCACACCGGCGGCCGGTATGCTATTTACTTTATGAAAAGCGATCGGTACGGGCGGTGTTGGATGGCGCCGCGGGAAGGACTCGAACCTTCGGCCAGTCCCCGCCCAGGAGAGGTCTCCTGAACTACGGGTTAACAGCCCGTCGCTCTACCGAACTGAGCTACCGCGGCACGCCTCATAGCCGTTCCTGCCTGTTCCTTCCTGCTCCGGCTCTATACAAGTGCAACAATATCGGGTATTAAATTTTGTGTTTCCCGGATCTCTGTGCCCTCCAGTTGATCCTCTTCAATGCTGGCGACGGCTGGCAGTACCGGTGGGGTGGGGCGAAGGAAAGGTCGGCCATACAGTTGCAGTTACCGCTGCAGTTGTGATTGCGTTACAGTCGCTGTTTTTTTTGTATCCGTTGTTATTCGCCAACAATGGCTATGGCAAACGGTGAGGCATCATTACAAACCGTCTGATGAGCTGACGCCGTCTCAACAGTTCCGGCAGGCGGTCAACGGCTGCGTACGACGGGGCCTGACGAGAATGTAAAGCCCATGAAGGCACGGTCGCTGAGAGCGCCGCCCCTCAGCCCATCTCGGAGAGCATCTTCAGCTTCTTCGGCAGGTACTTGTCCACTATGGCCGTCAGGCCGTGGGCGCTGAAGCTCTCGAGCTCGGACCTCCTGCCCGTCTTCTTGAACTCCTGGAGTTCGCTCTGCCACTGGAAGTCGCGGTACCTCATGTCCTGCTCGAGGAGCCTTATCCGCTGCTCGTCGAGTTTCGTGAGGGCGAAAGATGGCAGGCTGAACCTCCTTATGTCGGTAGCCCAGAGCCCGGTCCACTTCGCGGCGGGGGTAGTCAGCTCCCTGAGATGCGCGGCGTTGGCAGACCCTCTTATTATCACCATCGCGATATGCATCCCCCACGGGTCGGCGTCGGTGAGCAGGTAGACCGGCAGCCCCAGCTCCACGTTCAGCCTCCTTATCAGGAGGCGGGCGAGGCGGGGGGCCTGGCCGGCGGTATCTATGAGGAGCGAGTTGAACTTCTCATGCACCCTCTCCTCTATGAACCTCCGGAAGACCGCGTTCTTCTCGATGACGAAGACCTTGTCCGCGTTGCAGGATAGGAGGTCTGCCTGGGCCACAGAGAGTCCAACCATGACGCCGTCCGGGTTCGAGGCCAGGTTCACCCTCTTTCCCTTGTGGGTCTCCGGAGTGGTGTACTCTATCGTCAGGTCGCCGAAGATCGCGGACCTCTCCTTCGGGAAGATGTTGAACGCCTCGCGGGGCTCCGTCAGCAGGGCCTCCAGGTCCGTGACGGTGTCGTCCGACTCGAGCTGCTCCCTGAACTTGATCCCATAGTTGAGCGAATGGTAGTAGAGGTCCCTCAGGGTGCTGCTCTTCCCCTCCCCGACCAGCCTCTTGGCAAAAGACGCGACCCAGAGGAGCTGTGTGAGCGACCTGACCTGCTTTATGTTGCTGGCAGACCTCGAGGCCTTCTGCTCGCCGAGCACGAACTGCTCCAGCTTCTCGTCGAAGACGATGTTCGAGGTCGTCCTGCTCGGTATCCTGACCTTCGGGAACTCTCCCCTCTCGAGCTGCCTGTAGATGTCAGAGCCGAGCTCAGTTAGCCTCGATAATATTTCTTTGTTCGACCTCTTGAGCATGTGTCTCGAGCCTCTTCAGGATCTTCTCGACCTTTGCGCCTGACGCCCCCCCTCCAGCCCCGTCGCCGACCCCGGCCAGATCCATGGAGAACTGGGCGATGAGCGGGAGGTACCTCTCGAAGACCGTGAGCCTCCTCTGCGCCACCGCGACCTTCTCCTTCTTGGTCAGGAACGCCCTCAGCTCCCTGGCGCACGTCTTGAGCGCCCACTCGATCTCGTACTCGACCTCCGGCTGGTCGGCGATGTACTCCTTGCCGACGGTCTTGTACGGGACCTTGGTCGCGCATATGTGGACGAAGAAGGCGAGGGGCAGGGTGGCGATGTCCAGCTTGTACTGGCGCCAGTTGATCTTCCTGATTACCTTCATCGTCACGTCGCTGTGTAGGTCGTAGAGGAGCGGGATCTTGTTGGCAAACCTGAAGACGAGGAGCTCGTCCGGGCTGCTGACCGGTATCCCGCCCCCGTATACGATCGCCGCCTCTATGATGAAGGGGTAGCCGCCGTATGCCGAGGCCCCCCTCTGGCAGACCGCGGTGAACTCCGGGCGGAACTCCCTCGCGATCCCCTTCTTCAGGAGCTCCGTGCCTACCGGCGAGAGGCACTGCGCATCGGGGGGCTGGAAATCGTCATAGTCCTTCATCTTGTTGACCAGGCGCAGCAGCTCGGCCGATCCGAGCATCTTCGGGTTGGCGTCCGGGCTGATCCTGATGTCCTTGAGGAACTTCATCGCGGTCGCGACCCCCACGCGGTGGAAGTTGTTCGCCAGGAAGTCGGCCATCGTGGAGCTCCTCGTGGCGTTGATCATCCTCTGGACCGCCTCCAAGTCCACTCCCTTGGGGTGCGGCTTCACCTCCTCTGCCGGCTTCGGCATGGTGTCCGCCACCCTGTCGAACCGGTAGAGGACGCCGTCCGGGTCTATGAAGAGTATGTTGGCGTAGGGCATGAGGATCGAGGACTGCCTGAAGTACTCGACGAGCTTAGGCTTCGCCCTCACATAGTCCCCCTCGAAGGAGAACTCGATTATGGTCCCCCTCCACCTCCCCGGGTTAGGCGTGACCTCCTTCCTCCTGACCATGGGCTTGTTCTCTTGGACGTTGATGCTGAGCTCGTAGGAATACTTCTCATAGCCGCCCGTGCTCGAGGTGACCTTCACCGTGCTGTGGGATGTGATCTGCCCGTATAGGATCGCCATCTTGCCGCCGAGCCCGAATATGCCCCTGCTCTGCCGGAGGGTGTACTTCGAGCCGAAGAGTATCTGGGCAAAGGCATACGGGATGGCGTCATAGGGGACGCCGATACCGTTGTCCTCGACCTTGATCTTGTAGATCGAGCTCCCCTGCTGTATCAGCTTCACGCGGATGTCCGGCGGGATCGAGTACTGCTCGCACGCATCAAGGGCGTTCTCGACGAGCTCCCTTATGATGGTGTAGGTCGCCCTGACTGGGTTGTCAAAGCCGGCGATCTCCTTGTTCCTGTAGAAGAAGTCTGCCGGCGATATAGCCTGGAACTTCTCTCGCGACATTACTCCTCCCCGCCGCTCCTTCCCATGCCCTCCGCCACGGCCTCGGATCTCTCAGCACCGCTCCCCGCCTCCGATCCAGATTCCGCTCCCGCCTCTTCCTCTTCTTCCTCTTCTTCCTCTGCCTTCCCCCCCTCCCCCGCGCCCTCCCTCAGCTGGGGCCTCTCCTCCCAGAGGGACATCCTCCTCTTCTTGAGGTTCAGGTGCTCCTTGTTGAGGAACTTGTAGACCGTACCGTGCTGGGCCCCCTTGAGGAGCATCTCGATCGCCTCCTTGGCGACCCTTACCTCCTCATACTCGCCGATCAGCCCGACCGTGTGCCCGTAGACAGAGACGTCGACCCCCGTGAGGTTCTCGATAATCCTGCGGGTCTTCCCGGACTCCCCTATTATCCTCCCCTTGAGCCTGATCATCTGGTTCCTCGAGTCGCCGATGACCTGCTTCAGATCTATGATCTCGAGGATCTGCCCCTCAATAAGCAGCCTGCTGGCGCGCTGGGGGCTGAACCCCCTCCCGATGGCATTGACTATGTCCCTGGTCCTCAATACCTGGGAGGGGTCCCCGCCGCCCTTATACTCTATGACCACCTCGCCGGTCTGGCCGTCGACCGTTATCGCCGTGCCCGTCCCCTTCTCTATCTCCGCCTTGGTCCCTCCCCTGCTCCCTATGAGGGCCCCGGCCCTCTCCTGTGGGATCTTCGTATAGATCCTGCTCCCTCCTGTACCGCCTACTCTCTCTTCAGCCACTCGATCACACTCTCCTCTTGCGGGACCTCCGCTCCCGCCCTCCTGAAGAACCTGATAACGTTGGCCACGTCCCTCTTAAGGAAGTCGTCCGCCATCGGGTGCTCCTTGGTCACCGCCTGCCCAAAGTCGATCAGGGTTACCGATCCAGGGCCCGGCACCATAATGTTGTACTCGCTCAGGTCGGCATGGACGAGCCCAGCCGTCCTGTAGAGCTTGTCCACCTCCTCTGCCACCTCCCTGTAGAGGTCAGCCGTGACCTCGCCGCCGGGCAGATCCCTCAGGAGCGGTGCGGGGACGCCGTCCTCGCCGATGAACTCCATTATGAGGATGTTCTCATAGACGTATATAGGCTTGGGCACCCTGACCCCGGCGCGTGCGGCCTCGACCAGGTTCTTGTACTCCTTCTGGGCCCATGTGTAGACCATCAGCCTGTGATCCCTGCCTACCTTGAACCTGGGGTCACCGTGTATGTACTGGAGCATGCTCTTCCTAAACTCCGCTGAGGAGGTGAGGTAGATCTTGACGGCCAGGTCCTCGCCTTTGGTACCCTTCGCCCAGTATATCCGCGACTCCTTCCCCGCCTTCACGACCCCGCGCATGCCCTCGATATAGCCCCTGTTGATGAGCTGGTAGAGGGACATGACAGTCCTGTTGTCGAAGACCTCCTCCAGGGTCTGGAAGAGGTCGCTCCCGCTCTTCCTCTTGGTGCCCTTACGCTCCTTCCGCTTCAGCTCCTCCCTTCTGGCGAGCTCCTCGATCTCCTCGCGGCCCAAACAGATCGCCCAATACAATAACGATGGTATCTGCTGCTACTAAAAGGCTTTCTGAAAGAGAACTTCATCCCGGGCCCAAGTACTTCTGCTTTACTGCCTTGGCCTCGCCCTTGTCGTACCGCCAGGTTATGTCCGCCTTCTGGTCGGACTGGAAGTCCCAGGGGGCGACGATGACCATGTCCCCCTCCCTCATCCAGACCTTCTTCTTCATCCTGCCCGGGATCCTGCAGATCCTCGTCTTGCCGTCGGCGCACCTGACCTTGAGCCTGTCGAAGCCCAGCAGCTGGACGACGCAGCCGACGACCTCCCCCTCTCCCGGAGCCCTTGGCTCCCTCGACGAGCCTTCCTTGACTGACATCGATATACCTTCTCAGACCTTTAAAAGGGCGTAGCTGATATTAAGCTTTTTTCCGCTCCGGCGCAATGCTTATCTCTGCTTATGACGCCCTTCTCGTTGGGGGTCCGTGGCCTAGTCTGGATATGGCGGCGGCCTTCGGAGCCGCAGGCCCTGGGTTCGAATCCCAGCGGACCCGCCATCAGAAGCTTTTTGCCTGATGGTGAAAACTTAGCCTGCTTTCCAACAACCGCGGAACGTGTACGGTACAGGTCGGGCCTCTTCCGCTACCTCGGCTCAGGACCGATCCGGGCTCGAGATGACCCCCCAGAATTTAAGGTTCTGGTTCGCCAAAGATGGCCCGACGGGGTGTGGCAGACTGTCATAGATGCCTTCCAAGGCGCATAATGATCTAGACTTTCTTCTCAAATTGAAAAAGCCGAGGATATTTGATCAAATTTCTTTCCTCCTGAATCTGAGAACGGTAGAGTAATTAAAAACGCGTTTGGTTTTAAGATTAACTTGCCTGAAGAACTTGACGACCCGCTCATCCTGCCCTGTAAATCGCGAGTTCGTTTTTGGTCCTTCTACGAGTTCCCTTACTTCTTTCTGACCATCTATGATATGATCTGTCTGGTCAACTAGTAGCATATCCCCTTCCTTTATGTCTGGTTTGGACAGGTAATCTGCCTATTATCGCTCATCGCTCAACCTGAGGTCCTCCTGTAGACCGCAAAGAGGCTTATGAGCACCACCGGCAGGACGACGTCCAGGTATAGCGGGGCGCCCGCGTTTCCCGGCGCAAAGTTGGCATTTTGGACAATATCGACTATGTGTCCGTAGGCTGCCCCCAGGTAAAATACTGAGAACGCGATAATGGTGGCCGCCCAGAAGCTGCCGCGATATCTGGCGCACAACATCCCGAGTATGCCGTACGAGAGGTTGGCCACTGCGACCTCAAACTGGAAGGGGCTCCCCGCAGGCCAGCCGATGTAAGCCGCGATGTAGTCCGCCATGAAGGCGTGCCCCATGAAACCCCAAATCGAAGCCACGCCGACCTGTATTACCAAAAGGTAGAGCAGGAATACCTCTATGACGCGGTTTCTAGTCCGCGGTTTCTTGCTGAAAACAAGGTGCAGGGCGGCTCCTAAAAGCGTCAGTGCCGTCCAGATGTAGAGGGTGTCCATACCGTCGCTCCCCCTTCCAGACCAACGCTATTTTTGGCTAACTTAAATAATTAGCGTCGGGCGGGGCGACATTTTGGTGCGCCCGCACCATGGTAACCGTAAAGGCGCCCGTCAAGCAGCGCTGTCCCTTTGCTGGCCCGCCCCTCCCGCCCGTCCCCCTTAAGCCATGACCGGCTGCCTGCTTTCCCTCCTCGGCCAGCTATGCGCTCTCCGGATCCTATCCGAATGCCCGCTCCCGCTACGCCGTTTCCCGCCCCTGCAGCCGCTTGAGGACATCTCCAAAACATTTGGCTTCCAGCATGCCGCGGCTCTTCCAGTATTGATAGTCCGCACTCAGCAGGTCCCCTCCCAGCCGCACCTTATTGCGCATGATGCTGAAGACGCTTTCAAGATACTCGTCCGATGTGACGGTCCGCTCACCGGTGATATACTGGTAAGCGACCTCAGCGGCCGCCATAGCATCCGCAGCAGCCTGCTTCAAGTCCCTGAACTGGCCGGGGAGGGTGGCATAAGCGCCAAGTTCGCCCACAGACTTTACGCCCAACGAGACCAACATCATCCCAAGGTAATTCTGGACTTCCTTTATGCCATTTCCCGCTGTTGCCACGACGGTCATGCCTGCTTTCCCTGCAAGCCGCATGGTGTGGATCCACGCGGGCAGCCGGTCGAAGAACGTCTTCATCTGCGCCGAGACATTGATCGTATAGACCGGGGAGCCGAGGACTAAAGTCTGCGGCCAGCATCTTCTCTTTCAGCCGCCCCATTTCGTCCTGCCCGTCCCGGGGGCACATGCCCCTCCTCATGCAGGACCAGCAGCCCCTGCAGTAGTTGACCTCCGAGTCTGCCGGGGTGAGTATTTCATAGCTGATCGCGCTGTCCTTTCCTGCCAGCCCCTCTAACATCATCCGCGCGAGGGTGTACGTGTTTGAACGGTTGCCGTGCGGGCTCCCTATGGAAGCGAAGACGCGGCTCATGGGAATGCCTGTCTGAAAAAGCCGGATATAACGACTACTGTGAGCCGACATCTTCGATTGCCTGCCCCGCAGGCGCATGCCGCCCAGGCCGGGGCGGATCCCTCTGCTCATGCCAATATGTGGGTCCTGAAGGATGCGCTTACCGCCTCAGCGATGGTCTCTCCATTAATGCCAGGACAAAAATAACTTGGAGTCGCTTGCCGACTCCTCATTGTTCCAGCTCTCTTTGGATTACCTCTACCTTCTTTGTAAGCTCGCCGATAGCGGCCTTCATCTCTGTGAGCTCGCCTGATATCTGCGCCTGGGTTCTCGATAATGGTCCGTGCTGCCGCATCTCTTCCAATCCAAAGCCGACGCCGAAAGTCACTCCAGCTGCGATGAGGATTAGCAAGGCTACGGCTATGCCTGTGCCCAAGTTCACCCCTCCAACAAAGATGAACATGGCCGAGACTATGGCGATGGCGAACCAGCAGCTAGCGATGATTGCTGCCCTACTGTCCATTATTTTTCACCTCCATCAGCACCTGTGGGGAAACACGTATGTCAAAAGGCTGCAGTTTATAGTAGCGGAGGGCTTTGGCCTCTGCCTCTGCCGTCTCGATCCGGCTCTTGACGATGCCCGCCTTCTCCAACTTTTTGAGATGTACCTTTGCCAATGCTCTGCTAATGCCTACCGCGTTGGCTATCTCATTAAGATACATCTCCCTGTCAGCAAGGGTTGCTATGATTCTCAGTCGCATAGGGTGTCCAAGTGCATCGAGCTTCCCCGCCAACTCCTCGGTATTCGACATACTTGTTCCCGTATTTTTTTAATTACATGTAATAAAAAAGTTACATAAATAGGTTGCGGCTCGAGTAATCTGCTCCGAATCGCAGGGTCGCCGTCCTGCATAAAAACACCCTCGTTCTTTCGCAAACCGTCCTGGCCCTGCTTATCAATGGCCAACGGCATACGCACCAGGCTCTTGCACCGTTCTAGGTCGGTCGTGCTACGCCCTTGGCGGATACGTTGCTGCCTGCCGTTTTTGCCTGGCCCGTAACTGGCCGGACCGCCCGATCGGTGCGGGTACAAGCAGGACCATCGATCCCTGCCCTCGGCATGATTAGCGATCGCCTTCCAAAGGTTTTATTACCATGAACCATCAAATAGTGTGGACTGAACCGCTGGAAACAGGTGCCGATATTGGCAGAATTGCTCGATTATTCCGTCATAGCAATGGTGGCCTCCGCCCTAGTGGTGTGCCTTACAGTCTCGTCGCTGGTGGTCCTCAACAGGCGGGCGGTCGCCGAGATGGCCAGGGAGCGCGATCTCCGCCTCATCGAGAAGAGGCTAGACGAGTTCTACCTCCCCCTAATAAACTTCTTCAGCGGTGTCGGCCCCCTCTCTAAGGAGGAGTTCAGCCGCCTGATCATGCTGAAGGGCTACCTCGCCGGCCCCGAGACTGCCAAGGCCCTCCCGCACAGGGTGCCCGAGATCATCGACAACGGCCTGATCGTCGTCGGGAGCAAGGAGGAGCTGGCAAGGTGGAACGCCATAGCCGACACCGTCTGGGAGGAGTCGGGCAGGTACTTGCGCGAGTACCGCCGGCTATCGGGTACGTATGCGGCGGCAACATCGGCAGGCTTGCCCGCCCCCGCCGAGCCCGTTAAGCCTGTGTGGGACTTCCAGCTCAGGACCCCCGTCCAGATCGACTCGCAGATCGGCCCCTGACATCGACGGCTGCCTTGTCGCCTGGCACCTGCTGCGGCCACGCTGCTCTTCCAGGCGCCGGCATCAGCGATAAACGAAATAAGCCCCTGGACCATACTCTCCACCGTGAGCCGCCCGTGGCAGCCCCGCCGCCCGCCCCCCAGCCGGAGATCTCCGTCGTGATCCCGACATACAACGAGGAGGCGTCCCTCGGCAGGACGCTCGAGAGCATCTCCGACCAGACCATCCCGCGTGCGATGTACGAGATCATAGTCGTCGACGGGGACAGCACGGACCGGACGAGGGAGATCGCCGCGGCCCGTGCCGACACGGTCCTCATTCAGAAGAGCAGCGGGGTGGGAGGGGCGAGGAACGACGGCGCCGCCGCCGCCCGCGGGCGGATAGTCGTCTTCACCGACGCGGACGTACGCGCCCCCCGAGACTGGCTCCAGAACATCCTCTCGCTCTTCGGGGAGGGCGTCGTCGCGGTCTGCGGCCCGGACTCGCCGATTGAGGGCGCCCTCAAGTACCGTGTTCTGTACTTCTTCATCAATCTCTTCTCTTCCGTCACCTACCGCCTCGGACTGGTGGGCACGCGCGGGACGAATACCTCCGTCCTCAAGACCTCATTCTGCGAGGCCGGCGGCTATACCGACTACCCGCTATGCGACGACGTCGAGCTGGGCTTCAGGATGAAGAAGCTGGGGAAGGTCGTCTACAGCAGGAAGATCGGGGTGAAGATGTCCGCCAGGAGGTTCGAGAAGCAGGGGGTCTGGTCCGTCCTCAAGGTGTGGCTGAAGGGAGACCTCTCACTGCTCAGGGGGAAGCGGACGGAAGGGGAGTACGCCAGGCAGAGCTACTGAGCTACCGGACGTACTGCGCCCTACCTCTGATCTGGTCCTGACGGCGCTTGCCCGATCTCTTGATCCTAATAGGCCCCGGCTCCGCCCGCTGTCCGTGCCCTGCCCTGGGGAGCAGCCCCTGCCTGCGGTAGTACTCCGCGGTCCTCTCAATCCCCTCGCGGAGCGGTATCCTGGCGCGGAAGCCGAGCATCCTCTCAGCCTTGCCGGTGTCTGCCCTAGTCCTCACCACGTAGTTCCTCACCGGGTTGGGTACGTACCTAGGCTTTAGATCCGTCCCGAGCACCCCGTTCAGCAGCTCCACCACACGGTTGAAGGAGGTCTCCACGCCGGTACCGACGTTGAAGACCTCGCCCTTGAGCCCCGATTCCATCGCGAGGAGGTTCGCCTCCACGACGTCGTCGACGTGAATAAAGTCCCTCGTCTGCGAGCCGTCGCCGTATATGACGGGCGCTTCCCCCCTCATCATCCCCCACATGAACTGCGAGATGTTGTTGGCATACTGCCCCTTGTGCTCCTCACGGGGCCCGTAGACGCTGAAGTACCTCAGGCCCACGACCCTCAGGCCGTAGAGCTCGGCGTAGAGCGCCGCAGCCATCTCCCTGCAATAGAACGAGTACTCGTAAAAGCTACCCGCCTTTACCGGCATCCCCTCCCTGTGTGGAGGCTCACACCTGCTGTAGAGGCTGCTCGTCGAGGCGTAGACCACAGGCAGGTCGCCGCGCCTCGCCACCTCCATTACGTTCATGAACCCTTTGAGGTTGACGTCCATCCCCTCCCTCGGGTCAGGGTGGAACATCGGGGAGGAACTCCTCGCCGCGTCGAAGAAGATGCCCTCCACCCCGTCTGCGGCACTGCCGATGACCTGCTGGTCCCTCGTGTCCCCTCGCACCAATACGACACCTCTCGGAACATTCCGCTCCCTCCCTAGACTCATGTCGTCGAGAACCACGACCCCGTTACCCCCCTCTGCAAGCCTGAGGGCGAGGTTGCTCCCTATGAAGCCGGCCCCGCCGGCAACTAGGTATTTCATAAAAATTAATGCTCCGAGATACAATAGTCATACTCCTAAATAGGTCTTTACCGCCGACGCCCGGCATTCCGCCCCGACTGCCTGCGGATGTCTGCCCGCCTGTGCCGCACCGGCGGGGCATCAAAGGGATGGCTACTCCCTTGGAGCGCTACTTATTAAACCGATAGCGCAATAGTCTCCTATGGGCGTCCTACGGCGCATCCGGTACGCCCTCTTCCTGCGCCTCACGAGCCTCAGCTATACCATCGATCATTATGCCGGCCTCTCGCTGAGGCACATAGTCGGCTACCGGGCAGCCCTCAGCGGGGACACCCCCGAGGTCTGGACCCGCGGCGGGTTCCAGTTCCGGGTCGGCACGCCGGACGACATCGCCCGCATGCGGCTGAAGCCGGGCGAGAGGGAGGCACTTGCCAGCCGGCTCAGGGGCGGCGACATTATGGTCACCGCGGCCGGGGGCGGAGGGGAGGTCTGCGGCTGCCTCTGGATCGCCCTCTCGTCGGCCAACCTCTCCGAGCTGGGGAAGCGCGTGGATCTCGGGCCCGGGGAGGCATGGATCTACGATCTCTACGTCTTCCCCCCTTACCGGAACTCGGGCGTGGGCAGGGGCATGCTCGGCTTCGCGCTGGCCTTCCTGCGGGAGAGGGGCTTCTCCAGTGCCTATGCGAACGTGGAGCGGGGGAACACGCCCTCTAGGAAGGTCTTCGAGAGGGCGGGGTTCAGGCCCTACAAGGAGACGACCTACCTCCATCTCTTCGGCCTCAAGAGGTACTCTGAACACGCTCCCGGCACGTGACCTGTCCGAGTCCTGCCCCGCCCCATCAGTTGCGCCATCCAGTGCTATACTGGAAGCCTCCCGGCGGCCCCCCTCGCGCCGTGCGCTTCCCTTTCCTGATCCGCCGCCGCTTCCGGTCGAAGCATTGCGATCCTCTTTCCGCCTCGAAGCTCGCAACTGGGTCGCGGAAAGACGCCGGGACTGCAACTCCTGAAGGCATGTCGCAGGGGAGGCACCAAAAATGCCAAAGCTTATATACTAAATACCAAAATATGTAATAGTTTATAATAGCGCTATCTTTATATTACCATTTTACTAGTATAGAGATGGTTGACGTTTTTGGAGCAAATCAGCTACGCCGAAATGCTCTCGCTCTGGGAGCGGGGTCTTAAAACTGGAGCCATCCGACGACTACCGTGCCTAAAAAAAGGTCTGCTTAGTGCTGCCCTGACCTATGCGCGGATGAAAGGACGTATACTGAACCGTAGGCTTATCGAGGTTATCCGGGGCGTGGCTGACCAGATACGGAACACGATCGGCAGGAGGATATTCAGCTGGGGGATGGAAAGGGCGCTCAACATCCTCAGAAACGCCAGGATGATGAGCATCTTCCCCTCCCTCAGGAAATGGGTAAGCCACGATCCATACATCTTCTGGCTTGGTACCGACCTCCTCGTAAAAATGAGGCGCTGGATCTGGGTATGACCGTCTCCACATCCCCCCCCGGGCGGTTGGCGGGCCCTCGGTCTGCCGCTCCCGGCACCTGCCGTCACCGTTAAGCGCTCCATTAAGGAGGGTCATGGAGGAGATGTTGGAGAAGCTCTACCGCTCTGCGGTGAAAGGGGAGACGGCCGGAAAGGTCTTCCCGCTGAGCGACGTGACCATCGTCATCCCGACGCTCAACGAGGCTGCCGGGATCGGCCCGCTCATGGACGAGCTGAGGGCCGAAGGATACGAGAACATCATGGTCATAGACGGGTACTCCAAGGACGAGACCGCGGAGATAGCAAGGTCAAAGGGAGCGATCGTGATCCCCCAGCACGGGGCCGGGAAGGCCGGGGCCCTGAAGACCGCCATAGAAAACGTGGAGACGCCCTACCTCCTCGTGATGGACGGGGACTATACCTATGACCCCAAGGACATCCGGAAGCTCCTCCTGCACTGCACCAACTACGACGAGGTTATAGGCTTCAGGGACAGCACGAACATCTCGCCCATCCACCGCCTCGGGAACAAAGCCATCAACCTCACCTTCAACCTCCTGATGAACGTCGGGCTGAGCGACGTCTGCAGCGGCATGTACCTCCTCAGGACCGAGGCCGCCAGGATGCTCCACCTCAGGAGCAGGGGCTTCGACGTCGAGGTCGAGATAGCCGCCGGGCTCTGCTCGATAGGGAAGGTGACCGAGGTGCCCATCAGTTACAGGAAGCGGATCGGGCGCGAGAAGCTGACCTGGAGGGAGGGCTTCAAGATAGTGAGCAGCATAGTCGGGCTGGCAAGGGCGTACAACCCCGCCTTCTTCATCGCCACCCTGGCATCCGTCCTGCTCCTGCCCGGCTTCATCATAACCCTGATGGATCTCTATTACAGGTATGCCTACGGCGCGACCGGACTGACGGGCACATCCTGGATCGGCCTGATCTTCATAATAATCGGCATGAACTCCTTCAGTCTGGCGACGATGGCCCTCCTTGTAAAGAGGTGGGAGAAGAGCCTCACCATGACCCTCAGGGAGAGGCGCTAGAGCCTGTGCCGGTCTTAACCGCCTCGGCAGGCGCCGGCCCCTGCATCGGCCCCCTTCCCGCCCCCCGCCTCATCCCCGTCCTCACCCCGCGCGCCCGGCCCCGGTGGCGCCGCCCGCAGCGATGAAGGCCAGCCCGGACCTCCTCCTCCTGAACGGCCTTTCGGCAGCCGTCCTCCTGCTCGTCTTCCTGCAGATCGGCTCCGGGCTCAGGCTGGTCCTGGCCCTGCCGTTCATACTCTTCTCGCCCGGGTACGCGATAGCCTCGGCCCTCTTCCCCAGGAGGGCGGATCTCGGCGGGACGGAGCGGGCGTTCCTCAGTATCGGCCTCAGCCTGGCGTCCGCCTCCGTGGTCGGCCTCCTCCTGAACTTCACCCCCTTCGGGATCTCCGTCTACCCTGCTGCCGCCTCGCTCGCTGCCCTGACCCTCGCCTTCTCGGCGGCCTCTGCGGGGAGGCGCAGGGCCGTCCCGCCGGAGGAAGCCTTCTCCCCCCGCCTCCCCTTGGAAGCCTTCAGGGGGCTCGGGAGGAACGATAAGCTCGCGCTTGCCTCCGCCGGGGTATTCCTCCTCCTCGTGGGGGGCTCCACGGCGGCGTTCGTCTGCATGCCGGGTGCCGCGGATCGGTTCACAGAGTTCTACATCCTTGGGCCAGGCGGCATGGCGGAGGGCTATCCGGCGACCGTAGGGACGGGCGAGGGCCGGACAATAACCATCGGCATCACCAACCACGAGGGCGCGTCCGCCACCTACTCTGTACTCGTCAGGCTAGGCGACTCGACGATCGACACGATCGGCGGGATCGTCCTGGCAGACGGGGAGGGGTGGGCGCAGCCGTACACCCTCGGCCTAGATCCTGCCCTCCTGCCCGCTTCGGGCGAGCGGGCCAGGCTCGACTTCGTCCTGACCATGAACGGCGGGGACCAGCCGTATCGCAGCCTCCACCTCTGGGTCTCGGCGGCAGGGGCCGGGTCCTGATCCGATCCGGTCCGACCCGTTGGCGGAATGAGGCCCATAATGGTGGTGGGTGGGACCCGCCCGGAGGCTATCAAGCTCTCCCCGGTGGTCGAGCGGCTCGAGAGCCTGGGCGCCGACTACCTCTTCGTCTGGAGCGGCCAGCATTACGACTATGAGATGAGCAGGATCTTCTTCGACCAACTCAACCTGCGGAAACCCGACAGGAACCTCGACGTGGGGAGCGGCTCCCACGCCGAGCAGACCGCGAGGGCCATGGTCGCGATAGAGCGGGCCATCCGGGACTACGGTCCGTCAATAGTGGCAGCCGAGGGGGACACCAACACCGTCGCGGCCGCTGCCCTCACCTCGATCAAGTGTCTCGTCCCGTTTGCCCACATCGAGGCGGGGCTGAGGAGTTGGAATATGACCATGCCCGAGGAGGTAAACAGGAAGGTCGCCGACTCGATCTCGACCCTCCACTTCGCGCCCACCAAGCTCGCTGCGCTGAACCTTCTCCTCGAGGGCGTCCCGACCGGGGGCCTCCACCTCACGGGGAACACCATAGTAGACGTCATCCGCAAGCACAGCCGCCTCACCGGGGAGCTCAGCGGCCGCCTCCTGAGCGAGCTGGGCTTGGAGGAGGGCGGATACATGCTTATCACTATACACCGGGCGGAGAACACGGACAACCCCGAGCGGCTGCGCAGGATAGCCGCCGGCCTGAGGGAGCTGAGCGGCAGGTTCAGGGTGGTCTTCCCGATCCACCCGCGCACCAGGGAGAGGCTCGCCGGGCTCGGCTTGGAGGGATGCCTGAGCGGCATCACCACCCTCGGGCCGATGGGCTACTTCGAGTTCCTGGCCCTCCTGGCCAACTGCCTGACCGTCCTGACCGACAGCGGCGGCGTCCAGGAGGAGGCCTTCACGCTCAGGATCCCGACGGTGACGATAAGGAACGAGACCGAGAGGCCCGAGACCCTGACTAAGGGGGTCAACGTCCTGGCCGGCACTGAGACGAGGAGGATCGTCGACACCGCGTGCAGGCAGGCGGAGAGCTACAGCCGGATAAGGTCGCTCAAGATAGCCAACCCCCTCGGCGACGGCAACGCCGGCAGGAGGATCGCCGAGATACTCGTCAGCTCAGCAAGCAGCAACCTGGCGGTCAGCGAGCACGAGCCGGGGAACATGATCCCCCTCAAGTCCAAGAGGGTGGACTCGCAGCTGATGAGGGCATTCAACATAAGGAACAGTGGCGCCTGAACCGGGGGCCCTCCCCAAAAAGGGGGGCAACGGCGCCTGCACCGGCGCCAGCACCGGCGGCCGCGGTCGGGGCCCCGGCAGCGGGAGCGACGAGACCCTGCGGGTCCTGCTCATACCCAGCAGCGACTACGTCGGCCACCCCTTCCCGCAGAGGCACAACCACCTCTTCGAGAGGATAAACAGGATGGCCGGCTTCGAGGTCCACGTCGTCAGGTTCAACATCTTCGGCAGGCGGGAGATGGGGAGCGGATGCGTCATCCACGAGATCCCGTCGGAGATACGGGCGAAGAGCACGGCGCTCTACTACCCCTCCAACGCCCTCTCCCACCTGGCGGAGATGCTCCGGATCGTCAGGCAGGAGTCGATCGACGTGGTGGTCGCGGGGAACCTCCTTCCCCCACTCCTCTACCGCTTGGCGGGGAAGCTGCACGAGCGGAAGGTGCCCCTCGTCTTCGACCTCCAGGACTACTACCCGACCTCGGCAGCCGGCTACATGCCCGCCGCCGGGGCCGTGGGCCCCTTGGTCCGGGGGCTCTTCGAGGGCATGACGCGGTACCTGATGCGGTCGGCCGACGCGGTCACCGCGCCCGGCGTGGCCCTGGCGGGGTACGCCCGGGCGGCCGGGGCAAGGAGGGTCGAGGTGATACCGAACGGCATCTCCGAGCACTTCCTCAGTCTCCACGACGGCAGGGGACTCCGCGCAGAACTCGGCCTGGACGGCACCACCGTCATCGGCTACGTCGGGAGCGTCGAGTTCTGGCTCGACATGGAGCCCCTCCTCAAGGGCGTCTCCGCGGCCCTCCGGAGGGGGGCGAACGTGCGCCTCCTGATCATAGGGAGGCACCTCCAGACCGGCTACCCCGCAAAGGTCAGAGGCTGGATAGACAGCTACGGCATCGGCGGGGCTACCACCTGGCTGGACTTCGTCCCACACGCGGAGGTCCCGCGCTACATCTCAATAATGGACATGGCGACCATCCCCTTCGACGTCTCCAACCCGACCGCCTACTACGCCGCCCCGAACAAGATGTGGGAGTACCTCTCGCAGAAGAAACCCGTCCTCGCGACGCCGATCCCCGAGACCGTGGCCGCGAGGAGATACCTGGAGCTGACCCGCACCGCCGAGGACTATGCAAGGGCTCTGACGGGCGCCTCCAGGAATGGCGCCGCCGAGGCCGTAGAGGAGGGGTACCTCGAGTCGCTGACGAGGAGGTGGAGCGTCAGCTCTGCATCCTTCGCCTCCCTGTTGAGGGGGCTCTGCAGCTGATGCCGGCCCACACCCCTTCTGGGAAGGCGGCGCCGGCCAGAGCCAGCGTAGTGGGCGACGCCTTCATCGACATCATAGTCCCCGCCTACGGGGTGAGGGGGGGCGAGACCTGCCACAGGAAGATCTCCATCAAATGCGGGGGGACAGCCAACGTCGCCATCCAGGCCTCAAAACTCGGCGCCGACGTGGGCTTCCTGGGAAAGGTGGGGGACGACCTCTTCGGCAGGCACTTCAGGCAGAACCTCGCCATGAACGGCGTCGCTGACTTGTCCTTCACCGACACATACGCGCCGACCGGGATCTGCGTCTCGATCCTGAGGTCAAACGGCGAGAGGTCGATGATCGCCGACAGGGGGGCGAACGACCTCCTCACCCGTGAGGAGATCAACGTCCACCGGGAGAGGATCTCGAGGTCGCTGGCGTACTTCACCGGCTACTCCCTCAGGTCGAACCCGACCGCCGACGCCGTCCTCTCGACCATGGCCGCCTGCAGCAGGAGCGGCGAGGTCTGGTTCAACCCGGGCGCGCCCAACACCATCCGCCCCTTCTTCAGGGACCACATCCGCAGGTTCGTCGATGTCCTCGTCCTGAACCTCGATGAGGCAGCGGTCCTCAGCGGGAGGAGGGACCCCCGCGGCGCGCTCGAGGAGCTGAAAAAGTCGGTCAGGACCGTGGCGATAACCATGGGGCGGGACGGCTGTCTGGTCTCGGGCGAGGGGTGCGAGTGCGCCTACATCCCGACCAAGCCCCTCCGCGTCAGCAACACCACCGGCGCGGGCGATGCCTTCTCCGCCGGATTCTTGGTCGGAAGGCTCAGGGGCATGGACGTGGTCGGCGCGGCAGAGCTGGGCAATGAGGCCGCCATGGCGTTCCTCTGCAACCTCCCTGCCAGGGGGCAGCAGGTCCAGCTGGCGCGCTGAGATGCCGACCGGAGGGAAGATCCCCGCCCCGCTGGGATGCGGGATGAACCGGTCCCGGACGGTCTCCAGGCACGCCGCTGCCCGGGCGGGCCGGGCCGAAGCTGGCGGGGGCAAGCTCAGGATCCTCTTCATCACCCTCATGTACTACCCCCACGTCGGCGGCATCGAGAGCTTCCTCAAGTTCATCGCCGAGAAGCTCGCGGCGATGGGTTACAGCATAACGGTCCTGACCGGCGAGCCGCGGGTCACCGCCGTCAGGCAGGAGGTGATCAACGGCGTCACTGTCGTCAGGTGGCCGACGTGGAGCCCCGGAGGGATGTACCACATCCCTAGGGACATAATGGCCTTCAGGTCCTACCTCAGGAACTCCACCAAGGGGTACGATGTCATCCACATCAACAGCGTCCACGCCTTCATCAACACCGTCGCCCTGGCCGCCCTAGGCAGGCGCCCGCCGCGGCAGAGGCTCGTGATGAGCCCCCACTACATAAGCAAGCCCAAGCCCGTGGCAAGGAAGATCCTCTTCGAGGCGAACGCCCTCCTCCTCAGGGCCCTGCTGAGGAAGGTGCAGGCCTTCATCTTCGCCTCCGCCTACGAGAGGCTGATATTCGAGGAGGACTTTGGCCTGAAGGGCATCGGGGCGATCACCCCGCTCCCTCTTCCGGACGACGTCTTCAGGCACGAGTGGAACCCGCCGTCGGACAGGGTGGTGGTCGTGATGAGCGGGAGGATGGACATCGCGCAGAAGCGGTTCGACACCTTCCTCAGGGCGATCCCCCTCTTCCTCCAGGAGCTCCGCTGCGACGGCTGGGACTTCCCGATCAAGTTCAAGCTGATCGGGACCGGGCGCAACGAAGGGGAGCTCAAGGCGATGGCAGAGACCCTGAAGATCCACGATTACATCGATTTCATCAGGTTCCTCCCCAGGGAGGAGTACCTCAGGGTGATCTCCGGGGCCACGATGTACGTCCTCCTCTCCGAGTGCGAGAACTACGGGATAGCCCCAAGGGAAGCGATCGCGATGGGCGTCCCTACGCTGGTCTCCTGCAACAGCGCCCTCGCCGAACTCGTCAGCTACGGCCTCTGCATCGGCGTGAGGCATCCCTCCACACCTGAGGAGGTCGCCCACACCATGACCACCGCGCTCGGAACCCTCAGGTCTGCCTCGCTCAAGCACAGGAAAGGGGATCTGATAAGGACTTGGACGTCCGAGTACATGCTGGGGCGCCTCCTGAAGATCTACAAAGGCATCTCCGCCTCGGGCATGGGGGCCTCCGGCCTGCCTGATTGGGCTGCGGGCGACTACCGCATGGGCACGGAGGACGGGTGGGCGGAGGAGGGGAGAAACAGCCCCAGCGGGGGCGGAGGCGAAGGTGAAAGTGAAAATGAGGGCGGTGGCAGCGGAGTAGGCGGAGGCAGAGACGGAGGCAGAGACGGAGACGGAGACGGAGACGGAGGGGGGTGGGGACACGGCGGGGGGAGCGGCCGCGGCTGGGACAATGGTCTCGAGGATGGCGGCGGACGGTCATACCGGTGACTGGGACGTAACCTGCATTACATTACGCATTATAAGATGCGCATCCTCATAATATCCGACTTCTACCCCCCGCTCTTGGGCGGACTCGAGCAGCATGCTTCCACGCTGGCCAGCAAGCTCGCAGAGCGGGGGCACGATGTGGCCGTGGCGACGACCAACGCCGTCACCGGCACCGATACCTGCGCCTCCGCCGGCGCCCCCCTCCCGGTCGCTGCCTATGAAGCCGCCCACGGTCTGCAGCGGCGGACCGGGCCCGGTAGACCGGCGGGGAGGGCCGGGCCGAGGATATACCGGGTAGGGCACGCCCTCTCGAGGATCAAGGGCGCCTTCTCCGACTCGAGGTACCGCGTGGTGCCGCCCCTCGCGGATCCAGTCCTCGTCAGCGGCCTGAAGAAGGCGGTAGACCGCTTCCGGCCCGATGTCGTCCACGCCCACGGCTGGATCATGTTCTCCGCGGCCAAGCTCCGGCAATCCTGCGGGGTGCCGACCGTCGTCACCCTCCACGATTACGGCTTCCTCTGCCCCAAGAGGACCCTCTTCGTCCTGAAGACTGGGAAGCTCTGCCCCCTCCTGGGGGCGGAGGGAGAGGGACACGACCTCCGTCTGAGCCGCCACTGCATCCGGTGCTCGCGCGAGATCTACAGCCCCGCAAAGGCCGTCACCATCTCTGCAGCCCTCAGCCTCTCGAGGCCCCTCCTGGACCATGTTGACCGCTTCATCGCGGTGAGCCGCTACCTTGAGGGGATCGCCCGCCGCGCCCAGATCGACCGAACCGTCACCGTCCCCAACTTTATCGATGCGGCAGAGGTCGCCTCGGCCGAAGGCTCCGCCCAGGCAGGGGACTGCCAGGACGCCCTGTACGTCGGGTCGATGATGCCGAACAAGGGCATCCACGTCCTCCTCGAGGCCTACCGGGACCTCGCCGGGAGGGGCTGCAGGGCGCGGCTGGCCGTGGTCGGGAAGACCCACCCCTCGTACCCGTACGAGCGCGCCCTGCCGGACGGCGTCACCATCATCCGGGACGCCCCCCACAGCCTCGCCGTCGCGAGCATGGCCCGGTCGAAGTTCCTTGTGGTGCCCTCCATCTCGCCCGAGCCGTTCGGGATAGTCGCCCTCGAGGCGATGGCGCTGAGGAAGCCCGTCATAGCATCGAGGATAGGCGGCCTCCCGGAGATAGTCGACGACGGCCGGAGCGGCATACTCTTCGCCCCCGGTGACGCCCGGTCCCTAGCGGACGCCATGGAGTATATGGTCAACAGTGCTGGAGACCGGCTCCGCGAGATGGGGGAGCAGGGGCACCGCGACCTCCTTGAGAGGTACGACACGGGGGCCGTGATCCCGCAGATCGAGCGGATCTATGAGGATTGCAGTTAGCCTCAGGGGGCGCGCACAGGGGGCCGCGGTTGCACGGCTCGGGGAGGACACCGGGGCGCGGATGGGGTCAGGGGCTGAGACGAGGATGACTGAGGCATGGTCGGCTGGAGGGACGGACGAGGCGCCAGGCGCCTGGACCTCATACACGGAGCACCGCGACCCCGAGATCGACAGGATCATCGGCGGTCAGATAAACGAGGCGGCGTCAAGGATCGTGGCGGACGTGAGGCCTGACGCGCTGGTCCTCCTCGGCGGGTACGCGAGGGGGGAGGGGAGCGTGATGCTGGGGCCCGGAGGGCCCATACCGATGGGTGACTATGACTTCCTGATCATCTCCAAGTACCCGCGGCCGCCCCCGCGCTTCCGCTGGGCGGAGGCGATGAGGAAAAGGTTCAACCTCCAGTACGAGATCGACGCCACCAGCACTTGGAAACCCCTCCTGAGGCTGGCGGGCAGGCGGATATACTTCTACGAACTGAAGTTCGGCAGCCGGGTCCTGGCGGGCGACAGGAGCGTCCTAGGCCTTATACCAATAGCCGACGCCAGCGAGATCGACCTGAGCGAGGGACCGAGCGTCCTCTCCAACCGCCTGATAAGCCTGACCACCACCTTCAACCCGGCCTACATCGACGCCGACCTCGGCCAGGACGAGGGCCTTGGGAGGCATATCGTCTTCCAGGCGGTGAAATCGATCCTCGCGTGCGGGGAGAGCCTGCTCCTCCTCAGCCGCCAGTATCACTTCAGCTACCGAGAGCGGAGCCGGAGGTTCGCCCACCTCTTCAGGAAGGATTTCCCCCTCCTCCGCTCGCGCGACCCCGGCCTCGAGGAGGCCTACCTGAGGGCCACGGAGTTCAAGATGAAGCCGGATATGCGCCTCTACCGGAACCCGATCGACGCCTGGTTTGAGGCCAAGCGGCACTCCATCGAGACGCTGGCTTACGTCCAGAACCGGATCTACCGGGATGCGGACGGCAACGGCCAGGGGTACGACTGCTCGGCCTTCCCCCGGCAGATCATCGAGGAGACACCGCCGGACGCGCTGGACTTCCTCAGGTTCAACCTGGGCTCGTTCCTCTCTATGAGGTCCCTCAAGGGGCTCCGATCCCTCGGCATCTCGTACTCTGCGGTGGTCAGGTCGGCGATCTTCTGCCATGCCCTCTCCATCAGCAGGGACGGCAGTATCGACGAGGACCTCCTCGGCGAGGCACTGAGAACCCTGGGCAGGATCCTGCCGGCGGGAAGGGTGGCATGCAGGGAGAGCGATCCTTGGAAGAAGTGGCTGCTGGTCGGGAAGGTGATCGAGGACGCCTGGGGGCTGGCAAAGAAATGACTGCGGAGAAGGGGCCGGGGATCACGGCTGCAGCAGGTACAGCCATAGGCGCAGGCACAGGCACAGGTGCAGGCGCAGATACAGATACAGCCACAGCCACACCCACAACCACGGGCACAACCACGGGCACAGGCACAGGTGCAGGGGATGCAGGGGACAGGGGACGGACCGCAACCTTTCTCATCTACCTGGACGCATGCCGCTACGACTATATCACCAGGGAGCGCACCCCCTTCCTCCACAGCCTGGGGGAGAGGGGGAGCATACGGAGGGCCCGGACCGTCTGCGGCTTCACTCAGGAGTCCGCCATGCTTACCGGCAAGTACCCGGTGGAGACCGGCCACTTCACATGGTTCCACCTTTCGGAGAACTCGCCCTTCGCCTGGCTGAGGCCGTTCTGCTTCCTCTCGTTCCTCCCGCAGTTCAAGCTCTACGAGCCGGTCAAGGTCCTGATAAGGAAGACGACCTCTCTCATCACCGGGCGGGCCTACCCGGACCCCGCCCACATCCCGCTCGACCTCCTCCCGCGCTTCGAGAGGGTGGACGGCGACGAGATCGGGGGCATCAGCATCGACTCGATCTGCCGATCCTCCGGCAGGCGGGCCATCAACCTCATGAACAACAACAACTTCGTGGGGATGAAGACCTGCTCCGCGATGTTCGAGGCCGCCGCCACCGCCCTCGAGCGGGAGGTCTTTGACCTCTGCATGATCCACATAGGCGAGCTGGACGTCGACGGGCACAAGCTCGGCCCCAGGGCCGACCTCCTCGGCGGCCACCTGGCCACGATTGACGCCTGCCTCAGCCGCCTCCATCGGGCCGCCAGGAGGCTCGGGATCTCATGCAACATGGTAATAGTCAGCGACCATGGGATGCAGCCCGTCGCCGGCACGGTCGACGTGATCGGCAGGGTGAAGGAAGCCGCCTCTAGGGCAGGGCTGAGGTCCCCCCGCGACTACCTCTACTTCCTCGACTCGACGATGGCGCGGTTCTGGTTCCCGAACGGGGCGGCCCGGCGGCCCATCGAGGAGGCTCTCTCGGCCGTGCCGCACGGCCACATAGTGACCGAGGGCGAGAAGGAGGAGCGCGGCATAAACTTCAGGCACAACCTCTACGGTGACACCCTCTTCTGGCTCGACAAGGGATACATCGTCTTCCCCAACTTCTTCCAGTCGACCTACTCCGACTGCCCCCGCGGGATGCACGGCTACATGGACGACGACGACGGACTGCTGGTGCTCTACTCTGACTCCGACTCCGGCGCGGAGGCGTACCGGAGGAACCAGAAGGACCCCGTCCCTCTGGTCGACATCTTTTCCATAGTGCTGGACATGATGGGGGTCGGCCCCGCCGAGAGGCTCGGCGCTGGCCCGAGCCGGAGAGGCGGACAGCCCCGCCAGGGCAGCGGGCGCAACAGGCTGGAGGGGCCGACCATATGACCCGCGGGGCGGGGCACGCCGCGGCATGGTGCTGATGCTGTCTAGGCTCCTGCGGGGGCTGGCCGGGCCCGGGGGCAGATCCGGCCCTGCTGGCGGCACAGGGAGCGGAGGGGGGAGGAACAGAACGTCCATGGCCGTCGAGCTGGCCCTCTTCACCCTTACCGTCGCCGGCCTTGCCTCCATGGCAGTATTCATCAGGTCGGTCTACGCCTCCGGGGCCGCGGTACTCCCCGAGTGGTTCTTCTGGGCATCTGTAGCCGCCTCGGCCGCCGGGATGACGTCCCTATGGGCCTACAGCGAGAGCGAGGTGCTGGTCCTCGGGGCGATCGTGATCGCGGCGGTGGTGATGGTCTCGGTGCCGTTCCTCCGGTTCTACTTTTACGGCGTTGACCTGGTCGGCGAGTACTTCGTAGCCGGCGTTACCCAGGCGACGGGGGTGTGGTCGCCCGAGAGGGTGACAGGGGTGAACGTCTACCTCGACAGGTCGTTCTCGGCCCCGGAGGCCTTCCTCCACAGGTACTTCTCCACTACAAGCGTGACCGTGCTACCGGCGATCATCTCCCAGATCAGCGGGGCCTCCATGAGGACCGTCTTCTGGGTGATGATGGTCACCGTCTCCGCAGCCTCCACCGTGATCTGCTACGCTGCCACGAAGCTCTGCTTCGGGCGGAGGGTGGCTGCCCTCTCCAGCATCGTCTTCATCTTCTCAGCCTTCTACATGAAGTTCGCGACGATCCTCCGGGAAGGGGTCGCGCTGATGTTCCTCTTCCTCGCGACCTACTACATACTCAGGGGCGGGAAGGGGGCCAAGCTCATAGCCCTCATCTCCCTCTCCATCCTCCCGATGTCCCACTACGGGATGGTCTTCTTCGCGGTCTTCTTCATCGCCCTGCTCCTCGTCGCGAGGTGGGCCTACGAGAACCAGCTGATCTCCCGCCTGCTAACAAAGATAAGCCCAGGTCTCGGCCCGGTTCCCCTCTCCCCTGCCTCCCCTGCCCTTACATCCTCACCTTCACCTTCACCTCCGCCCCCGCATGACCCTCCTCATAGCTCCGCCTCCATCCCCCTCCCCGCCCCCCCTCCTGAGACGATCGGCGGCAGGATATCGATATCCGGGACCCTCCTGCTCTACACCTTCGTCGCGGGCTTCTCCTGGCTGATCTTCGTCGGCTACCCGATCTATGTGACGAGCCTCGGTGGAGTGGTCGAGTCGGCAAGCGCGATCCTGGGCCTCGGCGAGGTGAAGCTGAGCTACATGCAGCAGTATGCCGTCTTCTCCTCGCTGGGTCCGCTCCACACAGCAGCGAAGTGGCTGGAGCGGGTGGCGGCCCTCCTAGGTGCCTTCATCGCCCTGAGGCTCTACGGCGGCCGGCGGGCCTTCGCCTTCACCCTCTTGGGGATAGGGGTGCTGGCGCTCGGCCTCCTGCTTGCCGTCCTGCCCAGCATGAGCTCACTCTTCGACCTCGACAGGACGATGCAGGTCTCCCTCATCGGCTTCTCCGCCTTCATCGCAGTGGCCGCCTCGGCCCTCGTCAGGAGGACGCGGATCGGGATCGGGGCCATCCTGACCGCCGCCTTCGTCGCCCTGATCCTGCTCGATACGGTGCAGGTGCCCATACTCTACACCCCCGCCTCCGGCCTCAGCCAAGAGGACCACATCTTCTCATACACGCGGGTCTTCACCTACTACGAGCCCTCGGACTTTGAGTTCGCCGGGTGGGTCGGCGACCATACCAACGCCTCCTCCACCTTTGCCTCCGACCCGACCGGCTCCGGCCTCAGCCTCATCTCGAACCGGTTCTGCGTCGGTCCCCGCGGTGCCAACGCCTCCGACACCATCGCGATCTTGGAGCTCGGGAGGACCGACTACTACCTCTACCTCTCGTACGGCCCCCAGTACCTCCACTTCGCCACCGGCAGGGGGGAACCGCAGGTATTCAACGAGACCGAGGTCTCCCGGCTCCTGGAGAGCCCAAGCCTGAACCGCATCTACGACAACTCGAGGGTGATCCTCTTCAGCTATGGGTGAAAACCGCACACATATGACGGCGCCCCGGCGGGCTGGGAAGGGTCCGCAGGGGGCAGAGCCGGGAGGGGTCGCGGCGGAGGGAGCAGGGGCAGTGCCTGGGACCCTGAGGGGGGCGCCGGCGGAGGCGCAGGAAGGAAAGCCGGTGACGGCATCAGAGAACGGAAGGGAATCGCAGGTACCCGTAGCTGTGCCGGCATCGCCAGTACTGCCGCCGGGGTCCGCGTCTGCACCCCTGCCCCTGCCCGTGTCATCATCCACATCAGAACGTATGCCAGCACCCGCATCACCCTTGACATCGCCCCCGACGCCGGCTCCGCCAGCATCCGCGGGGTCGACGGGGATGGATGGCGGGGGAAGCAGAAGGGCGCATGGGGAAGGCGATCGCACCGGCGGGTACAACCGGACGGGATCTGCTACCCTGAGCTGGCGGATGGCGTCGTTCGCGGCAGAGTGCTCAGCGATACGGGCGCCCTCCATCCGCCGCAGGGGAGCCGGCCGGCGCGGGCTGCCCAATGAGCGATGAGGATGAGGATGAGGGATGAGGGATGAGCGATGAAGGATGAGGGATGAGTATTGCGTAATGAGCAATGAGCAAGACGGCAGCCGCCGACCGGCCAGGGGGCTGATCATCTGATCATGTTTGGCATAGACCGGCTCGCAAGGACGAAGGCCGGCATCATCGCCCTCCTCTCAGCCGTCCGCGGGCAGACCACCGTCGCGAGGCTGGAGGACCCCGACTCGGATCGCGGCAGGGTGCTCGTCGTCTCCCCCCATCCGGACGACGACGTCATAGGCTGCGGGGGAACGATGCACAGGTACGCCAGGAGCGGGTCCCGGGTCAGGGTCGTCTACATGACGGACGGGGGGATGGGGAACGATGCGTTCAGGCCCGACGAGCTAGCGGGGATAAGGCGGGAAGAGGCCCTCTCGGCGCTCCGCGTCCTAGGCATCGGCAGCGAAGAGGCCACCTTCCTAGGGTTTCCCGACGCCTCGCTCAGGTGCGACAGCTCGTCAGTCGGCGCCGTCCTCAGGGTCCTCGACGAATACCGTCCGAGGTCGGTCTACGCGCCCTTCTTCATAGACAACCACCCCGACCACATGGCGACGGTCAGGATAGTGGCTGAGGCCCTGGGGAGGTGGGAAGGGGACGCTGACTACTACGGGTACGAGGTCTGGTCACCGCTCCTCCCCAACGTGCTGGTGGACATAAGCGGCTTGATGGACATAAAGGTGCGCGCCATAGGAGAGCACAGGAGCCAGGTCGGCGTCATAGACTACCCGTCCAAGATACGCGGGCTGAACCTCTACCGCTCCATGGGTGCCGGGAGCAATGTCGAGTACTGCGAGGCGTTCTTCAGGTGCCCCAAGGAGAAGTACCTCTCCCTCGTCCGGCTGATGGAGGGCGGGGGGGGCGGGAAGCCATGCCTAGACTGAGCATGCAGGGGATGGCACCGGGCGCACAGCCGGGGCGGCAGCGCCGCATCTGTCGTGCCCGCAGGACCGGGGCGATCACCCGGGCTTTCTGAGATGACCACCGAGCAGGGCGTTGTGAGCAAGCCCTCAGGCCTGCGGGTCACCGAGTTCAACGACCTCGCCTCCCTCGAGGGGACGTGGCCGTCGCTGCTCGCGGCCAGCCCCCTCCGCGACAACATATTCCTGACCTGGGACTGGGTGGACGCATGGTGGAGGCACTACGGCTCCGGCAATAAGATGGTCGTCCTCATGGTCCAGGAGGACGGGAAGCCCCTGGCCCTGGCGCCCATGATGAAGACGCGGTACCGCCTTCCGGGGCTGGGCAGGATCAGGAAGATACAGTTCTTGGGGTCGCCCATCTCCGACTACCACAACTTCATCATAGTCCGGGACGAGTACAGGTGCCTCCGCTCGATAGTTGGCTACCTCCTCGACAACTTTGAGGACTGCGACTGGATCGAGCTGAACGAGCTGCCGGATTCCTCCACGACGCTCGATTCCATCAGGTCGCTTGGCTCGGACCTCTCCGGCAGGCTGAGCCTCAGGGAGCGCGTATGCAACGTCTGCCCCTACATCCCCCTCCCTCGCTCTTTTGACGCCCTGATGAAAGGGCTGGACGGGAGGTGGAGGCACAACCTCAACAGGTTCTCGAGGCGGATCAGGAACGACCATGCCGTCGAGCTGAAGAGGTACGACGAGATGGACATGTCCTTGACCGAGGCGATGGACGCCTTCATAAAGCTCCACCAGATGCGGTGGATCGGGAAGGGCATGCCGGGCGAGTTCAAGGAGGCGAGCTTCCGGGAGTTCCACCTCGACGTCGCGAGGCGCTTTGCCGAGAAGGACCAGCTCGGGCTGTACTTCCTGACCGCGGACGGGATCCCCGTCTCGGCAGAGTACAACTTTGAGATGGGCCGGAGGGCATCGTCCTACCTGAGCGGGTTCGACCCGGCGTTCTCCCGCTACGCCGTAGGGAACGTGACCGTCCTGATGACCCTTGACAGGTACATAAGGAGGGGCTTCGAGACATACGACCTGCTGCGGGGGAACGAGCCATACAAGTTCCAGTGGACCTCCAAATACGAGATAAACCGCGAGGCGAGGCTGGTCCGCAGGGGCCTCCTCAGCGCCGCCTGCGACTGGGCGACATGGAAGTTCCGGTGCTCCAAGGACAACCCTTTGGTCAACAGGCTCTACTCGCTCTACTTCAGGCTTTACGGCAGGGGGGCGTAGGCAGGTTGGCGGCATGACTGCGGAACCGGGTCCGGAGACAAGAGGGCAGCAGCCACCATCACCAACAACACCAACACCGCCATCACCACAAACATCACCATCACCATCACCATCACTATCAACACCAACACCGCCGCCATCAACGCAATCACGGCCCCGGCTCGCTGGCGGCCCCCGGATCGCAGACCACGAGTACGCCCACACATCGGCTGCCACAGCCAGCCTGCAGGAGCGGATAGACCGCTTGGAGAGGGAGAGGTCCGCCCTGAAGCTCGCCCTCCGCAAGTCGAGGCGCAGGCCCTCACGGGCCGCCGCGGCGATCCTCATCCTAGCAGGCGCCACTGCCCTCGCCATCTCCACGCTGACCGCCTCCTCGCTCCATGCGATGATCGGACTGGGCCTCGTCTTCTGGGGGGCGGTCCTCCTCCTAGTGATGCCGGGGAGATACGCCAAGGCCATCCTGCTCGACGCCAGCACGCTCCCCCTTCTGGTGGACATAGACCGGATGCTGGCAGACCTTAATCTCAACGGAACCGCCGTCTACCTCCCGCCGGCCCACGCGCGGGACATCCGCGGCGGGACCGTCTTCGTCCCCGCCTCGGCCGCCGCCCCCCCTGCAAAGGCCGCCGGCGGGAGTTCGGTGGCCGGGGACCCCCCCGGTATCTGTCTGGCCCCGCCGGGGCTCGCCCTCGCCAACCTCCTGGAGGACGAGATGGGGGCGCCCTTCTCCCAGACGAAACTGGCCGCCCTCCCCGGGAGGCTGGAGGAGCTATTCAGGGACCTAGAGATCGCCGGGGATACCCGTATGACGATTAGCGGCGGGACGGCGACCGTGCGTCTCAAAAAATCGGTATACAGCGGCCTCTGCAGGGAGGCGTGCAGCCTGCCCTACATCTGCGGATCGCTGGGATGCCCCCTCTGCAGCTCGATCGCCCTCGCCCTGGCCAGGTCCTCCGGGGAGCACGTATCCATAGAGAGGAGCGGTCTGCTGCCCGACGGCAAGACTATAGTGGCAACGTTCCGGATGTTCAGGCCTGCAGGTGCGCCATGATCGAGCCTGAGGGCAGGGCAGCGGTCAGGGGCGCTCAGGCCCGGGACCGGGCAGTCTGCAGCGGAGGCGCAGGAACGGCCGCGCGGGCGGGGAGGGGCACTCTCAGCAGGCTCTTCACCAGGAACAGCCTCATCGTCCTCGAGTACCTCATAATGCAGGAGGAGGACGCCGTCATGCCCATCAGCGAGCTCGCCAAGGTCCTCAGGATCTCCGAGTCGTCACTCATCTCGAACTGCAGGAAGCTGATAGACGAAGGGATACTCACCGAGATCAACTACAGGACCGAGAGGAGCTGGGCCAAGATGATCAGGCTCAACCGCAACAGCGAGATCGTCAACGACCTCGTCCGCGCCTTCAGGGCCGTCGTGGAGAGCAGGATACGGGGCGCGCCGCCCCAGCCGCGGCAGGGGTACATGCTCCGCCGGAGCCGCAGGAGCCCCGCAGCGCTCGAGGTCTAACCCCGATCCGGGATACGATATGAACGCCAACAGGAAGGGGGAAGAGAAAGAGGAAGAAGACGGGGAAGGGAGAGGGGAAGGGAGAGGGAGAGGGAGAGGGAAAGGGAAAGGAGAGAGGAGGCAAGGATGATCCCCCTTACCCCCTTCGACGCGAACCTCCTGCTCACATGGACTGCGCTGATCCTCCTCGCCACATACGAGATAGTGTCAGAGTACGGCTCCAGCATCTGCATCGACAGGGGGCGGCTCAGGATGATCGCGATCGCCGTTGCCCTCCTGTTCGTCGCCGCCGCCCTCCTGAGGTCATACCTCATAGTGACGTCTTTCGGGGCCGCATGATTGCTATGAAACCGCGGCCTGAGGATCCGGGGCAGCAGAGCCCGGAGGATCAACGTCGGCAGGCGCAAGGGGCCATGGCAAAGCCGGCGATCAACGGCATCAGCACGAAGCTTACCTCCATAGCGGAAGACTCTGCGAGGGGGGCCTTCGCCCTCATGATCGGGGACGCCGCCACCAACGTCCTCGCCGCCATCGCCTCCATCCTGATCGCCAGGCTCCTCGACCCCGACGGCTACGGCCTCTACACCCTGGCGCTGACCGTACCCCTCATAATGAACTACCTGATGGGGCTCGGCCTGGACCAGGCGCTCATAAGGTTCCCCGCGAAGCTGCGGTCGGACGGCCGCGAGAGCCTTATCGCCCGGACCATCCGCGCCGGCATGGGGCTCAGGTTCCTCATAGGGGTTCTCGTCTTCCTCCTAGTCTTCACCTTCTCCTGGTTCTTCGCCACCTACCTCCTGAACCGCCCCGACATGAGCTTCCTCGTCAGCATCGCCTCTATCACGATCCTCCTCCAGTCCATCACCTCCCCCGGGGTCTACGCACTGATGGGGCTGAACATGATGGGCAGGAGCGTCCTCATCAACCTCTTCATGTCAATAACCAAAGTCGTCACGGCGCCCCTCCTCATACTGCTGGGCTTCGGGGTCGCAGGCGCGGTCGCGGGCCACGTGCTGGGCTACCTGGCCGGGGCGATCGTCGGGCTGACCCTCCTCTACTGGGTGGATCGGTACCTCAGGACCCTCAAGGCGTCTCCGCCCGGCAGCCTGCAGGCAGAGGCGCAGGACCCGCCGCCTAAGGGCGGCTATGGCTTCCGCGCCCGCTTCCACTACGGCCTCTGCGACCTCAAGCCGATGATCATCTACGGGTTCCCGCTCTACTTCTGCCAGATCCTGATCATGCTGGTCAACCAGTACCAGTTCCTCCTCCTCGCGTTCTTCGTCTCCAACTTCGATATCGGCAACTACAACGCGACCATCAGCCTCTCCGCGATCCTGACCATGTTCAACTATGCGATCGCGCTTGCGCTCGTGCCCGCCTTCTCGAGGATAGACCCTTCAAAGGAACGTTCGGAGCTTCAGAAGTTCTTCGACCTCACGGTCAGGTACGGCTCGCTCATCCTCGTCCCCGTCTCCACCATGGCTATAATATTCTCCGACGAGCTGGTGTATATCCTGTACGGGGCGAGCTACACCCTCGCGCCCTTCTACTTCTCGCTCTACACCGTCCTCTTCCTCTTCACCGGGATCGGCTACTCCGTCCTCGAGAGCATGTTCAACGGGATAGGGGCCACGAGGCTCACCCTGAGGATGCACGCGCTCCGCGCAGGTCTCTTCATCCCCCTCGCCCCGCTGGCGACCCAGCTCATCGGCGTTACCGGGACGATCATAATCTACCTGCTGGCGAGCCTCGCCTATACCGTGTACGGCCTCTACCTTGCGGGGAACAGGTACGGGCTGGGCCTGAACATGGGGAAGATCTGGAGGATATACGTTGCCTCAGGGATAGCGACCGCCCCGGTGGTGGCCGTCCACCTCTTCGTCCAGCTGGGGAATGTGCTCAACCTCGCCGTGGGGGCAGTGTCCTTCCTGGCCATCTTCCTCACCGTGGCGCCCATCGTCGGCGCGGTGAGGGGCGTCGATCTGGAGAACGCCGACCTGATGCTTGGAAAGTCCGGACTCCTGAAGACCGTGGTGAAGCCGGTTATGGCGTACGAGCTGAAGCTGATCCGGGACGGTCCCAAGATGTATGCCCCCGAGGTGGAGGCCCGGCTGGCGGGCGGCGGCGCTGAGGAGTGAAGCGTCCGCCGGGTAGGTTGCGCCTGCGATCTAAGCACGATTCAGGTTTCTGATTGAAGAAAAGGAGATGCGAAGATGTGATCTTTTCCATAAACTGAACTGACCTCATTCTGCCGCTGGTATCGAGCGATCGGAAGGTATTAGAGGTCCTAAGCCCACAGTAAAGGCCATCATCAGTCTTCACACTCCCTAGCTTGGCGATTGCTTTTTGGATACGGCATGAAAAATGAGGTTGAGTATATTATTTTTGTAATCCTGATCTGATTGCACCTTAAACCAGAAACAAAAATGGTTATAATCGGATTGCTTGCAGAGGTATGCCCAAATTGATGGTGGGAGAAAAACGAGCTATTGGGAAAAGCGCTACCGTGAAGGCGGCAACTCCGGTCAAGGCTCCCACGGCACTATCGGCTTGAGGAAGAGGTCCTGTATCCTTGACCGTACTCCCGAGGAAATCTCGGATGTCAATTATGGGGACCTCACCTTCCGCTTCAGCGATTCCCCCGCCTGCAGGAGATATGTTGGCATCGACATATCACCGACAATAATCGAGCGCAACCGTGCCAAGCTCAAGGAAGGGGAACTCATATGCCAAGGCGCCGTCAAACCCACATGCATCGAGACCGAAGCAGTGCTCTGCCTCGATCTGCCCTCCCATATCCTCGGCGATACCGCCTACAACGCGATCCTCGAAAACTTGGCTGGCTGGACAGAGGTGGCTTATGCTTGGGAGAACCGCCCCCCTAAGACCGATTCAGACGATCTTTTTCAGCGTTCCAAATGCTTCAGTAGAGGTGTACACCTCCTAGAAGAGGAAGGACCAGAACTCACATCGGTTGGCAGTAAACCCAAAGTCGAACCTAGGGCGCTCCACATAATCCAAAGGAGGGTTTCGGTTTAAGGATCCTTCACGTCGGCGATACCGCAGGGGTGGCCTCGATCTTTTCGCGCATTCTCAAGGGCTCGGTCGAATCTACTGTTCTAGCCTCTAAGAAACCTCCTTGGGATGATCAGGGATCCCTCTGTCTTCCCTCTTTAACACTCTTCCGCATCGCATCCCTCCTCCTGGCCCCCTTCTATGATATAACTCACATACATTCCTGTGAAGGCATCGGCCGCGCTATTAAATCCCTAGCCCCTAGTAAGCCTGTTGTTTTTCACTACCACGGGTCGGACATCCGCGGCATGTGGGGAGAGAAGCGCGCATATCACCGCGATGCCGATGCTATCCTCGTCTCCACGCGGGATCTATTAGAAGGGGCCCCTGAAGGTACGATCTATCTTCCAATCCCGATAGAGACTTGGCTCTTCTACGATAGGCGGCAGCATGTGCCGGCAACCGCCTTCTCTTTCTCCTACGGGGCTGATGATCTAGCCCGGCAGTACGCAAAAGAACTTGGTCTCAGCCTGACGCTCCATGACCGGTTTGCATCGCCGATACCCCACTCCCGCCTCCCTCAGATCTTCTCAGAGTACGAGTACTACATTGACGTGAAATCAATTGGCGGCAGGCTGATAAATGATACCAGCAAGGCCGCACTTGAAGCTTTGGCATCCGGATGCAAGGTAGTTCGGTACGATGGAACTGTGTTGGAGAGCCTCCCTAGAGAGCATATGCCAGAATCAGTCGCCGGGCTACTCTTGGGGATCTATAAAAGAGTGGTCAAGAGGTAGTCAGATAGTCTCCAGTCAATATTAAATACTGCCCCCCTTTCCACGTCTGCCCGGAAGCGCGGACGCTCTTTTTTACTGCCTCCGTAGCAATACACACAAAAATTCTACAGTTTAACGATCGTTCAAAGAAAGTCATGCAGGTTAGTGTGGAACAAAAGTGCCCTTCACAAGGCTTTTAAATTCTGAGCAATCCATAACAAAAAGTCGAGATGCACCAGGTTGACTATCAGCTACGCTGCAATACTATCACTCTGGAGACGGGGATCGCGGAACGGAACCGTGCGCAGGCTCCCTCCTGTCCAGCGGGGCCTCTTTAGGGCTGCTCTATCATATGCGAGGCTGCGGGGACAGATAGTGAACCAGAGGCTCGTCGAGATGATCGGCAGCGTAGCTGAGCGAATTGGACTGACCATAGGCCAGAAGATATTCCGCAGAGGGATGGAGAGGGCGCTGGGTATGCTCAGGAACGCGACAGCGAGGGTGTTCCCTGCAGTGAGGAAGTGGATCAACAGCGACCAATACATCTTCTGGCTCGGGACCGACATGCTCTCCCGCATGAGCAGGTGGGTATTCGTCATAACGAACTGAATTGAATCTGGATTGGACTGGATTGGATTGGATTAAACCAAGGAATTGGAGCAACAGGAGCAAGGTGAGAGGGAAATGACCGAGGTTGAGAGCAACTGCCCGAGTGGAAACGGCAACTCTTTGGGGTGTAGCGCCAACAGCGGCAGAGTCAACGGCAGCGGTAACGGCAACTGCAGCGGTAACGGCAACTGCAGCGGTAACGGCAACTGCAGCGGTAACGGCAACTGCAGCGGTAACGGCAACGGCGGCATCTACGCCAAGAAAGGCGTCATCATCTGCTACAGGGTCCTCGAGACCGACCGGATAGTCGAGGAGTTCTTCCTCATCCCGTGCAACCGCCCTGACAAGATACTGCCCATCACCCGCGACTTCTTCAACGACGCGGGTATCGGGTGCCGGGACCGGGTCATCGAATACAACCGGTACTTCGAGACGAAGTCCGTGAGGAAAGAATATGACGAGCTCTTCGAGCGTCTCTGCACCGACGAGACCGTGGCGCTGAGGGTGAACATCCTGACCCCCGAGGAAGGCGCCATATAGGCATGGGCGCCACCGCCGCCGGCCCAGCCCGCGAGAATATGCCCGGCCATGCCTCCCACGGGGCAACATGAAGGTCGCGATCATCCTCGGGACCAGGCCCGAGATAATAAAGATGTCCCCCGTGATCAGGGCCTGCGAACGCGCCGGTCTGGACTATTTCATCCTCCACACCGGGCAGCACTACTCATACAACATGGACGCGGTCTTCTTCTCCCAGCTCAGGCTGCCCGGGGCGAGGTACAACCTCAACGTCGGCTCGGGGAGCCACGCGGAGGAGACCGGCAGGATGCTGATCGGCATGGAGAAGCCCCTGAAGGAGGAGAAGCCGGACATCGCGCTGGTGCAGGGCGACACGAATACGGTCCTGGCCGGGGCCCTCGCGGCGGTCAAGCTCGGCATCCGGCTCGGGCACGTCGAGGCGGGGCTGAGGAGCTACGACCGGACCATGCCTGAGGAGATAAACCGGGTGACGGCAGACCACGTCTCCGACCTGCTGTTTGCGCCCACCGAGACCGCCCGCGCCAACCTTGCCAGGGAAGGGATCGAGAAGGGCGTCTTCGTGACCGGGAACACGGTCGTCGATGCCGTCCGGCAGAACCTCAGGCTGGCGGAGGAGAGCGGCGCGGGAGCCGGGCTGATGGACCCCGAGGGGTACTTCCTTATGACGATGCACCGGCAGGAGAACGTCGACAACCCCGAGCGACTCGCCAGCATACTGAAGGGGCTGGACCTCGTCTCCGGGAAGTTCGGGAAGAAGATTATCTATCCGATGCACCCCCGGACGCGGAAGAGGCTCCGGGAGTTCGGCATAACTGTAAAGACCGGCAACATAGCGATCACCGAGCCCGTCGACTACCTCTCGTTCCTGAGGCTGGAGTGCGGCGCCGGGCTCATATTCACCGACTCGGGGGGAGTGCAGGAGGAGGCCTGCATCCTGAAGGTGCCGTGCGTCACGCTGCGGTACAACACGGAGAGGCCGGAGACCGTTGAGGCCGGCGCGAACATGCTCGCCGGCACCAGCCCTGAGAAGATTCTGGAGTGCGCCGGGATGATGCTTGACAGGGACCGCTCGTGGGTCAACCCGTTCGGCGACGGGAAGAGCGGCGAGAGGATAACCGAGATAATAAGCTCGAGCTGAACGTTGGCAAAGGACGATACAGAGCTGTTCCCAGCCATCGCCGATACCGCCAGGAGGATGCACAGTCCCAGGCTGCCCGACCTGGTAGACGCTCTCGTAAGGGAGAGGGGCGTAAAGTTCAACGACGCGGCCAGGGCAGTCTACGTCATGTGGAAGCGGGGGCAGCTGGACCTTGTGGACGAGTCCCCGCCCGGCAGCCTCGCCGGCTACATGCTCAACTTCAGGAGCCTCTGGTTCTGGGGCGTCACCGCCCTCGTCGCGGCGACCGTACCCCTTGTTTTGTACGTCACCGGGCCGCCCCTCATCTACGCGAGGTATGTACTGGGGGCGTTCTTCATCCTCTTCCTGCCCGGGTCGATGCTGGTCGAGGCGCTCTACTCCAAGGCGGGCGATCTGGAAGGGCTTGAGAGGCTCGCGCTCTCGGTGGGGCTGAGCCTGGCGGTCGTCCCCCTGATCGGGCTGGTGCTGAACTACACGCCGTGGGGCATCCGCCTGGAGCCCGTCACGTTCTCGCTCGCGCTCTTCACCGAAGCCATGGCGGTCGCAGCCTCCGTCCGCAAGTACAGGTACTTCCGCCTGGGGCTCGTTGGAAAGGACGGCTCCCTTGACAGGCTTGCAGGCGCAGGTGCAGGAAAGATGGGGCGGAGGACCGCATAAATGGCGCACCGCTCGTCCTTCCACATCCTGGGGATATGCCTCCTGGTGTCGGGGGCATTCCTCGCGCTTACGTCGCACTTCGTACTGAGCTTCGTGCCCTTCACCGCGCTGGGCATCTCCACGATTATCCTGGCGGCCATCTCCTTCGCGCTGGCGAGGGGGCAGCCGAGGGTCCCGCCGGAGATCAGCAGCATGCTCCTGGAAGCCGGGCTCGACAACACTGCGGCCCTGATAGAGGAGCTCGGGATCGGCTCGAAGGCGGTCTACCTGCCCTCGCCGCTCACAGGCGGCAGCCCTCGCGCGTTCCTCGCCGTCTCGCCCCGCGACAGCCCGCGGATCGAGAGGGCGCTGCCGAACCGGCTCATCGTCCGCTACGGCAGGAGACCGGACGAGATGGGCATCCTAGTGACCACGCTGGGGACGGCTGCCGTGAGGAGGTTCGCCCACCTTGGGCTCGAGGGCACGGACATCGAAGGCTCACTATCATCGGTGATGACCGGCTCGACCGATCTGGCTGAGGGGGTCCGCGTGGTGCAGGAGGGCCCCGCCGTGAACGTGGAGGTGAGGGGCCCGAAGCTCGACCACAGGCGGATGAAGATCTTCGAGAACATCGGGAGCCCCATAGCCTCGGTGGTGGCGTCAGTCGTTGCCGAGTGCACCGGCTCCCCCGTCACGATCACCGGAGAGGAGGCCGGCGGCGGCAAGCACATCGTAAGGCTCAGCGTGAAGGCTGGCACAGGCGCAGGTGCAGGCGAAAAAACCACAGCCGAGGCTGCAGAACAGTCGGCGCCCCCAACACAAGCCGAAGCCGCGATCCCACCAATTGAGGCTCAATGAGCGTTACCTCCTCTCGACAGGGGCGGCGTACGCCATCACTACCCTCGTCCTGTCCCTGTTCAACGAGACGCGCCTGGACCTCTACGTATCGCTCTACATAATCGAGTACTTCATCATGACCCTGCTCCACTCCCCGCTCAAGCCGAAGACCAACCGGGTGCTCGACCTGACGGGGTACGCGCTCTTCGCGGTCTTCCTGGTGATAGTCGCCTCGAGGGTGACGGAGATCCTCTTCGGCTTCAGGATCCTTTGACTGCGAGATACCCCTTCCTGGTAGCCCCGCTGATGCTCATGCTGCTGACCGGTCTGCAGGCGCCCGTCAGGGCCCAGCTCGACTTTACCCCCCACGAGGAGCCGTCCACCGCCCCGAACATAATGGACGCCTACTCGCTCCTCTCCTATTATGCGGACATCTTCAGGCTGATACCCGAGAGCGATTACGACCATATCCGGGAGCTGCTCGCCAGGTACAACCTGATCTCCCTCCCCTCGAACGTGCGCTCCCTCTTCGGGCAGTATACCGAGCAGACTTCCAGGGTGAGCGACGAGGTGGAGGAGATCGAGAGGCTGGCGGACGAGACCTCGCGCCTGCTGGACCAGAACAACGCACAGGGCGCCAACCAGACCCTGCACGACGCCGCCATCGCCATCGCGAAGGCGAAGATCCAGCTGAAGGACGTAAAGTCCACGACCGTCTCCATCGGCAACAGCCTGGGCGTGCCCAAGACGCCGGAAGGCAGCCCTGCGAGGATGGCCTACGCCGAGCTGGAGGGCAGCGTCCAGAGCGTTGAAGATCTTATCGACTATTACCTGCGGCTGTTCCTGGCTTACCGCGAGAGGCTGAGCGGGATTAGCGGGCAGAACGGTACCGTGCCTGGCGGGACTAATGGTACTAACGGCTCTGGCGGGATCAATGGAACCAACCCGACCTACGCGTCTCCGACCTCCCTCACGCTCACCTCGAACGCCAGCGAGGTCTGGGTTGGAGGCTCTGTCCAGCTATCCGGCTCCCTTACCTGCAACGGCACCGGTCTCGGCGGGAAGGGCATAACGGTCCTGTTCAACGGCGAGAGCGCCGTATCCGCGGTGACCGGCCCGGACGGCTCCTACACCTGCCTCCTCGCCATCCCGTTCCTCTACGAGAGCCCGGCATACCTCTTCGCCCTCTACATCCCGTCGGCAGACGACGGCAGCTTGTACCGCTCCTCCATGAGCGAGCCGCTGGTGCTCACGCTCCTCTTCAACAATACCTCCGTTGAGCTGGTATCGCCGCCCGTATCCTATCCCGGGAAAGACGTTACAGTAACGGGGAAGGTGACTTCTGGAGGGATGCCGCAGGAGGGGAGGTCTATCCGCATATACCTGGACGGCTCGCTCCTGGACGCCCCTGCAAGCGGCCCCGACGGCTCGTTCGTGACGACCTTCACGATCGATCCCTCGGCGGCCACGGGCAGCCATTATCTTTACGCGGAGGTGAGCCCCAGCGGCGTCTATGCCGGCGGAAGCGCCTCCAGAACCCTGAGGGTGGAGAGGGTGCCCGTCAACGTCTCCCTCTCGTGCCCTCCCTTCGCCCTCATCCCGTCGACGGTGGTGATATCGGGGAGCGCCTATGCCGGCACCGCACCCCTGACCAACGCGACCGTGACCGTCAATATGACCGGCGGCTCCAGGACCCTCCTGGCGGAGAACGGCTCGTTCTCCGTGGGCTTTGAGCTGCCCCCCTCCCTCTGGATCGCGGGCTACCATACGGTATCCGTCTCCGTATATCCTGCGGAGCCATGGTACGCCGACGGCGATGCCAAAGCAACCATATTCATAGTGAACCCGGTCGTTGCTGCAGGTACTGCCGTGCTTGCCTTCGCGGGCCTGCTCTTCTTTAGGAGGGTCAGGCGCTTGGGCGGGGAGAACGACTCTGGCTCTGGCGCCGGCTCTGACTCCGGCTCCCCAGCCGGTCCCGTGGTGTCCCAGGCTCCGGCCGACGGTTCCGCGCCAGAAGGCATGGGCCAGATCATGGCGCACATCCCCGTGATGAACATGGCTAACGCCGTCAGGGCGTCCGGGCTGAGCCAGGGGCGTCAGAAGGTAATTGCATCGTACCTCTCTGCCGTCCGGTCCGTAAGCTCGTTCGCCGGGGTCCCGATGTCCCCGGACATGACCCTGAACGAGTTCCTGCGCGCCGCCGAGCCCAAGCTGAACGGGACCGCGCTTGCTTTCAGGAACCTGACGTACCTGGCCGAAAAGTCCCTCTACTCCTGCGAGGCGCCCAACGTTGATGACCTCTCAGCGGCGGACGATTACGCAAGGTATGTGGCGGAGCGCCTTGGAATTGGAGGCTCGTAAGCTCTTACCCGCCCTCACGCTTGCTGTAGTGATGTCGCTAGCCCTGCTCGTCTGGTACTTCCCCCCCACGGGCGACTTCCGCATTGACAACCCGTTCTGGAACGGGCTGACCGACTTCAGGGAACGGAACAACGCTGCGGGCATAACCTCCTTGGCAGACCTGCCGGCGGATCCGGGCAACTCGACCCTCATAGTGATCCCGTACGTCCCGCTGAACGGGAGCGCCCTATCCGCGATCAGGCAGTTCGTCGTGCAGGGGGGCGTCCTTTTGATTATGGACGACTATGGCTACGGGAACCAGGTGCTCGAATATCTGGGGGCGGAGATGCGGTTCACCGGCGAGCGCCTGATGGACCCCATATTCAACTACCGGAACGCGATGTTCCCGAGGGCCAGCGACCTCTCATACCCCCTGAACGGGACCGGGGACATCGCCCTCAACCATGCGACGTCACTCACAGTCAGCGGGGGCTCCGTAAGCGTCATCGTAAGGTCATCGGAGTTCAGCTTCCTCGACACGGACGGGAACTCTGCAAGGTCTGCCGGCGACCCGAGCGGCCCGCTGCCGGTGGCAGGGTACCAGAAGCTGGGGGACGGCTGCGTGATAGCGGTTGCAGACCCCAGCATAATCATAAACAGCATGGCCGGCGTGGACGGCAACTCCCTAGCAGCCGGGAGGCTGGTTAATCTCGACGGGAGCAGGCAGGTGATTATCGACCAGTCGCACCTGCCGAAGGCGCCGCTCGATGATGCAAAGCTGGTGCTCGCCGTACTGCACGCCGCGGCGTCGACGCAGGCCGGCTCACTAGCCTTAATAACACTGATTGCCACACTTACAACATTACCACTGTGGCGGAGGAGCTGAACTGAGATGGCATCCGAGCTGCTCGAGGTACCGAGGAGGATCATAGACGAAGTCTCGAAAGTGGTCCTGGGGAAGGACGACGTGAAGGAGGTCATGCTGGCGGCACTATTCAGCGGGGGGCACGTGCTCATTGAGGGCCTCCCGGGCACCGCGAAGACGCTTGTCGCAAAGACCTTCGCCAGGGCGATCGGCGGCGAGTTCAGGAGGATCCAGTTCACGCCTGACATGCTGCCCTCTGACGTGACCGGATTTTACTTCTACACGCCGGACGGCAAGTCGAGGTTCATACCGGGGCCGGTCTTCGGGAACATCGTGCTGACGGACGAGCTCAACCGGACCACAGCCCGGACCCAGTCCGCCCTCCTAGAAGTGATGCAGGAGGGGCAGGTCACCGTGGAAGGACGGACGCACGCCGTGCCGCAGCCTTTCATGGTCATCGCCACGCAGATCCCGTACGGCTTTGAGGGCACGTCCCAGCTTACGGAGGTGCAGGCGGACAGGTTCATGTTCAGGATCTGGAGCGGCTACCTCGACAAGGAGGCGGAGGCAAGGGTGCTGGAGAGGATCGACTATATCGACAGCCCGGACGTGAGGGTGGCCGCCTCGCTCGGCGATATCGTGAAGGTTAGGGAGGCGGTGAAGCGGGTCTACGTCTCCGACGGGATACGCGGCTACATCACGGACCTGGCTGACAGGATAAGGAGGAACCCCGACGTGCTGGTGGCGCCGAGCTCGAGGGCCACGACCTCGCTCTACAAGGGCTCCCGAGCCATGGCATTCATGAGGGGGAGGGACTACGTTATACCGGACGACGTGAAGCAGCTGGCTCTCCCGGTGCTGGAGCACAGGATACGGGTCAAGGCCGAGGCCGAGATCGACGGCGTGACCCCCAGATCGATCATCGACGGCGTGATGAAGGAGGCGCCCGTCCCGAAGGCGGAATGAGAGAGCGGCCTGTGGTGCGGAAGGCGCTGGACGCATACATAATGATCGTGCTCGCAGCCTCGTCCATCGCCGCCGGGCTGCCAGGGTCAGCGTTCGCAGTGCTGCTGCTCGCCGCCCACGCCTTTAGGATGTACCGGATAAAAATAAGGGGTGCAGGGCAGGCGCTCGCGCTCCTCTTCGCGACGCTGTTCATTGTGCCCCTGCTGCTTGCACCTATTACGGGGCCATACGCAGCCGCAGCGGCTGCCGCGCCCCTCCTGCTGAGGATGGAGCCGTGCCTTAAATCGGCGGGCGCGGCCCAGACCGGGGGGAAGTTCAGGGCGGGGAGGAGCATCGCCCCCTTGCCGCGGACCCTGCTCACCGCTTTGGCGGTGCTGTCCCTGACATCGCTGGTGCTGGCAAGAACCGAGCTGATCCTGGCGTGCATGTTATGTGGAGCATATTTGATAGGAATACTTGCCCACTCCGTCATGAACATCCCGAGGGCGCCGATCTCCGTCGCCACGGCGCAGAGGCGCGTCCTCGTCAGGGAGACGGTGAGCGCCCCCCTCAGCCTCAGGACAGGCGCGCAGATCCCGGTGACGCTGCAGATGGAGCCTGCGCAGCCGTGGGTCTCCGTCTCCGCGGACGCCCTCGCACTGGAGGCGGGAGGGGGATACGAGGGGAGTTTGACGGTGACGCCCCCCTTGGCCGCGCCGTCCGACGTGGCGATTAACGCGACCGTGACGGATCCGTGGGGCTTCGTCTCCGTGGGGCAGGTGCTGTACCCCCTGGACGTGCACGTCATCCCGAAGGCGCGGTACGCGGAATGGCTCGCCGAGAAGTACCTGGAGCAGGCTGCCGCCGGTTATTATCCGTCGATGGCTACCCCCCCGATAAGGGTTCAGAAGCCCTCGAGGCGCGGCGTGGACTACTACGGCAGCCGGGAGTACCAGCCGGGGGACAGGGTCAAGGACGTGGACTGGAGGCACACGTTCAGGCTCCAGGAGCTCGTGGTGAAGGAGTTCGCGGGAGGGCAGGTCCAGCCCGCGATCATTGTGGCTGATCTGACGGCTAAGGACGCGGAGGACGCCGACGAGCTTGCCTACAGCCTGATAACCTCTGCGCTTACCCTGGCGAGGGAGGGCGTGCCTGTCGCAATGGCCGCCTTCGACTCTGGCGGGGTGGTCGAGTCTGCCGGGCTGGCGAGCCCCCGGGAAGCCCTGATAAGATCGATGGTGCTGACCAAGCGCATCGCCGTGGCGCCGCCCGCCGGGAGGGTGCTGCAGCCGGTGGACCCCCTACGCCTGAGGCGGGACATCCACCTTGTTGGCGCCGGTGAGCAGGGGAGCGGGCTGGGCAGCGTGCTGGACCTGGAAAACCGGGCGGTGCAGGAAGCAGCGAAGGACGCGCCGGCAAGCAGCGCCCTGAAGAGGGTGGCGGAGAAGGTGGGGCCCCCTGCCGCGATCGTTGTGGTGTCTTCGCATGATGCGGAAGAACTGTCTATAAGCCTGAGGGCCATGGCTGAGAAAGGGTACAGGATCGTGGTGGCGGGGCCGAAGAGGCACGCTTACTGATGAGATGAACCTGAGGTTGCCCGTCTTCTCATTGGCGCTGGCGGTGATCGCCTCGCTTGGCGCCGTCTCCGCAGTGCAGGGCGCTCCGGCCGATGCGACCATTGCCGGCTCCTGGGCCAGCGTCCAGGACGCGTTCGTGTCGCTGCAGGACGCCTACGCCGTGGCGGGCAGCGTGCCGCAGAGGGATGTAGAATTATTGAACCAGGCGATAGAGAAGATGCTGCGCGCCGAGGCCATGGCTGGTTCTGACCCGGCCGGCTCTGCAACGCTGGCGCAGGAGGCGAGCTCCATCGCTCAAGAGGTCATGCGGGATATGGCGGCAGTCAAGGAGGCAGGCGAAAGGCAGAACCAGAACGGGATGATCGCCATGATCGCGGCCACTGCCGGGGCGGTTATCGCCGCCGGGCTGGTCTTCAGGTTCGGTGCTGGCGGGCTCTGGAAGGCATGGCTGAGGGTCAGGGGAGGCAGCGTTGTGAGGGTAAACGGAGAGACAGCGAAGCCCAAGGTCTGGAAAGGGGAGGGCGCTGGCGATGACGGCGAAGAACCCACGATATTTACGATGGAGCATGCTGCCCTTGCGATTGTCGCCGTGCTCCTGGTCGTTGCGCTGGTGCCCGCCTCACTTGCTGTTGCCGCGGGGAGGACCGGGGAGTCCTTCTCGGAACTCGGCATACTGGGTCCCGGCCAGAAGCTGAGCGACTACCCGAAGGAGGTGGTATCCGGCCAGACCATCGACCTGTACGCTTATGTTGGGAACCATGTAGGTGAGCCGATGTGGTACTCGGTCCTGGTGAAAGTGGGGGATAACTCGACTGAGATAGACCCTTCCCCCGCAAGTACGGTGCTCCGGCTCGATAAGGTTCTGACCAACAACGGCAGCGGGACTTATCCCTTGGAGCTGACCCTTTCCAAGACTGGCCCGAACCAGCGGATAATCTTCGAGCTGTGGTCCTTCAACAGCACAACAAAGAGGCTCGATTATACCGGGCTGTGGACTCACCTGTGGGTAAATGTGACGTCGCCGCCCTTCTGAGAATGCGGATGGCGTTGCACAATCCCTTTATAGCGCTTATGCACTAAAACTATGATAAGTAAAGAGCACGTAAGGGCAAAAAGCGTTACTTGTAGCCGGGGAGTTACGGGCGATATGTTGGAGCGCACCCTTCCAGTAAGCGAGCACAAGCTGATCGTTGCGTGCATACCCGCCTACAACGAGGACAGGACTCTCCCCAGCGTCATAATCAAAGCCCAGAAGTACGTCGACGAGGTGCTGGTCTACGATGATGGCTCTGAAGATATGACCAGCGAGGTAGCCTCGGCCCTGAAAGCCTACGTGATATCGAGCAAGAAGAACCAGGGGAAAGGCGTAGCCCTGAAGCACCTGTTCCAGCACGCCTTGAACATAGGGGCCGACGTGACCGTGGCGCTGGACTCTGACGGCCAGCACGATCCGAATGAGATCCCGCTATTGATTGAGCCCGTACTGAACGGCGAGGCCGATATAGCGCTGGGTTCGCGTTATGTTGACGGCGCTTGGACCGATGCGCCCCTCTACCGCAGGTTTGGGCTGCGCATAATCAATGCGTTAAGCGGGGGAGGTACTGTTAAGGATACCCAGAGCGGCTACCGCGCCTATTCCAAGAGGGCCCTTGAGGCGATGCTGTCCTGTGAAGTGGAGGGCTACGGCACTGAGTCCGAACAGCTGGCTATAGCTAAGGAGCACAATCTGAAGATTAAGGAAGTGCCTGTAACCGTACTTTATGATGGGCTGGCACAAACCTCGAAAAAGAGCCCTTTAAGACATGGACTCGAGCTTATCGATACGATCGCGAAGCTGACTGTTCATCGGCGTCCCTTGCTGGTCTTGGGCGTCCCGGGGACCGTCCTATTTTCTGTAGGTCTAATCATTGCGAGTCATTTACTGTTAGTCTTCAATCAGACGCGGTATTTCAGCGTACCTTTCGCAATAATCTCATTTGGCGCGATAATTGCGGGCATGTTTCTGATCATGACTTCTCTAATTCTGTACGGCATAAAGAACAGGGCCGGAAATAAGACTTGAAGGACTTAATGAAGTATAAACTACCCTATTGATGGCGCGAACTGCTTTAATTACGGATGCACAGATGAGGAGTTCCTTAGCTGTTATACGTTCCTTAGGAAAAAGAGGGATTGATGTTACCGCCGCTGAAGAAACTGCTTTTGCAACTGGGTTCTTCTCAAAATATTGTAAAAACAAGTTTGTGTATCCTTCACCCAAAAAAAGAGAGGCTGCCTTTACTGATTGCTTAATTAAGCAATTGCAGCGAAAACGTTATGACGTACTTATTCCTGTTGCGGATGCATGTTTATCTCCTATAGTTAATAATGAATCGGAGATTTCAAAATATACGAAGATAGCTCTTCCACAAAAAGCTATTTTCAATAAAGCCTATGATAAGGGAAATACCATTAAGATTGCAAGAGATTGCAACGTCCCCTGCCCTGATACATTATTTATCGACTCCGTTGATGACATTTACCGGGTTCAGGATCGATTATGCTACCCTGTGGTTTTAAAACCACGGATTGGCTCCGGTCGGAGGGGCGTAGCAATCTGTAACTCCCTTGACGAAATCGTATCTTTTTATAAAACTCATACTCTATATGGCCCCTTTTTACTCCAAGAATACATTCCAAATGGAGGGGAGTTGGGCGTATATTTACTTCTAAACTTCAAATCAGAGCTGAGGGCATTAAGCGTACAAAAGAGGTTAAGGACATATCCCATAGCCGGTGGGCCTAGTACTTTTAGAGAAACTATTAAAAACGAAAAATCCGAAAAAGCGATAGAACTAGCACAAAAACTTCTGAGAGCGATGGGGTGGTTTGGCGTTGCAATGGTTGAGTTTAGGATCGATCAGAGAGATGGCGGACTTCGATTGATGGAAGTAAATCCTCGATTTTGGGGCTCCCTGCAACTTTCTATCTTAGCTGGTGTTGATTTTCCACATTTACTTTATTCTCTTATCGTTAATGGCGATGTTCCTCCTTCCTTAGACTACTCCGAAGGAATCAAATGTAGATGGATTCTGCCCGGCGAAATTCTATGGTTTCTAGCATCAAATAACAAATCTAAAAATTTTAAAAAATTATTGGATTTTACTACGCCAGATGATGTTATTTCCCGTAGTGATTTCGGCCCTACCATTGGTTTCTTTGTTGGCACATTACGCTATTCTATGAACCGCGAAATGTGGAATTTTATTTTACGAAGATGACGCATAGCCTAGTCGGAATACTTTTTATTATACGCTGTTAGAAGTTGTTGCCTTAAGCAGCAAACTTAAGATATGTCCAGACCATGTCAAGTCAAAATATGATCAATGCATTAAGCATAGATCTAGAATTTTGGTGGTGTAGCGAATTTCTAAAGAAATACATATGTGGCGATCTTAGGGATCAAATCTACGAATCAGTTTATCCTATAGTGAAATTGCTCGAACGGTATAACACATGTGCCACTTTTTTCGTATTAGGTATGGTGGCTGAAAAATACCCTGATTTAATTGAAGACCTGTATGACAAAGGACATGAAATTGCGAGTCATTCTTACTCGCATGAACCTTTACACCTCTTAGGAAAAAAACAATTTGAACGCGAGGTCATACGATCTGTAGCATTATTGAAAAAATATCGCCCAGTAGGGTTCCGTGCGCCATCTTTTTCAATTAACGATACAACTAAGTGGGCTTTGGAGGTCTTAGTTAAATATGGGTTTGTCTATGACTCAAGCATTTTCCCTATAAGGACTAATTTATATGGCGTCCCTAAGGCTCCTAATGATATCTACAGGCCTTCTTTTTCTGATATCGCCTGTCATGATCCTGAGGGAAAAATCGTCGAATTTCCTCTAACTACCGTAAACTTGGGATTTAATCTGCCTATTGCTGGGGGTTTCTATCTTCGGGCTTTACCTGCCACTTTTCTGAAATGGGGCGTAGAGCATGTAAATAAGAAACGCCCTGCTATTATCTATATTCACCCTTGGGAAACTTTTCCTAACACTCCTCGTTTAAATGTGCCTTTCTTTCCACGATTCGTATCGTACATTGGCATAAATTCCGCGCTCAATAAACTGGAAATGTTGTTACATAATTTTAAATTTGATACGGTGATGCATGTAATTCAAAATGTCTTATGACTTACACGTTCACTCAAATCATTCAAAGGACTCCTTGTTGTCTCCAAATATGATTGTAAAAATTGCAAGGAAGAAAGGGTTAAGTGGCGTCGCGATCACTGATCACGATACGATAACTGGTGCCATGGAAGTAAAAACTCTGAATCGAGATGAAAACTTCGCCGTGATAATCGGTCAGGAGATTAAAACTGAATTTGGCGATGTTGTTGGGCTGTTTCTAACAAATCGTATAAAAAAGAACGGATTTTGGAAGGTGTTGGACGAAATAACGCGCCAAAACGGGGTAAGTGTGATGGCACATCCTTATAGAGGTTATTCGTACCCCGAGAAAATTATTGATGAAGTTGATCTTGTTGAGGTGTTCAACTCACGATCTACGCGCTACCAAAACTTAAAAGCGGCACATTTGGCAGAGCGCTATAATAAACCAATTTCAGCTGGTAGTGATGCCCACTCTTTTTTCGAGATTGGTAGGGGAATAACGTTTACCTATGATGATGTGCGAGAGTCTTTGATAAAAGGTAAAACAACCATCAAAAGTCACTCATCAAACTATTATTTTGCCCATGGCCTCAGTTTCCTTATCGAAAGGATTCGCCAACTTTTATAAACGAGGGGTTGCTCCCATTTGCAGAATTAAACCCAAAGACACACAGTTTGCCTAACAAAAGCTTCCCAATGTTAATTCTTGGCGTTGAAATCTGGTCTGAAGAGGATCGATTGCTGATTTGAGGAAAATGTCTAAAAGTGACCTTTCATATTCTGTAGGGGCTCTTAAAATATGAGGGTGTTGATTGTTATCCCTGCTTTCCCTCCCCCGGCTAGTCGAGAAGCACCTTTTCGTACACTTATTTTTCCTCATACGAGCAATACGAAAAAGAGTTATTGATATTAATACATTTAAACGAGGAGTGTTAGGAAAAGTTTCCCAAGGGTGAATATTTAGCAATGAAGCTGTGCCTGATAAATCCTTCTAGACATCCCCGTCCCGAAATATTCGGCTTAGCACAGGCTCTCTCAACAAAAGGTACATATGACATAATCATTCTTACGCCCTCCGAAAATAATGATATTTACAACATAAATCATAACATTGAAGTAGTTAGCTTACCCTCAACATTCTTAAATATTGGCAATCTAATCGTAACCCTGCCAAAAATTTATGAATGGAACTCTATCTTAAGTAATGTTATTCTAAATAAAAAGTGTGATTTAATACACACATGCGATTATGAATATTTATCATCAGTCTTCCCAGTAATCAAAAAGAAGCAACATCGCCTTCCAATAACTATCGTTAGTGATGCGCTATTGGGCTTTTCACATTATACTTTTGGATCACCGGCGATCGACCTTGCCTCGACTATATATACTGCTACCTTGGGGAAATTAATCCTCTCTAATTACGATAAAGTCATATTTCTTTATTCTGACATCGTAAATGAGGTTAAACGTTTAGGGTTATCGCCTTACAAAATGGCCATCATTCCCAATGGTATAGACGCTAAAAAGGCCGCTATGTTCAAAAAAACGATAAATCGTAGCAATATAAAAGAAAAATATGGAATTTCTGAAGATGAGAAAGTAATACTTTATGTAGGGCGGCTAGCGGCGGTTAAGAGAGTAAACTTACTCATTAATATAATAAAAAAACTAATCTGCGATGGCTTTAAAGTTAAAGCTATTGTTGTAGGTACTGGTCCACAACTAGATAGCCTGAAAATATTGTCAAAAGCTGTCGAGGCTAACGTAATATTTACTGGCCATATTACTGAAAAAGAGAAAAATGAATGCTATAGTATAGCTGATCTGTTCATATTGCCCTCTCTTTCGGAAGGTCTTCCAACCGTACTATTGGAAGCAGCCGCGTTTGAAGTTCCTATTATCGCATCTAAAACTAACGGCATTCCCGATATAGTGATACATAATAAAACTGGATTCTTAGTTGACCGCGAAGAACGCTTTAACTATTATCTTTTGGCTAAAGAGATATTGTCAGATGAATGCCTAGCTCAAAAGCTGGCAAATAATGCTCGAAACCACGTTATCGCTAATTATTCATGGGACTACGTCGCATCAAAATACGATAAAATCTTTAGAAGCTTATCTAAAAGATAGATTATGTTGTGGAGCTCTTGCCTCAATGCACTCGATGAAAAAAAGATATGTTTTGTAGCTCCCGCTTCAGGTGATAATTTTAACTACGAACAGGGGAAAATAGGTGGAATTGAACTCCAACTTTTAGAGCTGGCTTTCGAATTAACCTCAAAAGGCAATAAAGTATTTATAATAAGGCAAAATAACGAAGTAAAACAATCTCACTTAGGTGATATTGTACTTTATAGCATTCGCCTTCCAAGGGCTATGGTTGTTAACGATTTAAGAGCAGGTAAAATAAAATCATTTTTAGCCATTTTAACCTACTCCTTTAAGGCTTATTTATTAATCAACAAAATTAAACCAGATGTAGTCATAATACCTGAACGTTTTTCAGGATTATTTCCCTCCATCTTTAAAGCCTCGAATAAAAAAATATTGGTAGTTCATGTGCCCCCTCTGTTAATGGTAAAAGATAGTTTAAATCTAGATGTCGTCGCATTATTTCCCTATTATTTTTTAGTCTTTGTAGAAAAACTGATATACGATAACGCAGATCATATTGTTTGTTTAAATTCTGCAATAGCGAATTACCTCTCCAAAAGAGGATACGATACCACGTTTATTGCAAATGGAATTCGAGTCGAAAAATACTACTCGTCTTCTGCAGATGATGGTAACTTCTTGCTTTATGTAGGACGTTTAGTGAAAGAAAAAGGGATAGATTGCTTGATAAAGGCATATGCTTTAATCGATGCGAATCTGCGAGAGAAATACCCTTTATTAATTATTGGTGATGGTACAGAGAACGACCGTTTAGTACAACTAATTTCCTCGCTTAACCTTGAAAAAAATGTTAAAATTTGCCCTAAATTACCTCACGAAGAGTTCAAATCCAAACTGGCCTCATGTACAATATTTGTGTTACCCTCGCTGTTCGAATGTATGCCTGTGAGTTTAATGGAAGCTATGGTTTATGGGCGTGCAATTATCGCAAGCGCAATCCCTGGTTGTACTGATTTAATAATTGATGGGTACAATGGTCTACTTTTCAAACCTAATAACTCATTTGAATTGAAACAATGCCTTGAGACTTATTTGACCAATCCGCTCAAAAGGGATGAATTTGGGAAAAATGCGAGATCAACTATCTATCGATCTTTTTCTTTCGATATGATCGGCAAACATTATAATGATCTATTAACGCTCTTATTACACGAAGAGCATGACGCTTAAATGGTAAACAATAAAAAATTTAGTGTAGGCCTGATCTTTCCTATCCGTGCTAAGGCCAATATTGCGCCTTCTAAGAATCTTAGCAGTATACTTTCAGCTAATTTTGAGCATTCAATCATAATAAGACTGATTAACTCAAAGGTTAAAACCAAAGATATTGCATATTATGATAATGCTTGCGACGTATTCTATTCTGAGCGGAATATGTTGCAAAATGCGTTAACCTCTATTTATTTACAAATAATGATCTGCAAAATAATGCTAAAAAACAGGACCAGGATTGGTGTTTGGATTCTTTATCAATGTGAAACTTTAGTGTTGCCTAGCATTCTCGCTAAGATGCTCGAAAAAAAGGTTATTCTGTTACTCGCTGGTTTTCTAGAGAATGAGCTTGTATACCGACGTGCACCATTTAAAATCCTGCTTAAATTAAAGACCATTAACTTGAAAATGGGCGATTTCATAATTCTATACAGTCCATCTTTGGTTAAAAATTGGAAGTTGGAAAGGTACAGGCGAAAAGTTATTTATCTAAAAGAACATATTATCGACTCCGACCAATTTCGCATTTTAAACAACTACCTCGAACGAGAGCTAATGATCGGCTATATTGGGCGCCTAAGTGAAGAAAAGGGCGTCTTAAACTTCGTCAAAGCAATACCCCTTATGATAAAAACCGAACCAAATCTTACTTTTTTAATTGGCGGTAGTGGTCACTTACGCGACGCGATTTATAATTATCTTAAGAAAAATGATTTAACCAATAAGGTAGTACTTACTGATTGGATACCTCATGAAAAACTGCCATGTTACTTAAACCGACTTAAACTATTGATCCTGCCATCTTATACTGAGGGGTTGCCTAACGTTGTTTTGGAGGCAATGGCATGTGGAACTCCCTGTTTATGTACTTCTGTAGGCGCAATATCTGATATTATCACTGACGGGATGAGTGGGTTCATTTTAGAAGACAACGATCCTCGCCTAATTGCCGAACGCGTCACAAGTATTCTGAAGAGAGAAGACTTGAACACCGTCAGTCAAAACGCAAGAGCTTATGTTCAAGAGAATTATTCAAAAGAACATGTAGGTAATGACTGGTACAAGACAATCGATGCTGTCCTCTGAAATAAATCTGTCCAAGGTAGCTTATTGCGTTTGGGTCCTGCTATCTTGTGCTCTTGCTATATTCCTAAATGGCATACTTCCGATTACAAATGAGGTATACCGGATATCGCTATTTTGGACGCTCATTTTAGGCATATATGTCACGACATTTTTCCAAATAACACATTGTACCACTCGAAGCAGTAAGGCCCTCATACTGTTTGAATTAACAGTTCTAAACTTACTATTGCACGGTATATATCAATTACAATTTGACTTACCCTATGGTGCCGATGCTTACTATGAAGCAATCCCTTTGAAGTACATACTCACAAACGGCCATTTACAATCTGACTATATTTTATCTGATACTTATCTCTGGCCACTTTTGCATATCTTTGGAGCATCATTAGGCTTAGTTCTAAAGATCGATCTTTACTCTATCGTTAAAATAACTCCCTTTGTCATTCAAATATCACTACCCGTCCTTATGTTTTACGCGTTTAAACATATTTTGAGAAAGCATGATAATGTCGTAAGAATCAGCTTATTATCCGTACTCTTTTTCATAAGCATCTATAATCAGATCGAATTTAGCTCGATGTTCATTCGACAGAGTATCGCATTAATGATGATGGTGCTAATCATATATGCTATAAATAGTTGCCTAAGCGATAATTGTAAATACATTGTGATGTTTATCGGAACCGTGGCTTTAGCGTTCTCTCATCATTTCTCAAGCCTTATGATGGTAGTTTTGATGACTACCTATATGTTATATGCCAACGTAACTAAGCTAGAATCGAAATTTAGTATTAAAATGTACTTAATTATCATATCGACAATTTTTTCATATTGGATATTTGTGGCATTTTCCCCAATATCTACTATAGAAATGGTAATTAATGGTTTTATAAAGGGAACTTTTGTAACATATCAAGAATTAGCCGAAATAAATAATTTATTTTCAATAAGAAAAACCGTCATCGTTTGTGGTACTTTCATATTCTATGGTATCTTCGCATTAATACTAATAATCAAACACAAAGAATTAAAAAAACTGTACGGATATGTACTTTTTCTATTTATCTGCGGAACAGGTTCTGTATTTGCATTTTTCAGCCCAATGACAATTTTTCCCGACCGTTACCTGACCTTTGGATGGTTAGTTGGTGCACTCCCTTTAGTATCCGTCTTTTTTATGATACGATCGAAAACATTTGCAAAATATGCAAAAATGATTATCTTCGCTTTCCTTATTTTCAATATTTATAATATCCCGCCTAGCTTTTACCAAAACCCTGGCATCATGCTTAACCAGCCTAATGCCGAGGATCTTTCTACAGTAACAAAAATCGACATGTCTTCAAAATTGGTTCTAAGCACCGGTGGAAGCGCTCTGCTTGTTTCTAATCTATACGAAACTAAGGTTCAGCCAATTGGTTTCGGAGTTAAAAATTTACACGATTTAAGAGAGATCGTTAAAGACTCGCCAAATTACTTCGATATAATTATGGTTAATCGCAAGATGGATTACATGCTGAACGACGAAGGTATAAAACTACAATACGGTAGCTATGTGGCCTTAATGAACTATGTGTATTACAATTATAATAAAATATTGTGCTCCAATAACGTTTATTATTATTCAAGGTAATTAATTGGCAGAAAAATATTGATAATGTTTCATTGCAGTAACTGCTATTTTAGATAGGATGACGATGTTGCATAAAACCAACAATGATAAGACTGCTATTGCAAAAAAAGAAAATTTGGCTCTTAACGAGACGAATAAGCTACTCATCGCCTCTTCCCTTTTACCTCCCACTATTTGGAAGATCGCCAGCTCCAAGTATTTTCTTGAATATGCGGTTTTGCATAGTTTTTTAAGCTGTTTGCCATACTTGAATAACTCTTCACTAAATTCAAATTCTGCTCGTTGAGCGTTGAGGCACATTTTTGAATTGGTTATGCGTTTACCATGCTTTCTATATGCGAGATAAAGAGCTAATGGAATGTAATATGCATCATATTTTTCCAAAAAACTGAGCCATAACAATCGCCCTCCTGTTACCCTCTCATTAAATAGTCCATTTTGAAGCAACGCATCTTTGTCGACTACTATCCAATAATCGCCTTTTAACTTACCACATAAGAGATGGCTTAATCGGATAATGCCTTCTTCTAGTATTCTTCCCGAAGTTCTGTTAGCCTCTACATTTAAACAATTGGTTATCAACATTTTTATTCGTTCGTTGGTGTTGGAAGAAAAAAAATCATTAACTTTTCTTAATGCTAAAGGACTTAGCGTATCGTCATCATCTAATAATGCTATATATCTGCCCGACGCATGTTTTAAGCCTATGTTCCTCGCATGATTTGGGCCTCGGTTGGTCTCATTTTTAAAATAAACTATCCTCCTATCTTTAAAGGATCTAACTACTCCTTCAGTTTCATCTGTTGAACCATCATTAACTATAATCAGTTCAAAATCTTTAAATTGCTGGTTGAGGACGCTCATTATCGCCCTTTTTAACAGACTTGACCTGTTATAGGTTGCACAAATTATGCTAAATGACGGTTTGCCCATCATCACTTCCCCCGCTCGATTAAGTTGGTACGCGTTATTGTACGTTCTCCCCATTTCACTTATCTAAGTTGCTATCTCAACCTCTCTGATCAACAATGGTCCAATCTGCTTAGTTTGGCCTAAACCCTTGGCCGACAAAATTTATCCAAACTAAAAACGGCAAGGTACGTATCGTCCTTCAGGTCGGTGGCTCTCTATCTATCGTAAACTTCTTAACTCTTCTAAACGCGAATTACTGTCTGAGCGTTTGTAAATGTATCTCCATCACATAATACGTGGCAGCTTCTGGCTTTATGTCTCCGGGATCGTCAGTAGTTTTGTAGGCTACCTTTTCTGGCTGCTTGCATCCCAATTCGTGCATCCACCAATAGTGGGCGATGCTGCCGCCGTTGTAGCCTTGGCCTCTCTCATAACTAGTATTTCCAGTTTAGGTATTTCCTCTGGCGCCACACGTATGTTTGGTCGGGCATATGGTTCCGATGATCGAAAAGGGCTAAGCGCCGTTTTCGTAGCCGCCTTCCTGACTAATTTGATCATAAGTGCCTCCGCGGCTTTATTTATCGCCATACTTGGCACTTTTATAGGTTTAACGCAATTTGCAATCCCCTTCATGACGGTACTCGTCCTACTTGGTTCCATCCCCGTAGTCACCAACGCACTTTATAATGCTACGCTGAGGACCCACATAATCGCGCTTTCTACCATTCTCTCCGCATTAGCACGCTTGGCTCTTGGGATTTTCCTTCTATATGCCGAAACTGGCTTTATGGGCGTGATGCTAGCATTCGTTATCGCAGGTATAGTTCAAGACGCAGTACTTCTCTTGGCAGCACGAAGAGCAGTATCTGTCACAAAACCTAGCCTTTACCTCGCAAAAGAATCGATCAGGCAGGGTTTGCCCTCTTGGATCCCTTCTCTGGTATTGACTGCTGGCAGCCAACTCGGCGTGATCGGCGTTTATGGTTTAACTGGCGCAACGCAAGCCGGCACATACTATCTAACTTTCCAAATATCACAAATAATCTACACTCTTCCCTTATCTCTCTTGGGCCTCATGTTTCCTGTATTGAGTGGCATGAGCGACGGGAGAAAGCGCTCTGCGTCCAGAGCAATCCGCCTTACTTCCGTCATTATCGCCCCCTTGGCTGCCGTGGTCATTGCCTCCCCTTACGTCCCTCTCTCCCTTCTCGGGTCGTCCTACGTCGACTCGTCCTTTACCCTCCAGCTCCTCATGCTAGGCTGCCTCGTCGCCCCGATCTCTTACGGCTTCAACTCCCTCATCTATGCATACGGTCATTACCGGTACGTTACCATGCTGGGCCTCGCAACTAACGTACCGCGTATCGCCCTTTACCCCGTCCTAGTTGCCTTTTATGGCAATAACGGAGCCGCCCTCGCCTACATCTCCGGTTTATTTGTGGCACTATTCGCGGTATACTTCATGGCCCACCGTATAGGCTATATTGTCGATTGGAATTCCTCTCTCCTCTTTGCAGCAATCCCCTCCTCGGTGGCGCTCGCGATGATGTTTCTAAACATTAATTGGATTATCGGAGCATCGGTTATTCTGACCGTCTCTATGTTTGCTTACGCCCGATTAAACCTGCTGACAAAGTCTGACTTGGCTGAGGTATCTTCTGCTTTCCTATCCCGAAAACAGTTGGATCAGCTTTACCCTTACGCAAAATACGTGCTCGAGGTTCTATACGGCAGATGAGCCGTTCTAATCGATGCGCGGTTGAAAAATTTCCTAGCCGCACTCCTCGGCTTCCGCCTCAGGTGGGCGCTCGCCATCGGCATCGTCGCCATGCTCCCCGACCTCGACATATTCTTCTACACCCACTGGTCCATCGACCACTCCATCCTTCCCCCCATCGCCGTCTCCGTTGTCAGAGTTGCCTCTATAGACTGGCTCCGAACTACCTCTAATCGATAAACTGCCTTAAGACTTTATATGGCAGATGTACACTAAGGCGTTTGAAGCGGATATGCGCAATAAAAATATCGTCATAACTGGCGGAGCAGGGTTTATCGGATCTAATTTAGCATATCATTTAGCCGAAGGAAACAGCGTCACTATCATCGACGATCTCTCTACGGGCAACTTCGCTAATATCCGGCAACTTGTTGAGGATCAGCTGATTCGCTTTATTGAAGGCAGTATTGGCAACCCCGATCTGCCTGAGCTTCTCAAAAACGTGGATTTCATCTTTCACCAAGCCGCCATCCCCCCAGTTCCCCGATCGATAAAAGATCCGTTAAAAACCAACGAGGCTGGCGTCACTGCTACTCTAAAACTACTCGTGGCAGCACGCGATTGCAAGGTCGAAAAGTTCATCTTTGCTTCGTCCTCAGCCGTCTACGGCGACACCCCTACCGTGCCAAAGCATGAAAACATGGTGCCTCGCCCCCTTTCTCCGTATGCCCTCACGAAGTTGTGTGCTGAGCACTACTGCCGCCTTTTCACCGAGCTCTACGGCCTCCCCACCATCTGCCTCCGCTACTTCAACGTCTACGGTCCGCGCCAGGATCCTCAATCGGAGTATGCTGCAGTAATCCCCCGCTTCATAACTAAATCCTTGACGGGCGAGAGGCTCCCGATCTACGGCGACGGCACTCAGACCCGGGACTTTACCTTTGTGAAAGACGTGGTCAATGCAAACATACTCGCGGCGGAATCCGATGCGACGGGCGTCTTCAATATTGCCTCCGGGAGGCGCACCTCTATCAACGAGCTGGCTAAGATTATCTTCGAATTGACTGGTAAAGAAACTGGCATAGACTACCTGCCCGCCCGAAGCGGCGACGTAAAGCACTCGCTCGCTGATATTTCCCGCGCCAAGACCGCTTTTGGCCACCGTCCACAATACACGTTAGAACAAGGCTTGAAGGAAACCGTGGAATGGTTCAAACGCCTGCAAATGTCTTAGTGGACGCCGAGCGCTTGTGCTCCAAATGATTGACGCCTTGTGGGGCTATCTATAAAAACACGAGGCACATAAAAATACAACCGAGTAAAATGACGCCTCCGCTGAGGGCTGCCGGTGATTTGCTACATAAGGTAAAGGCAGGAACCGCTCGGCTTTGTATAGTCGGCTTGGGCTACGTCGGCCTACCTACGGCCGTGTTATTCGCCGAGAAGGGCTACCGGGTTACTGGCTGTGACGTTAGCTCCTCCATAGTCGATGAAATTAACGCCGGCAGAAGCCCTCTTACCGATCTCAATTTGGACGAACGCGTAAATTCTATGGTAAGGTGCGGGAGGCTGAATGCAACATTAGAAACGAGCAAAAGTGTTTCTGAATCAGATATCACATTAATTATAGTTCCGACCCCCACGAAAGAGGGGTTCGAGCCCGATCTAAACTATATCATATCCGCCGGGGAATCCGTTGCCGAGGGGCTCCGCCCCGGACATCTCGTCATCCTTGAATCCACTGTTTACCCGGGCGTTACTGAGGGCGTTCTGGAGCCCATACTCGAGCAGTCTGCCCTTCAGGCTGGCTCCGACTTCGGTCTTGCATATTGCCCGGAGCGCTATAACGCCGGGGATCCGGAGCACACTATCGACCGCGTAACGCGCATCGTGGGGGGTATCAACGACTGCTGGACGGAGGTTGCCACAGCCCTCTACTCACAGATTACCAAAACCTGTCCCGTCCGCAATATTAAAACAGCCGAGATGGCCAAGATAATCGAGAATACGCAGCGTGATCTAAATATCGCTTTAATGAATGAGGTTGCGCTGATCTGCGAAAAACTCGGTCTGGATGTGATGAATGTCATAAAAGCAGCCTCCACAAAATGGAATTTCCATGTCTATCTGCCCGGCGGGGTGGGCGGTCACTGTCTGCCGAAAGACCCTTGGTATCTCGTTAAAGCGGCTGAAAAGGAGCATTACCTCGCCGAAGTCATAACTGCCGGCAGACGCATTAATGATGGGGTTCCATTACACCTGTTTGATCTGCTCGTCGAGAAACTGAACTATGCGGGAAAGCCAGTCAAGGGTTCCAAAATTGTGGTGCTGGGGTTATCTTACAAAGAAAACGTCGGAGACCTCCGCAATTCCCCTTCGCTGCCCCTTATAAAGGAGATACGTCGGATGGGCGGGATTGTTGTTTCATGCGATCCTTATGTAAATGCAAAATCACTGGAATCTTTCGATGTAGCCGAACACTACCAAGATTGCGATCCCATCTTCCGTGATGCAGATGCCATCGTTCTTATGACGTCCCATAACGAGTTTATTAACCTGGATTTTGCCAAGATTGCAAAGCAGATGCGCCCCAAACCGGTGATTGTTGATGGGCGGAGGGCTTGTGACCCCGAGGCGCTGGAAAAAGCGGGGTTTATCTATGCCGGTCTCGGCAGGGCGTAATCGAAAGTCCCTTCTAGGCATGATCATAATTCGATACCGTTGTTCATGGTTAAGGTGATTGATCGCTACATTCAACGTTAACTACAGCAGGGCTGCTCCTAGCCCTCAAAGCTTATCAGCCCCCTCCGCCGCACTTATCCGCTGGGGATTATATGGAGCCCGTCCTCCACTTCGCCATCCCGTTCGCCGTAGCCGCCCTCCTCGGCTTCCGCCTCAGGTGGGCGCTCGCCATCGGCATCGTCGCCATGCTCCCCGACCTCGACATATTCTTCTACACCCACCGCTCAATCGACCACTCCCTCCTCCCCTCGATCGCCCTCCTCCTCGCCCTCGCCGCCCTCCGCCTCAACTCCAAGCCCCGCATCGCCCGCAAGCTCAAGTACCCCGTCCTCGCCCTCGCCGCCGGCTGGGCGTCCCACGTCCTCCTCGACCTCACCTCCTCGTTCACCCCGCTCTTCTGGCCCGTCGCGCCCGTCGCCTACAGGCTCGTCTTCCAGTCCTCGATCCACATCGGCAGCGTCCCGTCCCCCTCCATCACGCTGGCCCTCCTCCAGCAGCCGTATGCCCCCACGACGTTCACCACCTTCGACGCCGAGATCTTCACCGCCGAGGGGCTCCTCCTCTCGCTCCTCCTCATCGCCCTCTCCTTCGCGGTCCGCTACCAGGGCTTCCTCCCGCTCAAACCGTCCTTGGTCGCCCTCTCGAGGCGGTTCAGGCGCAGCCCTCCCCCGCCCAGCGGTCCCGCGCCTGACGCACCGGTGTAGCGTTGCACCAGCCGCCGGTCCCCCCACGCAAAGCTATTTATCGCTTCGCCAAGAGAGAGGGGGCGGGATGATTAACGGTTGGCAAAATCAAAATTCTCGCTAGCAGTCCTCTCGCTCAACCTCCTCATAGTTGCCACCGTCGTCGTAGCCTTCGCCGCAGCCGGAACCCTCTTCTACACAGTCGCCGCGCTGGCCCCCTCCATCGAGGTGGGCTCCCCCGAGATCAGCAAGGGCGGGATCGGGGGCGGCGGGAGCAGCCTCACCATGACCCTGCCGGTCACAATTTCCAACCCCGGCCAGTTAACGCTCTCGGACGTCAGCGCGCAGGTGTCGGTCAAGGACAGCCACGGCGCAACGCTCCTCACCGGCTCAGCCGGGCCCGTAAGCATACCCGCCGGCGCCCGCAACGTCCTAACCAACTTCACCGTCAGCTTCGACCTGTCCGGCCTGCCGGAGGAGACGCTCCGGCGGCTCATCACGGAGCAGGAGCTGCTCTCGGTCACCGGCACGATAGGCGCCAGCATACCGCCGCTCGCCTCGGTAATGGGCTCCGCAGCCGCAACGATACCGTGGAGCCCGCCCCTCAGCAACTTCAGCGTGGGGGACCCGCAGTTCTCGCCGCTCAACTCTTCCCATGCGCGGATCACCGTCCCGGTCAGCTTTGACAACCTCTCGGACCTCCTGCCCGTCGTCGGGACCGCGGAGATGTCGGTCTACGACCCGCAGGGCGTGAAGGTCGGCGGGGGGACCCTCGAGATGGAGGCACCGAAGGGCAGCTACAGCAGCGGCATCGTCGTCATAATGGCGCTCCCCGACGTCTCAACCCTCCTGACTGAGGACGCCGTCCTCGAGTACCGCGTGGTGGGCTCCTTCTCGGCGTACGGCGCCGAGCTCTTCGAGGAAGACCAGGACGTCTCCCTGGAGTGGGGCGCCCCGGTGAAGGACCTCGCGCTCGGGACCCCGGAGAAGCAGCCCTACAACTCTACCCACTTCGCCCTCACGGTGCCGGTCAGCTTCAAGGACAACTCCGGCTTCCTCCCGGTGCAGGGAACCCTCAGCGCCACAATTTATGACAGCAGCGGCAGCAACATCGGCGGGAGCGGGCTGATAAACGTGGGAGTCCCCGCGGGCGGCACGTTCTCCCAGACCCTCACCGCATACGTCAGCCTGGGAGCCCTCTCAGAGACGTCCCTGACGGCTGAGCTTACCTTCGACACGGAGTACGGGACCGCCCAGAAGGTGGTGGTGCTGAATGCCTAAGCTGCTCGATCTGGAACTCACGGGCGCCTCTCTCGCGTTCCGCGCCGTGCTCGGCGCCGTACTCGCGGCAGCGGCCTTCCTCTTCCTCTACTTCGTCCCGGCGAACCTTGAGGCGCTCGCTGCGAGGGTCCTCCCGGAGATGGGCGGGACCTTCGCCGCGGCAGCTCCGATGATCGCCGCCCTGATCCACCCGATGCTTCCCCTGGCAGGTCTTTTAATCGCAGCCTTCACCTTCCCAGCGGTGCTCCTCCGCGGATCGAAGCTCTACGGCTTTTTCGTCGCCGGCCTCGGCATCCTGTTCCTCGCCTACGTCTACCTCGCCTTCCAGGGAGGCGCCATAACTATCGCCGTTCCCGAGAACATGATCCCCGCCTACTCGGTCACCGCCGCGCTGCAGCTGCGCCTGACAAACCTGATGCTCCTCTTCATGATCCCGCCGGTGCTTACCATAGTGAAGGGGTTCGTGCTTGTAGCAGGGAAGCGCGAACAGTAGCCCTTCCCACCCCCCTTTTTACTGTCCGCATTAATGGAACATCCAGAACACGTATTCGTTTCAAGCCTGCTACGATCTGCACATGACCTGCAGACGGATATCCTAGAACGCTCCCGATAAACCTCGATGGTTGTCTGAGGCCCCCCAGTCAAATAAGGATCGCTAGCGGACTAAGGTCATAGAAGGAAGCCATTTGTTACCATAACTCCAAGATCTCGCGTGATCTCGTCAGAAAAAACAATGTAATCATGATCAAATGTAACTAGCTCTGATTGACTATGCGTATTATCGACTGCAACTGCCAATATTTTGAGATCGGCCCCGCTAGGGGGTCCTTCCGAAGGTTTCTTGCGCTTTATGCTTGCCCACTTCTCGATCTTATACTTCATCTCCGGCCTCTTCCAGAGATCCGCATAAAACTTCGCAACCTTGTCTAGCGATGTGGTCGAGGCCGTTGCGGGCAAGCATTTGCTCTTCAGGGCTTTAAAATTATTGGCAGTCTCCTTGAGGAAGGGAGGAACTACTCTGGTCGTCAAACCACATTTAGGCACCACCTCACAGAGGACATTCCAGATATTTTTGTTGAACTCGGGCTCGACTACATCCGGAATCAGAATCTGACATCCTCTCTTATTAATTAATGATTGAATGTATGGACGTATGCGCGGCGTGCAGGAAGTTTGAAGCGTGAACTTTTTCCCATGGATGGAGAACGTAGCATGGGTGCAATAGTGGATGCACGTATTGGTATCCAGGACGGCTACGCTTTGAGCTCGATAGCCTGCATGGCGGTTTGTAGACGTACTGCCTCATCCTCGCTAAGGATTTCATCGAACCGGGCTTCGAATGGATTCTTCACAATACGCCTTTTGTCACAGTATTCGATAAGCGCTAGCCACACGTCAGCTATATTCATGAAAACCGGTCTGAGCTTCTCGCTATCTACTGGAGGGGCGATCTCGGGAAAGGCCTCCTCACAGGTCTCGACCAACTCTGCGGCTAGTCTAAGAATTACTGCTTTCTGGACCTCGTCTCGTACGTCCTTAGCCTTTTCAAGGACGTCCTTGACGTAATCCAAAACCGTCAGAATAAACAACGACTGCCGGTTGCAGTGTGTATTAAATATTTCACGGACATTATCGCGCAGCCTGTCTGTGCTCCTCTCAAGACCCCTCAGACGATCGTCAACCGCATCGAAGGTCGCATACGCCTCCTCGAGTAACTTACCAAGCGGTAACGCAGAGTACCTATTGATTAACGACTCGATTCTCGCCCTTAACGGCTCGCTCAAACTCTTCTTCATCTCTTCCATTACACGCATCCCTTCGGGAGTAAGCTTGAATTCGAAATAATTTTCATGTGGGGCCAGTATCTTGGGGTGCGATATGACCTCGACAAGATCTTGACTGCTCAGCAGGTCGTTGTCCAGCTCGCGGCTGAATGGCCCGTAGTAATGCTTCCTAAAATCATAAATATCCAACTTGGCCTCGTTCTGGATGAGGTATATTATCTTCTGCAGCCTTGTTTTTCCCACAAACCCCTTATTTCCATGTCCTATCAGAAATAGCGGGAGCCCGAGCCTTTCAGAGCGCTCCTTCAAGGCCATACCTATCACGTAATGCCCATGTATATTTATCGAAGGCTCCTATTATCTTTTTAAGCCTTTTGAGAGAGGGCGGGGTATATAACATAACGCGTTACGGTCCGACCTACACCAATACTGCCAAAATGCTTGGGCTGCTGAAGCAGTCGATCTACGTTCATACTGGATTCAACTTGTCGCGTTATACTGATATGTTTAATTAAGTAAACCAAAAAAGTGGACGTACCTGTACCTTTAGGCGTTATGGCTTATGTCTGGTGGGAGAATGGCGGTAGTGAGCGTCAAGATCCCGGACGAAGTCAAATCGGAGATGGAGCGGTTCAGCGATCGTATATGCTGGTCCGACGAGATACGCTCCTTCATAGTCCAGAAGCTCGAAGAAGCCAGGAGGCACGAGACCATGGAGCGGGTGGAGGCGTTGCTCAGGACTATGCCGACCCACCCTGAGGGGACAGCAGCAAAGCTGGTGAGAGAAATCCGTGATAGTGACTGATGCCTCTGCACTCGTGTCTTACGTCCTGAAGGAGAAGGGGTTCGAGCGGATCGGGGCGCTGCTCGGGAGGGGCGCCGTAAGCATGGATCTCGTCATCAAGGAGAGCTTCAACGCGGTGTTTATCGCGCGGAGGCGCGCATTGATCGATGAAGAGTTGGTTCAGAGATCGCTCGAGGTTCTGCTGGAATTAACTGGCACGAATGTGAAGCTTCATCCGCCGAGGGACCTCCTCAAGCCCGCTTTCGAGATCGCCTCAAAGAATAACTTGGCGTTTTATGACGCGCTCTACCTGGCGCTGGCCGCGAAGCTGGGCGCCGAGCTGCTGTCGAGGGACGCCAGGCAGATCGCTGCCGCGGAGAGGATCGGCGTGAAGGTCGTCCCCCTCTAGCCCCTTTACCTTTTATACCGCCCGGCACTTATCTTACCTAGGGAACCCCGTGAGCAGCACCGACGCCCTCGGGAGCGAGAGGGGCTGGATCGCCGCGCGCTTTGCCCTCTCAGTCTTCGGCGGGCTCTTCTTCTGGCTCCTCGTCGGCTACATCTCGACCTCCTCCGCGATAGGCTACGCCACCACCGCCTTCTCTGTCGCAGCCCTCTCCTCCGGCCTGATGAACATGGGGCTCGGCGTCTCCACATTAAAGATGGTCGCCTGCGACCCGAAGGGGTCGTTCTCCACGCTTATCATCCTCGCCGTCCCGGTAGGGATATTCGCCTCCGCCCTCACCCTCGCCTTCTACTCGATCTACGACTCGTTCCTCCTCTACGTCGCGATAGCCGCCGTCATGGCGCTCCTCTCCCCGATGTCCCTCGTCACCCAGAACAGCATCCTCGTGATGAAGAAGGTCCGGCTCAGCTTCTTCATCAGCGCCCTCGGCGTCGCCCTCCGCTACGCCCTCGCGGTCATCCTCGTCCTCCGCGGCCTCGGCGGGCTCGGGATCACGGTCTCCCTGATAGCCTCCTCGATAGTCGTCACCCTCGCCTTCACCGCCTACGTCATGTGGAAGATCGGCATCCAGCGCCCCACGTACTCCTCTGCAAGGACCTGCCTCCGCGTCGGCATAGTCAACTACCCCGGCACCCTCAACGCCATAACCATGAGCACCGCGGTCGTCGTCCTCGGGCTCGTCACCGCAGACCCGTCAAAGGTGGGCGCCTTCTACATAGCAGTCATGGCCGCGCTCACGGTCAGCACCGCCGCCTCTTCTGCTGCCCTCGCGCTCATCCCCCTCCGCCCGGAGAGGGACGTCTCGACCTACGAGGCGATGCGCATCGCCCTGGCGGTAGCCGTCCTGGCAGCCCTGCCCCTTGCGGCCTTCCCCCGCGAGCTCCTCTCCTACCTCGGCCCCACGTTCGCGTCCGGCGGGACGGCCCTCACGGTGCTCGCCCTCGCCGGTGTGCCGTTCGCGGCCCTCTCCATCCTCGTCTCGAGGATAGGCGCGGACAAGGTCCGGGTCGTCATGGCGGGGATCATCCAGCTCCTGATACTCGTCGTCCTCATGCTGGCAGCCGCCCCCAACCTCGAGGAGAGGGGGGCAGCCCTCGCCTACCTCCTCGCTGCCTCAGCCTCGGCGCTGGTGCTCTCCGAGCGGCGCGACGTAATCAACCTCGGCAAGGCCGCCCTGGTCTTCGCCCTGCCGTGGCTCCTCTCGTACCTCCTGGCAGCCTCGCAGGCGCTCCCGTGGCCCGCGACCCTCCTGTCGATCGAGCTCCTCGCAGCCCTCCTCCTCAGGCTCACGGGCTTCCTCCGGCCCGGAGACGCGCGGCTGGTCAGGGAGCTCATGAGGAAGCATCCGGTCGGGCAACAGCAGCAATAACGGCATGCCCGCAGCCCCCGGTACCCACGGCGCAGGCGCACGCCTGATCGGCGCGGCTATACCTTATTGCCTTATTAGCTGGCGGAGGCCCGTCATACCTATGGGCAGAAAATTCCTATCCATGGCGAGCGGGCTGGGGATCGCATTCGGGGCTGCCGCCGGCATCATGGTCTTCACCTTCGCCGGCGAGGCGTGGCATATCGCCGCCGGCGCGGCAGCAGGCCTGATAGTCGGGGCCATAATCGGTTCGCGGTCAAGGTAGATCAGACGTTGCCTGCCCCCTCACCTTCGCGCTGCAGCTGCTCCTGACCGACCTGACGCTCCTCGTATGATCCCGTCGGCGCTTTAGTGAAGGGGATAGTGCTGATCGCAGGGAAGTCTCCCATAGCCCCTTTTTTCTTTGTTTTTCTGGTCTTTCCCCAACAACCAGTTTGGATGCGTTCATAAGTACGTGTTGGGAGATGTCCGCAACAGCCGAGCGCGAGAAGACCCAAAGACGCGATGCTGTCAAGAAGTCAGCGGATTGGCTGAAAACCTTGCCTGCTCAGCCGGAGGGAGCGGCCTCGGTACTCGTGAGAGCGGATCGCGATAGTCGCTGAGGGAAGGTCTGGCAGGATGCAGGAGACCCGTTAACGGAATGCCGGGGCTGCCCCTTTCGTTCCAGCGGGTTAAAGGTGCGCCCGATCAGCGCCATACGTTCCACTTTTTCTCGGTTATGATGTACCCGTAATCGCATTTGGCACACTGCCCTCTGTGGCACGAAGTTAACCCGATTGGCTTGGGCTGGACATGTATTTTCCTGGCATGCACCGTAGCAGCCGCAAAATTCAGTTTTGATCCAACATCAGGGATCTGTGCCTCTGACTTTCCGCTCATTCTGCAGCTCCTCCAGACTTTTCAAAACTACTCCGACATCAATGCCCAGCCCGATGGCGATATCGCTCGTCCAGCAATCAGGATGATTCTTGACATATTCCTCGACTAGCGGCTTAGCTTCCGAGACAGGGATTACTCTCAGATTGATCACTTCTTCATCGCCTGTCCTGGCCATCCCCTTTTCAATCACCCCTCTAAACATAGCTTGCTCCCGCCGCATTAGAACTATTTCATCCCTTAGGCTCTCTACCTCTGCACGCAAATCGTATATATCTTTATCAAGCTGCAATAACTGCGACTGCGTCAGGGAAGGGATGGTGGTATGCAATACAGTTGACGGACCTAATGGTTCCAGGCGCACTGCGGCTTTGCCAAACGATGCCTGCCGGCTCATACTGCTTCCAATCCTTCTTGGATTCTCTGGCAAAATTTTTGACTGCCATACCTAATGCTATTTTATCATCGGCGCTCATTTTATCCAGCCTGTTAAGCATGCTCATGTAGATGAGAAGCTTTCCGATTCTCTCGTAAAACCTTCCCCCGCTCCCTTTTTGGCATCTGATCCACTAAACCAAATATTCTATCAGGGTTGTTGCCTACTTGCTGGAAAGTCTTCCACACGGTAGGGCGATCCTTTTCGAGACGTCCGATCTTCTCAACATAATCGCCAATAGCTTCAAAGACTTCCGGCCAAGCCTTGTTGAAAGCTTCCAACTCCTCAGGGGTAATGCTTTTGAAAACATTGTCAGTCTCTGCCGTAGCCGTGGCCCCGAGGTAGCGCTAAATATTTTTACTGTTGGTATATAGCGTTTGCCTTTTTAAACCATCGCGGATCGATAATTATGAACTAGTTTAACCTGACATCTCGCAAGATTATTGCGATGGAATAGACCCCTGCCAAACCTTATCAATGAAAGAACAGTGAATCTTGCGGAGACGAATAATTGTGGGCTGTACGATGAGGTGTGGCGCCCCGGCCGGGATTTGAACCCGGGTCACAGGCTATCTGCGGATGCGCGGAGCGCATGCAGACGCATACAGCGTATCAGGCCCTCGACAGGCCTGTATACTGTCCGGGCTGTACTACCGGGGCATCTTTTTCCTCACTCTCCATCTGACCAGCTTAATTTAACTTTTTCGGCCGGACGCCCGCACCGCCGGCAGGGGCCCGGGATGCCGTGACCGCCCCCGCGGCGCCCCTCTCAGAAGGACGGCGGCCTGGGGATAATCCGGATCGCCGGACTGCCGTGCGCCGCGGAATTGCCAGTGTCAAAAATAGACGTCCGCCGCCTTTTTTTAGCCCGAAAAAGGTGCTGCGCTACCAACGATAGTAAGCTTTTTAGCTACAGAAAGCCCAATTGTGTAGGAAAGCGAATCTCATAGAGGGTTGTCGTTGACTTGGCCGAGGAACTATCCGGACCGGTAGGGAGCAGGCGGGACTTTGCCATCTACCTCGCCCTCGTCTTGGCGACGGGCGTAGTGCTCTGGTCGCTCCTGGGGAACTTTATCCAGACCGTGGCGGGGACCATCTTCATAGCCACAGTCCTGGGGACCCTCTTCTTCTGGAGCTTCAGGCTCGCCGTCGCGTTCGCGGGGATCGGCCTCCTCCTGGCCACCCAGACCCTCGACATTGAGCACATGATCCTCTTCATGAACATCGACGTGATAGTCTTCCTCGTCTCGATGATGATCCTCGTCGACATCGCGAAGGACTGCGGCTTCTTCACGTGGCTCCTCGGCAAGCTCCTCCGGGTCACGAAGTACGACCCGAAGAAGGTTATGCTCCTCCTCCTCGTCATGTCCACCCTGATGGCTGCCATGGTAGACGAGGTGACCTCCATCATATTCATCACTGCCATCGTCTTCGAGTACTGCAGAAACTTTGAGCTCGACCCCCTCCCCTACGTCATCTCCACCGTCCTTGCCACTAACGTGGGCAGCTCGGCGACGATGCTCGGCAACCCGATCGGGATACTCATCGGGCTCAGGGCGGGGCTGACCTTCGAGGACTTTATTATGTACGCCACCCCCGTGTCCCTGATGTCCCTCCTCGTCCTCCTGGTGGTATGCACCTTCTGGTACCGGAAGTTCCTCCTCGAGGCGAAGGTCAAGATCTCCGGGAAGCTCAACGGCGGGAGCTCTAACTTCCTCGACTCCGGCTCGGTAAATATGAGGGAGGTCAAGATCAGCGGGCTCCTCCTCTTCACCACGATCTTCTTCGTCGCGATACACTACCGCCTCGAGCTCCTCCTCAACGTGGAGAAGTTCACCTACCTCCTGGTTGCGGTCTTCTTGGGCGCGATGGTGGGCCTCGCGTGGAAGAGGCGGAAGGCGCACCACATCGTCGAGAGGGGCGTCGACTGGTGGACCCTCCTCTTCTTCATGTTCCTCTTCGCAAAGGCGGGCGCACTGAAGTACACCGGCCTGACCGACGTGCTCGCGAGCGCGATCGCTGGCTTTGCTACCTCCCAGCTCCAGATCGAGACCTTCATGCTCTGGTTCTCAGGGTTCGGGTCAGGCTTCCTAGACAACGTCGTCCTCGTCGCGGCGCTGCTGCCGGTGGTGCAGAGCCTCGGGGAGCTCGGCTTCTTCGCGGAGCCGCTCTGGTGGGCGCTCCTCTTCGGGGGCGCCTTCGGCGGGAACATGACGATGGTCGGCAGCACCGCCAACATAGTGGCGCTGGGGATGATGGAGAAGCAGTTCAACTACCACATGCGCTTCATGAAGTGGATCTGGATCGGGATAGCCGGGAGCGTCCTCCCCATGCTCGTCGGTCAGCTCTGGATAATGCTGATCTTCCGCTGACGCTTACGCTGCCACTGCCGTAGCCGCTGATGCTTACGCCGGCGCCAGCGCTGACCCTGACCCTGACCTTGGCTCTGACCCTGGCTCTGGCTCTTCCTCTGACTCTGAAGCCGCCGCCGGGCGCCCCCGGGCGTTCAGGTTATTTACCCGCCCCCGACAGTATGATCGTGTGATCAGCATGTCGCCAACAGCGAGGGGCTCAGCCCTGGGCTCCGCCTTCATAATCCTGGCGGTACTCGTTGCCGGCGTCTACGCCGGCTATGCGATCGCGTCCGTGCGGCTCTCGGCCCGGGCACAGGACGGGTCGTACCTCACCGAGAGGATCTCGATACTCGAGAACGAGATCGAGGGGCTCAAGTCCCAGCTCAGCGAGATGCAGATCAGGAACTCCTCCGCTGTGATATACAGCCTCAACGACCTCTACGAATCCATCAAGGGATCGATAGTCACCGTGAAGGGCATCGTCCCATCCTCCTCGCTCTTCGGCGAGGACGGGGAGGTCCTCGGCTCGGGCTTCGTCACCAGCCTCACCGGCGAGCCCCTCGTCGTCACCAACTACCACGTCATCGACAGGATGGTCAACGGCTCGGTGACATTCATAGACGGGGAGGGCTACCCGTTCGAGGTCCTCGGGACGGACAGGTACAGCGACCTCGCGGTCCTCCGCGTCCAGGCGCCGGCCTCGAAGCTCGTCCCGATCCCGGTGATAACGTCTCGGACCCTCGCGGTGGGCGATCAGGTCATAGCGATCGGCAACCCGTACGGCCTGCAGGGCACCCTCACCGCCGGGATAGTCAGCGCGCTCGGCAGGGCGATCAACAGCGAGGGGGCGGGCAGCTACCTGATCGCCGACGTCATCCAGATCAGCACCCCGATCAACCCCGGCAACTCGGGCGGCCCCCTCATCGACAGCGCCGGCCGCGTCGTCGGCGTGACTACCGCCATCATAAGCGGCTCGCAGGGGGTCGGCTTCGCCGTGCCGTCCGACACCCTGATAAGGGAGATCCCCGACCTCGTCCTCCGGGGGACGTACGACAAGCACGCCTACATCGGCATCGTTGGGACCTCGGTGGACTATACGATCGCGCAGGCGGCCGGCCTGAGCTACACATACGGCGTCCTGATCCAGTCGGTCGCCCGGAACGGCCCCGCCGAACAGGCCGGACTGAGGGGCGGATCCAGGACGGTGGAGGTGGCGGGCTCGTCCCTGACCGTGGGAGGCGACCTCATAGTCCAGATGGACGGCACGCCGATCCGGATGCTGGACGACCTCTCCTCCTTCCTCGTCGCAAACGCCTCGCCCGGCGAGACCGTCAACGTCACGGTCATCCGCGACGGGCAGCCCCTGATGATACCCGTCACCCTGGCAGCGCGGCCCTGAGGGCGCCGGGGGCCTGCCCGGCATCCCTGACCGGTCTGCGGCCCGGACGGAGGGCCGGCGCCCCCTCCCCGCGCGGCTGGGAAAGGTTTTTAATTTCGGTCTATTAATTGTATCTGGGCCCGCCCTAGCTCAGTGGTAGAGCGCCCGGCTGTAGACTTCGGTCGACCGGGGGAATTCGCCTTCGGCGGTGCATGTCCCCGGGCCAGCCTGGCAAATACCGGGTGGTCGCTGGTTCAAGTCCGGCGGGCGGGACCACTCTATGAGTAGTATGCCCCATCAAAGCACTACAGGAAGGTTTATTAATACCCTCAATTTTTTGGTTTGTAGCCTCGGCGCTGGTTATGTCGTGTTTCACTTTTCGGAGTCTGATATTAACAGGTGGGAGCCTGCTTGGTCAAGTTTGATATACTGTCGCATGAACTAGTCCCCCGCTTCACGATCCTCACGAAGGATGAAGTGGAGGAGCTCAGAAGGTTGTACGGCATACGGAAGGAAGACCTCCCGTGGATAAGGAAGAGCGACCCGGTCTGCAAGGCGATCGGGGCGAAGCCCGGCGAGGTTCTGAAGATAGAGCGGAAGAGCCAGGTGGCCGTCAGCTCCGTGGCCTACCGGTACGTCGTCCCGGGCTAGGCGGGGGCGAGGTTCGGGCGGCTGGGGGGACGGGAGAGGAAAGAGGAAAGAGGGAAGGAGAAGGAGAAGGAAAAAGGAGAAGGGAAGAGCAAAAGGAAAAGGTGTGAGTTTGTTGAGCACTGTCTGTATGGATGAAAGGTGGACCCTGATAGAATCATTCTTCAAGGAGAAGGGGCTGGTGAGGCAGCACCTCGACTCGTTCGACGACTTTATCCGGAACAAGCTCCAGGAGATCGTCAACGAGCAGGGCGTCATCGAGACCGACCTCCCCGGCTACAAGATAAAGCTGGGCAAGCTCTCGATATCCAAGCCGACGATCCATGAGGCGGACGGCTCCGAGAAGGAGATCCTGCCGATGGAGGCGAGGCAGCGCAACCTCACCTACGCCTCGTCGATGCACCTCACGGTCATACCGGTGGAGGACGGCTATGAGGAGGAGCCGATAGAGGTCTACATCGGCAAGCTCCCCATAATGGTCCGCTCGGCGTACTGCGCCCTCTCGAAGATGAGCAAGGACGAGCTCATCCGCGCGGGCGAGGACCCCGAGGACCCGGGAGGTTACTTCATCATCAACGGATCGGAGCGCGTCGTCGTCATACAGGAGGACCTGGCGGTCAACCGCATCCTCGTCGATGTGATGGAGGGCGCCTCGCCCGTCACCCACGTCGCGAAGGTCTTCTCTGCGACCTCTGGCTTCCGCGTCCCGGTCACGCTCGAGAGGATGAAGGACACCAGCCTCCAGGTGACGTTCCCGTCGATCCCGGGGAGGATCTCCCTCTCGATCCTCATGAGGGCCCTGGGCACCGCCTCTGACAAGGAGATAGTAGAGTTCGTATCGAGCGACCCCGACATCCAGAAGGCGCTCATCCCGACCCTTGAGGCCGGCATGGAGATCAACACCGTCGAGGACGCCCTCGACTATATCGGCAACCGCGTCGCGATCGGCCAGACCCGCGACTTCCGCATCTCGCGGGCCCAGCAGATCCTCGACAAGTACCTCCTCCCCCACCTCGGCCTGGAGGCGCCGGACAGGAAGAAGAAGGCGCTCTACCTCGGCCAGATGGCGGAGAAGCTCATCGAGCTCTCCCTCGGCAGGAGAAAGCCCGACGACAAGGACCACTATGCAAACAAGCGCCTCAAACTGGCAGGGGACCTCCTCGCCAGCCTCTTCAGGGTCGCCTTCAAGAGCTTCTGCAGGGACATGAAGTACCAGCTCGAGAGGGCGAAGAGCAGGTCCAGGCGCGTCTCGATACCGACCCTCGTCAGGGCTGACGTCATCACCGAGAGGATGCGGCACGCCCTCGCGACCGGCAACTGGGTCGGCGGCAAGGCGGGCGTGAGCCAGCTCCTCGACAGGACGAACTACATCTCGACCCTCGGCCACCTCCGCAGGATCATCTCCCCGCTGAGCAGGAGCCAGCCCCACTTCGAGGCCAGGGACCTCCACTCCACCCAGTGGGGGCGCCTCTGCCCGGCCGAGACCCCCGAGGGGCCTAACTGCGGCCTCGTCAAGAACCTCGCACTCATGGCCTTCATCTCGGTCGGCGTCGACGAGAAGCCGATCGAGGAGCTCCTCTACGAACTCGAGACCGAACAGATCGAGTCAGCCCGGAAGAAGGGGATGGCCGGCTCGAAGGTCATCCTCAACGGCCGCCTCATCGGCATCCACCAGCGCCCCGAGCTCCTCGTCGCCGAGATAAGGAAGCTCAGGAGGCGCGGGAGGGTCAACCACGAGGTCAACGTCGCCCACTACAAGTACGGGACGATCGACGAGGTCTACATCAACTGCGATGCCGGCCGCGTTCGGCGCTCGCTCATGATCGCCGACGGCGGGACGCCTAGGCTGACCAAGGAGCACCTCGACCGCCTCTCCTCCGAGTGGACGTGGAACGATCTAATCCTGCAGGGCATAGTCGAGTACCTCGACGCCGAGGAGGAGGAGAACAGCCTCATCGCGCTGGACGTCGACTCTCTCACCGGAGAGCACACGCACATGGAGGTGATCCCGTCCACGATACTCGGGATCAGCGCCTCCCTCATACCCTTCCTGGAGGCAAACCAGTCGCCCAGGAACACCTACGGCTCCGCCATGGTGAAGCAGTCGCTCGGCTTTTACGCCGCCAACTTTACTAAGCGCCTCGATACCCGCGGCCACCTCCTCCACTACCCCCAGAGGCCGCTCGTCAACACCCGGAGCGCCAGGATCCTAGACCTGGACAGGCGCCCCGCCGGGCAGAACTTTGTCGTCGCGATCCTGTCGTACTCTGGCTACAACATAGAAGACGCACTCATAATGAACAGGTCCTCCGTCGAACGCGGCCTGGGCAGGTCCTCCTTCTTCAGGTGCTACGAGACCGAGGAGCGGAGGTACCCCGGCGGCCAGGAGGACAAGATCGAGATGCCGACCCCGAACGTCCGGGGCTACCGCACCAGCGAGTCCTACCGCTTCCTCGGAGACGACGGCATAATCGAGCCCGAGTCCATAGTCCAGGGAGGGGACGTCCTCGTCGGCAAGACGAGCCCCCCCAGGTTCCTGGAGGAGTACCGCGAGTTCGAGTCCACCGGGCCCATACGGAGGGAGACCTCCGTCTCGATGAGGGCCGGCGAGGACGGGACGGTCGACCTCGTGATAATGACCGAGACCTCGGACGGGAACAAGCTCGTCAAGATCAGGGTAAGGAACGAGAGGGTCCCCGAGCTCGGCGACAAGTTCGCCTCGAGGCACGGCCAGAAGGGGGTCGTCGGGATGCTCGTCCCCCAGTACGACATGCCCTACACCCAGGACGGCATAGTCCCCGACCTGATAATCAACCCGCACGCCATCCCATCGAGGATGACCATAGGGCAGCTCCTCGAGGTCCTGGGCGGCAAGGCCTACGCCGTCTCCGGGCAGCCGGTCGACGGCACAGCCTTCTGCGGCGCCAGCGAGGCCTCGATGAGGGACCTCCTCACTAAGGCGGGCTTCAAGTCGAACGGGAAGGAGGTGATGTACGACGGGAGGACCGGCAGGCTCCTCGAGGCCGAGGTCTTCATAGGCGTCGCCTTCTACCTCAAGCTCCACCACATGGTGGCCGACAAGATGCACGCCAGGGCCCGAGGCCCGGTCCAGATCCTTACCAGGCAGCCGACCGAGGGCCGCGCGAGGGAGGGAGGCCTCAGGTTCGGCGAGATGGAGAGGGACTGCCTCATCGGCCACGGAGCGGCCATGCTCCTCAAGGAGAGGCTCCTCGACGAGTCCGACAAGACAGTGGTCAATATCTGTGAGGACTGCGGGCTCATCGCCTACTACGACCGGGTCAAGGACAAGCACGTCTGCCCCGTCTGCGGCGAGAAGGCGAAGAGCACCCCCGTCGTCATGTCCTACGCCTTCAAGCTCCTCCTGCAGGAGCTCATGAGCCTGGGGATAGCGCCCCGCCTGAAGCTCTCGGAGAGGGTGTGAAGCCTTGTCACATTTACCTGTACCTGTACCTATGCCTGCACCTATGCATGTACCTGTGCCTGCACCTTCGCCTACACCTGCGCCCGCATCAGCAGTGGTGCCGGCACTGATACTGGCAGCTGTAACAATAGTGAAAGGAGCGAGATGAGAGAAAGATGTCTCTAGCAGAGATCACCAAATCCATCAAGGCGATCAGGTTCAGCCTCCTGTCGCCCGATGACATACGGAAGATGTCCGTGGTCAATATCATCACGGCGGATACATACGACGAGGACGGCGTGCCCATCGACGCCGGCCTTATGGACAGACGCCTCGGGACGATCGAGCCCGGGCAGAAGTGCCAGACCTGCGGGAACCGCGTCGGGCAGTGCCCGGGTCACTTCGGCCACATCGAGCTCGCCCGCCCCGTCATCCACCCCGGCTTCGCCAAGCTCGTCTACCTCATGATCAGGGCCACCTGCTGGAACTGCGGCAGGCTCATCCTCTCGAAGGAGGACCACGACAGGTACACCCGCCTCACCGAGCACTACAAGCACAGGTGGCCGCAGCTCAGGTTCAAGCTGGCAGAGCGGATAATGAAGAAGGCCACCAAGATCGGCGAGTGCCCCTACTGCGGGGAGAAGCAGTTCAAGATCAAGTTCGAGAAGCCGACCACCTACTACGAGGAGCACGAGGAGGGGAACGTCAAGCTCGCCGCGAACGAGATACGCTCCCGCCTCGAGAGGGTGACCAACGAGGACGCCGCCCTTGTCGGCCTGAACCCCGAGCTGGCGAGGCCCGAGTGGGTGGTCCTCACTGTCCTTCCGGTCCCGCCGTCGTCGGTGAGGCCGTCGATCACACTCGAGTCGGGCGTCAGGTCGGAGGACGACCTCACCCACAAGCTCGTCGACATCATCAGGATCAACGAGCGCCTCAAGGAGAACATAGATGCGGGCGCGCCCCAGCTGATCATAGAGGATCTCTGGGAGCTGCTCCAGTACCACGTCACCACCTACTTCGACAACGAGACCTCGGGCATCCCGCCGGCGAGGCACAGGTCCGGCAGGCCGCTCCGCACCATAGCCCAGCGCCTCAAGGGCAAGGAGGGAAGGTTCAGGTCGAACCTCTCGGGCAAGCGCGTCGACTTCTCCGCGCGGACGGTCATCTCCCCAGACCCCCTCATCAGCATGAACGAGGTGGGGGTCCCCGTCGACATAGCCAAACTCCTCACCATCCCCGAGCGGATCAACCACTTCAACATCGAGGCGATGCGGAAGCTCATAGAGAACGGGCCTGACATCAACCCCGGCGCCAACTACATCATCCGGCCCGACGGGAGGCGCATAGACCTGAGGTTCCCGAAGGATCGCAAGGTCGTAGCCGACTCTGTCGAGGTGGGCTACATCGTCGAGAGGCACGTCAAGGACGGGGACATCGTCATGTTCAACAGGCAGCCCTCGCTCCACAGGATGTCAATAATGGCGCACCGGGTCAGGGTCCTCCCGTACAAGACCTTCAGGCTCAACCTCTGCGTCTGCCCCCCCTACAACGCCGACTTTGACGGGGACGAGATGAACCTCCACGTCCCTCAGAGCGAGGAGGCCAGGGCCGAGGCCCTCGTCCTTATGCTCGTCCAGGAGCAGATACTCTCCCCGAGGTACGGCGGCCCCATCATGGGCGCGATCCAGGACTATATCTCCGGCGCTTACATGCTGACGAGGAAGAGCACGACCCTCACCCGCGAGGAGGCCTGCCAGCTCCTGACCGAGGCCGGCTATACCGGCGGGCTCCCGCCGCCTGCGATAACCTCTCCGGAGGAGAGGTGGACTGGCAAGCAGCTCGCGAGCCTCTTCTTCCCGAAGGGCTTCAACTACTCGCTCAAGTCGAATGTCTGCGAGAAGTGCCCCAAGTGCAAGAAGGAGGAATGCGAGCACGACGCCTACGTCATAATCAGGGACGGCCAGCTCCTCGGCGGCGTCCTCGACAAGAAGTCGATCGGCGCCAGTCAGCCGGAGAGCGTCCTCCACAGGCTCGTCAAGGACTACGGCACGGACGTCGGCAGGGACTATATCGACAAGGCGTTCAGGCTCTTCCTGGGCTACATCGACAGCAAGGGCCTGACCATAGGGCTCGACGAAGAGGACCTCCCCGCCGAGGGGAAGGAGAAGATCAGGGCGGTCATCAGCGAGGCCGAGAGCAAGACCGCCAAGCTGATCGAGATCTACGACCAGGGCCTGCTCGACAGGCTCCCTGGCAGGACCCTCGAGGAGACGCTCGAGACCAAGATCATGCAGGAGCTGGAGGAGGCGAGGGAGAAGGCGGGCGACATCGCGAGCCAGTACCTGAAAGAAGGGAATACCGCCCTCCTCATGTCTCGGACAGGCGCGAGGGGGAGCCTCATGAACTTGGCGCACATGGTCGCCTGCGTAGGCCAGCAGTCCGTCCGGGGCGAGCGGATCACGCGCGGCTACCAGAACCGCACCCTCCCTCACTTCAAGCCGAGGGACCTAGGCGCGAAGGCGCACGGGTTCGTGTACAGCAGCTACAAGGACAAGCTCGACCCCATCGAGTTCTTCTTCCACGCGATGGGAGGGAGAGAGGGGCTTGTAGACACCGCCGTCAGGACCAGCCAGAGCGGCTATATGCAAAGGAGGCTCATCAACGCCCTCCAGGACGTCCGCGTGGAGTACGACGGCACCGTCCGGGGGACTGACGGGTCGATCATCCAGTTCAAGTACGGCGACGATGGCGTGGATCCGGCGAAGAGCGACCACGGGAAGGCGGTCAACGTGGACAAGATTATAGAGAAGGTTCTGAGCACCGGGATCGGGACAGGGACCGGAGGCAAGAGGCAATGAGCGACAACGAGATAGACAAAGAGATAGAGACTGATACCGATACTGATACCGACACCGACACCGATATCGCTGCTGATGCCGATATTGATGGCGATGCCGACCTCGAGGAAGTAGACGACGAAGAGATCGAGACGGAGCTGGAAGAGGTCGAGGGGGAAGGAGAGGCGCTCCCCCCCGGCGACGCCGCCAAATCCGCTGGCGCCGGGGCCAAGGGCGTCAAGCCCAAGCCGAAGGCTGGCAAGCCCAATCCGGCTGCGGCCGCAAAGAGGCCCAAACCTAAGGCCGGCGGCAAGACCAGGGCGGCGAAGGAGGCTGCTTCCGCCGCCCCCGCCCCAGCCCCCGCCCCCGGGACCGGGGCCGGGACCAAAGCTAAAGCCGAAGCCGCCGGGGAGCCCCCCAAGGCCAAGACCCCGCTCGAGACCGTCCTCGACGGACTCGACAGGCCCCTCCCGGAGAGCCTAATCAACCAGCTGAGGGAGAAGCTCTCCGCGATGGAACTCGACGAGGCGCAGACCAGGGCCGTCGTCGACGAGGTCTGCAGGGCGTACACCAAGGCGCTGGTGGAGCCAGGCGAGGCCGCGGGCACCGTCGCCGCACAGTCGGTCGGCGAGCCCGGCACCCAGATGACGCTGAGGACCTTCCACTATGCGGGAGTCAGGGAGCTGAACGTCACCCTCGGCCTCCCCCGCCTCATAGAGATCGTCGACGCCCGCAGGAGCCCCTCGACCCCGACGATGACCATCTACCTCGACGAGGAGCACAAGCACAGCCTCGAGAAGGCGAAGGAGGTCGTCGCCCGGATAGAGAGGATCGCCGTGGAGAACGTGGCCCGGAGCATCGAGTACGATATGGTCAACGGCTCCGTCATAGTGGACGTCGACGAGGAGATAGCCGCCGACAAGGGACTGAGCACCGACTTTATCGCCAAGTCGATAGAGAAGCTCAAGGTCGGGAAGGTCGAGATAGAGGGGAACCGGCTCACGATTATCCCCGAGGTCGTCACGGTCGACAAGATCAAGCGCCTCAGGGAGCGGATCCTGGACCTCCGCCTCAAGGGGATAAAGGGGGTGAAGAGGGTGCTCATCCAGAAGGAGGGCGACGAGTACGTCCTCCACACCGACGGCTCGAACTTGGCGACCACCCTGACCATAAAGGGGATCGACCTCACGAGGATATACACCAACAACATCTCGGAGATAGCCGAGGTCCTCGGCATCGAGGCGGCCAGGTCTGCCATAATCAGGGAGGCCTTCCAGGTGCTGGACCAGCAGGGTCTCGATGTGGATGTGCGCCACGTAATCCTCGTGGCCGACCTCATGACCTCGACGGGGAGGATAAGGCAGATTGGCAGGCACGGGGTCAGCGGCGAAAAGTCGAGCGTCCTGGCGAGGGCGGCCTTCGAGGTGACCGTAAAGCATTTATTGGATGCGGCGTCACATGGAGAAGAGGATGCACTCGAAGGAGTAACTGAGAACGTGATCGTTGGACAGCCTATCCCGCTGGGCACCGGAATCGTGGAGCTTTTCATGAGATTCAAGGAGGGCGCATGATATGGATCTCGCGAAGGAACTGAAGGTGGCGATCAAGACCGGCAAGGTCGAGATCGGCTTCAAGACCGGCCTCAAGACAGCCAAGAATAAGGGCAAGCTCGTAGTGATGGCGGCGAACGCCCCCGAGGAGCTCTTCTCCAGGATGAAGGCCTCAATAGGCGACGCCGTGCCGGTCTACAGGTACCCCGGCTCGAGCTGGGACCTCGGCGGCCTCTGCGGCAAGCCCTTCCCCGTCTCGACTATAACCGTCATAGACCCGGGCGAGTCTGCGATCCTGAGCGTCCAGGAGGCATAGCGTACGCCCGGCATAAAGTTCACCGCGGATGACATGCGCTACATCGCCCTCCTGGAGAACCTCACCGGCGCGATAGCCAAGGACTGCGTGGTGGAGGCAGAGTCGAACAGGATAATATACGTCATCCGCCCCGGCGACATGGGCCTCGCGATAGGGAAGAACGGCGTCAACATCGAGCGTGCGAGGAAGGTCATAGGCCGCACAGTCGAGATAGTCGAGTACGCCGACAGCCCCGAAGGGTTTCTCAAGAACATCCTCGCCCCCGCCAAGGTCAGGGGCATAAAGGTGAGCAAGACCTCCGACGGCCACATGGTCGCGCAGGTCACGGTCGACCCCCACGACAAGGGCATGGCGATCGGGAAGAGCGGCAGGAACATCACCAAGACCCGCCTCCTGATGAAGCGTCATTTTAACTTCGACAACGTAGTCATCATGTGAATACGCCCTCCCCCGAAGCCAGTATGCTTGGCTTGCTTTGCGATTTGCGGATAACGGCCGCAGCGCCGCTGCGCCCGCCCCGAATACTACAGGTTTTCTGCGGCTCTGGGGGACTGGGCGGTGTACCCGTCTATGCCCTCCTGCCTCCGGGACTTTCCCATCCACTACACAACCAGCATGGTGCCAAAGACGTCCGGGAGATACTGGGGGAGAGACGGCAGACCTTCCGGGAGTCGGCGCCCGGCGCGGAGGAGGCGGTAAGCTACCGGATGCCCTTAAGCTGGACGGCGACCTGCCGCCCCGCCGCGTTCAGGAGCCACATCGGCTTCTGCCCCGCGCCCCCGCAACCGGCGAGTTCCGGGAGGAGCTCGCGCCCTGCAGGTACGGAAAGGGCAGCGTCCGCCTCCTCCGGACGAAGCCGTTCCCTGCCGGCTGATGCTGAAGATCGAGCCCCGGGTAAAGGGGAGCACGCAAGCGCGCGGGGGCGTCCTGAGCATGCCAAACACCCCGACCCGGACAGGAGACGCGCGGCCGTCCCCAACGCCAAAAACGCTGTTGGCAAGCAGGCGGCCCCCGACCCTTATAAGCCGCCCGCATGGAAGAATGGTTATGACAGCTGCATGCCGGGACCCTGACAGCAAGAAACGGATGAATGCCGTCCGGGCCCACTTCAACGGGGAAGCAAGCGGCTTTGACGCCGCGGTCACAAAAACCATTCCGCATTATCGGGAGATGCTGGAGGCTCTGGTGTCGGCGGTGCCATTCCCCCGCACGCAGGGGATCGACGTCATCGACCTCGGGAGCGGGACCGGCAACCTCTCGCTGATGATCAGGAAGAGATTCCCGAACGCCAACATTACCTGCCTGGACATCTCCGAAAGGATGCTGGAGATATGCCGGAGCAAACTCGGCGAAGGCAAGGCCTCCTACGTGCTCAAGGACCTGTCGGAATACAGCTTCGACGCAAAGTACGATGCGGTAGTATCCTCCCTGGCGCTGCACCACCTTGAGGTAGGGGGCCGGCAGCAGTTCTTTGCCAAGGTATACGGCGCTCTGAGGGATGGAGGCGCATTCCTCAACGCTGATATCTTCTTGGCGAGCAGCGCCCCTTGGCAGGAGCTGTACCTGAGGAAGTGGCGCGACTTCCTCAGCCGGTCGCTCTCGGCAGGCGAGATAAGCGAAATCAACGAAAGGTACCGGCGCGAGGACCGGCCTGTTGTCCTCCTCGAAGACCTCCGGCGCCTCGGGGAGAGCGGGTTCAAGAACCCCGACATACTATGGAAGTACTATAACTTCGCAGTCTACGGCGCCACGAAATAACGCCTTGACGTGAGCCAGACTCAGTATCTGCCGGAGTTGCGGGGCAGTCAGGTCAGGGGCCCCTGCCCACCCAAGACCGCCCCCATGATTGATGCCCCCTCCCCGGCGAGAACCTTAAATATCGGTGAAGCATTATCCAAAAAAGCATCAAGGTGTAGGTTAATGGCAGGTTCAAAATCGCCTAGAGGTCTGCTTGCCGGGAGGAAGCTTTCCGAGAAGAAGAAGGCGTTCCGCTGGAGCCTGAGGCAGTTCAAACGGAGGGCGCTGAAGCTCGACGTCAAGGCTGACCCCTTGGAGGGGGCGCCCCAGGCCAGGGGGATCGTCCTCGAGAAGGTGGGCGTCGAGAGCAGGCAGCCCAACAGCGCCGTCCGGAAGTGCGCCAGGCTGCAGCTCATCAAGAACGGCAAGCAGATTACTGCCTTCCTGCCGGGCGACGGGGCCCTCAACTTTGCGGACGAGCACGACGAGGTAATCGTCGAGGGCATAGGGGGCCCGATGGGTAAGGCGCTCGGAGACCTGCCCGGCGTCAGGTGGAAGGTGGTGAAGATCAACGGCGTCTCCCTCCAGGCGCTGATGACTGGCAAGAAGCAGAAGCCGGTGAGGTAAGGCACACAAAGGGGTATCATGATTATGTCCGAGAAGACTCCCGAGAATCAACCCGAACCAAGATCCGAGCCCGCCGTGGACCCGGCAGCAGCCGGGTCAGGTTCGGGCCCGGAATCGGCAGGGGCCGGGCCCGAGTCTCAACCTGAAACCGAAACCGAAACCGAAACCGCGCCTGAGGCGCCCGCATCCTACTCCGACTCGATCAAGCTCTTCGGCAAGTGGGATGTCTCCAACATAGAGAAGAGGGACAGGGGCCTCCAGAGTTACATCGACGTGGAACCCAAGCTTATCCCCCACTCGAGCGGCAGGCACGAGCACAGGCGGTTCGGCAAGGCCGACGTCAACATAGTCGAGCGGTTGGCCAACCGCATGATGCGCCCCGGCAAGAACGGGGGTAAGAAGATCCTCGCGCTGAGCATAGTTGACGCTGCCCTCGAGCTGGTCGCGCTCAAGACCGGGGAGAACCCGATCCAGGTCCTCGTCAGGGCGATAGAGAACTCTGCGCCCCGCGAGGAGGTCACAAGGATCCGCTACGGCGGCATCTCATACCCGCAGTCGGTCGACTCCTCGCCGCAGAGGAGGGTCGACCTGGCGCTCAGGTTCATCACCGACGCCGCGAGGAACTCTGCATTCGGCAGCAACAAGCCGATAGAGGAGTGCCTTGCGGACGAGATCGCGCTGGCAGGCAGCCACGACGCGAAGAGCTACGCTGTCCAGAAGCGGGAAGAGATGGAGCGCATCGCCATATCCGCCAGATGAGCAGCGGCCCTTCATCTTCTCTTCTCTTCTCTTCTTTTCTTTTTCCTTCCCTTCTATTTTATTTCCCCCGCCTCTTTCCCTCCCCCCTCCTGCCCTATCCGCCCTTTTCCCATCGATTCCCCCCTCCCCCCTCCCTTTCCCGGCCCAGGCGCGCTTTTGCCCCCCTTTTTCGCCGCCGCCCTCCCCGCCCGACCCGTCCGCCGCCACCTTTCCTGATTAAATTTATATATCACCGAATGTTCTTAGCTTCAAAGTGACAGGTATTTAGAGGCGATTATATGTCATCCAAGAAGGAACACCTAAACTTGCTCGTGATGGGACACGTAGACAACGGCAAGAGCACGCTCGTAGGGCACCTGCTCTTCTTGGCCGGCGGCCTCGATGACAGGACTCTGGCCGCTCTGGAGGAAGAGGCGAAGACGACCGGAAAAGAGTTCGCAAAGTACGCGTGGCTGGGTGACAAGCTGAAGGAAGAACGCGAGAGGGACATGACTATCGACCTCTCCTTCTGGAAGTTCGAGACTCCCAAGTACTTCTTCACGATCATTGACGCGCCCGGTCACAGGGACTTCGTGAAGAACATGATCACAGGCGCCTCGCAGGCCGATGCTGCCATCCTCGTCCTCTCCGCCAAGAAGGGTGAGATGGAGGCCGGCATGGGCCCGGGCGGCCAGACTAGAGAACACGCCTTCCTCGCCAAGACGCTGGGTGTAAACCAGCTGGTGGTGGCCATCAACAAGATGGACGACCAGACCGTGGCCTACAGCCAGGACAGGTACAACGAGGTCAGGGACAACCTCTTCAAGTTCCTGAAGATGATCGGCTACGACACCTCCAAGATCACCGCCATCCCGATCTCCGGGTGGAAGGGAGACAACATCATAAGGCAGAGCACCAACACCCCGTGGTACAAGGGTCCGACCCTCTTCGAGGCGCTCGACACGTTCACGGCCCCGACCAAGCCGGTAGACAAGCCGCTCCGCGTACCGATCCAGGACGTATACACCATTACAGGCGTCGGCACCGTCCCGGTGGGCAGGGTCGAGACAGGTGTAATGAAGATAAACCAGAACGTCGTCTTCATGCCCGCCAACAAGACCGGCGAGGTCAAGACGATCGAGACCCACCACATGAAGATCGAACAGGCAGTGCCTGGCGACAACATCGGCTTCAGCGTCAAGGGCGTCGGCAAGACCGACATCCACAGGGGCGAGGTCTGCGGCGACACGGCGAAGCCGCCCTCAGTGGCCGAGACCTTCAAGGGAAGGATCTTCGTCCTCTACCACCCGACGGCGATCGCTGCCGGGTACACCCCGGTCATGCATGTCCATACAGCCACGGTCGCGACGACCTTCCTGGACCTCGAGAAGAAGCTCGACCCCAAGACTGGTGCGGTCATCGAGGAGAAGCCCAGCTTCCTGAAGCAGGGCGACAGCGCGATCGTCACCTTCAAGCCCACAAAGCCGCTGGTAGTCGAGCCCTACACTGAGCTGCCCCCTCTCGGAAGGTTCGCGCTCAGGGATATGGGCCGCACCGTCGCGGCGGGCGTAGTGATCGAGGTAAAACAGGCCACACTGGCCAAGTAACCCCCCTTTTTTACAAAGGTGTTTTTTATGCCACAAAAAGCCCGGATAATGCTCAGCAGCACGGACTACCCGAAGCTCGAGGACGTCTGCTCCCAGATCAGGAAGATCGCGGAGAAGACCGGCGTAAAGGTAGCCGGACCAGTGCCGCTTCCTACGAAGAAGCTGCTCGTCCCGACCATGAAGTCCCCGTGCGGCGAAGGCACCAAGACATGGGACAAGTGGGAGATGAGGGTTCACAAGCGGCTGATCGACGTCGACGCGGACGACCGGACCATGCGCCAGATGATGCGGATCCAGGTCCCGGACGACGTATTCATCGAGATAGAGCTAGTCTGAATCCCGCTGGCTTCTCTCCTTCCCTTTTCCATTTTCCCCTCCGTTTTCCGTTTTACCGCGCCCCCCTCCGCCCCCGCCTTACCTGCGCCCTCTTCGGGGAAGGGCCAGGCTGAGTCAAGTTTTATACCCGTCCCGCAATAGTAATAGTGATCGGACTTGTTCGCGGACAGAACCGAGGCCGGTGAGATGCTCGCCGAGAGGCTCACAGAGTACAAGGCCGGCGGCAGGGGCGTGGAGGGCGGAGTCGTCGTACTGGCAGTCCCCCGCGGGGGCGTGGTCGTCGCCTACGAGGTCGCAAAGTCGCTCGGCGCCCCGATGGACCTCATAATACCGAGGAAGCTCGGCGCGCCCTACAACCCCGAGCTTGCCATAGGCGCGGTGGCGCAGGACGGCACGGTCGTGCTCAACGAGGACGTGGTCAGCCAGCTCGGCGTGACCCAGGACTATATCAGGCGCGAGGCCGAGGCCCAGGTCCGGGAGATACAGCGCAGGATGAAAAAGTACCGGGGGGACAGGCCCTACCCGTCCCTGGCTGGGAAGACCGTCATCCTCGTCGACGACGGCATAGCCACGGGCGCGACGATCAGGGCAGCCGTCAGGTCGATAAGGGGGCAGGGGCCGCGGTCCCTCGTCATAGCCGTCCCGGTCGCGCCCCCGGGCACAGTCAGGGCGCTGGCGCGCGAGGCCGACAGGGTGGTGGTCCTGGACACCCCCGAGTTCTTCCTCGCCATAGGCCAGTTCTACCAGAACTTTGAGCAGACCTCCGACGAGGAGGTGATCGACCTCCTGCGGAAGGCAGGCTCGGGCGGCCAGCCCGCCGCACGAGTTTAGTTTAACTGGCCGCCCGCCCCGATGCTAAATAACAGAGAAAAACAAAAATAACAGGCCGATGCTGCCGCGCCGGAGTGCACCCGTCCGCTCACCTGCCACCCAGCCTCACCCCGAACCGATTATCCGCCTCGCTACCCTCATCGCCAGCGCGGCGGTGACGAGCATGGTGGGCATCCCCTGCGAGGACGGCAGCAGCGAGAGGTCCGCCACCCACAGGCCCTCGGGAAGCGAGCCCGGGCGCATCGCCCCCACGTCCTCCCGCCTCAGGGGGACGGTCCCGCCCAGGTGCCCGCCGTTCAGCATCCCCTCGGTGAAGGGGCCTTCAACGCCCGCCCCCTCCATTATCCCCCTGGCGAGGGCCGCCCCCTCGTCCAGCCTCTCCCTGTCCGTCCTCGTCAGGGACTTGCGCACCGTCCCGTCCGCCTCCACCCTCCCGCCGGGCATGTCCGCGAGCTTCACCATCATCCCCACCCTGTCCTGTACGGAAACATCCCTCCAGGGCTCGTGGAACCAGTGGGAGAGCACGTCCAGGTAAGGGGAGAGTATGTAGTGCCCCCTTCTGGCGTGCCAGACCATCGGCGGCTCCTCAAGCTGCCTCGCCCCCCTCGACCTTCCCCCCATCGTCAGGACGACGTCCACCCAGAGCCCGTCCTCCGCCTCCAGGCCCGACGCCTTGAGTATCTGCGGAGTCCCCACGCCCCCGGCGGCCAGCACGACCGCGTCCGCATAAACCCTCTCGGCCCCTCCCCTCCCCTCCGCTATCACGCCCCTGGCGCGCCCCCCCTCGACTATGACCCTCCGCACGGGCGACTCGGTCCTCAGGGTGCCTCCCCCCGCCACGACGTCCCCGAGGAAGCGCCGCGAGTCCCACTTCGCCCCGGCGGCGCATCCGAGCTCGCAGAGCCCGCAGGAGACGCACCTCTCCATGTCGACGGCCTTGGGCGTGGGCTCCGGGCCCAGCCCCATCCCCTCCGCGGCCTCGAACATCCTGCGTGTCAGCGGCCGCCACCTCCCCGCCGGCACTGGCCGCGCGCCCAGCGTCTGCTCCAGCTCGCTAAACTCCGGGCTGAGGTCGAGCCCGATCTCCTTCAGGCCCCGCTCGGCCCTCACCATGTTCCCGCAGGCGATGGTCGTCGAGCCCCCCGCGGTCACCCCCCTTATGAGCACCAGCTCCCTGCCCGGCCTGAGCGTCCGGAGCGGCGGGAATAAGCGGGAGATCGTCCTCTCGCTCCCTAGGAGCCCCGCGGAGCGGAGCGGGCCGGCCCACGAGAGGCCCCTCCTGAACGGCCTGAACTCCTTCCCCGCCTCGAGGACGGTGACCTGGGCCCCGAGCTTCGCCAGCTCCCTCGCGGCCGTGGCCCCCCCGGCGCCGGACCCGACTACTACCGCCCTCACCGCCCCTCCCCCCCGCCGCCCGATAGCCTCAGCTGCGCCACGCACTTGGGCGCGCCCTCAGTAATCCTCTCCCTGAACTCCATCCCCATCGCGGGGTTGAGCCCCCTCACGACCCCCTCGTCGGCAGCGCTCAGGATCAGGCAGGCCTCCCGAGTGTAATGCTCTGAGAGCGCGCACCGGTCGACGAGGAGGGTCGCCCCCGGCTCCGATTCCGGCTCCGATTCCGTCCCCGCGCCGGGCCCCTCCCGGGCGATGTCGAAGTTTATCCCCAGCACACGGTAGAGGACCTTCGCCGCCCTCACCAGGTCCCCGAAGCCGTCCCCTACCCCGAGCCTCCCCCTGGCCTCCCTCCCCAGCCGTTCCCCCACCGGGAAGAGCGCCTCCCGCCCGGCCCTCACCGCCTCCTCAGCCCCGAGGGCCTCCACCAGTGCCGCGACGCGGGCCCTCTGGTTGGCTGCCATGGCCGCCCTCCTCTCTTCCAGACTCCCCCCGAGGGGGATGTCCGCGACCCTGCGGCCGGGCGCCCGCTCCCTCAGCAGGCCGTCGAGTGCGCCGGTCGTGAGTGCCGCCACCCTGTCCAGCTCCCTGATCAGTATCCGCCGGGGGGTCCAGATCGACAGCAGGCGGAGCTTGACCGTCACTTACCCGCCCCCTCCTTTCCCTGCCCCTTCCTTCCCTCCCTCTCCCCCCTTCCTTTCTTTCTTACTTTCTTTCTTCCTTTCCCCCTCCCCCTCCCCCTCCTTATCCATCCTCCCCACGCGGAGCACGCCCTCCGGCGGGGCGCCCCCGTCGCCGTACATTGCCTCGATCACCCCGGAGAGCCTGGCCGAGACCGCCTCCTTCTTGAGCTTGAGGTTTGGCGTAAGGTCCCCGCCCTCGATCGAGAGGTCGTTCCGCAGCACCGCCCAGGCCTTCACCTGCTCCGGCCGGGAGAGCCGCGAGTTGACCTCGGCCACCGCCCTGTCCATCCCTCCCGCGCCGCCCCCGGCGGCCCCGGGCCCCTTCCTGATCCAGAGCAGGGCCGTGCAGTAGGGCCTGCCCTCGCCCACCACCATCGCCTCCGCCACCCCCTGGATGCCGCGGAGCATCGCCTCCACCTTCGCCGTCTGGACATACTTGCCGTACGACGTCTTGATCAGGTCCTTCTTGCGCCCCTGGATGATCAGGCTGCCCCCGTCGAGGGCGCCAAAGTCGCCCGTCAGGAGCCAGCCGTCCCTGAAGGGCTGCTCCCCGCTCCCGAGCCCGAAGTAGCCGTCCATCACCTGCGGCCCCCTGGCCTCCACCTCCCCGTCCTCCGCCACCCTCACCTCGGTCTCCGGGAGGGGGGTCCCGACGGTCCCTATCCTGTTCGCCCCCAGCCTGTTGATCGTCAGCAGCGGGGCCTCCGTCAGCCCGTAGGCGTTGTGGACCTCGATCCCGAGCCCCCGCAGGTCCCGCAGGAGCCCCTCGCTCGAGGGGGCCGACCCCGCGATGAGCCACGTGCACCTGTCCAGCCCCGCCTTCCTCAGGAGCGCCCTCCTGACCAGCGGCCTCAGCAGGGATCGGACTATGCCCCCCTGCCTGGCCTCCGCGTAGGCCCTTCCCGGCCGGCTGGCGAGCAGCCCCTCCCAGAGTCGCTCGTAGAAGCGCGGCACCGAGAAGAAGATGACTGGCCTGACCTCCGGGAGGGCGCGCTGGAGCTCCCGGAAGTCCTGCAGGAAGTAGATGTCGACTGGCGCGGGCACGTAGTACGGCGAGTACGTCCCCAGTATGCCCTCGACCACGTGGTTCATCGGCAGGAAAGAGAAGTACGTCGCCGGTGAGTTCCTCGCCTTCCACGGCAGGAGCGAGCTGATCGACTCTGCCATCCAGACGAGCTGTTCGTGCCGGAAGACCGCCCCCTTCGGCCTGCCGGTGGTGCCCGACGAGTACCTTATCGTTGCCGCGTCGCCGAGGCTGACCGGTGCGGCGGGGTGCGCCAGCCTCAGATCACCCCCCGTCCCCCTCCCGCGGGCGAGGAACTCCTCCCATGATATGACGGTGGGCGGCAGCCCCTCAGGGAGCGGCCCCGCGCAGAACGAGACCACCGGCATCTCCCCCGTCACCTCCCGCACCCTCCTGAGCAGCTCCGGCGTCCCCACGAAGATGAGCCTTGAGCCGCTCGCCTCCAGCAGCTCACGCACGTCCGCAGGTGGGCTCGTATAGTACGCCGGGACGCTCACCGCGCCCGCCATCCCTATGGCCATCTCGATCGTGAGGTAGCGCGTGCTGTTGTACCCCACCACCGCCACCCTCTCCCCCTGCCTGACGCCCATCGACTCGAGCGCGCGGATCGCGGTAACGATATCTGCCCGGACCTCCGGGGCGGTGCGCGTGGTCACCTTCCCCCCGGCCATGTCGTGGAAGGTCACCGGCCTGCTCCTGCCCCCGAGGCGGAAGAGCGCCTGCTCATGGACCGTCCTCCCCGACCTGTTCAGAAAGCCGTGATAGACCGCATACTCCAGCATCCTCGGGAGTGCCTCCCTCCAGTCGATCGTGTAGGGGCCGATGAGGCGGTCGGTGTTCTCCCTCCCGAACCGCTTCCCCCCGCTAAAGTACGGGGCGAGCCCGGCGAGGGCCCCCGCCGCCCTGCCGTCCCGGACGCGGAGCGCCCCCTCGGCCCTGTAGCGCCCGTACGTCAGGGACGCCGGCAGCGGGAGGAAGACTGGCCTCGGGGGTGTGAAGCCCAGGCGCGACCTCGCCCACCCCCTGACGCTGCCGACGAGCTCACCGACGGTCGGCAGGGACCCGTGGGGCGCCGTCAGGTGGAAGGTGAGCCCCTCCGCCCTAGGGTCGAATGTCAGCCTGGCCACCGCGTCCGCCACATAGTCCACCGGCACCATGTTCACCCTCATCCCCGAGCCGACCGGCAGGACCCTCAGCCTCCCCGTCAGGTAGAGCCTCAGCGGGTAGTAGATGGTGTTGAACGCCCTGACCGCGCCTGTCCGCGAGTCGCCCACCACCATGCCCGGCCTGAAGACCGAGACGGGGATCTCCGCCCCCGCCGCCCGGACGAGCCTCTCCCCCTCATACTTGCTCCTCTCGTAAGAACTGGCGAACCCCCCCTCCTCGGTGAGCGAGCCCTCCGTGATCTCGCCCTCCCTGAGCCCTGCCACGTAGGCCGTGGAGACGTGGCCCAGCCTCGAGAGGCCGTGGTCCCGGTCGGCGGCGCGGGCGAGCTCCAGGATATTCGCGACCCCTGAAACGTTGACCCTCCTGACCTCTTCGAGCGGGGCGTTTAGGCGCAGGTCCGCGGCGGCGTGTATTATCCTGTCCACCCTGCCCATCAGGTCGTCGTATGCGGCGCCCCCGAGCCCCAGGCGGGGCAGGGAGACATCGCCGCAGATGACCTCCACCCTGCCGCCTATGGCGCGTTCGAGGTCGGGCCACTCCCACCATGCCCGGGAGAGCCTCCGCACAGCCTCCTCCCGGCTGCCCGCGCGGACAAGGGCGATGACCGGCAGGTCCGGCGCCGGGGGCCGGTAGGGGCCCAGGAGACGCCTTGCGACGTGGGTGCCGATAAACCCCGTCGCGCCCGTGAGGAGCACCGCCCCGCTCCCCTCTGCCCCCCCTGCCCCCTCTGCCGCCGTGCGAGACGCCGCGCCAGGCCCGCCCGCAGCAGCTGGAGCCGCTGAGACCATCAATTCGCCACCAGCCTGTGGGACTCTGCGAACGCCCTCAGCAGCTCGCGGTTGCGCCCCTCCCTCGCGACGTGATCCTCATATCCTCTCCGCAGGGCCCCCCTAACGCTTCTCCGGTCCGAAATGAGGCGGTCGACCCTCCCGCTCAGCTTGTCATAGACCGCCGGGTCGCAGTGCCCGCCGAAGTAGTCGTCCCTTATCCCCAGGTCGCCGTAGAGATCCCAGATCCTCAGGTCGTGGCCTATCGCCGTCTGCGGGACCTGCGCTGCGAGGGAGAGCACCCCGGCATGGTACCTCGACGTTATGAGGAGTTCCAAGCCCCTCAGGAGCGCGGTCATCTTCGACGCGTCGTACTCGCCGGCCGAGAAGATCCTGCTCCTTCCCGCACTCCTCATCCGCCGCTGTACCTTCAGCGCGAAGGGCCCGTCTAGCTCTTCCATGCAGATGAGTGCGATATACTTGCCGTAACGCTCCACCAGCCGGTCCGCCTCCCTGGCGAGGCCTGCCGCGAGGGCGTCGCTCGAGAGGCAGCCCTCCCTCGAGCAGCCGTAGTAGTAGGGCCACCTGTAGCAGTATGCCCTGGGCCCCCAGGGGCGTATGGTCACCGGCCAGCGGAAGACGTCCTCGACCGCGATCCCTGCCACCCCCGGCGCCTCAGGCCACGCCCGCCTGAGGAAGCCGCTGTCCCCCGCCTCGGGCGAGAATGCAAAGGCATTGTCGGCCGTCACCTCCATGGGCGCCGTCACGCCCCACGATACAAGCCGGTCGGCAGCCGCCCGCGTCCTGGTTATTATGAGGTCCGTCCTGCTCCCCTCCCTGCGGACGAGGCGCCTGTTGAACCCGGAGACCTCCCCTGCGTCGACAGCGTACGCCAGGCACGGCCTGCCGAAGGAGTGGGCGCAGTGCGTGGCAAGGAGGTAAGCCCAGAGGAGGGGCGACCCCCACGTGTCCATGTAGCAGCTCCCCTCGATCAGCATTATCAGGTCGTGGTGCTTCACGAGCATCCTCACCGCCAGCGGGTATACCGCCGGGATCGGCACGATGCGGAGGTAACCCTCCTCCCGGACATAGCGCCGGAGGTTCCTCTCGTTCAGGGTGGGCACCGTGATCAGCGCCTCCGGCCCGAAGACCGCGCGGACGTCGTCTATGACCCTGAGGAGCCTCGCCTCGGATCCGGTGTTGTTCGCCCCGTTGTACCCGACAAGGAGTATCCTCGGCCATCCCTTCTGTGCCGGGTCCGACCGCGAAGGCCGCCCCTGCAGCGCCGGCTGCCCCTGCTGCTGCAGCCGCGGAAGGCGGTTCCACTGACCTGCGCCGCTCCTGGCGCCCCGCCCCCCGGCACAACTTTCCGTGACAGCCATCCCCTCGCGTGCAATTGATTCCCTGTGATTTCCGTCCCCTCCCTGTAATAAATCCTTGCATGAGCAATGGTCCGCCAGCTGCAAACGGTTCAGGCCGGGAGGCAGCAGGATGAACGGCACAGAATCTTTCGGTGCTGGCACAAGGTTTAAGAATTCTGCCTTCAAGACATTAACGGGGAAATGCCCTTGAGTAGTGGAGTACATGCCGCATTAAAGCACGCGAAGAGGGACATCCGCTACCCCGTGACCAAGGATCAGTTCATGAAGGCGTGCAACAACCTCTCGGACGTGCCTCCGGCCGACAAGGAATGGCTCGACAAGAACCTGCCGGACAGGACCTACAACAACCCCAACGAGGTCTTCAGCGCCCTCCTGGACAAGGCATGAACCCGTCCCGCTCAGACGGGAAGCGGCTGCCGAGGGATTCTGCCGAACGCAACACCCCTTCTTTTTTCTACCAACGACCTCCGAGGCCGGAGATCCGGATCCGCCTCCGCCTCCGCCTAAAGCGCCTTGGCGCCGGGGAAGGGATTCGAACCCTTGCTCCCCCGAAGGGGAACCGGCTTGCCTGTCCCTCAGTAAGATCTCGAGGCCGGCGCCATAACCACTCAGCCACCCCGGCTTTCCCACATACTAGCTCACAGGGCTTTTAATATCGATTTCCCTCCCTTCCCCGCGGCGGCCTTCCATCCCCTGCGCATGCAGGGAGGTGGCAAGCTTTATCAGACCGCCTGCGGGCTGAGTTATTTGGGCAGCCTCTTCTGAGGCTTCTTGGTGGCGGTCCATGGGCTACGAGTACCTAGACCACAAGTCGGACGTCTACGTCCACGCCTGGGGTGACTCACTCGGCGAGGCGTTCGCCAGCGCGGCGGTGGCCACCTACGAGGTGATGATCGACACCTCCGCGGTCCCCGAGAGGTCCGCGATCGATGTGGCGATCGACGCCGACGACCTCGAGCAGCTCCTATACAAGTGGATCGACCACATGCTCTACGTCTTCGACGCCAGCAGCTTCGCCCTCCGCCGGGCCGCCGTGGAGGTAAAGGCCCGGGAAGGCAGCGCCCCCTCCCTGACCGCCAAGCTCTACGGCGACGAGTACGACCCCCGGGCCCACGGCCAGCGCACCGGGGTGAAGGCGATGACGTACTCGCTGATGAAGATGGAGAGGAGCGGCAGCCGGTGGGACCTCTTCTTCGTCCTCGACATCTGATCCCGCCTGATCCCCGCTTATCCTGTCTGATCCCGATATGCGCCCCGACGCAGGCGCCCTGCCGGTCGGCTCGGCAGATCGCGAAGCATGCTTAATAGGGAGTCCAAATCCAAGATCGGTTGGGGCTGTTGGTTGCCAGGCCGATCAACCCCCGCAAGGTGATTCTCATGGGCTACAGTTCCAAGGTTCCAGTCAGGAAGATTACGGACGACATGTGGGAGATCCCGCAGGACTACAAGCCGGGGATGAGGGTCCCCGGCAGGGTCTATGCCGACGACTCCCTGATGGAGAAGATGGGCGAGGACCTAACCCTCCTCCAGTGCACCAACGTCGCCCAGCTCCCCGGGATCCAGAAGTACTCGATAGTCATGCCCGACGGGCACCAGGGCTACGGCTTCCCGATAGGCGGGGTCGCCGCCTTCGACAGCGAGGAGGGGGTAATTTCGCCCGGGGGCGTGGGTTACGACATCAACTGCCTCCCCGCGGGCTCGAGGGTCCTGACCCCGGACGGATACCGGGTACCAATAGAGGAAGCGCTCTCGCACGGCCGCGTCACCTGCATGGAGTCTGCCCGCGGCACGCCTGCAAAGGTCGTGCTCGGCCTGAAAAAGTCCGACAGGTCCCTGTACAGGATCACCACGAGATCTGGGCTGGCGATCAGGGCAACAGGGGACCATCCAATACTGACAAAGCAGGGGATGGTCAGGGCGGAATCGCTGGCCAAAGGCGTGCAGGTGGCCACGCACCCGTTCCAGGGGGCAGATTATGAGGCCCCTCCCCCCATGGACATCCTTGACCAGGGCTCATTCTCGCCTGATATCGGAAAGAAACTGTCCTTGAGGAAGCTCCTGCCGCTGCGCGCCGACAGCAAGGCGCTGCCGGCCCTGCTCCGCCTCCTGGGCTACTTCATGGGGGACGGCACCTTCGATGGCGAGAAGACCATATTCTACGGCCGCAGGGAAGGGCTCGAGCTCCTCAGGGCGGATATCGAGTACCTCGGCTTCAAGCCATCCCCGGTCTACACTGCGGAGGTGTGCACGTTCATCGGCCACCAAATACTTACCAGCGCGAAGGACGCCGTCCACGTCAGCTCAGGGAGCTTCAGGGCCCTGCTCGAAGGGCTCGGCGCCCCCTCCAGCAGTGAGACCGCCGCGCTGTTTTCCGTGCCCGGGTGGATCATGAGGATGCCCCGGTACCTGCAGAGGTGCCTCCTCTCCGGGTATTTCGGGGCGAGCATGGACGAGCCGCAGACGGTCAAGGGCTACAACTTCGAGCCCCCAGTCGTCTCGTGCACGACGTTAGAGCCGGCGGTAGACTGCGGCATCGACTTCCTCAGCCGGATCGGCTCGATGCTCGGCGGCTTCGGGGTCGAGGTCTGCGGCATCCTCCGGAAGGACTTTGGGGACAGGACGCTCCTAATGCTTCAGCTCTCCGAGAAGCCGCCGTCGCTGATCAACCTATGGTCCAAAGTCGGCTACTCGTACTCCCCCGAGAAGCAGAGGCTGGCCCTGGCGGCCGTCAGCTGGCTCGGCTGGAAGTGCTCCGTAGTCTCGAGGGCGCCCGCCGCCGCTGCCGCACAGGTCTGCTGCGCCGGCGGCTCTTCGGTACAGGCGGCTGAAGAGCCCGGATGCGGGTGGGTCAACCGCAGGTCCATCGAGAGGGGCCCCTGCGGGGGGCTCCCGACCTCCCCGCGGCTGCCGATAGGCTTCCCCCGCTTCGAGAGATGGGCCGAATCATCGCTCGAGGAGGACATAGTCTGGGACGAGGTCGAGTCCGTCGAGGCGATCCCCGGCGAGTGCGAGGTGTTCGATATCACCGTCGACAGCCCCTCCCATAACTTCGTCGCCGAAGGGTTCGTCGTCTCGAACTGCGGCGTCAGGCTCGTCCTCACCAACCTTAACGTCAAGGACGTCAGGCCCGCCCTCGGCCAGCTCGTCGACAACATGTTCAACCTGGTGCCTTCCGGCCTCGGCAGCAAGGGCGGGATAAGGCTCAACCCCGCCCAGCTCGACGAGGTCTTGGACATGGGCGTGCACTGGGCGATCGAGAAGGGTTACGGCTGGGAGGAGGACGCCCGCAGGTGCGAGGAGGGCGGCCAGATGAGGAACGCCGACCACACCAAGGTCTCGATCCAGGCCAAGGGGCGCGGAGGCAGCCAGCTCGGGACCCTCGGCAGCGGGAACCACTTCCTCGAGGTCCAGGTGGTCGAGAAGATCTACGACCCGAGGACGGCGAAGGCGTTCGGTGTCACCGAGGAGCAGCAGGTCGTGGTCATGATCCACACCGGGAGCCGGGGGATGGGCCACCAGGTCTGCAGCGACTACCTCCACACGATGGAGCGGATAATCCCGAAATACGGCCTCAAGGTTCCTGACAGGGAGCTCGTCTACGCCCCCGCCTCGAGCCCCGAGGCGGCCGAGTACTTTGCCGCGATGAGCGCGGCCTGCAACTACGCCTGGGCGAACCGTCAGTGCATCATGCACTGGACGCGGGAGGCCTTCCAGAGGACCTTCAGGACCGACCCCGAGAAACTGGGTATGCGCCTGGTCTACGACGTCGCCCACAACCTCGCCAAGAGGGAGGAGCACACCGTCGACGGGAAGCGCAGGACGCTCTACGTCCACAGGAAGGGCGCCACGAGGGCGTTCCCGCCGGGCAGGCCGGAGGTCACCGAGGAGTACCGGGAGGTGGGGCAGCCCGTGATAATACCCGGGAGCATGGGGACTGCGTCGTACCTCCTCGTCGGGGGCCCGAACTCGCTGGAGCTCAGCTGGGGGTCCACCGCCCACGGGGCAGGCAGGTTCCTCAGCAGGGAGGCCGCCAAGAGGAAGTACTGGGGCGACGCGGTCAGGAAGGAGCTCGAGAGCAAGGGCGTCCGCCTGAGGGCGGCCGACATGAGGGTCATAGCCGAGGAGGCGCCGGGCGCCTACAAGGACGTGAACAGGGTAGTGGAGGTCTCGAACCGCCTGGGCATAGCCACGCTCGTGGCGAGGCTTGCCCCCATAGGCGTCACCAAGGGATAAGGTAACCGCGGAGATGGGATGGCGGTGCCAAGACCTGTAACTGCAAGAGCGGGGCGCTTCATCGCGATCCTCGAGGAGACCTTCCTCCAGGCTGGCGCGGAGATCTCCTCGAACGTCTACGTCACCCTCCACGGCAACAAGTTCTACGTCTTCGACGCCGGGGGGCACCCCGACCTGCTCCCTGCCCTGGAGGGGATAGGCGTCATGGCCGGCGATATAGGCGGCGTCTTCCTGACCCACGGCCATTACGACCACGTGACGGGGCTCCCGTCCATCTGCGCCGCCTCCCCGGTCCCGGTATTCATAAACGCCAAGGACATCCCCCTCCTCCGGAAGACCGTGGAGCCCGCCCTGCTCAGCGACCTGGACGGGGGCAGGGCCGCGCTGGAGCAGCTTGGGCTCAGGACTGTGGAGACCCCTGGCCACACCCCCGGGAGCACCTGCTTCTTCTCCGAGGGCGACGGGACGCTCATCAGCGGGGACACCGTCTTCCCCGGCGGCTACTTCGGGAGGACCGACCTGGAGGGGGGCGACGACGGCGATATGGTCGAGAGCCTCCGTACCCTCTCGAAGCTGAAGGTAAACCTCCTCCTCGCGGGCCACGGCGAGCCCGTGCCGGACGGCTCGCGGTCGATCTCCGCCGCGCTGGCTAACGCCCTCTACTTCAGGGGCTAGCCCTCCCGGCTGCGCGGGCAGCCGAACCGCGTCACGAGACGGCATGCAAGAGCATCGCCATCAGCAGGGAGAGGAGGGGGGTGGCGATCCAGAGGGCCACGAGCTTGACTGCCGTGTCCCTGCTCAGCGCGCTGACGCCCTTCTCGGCGCCCCCGCCGCTGACCCCCCCGATTATGGCATGGCTTATCGACGTCGGTATCCCCTGCTGGGTGAAGAGGTGGACCGTGAAGGCGCCGCTGACCTGGGCGGCGAAGGCCGTCTGGGGACCGAGGTTCGCCAGCCTCTCCCCGATCGTCTTGGAGACCGCCTCCCCGGCCAGCAGGCCCCCGAAGCTCGTGGCCGCCACCGCCAGCACGAAGGCCGCCTCCCACCCGAGGTCGCCCTCGACGACGCCCATTATCAGTCCCAGCGTGTTGGCCCCGAACGAATACGACGTGTAAAAGCTCGCGGCGATTGTTATCGCGCCGTAGACTACGACCGCCCCTCCGACGCTCCCTATCGAGCGGTGCCTGAGGACCCTGGAGACGATGAACGAGAACGCCGCCGCCGCGAAGGGCGTCAGGGCCCACGAGAGGACGACCAACGAGACATTCCCCGCGGCCACCGGTATCCCCTGGAATATCCCCGAGCCTATGGCTGCACCGAAGACCGCCTGCGTTATCGGCAGGGGGAGCTTCATTGCCGTCGCGACGATGACCATGGCAATAGTGACCGTCAGCACGATCTCCACAGACCTCGTCCCGAGCGCGCCCTCGAGGGCCCGCCCCTGTATTGCCCCCGAGAGCTTCCCGCCCTCCAGGAGGGCGCCGAGCGTGAGCCCCAGTATGAAGATCAGGATCCCGTGCCGGTAGGAGAGTATCCTCGAGCCTGCGACCGTCCCGGCCGAGTTTCCTGCGTTGTTGGCCCCGGTGATCAGCAGGAGGGCCGCGGTGAGGGCGACTACTGCTATGGCTACGGCCAGAGGCGGACCCCCCTCATGCCCCCGACTTTATGATCATCGCGGTCACCACGTCAGAGGCCGCCTCGGCCTTGTCCGCCACCTCGTCTAGCTGGAAGATAAAGTCCCGCAGCTGCAGGAAGGAGAGCGGCGCCAACTCCCTGTTCTCCCGCTCGGAGAGGTGTATGATGAGGAACATCTTGAGCTCGTCCAGCTCCTCCTCCCTCTTCTCGACCTCCTGGGCGCACGCCAGCGCCGCCTTGGTGTTTTTGTCCATGAGCACGATGGACCTCTCGAGGAGCTTAACAAGCTCGACAGTTCCGGCCACCATCTTCCTCAACTCGGGCCTCCCGAAGAGGACGTTCATCTCGTCCCTGCTGAGGTGCCTCGTGGCTATCACCCTCGAAGCATCCTTCGCCTTGTCGGCGATGTCGTCTATCGCCTCCATCAGCTTCAGAAAGTCCTCCTTGAGGCCGACGAAGAGGACGCCGCTGTAGAGGCCGATGTCGATCTCCCTCTTCACGTTGTCGGCATGCCTCTCGATCCCCGCGATCCTCTCGGCTATCACGCCGATCGTCTCCCAGTCGTACGCCTCGCAGGCGTCCAGCAGGTCCACGAGTAGCCCGACGGAGTCCAGAACCAGCTGCATGTGGGACCTGAGCTTCTGCTCCACCCCCCTAAGTGGGAACGATGTTATCTTCTTCCACACAGCCGCCCGCCCCCGTTCTATGATCCCTCCACCGCCCCTCCCGTACCCTTCCTTCTCCTTCTTCCTTCCTCCTTCCCCTCTCTTCCCCTCCTTCCATCCCCCGCCCTTCAGGCGCCGCCGGTCTGGAGGACTGCCCCGGGCTCGCCCTCTGCGTAGGCGATCTCCTTTATGTGAAGTATCCCCCTGATCAGCCCCTCGTTCTCCCTGCTTATCTCCAGGGTCCGGGCATCGCCCCTGATCAGCGCCTTCGGGACCTCCGCGGAGAGCGCCATCTTCGCCTCGACCTTCCTCGTCCTTAGGTCTGAGATCACCCTCACGAGCGCCTCGCCCCTCGATCCGTCCACCTCCGGGATCTCGCCAGCCTCCGGCCACCGTGCGGCGTGGATCGAGACCGGCCCCTCGACCGCCCTGAAGAGCTGCTGGTAGATCTCCTCTGTTATATGGGGGCAGATCGGTGCCAGGAGCCTCAGTGAGGTCCATATGACTTGGTAGAGGACGCCCTTCGCCACCCTCTCCTCCACCGGCGACGCGGGCGCGTAGAGCCTGGGCTTGGCCGCCTCTATGTACTGGTCGCAAAAGTCGTGCCAGTAGAACCTCTGGAGGGCGTCGATCGCTAGGTGGAACTGGTACGTCTCCATCCCCTCGGTCACCTTCGCCACCGTCTCCCTCAGCCTCGAGAGGATCCACCTGTCGATGTCCCCCAGCTCCCCCTCCCTGTAGCCCTCCCTCGCCAGGAAGACCTCCGTGAACCTGACCGACGACCAGACCTTCTGCAGGAACGACTTTCCGAACTTCACGGGCTCCCACTTGAACGGGAAGTCTGACCCGAGCGTGAGGGAGAGGACCGCCTGCCTTATCGCGTCCGCGCCGTAGGTGCCGATCCCCTGCACCGGGTCGATGACGTTGCCCTTCGATTTGGACATCCGCGATCCGTCGGGCCCCAGTATGTGGCCGTTGATCAGTGCCTCCCTGAAGGGTCCCTTCCCGGTCAGGACCTTGCACCTCAGCGTAGTGTAGTAGAGCCACGTCCTTATGATGTCGTGTCCCTGCTGCCTGACGTCTACCGGGTACGTCCTCTCGAACCTGCCTCTGTCCGCGAAGAAGCCCGAGACGATCAGGGGGGTTATGCTCGAGTCGACCCAGCAGTCGCAGACGTCAGTAGTACCCGCTATCTCCGTCCCCCCGCACTTCGGGCACCTGCTGACCGGCGGCGGCGTCACCGCCGTATCGACGGGCAGCCCATCCTCCTCCGGCGGGATGATCTCGTTGCAGCTCCTGCAGTACCAGAAGGGGATCGGCGTCCCGAATACCCTCTGCCTAGAGATGAGCCAGTCCCACTCTATACTGTTGATCCAGTCCACGAGCCTCTGCTGCATGAACCTGGGGATCCACCTCATCGACTCAGCCTCCGCCAGGAGCTCCTCCTTGAACTCCTTGGACCTGATGAACCACTGGTCCTTCACCAGGAACTCGATGGGCGTCATGCAGTCCGCCCTCTCGGTGTGCATCAGGACATTATGGTCGATCTCCTCAGCCTTGGACATGCACCCCTCTGCTTGCAAGTCCCTGACGATCTCCTCGCGGGCCTCACGCGCCTTCATGCCCGTGTACCTGCCGGCGTTGGCCATCCGTCCGTACTCGTCGATCCCCCTGACTATCGGCAGCTTGTAGGTCTGCTGCCACTTTATGTCCTGCTCGTCGCCGTATGTGCAGATCATGACTATGCCGGTGCCGAAGCCGGGGTCGACCGCCTCGTCGGCTATGACCTTCACCGTGGTGTTGAAGATGGGGACCCTGAACTCCTGCCCTATGAGGCACGAGTACCTCTCGTCGCCGGGGTTGACCGCGAGGGCCTGGCAGGCGTTGAGGAGCTCGGGCCTGGTCGTCGCGACCTCGATCTCCTCCGCCCCCCCTCCCCTGAACTTGACATAGTAGAGCCTCCCCTTCTTCTGGACGTACCCCAGTTCGGCCTGGGCCAGGGCCGTGCCGCACTTGCTGCACCACTGGACAGGGAACTCCCTCCTGTAGATCAGCCCCTTCCTGTGCATCATCAGGAGCGACTTTTGGACAGCCTTCCAGTACTCCCTGTCCATGGTTCTGTACTCGAACTGCTCCCAGTCGGGCCGGTAGCCGAGCTTCGTCATCGTCGCCTTCATACTCTTTATCATCTGCTCGGTCCATTCCTTGCACTTCGCCCTGAAGAGGTCCCTGTTGTCGCGGGGGACCTTCCACTTGTACTGGACCTTCAGCTCAGTCGGCAGCCCCTGGCAGTCCCAGCCCTGGGGGAGGAGGACATCAAAGCCGCGCATCCTCTTGTACCTTGCCAGGGTGTCGTTCAGGATGTTCCAGTATGCGTGCCCCATGTGGAGCTCGCCCGAGGTGAAGGGAGGGGGCGTATCGATGACGAACGGAGGCCTGCCGTCCTGCTTGAACCTGTAGACGTCATAAAACTCGCTCTCGAGCCACCTCCCCTGCCACTTCGTCTCGACGGATAGTGGCGAGTAAGTCTTCTCAAGCTTCCTTGAATCATCCGCGCCCGGCACTGCAATCCCCTCGGTTATCCAGTCTCGTCGGTTCTGTGTAGTCCTTGGTTGATAAGCTTTTATCCCCCTCCCGGTGCCGGCTTCAGCAGTGCTACTGGAGATAGCTGCATCAGAGAGGAATGGGAACTGGGAACTGGGAACTGGGAACTGGGAAATGGGAAATGGGAGTGGGGGCGAATAGCCCGCTAACTGTGCATCGTGATAGTCTGGGTCTGCTTCTGCTGGTTCTCTACACCTTCTCCGATGGCGGCAGGCGGTGCGGCCACTGCTTCTTCCCCTTCCCCGCCTCCCTCTCCTTCAGGACCCGGAGGGCCGCGAGGGCGAACTCCGCCTCCATCTTGTCGATCTGGTCGTCGAGGGACTTTACGCCCCCGGCGCCGTACTCCTTCATCACGTCCTCTATGGGCTTACCGTGTCTCTCCTCGATCTCCCTGATCTTCGACTCGAACGATTCCCTGGTGAGCCCCCTCCCCTCCTCCGTGCAGGGGGGGCCCTCGATCCCGTACTCCCTGCACAGCTCCGCGAGCTCCATGCAGGTCTCGGGATCCCTCTCAGCCGGGCACCTGTCCTCGCAGTGCGCCTTGGCGTACTCCAGTATCTTGGAAAAAATCTTATCGTCATTCGACAATGTTTTGGCCTCCGAGCGTGTTCTTTCTGCATTGCTTTTGGCTACGAGAACTCGGCAAATTCATCATAGGCCGAGACCCTTATGTCTCTACCCAGAGATAAACTTATAGTCTTATACCTTTCCCTTATCTGCCGAGGTGAAGACGATGGGAGGCCGCCAGAAGACTACTCTGCTGAGCACCATCTCCAGGGAGGACAAGAAGAAGCAGCAGCAACAGCAGCAACAGCAGCAGCAACAGTAATGGCAATAGCAGTGGGGCAACGCAACAACTCGGCAACATGCATAACATAAACAGCATAATATAGCACAGCAACCAACCAAAGCAACCCAACTCAACGTAGCAGCGATAATGGCGCCTGCCGCGCGATTGCGGAACACCCGGGATGTAGGAGTTTTAATTTTTATGACGCCTAAGCTCGTGCCCAAGAGGGGCGCCCCCCTCACGATCTTTGTCCCGGTCTCGATGCTCTCCGATGTCCGGTCGGGCACGGAGAAGACGATCAGGATCGGACAGGTAGCCAGGGCTGCCGCCATATTCCGGGTCGGCAGGATAGTCGTCTACAGGGACCGTCCCTCGGCGGGAATGGACGACCTCCGCCTGATGAGGGACGTCCTCTCCTACATCGAGACCCCCCAGTACCTCCGGAGGAGGCTCTTCCCTATCTCCGAGAACCTGAAGTATGCGGGCATCCTCCCCCCGCTGAGGACCCCGCACCACCCCCTGGCCCTCGGCTCATCCGCGCTGCCCTACAGGGAGGGGGTCACGCTCAAGTCTGGCCCCGGCGGGTCCCTGGTCGACGTGGGCCTCAGCCAGCCGGTCACCACCCCCTCCCCCCTCCCCCCTAGCAGGCGCGTCACCCTAAGGCTGGAAGACGGGGTGTGGCAGCCGATCTCAAGGGACGAGGTTCCGTACTACTGGGGGTATGACGTCCAGGTCGAGCTGAAGGGGCTCTCGAGCGCCCTCTCGCGCCTTGGTGACGGCGACTTTGTCATAGCCACCTCCAGGCTCGGCACCCCGCTCAGCGAACCCGGCACGATCTGCAGGCTGAGGGAAGGCCTCAGGCGGAGCACGGCCGTGCTCTTCGGCTCGCCCTCCGAGGGACTGCACGATATTCTCAGGAGGGAAGGCTCCTCCATCGAGGACGCCGCCGACCTGACGGTGAACACCGTGCCCTATCAGGGGACAGCAACCGTGAGGACCGAAGAGGCGGTCATGATCTCGCTCGCGGCCCTCGCGTTCGTCGAGTGCCTCTGATGATCGCCCGCCGCTGCCAGCCCTCCGGCGCACGGCGATGCCGTCCCGCACACCGTGGAGACGATCCCTCCGAGCCATGAGGCAAAGAGATAGACATATATTTGAGAAATGAGCCTATCCATAAGGCTCAATCTAATACTGATACGGAGGATTACCGATGGGTCATAAGAGCAAGAGCGCCCCGCGCAGAGGCTCGCTGATGTACTATCCCAGAGTACGGGCCCGTAGGATCTCGGGCAGGATCAGGACCTGGCCGACGATCAGTGGCGCTCCGAAGCTTCTAGGTTTTGCCGGTTATAAGGTTGGCACCACTCACCTGATCAGGATCGACAACAGGCAGAAGAGCCCGCTCTTCGGGAGGGAGGTGATCAGGGAGATCACCGTCCTTGAGGTCCCGCCCCTCTTCGTCTACGGCTACAGGGCCTATGTAAAGTCGCCCAAGGGGCTCCGGACCCTGGGTCAGGTTCTGACCAAGTCGCTGCCAAAGTTCTCAGAGAGGGCGGTCGTGGCCCCCAAGGACTATGATCCCGCCCCTGTAGCCGCCTCGATAGAGGCCAACCTCGCGAACATCGCCGAGTTCAGGGTTCTTGCCCTCACCCAGCCTGTTAAGGCAGGGCTGGGCAAGAAGACGCCCGAGCCCCTCGAGATCAAGATCGGCGGCGGGGAGAGCAACGGCGCCGTCCTGGAGTACGCCAAGGCCCTCCTGGGAAAGGAAGTGAAGGCCAAGGACCTCTTCACCGAGGGGCAGCTGGTCGACACGATCGCAGTCACAAAGGGCAAGGGGTTCCAGGGCGCCGTCAAGAGGTTCGGCGTCAAGGTTATGCCCAACTGGCACAAGCACCGGAAGGGCCACCGGGTCGTCGGTGCCATCAGTCCGTCCAAGCCCACCGGCATGTTCACCGTCCCGATGCCCGGCAAGATGGGCTTCCACCAGAGGACGGACTACAACAAGCTCATCCTCAAGATAGGAGAGAACCCCGCCGAGATCAACGTCAGCGGTGGCTTTCTCCACTACGGTCAGGTCAGGGGGGACTATATGCTCGTGGAGGGGACCGTCCCGGGACCGACCAAGAGGCTAGTCAGGATCAGGTTCCCGACGAGGCCCAGGAGCATCAAGGTGGAGCCTCCGAAGATAGTGACTATAAACCTCGCGTCGAAGCAGGGGGCATGATAGGTGTCAGAGCAGGCAGCAGAGACAAGTAAAGTCGCGGTTTATACGCCAGACGGGGGCACTAAAGGCACCGTCCCGCTCCCCAAGGTATTCTCGACCGAAGTGAGACACGACCTCATACGGAGGGCCGTCCTCTCACTCCTCTCCGCCAGGTTCCAGCCGAAGGGGAGGGACCCGATGGCCGGCAAGCGGACCAGCGCTGAGAGCATGGGCGTGGGGCTCGACCTGGCCAGGGTGCCCAGGGTCAAGGGAAGCCACAACCCCGCATCCGGTTCGGGCGCGTTCGTCCCGAACGTGGTCGGCGGCAGGATGGCTTTCCCGCCGCGGCCCGATGAGATACTCCACGAGCGGATCAACGACAAGGAGCGGAGGCTCGCCCTGAGGTCTGCCATAGCCGCCACCTCCGTCAGGGAGATGGTCGCCGGCAGGGGCCACCTCCTCGGGGCCGGGACCCCCCTCCCGATAGTCGTCTCAGACGAGGTCAAGACCATCGCCAAGGCCTCCGAGTTCAGGGAGTTCCTGAAGAAGATGGACCTCTGGGAGGAGGCCGAGAGGGCAAAGGCCAGCATAAGAGAGAGGGCGGGCAGGGGAAAGTGCCGCGGCAGGCGCTGGACTAAGCCCAAGTCTATCCTCCTGGTCACCGACGAGCTGAGATCGCCGCTGCGCACGGCATCCAGGAACTTTACTGGCGTGGACTACGTCGAGGTCGGCTCCCTCAACACCGAGAGGCTCGCACCCGGAGGTAACCCCGGCAGGCTCACGGTTTGGACCGAGTCCGCCTTCAAGAAGCTGGACGAGCTGTATGCATGATATGATATGGTAATGTACTGTGGTATGAGGTGTGATCATGGAACCCAACGAAGTGATCATCCGGCCGGTATCCTCGGAGTCCGCCCTCGAACGGGTCGAGAAGGCCAACAAGCTCACCTTCATAGTGAGCACCGCTGCGAACAAGACCGAGGTCAAGAAGGCAGTGGAGGCTCTCTACGCCGTCAAGGTCAAGTCTGTGAACACGCTGATCACGGCGTCCGGCGACAAGCGCGCGGTAGTGGTCCTGGAGAAGGAGTACAGCGCTGCCGACTTGGCGACGAAGATCGGCCTGTTCTGATGACGCTGACGCAATGCTGATACCAATGTTACTGATATGAAACAACCAAGGTGTTGCAGATGGGAAAGAGACAGGTTCTTCAGAGGAGGGGCAGGGGCGGCGCGGTCTTCATCGCGCCGTCTTGGAGGAGGGTGGGGGCGGTCAGGTATGCTCCTGTGACCCCCGAGGAGGCTGCCTCATTCGTAGAGTATGAGGTTAAGGATATCGTCCACGATAGCGGAAGGAACGCGCCGGTAGCCATCGCGAAGAGCAGGACCGGCGCCACAGCACTCATGATCGCGCCCGAAGGGCTGTTCGTGAAGCAGAAGCTCCGCTTCGGCTTCAGCGCGCCCGCCAGCGTCGGGAACGTCCTGCCGCTGAAGAGCATACCCGAGGGCACCCTGATCTGCAACATCGAGGGCAGGGTCGGCGACGGCGGCAGATTCGTCAGGTCCGCCGGCGGCTACGCCACACTGGTCGCCCATTCGCCCGACAAGGTCTTCGTCCAGTTCCCGTCGGGGCTGGTGAAGGAGTTCAACGATATGTGCAGGGCAACGGTCGGCATAGTCGCCTCGGGCGGTGTGGTCGAGAAGCCCATGCTCAAGGCAGGGGTCAACTACCACAAGTACCGGGCGAGGTCCGTCAAGTACCCGAGGGTCAGGGGCAAGGCGATGAGCCCGTATGCCCACCCGCACGGTGGCGGCGCCCACCCGAAGGGAGGCCGGCCAGTAGGGAGGAACGCTCCGCCGGGGCAGAAAGTCGGCATAATCGCCTCGAAGAGGACAGGAAGGAAGAAGAAGTGATCAAAAAGGCTTTTTACACACCCCTGAGTTCTTTATGGAGGAAGAGAGATGTCTAGGGAGTTCACATACCGTGGTTATACGACGAATCAACTGATAGGCATGCCGATGGACGAGTTCATCAGGCTGCTTCCAAGCAGACAGAGGAGGTCGCTGCTGCGGGGCCTGACCCCCGAACAGAGGTCGCTCTTCGAGAGGATCCGGAAGGCCAAGAACGCCCTCGCAAAGGGCAAGAAGCTCGTCATACGGACGCACTGCAGAGACATGGTGATCCTCCCCGAGATGATCGGGCTGACCATCTCCATCCATAACGGCAAGGAGTTCGTGCCAATCGAGATCCTCCCGGAGATGATAGGGAAATACCTCGGCGAGTACGCCATAACCTGTGGCAAGGTCCAGCACGGCGCTCCCGGACTGAAGGCTACCAGAAGCTCGATGTTCGTGCCGCTCAAGTGACCACTATCCCCTCTTTTCCTGCCCCCTGCTCCATCTATCCTCCGTCCTACTCTGCTCCAGATCACGTCTATGTCCCCCCTCTTGGTCGTTCCACTCTCTTCCCTCCCCTCCCCTCCCCCCCTCTTCCCTTCTCTTCTTCCCTCCCCTTCCCACTGTCATTGCCTCCGTCTTCACCCCTCCCCCCAGAACCTTCATTCCCCCTCTCAGCCGTCCGGGGCTATCGCCGCGCGGCCGACGGCATCGCACTGCTCCGGCATGAGTCACGGTCCAAAAGGGAAAAAGGAGCCGAATCCCCTCTTCCTCCGACGCAAAAAACTTTTTATAGTGCCCCCTTGTTCTTATGTTGCAATCCAAGTCACATAAGGTGTCGCTAATGCCCGAGTGGGGATATTCGATGGAAGGAATCGACTCCGATAGGATGGCAAAGGCTAGCGGGCGCGATCTCAGGATCTCGCCGAAGGAGTCCCGCGAGATCTGTGCCACGATACGCCACATGAAACTGGATGATGCCATGACCTATCTGGAGCGGGTCAGCCAGAAGAAGGAGGGCGTGCCGTACAGGAAGTTCAAGAGGAACATTCCCCACCACCCGGAGATAGCTGCGAGATGGGGCTTCCCGGCGGGTAGGTATCCCGTTAAGGCCTCGACGGAGATCCTTAACGTCCTGAAGAACGCAAAGGCCAACGCGGAGAACAAGGGCCTCGACTCTGAGCGCCTTGAGATCCGCCACGCCTGCGCACAGGCAGCGATGCGCCTGAGGAACTTCATACCGAGGGCATTCGGCAGGTCGAGCCCGTATTACCATCCTCTGACCCACATCGAGATTGTCGTCGAGGAGGTCTCCGCTTGAGTGTTTTGAAATTCTTCATCAATAAAGCTTCTAAGAACATGATTATCGATAACTTCCTCAGGGGCGAACTCAAAAGGGCTGGCTATGCCGGCGTCGAGTTCCAGAAGACCCCCCTGGGCAACCGCGTCGTCATCTATGCCGAGAGGCCCGGTATGGTCATCGGCAGACAGGGTGCGACGATAAGGGAACTGACCCACATCATCGAGACCAAGTACGGCCTCGAGAGCCCCCAGATCGCGGTCATACCCGTCCAAGTGCCCGAGCTGAACAGCAGGATCATGGCGGGCAGGGTCGCATCAGCCCTGGAGAGGGGGATCCACTTCAGGAGGGCTGCGTTCATCGCCCTGCGCCAGATCACCGAGTCCGGCGCAAGGGGGGCGGAGATCATCATCCGCGGGAAGCTCTCCTCCGAACGATCACGATACGAGAAGTTCAAGTCGGGCGCGGTCCTCAAGGCCGGGCAGCCGAGGAAGTACGCCGTCGACACGGCGGTCACATACGTCCTCCTGAAGCCCGGCGTGATCGGGATAAAGGTCAACATCTACCTGCCCGTCAAGACCATCGACGACATCACCGTTAAAGAGGCACCGGCCGCCGCGGCGGAGTGATCGAGATGGCAATCCTCAGGTTGGAAGAGATCCGGAAGATGAGCCGCGCTGACCGATCTGCCAGGCTGATCCAGCTCAAGGCAGAGCTGCTCCAGATGAACGCGACCAAGGCAATGGGCGGCTCCCTCGAGAACCCCGCGAGGATACGCCTCCTCCGGAAGACCATCGCCAAGATCCTCACGATAAACCGGGAGGAGGATCTCGGGATAAGGGCCCAGCCCGCCGAGGAGCCGAAGGAGGAGAAGGGGAAGAAGGGCGAGGCCAAGGCAGAAGGCGAGGTCAAGGAGAAAGGGAAGGAGAAGGAAGAGGCGCGGGCCAGGAAGGCTAAGAAGGGGAAGGAGACCGAGACCAAGACCGAGACCAAGACCAAGAGGGAGACGGAGAAGGAAGAGGAAGGGAAGGAAGGGGAGAGCGATTGAGAGTAAGTGTATCCAACATCCTTTACAACGATCTGGTCGGCCTCAGGGCGCGCATCATATCCTCGACCGACCCGACCCACCTCAGGGTTGAGGGCACCGTGGTCGACGAGACCGCCAGGACGCTCACGCTTGCCGTCCCGGGGAGAGGCGACAGGGTCATCCCCAAGATGACCTCCACGTTCGCCTTTTTCGCCCCCGAGGAGATCGCAGTGGAAGGTAAGGAGATCTCTTTCAGCCCGGAGGAGAGGCTGAAGAGGCTACAGAGGAGGAGGTAATGACATTGGCACAGACTCTTAAAGAGAGCAAACCCGGCGCATGCAGCGACCGGAACTGCCCGTTCCACGGCACCCTCCCGACGAGGGGATCGGTGCTGGCGGGCAAGGTAGTCAGCGACAAGATGCACAACACCGTGGTGGTCCAGATAGACTTCCTGCAGTCGTTCCCCAAGTACCACAGGTATGGGAAGAAAAGGTCGAAGATCCACGCCCATAATCCGCCGTGCATAGGCGCGGTCAAGGGGGACAGCGTGAAGATCGCCGAGTGCAGGCACCTCAGCAAGACGGTATCCTTTGTCGTGACAGAGAAGACGGGTGGTGCCTGAGATGGCGAAGAGAGGGAAGGGTCTAGGCGGAGGAATAACCTACAGGCCTGGCCTCAGCGCGGGACTGCACCACGAGTCCGTCATGGTCTGCGCTGACAACAGCGGCGCCAAGCGCGTCATGATAGTCGGCGTCCCGAGGGTCAAGAGCAGGATCCGGAGGCTCGCCAGCGCAACCGTCGGGGACAAGGTGATCGTCTCGGTCAAGCAGGGCACGCCGGAGGTCAGGAGACAGATATTCCACGCCGTGATCGTCAGGCAGAGAAAGCCCTACAGGCGGCTGGACGGCACGTGGCTCCAGTTCGAGGACGATGCCTGCGTCATAGTCACTGAAGAGGGGGAGACGAAGGGTACCGAGATCCGCGGCCCGGTCGCGAAGGAGGCCGCCGAGAGGTGGCCGAAGGTGGCAGGGCTGGCCTCGATCGTCATATGAGGTGTCTGAATTGGCAAGCTCAAAGCCCAAGGTACAGAGGAAGATCAACAAGAAGAGAGGCAGAAGCAGCCGAGGAATGCGCGCCATGCTGGCGAAGAACCTGAGGAGCGAGTACGGGATCAGGACCGCCTCCCTCAGGAAGGGCGACACGGTTCAGGTGGTCAGGGGAGACTACAAGGGCCACGAGGGAAAAGTCGCCTCGATCGAGAACTCCGCGGGCAAGGTCATCGTGGAGGGCGTGAATATCGCCAAGATGGACGGCACCAACAAGCCGGTCCGCCTCTCCCCGTCCAAGCTCATGATCACCAAGCTGGACCTCTCTGACAAGATGAGGAAGGAATCGTTCGAATCCGGGAAGAAGGGTAAGGAGAAGGAGGAGAAGGGGAAGGGCGAGAAGGCGGAGAGAAAGGCCAAGGCCGAGAAGGAGAAAGGAAAGGCGAAGGCGAAGGGTAAGGAGAAAGAGAAGGAGAAGGAGAAGGAGAAAGAGAGATAGGCTGATGGAGGATTGCAATTGTCCAGACATCTGAAGACTTATCCGGCCCCGAAGTTCTGGCCGATCAGGATCAAGGAGAGGGAGTTCACCGTGAAGCCGTCGGCGGGCCCACACCCGCTGGTGCGGTCCATACCCCTCGGCATCGTCATCAGGGACATGCTCCGATACGCGGAGACGATCAGCGAGGTGAAGAAGGTGCTCTCCGAGGGTAAGGTCCTCGTGGACGGAAAGGCGAGGAAGGACCACAAGTTCCCTGTGGGGCTCATGGATGTCGTTACCCTCGTCCCTACGAACGAACACTACAGGGTTATGCCCGACAAGGTCAACAAGCTCACGCTGGTCAGGATCGCCCCCGAAGAGGCCGCCTTCAAGCTGGCCCGCATCGCCAGCAAGCGGATCCTGAAGGGCAGCAGGGTGCAGCTCTGCCTCCACGACGGCAGATCCGTCTCAGTCAAGGTGGACGACCCGTTCAACATGGAGCTCGGCTACCGGACCTTCGACACCGTCAAGATCTCCATCCCCCAGGGCGAGATACTGGAGGCCATCCCGCTGGAGACCGGTGCCTTCGTCTCGATAACCGGGGGGACAAACATCGGCAAGTACGGGACCCTCCTTGAGACGCCGGAGAAGCGGGACCCCAACCAGCTCGCCGCCGTCAGGATAGGCGAGACCGAGAGCACCGTTACCCTTAAGTACCTATTCCCGGTTGGTAAGGAGAGTCCTGTCATAAGTATATCTGGAGTGGTGTAACAGTATGTCTGAGGGTGCTTTAGCCGCTAGCACTAAAAGCGGCGAATCGAACCCCATGCGTGAGGTACGCATCGGCAAAGTAGTCGTCAACATGGGCTTGGGAGAGGCAGGGGAGAGCCTCGAGAAGGCCATCACCGTCCTCAAGTCCCTGACCGGAGCACAGCCCTGCCGGAGGAAGGCGAAGAGGAGCATCAGGGAGTTCGGCGTCAGAAAGGGCGAGAACATCGCCTGTCTCGTGACCCTCCGGGGCGCACCCGCGGAGGACTTTTTGAGGCGGGCGTTCGAGTCCAAGAAGAACAAGATCAAGAGCAGCTGCTTCGACGACTATGGGAACGTCTCGTTCGGCATAAGCGAGCACATAAACATCCCCGGGACGAAGTACGACCCTGCCCTCGGCATATTCGGCATGAATGTCTGCATAGTCCTCGAGAGGCCAGGCTACAGGGTCGCGAGGAGGATGCAGCATGCGAGCAGGATCGGAAGGGGTCAGAGGGTCTCCGGGGAAGAGGCAAGCACCTACCTGAAGAACCGTTTCGGACTTACGGTGGAGGGCTGATTGTTATGGGAAAGGTTCGTCATCCTAAAGAGCGAAAGTACGGGAAGGGCAGCAGGCGCTGCAAGCGCTGCGGCTCGAAGGGCAGCACGATCATCAGGAGGTACGGGCTCAACCTGTGTAGGCAGTGCTTCAGGGAGTCTGCCGAGAGCCTGGGCTTCAGGAAGTACATGTGAGGGTGAGTCTGATGTGGGTTCAAGATCCTCTCGCTAACGCCCTCGTCAACATAGTGAACAGCGAGGAGAGGGGCAAGAGCGAATGCATAGTCGCTCCAGCCCCGAAGCTGATTGCCAACGTCCTGAGGGTCCTCCAGAAGGCCGGGTACGTGGGCGAGTTCGAGTACATCGACGACGGAAGGCTCGGAAAGCTCCGTATACAGCTGCTGGGGAGGATAAACAAGTGCGGGGTAATCAAGCCCTACTTCTCGGTGGCCGAGGCCGATCTGGAAAGATGGGTTCACCAGTACCTGCCTGCGAAGGACATCGGCATCCTGATCCTCTCTACGCCGAAGGGGATCCTCACTCATAAGGAGGCGGCGGCCAACAGGGTGGGCGGCAGGCTGCTGGCCTACGTCTACTGAGGGGATGGTTGAGATGGCAGCTCTGACTTCTACGACCGTAAAGATCCCTGAAGGGGTCGAGGCAAAGCTGGACAGCGCCCTCGTCTCCGTCTCCGGCCCCAAGGGCAAGCTGAGCCGCGACTTTGCCCACACCGGGCTCAAGCTCTCGCTCGAGGGCGGGGAGATCACAATACAGGCGGTCATCAAGGGCAAGCGGAGCCGCGCCCTGGTCGGCACCGTCGCAGCCCATATCGCCAATATGCTCAAGGGCGTCACCGACGGCCACCAGTACAAGATGAAGGTGGTCTACGCCCACTTCCCCATCACCGTCAAGGTGGCCGGGAAGGACGTTCTTATAGAGAACTTCATGGGAGAGCGCTCCAAGAGGGTTGCCAAGATCGTCGGCAACGTCAACGTCAAAGTGGCAGGCGAGGAGCTGATCCTAGAAGGCGCCGACAAGGAGGAGGTCGGCCAGACGGCGGCCAACATACACATGGCCACCCACGTCAAGAAGATGGACCCGAGGGTCTTCCAGGACGGTATCTACCTCTCGGAGAGGGTGTGAGCAGATGTCCGACAAACCCAAGACCGATATCAAGCGACTTCAGAAGGTAAAGGAAGACATCGCTTCCAAACGGCCCGACTTTGTCAGGTCCGAGGCTTACAGGTTCCCTCGCTTGGGCGACAAGTGGCGGAGCAGCAAGGGCATCCGCTCGAAGATGCGCCTGAAGAAGAAGAGCAGGGCCGCCATAGTCGAGACCGGATACAGGGGCCCCGCCCTCACGAGGGGGCTAAATCCCGCTGGCATGCGCGAGGTCCTCGTGTACCGGGTCGCTGACCTAGAGGAGACCGATCCCTCTGAGGAGGTGATTAGGATTGCAGCGGCCGTCGGTATGCGGAAGCGGGCCGAGATACTCGCGGAGGCAGAGAAACGCGGCTTGTATGTAGTCAACCCGCGCCGCAAAGCCACAGCCAGTGCCAAAGCCGGGGAAGAAGGGAAAGGTAAAGAGGAAGAGAAAGAGGAAGAAGAAGGGAAAGAAGAAGAGGGAGAGGGAGAGGGAGAGGGTGAGGGAGAGAAAGAAGCCGAAGGCAAAGAAAACGAGGCCAGTGCCAAACCCGAACCCGAACCCGAACCCGAACCCGGATCCAAGTCCACCGGCTCGGTTGAGGCTGGAGGGGAAGGGGCAGAGGCTGATACGGAGGTCGAGAAGAAATGAGCTTGAGGATCCAGCGAAGGCTGGCTGCGGACGTGCTCAAGGTCGGCGAAGGCAGGGTCTGGATCGATCCTGACCGCTTTGAGGACGTCAGCGCTGCCATCACGCGCGATGACATACGCGCCCTTATCAGGGACGGGGCGATCAGCCCGCGTCCGGTCAAGGGGATAAGCAGGGGGCGGACGAGACACACCCTCGCCCAGAAGCGGAAGGGTCTGCGCCGAGGGCCTGGCAGCCGCAGGAGGGCCGTCGAGGAAGAGGACTGGCCCAACAAGATAAGGGCCGTCAGGGAGTTCCTGCGGCTGCTCAGGAGGAGGAAGATCATAACCCCCTCTGTCTACCGCATGCTCTACCTCAAGGCGAAGGGTGGGGCCTTCCACGACAAGAGGCAGGTTAAAGCTTATATCGAAGAGCACGATCTGGCGAGGAGGTAAAGATCATGGCAAGAGGTCCAATTTACAAGGTTACATTCAGGCGGAGGCGGGAGGACAAAACCGACTACCACCTGAGGAAGCGGCTGATCGTCAGCAGGAGGCTCCGCCTCGTGGTCAGGAAGAGCCTCAACCACGTCACCCTTCAGCTGGTAGAGTCGAGGTTCGAGGGGGACAGGGTTCTTGCCCACGCAGGCACCTCGGAGCTCGCGAAGTTCGGGTGGAAGGCCGGCACGGGCAATATCCCCGCAGCCTACCTGGCGGGCTTCCTCCTCGGCAAGCGGGCTCTGAAGGGCGGCTTCACCTCCGCCATAGCGGACTTTAACGGCTACCGGACCTCTGGAAGGGGGCGGCTCTTCGCCGCGCTTAAAGGGGCGGTAGACGCCGGCCTCGAGGTGCCGCACGACGAGAAGATCCTCCCGGAGGACGAGAGGGTCTCGGGCGAGCACATCGCCTCCTACGCCGGCGCTCTCCAGAAGGAGGATCCGGCCAAGTACCAGGCAAGGTTCTCGCAGTACCTCTCGGCGGGCATCCCCCCGGAGAAGCTCAAGGAGCACTTCGAAGAGGTAAAGGGCGCGCTCGAGAAGGCAAAAGAGGTGGCATGATTGACATACGAGCAGGTCCAGTGGATCCCGAGGACTACCCTCGGCAAGCAGGTCCTTGAAGGCAAGATCACCAGCATAAAGGAAGTCTTCGAGCAGAACATCCCGATCAAGGAGCCGGAGATAGTGGATGCCCTCCTCCCCGATCTGAAGCACGAGGTGCTGGACGTCAACGTCGTCCAGAAGCAGACGGACGCTGGCGAGATCACCAAGTTCAAGATCGGCGTGGTCGTGGGCAACGGCGACGGCTATATCGGCGTGGGCATCGGCAAGTCCAAGCAGATGCGCTTTGCGATCGACAAGGGCATAGCGGACGCCAAGCTGAACCTCACCCCCGTGCGGCGGGGATGCGGCAACTGGGAGTGCCCCTGCAACAAGCCCCACACGGTTCCCTTCAAGGTGGAAGGCAAGAACGGGAGCGTGACCGTGACCCTGCTGCCTGCACCCAAGGGCGTCGGGCTCGTGGGTGGCGCAGTAGCGAAGACGATCCTCCAGTTCGCCGGGATAAAAGATGCCTGGGTGACCTCGCGCGGGGAGACGCGGACTACGATCAACTTCGCCGGCGCGGTCTACGAGGCACTCAAGAACACTTACAGGTTCAAGCAGTGAGGCGCATCCAAAAATGGCGACATCGACATATCTGGTAATCAGGATCCGCGGGCGGATGGGCAACTCGCCGGAGGTGGAGGACACCCTCCGCAGGCTCAACATGCCCCTCAAACACTCCTCGTCCGTCGTGTCAGACACCCCCTCAAACCTGGGCATGCTGAACAAGGTGGCCGATTACGTCACCTGGGGCGAGGTGACGAAGGAGTCCCTCGTCGCCCTCTTGGAGAAGAGGGGCCGTCTCCCGGGAGAGAGGCGGCTGACCGAGGAGGCCCTGAAGACGTCCAAGCTGGGCTCGTTCGAGGAGCTCGCAGCCAGGATCCTCGAGACGGGAACGATCCCGCCGCCCCTGAAGAAGACCTTTAGGCTGACGCCGCCCAGCGGCGGCTACAAGGGGGGCATCACCCGCCACGTAAAGTCGGGCGGGGAGCTCGGCTACAGGGGATCTGCCATCAACGACCTGCTCCAGAAGATGCTCTGAGGCGGGCAAATACCTTTTTATCTTTGGTTCCCATTACTTAGGGGGGGTTTAGTTAGCATGCCCAAGAGGAAGCCTTTCAGGATCGACGACTTTGACTCCTTCTGGGACTTTGACAGGATAGACGAGATCATGGAGCAGTTCATGAACGAGGCGTTCAAGCAGGTCAAGGGCTGGGAGGGGCCGATCGTCTACGGCTTCTCCGTCTCCACCGGGCCCGACGGCGAGCCTGTGTTCCAGGAGTTCGGCAATGTGAAGCCGGGTACGAGGGGCCCAGTCCTCAAGGAGGAGACCGAGCCGCTCACTGACGTGATCGACTGCAAGGACTCTATTAAGGTGTATGCGGAGCTGCCGGGCGTCGAGAAGGAGAACATCGACATCAGGGTGGACGAGGCAAGCCTCACGATCTCTGCGGAGAAGCAGAGGCGGAGGTACTACAAGGCCCTCACCCTGCCGAGCAGGGTGAAGCCGGACTCTGCCAAGGCGTCCTACAAGAACGGCGTGCTGGAGATCTGCCTTGAGAAGAACTCAACACCCGGTATGCCGCTGAAGGTGGAGTGAGGGAGAGCGCAGCCATCCAAAAAGTAAAGATATTTAAGATAGACAGATTTTGATAATTCGCTAATCGTAGCTGGTGTAATCTGATGGTCGTCAGGAGAGATCGGAAAGTTCATAGGCAGCGCGGGAGCCGGCTGTACGGCTGGGGCCAGATCGGGCAGCACAGGAAGTCTGGCATGAGAGGCGGCTTCGGGAAAGCGGGCCTTCACAAGCACAAATGGAGTTGGACCACGAAGTACGGCGAAGACCACTACGGCAAGGACGGCTTCGTCAGGCCGAGGGCGGTGGTCGAAGAGGTCGACGCGATTAACGTCGGCGAACTCTATGCCCTCGCTGAGGGCAAGGAAAAGGACGCGAAAGGGCGGGCAATCCTGGACCTCCCTGCACTGGGGTTCAGCAAGGTTCTGGGCGGCGGCAAGGTCCCCCTCCCGCTCGTGGTCAAAGCCTCCAGCTTCACCGAGATCGCAAAGAGGAAGATCTCCGAAGCCGGCGGAGAGGTGGTAGAGGGAGGAAAGGCCGGGGCCGAGGAGACGCCCGCCGAGGCTGCACAGGAAGGGAAGGGCAAACCAAAGCCGAAGAGTCAAGCTAAACCTCAATCTCAGGCTCAGGCTCACGCTCACGCTCAATCCCCCCCTCGCAAGGAGCAGGTGAAGGCAGAGGGCAAGGCTCCGGAGAAGGGGGGAGACGACAAGGACAAGAAGAAAGCGAGAGAGACTGGTAAGCAGCAATAACATTCCAAGGAGCGCCGCCCTACATGGCCCGGTTCTTAGACCTCATGGTTCCCCTAGTACGGTACCTGCCGGAAGTTCCAAAGCCCCAGAGGAGGGTAAACCTCAAGGAGAAGGTCTTCTGGACAGTGCTCGCCCTGGCCATCTACCTCGTGATGGCCGAGATACCGCTCTTCGGTGCCCCGTTCCTGCAACAGGGCTATGAGCAGTATTTCTTCTACAGGGTGATCTTTGCGTCCAAGCAGGGCTCGCTCATGGAGCTGGGCATCGGGCCCATAGTCACCGCAGGGCTTATCATGCAGATACTCGCCGGATCCAAGATACTCAAGGTGGATATGTCCAACCCCAAGGACAGGGGGCTCTTCACCGGCACGCAGAAGATGCTGGCAATCTTCATGACTGCATTCGAGGGCGTAGCCTTCCTGCTGGGGGGCTCGTACGGTTCTCCGGATGCGTTCGCCTCGGTCTTCATAATAGGGCAGCTTATAGCAGTCGGAGTGCTCGTCCTGCTGCTGGACGAGATGATCCAGAAGGGCTGGGGGCTGGGGAGCGGGGTGAGCCTCTTCATCCTGGCCGGGGTGGCCCAGCAGGTGGTCTGGCTGACCTTCTCGCCGGTCGGCCCGCTCGCGGACGGCAAGCCTCTAGGTGCCCTGCTCGCGTTCTTCCAGACCGCGTTCAGCGGCGAGAACATCCTGACTGCGTTCTCCAGGTTCCCGTACCCCGACATGACCGGCTTCTTCGCCATGATCGCCGTCTTCCTTGTTGCCGTCTACTTGGAGGGGATGAAGATTGAGATTCCCGTCGCATACGCGAAGTACGGCGGCATGCGCGCGAAGATCCCGCTCAAGTTCATGTACGTCTCGAACATTCCGGTCATCCTTGCCTCGGCGCTCTTCGCCAACTTCTTCCTCCTGGGACAGATGCTCTGGCAGAACCTGAACCCCACCAACAGCAACCCGTGGCTCAACTGGTTCGTGATGTACAACAGCACCGGGGGGACGAACACGCCCCTGCCCGGGAGCTTCCTGTACTACATCAACCCGCCCCGCAGCATCACGACGGTGGTGCAGGATCCGCTCCACGCGGTACTCTACATACTCATCCTCGTCGCGTTCTGCGTCGTCTTCGCCAAGGTGTGGGTCGAGGTCTCCGGAATGAGCGCCAAGGCCCAGGCGGATCAGCTGGTGAACGCAGGTCTGCAGATCCCGGGCTTCAGGAGGTCTCCCGGCATAATCGAGCAGATCCTCAACAGGTACATCCCCTCGCTCACCATAATCAGCGGCATAGCGATAGGCCTGATGGCTGGGACGGCGGATGCGCTCGGCGCGCTCGGGAGTGGGACAGGCATCCTGCTCTCAGTAGGTATTATCTACCAGTACTACCAGATATTAGCCAAGGAACAGCTGGCCTCGGCCTATCCGGGCCTGGGCAGGTTCTTGGGACAGGAGTGATTGACAGTTGGCAAAGAGCCCGAGCAGGAGTAAACGCCAGAACCTGCGCCGGAGCGGTAGCGGTAGCGGCAGCGGCAGTGATAGCAGTAGGACCGCCCGGGCGGGCCGGCTGGTCGTCGTGACGGGGATCCCCGGCGTCGGGAAGACGACCGTCCTCACCGCTGCCATGGAACTCTGCAGGGAGCAGGGCATCTCCGCCCTCCTGGTCAACTATGGCGATCAGATGTTTGAATCAGCCAAGAGCAAGTGCCTGGTGCAGTCCAGGGACGAGATGAGGCGCCTCCCGGTCAGCGAACAGGTCGCCCTCCAGATGGAGGCCGCCGAGAGGATATGCGAGATCGCCGCCAAGGGCACCGTCATCCTCGACACCCACATGTTCATCAGGACCCCGCGCGGGTACATGCCCGGGATACCCTCATGGGTCGCTGAGATCCTCCGCCCCGACTCACTGGTCCTTGTGGAGGCCGATCCCGCCGAGGTCTCGAAGCGCAGGCTCAAGGACGCTGCGATCAGGAGCAGGGAGGCCGACTCCCCAGAGAAAGTGACCGAGCACCAGATGCTGGGTAGGGGCGGCGCGGCGGCGCTCTCCGTCATGACCGGCTGCACCGTCGCCATCGCCTACAACAGGGAGGGCGATGTCCGGGCCGCAGCCTCAACAATAGTCGATCTGCTAAGGTGAGCTGATTGGTACTAGAGTTCCTCTCCGAGCTGTACATGAACATCGTTAACACGATATCCGCCGCCATGGGCCCCGCTAACGACTATCCCCTCGCGGCGTTGTCCATCATCCTCATCACTATAGCCATGGCCGCCCTCTCCTCCGCGACCATGCGCCTCCTCGTCGACGGCCCCTCCCTCAAGAGGAGGATGGCCGAGCTGCAGGCTTACAACAACGAGAGGATGCGGGCGATGCGGGCCAAGGATCAGAAGGCGCTGGACAAGCTCAAGAAGCGGCAGCCTGCCATGAGCCGCCTCCAGGCCGAGGTCCAGAGGGAGCAGCTCAAGCCGACCTTCTTCACCTTCGTCCCGTTCATCATATTCTACTACATCTTCAGCGGCGTCTTCGGCTTCAACCAGGTCGTCGTAGCCTACTCGCCGATCACCCTCCCGCTGGTAGGCGACACCTTCAACTTCTGGACGTGGTACTTCCTCACATCCATCGCCGTCTCGCCGTTCATCCAAAGGCTATTTAACGTCCCTACTGTCTCGGACTAAATAGGGACGCCAATCAAGAGAGATACGGGTCACGGCAGGGACTGTGTGAGGAGATCGCTATGCTGGCTATGGGGCTGGTGATAACCATGAGCGGGCCTCCCGGCTCGGGAAAGTCCCACTGCGCCGAGAGGATCGCGGAGATCTACGGCCTCCCGTACCACTCGTCGGGCGGGATCTTCCGGGAGATGGCCCGCGAGAGGGGCCTTTCACTCGAGGAGTTCTCTAGGCTCGCGGGCGAGGATCCGTCTATTGACCGGGAGGTAGACCGGCGGACCGCCGAGGCAGCGAAGGGAGGCGGCGCCGTCCTGGAGGGGAGGCTGGTGCCGTGGTTCACCGATCCCCGGGGGCGGCTCAGCTTTTACCTGACCGCGCCCTTCCGGGAGAGGGCCAAGCGGATCTCCGAGAGGGAGGGGATCAGCCTCGCGGAGGCCGAGGAGAAGACGCGGTGTAGGGAGGAAGGGGAGCGGGAGAGGTACCTGCGCCTCTACGGTATAGACCTCAGGGACCTTTCGGTCTACGACTTTATAATCAATACCGCCATATGGGACAAGGACGCCATCGTCGCCCTCCTCAAGGCGATAATCGACACGTACCTGCGGACGAGGCCCGCCCCCATGCTTTAGGGGCGACGGCGCAGCTCTACCCGTACCGCTGCACAACCTGCATCGCCCCCGCCGAAGAAGTTAAATCACCTAAGACCAAGTTCAAGTATGGTGGCACTATTGCAAGTCCTCGTCAAGGGAGAGGAGCCCACAAACCCTGCCCACGGCTGGGAGCCGAGAAAGAGGCCTATAGGCGAGTACCTCCAGACCGGCGTCATCAACATCGACAAGCCGCCGGGCCCCAGCAGCCACGAGGTCGTCTCGTGGGTGAAGCGCCTCCTCTCCCTCGAGAGGGCCGGGCACGGCGGGACGTTGGACCCCAAAGTCACGGGCGTCCTCCCTGTGACGCTGGGCCGCGCCACCCGCATAATCAAGTTCATCATGGGATCCGGGAAGGAGTACGTCTGCCTCATGGAGCTGCATGGTGACGTCCCCCGCGATCGGCTCGACAGCGCCGTCAGGGAGTTTGTGGGCCCCATCTACCAGCTCCCCCCCGTCAGGTCGGCCGTCAGGAGGAGCCTCCGCATCCGGACGATCTACTCGATCAATATCCTGGAGAAAGAGGGCAAGCACGTCCTCTTCAGGGTCGACTGCGAGGCCGGGACCTACATCCGGAAGCTCTGCCACGATATAGGCGAGGTGCTCGGCGTGGGGGCCCACATGCGCGAGCTCCGGCGTACGAGGGCAGGACCGTTCAGGGAAGAGACCGCGGTCAAGCTCCACGACCTGCTGGACGCAATAACCCTCTGGAAGGGCGAGGGCGACGAGTCGATGCTGAGGGAGATAATCTCGCCCATTGAAGAAGTCCTCTCCGGCTACAGAAAGGTCTACATCAGGGACTCTGCCGTCGATGCGATCTGCCACGGCGCCGACCTGGCGTCCCCGGGCGTGCTCAAGCTGGACGACGGGATAAGGGCTGGGGAAGAGGTCTGCATCATGACGATGAAGGGGGAGCTCGTGGGTCTGGGGAGGGCCATGCTTCCGAGCGCCGAGATCCTCAGGACGGACCATGGGCTGGTGGCCAACACGGAGAGGACCGTGATGGAGCCGGGGACCTACCCAAGAGGCTGGTGAACCGGTGACCGGCGGCCCAGGATCGGGCTCCCAGCATCGCAGAACCTGCTCCGGATCTGCCCCCGCCTCCGGATCCGGGTCAGGATCGCGTTCGCACTATTACTCCAGAGAGCCGCCTGCCCCGAAGAAGAGGTTCCTCCTCAGGCTGAGCCTCCGGGGCATGGACTTGGAGCTTGCGAGCTGCAGCGGCGTCTTCTCGAAGGACCGGGTCGACCTGGGGACCCTCGTCCTCCTGGAGAGCCTCTCCCTCCCGGAGAAGGGGGACCTCCTGGACATCGGGTGCGGCTACGGCGTCATAGGGATAGTGGTCGCAAAGGCCAGGCCGGGGATGAGGGTGACGATGGCCGAGGTGAACCCGGTGGCGGTGCGCCTGGTCGAGGAGAACCTTGAGAGGAACTGTGTGACGAACGCCGAGGTCGTCAGGAGCGACCTCTACGAGGGCCTCACGGGCAGGAAGTTCGATATGATCGTGACGAACCCTCCCCTAGCGGCCGGGTACAAGGTCGTCTTCCCCCTGATCGGGGGGGCCAGGGAGCACCTCAGGGAGGGAGGCTACCTGCAGATGGTCCTGAGGAAGGGCGTCAACGCCATCCCCAGAAAGATGGGGGAGGTCTTCGGCAACGTGGAGCTGGTTTCGAAGGGCAGCGGCTACAAGGTCTTCCGCTCGGTCAGGAGGTAGCACTAGGGTGCGCCTTAGTGGATCCGGCAGGACAAGCCCCGCCCCCCAATCGTAAGAGATAAGTAGCCTGTCAGCGATGAAGAAAAAGGAAGGGAACATCGGCAGGCCGAGGTACCCTAGCCTGGTAGGGGGCAAACGCGGAAAGAACGTATGAACCGGTCCGTGCCTGGAGAACGGCTAGGCGAGAGCAAGCCCAGTGAGCTTGTGACTCGCAAGGGTCTCGGGGGTTCAAATCCCCCCCTCGGCGCCACACCCAGGGTTCCTCCCAGCCCGCACCGGCTTCGGGAAAGAAATTCTTATATAGTTAATTACAGTTCTTTATCTGCCTTAAGAGGAGATGCGTCTATTGAGTTCATCATATAGGCATATCGTCCGGATAGTAGATACGGACTTGCAGGGCGAGGACAAGCTAGCGTATGCCCTGAGCAACATCAGGGGCATAGGGCTCAACACCTCGTACGCGCTTCTGAGGAGCTGTAGCCTCGACCCCGAGCTGAGGGTCGGGCTGCTCCAAGACAGTGACATAAAGAAGATTGAGGACGCACTTGCGACGATCGGGACGAGGTTCCCGAATCACATGCTCAACCGGAGGAAGGACCCGTTCACCGGGAAGGATCTGCACCTGCTCGGGTCCGACCTCGTAGTGGCTGCCAGGGCCGATGTGGACCTGATGAAGAAGACAAAATCCTGGAAGGGCGTCAGGCACTCCCTCCAACTCAAGGTCCGCGGCCAGCGCACCAGGACCACCGGCAGGTTCGGCGCGGTGGTCGGCGTCGTGAGGAAGACCGCGGTGCAGCAGCAGGGGCAGCCGACTCAGCAGCAGCAATAGATGGTGGTCTGAATGGGAGATCCTAAGAAGAGCCGAAGGCGCTGGCAGGGGCCGCGCCACCCGTGGAAGAAAGAGAACCTGGCCGCCGAGATCAACCTGGTCGGAAGCTATGGCCTCAGGAACAAGAGGGAGCTCTGGCTGGCCAGCTCGATTTTAAGGTCCTACAGGAACCAGGCGGGAGCCATACTGGCTCTGCCGGACGAGGAGCGCGCGGCCAAGGAGAAGGAGATGGTCAAGAAGCTCTCAAACCTGGGGCTCCTCCCCGAGGACGCGATCTTGGACAACATCCTCGACCTCTCGGTGGAGGACATCGTCGGGAGGCGCCTCCAGTCCGTCGTCTTCAGGAACGGCATGGCGAGGACTCCGCACCAGGCGAGGCAGCTCATCGTCCACGGCCACATCTGCATCGGGGGAAGGCGCGTTACGGCTCCCGGGTACCTGGTGAGCAAGTCTGAAGAGTCCAGCATGACCTGCGCGCTCGCCGTGGCCCCGGCGCCCGAGCCGGCATCCACATCCACATCCACATCAACATCCACGTCTGCGCCCGCATCCACAGGTAAGGAGGCATGATGATTGTCGCGGATGGATAAAGGAATGAAATGGGGAGTCGCAAACATCTACAGCTCTTACAACAACACTATCGTCCACATCACCGACCTCACCGGGGCCGAGACGGTCTCGCTCCAGTCCGGAGGCAGGATAGTGAAGACCGACCGCGAGAAGCCCTCGCCGTACGCCGCGATGGTCGCCGCCGGCAGGGCGGCCCAGGAGGCGCTGGAGAAGGGCGTGAGCGGCATCCACATCAAGGTAAGGGCGCCGGGAGGCCACAAGAGCAAGACCCCTGGACCGGGGGCGCAGGCGGCCATCAGGGCGCTCGCACGGGCAGGCATGCTGATCGGGAGGATAGAGGACGTGACCCCCATACCCCACGATACCACCCGGAGACCCGGGGGAAGGAGGGGCAGGAGGGTCTGAGGGGGCCCGGGGGAGGCTTGTGCCCTTCCCTTCCGACCCAATGTAAACCCTTTTGGAGACAACGCTCATGGACGTAGAGATTCTTGGCACGAACGGCGGGCAGCTCAGGGTTATGGTAAAGGACGTAGACCCGAGCTTCATGAACGCCCTGAGGCGGATCACGATGTCGGAGATCCCCACGCCCGCGATAGAGAAGGTCTACATAGCCGAGAACACCAGCGTCCTTTACGACGAGGTCATAGCCCACCGTCTCGGGCTCATCCCCCTAAAGGGGGGCGACTCGCTGGTACCTGCGGACAAGTGCCAGTGCGAGGGGAAGGGCTGCGCCCTCTGCGAGTCTATCCTCTCGCTTGAGGTGGAGGCGACTGGCGAGAAGCAGGTGGCCTACTCTGGCAGACTGAAGCCCGAGGGGTCGGTCTTTCCTGCCAACAACGAGATCCAGATCGCCGAGCTCGATGCGGGGCAGCGTCTGACTCTCGAGGCGCACGCGCGGCTCGGGACAGGCAAGGAGCATGCCAAGTGGCAGCCGGTCTCCGTCTGCGTGGTCAGGTACGAGCCCGTGGTCACGATCGACATGGAGAAGTGCAACCTCTGCGGCGACTGCATAAAGCAGTGCCCGAAGAAGGTCCTCGTGGAGGACTCAAAGAAGATCGTCTTCACGTCCAAGATGGACTGCAACCTCTGCAGGGCCTGCGAGGAGGTCTGCCCCGAGTCAGCCGTAAAGGTCTCGCACAACGAGAGGAACGCGGAGCTCATAGTCGAGACGACCGGCACGGAGACCAACGAGAAGCTGGTCCAGAAGGCCTGCGAGATCCTGCTCAAAAAGTGCGATGATCTGAGGAACGCTATCAAACTTCTACCGGAGGTACCTTAGATGGTAAAGAGGACTTTGCCGACCAATCCAAAGACTAGGCGTATAATCAAACTGCTCAGGAAGGCCTCGAGGGCGCACGACGCCGAGTGCTGGGAGGCCCTCTCAGAGGCGCTCTCAGCCCCCTCAAGGTCTGCCGTCGCGATCAACCTCGGGAGGATAGACAAGCTCGCCGACGAGGGGGACTTTATAGCCGTGCCGGGTAAGATCCTCGGCTTCGGGACCCTCTCGAAGAAGGTAGACGTCGCGGCGCTCTCGTTCAGCCAGAACGCAAGGGAGAAGATCCTCGAGTCCGGCGGCAGGGCCGTATCACTCGAGGTGCTGCTCAACATAAACCCGAAGGGGCGCAGCGTCAAGATTCTGAGGTAAGGTGGACCCTGATGGCAAATACAGTTTATATTGACGGCACCAACCTCCGCCTCGGGAGGATGGCCACCTCCGTGGCAAAGACCCTCATGGGCGGAGAGAAAGTCGTGATAGTCAACGTCGAGAAAGTGGCCGTCTCGGGGAGCAGGTCCTCCGTCCTGGCGAAGTACCAGAGGTGGATCGAGCTCAGGACATACAAGAACCCCGAGGACGTAGGCCCCAAGCAGCACCGGTCCCCGGACCGCCTCATGTTCAACGCCGTGAAGGGCATGCTGCCGAAGGGCCCGACCGGCAAGGACGCACTGAAGCGCCTGAAGGTCTACATCGGCGTGCCGGACGATCTCAGGTCCGTCAAGCTGGAGAGGATCGACGAGGCCGATGTCAGGTACCTCAAAGGATCCTATATGCGCCTAGAAGAGATATCCAGAAGCCTTGGGTGGGCTGTCTAATGAGCGAGAAGATTGTTGTGGTTAGCGGGAAGAGGAAGACTGCGGTGGCGAGGGCCGTCGGCCGCAGCGGCAACGGCAAGGTACTAGTGAACTCTGTGCCCCTTGAGATATTCACCCCTGAGGTCGCCAGGTTGAAGATAGCCGAGCCGATATCGATCGCCGGCAGGGATCTGGCCGACAGGGTCGACATAAGCGTGAAGGTAGAAGGCGGTGGCATAATGGGTCAGGCCGAGGCCACCAGGGTCGTCGTCTCGAACATCCTCTCGGAGTTCGGCGGCGCAGAGGTCCGCAGGCGCCTCCTGGGGTACGACCGGAGGATGCTCGTCGAGGACCCGAGGAGGACCGAGTCGAAGAAGTTCGGCGGGCACAGCGCGAGGAGAAGGAAGCAAAAGTCTTACAGGTGATACAATGATAATCCCCGTCAGATGCTTTACCTGCGGCAAGGTGATCGCAGACAAGTGGATCGAGTACGAGAAACAGGTCCAGGGCGGGGCCGATCCCGCAAAGGTCCTCGACTCGCTGGGCATCTCCAGGTACTGCTGCAGGAGGATGTTCCTCTCGCATATGGATCTAATCGACGAGGCGATGAGGTTCTCAGTCCACCTTAAGGAAGAAGGAAAGATATAAAAGGAAAGATCAGCTTCCCGAATGTATCATACCATTTATGGTTAAAAGCGAAGTGAAGGTGTAACCTCATGGCATCGCTCGAAACGGCCGATCTGCTAATCCCGCTGGAGGTATATCTGGCGGCGGGCATACATATCGGGACACACGTCAAGACCAACGATATGCGCCCGTTCATATACAGGGTTAGACCAGACGGCCTCTACGTCCTCGACGTTAGGAAGACGGACGAAAGGATCAGGACAGCGTCCAAGTTCATAGCAAGGTTCACGGCCGGCAAGGTCTTCTCTGCCTCCGCGAGGCAGTACGGCTTCAAACCGGTCGAGAAGTTCTCCTCGATCATCGGGGGCAAGGCACTGACCGGGAGGCTCGTCCCCGGGACCTTCACGAACCCGAAGCTCCCGAACTACGTAGAGCCCGAGCTGCTCATCGTCACCGACCCGAGGGCGGACTGGCAGGCGATAAGCGAGTCCGCGGAGGTCGGCATACCGGTCATCGGGTTCTGCGATACCGACAACAGGTCGCAGCTCATAGACCTGGTGATCCCGATCAACAACAAGGGCAGGAAGTCGCTCGCGCTGGCCTACTGGCTGCTCGCGAGGCAGGTACTCAGGGAGAGGGGAGAGCTCGCTCCCACGGCAGAGCTGCCGGCTTCTCTGGAAGACTTTGAATCCAAGGTTCTGGTCGCAGAGGAGGAGTACGGAGGATATGACCTTGAGGGATAGGCTTCCCTCGGTCTCCGGCTCTTTTTATGAAGAAGACCCATCAGCCCTCCAGAAACAGCTGGAGTGGTGTTTTCTGCACAAGGTCGGGCCCGGGGCCCTACCCAGGACCCCTCCCGCTGCCGCCGAGAGGAAGATACTCGCGATAGTCTCGCCCCACGCCGGGTACGTCTACTCCGGTCCCGTGGCAGCGCACGGCTACTACTTGGTATCGGGTGAGCCGGCTCCCGGGGTGGTCGTCATCCTGGGGCCCAACCACACGGGGGCTGGCGCGGGGGTCTCTGTCTGGGACGGAGGGGAGTGGGTGACGCCCCTGGGGAAGGTCGCCGTGGAGCGCGACCTGGCGAGATCCCTCGCGGGGACAGGCTCTGCCGAGGCCGACACCGAGGCCCACCTCTACGAGCACTCGCTGGAGGTCCAGATCCCCTTCCTCCAGTACGCGTACCGCGGCAGGGACTTTAAGATCCTGCCAGTGTGCATGATGCTCCAGGACTATGTCACCTCCCTCGAGCTGGGGAGGGCGCTCGCCGGGCTCCTGAAGGGGAGGGCCGCCCTCATCGTGGCGAGCACCGACTTTTCGCACTACGTCCCCTACTCTGTCGCGTACCGGAAGGATGCGCTGGTCGGCGACGCGATCGTGAAGATGGACGCCCGCGGCATCGGCGATGCCGTGATCAGGGAGAATGTCAGCATGTGCGGCCCCGGCCCAGTGATGGCCGCCATAGTGGCCGCCCTCGAGCTGGGCGCCAGGTCCTGCTCCCGGCTCTGCTACGCCACGTCCGGGGACACTTACGGGCCGAAGGATCAGGTCGTCGGGTACGGCTCCTTCGCCGTCTCGAGGTGAGCCCCCGCAGGCACCCGGATGCACACAGCCGGACGGCGCGGGGAACAGGTAAATAATATCTGAGTGAAGAGTAGAGGTCGAGGCTTATGCACAGATCCGAGCCCGAGCCCGGCAAGTCCGGCAAACCCGGCCCCCCCAGCAGGTCCGAGTCTAGGCTCAGCATCCCCCTGTCCGTCCCCATCCTCGGCGAAGCCTTCATCGGCGTAGGCAGCCCGATGGTGACTGCCGCCCTGGACTTTATGGTCGACGTAAGGGTGGTGTGGGAGGGTGGCCCCCTGTCCGTCCCGGTCTCCTCCTCCCCCCTCCGCCGCTCCCTGGCGCGGTACCTCTCCTCAAAAGGGATCGGCGGGATATTCACCGTTGAGCCGGTCTCAGGTCCGTTTCCGGGCCTTGACCACGATTACCTGGCCGCCACCGCCGTCCTCCATGCTGCAGGCGCAGGGGGGGACGACGCCTCCCTTCTCAGCCAGGACCGCGATAAGGACTTTATCGTCATCGCTAGGGCCCTCACCTCTCTCTCCGGGGGGTTCGTGGTCAGCAGGGTCGGTGAAGGAGCCGTATCCCTGGAAGGCGTGATGGACGCCTCGGTCCTGCTCAGGATATCCCCCGGGAGGAAGATCAGGGACACACTCGACGAGTTCTCCAGGTCGTTCCCGGAGCTGGCGGATCCGCTCTGGCACCTTGCAGGCCACCTCGCGATCGAGGGCGGCCGGGCCGTGGGCGGGAACGACGCGGCTGTCCTGGGGAGACTCCTCCGGATCGAGGGCGCCCTCCTGTATGCGCTCGGACTGGCCAGCCCGGCCTGCCTCAGGAGGGTCTCGCTGCCCAGCTCCTACGGCGGGAAGGTGATATGCTCCGAAGGCGTTGGGGGAGAGCTTATATTGGCGCCGGACGAGACTCTAACTCCGCCCGGCTACTCAAAGCTGCACTTCAACACGGCCGGGGTGAGGGTGACTGACATTGGCTAAAGGGGATCAGGTGCCGGATCGGGCGCTTACCCGTCCGCAGGCGGCCGGGGGCCGGAGCAGCGCCGATTTCGTGCTGAAGCTTGGGGGGAGCGCCATAACCCATAAGGACGTACCCCTCTCAGCGAACACCAGCGTCCTGAAGGGTGTCGCGGACGAGCTGCTGCAGCTCCAGAGGAGGTACGAACCGCCCAGGATAGTGATCGTCTACGGCGGGGGGTCGTTCGGGCACCCTGCGGCCCGCAAATACCTCTCGGACGGGGCCATAACCGATCCGCGGGGGTGCGCCGAGGTCCGCGCGGCGATGCTCTCGCTCGCAGGGATAATCACCGAGATCTTCCTCGACCGCGGGCTGCCCATCTTCGTCATAAACCCGTCTAGCTCCCTCGTCCTCCGGGACGGGGAGATCGACCCCGAAGCGTCCTTCCTGCTGCCCGTGGACAGGTGCCTCGGGGCAGGGCTCATGCCCGCCCTGGGAGGGGACGTCGTCCTCGACTCTGTCAGGGGTGCGCGCATCCTCTCGGGGGATCGGATCGCCCGGCTGCTCGCGAGGCGTCTGGGCGCGCGCCTCCTCTTCGGGACGGACGTCGACGGCGTCCTGCTGGGGGGCAGCGTCATCAGGCGCATAGACCCTGCAGATCTGCCCTCCCTCTCAAGAGGGGTCGGCGGCAGGGAGGGGGACGTCACCGGAGGGATGGCAGGCAAGCTGGACGAGATACGGCGCTTCCTCTCCGAGGGCGGAGCGGGCGCGGCGATCTTCAACATCACCGTCCCCGGGAACCTCACCAAGGTCATCTCAGGCAAGGAGATCGAATGCACTTATATCGGGACGGTATAAATCTCTCGTTGGAGTGTTGCCCTTTGATATCTGACCGGAAGCTCTCACACTTGGAGATATGCAGGGACCGGGACGTCGGTCCGAGGGAGAAACGCACCCACTTGGACGAGGTCGAGCTGATCCATAACGCAGCCCCCGAACTCGATATCTCCGATGTAGACCTCTCTACCGACCTCTTCTCGAAGAGGATCTCGTACCCCATCATCATCTCCGCTATGACCGGCGGGCATCCATCCACCAAGAAAATCAACGAGAACCTCGCAAAGGCGGCGGCCGACCTCGGCATCGGGATGTGCGTCGGCAGCCAGAGGGCAGCGATCGAGGACCCTCGCATGGAAGAGACCTTCAGCGTAGTGAGGAGGGTGGCACCGTCGATCCCGGTCATAGCGAACATCGGCGCCGCACAGCTCCTCTCGGCCGACGCACTCAGGTCAGCGGAGAGATCGGTGGAGATGGTGGGGGCCGACGCCATCGCAGTCCACCTCAACCTCCTCCAGGAGCTGGTCCAACCCGGGGGCGACACCCGATACAGGGGCGTGCTGGAGGGCATCGCCGAGGTCGCCGGATCTCTGGGCCGGCCGGTCATCGTCAAGGAGACCGGCTGCGGCATCTCGAGGGAGGTCGCCTCCTCCCTGATCGAGGCAGGCGCGGCTGCTATCGAGGTAGCCGGTGCCGGCGGTACCAGCTGGGCAGCGGTCGAGCACTATAACGCAAGTGTGCAGGGGGATAACCTCAAGGCGGCGGTGGCCGACTCACTCAGGGACTGGGGCATACCAACCGCGATGAGCATCTGCGAAGTCGCCTCGCTCAGGTCGCCGGCCGGAAATGTGCCCGGGGCAGGGCCCGGATTCAAGCTCATAGCATCGGGCGGCATAAAGAACGGGCTTGACATCGCGAGGTCGATCGCGCTTGGGGCAGACATGGCGGGCATCGCCAGGCCCCTCCTCGCGCCTGCCTTCGTCAGTGCGTCCTACGTCTCTGCCAAGCTGGGCGAGATCGCCTACGGGCTGAAGGTAGTGTCCATGCTGACCGGGGCCCGTTCCCTCAAGGAGCTCCAAGGCGCCCCCACCGTAGTGCGGGGGTACCTCAAGGAGTGGCTCTCGCAGAGGGGGCTCAGCCGATGATCGACGCCGAACTGAAGAGGATAGCTGCACTCGTCGATGGGGAGATCAGGGCCTCGCTGGCCGGCGCCGGCGGGGGGAGCGACCTCTACCGGGCTGCGCTCCACCTGCCGATGCAGGGCGGGAAGAGGATGCGGCCTTTCCTCGTCATAAAATCATGCGAAGCCGTCGGGGGCAGGGCCGAAGACGCCCTGTCCGCGGCTGCGGCGATAGAGGTCCTCCACAACTTTACGCTCGTCCACGACGACATAATGGACAACGACCTCCTGCGGAGGGGGGCGCCGACCGTCCATACCCTGTGGGGGGTCCCAACCGCGATCCTGGCGGGCGACCTCCTCTTCGCGAAGGCCTTCAGCCTCATCCTCTCCTCGGGGGCAGAATGCGCAAGGGTCCGGCGGTCAGCCGAGGTCCTGGCAAGGGCGACGGTCACCCTCTCCGAAGGGCAGCGGATGGACATGTCCTTCGAGGATCGGGAGGAAGTGACCGAGGAGGAGTACTTCGAGATGGTCTACAGGAAGACCGGGGCGCTGATCGAGGCTAGCGCCACTATCGGCGGCATCATAGGCGGGGGAGGTGAGGCCGAGATAGGCGCGCTCGCCGAGTACGGCGCATCCACGGGTACCGCCTTCCAGATCTACGACGACTACCTCGGCATCTCCTCGAGGGGGGAGGTGCTCGGGAAGCTCGTGGGGAACGACATACGGGCGGGGAAGAAGACCCTCATAGTGATAAAGGCGCTCCAGACCCCTGCGAGGGGCGGCGTCCTCCGCCTCCTCGGGAAGAGGGACGCCTCAGACTCTGAGATCTCCTCCCTCGTAAGGGCGCTAGAGGAGAACGGCGTCCTCGACTATGTCCGCGCGAAGGCCTCCTCCCTCACCGAGAGGGCGCTGGGGGCTCTCTCCAGGCTCCGGCCCTCTCCGGCGCGGAAGGCGCTCGAGGAGCTGGCCCTCTACACCATATCGCGGGAGAAGTGATCCGGGGGCGGCTGGATCTGTGCTGGACAGAAAACAATATCATCCCCCCGGTGAATCCGTAAGGCAGGGGACGAGGCAAGGGTGACGGCTGTGGGCTCTGACACCGAGACTGAGCGGATCAGGCTGCTGCTCAGGAAGCACGCGCTCGTAAACGCCCTGCGGTACGGCGGGAAGGCAAACCCCAAGGCCGTGGCCGGCAAGGCATTCTCCGAGGATCCTGCGCTGAAGGAGCGCGGGGCAGACGTCTTCAGGCTGGCAGAGGAGGTGGCCGCCGAGGTCAGCGCCATGGGCCTCGAGGAGCAGAGGGCTGCGGCCGACTCGCTCGGCCTCTCCGCCTCCGTATCCAAGGAGAAGATAAAACAGGAACACCTCCTACCGCCCCTCCCCAACGCCGGCAAGTACCCGAGGATCCACGTGAGGTTCGCCCCCAACCCCGACTCGGTTATCCACTTGGGCAACACACGGGCCGCCATCCTGAGCGACGAGTATGCCAAGATGTACTCGGGGCTCTTCACCCTGAGGTATGAGGACACCTCCCCCTCGGTAAAGCCGCCCATGCCCGAGGCGTACGAGGCGATAAAGGACGACCTCCGCTGGCTCGGCGTCCGCTGGGACGAGGAGTATATCCAGTCGGACAGGCTGGAGCTCTACTACGAGTACGCCGTCAGGCTCATCTCTCTCGGCGGGGCGTACATCTGCAGCTGCGTGCCGGAACGCTTCAGGGAGGCGTCGATCGCCGGCAGGGCCTGCCCGTGCCGTGGCCTCCCCCCGGAGGAACACCTGAAGAGGTGGGATGCCATGCTCGGTGGCAAGGCGAGGAAGGGCGAGTCCGTAATGAGGGTCAAGACCGACCTCTCCAACCCCAACCCCGCCGTCCGCGACTGGCCGGCGATGCGCATAGACACAAAGCCGCACCCCAGGAAGGGTACAAGGTACATGGTCTGGCCGCTCTACAACTTCGCCTCGGCGGTGGACGACCACCTGATGGGTATAACGCACATACTGCGCGGGAAGGAGCACGAGGTCAACACCCAGCGGCAGATCTACATGTACCGGCACTTCGGGTGGGAGTACCCCGAGGCGATCCACTATGGCCGCCTCAAGATCGAGGGGGCGGTCCTCTCAAAGTCGAAGATCCGCCAGGGCATAGAGGAGGGGCTATACTCCGACTGGAGCGACCCGCGCCTCGGGACCATCGCCGCCCTGAGGAGGAGGGGCTTCCTCCCCGAGACCGTGAGGCGGCTGATCCTCGAGGTAGGGGTCAGGCCAAGCGAGGCCATGATCAGCTGGGAGAACCTAGAGGCGATAAACCGCAAGCTCCTCGATCCCACCACCAAGCGGTTCGTCTTCCTCAGGGACCCCGTCCCCTTAAGGGTCAAGGGGATCGGGGGGGAGCACCAGGCGAAGATACCCCTCCACCCAGACCACCCGGAGTGGGGGCACCGCACCTTCACAATCACCCCTTCAGGGAAAGAGGCCGGAGGCACGATCCTGGTCCAGTCCGAGGACGCGAAGAGGCCGGTCTTCAGGCTCATGAACCTGTTCAACGTCAGGGTCGGGAGCGCCGGGGTCGGGGAGGTGCTGGGCGAGGACCTCGCCGAGGCGAGGAGGCTCGGCGCCCACATCATCCAGTGGCTGCCCGGGGGGAGCTGCACGCCTGTGAGGGTCGTGATGCCCGACGCTACCACGGTCGAGGGCGTAGCCGACCCGGCCCTGGCTGAGGAGCCCCTCCCCGGGACGTACCAGTTCTACAGGTTCGGCTTCGTCCGGGTCTACCGCGAGCGGGAGGGGATAGTGGGGTACTTTGCGCACCAATAAGCGGCGATCCGGGCCGTCCTGAGACCACAAAGCTCATAAACCCCGCCTGTCACCTCTGATCGAGAACTAACGATGAAGACATATGAGGAATTAATATGTCCAAGAAACCGGTGTTTGTAAGGTTTGAGGTCACTCCAGAGATCGTCGAGCGGGCTTATGAGATTGTAAAGCTCGCAAAAGAAGAAGGAAAGCTCAGGAAGGGCGCAAACGAGGCCACGAAGGCCGTCGAACGGAGCATCGCGAAGCTCCTGGTGATCGCTCAGGACGTCGATCCGCCTGAGATCGTCGCCCACCTCCCGCTCCTCGCGGACGAGAAGAAGATCACCTATGTTTACGTCGACTCGAAGGACAAGCTCGGCGCCGCAGCGGGGATCGACGTCCCCTCATCCGCCATAGCGGTCGTCGAGGCCGGGAAGGGCAAGCAGCTGCTCGAGGAAGTGGTCTCAAAGGTCGAGGCCCTGAGGATGAAGGGCGCGCCGGCAAAAGCAGAGGCTCCGGCGGAGGCAGTCCCTGAGGCACCGGCCCCGAAGGAGGAGAAGGCGGCGCTGGCAGAGAAGGCTGAAGAGAAGCCGAAGGAGAAGCCGAAGGAGAAAGAGAAGAAGGAGAAGGAGAAGGAGAAGGAAAAGAAGGAGAAAGCGCCCAAGAAGGGCGATAAGGAGAAGGAGAAAGAGAAGCCCAAAGAGAAGGCTGAAGAGAAGCCGAAGGAGAAGCCGAAGGAGAAAGAGGGCGGGCAGTAAGGCCGCCCCCTTCGTTATACGTCTGTTCCGGAGGTCAGGAGATTGGGATATGAGACAAGTGACGCCTCACCAGCAGAGGTCATCCAGATAGTCGGCCGCACGGGCGTGACCGGCGAGGTAGCCCAGGTGCGGGTACGGATAATCGATGGCAAGGACAAGGGCCGCATCCTCACCAGAAACGTCAAGGGGCCTGTAAGGATCGGCGACATCCTCCTGCTGAGGGAGACAGAGCGCGAGGCGAAGAAGCTGATCCCGCGCTAAAAGTTTATTAGCTTCCGATCTTACCTCTCAGTGGGGCAAGCTCTATGGTGAGAACATACAAGTGCTCGTTCTGCGACCGCGACATCGAGCCGGGCTCCGGCCTTATGTACGTGAAGAACGACGGTACTATCTTGAGGTTCTGCTCAAGCAAGTGCCGCAAGAACATGCTCAAGCTGAAGAGGGTCTCGCGTCGCCTCAAGTGGTCCTCACAGGTGCCCGCCAAATGATCGAGCGGACCTTTGTCATGATCAAGCCCGACTCAGTGGTGAGGGGGCTTGCGGGCGAAGTTCTCTCAAGGCTGGAGAGGAAAGGCCTGAAGATCGTTGGCATGAAGATGATCCGGATGTCCGAGGACCAGGCCTCAAGGCTCTACGCGCCCCACCTGGGCAAGCCCTTCTTCAACGATCTCGTAAAATTCATCAGGTCAGCTCCGGTCGTGGTCCTGGCCCTCGAGGGCGAGAACGCCGTAGCCGTGGTTCGGCGGATAATCGGCTCCACCGACTCGAAGGAGGCCGCGCCCGGTACCGTGAGGGGTGACTTTTCATGCTCCAAGAGCATGAACGTCATCCATGCCTCGGACTCCCCCGAGAACGCGCAGAGGGAGCTGGCAATCTTCTTCTCTGAGGACGAGGTTATGAAGTACTCCCGGCTCGACGAAGCCTGGGTATCCTGATCCGCCCCTGCCGCCGCGGCCTTCGGCAGCCGTGGACCGCTGTCCTACCCCGGGCGGGTCTCCGGCCCTGCCTGGCCGGCACGCCTCACCCCGCGGCAGGAGGGGCCCCCGCCGAGGAGGTTAAAAGGAGGAGCTCCCTCTACGATCTCAGGTGACCATTACGCCCGTCCGGCAACCTATCGTTACAGTCCTCGGTCACGTCGATGTCGGCAAGACGCTCCTGCTGGATAAGATCCGCGGAACGGCAGTGATGTCGCGCGAGGTTGGGGCCATGTCCCCGCACCCCTGAAGCGGGGCGGGGTGGCAGACCCAGCACATCGGCGCAAGCTTCCTCCCGACCGACGTGATCGAGAAGTACTGCAGCCTGGTGATCAAGGACTTTGGCGCAAAGACCACCATCCCCGGCATATTGGTGATCGATACGCCGGGGCACGAGGTCTTCTCAAACCTGAGAGCTAGGGGAGGGTCGGTCTCCGATATAGCGGTCCTCGTCATCGACGTCCTCCAGGGGGTCGAGAAGCAGACCGCAGAGTCGATAGAGATCCTCCGGTCCAGGAAAACCCCCTTCATAGTAGCAGCCAACAAGATCGACAAAGTGGCCGGCTGGGTGCCCCATCCCGAGAAGCCCGTGGTGGAGTCCTACAGGATGCAGAGCCCGCAGGTCCAGGAGAGGGCGGATCAGATGATCTACAGGATAGTCGGCGACCTGGGGCGGTACGGCTTCTCGTCCGACCGCTACGACCGCATCCGGGACTTCACCAAGGCGGTCGCCATAGTGCCGACCAGCGCGGTCACCGGGGAGGGCATACCCGAGCTCTTGGCCCTCCTCTGCGGACTCGTCCAGCAGTACCTGACCAAAAGGCTCGCGGTCACGGAGGGGCCCGGGAAGGGCGTCGTCCTCGAGACCAAGGAGGAGCCGGGTCTGGGCAACACGATCGACGTGATACTCTACGACGGCATTCTAAACAAGGGGGACCGGGTGGTGGTGGGCGGGTTCGGGAACCCGATCGTCACCAAGGTGAGGGCGCTGCTCCTCCCGAAGCCCCTCAACGAGATCAGGGATCCCGAGGACAAGTTCCAGTCAGTCGAGACTGCAGTGGCGGCTGCCGGAGTGAAGATAGTCGCCACCGGTCTCGAGGGGGCAGTGAGCGGCGCCCCCGTTATCGTGGCTGCCGACGACGCGGCGGTGGAGGCCGCCGAGAAGCGGATCAGGGAGGAGATGTCCGAGCTCAGGTTCACCTCTGATGCGGTGGGGGTCATAGTAAAGGCGGACACGCTCGGTTCGCTCGAGGCGCTGATAAAGTTCCTGAAAGACTCGGGGATCCCGGTGAGGATATCGGACGTCGGGCCGATAGGGCGGCACGACCTGATAGAGGCCACCCTCGTGAAGAGGCAGAAGCCAGAGTTCGCCGCGATAGTGGGCTTCAACGTCAAGGCCCCCCAGGAGGTCGAGGCGGACGCCAAGGCCCGCGGCATCCCCCTCTTCACCAGCAACGTCATCTACCACATCGTCGACGACTTCAGGGCATGGTCCAGCAGGACTGTGGAGGAGATGAGGAGGAAGGAGCTGGGCCAGCTCGTCCTGCCCGGCGAGTTCAGGATCCTTCCGGGATGCGTCTTCAGGAAGAACTCCCCGCCCATCTTCGGCGTCGAGGTCCTGGTGGGGACGATAAAGCCCGGCTATACGATAATGAAGGCCAACGGCGAGGCGCTGGGGACCATCATGCAGATCCAGGACTCGGGGAAGACAGTTCAAGCTGCCAAGAAGGGGGAACAGGTGGCGGTCTCCGTCAAGGGGGACTTTACAGTCGGGAGGCAGGTCCAAGAAGGCGAGACCCTGCTGGTCCAGATACCCGACAACGACGCCTACCTCCTGAGGGAGAAGTACAGGGGGGAGCTGAGCGAGGAAGAGCTGGCGGCGATCGAGAGGATCCAGCGGATAAGGTGGAAGGATCTCCCCTGATCCTCGGGGGTGCACTGCGCGGCCGCGGTGACTCCCCGAAGGGGTTTGCTGTTATCTTATCGGTTGATCCGCGGCCCTATGGACTCCAGCCGATCGCTTGGCTGACCGGTGCATGAGGGAGATTCCCAGTGAAAGAGAATGAAAAGGCGAAGGCGGGGGCAGTCCCAGGCCAGGCACCCCCCGTATGCCCCCATCCGAAGGCTTCAAAGAACCCGAAAGGGTTATAAACGTACTTGGACTTCAAAAGTCCATCGTATCAGTAAGTACGGTGATAAGTGTTGGTAGAGTTCAAACTAGTCGTCTCAAACCCCTCGGACGGCACGAGCAAGACCGTCACTGTGCCTGACAACCAGACGCAGTCGCTGATCGGCCTCAAGATAGGGGATACGATCAGCGGCGAGGCATTCGGCTACGCCGGGAAGGAGCTGGTCATAACCGGCGGCAGCGACAAGAGCGGCATACCGCTCATCGCAGGCATACAGGGCGGGGGCAAGAGGAGGGTCCTCCTCTCAAACCCCCCAGGATACCACGCCAAGAAGGAGGGGGAGCGGAAGAGGAAGCTGGTACGCGGAAATATGATAACCGAGGACATTGTACAGATTAACGCGGCGATCAAGGCTCCGGAGGCAGTGAAAAAGAGTGAGTGAGGACCTCAGACAGCCCGAGTGCAACATCGGCCTGACGGGTCATGTAGACCACGGCAAGACCACTCTAGTCGCCGCCCTGAGCGGCGTTTGGGCTGCCCACCACAGCGAAGAGCTGAAGCGGGGGATCACGATCAAGCTCGGGTATGCGGACACGGTCTTCAGGAAGTGCCCAAACAACCCGCCGCCCGAGTGCTATACAGTCTCCAAGGTCTGCCCGATCGACGGCTCAGAGACCCAGTTCCTGAGGAAAGTATCATTCGTTGACGCCCCCGGCCATGAGAGCCTGATGGCCACCATGCTCTCCGGCTCAGCCCTGATGGATGGCGCCATACTGGTCATCTCCGCAGCCGAGGACTGCCCCCAGCCCCAGACGAGGGAGCACCTCGTGGCGCTCGAGATCATCGGCGTCAAGAATATAGTGCTGGTCCAGAACAAGATAGACGCGGTCAGCAGGGAGCAGGTCCGCCAGAACTTTAAGCAGATTCAGGAGTTCGTCAAGGGTACTATCGCCGAGGGCGCCCCGGTGATCCCGGTCTCAGCCCTACACGGATCGAATATGGATTATCTGATACAGACCCTTGAGGAGAGGATCCCGACCCCGGTGAGGGACCCCTCAAAGCCCTCGAGAATGTACGTCGCCAGATCCTTCGACGTGAACAAGCCGGGCACCCTGCCGAATGAGATGCAGGGCGGCATCCTGGGAGGGTCCCTCATACAGGGCGCCTTCAGGGTCGGCGACGAGATAGAGATCCGCCCCGGGATCAAGACTGAGCAGGGGGGCAAGGTCGTTTACGAGCCTCTGAGGACTTTCATCTCGAGCCTCATGTCGGGGAGCAACATAGTCGACGAGGTCAAGCCCGGAGGGCTGATCGGCGTCGGAACCTTCCTGGATCCGTCGCTCACAAAGGCCGACACACTCGTCGGAAGCACTGTGGGCAAGCCCGGGACGCTCCCGCCGACAAGGACCGACCTCCGCCTGAAGGTCACCCTTCTCGAGAGGGTAGTCGGCACCAAGGAGATGCAGAAGATCGAGCACATACGGGTCAGGGAGAACCTCATGCTCGTGGTTGGGTCCGCAGTCACCGTCGGGACCGTGGCAGCGGCCTACAAGGACGACGCGCAGCTGACGCTGAAGCGTCCGGTCTGCGTCGAGACCGGCTCTAGGGTCGCTATCAGCAGGATGCTCTCCGGCCGGTGGCGGCTGATTGGCTATGGCTTCGTCCAGTAAGAGGTCAGTTCTGCTGGACACGAACATCCTCATCTATTCGGCGTCCCGCCCCTTTGACATCGCCTACCTCCTGGGGAGGGCGGGTTATATCGACATCAGAGTGCCAGAAGCGGTCCTCGACGAGCTGAGGCGCCTCTCAGACGAGCCGGGGAGGAGTGGAAAGGGGAAGGGCGGAGGAGGCAAGCTCCGCAGGTTCGCCAGGCTCGCCCTCGAGATCGCCGGAAAATTCCAGCCGGTGCCGACGCCAACGGGGGTTCCCGCTGACGGTGAGCTGCTCCGCCTCGCCAGAGACGAAGGCTATGTGGTTGCCACCTCTGATGCGGCACTGATGCGGCACCTCAGGAGCGCGGGTGCCCCAGTCATCTTCCTCAAGGACGGCCGCCTCGTCGCGGATTTTGACTAGGTGCCTGCCCGGCCGGCCCGGCGGCACACCGTCATCCGCCCACATATTTGCACAGAGGCGGCGTAAAACCGTGGATCCGCACAGCAAGCTTTTATAGACGTTTGTAAGTTTATCAATAAATTATCTTCTGGTGAGCCCGGATGTACAAGCTCCTTCACATGAATGATGTCGTGAGAATCCCGCCCGAGAAGTTCGGTTCCCCCCTCGAGGCCGTCTCGGCGGAGGTCCTCCGCTCCACTTACGAAGGCGTGGTCATGCGCGAGTTCGGCGCTGTCCTCGCCGTCCTCAACGTCTCCGTCTCAAACGTCGGCAAGATCCTGCCGGGCGACGGGGCGATCTACCACAAGACCTCGTTCGACCTGCTCGTCTACACACCCGTCATACAGGAGGTGGTGGAGGGCGAGACTGTGGAGGTAACCGACTTTGGGATCTTCGTCAGGATCGGTCCCATGGACGGGCTGGTTCACGTCTCCCAGGTCATGGACGACTTTATCGTCTATGACGAGAAGCGGGGCGCCCTCATCGGGAAGGAGACCCAGCGGGTCCTGGAGAAGGGCAGCCTCGTCCGGGCGAGGATAATAACCGTGAGCCTGAGCGGCGGCACGTCCCGCAGCAGCAAGATAGGCATGACGATGAGGCAGCCGTTGCTGGGTGCCCTCCCCTGGATAGACGAGGAGATCAGAAAGTCCCGCGGAGAGACCGTAAAGCCTGAGGAGAAAGAGGGCGGGAAGAAGGCCTTAGAGGGCGCTGAGAAGGCAGAGCAGGGGAAGGAGGCAGCCAAATGAGCAAGGGGAAGGAGAGAGGCAAGGAACCTTCCTCGTCGCTAAAGTATGCATGCAGGAAATGCAAGTACATCCTTCCAGAGGACGAGAAGAGGTGCCCTGTCTGCGGAGGGACGGAGCTCTCCGACGAATGGAGCGGCATCGTCATAATCATGGATCCGTCCTCACAGATGGCACAGCTCATCGGTGCAAAGAAGGCCGGGAGATATGCCATAAAGGTGAGGTAGCACGAATTGGGTGCGCTAAGGCTGCCCGAGCGCCTCAGGGGCGAGATGGTCAAGCCCTACGGCACCCTCTTCTCCGGCGATACAGCGTCGAACGTTCAGGCGGCGCTCGCCCTGATCGCGGAGCGCCCGCCGAAGGTCATAATTGTGGGGGACTTTACGCTCCGAGCGTTCATCGATGCGGGGTACCGCCCGGACGTCGGCATTTACGACAGGAAGACAGAGCGCTCCGCGTTCCCGCTCCCCGAGGAGCCGACACTGACCGTCCCAAACCCGCCGGGCGAGATCTCCGACGAGGCCGCCAAAGCCGTCAAAGGGCTCCTAGAGCGCGAGGGCCCGTCGATGCTGCTCGTCGACGGCGAGGAGGACCTGCTCGCCATCCCCGCCATACTTTACGCCCCCGAGGGCTCGCTCGTCATCTACGGCCTGCCTGGTAGGGGGATGATTGCGGTCAAGGCAGACCGCACCCTGAAGGAGAAAATAACGGCACTGCTCAGCCAGTTTGAAAGGGTCGATAAATGACCGATGGTGGGGAGAGGACGGGATGCCCGGTCAAGGAACATCGCTGATTGCGGACACTTTTGCTTTTTATAAGGTTTTTAACACTGTTTATATATTCATTACCGCTAAAATAGCGGTTAATGATCACCATGTCTGCCGCCTCGCGGACTATCACACTCCGCCCTAAATCAGGCGGGAGAGGTATGTCCCCGATCGTCGCCGCCCTTCTACTGATAGTAATTGCAGTGGCAGCAGCTGCAGTCACTTATATGTTTGTCATGGGCTTTCTCGGCAACACAAGCGGGAATACGGGCCCTAGAGGCCAGCTCAGTTATGATAGCTATGCTGTGGCCGGGGTCGCAGATGCTGATCTAGTCGTCTACCTGAGGAATACCGGCGGTAAAGCGGTCGAACTGCAGTCTGTATACGTAGATGGCGCTGCCTACGTGCGTGACAGCACGCCCTCGGACGGTGAGTGGCTCTTCAAGGTAGGCGGCGCTGCTACCCTGGTACTGGATGTCGCTCAGACGGGCACATTATACGTGAACACCAATGGCCTGAACGCCGCCGAGTGGCATACCGTAAGGGTGGTATGCACAGACGGCACATCACTGGAGTTCAGTGTTAGGAAACAAAGCGAGATGGGAGGGCAGCTTTACTGCATCAATTCTTCATGGTGTGAACCCTCCCCGTTAGCCAACATCGGCGCCTACCTAAGAAACAACGGTGCAAAATCACTCACACTTAGCCAAGTATACGTTGATGGCAATGAATACGACCATTCCCCCGGACTCCCCGATGGACCCGACTCCGGCGACTGGACTTTTTCGATTGATGGCACTCCAACTGTTGTATTGAATATCGATGAAGTCGGGCAACTCCAGGTCTGTGACTGGGGCATGGACTCGTCCGAAGCCCACACTGTAAGGGTCGTATGCACAGACGGGACTGCTCTCGAGTTCGTTGTAGCGCCTTATCCGTAGCCGTCTCCTCGGCTAATGATGGAAAAAAGTAGAGGCGAAGAGAAAGAAAAGTAAGGCAGGATAAGGTAAGAAAAAGAAAAAAGAAAAAAGAAAAAGAACGGAAGTACCGTCAGCACTGCCCCTTCAGCCTCATGGCCTCTGCGACGCGCTCGATCGCGCAGATGTACGCGCCCATCCTCATATCGACGCCGTACTTCTTGGACCTGGCGTACGTGTTCTTGAACGCCTTGACCATCAGGCTCTCGAGCTTCTGGTTCACTTCCTCCTCTGTCCAGTAATAGTTCGCCAGGTTCTGGACCCACTCGAAGTAGGAAGTGCTAACACCGCCGGCGTTTGCTAGGATGTCGGGGATCACCATGACTCCCTTCTCGGCTAGGATCGCGTCCGCCTCAGGCGTGGTAGGACCGTTGGCCCCCTCCGAGACTATCTTGGCCTTCACATTCGCCGCGTTCTTCGCGGTTATCTGGTTCTCCAGGGCCGCAGGCACGAGGATGTCGCAGCTGGTCTCCAGGAGTTCCTCGTTAGTGATCGGCTTTGCGCCCGGGTACCCTTTCAGGGTGCCTTTCTTCGCCTTGTAGTCGATCACCGAGTCGACATTGAACCCGTCGGCTGAGTATATCCCTCCCTGCGAGTCGCTCAGCGCGACGACTTTGCACCCGAGCTGGTTCAGAAGCTTGGCAGAGTAGACCCCGACGTTGCCAAACCCTTGCACCGCTAGGGTCGCCTTCTTGAGGCTCAGTCCCAGCTCCCTAGCGCCTTCCCTGGTGGCGAACATGAGCCCCCTCCCGGTCGCCTCGGTCCTCCCTTCGGACCCGCCGATCGCTATCGGCTTGCCAGTCACGACACCCGGGACGTTGTGGCCCTTGAGCTTGCTGAACTCGTCCATGAACCACGCCATCTCCCTGCCGCCCGTGTTGACGTCGGGTGCGGGGATATCCGTCTCGGGTCCGACTATCGGAGAGATCGCCGCGAAGAACCCCCGCGAGAGCCTCTCGACCTCGCCAGCGCTCATCTCCTTGGGGTTGCATATTATGCCGCCCTTGCCCCCGCCGTACGGCACGCCTGCCACAGCGCACTTCCAGGTCATCCACATCGAGAGCGCCATCACTTCGTTCAAGGTCACATTAGGGTGGTACCTCACTCCTCCCTTGAACGGGCCGAGCGCATCGTTGTGCTGCGACCTGAACCCCTTGAACATCCTTATAGCGCCGCTGTCCATCCTCACCGGTATGTTGACGCTGAGGACCCTCTTGGGGTATTTCAGAATTTCATGGACATTCCTGTCCAGGTTCATGATTTTGGCGCACTTGTCCAGCTGCGCCAGGGCCATCTCGTACGGATCCCTATTAGACAACGTTTGTCACTTCCTTTTGTTTACCGTCTTTCTCCACCTTGCTGATGTATTACCTCGTTTTGGGAGGACGATCTATTTAAGTTTGATTGACACTGTCAACTGTCCTCCCCAGACAGGAAAGCTAAAAAAGGAGTTCCACTTTCTTAACCGCGAATGGAAGTGTTAAGATGTCCTCCCAAGAGGTAGACTACCAGATATCTATCATCGAGGATAAGGCAAACCCGCTCATGGAGAGGAGAGAGTACAAGGTCGAGGTCGCCTCGAAGACGACCCCCAAGAGGGATGTACTGAGGAAGACGCTGGCGTCTGCGCTGAAGACCCCGGTGGAGAGGATCTTCGTCAAGAACGTGCTCACTTCCTATGGCACAAACGTCACCGTCTGCAAGGTGCATGTCTACGAGAGCGCCGAGCGCGCAAAGGCCATCGAGCCGAGGCATATACAGCTGAGGAACCTCTCGAGGGAGGAGCGGAAGCAGGCCATGGCCGCGAAGCCTGCAGAGAAATCGTCCGAGGCGCCGGCAGCGGCCCAGTGAGAGGGTAAAAAGCAGGTGAGATAATGAGCAAGCCTTCAAGCCTTTATGACGTCAACTACGACCAGGGTACCGTCAAGCTGAAGAACAAAAAGTGTTCCAGGTGCGGAAGGACGATGGCGAAACACCTGAAGCCCAACGCACGCTGGGCATGCGGCTACTGCGGCTATACCGAGTTCATAAGGACCCAATAAACCGGAGCCGAAGGCAGTAGCTGGTTATGCAGGCGCGCTCTAAGCTCACGGTCTTGGGCATCGAGTGTACCGCACACACGTTCGGCTGCGGGATCGCCTGCTCGGAGGGCTGCCCGGCCTCGGGCTCGAGCCCCGGTCCCGGTCCGCGTGAGATTATAGCCAACGCCAGATCAGAATACATCCCAAAGTCCGGGGGCATCCACCCGAGGGAGGCGAGCCAGCACCATGCAGACGTCGCCCCCTCCGTGATCGGGGAGGCTCTCCGCAGGTCCGGTCTCAGGCTCTCTGATCTGGACGCGGTCGCCCTCTCGGCGGGGCCGGGCCTGGGACCGTGCCTTAGGACCGGCGCGACTGTTGCGAGGATGCTCGCACTGACGGCCGGGAGGCCGCTCGTCATGGTGAACCACTCCGTCGCCCATATAGAGATCGGGAGGCTGTCGTCGGGCGAGCCTGATCCGCTCGTCGCCTACGTCTCCGGGGGCAACACCATCGTCTCTGCGTTCTCCGGCGGCAGGTACCGGGTCTTCGGTGAGACGCTGGACGTCGCCCTCGGCAACTGCCTCGACACCTTTGCGAGGGGTCTGGGCCTCCAGCACCCGGGCGTCCCGAAGCTCGAGGCGCTGGCGGAGAAGGGCAAGTCGTTCATCCCGCTTCCCTATGTCGTGAAGGGCCAGGACGTCTCGTACTCGGGGCTCCTCACCACCGCCCTCAGGATGATCGGGGGGCATGACCCTGCCGATCTGAGCCTCAGCCTGCTGGAGACGGCGTACGGGATGTTCGCCGAGGTGGTCGAGAGGGCACTCGCCCATACCGAGAAAGAGTCGCTTCTCCTGACTGGCGGGGTCTCAAGGAGCAGGCGTCTGCAGAGGATGCTCGAGGCAGTATGTAGGGATCACTCTGCGCGTTTCTTCGTGGTGCCCCCGGAGCTGGCAGGCGACAACGGGGGGATGATCGCCTGGACCGGGGTTCTTGCCCTGCGGGAGGGGCTGGAGACCCCCGTGGCAGCCAGCTACGTCCGGCCCAGGTGGCGTCTTGACGAGGTGGAGGTGCCTTGGCGGAGAGAGTGCTGATAAAGAAGGGCGCGGAGGCAGAGCTCTACAGGGGGAGCTGGATGGGATTCCCGGTGCTCTTCAAGAGACGGGTGAAGAAGCTATACCGCAACCCGGATCTGGACAACATGATAAGGAACAGCCGGACCTCCCTCGAGGCCAAGCTCCTCTCCGGGGCGAGGCGGCTGGGGGTGCCGACCCCGATCGTCTACTTTGTCGACAGAGAGCGCTCCGAGATCGTGATGAGCTACATAGACGGCATCCCCCTCAAGTCCGCGATCCCCGCGATGGACTGCGGATCCCTCGAGGGGGCATTCAGGCAGGCGGGCGAGATGGTCGGGAGGCTCCACTCGGGCGGCATGGTCCACGGCGACCTGACCACCTCCAACATGATCCTCAGGTGCGACAGGCTCTTCCTGATTGACTTCGGCCTGGGCGATTATACGCCGGACCTCGAGGCACGGGGGGTGGATATCCATCTCATGAGGAGGGCGCTGGAGAGTTCACACCACCAAGTCTCGAAGGCCGCCTACTCCAGCTTCGTGGAGGGCTACTCTGCGGTCATGGGGCGGGCGGGGGACGAGGTTCTCGAGAGGGTGGGCGAGATCCGGAAGAGGGGAAGGTACGTCGAGGGTGGGAGATAGCACCGTGGCGGGCATGCGCAGGCGGCGGCTCCTCTTCGTGACGGGGAACAGGCACAAGCTCGAGGAGGCCAACGCCATCCTCGCCCCCTTCAATATATCCCTCGAGATGGCCGACTGCAGGAAGCTCGAGATCCAGTCAGCGTCGATCGCGGCGATCGCCGGTACAGCTGCCAGATCGGCCGCCAAGAGGCTCTGCGCTCCCGCGGTCGTCGAGGACTCTGGGCTCTTCGTCAGGGCGCTCGGCGGCTTCCCCGGGCCCTACTCCTCCTACGCCTACAGGACGCTCGGCTGCGAGGGGATACTCCGGCTCCTCTCCGGCGTGGAGGACAGGAGGGCCGCCTTCAGGTGCGCCGTGGCGTACTGCCTCCCGGGGTCCAGGCCGAGGATCTTCACCGGCACCTCGCTGGGCAGCATATCCCCCTCCATGAGGGGATCGGGCGGCTTTGGCTTCGATCCCATCTTCGTGCCCGACGGCGGGGGCGAACGCACCTTTGCCGAGATGGACGGTCCGGAGAAGTCGCGCCTCTCGCACAGGGGGAACGCCTTCCGGGCCTTCGGTAGGTGGTACTCCTCTGACCCCTGCCTCTGAACCGGCAGGTCCAGCGGGATGGACAGTCCTGGACAAAGCCCCTCTTCCACCCCGGGCCAGGGACTCCGCCGAAGAGGTTAAATAATGGGTTTTTATTTTATGGGTTGCTTAGGTGGGTTAATTGAGGAAGAGTAAGATCAAGGGAAGCTCACACTCGATCAGGCCTATTGAGAGCGGAGCGCCAAAATGGGTCAAGGCTTCCGCCGAAGAAGTCGAGTCGATCGTGGTCGATGCCTCGAAGAAGGGGGTCCCACCTTCACAGATAGGCATCTTGCTGAGGGATCAGTACGGCATCCCCCTCGCCAGGCAGGTGACCGGTAAGAGGATCAGCAAGATCCTCGAGGAGAGGGAGCTTGCGGCACAGATCCCTGAAGACCTCTTCAACCTCATAAAGCACTCGGGCATGATCCGCCGTCATCTGGAGGAGCACCCCCGGGACATGAGCTCCAAGCGCGGGTTGCAGCTCCTCGAGTCGAAGATCAACCGGCTGGCGCGCTACTACGCCTCTGTCGGCAGGATACCGCGTGACTGGAAGTACTCGCCCGGGAAGGCCTCGATCCTGGTGCGATGATGGCGCCACGGGGAAGGCCTCCCCCTGATACCGCCCCCGACGCTTTATCCATGCCCACATACACGCCCACACCCGCCCCCATAAAGCCCGCTCCCATGACGATGACGCCCGCAGATTCCACTGCGCCCCCGCCGGTTCCTAGTGGCGCGTCCGCCAAGGGGTCCCTCTCGGCATTGAAGGACGGGCTGCGGAACATGGCCGAGGGGCTCTCCAGGCTGGATCAGGTGCTGGTCGTCTCCCACCTCGACGCTGACGGCATCTCTGCTGGGAGCATAATGCTCTCCGCCCTCCTCGAGGCGGGGGCAAACCCGCAGGTCAAGATCGTCAAGCAGCTCGACGGGAACGTCATCAAGGAGGCTGCGCAGCTCCCCCATACCTTCGTCGTCTTTACCGACATGGGAAGCGGCCAGAAGCAGCTCCTCAAGGCCCTCGGGAAGCCGTTCGCGATCATTGATCACCACCAGCCCGAGCTGCTGGATCACCCCCTCGAGGCCAACCCCCACCTCTACGGCTTCGACGGCTCGAACGAGCTTTCGGCCGCCGGCATGGCATACCTCGTCGCATCGGAGATGGACAGCCGGAACAGGAGGCTGGCCCCCCTCGCGATCATCGGCGCCCTCGGTGATATGCAGGACAAGGGGGAGAGGAGCTCCCTCGTCGGACTGAACGCGGAGATCGCTGCCCAGGCTGAGAAGGACGGCCTCCTGATTGTCAGGAAAGGCCTGAAGCTCTACGGTTTTGAGTCGAGGCCGCTGGTCAAGTCGATGGAGTACACGATCACGCCCTACCTCCCCGGCCTCAGCGGCGACGAGGGGGCATGCTTCAAGTTCCTGAAGGGCCTGGGCATCGATCCCAGAAAGCCCGACGGCAGCTGGAAGTCCGTATCGGACCTCTCCGCCGTGGAGCTCAGGTCCGTCATAAACGGAACCATAAAGTACCTCATCTCCCACGGCCTGGAGAGCCGTGAGGTCGAGCAGATAGTCGGGACCATCTACGTCCTGGCCGAAGAGGAGAGGGAGACGCCGCTGCGCGACGCCCGCGAGTTCTCTGCGGCACTGAACGCCTGCGGGCGGATGGGCAGGGCGGGCCTGGGGGTCTCCATCTGCATGGGCGACCGCGGTCGGGCCCTCGACGAACTGAGGGAGGTCCTGCAGGGGTACAGGCGTACGATCTCCGGGTACCTTGACTGGCTCTCCAAGAACAAGGAGGCCGTTAGGGTCCTCCCTGAGATACAGGCGGTCTACGGCGGCTCGGTTATTGACGAGAAGATGATCGGGACGGTCGTCTCGATCGCCTACTCCATGCCCCCCCTCTCGATGGATCGGGCGGTGGTCGGTTTTGCGAACTGCTCCGAAGAGCCCGGGGTTGTGAAGGTCTCGGCAAGGGGCACCGCGGGCCTCGTCTCGAGAGGCCTGAACTTGGGGCTGGTGATGAAGGAGGCGTCGGAGAGGGTCGGAGGCGTAGGCGGCGGACACGATATAGCTGCAGGTGCACAGATCCCGCGTGGCAGGGAGGATGAGTTCTTATCAGCCGCGAACGAGATCATAAGATGCATGGTCGGTGCCAGGACTTGAGGCGCAGGGTCGGTGCTGGATCCAGATCTCGAACCGGATCCCGATCTGAACCTGGATCTGAATCTCGATCTGAATACGGATCCGGATACGGATCCGTATCCGTCCGAGTCTGCACGAGGGGGCGGGAGCTGGATGGGTGAGCCGGCAGCGGACGCCGCGTCCGGGCAGAGGCCCGGCGACAAGGTCAAGATCAGGACCGAGTTCTCCATGGCACTGGACTACGCCGACGACTCGATGGCCGAGAGGGTGATGCGAGCCGTCCAGCCCGACAACGAGGAGGTTCCCGAAGACACCTCGATAGAGATGGACGTCTGCGGGGGCTCCTTGACGATCAGGGTCTCCTCGGCGGGCGACCTCCACTCCTTCCTGAGGACCGTGGACGACCTGCTCTCCTGTATCCAGGTGGCCGAGCGGGCCGCAAAGCTAGATCGGGTCGGCTCTGCTGATTCACAGCCGCAACCTTCTGCCACGTCATCATGCGCCCGCCGGCCCTCCGCACGCTGATCCCGGTGATCAACTCCGGCACCACCCCGCCGCCCTGATGGCCGCAGGCATCGCGGCCGGCCACGCTTGGGATGACCGTAAAAGTCCAGCGGTTCAGGGCTGTCCAGTGCGTAAGTTTATATCGATGTTCCCTATTCCTTTTCTGGTACTGCGGTGGGATAATGTCAGAGCAGAAGGCACCAGTAAAGCTGAAAGACAAATGGCGCCAGAAGAAGTGGTACGTGGTCGTCGCGCCGAGCGCGTTCGGCAACGTAGAGATCGGGAAGACCCTTTCTGATGACCCGCAGAAGCTGGTGGGGCGCGTCCTGGAGACGACGCTCTACAACATCACAGAAGATTTCTCGCAGCTTCACATCAAGCTCCTCTTCAAGATCACCCGCGTCGAGGGAGACAGGGCCTATACCATATTCAGCGGCCACGACCTCGCTAGGGATTACCTGAGGAGTCTCGTCAGGAGGGGCAGCTCGAGGATCGACGGCATCTTCCCCATGACGACGAAGGACGGTTATAAGGTAAGGATCGGGATACTCGCCCTCTCGACCGTCAGGACGAAGAGCTCGCAGAAGCACTCGATCAGGCACATAATGGAGGACGCCGTGAGCAAGAAGGGGGGGCAGCTGCTCTACGACGAGCTTGCCCAACAGCTGGTCCTCGGCAAGATCGCCTCCGAGATCTACAACGCCGCAAAGTCCGTCTACCCGTTGAGGAAGATCGAGGTGCGGAAGAGCGAGCTGGTCGAAGTCGGCGGGCCGCACGTCACGCCCGCGGCACCCGCGGCACCCGCTCCTGCCGCCCCGGCAGAGCCGAGCACGCCGGCCCAGTAAAGCATTAGCATTTTATCCCTCCTTTCCCCATCTTATACCGGTGAAGCGTATCAATGCCATTGGACGGACTCGTGAGCAGCTCCGGCTTCAGGGGGCTGGCCCTCAAGGAGATAACCCCTGAACTCTGCCTCAGGCTGGGGCTCGCTCTCTCCGGTCTCCTCGGCGGGACCTGCGTCGTCGGCCGCGACGTGCGGCTCTCCTCCCCCCTCTTGGCGCAGTCGCTGATCGACGGCCTCAACTCTGGGGGGTCTGACACGGTCTTCCTAGGGTTGGCCCCAACGCCCGCGGTCTCCTTCTACTCGAGGCGCCACAGCGGGGGGGCGATGGTCACCGCCAGCCACAACCCTCCTCCCTACAACGGGATCAAGCTCTTCGACGGGAGGGGAGCATCCGTGACCCAGGGCTTTTACGAGGGCCTCCTCTCGGCGGCCGCCAGGGAGCCCCGCTACTCCAGCTGGGACGCCCTCGGCTCCTCCAAGGCCGGCGGGGGGCTCCATGACTATGTGGATCATGTGGCTTCCGCCTTCGCCGGGAAGAGGTGGCGGGTCGGTCTGGATCCCGGGAACGGCGCGACCGCGGTCACCGCCCCCGCCGTCTTCAGCGCCATCGACTGTGACGCCTCGGCCGTAAACCTCGCCCCCGACGGGACGTTCCCGGGAAGGGGCTCAGAGCCCGGCGAGGGGGCGCTCTCGTCCCTCTCGGAGCTGGTCAGGGAGCGCGGGCTCGATGCCGGCTTCGCTTATGACGGCGACGGAGACCGGCTCGCCATAGTCGACGAGCGCGGGGAGCCAGTCCCCCAGGACGTCGCACTGGCGTTCGCAGCCTCCCAGATCGTCAGGGAGAAGGGCGGATCGGTTGTCGTAAACGTCGATACCTCCGCCATGGTCGATATAATGGTCGAGGAGGCCGGTGGGAAGGTCTACCGCTCCAGGGTCGGGGACCCCTACGTCGTCGAGGAGATGATCAGGAGGGGGAGCGTCTTCGGGGGCGAATCGTGCGGGGCGTGGATCTACCCTGACCAGGGGCTCTGCCCCGACGGGGTCCTGTCGTCGATCCTCTTCCTCAGCCTGCTCAGCGGCGCGGGGGTGATGCCGTCCCAGCTGAGGGGGATGGCGCCCCGGCTCTCCATCTCCAGGCTGAAGGTCGGCTGCCCCAACGGGCTGAAGGCTAGGGTGATGGCCTCCCTGGGGGAGAGGATCGGGTATTTGTACCCCGAGTCGGAGATACTTCTGACCGACGGCATCAGGGCAGGACTGCCCGACAAGTCGTGGGTCCTCGTGAGGCCGTCCGGCACTGAGCCGCTGATAAGGATAACCGCCGAGGCGCTGGACCGCCACGCCTCGCAGGATCTCGCGGGGAGGGCCGAAGCCGCGGTCAGGGAGATCGTGGACACGTTCAAGCCGGGTGACAAGGCAAGATGAGGGCTGTAATCCTCGCGGCCGGGAAGGGCATACGGCTAGAGCCGCTGACCCAGGGGAGGCCCAAACACCTCCTCCCTGTAGCCGGTGACCCGCTTATAGCCCACACCCTCAGGGCGGTCAAGTCTGCAGGCGTGAGCGACGCGCTCCTCATAGTCCACTACATGAAGGAGGCGATCACCTCTTACGTGGGGGACGGCTCGCTCTTCAGCCTACGCGTGGACTATGCCGACCAGGGCGAGATCCTCGGGACCGGCCACGCCCTCAAGGCGGCGGAACCCTTCATCCGGGACGAGCCCTTCCTGCTTGTCTACGGCGACCTGGCCTTCCACCCTGAGATACTGAGGGAGATGGTCCAGCCCCTGGATCGGGGCAGCGGCGGAGGCGCCAGCCCCTACGCGATAGCTGGGGTCGACGTAGAGAGCATAAAGGAGTACGGCTCACTTAAGATCGAGGACGGGCTCCTCAGTGAGATCGTCGAGAAGCCTCAGTCCGGCGTCGGGGGAACGATCAACGGCGGGATCTACCTCCTGCCCCCTGAGATCTTCCGCTACATCGACTCCACCCCCCGTTCTAGCAGGGGCGAGTACGAGCTGACCTCCGCGATCAACAGGTACATCGGGGACGGGGGCAGGATCAGGGTCGTCCGCACGGGGAAGGGGAGGTGGGTCGATGTCGGGAGGCCCTGGGACCTATTGGAGGCTAACAGGATGCTGATGGACCTGCGGGACTGCGCCGTGGAGGGCGACGTCCGGGACGGCGCGCACCTCGTCGGCAGGGTCTGCGTGGAGAGGGGCGCGGAGATCCTCCCCGGGTCGTACGTCGAAGGCCCCGCCTGGATCTCGTCGGGCTGCAGGGTCGGCCCCAACGCCTACATCAGGCCCTACACCTACCTCTGCAGGGGCGCGAGGGTGGGGAACGCCTGCGAGGTCAAGGGGAGCATCATAATGGAGGGATCGCACGTGGGGCACCTCTCCTACGTCGGCGACAGTATCGTCGGCGCTAACTGCAACCTCGGGGCCGGGACAATCACCGCGAACCTCAGGTTCGACGAGATGCCTGTGAAGGTCAGCGTGAAGGGCGAGCGGGTGAGCAGCGGCAGGAAGAAGCTGGGCGCCTTCCTCGGGGACGGCGTCAAGACGGGGATCAATGTAAGCCTCTTTCCCGGCGTGAAGGTCGGGTCCGGGAGCTGGATAGCCCCGCACGTCGCTCTGGACGGGGACGTCCCGCCGCAGACCTTCGTTACGTGCGAGGGCACCCTCGTCAGGAGGGAGAGGAAGTAGCTGATGCGGCGCCCTGCAGCGGTGAGGGAGCGCAATGTCGTCATCAAGGACCGGCGGAAGGCGGGCCTCAAATTCGCCCTCGCCTACCCCAGCCCCTACGACGTCGGGATGAGCAACCTCGCGGTGAGGCTCCTCTACGAGCTGATAAACAGCCGCAACGACCTCTGCGAACGGTTCTTCTTCACCGGCTACGGTGACCTGCCGCGGAGCCTCGAGTCCAGGATGCCGCTCACCGAGTATGACGTCGTTGGTTTCTCAGTCCAGCACGAGATGGACTATGTCCGGATGCTCGACATGCTCTCCTCCTCCGGGATACCCCTCAGGAGGGAGGACCGCAGGGGGCCGGTCATACTCGCAGGCGGTCCGGCGGTCACCTCCAACCCTCTCCCGCTGGCCGCGTTCGTGGACTATTTCGTCATGGGCGAGGTAGAGCAGATCCTGGACCGGATGCTCGACGCCCTCGCCGCGAAGGAGCCGATCTCCTCGATCCCGGGGATATACTCATACGGATCGCCGGCTGAACGCATCTACGTCAGGGACCTGGACCGGGCTTACCATGCCGTCAACCAGGTCCACGCGGTCTCAGGGGGAGGCTTCACCTCGACCTTTCTCCTCGAGATCAGCCGTGGCTGCCACCGCGGCTGCAGGTTCTGCATGGAGTGCTTCATCTACCGCCCGATGCGCGAGAGATCGCTCGGGGCGATCAGATCTATCGTCGGCCAGATCCCGCCGGGGTTGAAGAGGGTCACCTGCATAAGCTCCGCCTTCTTCGACCACTCGCAGCTCCCAGGCGTCCTCTCCGAACTGAAGGCGCGGGGGCTCGGGTTCTCCTTCCCCTCGATAAGGATCTCCCAGATCCCCGAGGACGTCCTCGACCTACTGGTCTCCGGGGGGCAGAGGACCATCACGCTGGCGCCTGAGACCCCGTCGGAAAGGTTGAGGCGCGTCATTAACAAGCGGTTCACGGACGACCAGCTCATCGCGCTCCTCTCGGCAGCGAGGCGGTCGGGCATCAGATCGGTGAAGCTCTACTTTATGATCGGCATCCCCGGGGAGACCGCGTCGGACCTCTCCGGCCTCCGGCAGATGCTCTCCGGCGTCCTCTCTGCAGGCTTCAGCCCCGAGTCCGTCCACATCAGCATAAACCCCATGATACCGAAGAGCAACACCCCCTTCCAGTGGGCCCCCCTCGTACCGGAGGAGGAGTACAAGGAACGGTTGGCCGTCTTCAGGAGGGCCTGCTCGGACCTCCGCATACGAAGGATCGAGTCGATGGACTACCGGTGGGGCGCCGTGCAGGCCTACCTCTCGACCGCGGGGTCCGATGCCTGGGACATACTGGAGGCCATCACCCTCGATCTCAGGACCGGCGGGCAGGGCGACCTCGGCGCGTGGAGGAGGGTTCTCAAGGCGTCCGGGAAGGACTTCCGGACCATCTACCGGCCGTGGCCTGAAGGGGCCCCCCTCCCTTGGGAAATGATAAAAGGGGCCATGCCGGAGTCCATACTGCTGGACGAGTACAGGAGGGCGGTCCGCGGGAATGACACGGATGTCTAAGAAGAATTTCAAGAAGAACTTTCCGAACCTCTACAGGGAGATCGAGTCGCCGGGGGGCGGGATGAAGGTCAAGGTCGACAAGGGAAAGGGGTACGACCCGTCGGTCATGGACTTCCTGGGCCGGTGCAGCACCGACGATCAGGCGGTCGAGATTATCGACTACCTCGAGAAGAGAGGCGAGATCACCGCCCTATACGCAGACTCGCTTAGGAAGCAGGTGAGGGAGAAAGGCGTCAGGTCCTTGGTCGGCAAGAGGGAGCCCGGCTACTACTTTAAGGAATTCGGATGACAGCCCCTCCCCATCCCCTCTTCCTCTCTCACCCTTACCCTCGCCCTCACTTCGCGGAGACTATCTTTATAACATCCCTCTCCTTGAGGACATAGTCCTCCCCTACCTTCTGCCCCGTCCTGGCGTCCACCGCGTAGAGGAAGCCTTGGCCCAGATCCGTGTGGATCCTGCACGCGAGCCCCCTTGCCGTCGTCCCCCTCTGGACGAGGAAGACATCCGGCAGGACGTTGCCCTTGTGGTCGGTGAACTTTCCCGCATCCTCGACGGGGAATACCGGGATCATCTCCAGCCCCCTGTATATCGCCTCGATCGCCTCCTGCACTCCGGTGCTCCCCCACCTGCTAAGTATGGCCTCTATCTTTCTCAGCCCCTCCCTCTGCTTCTCGCTGAGTTCGCCGGGCCTGAGGACCGTGAACTCCCCGTCCCCCGGCGAGTAGCTGATCAACCCCTTCTTAGCGGCGGTCCTCAGGGCCAGCTCGGCCTCGGCCGCGCAGGGGATGACAGGGTACTCCTTGAACTCCGACCTGAGCCGGTCGATGTTGGACTCCGCGGTGGGGAGGTCTATCTTGTTTGCCGCTATGACCATCGGCTTGGAAACCTTCCTCAGCTCCCGGACGAGGAGCCTCAGCTCGTCGTCGGACCACTGGTCGACCCTCCTCTCGAACTCGCCGTGCGCCTTCAGCACCGCCAGGAGCTGCCTCCTCGTAATCATCAGACCCGTGAGCCTCTCCGCGAGCAGGTCGACCGGATCCTCCTTGAGCTGGACGACGCCTTTCACCACCCTGTCCCACTCCCTCTTCAGGATCTGGAACATCCACATCGTGATCTCGTACTCGAGGAACCTCACATCGTCTAACGGATCCCGTTCCCCCGGTCTGCAGAGGAGCCCGCTCGCGTCCGTGCAGCCCGCGGCGTCCACCACCTGGATAAAGCCGTCGACCTGGCGAAGGTCGTCGAGAAACTTGTTCCCCAGGCCCCTGCCTTCGTGGGCCCCCGGCACTAGGCCTGCGACGTCGACCAGCTCTACCGGGACCCACCTGATCCCGTTGACGCAGGTAGAGTTCTGCGGGTTGTCCGTCACCCCCAAGTCCCTGCAGACGCATCTGAAGCGGATATGCGCTACCCCCCTGTTGGGCTCTATAGTGACGAACGGGTATGGCCCCACCTTGGCGGGCGCCATGGTGGCGGCTGAGAAGAATGTCGACTTGCCGACGTTGGCCTTGCCTATTATCCCCGCGGTCATCGCCATGGAAGATCGCCTGACCCAGTCCTTATCAAAGAAAATGCCACTATCAGTTATTAGACTTTTTACTGCGGGCTGGTGCCGCCTCAGGATGGGAACAGGAGGGGCGAGATGAAAAACATGAAAAAGAAATAAAATGGAATGAAATAGAATGAAAGGGAACGGCAGTCATAGTCCGGCCCCGCTGGTGGAGCGTCTGGTGGAGCGTCTGGTGGAGCGTTCCCCCTGGACCTGGGCCAGACTACCTGCTCCCGCCCTTGGCGAAGCCCTGCCTCGGCTTGATCACCTGCGAGAATAGCGGAAGGACCACCATTATTGAGCCGATGACAATGATCGCCGTCAGGGCCAGGAAATCCGATCCCACAATCCCCATCGCCATCCCCTCGTAGGCGACCACAAAGGATATCTCTGCCCTCACCACGAGGGCGACTGCCGATGCCCATATGGTGTTGGGACGGAGGCCTGCCAAGTGCCCTCCGGCCAGCCCGCCTATGAGCCTGGCCGAGATGGCCACCCCAAGGACGACCAGCCCTGCCGGAAGGACGGCGAGCATCTCCACTGGGCTGATTACTAGGCCTATGCTCGTGAAGAAGATGACCGCAAAGATCTCCCGCATCAGGGAGATCTTCTCCGCGAGCCTCTTCCCCCCCATCTCGTAGGGGATGATCGCGCCCATTATGAACGCCCCTGTAACCGCGGCCAGCCCGAACTGGGTGGCAGCGAAAGCAAGCATCAGACCCAAGCCAAAGAGGGTGATGAAGAGGATCTCATCGGACATGAACCGCTTGAACCTCTTGATTACCACGGGCAGGACCTTGCTGCCGATGTAGATGGAGACGAGGATGAAGAGCGTGGCGACTAGGCCTGTTCTGAGGATACTCGTTGCTGAAAACGTGCCCCCGCTGATCACGCCCAGCGCTACCGTCAGTATGAGAACTCCCTCGATATCGTCTATCACCGTCGCCGTGAGTAAAGCAGAGCCAAGTCTGGTCTCGACCAGCCCTTCGTAGCTGAGCATCGCCGCCACGACGCTCGTCCCGCTGGGCGCCAGGACCGCGCCCAGCAGGAAAGAAGCCTGCTGCGAGAAGCCCAGCATCAGCCCGATCCCGTACCCGAGCAGCACCGAGAGGATCACGCCGAGTGTGGTGAGGAGGAATGCCGTCTTGCCTACCCTCCAGAAGGACGCGGCATCGAACTCCAGCCCCGTCGTGAAGAGTATCAGGATTGAACCCAGTGCCGCGAGGAGGTTGACGGCGGTCAGGTCGGTGACAAGCCCGAGGCCGCCCGGGCCGCCTATGAAGAGGCCGACCAGGATGGCACCGATTACGCCCGGGAGCCTGATCCCCTTGAGCAGCCCGGACACTACCGTGGCCGCGACGATCAGCAGACCTATCTGATAAATAATAGAGATGTCCGGGCTCGCCGACATGCTACTAGCATAACGTACCATCCTATATTTCATTTTCCCAGCCGTGCGCTCGGGCGGCGGCCGGCCAAGGGAAGCGCCCCTTCTGGCGCCCCGGCAGTGCCTCCCGGCGTGGCGAGCGGCGGTTCCCAAGACCGAAAGGATTTAATCCTCCCCGGGCTTCTGCATTCTTACTGCAGGTGGTCCGTGTGCGCGTACTTATCGCCGACGAGGTCAGCCCGGAATGCCCCTCGATGCTCAGGGCTGCCGGGTTTGAGGTCCAGGAGGACTTTGGGATATCCCCCGAGTCTCTGGGGGATGCTATCAAGGACTATGAGGTGCTCGTGGTCCGGAGCAGGACGAAGGTCACCCGCGAGATCATCGAGAGGGGGAAGGCGCTGAGGCTGATCGGTCGGGTCGGCGTGGGTCTGGACACGATCGACGTGAAGGCTGCCGAGGAGAGGGGCATAAAGGTCGTCAACACGCCCCAGATGTCCACGACGGCCGTGGCTGAACTGGTCATGGCGCTGATGCTCAACCTTGCCCGGGGAGTCCACCTGGCCAACGAGTCCGTGAAGAGGGGGCTCTGGGAGAAGAAGAGGTTCCACGGCTTTGAGCTGAAGGGCAAGACCCTAGGCGTGGTCGGCCTGGGAAGGATTGGCAAGGCAGTTGCCGAGCGTGCGAAGGCCTTCGAGATGAAGATCATGATATATGACGTCATAGTCGATGAGGAGGCGGTGAAGAGGATCGGCGCCGTCCGGGTCGAGAGGGTTGAGGACCTCCTGAGGCAGTCCGATATCGTGACCATCCACGTCCCCCTCCTGCCCGAGACCCGGCACATGTTCGGTGAGCACCTGCTCTCGGAGATGAAGGAGGGGAGCTACCTGATCAACGCCTCCAGGGGGGAGGTCGTCGATACCAATGCCCTCCTGGCCGCACTGAAGTCCGGCAGGCTCGCCGGGGCGGCGCTCGACGTCTTTGAGCACGAGCCGCCGACCGATCCCTCTGAGCTGGAGCTGGTAAAGCTGCCGAATACCATCGTGACTCCCCACATCGGGGCTCAGACCGCCGAGGCCCAGGATGCGGGTGCCGTCCTTATGGCCGAAAATATTATAAAGATGCTTAAGACGCATTAGTCTGCGGTTGGTGCAAGGATGTCTGCTTACAAATACTTGGCCGAGGCATGGAAGAGGCCTGACGAGGGCGTGGTCCGGATGATGAGGAACGTCAGGCTCGTCCAGTGGCGCAGGGGCCCCTCAATAGTGAGATCTGAGAGGCCCACCCGGCTCAACAAAGCCCGCGCCCTTGGCTACAAGGCCAAGCAAGGTGTTATTGTCGCAAGGGTCAGGATCTTCAGGGGTCCCATGAACATCTCGAGGCCGAACTCGGGAAGGCGGCCGAAGCGCATGGGGATTTACGGTCTGACCTCGAGGAAGAGCAACAGGTGGATCGCCGAGGAGAGGGTGGCACGCAAGTTTCCCAACATGAACGTCCTCGGCAGCTACTGGGTGGCCTCAGACGGTAAGTACGCCTGGTTCGAGGTAATTCTGGTCGATCCGGCTCACCCCGGCGTCCAGTCGGACAGGGACCTCTCGTGGATCACCAGCCCCCCGCAGAGGAGCAGGGTCTTCAGGGGCCTGACGCCGGCTGGCAGGAGGGGCAGGGGCCTCTACAACAAGGGCAAGGGGGCCGAGAAGCTCCGGCCCAGCAGGGGCTGAATCTGGCGCGGGTCACCGCTGCGGCCGGGAGGCAACCAGCCCTTTGATCACTGGTCTCTCCCTGAGCACGATCGCCCACTCCACGGAGGATCAGTCCAAGGTAAGGGCCGCACTCCTCAACCTGGTGCCAGCCGAGCTCCGGGTGCTACACGTGAGCTCTGCGGAGGCGGAGGGCCACCACGGCAACCCTATAGTCCTCCTCTCCCTCGAAATCCGGGACAGGGACGCCGCCAAGGACGCCGTAGATTATCTCCTCCGGCTCCTCCCCGTCAGCGACAGGCTCCGGATAAGGGACAACATCGACAGGCTCTACGACGGGCGGTCGGCGGTCTTTCTGAGGATCGACAAACAGACCGCCTTCCTCAACGAGCCCCGGCTGTCAGACTCCGACGACGTGGTCAAGGTGAAGGTCAGCCTGAGCATAAAAAAGGAGGATATCGCGGCGGTTCTCTGCGACCTGGGACTCGGTCTTTGTCTTTGAGACGGCCGGGCCGCCGCTCTGACCGTTGCTGCCGGCTGCCGGGGAGGGAAGCTGCCACCGCAACCGTTAATCCCCCGCTGCTATTATTATCTGGTCGCTGATCTGGTATGGCAGGTGTATTGCATGAAATGTAGGCCCCTGCGGTACCGGTATGTCGTCTTTGAGTGCGAGCTGCCGGTAGACGACTACTCGGTCGTCTCTGTCATAAACCGGGAGCTGGAGAGCCGGTCTGCCGGCGGGAGCGGGACCCGGCGCGGGGACGGGGGTGGGGCGGGAGCTGCAAGCCCGGAGGCCGTACCGGCGGCTGGAACTGGAGCGGGTGCGGGTGCGGGTGCGGGTGCAGGTGCGGGTGCAGGTGCAGGCGCGGGAGCGGAGGGTCCGGCCGTGGGGCGGGCACCGCACTGCCGGGACCGGGTAAAGATCAGGGTCGTATTCAGGGCTGGCCCCCTCATCCTCGTAAGGATGGACCAGCTGACACTGAAGCGGCTGCTGAATATGGACGGGGGGATACGCCTGAGGTGCGGGCCGGGCGGGCTGCGATCCCTTGTGGCGGTGGGGAGCGTGAAGAAGGGAAAGGAAAAAATAAAAGCATGTCTCGCATCTATCGAGATGGGAATGAAGAGGCCGTCCCAGTCAATTCAGAATAGCAAAGATGTTGAACACTTGACGGACTGAGGGCGAAAGCCCCGCAGGGATCATCCCTGCGCCCACCCTTCTCACTATGTGCAGCGTCCTCCCGGTATCCTCCAGCCGCACCCAAGGCACTGGACATGCTGTACCATAATATAATATAATATAACTAATTGATCCTTCAACTACCAGCATACGACGGGGAAGGAATGAATATGCTCTACAGGAAGCTGAGGGCGAGGGGGTGCGAGAAGGAACTCTCGATACTCGGCTTTGGCTGCATGCGGCTCCCCGCGAGCGCCGGCTGCAGCGTCGACGAGCCTGCGGCAGTGGCCCTCATCCGGGAGGCGGTGGATCTGGGCGTTAACTACTTCGACACCGCCTACAACTACCATGGCGGCCAGAGCGAGCCCGTGCTGGGGCGGGCGCTAAAGGGCGTCCGTGAACGGGTCAGCGTGGCCACGAAGCTGCCGGGCTGGCGGATCAAGTCGAGGGAGGAGATGGACGCGATCCTCTGCGAGCAGCTCAGGCGCCTCCAGACCGGTTATGTCGACTTTTACCTGCTCCATGCCCTGAACGGGGCGATGTGGGAGAGGCTCCTCTCCCTGGGGGTGCGCGGGTTCCTTGACTCGGCGATCCGCGACGGCAGGATCAGGTATGCCGGCTTCTCATTCCATGGCGACCCCGCCTCCTTCAAGACCATCGTCGACTCTTATGACTGGGCCCTCTGTCAGATCCAGTACAACTATATGGACGAGTCGTACCAGGCGGGGACCGCGGGCCTCCGCTACGCCTCCTCGAAGGGGCTAGGGGTGGTGGTCATGGAGCCCCTGCGGGGAGGGCTCCTCTCCAAGGAGATGCCGGGCCTCGGGAGGATCTGGTCGCGGCTGGGTGGGGGGATGACCCCTTCCCAGTGGGGGCTCCGCTGGGTCTGGGACCACCCGGAGGTCACCCTCGCCCTCAGCGGCATGAACACAGTGCAGCAGCTTCGGGAGAACGCCGCTGCGGCGGACGAGGGGTTCCCCTCCTCCTTCTCCGGGGTGGAGCTGGAACTATTCAGGAGGATCAGGTCCTTCTACCTGGAGCGGGTGGTGGTGGGCTGCACCGGCTGCAGGTACTGCATGCCCTGCCCGAACGGCGTGGACATACCCGAGTGCTTCAACCTCTACAACAACGCGTTCGTCTACGACGATCTGGAGAACTCTAGGCGCGTCTACAGGGAGTATCTCGCGGAACAGGGGGGAGCCGGCAGGTGCAAGGGGTGCAGGAGGTGTGAGGACCTCTGCCCCCAGCATATACACATACCTGCAAAGCTGAAAGAGGTTGCGGAGACGATCGGGCGATGACTCGCCCCCACCCGGGACGTCTTGGGCGATAACTCGGGCGTCGCACCGAGTCATCGGGCACCCCCCAACACTACGTTTAAATCCACTGTCTGGGCGTAACATCTCGTGGGATCCTTGGCCGAAGCCGGGTGGCTGCCCCACTCCTCTAATGCCGCTGATGCGGCGATGGAGAAGAAGTGGGCGAGCATGCCTGATGAGAAGACGCTGAACGAAACCGCCGAAGCGATCCGATCCAGAGGCATCCCCGTCGTGATCGTTGGTAGCGGCGGCGAGGCTCTCGCGAAAATAAAACAGATGATACCTGCCGGGGCGGAAGTCATGAACGGATCCTCGGTTACTCTCAAGCAGATCGGGTTCCTGGACTATCTCAAGTCAGGAAGCCACGGATGGAGAAACCTCCATGCCGATGTGGTGGCGGCCAAGGGGAAGGAGGAGCTGCTACGCCGCAGGAGGATGTCGATCCTGGCCGACTTCTTCCTTGGCAGCGTGAACGCGATAGCCAAGACCGGCGAACTCGTCGCCTGCGACAGGACCGGCTCCCGGATCGGGGCATATCCGTTCGCCGCGAAGAAGCTGCTGCTCGTATCGGGCGCTCAGAAGATCGTGCCGACGCTGGATGAGGCTTTGAGGCGGGTCAGGGAGTATGTCTACCCGCTCGAAGACCAGAGGGCAAGGGCTGCCTATGGGGAACCAAGCGCCATCGGCAAGTGCGTAATTATAGCACAGGAGGTCTATCGGGAGAGGACAACCCTGATCCTCATCAGGGAGAGGCTAGGGTTTTAGCCCGGTTCTTTGCGGGCATAGAGGCACAACGAAGGGCCCCTCCCTCGGCAATACAATAAGTAAGGAGAGGGCAGGCAAGCAACAAATCAATTATATTACATATGCATAATAGATGTCTCCGCAAGGGGGTACGACCATGCCGAAGGCTGTAGAGATAACCTCCATCACCAAGGATTTCGGGTCAGTCAGGGCCCTCGACGGTTTGGATCTGAGCATAGAGGAAGGTCAGATATACGGCCTGCTCGGTCCCAACGGCTCCGGAAAGAGCACCCTCATGAAGATCATGATCGGTTTGGTAAGGCCCACGTCCGGCAGCGTCCGCGTATGCGGGGAGGACCCGCAGGCGAACCCCGTCGCGGTACGCCGGATCGTTGGCTATGTCCCCGAGACGCCCCGCCTCTACGACTTTCTGACCGCCAGGGAGTACCTCGACTTCGTGGCCGACCTCTACAGCGTCCCCTTCGAAGAGAAGAAGGCGCGGATCGCCCAGTTCCTCGAGGCGTTCGAACTGAAGGGCCGGGAGGACGAGATGATCAGCGGCTACTCTCAGGGGATGCGCCAGAAGGTGGCGATAATCGGTGCACTTATACACAAACCCAAGATCCTGATAATGGACGAGCCGCTCAACGGCCTCGACCCGCGCTCTGCAAAGATCGCCAAGGACCTACTCCAGGAGCTCACTGGCGAGGGCGTCACGACCATATTCAGCACCCACGTGCTGGAGATAGCCCAGGCGATCTGCAGGAGGGCCGCCATACTCTACAAAGGCGCCCTCCTCTCGGAGGGCAACATCGATGACCTGAAGAGGCTGGCGGGGATGCCCGGCTCGAGTCTGGAGGACGTCTTCCTCAGGCTCACTGGGACCGACGACGTCAGGGCGGTAGTGGAGGAGCTTGCCAAGTGAGGCTGAAGAATGTCAGGATACTCGGCAGCATACTCCTCCTCTCCCAGCTAAGGGTCCGAGGCAGGGCGAAGCAGTCGTGGGGCGGTCCGCGGGGGCTGCTGGCGATCCATGCGGCCGTCTTCGCCGGCGCCTTCGCCCTCGTCTCCTACGTCCTGGGGATAATTCCCGCCGGGGAGATGGCGCCCCTCCAGCAGGTATCCCTGCAGGTGCTTGCACTGATCCCGGTGGTTCTGCTCTCGTTCATGATCCTGTACAGCATACTCTTCGTGATAGGCGAGGCCACACAGTACTCCTCGAGCGAGCTGATCAACTACATGCCCGTCACGGCGGCGGAGTACGTGCTGGCGTCGTCCCTCTCGACCGTCTTCATATCAATGTACATCCTCACCGGCATCCTTGGGATCTCGCTGGCGCTGGCAATGAGGTTTGATCTCGTATGGATGTGGGCAGCGTCGTCCGCCCTGAGCGCCTTCTTCGCAGTCGTCGGCAGCTTCGTCGGCGAGATAATACGGGCCCTGATGAACAGAGTCTCCTCCAGCTTCTCGAAGCGCGGGGGCCGCTCGGCTATCGTTACCCGCGCGGTTCTGATCATCGTCGTGCTGGCCGTCTTTCAGATCTTCTTCAACCCGAACATCATGTTCAGGGTGCTCCAGGCGTTCGCGCCCCAGATATACGTGCTCTGGTTCCTGCCGCTGGTCTGGCCATCGGTGGCCATCCTGAACCTCTCTGCCGGCAACTTTGCCGGCGCAGCGCTCTTCACGGTCATGACCATCGCCTTCGGCCTAGTCCTGATGGCGTGCGGAGTCTTCCTGCGCTCCAAGTACTGGATGCCCCTCCCTGTCTCCATAAAGATCGGCAGCGCGGGGGCGGGGTCATACCGCAGGGCCGGGCTCCTCTCCAGGCTGGGGTTCACGCAGGCCGAGTCTGCCATAATCTCCAAGGATGCCCGCTCGCTCTTCAGGCGCAAGGAGATGGTCCGCTACCTGGCCCTCCCTATAATTATAATGATCCCCATGCTCCTGACATCGGGATCGGTAGACGAGCCGGGCGCGCTGCTCCCGACGGCCCTAATGATCAGCCTCCTCGGCTCGAGCATGTTCGGCCTCTTCCTCTCGATCATCTCAATCGCACAGGAGGGGAGGGCGATATGGAACCTGTACGCCTCACCTCTGAACGCCGGTACCCTCTTCAAAGCCAAAATCGCGGCGCCGCTTCTCATCTCCTCCGTCCCTGCCTTGGCCCTCCCGGCGGCGGTCTCCCTCCTCTTCAGGCTCACGCCGTTCATAGCCGCCGTGATCTTCTCGTCCTCGATCCTTATGACCGCGATCTCGGTTCTTATCGGCAGTTACATAGGGCCGAAGTACATCGACCTCGAAGAGAAGCCCAGGAACAACTTTATCAAGGGAACCGGGATGCTCGTCGCGTTCCTGATGGAGGGCGCGGTAGGTCTTGTATGCCTCTCGCCGCTCGTGCTGTACGTGGTGGCCCGGCAGCTGGCCTTATCCATCGGCCTCACCTCCCCCGTGGCCCTCGCCGCAAGCGTCGCCGTCTCTGCGGTATTCATCGTATTGCTGTACCGGATGGCTGCTGGTTCCGTAAGAACACTCTTTGCGGAGAGCCCGCTGGAGTAACACCCAGCTTGCCCAGTGCTCCCTTGTAGGCTGCCCTCGGTGTTGCCACTACCCCTGCCACTACCCCTGTCCCTGCTGCCCGCCTCCCCCCTTCCTGCCCCTTCCCCTCCGAACGCCCTCTGGCTCCGCTCTATCCCAGGTGTTTCCTGATGAGCCCTTCCAGCCTTGCGATGTGGTCTTCCTTGTCCCTCTCAAGCCCCTCCCAGAACTCGAGGCACTCCCGGCAGCCCTTGGCGTCATCCCTGTAGTGCTTCCTGATCTGCCAGAGGCTTTTGCTCTCGGTCGTCAACTGCTCCATCAGGTTATACAAATTGTCATCCAACAGGTGCATCACCCCCCAGAAGACAAATAAGCCGACAATGTAATGATCGAGGATCTGACTTTTATCCTCTCCCAGCTGAACCTAGGGTGGACCGCCGGCAGGTGTCAGCAGGTATGCCCTCCCGAGGAGGCCTACCCCCGAACAGGTTAAATGACGGGGAGGGGCAATATCATTGGAGTGGCTATGATATACAGGCGGATACTCATCGCGACCGACGGCTCGGAGTACACCAAGAGGGCCGTGGTGCACGCGGTGGAGATCGCTAGGCTCTCGAAAGCCGATCTGCACATCGTATACGTCGTAGAGAAGGGGAAGGGCTGCGGGCCGGACTCGTGCACCACAGTCGATCTCTCTCCCAGGACAATGGACGGCGCCCTCCTCTGCAAGGGGAACTCAGCGGTGGACTATGTCGAGGGCCTCGCTAAGGAGAGCGGCGTCCGTACCGAGAGGTGGATACTGCAGGGAGAGCCGGCGGACGAGATAGCAAAGCTTGCCGATCGCCTCCCGGCCGACCTGGTCGTAATGGGGAGGTACGGCACCAGCGGGATCGGCAGGCTGGTCCTGGGGAGCACCGCCGAGAAAGTAATGAGGAGCACAAGGGCGCCTGTCCTCACCGTGCTTAAATAAGCATGAGGTATGTCATAGGATCAGCAGGCAGCGATCTGCCGTGATCTCGCATCACCGGCAGGAGGGGAAGGTGTCAGAATGCCCAAGGATCCCATCTGCGGAATGGAGGTCGACGAAGAGACCGCCATCAAGAAAGTGATCAACGGGAAGACCTACTACTTCTGCATGGAGGCCTGCCTCAAGGCCTTCGAGGACCCCGAGAGGCAGATGCGGGCCATGAGGACGAGGGTCACAGTAGCCCTCTCGGGGGTGCTCCTGGTGGCCGCCCTGAGGGTGATCGCCCTCGTCTCCCTGGCAGCGGGCGCTACCCTCATCACATGGGCCCCGATACCCTCGCTCCCCTGGTTTACCTGGGGGTACTGGCTCTTCCTCCTCACCACACCAGTCCAGTTCATAGGCGGCTGGAGCTTCTACTCCGGCGCCTTCACCTCCCTCAGGTCAGGCCGCGCGAACATGGACGTCCTAATCGCGATCGGCACATCAACCGCCTACTTCTTCAGCGTGGCGGTCCTCTTCTTCCCAAACCTCCTCCCCGTCGCCGAAAGGGACGTATACTTTGAGGTCTCGGCGGTGATAATCGCCTTCGTCTTGGTCGGTAAGTTCATGGAGGACTATATGAAGGCGAACACCTCCGCCGCCGTCAGGAAGCTCATGGATCTCCGCCCGGCCATGGCCAGGGTCGTGAGGGGCAGCGAGGAGGTGGAGATCCCCGCCGAGGACGTCCAGCCCGGTGAGGTCCTGGTCGTGCGCCCCGGCGAGAAGATCCCGACCGACGGGGTGGTCATCGAGGGCCAGTCGGCGGTCGACGAGAAGATGATCACCGGGGAAGGCATCCCGGTGGAGAAGAAGCCGGGCGACAAGGTGATCGGCGCGACGGTGAACAGGGCCGGCCTCTTGCGGTTCAGGGCTACGCAGGTCGGCTCAGAGACCACGCTGATGCAGATAGTCAAGATGGTGGAACAGGCCCAGGCCTCGAGCGCCCCTGTCCAGAGGCTGGCCGACAGGATCAGCTCGTACTTCGTCCCCGCGGTCATAACCACTGCTGCGCTGACCTTCGCTGGCTGGACCCTTCTGGGCAACTTCACGGCCGGGCTGTTGGCCTTCGTGGCCGTCCTGGTCATCTCCTGCCCCTGTGCCTTGGGCATAGCCACTCCCACAGCGCTGATGGTGGGTGTCGGGAAGGGCGCCGAGGCTGGCATACTGATCCGCGGGGGCGAGTACCTTGAGCGGATACAGAAACTGTCCACTGTCGTCTTCGACAAGACCGGTACCCTGACCAAGGGGGAGCCCTCGGTTACGGACATCGTCGCCGATGACCCTGATGGGGCGCTGCGACTGGCCGCAACCGCCGAGAAGGGCTCCGAACACCCGCTCGGCGAAGCCATAGTGAGGGCTGCAAAGGAGCGGGGCATAGCGCTGGGGGAGACCCAGTCCTTCGAGGCCGTCCCAGGACACGGTATAAAGGTGAGGGTGGATGGGAGGCTGGTCCTCGTGGGCAACCGCCGCCTGATCCAGACTGCCGGTATAGACATCTCAGGCCTAGAGCCACGGATCCAGGATCTGGAGGCCCAGGGCAAGACCGCCATGCTCCTGGCTGCCGACGGGGAGCTTCTGGGGGTAATCGCGGTAGCTGATACCCTGAAGGAGGGCTCGGTCGAGGCCGTCTCGCAGATAAGGGCGATGGGGATGGAGACCATAATGCTCACGGGCGACAATGAGCGGACCGCGAACGCGATCGCGGGGCAGGTGGGCATCGGGAGGATCATCGCAGGCGTCCTCCCGGGCGAGAAGGCCGACGTGATAAGGAGGTTGCAGGCAGAGGGAAAGGTGGTCGCCATGGTCGGCGACGGGATAAACGACGCCCCTGCCCTTGCGCAGTCCGACGTCGGGATAGCTGTCGGCAGCGGCTCTGACGTGGCGAAGGAGACCGGTGGGATTGTACTGATCAGGGACGACCTTAGGGACGTAGTCAAGGGAATAAAGCTGAGCAAAGCCACTATGAGTAAGATACGGCAGAACCTCTTCTGGGCCCTCGGCTACAATACTGCTGCCATCCCCATAGCCGCCGTGGGGCTCCTCAACCCCATGATCTCCGCGGCCGCGATGTCTCTCAGCTCCCTCTCGGTCGTTGGAAACTCTGCGCTTCTGAGGAGGCTGAAGCTCGGCGGCAGGTAGCACCGACCTTCTTATCTTATCTTATCTTATCTTATCTTATCTTATCTTATCTTATCTTATCTTATCCTGTCAGAGGCTTATCCGCTCCGCACCGCTGACCGCATGCTCGACGAGCTCCTCGATTGGCAGCCCTCCCTCTGCCTCGTCCAGCTCCTCCTGCCTGGCCCTGGTCCTCGCCTTGATAGACGCCGCGCTGCAGGGTCCGGCCTTCATCGACGAGATCTCGAAGGTCCCTATCCTTGTGGCGATCTCGATCACCTCGAGCTTGTTCATGCCTATGAGCGGTCTTATTATCGGTAACCCCACTATGAGGTTCAGGTAGAGGTTCCTCAGCGTCTGGCTCGCCTGTTCCCCCAATATATCCCCCGTCACTATCGCATCGCAGCCGTGCCTCCTGGCTATCGCCTCCGCCTTCCGGTACATCATCCTCTTGCAGAGCATGCATGAGAGGTTCCTCCTGCACCTGCTCACGATCAGCTCCAGGTCCCTGCCATGGGGCACTATCAACGCCTCGCTGCCGCTGCCGCTGATGCCTGCGGCCTCAGCCACCCTCCTCATGCTCCTGATCGCCCTCTCCTTTGCTGCTGGGCCGAGGAAGGGCGCATTGTCAAAGTAAATGAAGAGCGGCGCCCAGCCGTTCTTTATGCCCAGATATGCCGCTACCGGCGAGTCTATGCCGCCGGAGATCAGATAGGCTGCCTTGTCCATCACCAGCTCACGTCTAGTAGTTACTCCGGCCGGATATTAAATTTCAACTGTTGCAGGCGCCTCCGATGCCCTGCACTCTCTGATCCCCGTCCCCGTCCCCGTCCCCGTCCCTATCCCCCGCCCGCTGCCAGCCTGTTTTCCGGCCCGCCTCGTGCCGCGGGACGTGGTCCCAAACCCTGTTTCCGTTTACATTTGTCGCGTTAGCCTTGCTAATCAAAGACCCAATTTTGCTTTTATTTGGAGATACCGGTTGCACAAAAAGTTCGTTTTTCGAATAACATTATTATGTTCATCGGCGGAATTAAGAATCCGCTAACAGGATGCGCCATTATTTAACAATTGTCCAAAAATAAATCGCAATGTTTAAATTAGACATTGTAAAAGGTAATGCCTATCACTCGGAGGAAAGAGTAGTTGTACCTCGAAGAGCGGGAAAAGCTGATCAGGGCACTCAATGCCGAGTCGCTTGACTATATCGATGTCTCGGACCGGGCGGAACCCAACCTATACAAGGAGATCTTCCCATTCGACGCCCCGCCAAAGGCGGTATGGGACAATATCGCCATCCCGATGGAACTCCCCAAGGAGATATGGATCACCGACACAACCTTCCGGGACGGGCAGCAGTCGAGGGATCCGTACACCGTCGATCAGATCGTGGCCCTCTACAAGTACCTCAACCGGATAGGCGGCCCCAGAGGGCGCATCCTGATGACCGAGATGTTCCTCTACACCCAGCGCGACCGGGAGGCGGTCCAGAGGGCCCGCGACCTCGGGCTCGAGTACCCCCGGATCAGCGGGTGGATCCGCGCGAGCAGAGATGACCTCCGGACGGTCAGGGAGGCCAAGGTGGAGGAGGTGGGGATGCTCGCCTCGATCTCAGACTACCACATGTTCTTCAAGTTCAAGGGGCTGAGCCGCCAGCAGATCATCGAGAAGTACCTCGACGTGATCGAGGAGGGGCTCAGATCCGGGATCTGCATGCGCGCCCACATAGAGGACTGCACGCGCGCAGACGTGCTGGGCGTCGCCGTCCCGTTCGTCAGGAGGCTGATGAAACTCTCTGAGAAGTACCGCCTCCCGGTGAAGGTCCGGGTGCCGGACACGCTGGGCTTGGGCCTGCCGTGGCCGCAGGCCTCGCTCCCCCGGAGCATCCCCAAGCTCATGTGGGTGCTCAGGCACATGGGCGGCGTCCCCTCCGAGTGGCTCGAGTTCCACGGCCACAACGACTTTCACATGTGCATAGCCAATGCCACCGCTGCGTGGATGTACGGTGCCGCCCTCAACAATACTACCCTCTTCGGCATCGGAGAGCGAGCGGGCAACACGCCTCTGGAGGCGATGGTCTTTGAGTACGCCGGCCTGAAGGGCACCCTGGACGGCATGGATACCTGCGCGATAACCGACGTCGCGAACTACTACCGCAAGGAGATCGGCTACAGCATCCCGCCATACTACCCGATCGTCGGCAAGAACTTCAACATCACCCGCGCGGGGATACACGCCGACGGCGCCCTCAAGAACATCGAGATGTACCTGCCTTTCGATACGGAGAAGCTGCTCGGCGCCCCGCCGGGCGTCTCGATAACGGCATACTCCGGGAGCGCGGGCGTGGCCTTCTGGATCAACTACTACTTCGGCCTCAAGAACAGCGAGAAGGTCGATAAGGACGACGAGGGCGTCATGAAGATCTACAAAGAGGTGCTGAAGCGCTTCGACTCTGGCGAGACCCTCTCCATAAAGGACAGCGAGATGCTCTCCCTCGTGAAGAAGGTCATGCCCGAATTCTGGAGGGCCCACAAGCACCGGGTCACTGACTGAGCGGCGTCGCCGCGGGCTGCGGGGCGGAGCGAAGCGGGGCGGGGCGCGGCAACGCTCCTGCCGGCCAAAAAGTTTTAACTGCCGGGAGGCGAGCTTAGACTGGTGGCCTATGCCGTATCCGGGTCCGCTGAAGCGCCTCCTCTGGTGGCTCATCGCTGGGACTAGGGGAGGGGAGTCTAGGGCCCGGATAATCATGGCGCTGAAGGACATCCCGCGCAATGCCAATCAGGTCTCCGAAGCGCTCGGGATGGACTACAAGACCGTGAGGCACCACTTGGACATCCTCAAGGCAAACGGCATAGTCACTTCCCTGGGCGAGGGCTATGCCATGACCTACTTCCTCTCCCACGAGATGGAGGAGGGCTATGCCGTTTTTGATGAAATTTGGGGTAAAATTGGGAAAAAGGAGAATAAGAGGGATCTGAGGGGGAAAGCATGATGAACGGTAAAACTGCGATAGTCGTCCTCACCTTGGTTCTGGCCTGCCTTCTACTGAACGCTCCGCCAGCATGCTCTATGCCGGATGTCCCGCAGGGGCAGGGAGGACCACATAACGGCAGGGACCTCGGCGTGTACTATGACATACAGGCCATAGTCTCAAGCGTCAACATTGCCCTCTCGATCCTCCTTCTGGGCGTCTACCTCGACACATACCGCAGGCTGAGATCCGAGTTCTCCCTCGCACTCGTAGTGTTCTCCCTCGTCCTCCTCTCCTACTCCCTGACCTCAAACCCCTTCGTGCGCGACCTCTTCGGCTTCAGGGGCTCCGGGCTGGGCCCGTTTGGCATGCTCCCCGACGTCTTCGCATGCATGGGCCTGATCATACTGGTGTACCTCAGCCTCAAGTACTGAGCCGCGACCGGGGGCGCACGGGGCCGCGTCCCCGGTAAAGATTCGGGCACAATTAGGGCATATGTGGGGGAGAATCTTGGAAAAATCTCAATAGCAGTCTCCGGCATGTTATCACCAAAGGAGAACGGAGGTGAACCGATTGAATAGAAGGCTGACCATAAGCGTGCTCGGAATCATGCTGCTAGGCCTGCTCGCCCTACCTGTCGCAGCCACCCTGGCCTCCACAAACGCTACTGCCAGCGACCAGGATCAAGACCGGCTTAGGATCAGGGCACAGGCTCAGGACTGCTCCTGTGCCTGCAACTGCACTGGTACATGCGATCAGAACATGACGCAGAACATGGCCCAGACGAGGCTGCGGGACTGCAGCAGCATAGGCAACGGCACCTGCGCCCCCGACCAGGCACAGGAGCAGCTCCGACTCCGACTGCAGGAATGCGGCCAGAACGGCCCGTGCAGTACCGCACAGCAGAGGCTGCGCTCGGGCGGCTGCGGCTTTGAGGGTGCGAGGGTGGGCCAGTAACCCGCCCCCGCCCATCCGCCCAAACTTTTTTCGCCTGCAGCAGCACCTCCCCTCGTGGACTGAGGCGCCGCCTCCCCACCGACCCCTGCACGGCTACGCGCATGGTCAAACAGGTTTAATATCCTTCCCGACCCTATTTTACATGGTTGTTGTTATGGTCCGGCCTAAGATCGGGAGGGGATGGCTCAGGAGTGACGGCAGGCCTAACTTCTCGAACGCCGTCCATGAGAAGCCGAAGGAGCTTGAGTACCTCATCCAGAAGCCCGTCTACTCGGTCTCGCTCCGCTCCCCCATCATCAGGGGCATAGACACCATGATCTCGCGGGGAGTCAGGAGGCTCCCCGTCACCGGGAGCAGGAACGAGCTGAAGGGGATAGTCACCGCCACCGACATAGTCAACTTCCTCGGAGGGGGCGACTATTACAACATTGTAAAGTCCAAGCACGGCGGCCGTTTCTTCTCTGCCATCTACGAGCCGGTCGAATCCATCATGTGTAAGGATGTGATCTCGGCCTGCATCGACGACTCATTCTCGGCCGTCCTCGAGAAGATGATCCTCGAGAATGTGGGGGCCGTCCCGGTGGTGGACAAGGAAGGGACGCTGCTCGGCATAATAACCGAGTATGACATGATGAAGTACCTCTCGGAGAGGACCCTGACCGAGAGGGTGAGGGACTATATGTCGCCAAACCCGGTCTCGGCCTCGCCGAAGCTCCCGATAATCTCCGCGGCGAGGCTCATGATCTCCAACGGCTTCCGTAGGATCCCACTCGTCGACAAGGAGCTGGTCGGTATAGTGACGACCGTGGACATCCTCCGCTATATCGGCGAGGGCGCGGCCTTCCGGCGCCTGCTCTTGGACGAGATGGAGCAGGTCCTCTCGGTCCCGGTCAGCGAGATCATGAGGACGAACCCTACCACAGTCGAGGGCGACCTCCCGCTGGGTGACGTAGCCTCCCGCCTGAGGGCCAGCGGTGTCAACGCCGTCCTTGTCACGGACAAGGGGAGTCTGGTAGGCATCTTCACGGAGAGGGATCTCCTCACTGCCTTGGCGGTTGAGTGACTGGCTTGACCTGCTCTCCGCGCCCCCTGCCCCGATCCCCGGGAAGCCGCCCCGGCGGCGCCAGGAGCCCCGCAGCGAAAAGGATATAAAATAAGCTAATTCTTTTAAGCTGAAGAATATATAATGTTGACGTCTGTGATGATGGTCACGTGATGGTGATTTAGGATGTTTACCCCTCCAGGTTTGGGATACGATAGGGCGATCACGATCTTCTCGCCCGACGGCCGGCTCTTCCAGGTTGAGTATGCGCTGGAGGCCGTCAGGAGGGGGTGGACGGCGCTGGGCTTGCGGTGTGTTGACGGAATAGTGCTCGCGGTTGAGAAGAAAAAGATAAGCCCGCTGATTGACCCCGCCTCGATGGAGAAGATCCTGAAGATAGACGAACACGTCGGAGCAACCTTCGCCGGACTCTCGTCCGATGCGCGGATACTTGTGGACCGCGCCAGGCAGGAGGCCCAGATAAACCGGCTTCTCTACGACGAGCTTATAGACGTAGAGGTCCTGACCAAGAAGGTCAGCGAGGTGACACAGCTCTACACCCAGCACGCTGGTGTGAGGCCCTTCGGGGTCGCCCTCCTGATAGCCGGCACCGACAAGTTCGGACCCCGCCTCCTGATGACCGAGCCGAGCGGTGCGTATGCGGGGTACTTTGCAGTCGCCATAGGCTCCGGGAGCCAGTCTGTCACAGAGTTCTTCGAGAAGAACTACTCCCCCGACCTGACGATCGAGAAGGGCATCACCTTGGCCCTGCGTGCCCTCGCCAACGTGGTAGAGGGCGGCTTGGACCCGGCCAGGATAGAGATGGCGATCGTCAGGACCGCGGTCGGAAAATTCGAATCGCTACCCGTCAACGAGTTGACGTCGTACATAGACCAGCTGAAGGCGGCCAAGGATGCCCAGAGAGGATAAGTCCGTAGTAGCCCGCCTCACGATCAAAGGGGAGCATTTTGAGGTCCTCGTCGACCCTGACCAGGCGCAGTCCGTGAGGAGCGGGAAACAGGTCAACCCGAAGGACCTGCTGATCAGCGAGGTAATCTACAAGGACGCGAGGAAGGGGCTCAAGGCATCGGAGGAGTCCGTGCGCAAGAATTTCGGCACCGCCGAGCCGATGCCCGTGGCGGAAGTGATAATCAGGAGGGGGGAGCTCCAGCTGACCACCGACCAGCGGAGGGAGCTGGTCGAGAACAAGAGGAAGCAGATAATCGCATTCATAGCCCGCAACTGCGTGGACCCCAAGTCTGGGATCCCCCACCCTCCCCTCAGGATCGAAAACGCCATGGAGGGAATCCGCTACAACATCGATCCGTTCAAGTCCGTCGAGGAGCAGGCGCAGGAGGTAATCAAGCTCCTGAGGATCGCACTGCCGCTGAAGGTCTCGCAGGTGCGCGTCTCGATCAAGGTCTCCAAGGAGTCCGCCGGGAGGGTCAGCGCGGCCGCAACAAAGATGGGCACGGTTACCAAATCCCTGTGGCTCGCAGACGGCTCTTGGCAGGGCGAGGCGGTGATCCCCGCGGGGATACAGCAGAGCTTCATCGACAAGCTCAACGAACTGAGCCGGGGTAACGTAGAGGTAAATATAACGAAGATATGAGTAAACAAGACCATGAATTGCGCTGGATGGTTAACCGATAGCTGAAAAAGAGAACGTGAATGGAACGGAACGCAATGGAATGGAATTAAATGGAATGGAATGGCACGGAACGGGTGACCGATACCGAAAGTAAAACTCGATTGAGATGGAAAATGGAAAAATGAAAATGATATAGGTTGATTGATATTATGGCAACAGTTGAACCGAGACAGTTGGTCTTTCCAGGGACCCTCTTGGCCGAGGGCAGGTACGAAGCCGGTAACAACACGTACTCCGAGTGCGACAAGGTCTTCTCATCGGTAATAGGGCTGGCAGAGATAAGGGGCAACGTAATCTCCGTGATAGCCCTGAGAAGCTGCTACATGCCCAACGTGGGGGACGTCGTGATTGGGAAAGTCGTCGAATGCATCCCCACGGCTTGGATGCTGGACATAAGGGCGCCCTACCAGGGCGTGCTCTTCGCATCGGAGTACCTCCCCAAGCCCCTCAACCCGATGAAGGAGGAGGCAAGGAAGTATCTGGACGTTGGGGAGATGGTGGTCGCAAAGGTACTCGCCTTCGACAGAACCCGGAACCCTTCCCTGACCACCAAGGATCAGGGGCTGGGGAAGGTCCAGAGCGGTACGGTCATAGAGGTTGACTTTACAAGGGTTCCCCGGATAATCGGGAAGAGGGGGTCCATGATCAGCCTCCTGAAGAAGGAGACCAATACCCAGATCTTCGTGGGACAGAACGGGAGGGTCTGGATATCTGGCAAGACAAGGGAGGACGAAGCCCTTGTAGCTGGTGCGATAAGGAAGATTGAGGCCGAAGCGCACACCACGGGGCTGACAGACCGTATTCACGAGTATCTTGTGAAAGGCAAGAAAGAAACGGAGAAAGAGAAAGAGAAAGAGAAAGAGAAAGAGAAGGAGAAGCAAGAGTGAAAAAGGTGTTGTCAATGGAAACAAAGAAACTCATTAGCGATGACGGGATCCGCTACGACGGAAGGAAGCTGGATCAGCTGCGGCCGGTAAAGTTCCAGCTCGGCATCCTGCAGAACGCGGACGGATCCGCTTACATCGAGCTGGGCAGGACGAAGATCCTCGCTGCCGTTTATGGGCCTCGGGAGATCCACCCCAAGCACTTGGCCCTCTCGGACAGGTGCCTGATCAGGTCGAGATACCATATGGCGCCCTTCTCGGTCGAGGAGCGCAAGTCCCCCGCGCCCAGCAGGCGGGAGATAGAGCTCTCTAAGGTCATACGGGAGGCTCTGGAACCCGCAATCTTCGCGGAACTCTACCCCCGCACGATGTTGGATATCTATATCGAGGTGCTTCAGGCAGACGGGAGTACAAGGTGCGCAGGCATCAACGCCGCGTCCCTGGCGCTCGCGGACGCGGGAATTCCGATGCTGGATCTGGTCAGCAGCATCGCGGTGGGCAAGGTCGAGGGGCAGCTAGTCCTCGATGTCATGGACAAGGAGGACAAAGAGGGGGAGGCGGACATGCCTGTGGCGATGCTGCCCTCAAAGGACATGGTGACCCTCCTCCAGATGGACGGCTCCCTCACCCATGAGGAGTTCATCAAGTCCTTGGAACTGGCCAAGAAGGGGTGCGCCGATATATATGCAATGCAGAAAGCGGCTCTGGAGGAGCACTTCAAGGTATCGACCAACAACAGCGAGGAGGCATGAAAGATGGCCCGCGTAATACCTGTAGTCAAGAGGAGGCAGATCGCCGAGCTGGCGGAGACGGGTCAGAGGATGGACGGCAGGTCCCTGACCGATTACCGCGAGATCACTATCAAGACTGGCGTGATAGAGAAGGCCAACGGTTCTGCTACCTGCAACCTGGGTAAGACCCAGGTCCTGGCGGGCGTGAAGTACGAGATAGGCGACCCGTTCCCCGACACCCCTAACGACGGTGTCCTCTCGGTCAGCGCCGAGTTCGTACCCATCGCCTCGCCGGACTTCGAACCGGGTCCGCCGAACGAGAACGCGATCGAACTGGCGCGAGTCGTGGATAGGGGGCTGAGGGAGTCCAAGATATTGGACACCTCCAAGCTCTGCCTCGTGCCGGGCAAGAAGGTCTGGATCGCGTGGGTGGACATCTACATCCTCGATCACGGCGGCAACCTGATTGATGCTGCCGCGCTAGCAGCGCTGAGCGCCCTCCTGACATCGACCATGCCCAAGGCGGTCGTAGAAGGGGACGAGATCAAGATACTGGACGAGAAGCAGCCGGTCCCCCTCCGCGACAGGCCGGTCACGGTAACCTTGGCTAAGATAGGGGACAAGCTCTTCGTCGATCCCACCCTCGAGGAGGAGGAGGTCATGGACTGCAGGCTCAGCGTCAACTTCACGGAAGACGGAAAGATCTGTGCAATGCAGAAGGGAGAGGCCGGCAGTATGACCTTCGACGAGATAACCCGGGCAGTGGAGACGGCTAAGGTTAAAAGCCAGTGGCTGCGAAAATATGTTCCTCCGTTGGTGAAGACAGATGGGTAAGACTAGATCCGTCAAATCGGCGGGAAGGTTCGGACCCAGATACGGCTCCAGCCCGAGGAAGAGGCTGCTCGTGATAGAGCAGAAAGCTTCCCAGAAGCAGCGGTGCCCCAGCTGCAAGTCCATAGGAACTATCAGCAGGTCCGCAGCAGGGATATGGACGTGCCGCGCCTGCGGCCTAAAGTTCGCCGGCGGCGCCTACGTGGCCCAGACGACGCTGGGGAAGACCCTCACGCCAGAAGAGTTCAAATCTGAAGAAAAGGGCGCAAGAAAGTAGGCTGGATGGTCATGCAATCATGACCATCCTCCTCTGCACCTCCCACAGGCCGAGCCCGAGGACTAGGACGCTCTGCAACGACTTGGTATCGGCATCCTCCGATTTCTCTTATCTCAAGAGGGGCAAGTCATGCATGGCGCTCGTCTCTGCTTATGCCGCCGGCATCGGCGCCGGGAGGGTATGGCTCATCAGCAGCAGATACGGGGACCCCAGCCTGATAGAGTGCTACGAGCCCGGCGGGGGTGTCATCGTCTCCATCCTTATCGGCCGCGTGATCCTGATGCGGGAACTCGGGGGGTTCACCGCAAGCAGGAGGGCGAGGAGGCTCGAGCTGATTCCCCCGGAAGACCGATCCCTCCAGGCCGTCTACGGGGCATTCCGTCTGGCAGTCGGGCCGCCGGGGGGTGTCGCCCGGGAATGCGGCCACACGGGCAGGGACGCCGGAGTTGCCGAGCTCAGGTTCGAGCCGAGCAAGAACTGCCTGGCAGAGGTGTCCTTCATGGAGCGCGCCAGCGGCGCGCCGTGCGGGCCGAGGATCATGGTAAAGGGCTTCAGATGACGGTGAATATGACGGCGAAGATGTGGATGCAGATGAGGATGAGAACGGGTAAAGACCTATGCAGGGGAGGGGGACCTGCAGCACAACGCACACGGGAAGGTTTCGGAGGGGGCGGTGGGCCCTGATAACCTCAAAGACATGCTTTGAGATAGGCGACCGCGAGACCGCAGAGAAGCTCGCAGAGGCCCTCCTCCCCGAAGTCGAATCCGCAAGATCGAAGGCATCCAGGACCGCGATCTATGTGGACGGCACTCTCCTCTGCATGGAGATAGAGGCCATCAGCATCGCTGCCTTGAGGGCCCTACTCAACTCTTATATAAGGTGGATCTCTACTTCTTTAAGTGTTGTTTCATTGAAGGGTGATTAAAATGGCCGAACAGATCCCGCCGCAAGTACAGAACCAGTTGGTGCGGTTCCAGGAGATGCAGGAGCAGCTCAGGGCCATCCTCATAAGAAAGCAGCAGTTCGATCTCGAGACCAAGGATGTCGAGAGGGCCCTGAACGAGAGCAAAAACCTAGCAGATGACGCCGTCATCTACAAGTCTGTGGGGATCCTGCTCTTCAAGACCGAGAAGGGGAAGATCGTGGCCGAGCTGAACGAGCGGAAGGAGGAGCTCGACCTCAGGATGAAGACGATCGAGAGGCAGGAGCAGAGGCTGAAGCAGCAGCTCGAAGATCTGAGACGGACCATCATGGAGCAGGTCAACCTCGCGGGAAGAGGGCCGCTGCCCGGATCGTGAAGCATTTTATGACCGCGGACGATACCCTGGCGGAGGTCTGCGAGATCGCAGAGGCCGCCGCTCGGCAGTACGTCCTCTCCAAGGTCGACAAGCGCCTCATAAAGTCCCTTGACGTCCTTGTCACCTATGACAAGGATGGTGCCACCTTCACGGTGGACGTCTCGATCGAGCTTGAGCCGCTGCCGGGCATGGACGCGGACGCCTTGGCCGACGAGGCCTCCGATGCCGCCCTCTCCGCAATCGACTCGAAGATGAGGGTCTAGCTTGGCCAGGCTCCTCGACTTTATCTCGCGTTTCAGGAAGGTGACCGCCGTCTGCCACCCCAACGCCGACCCCGACTGCATAGGCGCAGCCTACGCCCTGCTCGCCGCTTCAGAGTCGCAGGCCGGGGGGCCGCTAATCACGATCCTCGCCCCCGAAGGGACCAACACCGCCTCCTCTAAGCTGATCGAATACCTGGGTGTTCGTGTCGTCCCGACGCCGCCGGAGGCAACCGACCTCTACCTCTTCCTCGATATGCCCTCCATCGACCAGGTGCCGGCTTTGAAGGTCCAGATGGAGAAGGCAGGGACGCCGTATGCGCTTATCGATCACCACGTCCCCGATGAGAAGACATTGAAAAACGCGAGCTTCTCGATAGTCAAGGCGCGGTCCTCGACCTGCGAGATAGTCTTCGAGGCCCTCGGCAGCAGGCGCAGCTCCCTTGACCGGAAGGCGCTCGACGCCCTCCTTGCAGGCATCATCTACGACTCGAGGCGGTTCCTAATCCTGCCCGAGACCGCGCTCGGCACAGCGGCTAGGCTGGTCAGGCTAGGATCCAGCCCGTCGAAGGTGTTGCAGCTGCTGACCTCCGAACAGGACATCTCGGAGAGGATCGCAAAGCTGAAAGGGGCGAGCCGCCTCCGCCTCTTCCGGTCGTCGGGGGCGCCGGGCGACTGGGTGGTCGCCCTCTCCGGCATAGGCTCCTATGAGGCGTCAGTCGCCAGGGCTCTGACCGACCTCGGTGCCGACGTCGCCGTCGTGGTCAGCGCCGACGGCAGATCCGTGAGGGTCTCGGCCAGATCCACCGATGCCATCTCCAAGAAGACCGGCCTGAACCTGGCCCGGGACGTCATGAAGATGCTTGCAGAGTCCTTCTCCGGACAGGGTGGAGGGCACCCTACCGCTGCGAGCGTCAACGTGAAGGGCGACGCCCAGGAGATCGAGTCCCGCGCACTCGCCCTGATCGCAGAGAAGACCGGTCCCCTCAGGGAGATACCTACCAAAAAATGAGTAGCTACCTTTATTAGAACTTCGGCTTCCCTGAATACTGCTTCTGGTACTGCGTGGTGATCGGCTTGGCGCTCATCGAGGTACGCGGCGTGTCCTACAGCTACCCCGACTCGCCTTCGCCGTGCCTTATTGATGTGAGCTTCTCGGCCGAGGAGGGCGAGTTCATACTCGTCACTGGGCCGAGCGGCTGCGGGAAGACGACGTTCTGCAAATGCCTGAACGGGCTGATACCGAACTCATACGGCGGGAGCTTCACCGGAGACGTCCTCATCGACGGCATCCCGACCACTTCCAGCCCGATCCACGAGATAGCGCGGAGGGCGGGGCTGGTCTTCCAGAACCCCGAGAATGAACTCTTCTGCACGAGCGTGGAGCGCGAGGTCGCCTTCGGCCCGGAGAACCTTGCCCTCCCGAGGGAGGAGATCAGGCGGAGGGTCAGCGAGGCCCTCTCGACGGTGGGGATCTCGCACCTGATGCACAAATCCCCCGAGGAGCTCTCGGGCGGCGAGCAGCAGAAGGTCGCGATCGCTGCCCTCCTGGCGATGAAGCCAAAGGTCCTCGTCCTAGACGAGCCGACCGCTAACCTCGACCCCGTCAGCGCAAAGTCCGTCATCTCCGTGCTGAGCCGCCTCAACGCCTCGGGCGTCACGATAATTATTGTAGAGCACAGACTCGAGATGCTCGCCGAGATAGCCAGCAGGTGCATGATCCTCGACTGCGGCAGGATAGCCCTGGACGGCAGCCCCCGAGAAGTCCTCTACTCTGACTTGGCCGAGAGGATAGGCGTCGGCATACCGAAGGCGATCGTGGTCGCGAAGAGGCTCGGGCGCGGCCTGCCTGGCGACCGCCCGCTCTCCTCCAGGGAACTGGCCTCCGCCCTGAGGCGGGGTGAGGCCGCGTGATCGTTGTCAGGGACGTCTCGTACGCCTACGAGCCCGGGAGGCAGGTGCTGGACTCTGTCTCCCTCAGCATAGGGGACGGCGAACTCGTCGCCCTGATAGGCGAGAACGGCGCCGGCAAGACGACGCTCGTGAAGCACTTCAACGGCCTGCTCAAGCCCCAGAGGGGCACGGTCACCGTCGACGGCACCGATACCAGGGAGGCGACCGTCGCCACGCTGGCAAGGAAGGTGGGGCTCGTCTTCCAGAACCCCGACCACCAGCTCTTCGCCGAGACCGTCGAGAAGGAGCTCTCCTTCGCCCTCGCCAACTTCGGCGTGCCGGCCGGCGAGGCGTCCAGGCGGGTCGAGTGGGCGCTGGAGGCGTTTGAGCTCGGCGAGTACCGCAACCGATCGCCCCTGACGCTCAGCGGCGGGGAGAGGAAGCGCCTTGCCCTGGCGTCCGTCCTCTGCTACGACCCGCAGATCATCGTCATGGACGAGCCGACCACGGGGCAGGACAGCAGGCAAAAGTCCCGGCTGGCCTCCCTCCTCACCAGGCTCAACGACTCCGGCAAGACTGTGATCACGGTCACACACGACATGGAGTTCGTTGCCGAGTTCATCCCGAGGACCATCATAATGTCCCGCGGGAAGGTGCTGGCAGACGGGCGGTCCGCCGACCTTCTCGTGAACCGGGCGTACCTGGAGAGCGCGTCCCTCCTCCCTCCCCAACTCGCCGAGATCTCCTGGGAACTCGGCCTGGCCGAGCCCTCGATCGACCTCGAGGCAGTAGTGAACGCCGTCAGGGGTGCCAGGCGGTGAAGACCCTCCAGGGCTTCGGGTACAGGCGGGGGACCTCGGCCGTCCACAGGCTCGACCCCAGGTCGAAGATGATCTACGTTCTCCTCTTCGCGGCACTGGCAGTCTACTTCGCGAACCTCCTCGTCCTCCTCCTGATCTTCGCATCATCGCTCCCCCTTGTCGCCCTGGGCAAGGTCTCGGACAGATGGTCCCGCTCTATCAGGGGCTCACTCTTCTTCATAGTCTTCATATTCACCTTCAACTTCATCGCCATGATCTTTATGTCCTACCCCCTCCTGGACGCGGCGCTCTCCGGCATCTCGATGTCCCTCCGGTTCATAACGCTGATCTCAGTCTTCTCGGCATTCTTCCTCACCACCTCCCCCGAGGACCTGGCGCAGTCGATGGTACAGCTCAGGGTCCCGTACGACTATGCCCTCACCTTCAACATGGCTATGCGGTTCGTGCCGACCCTGAGCAGGGAGGCGCAGATCATCATCGATGCCCAGAGGTCCAGGGGGCTGGAGCTCGAGAAAGGCAGCCTCATCCAGCGCGTTAAGAACTACGTGCCCATCCTCATCCCCCTGATAATCAGCTCGTTCAGGAGGGCCGAACTGGTCGCCGATGCCATGGAGTCAAGGGCTTTCGGCGCCAGCAAGAAGAGGTGCCCGCTCTACGTCCTCACACTCAGGGGCGGGGATTACGCCTTCATAGCCGTGACCGTGGTCTCGTTCCTCCTCATCCTCTCCCTGAGGTTCGTGCTGGGGGTGCCTTAGCACTAGGTAAGCCCCGGCCCGCCCGCCGGATCTGGGCGTGCTTCGCCGAAGAGGTTAAATCTCACTTGATCTCCGCACAGATTCGATGCTGTATGTCCACCGAAGGGAGCTTGGTCAAAAGGATAATGCAGGAAATGGCTAACTACGTCCTCTATGCGTCAAAGGTCATAAACGACGAATCGGTCGAGAAGGGCATCGAGATGTTGCTCGAGAACCTGAAGGACTCCCGCAAGGTTCTCGTCATCGGCGCCGGGAGGTCCGGCCTGGCCGGGAGGGCCTTCGCCATGCGCCTCATGCACCTCGGCTTCAACGTCTACGTCTTCGGCGAGACGATCACGCCGGCGGTCGGCGAGGGCGACCTCATATTCTCCATCTCCGGTTCGGGCAGCACCAAGCTTGTGGTCAGCGCCTCGGTGGCCGCTAAGGAGATGCGGGCGAAGGTCCTGGCGATAAGCTCCCACAGGGACTCGCCGCTCGCCAAGCTCGCCGACCACACAGTCGTAATCCCCGGCAGGACCAAGCTGGCCACGGAGGACGACTATGCAGTCCGGCAGATCCTCGGTGAGCACGAGCCGCTCGCCCCGCTCGGCACGCTCTTCGAGATAACGCTCAACGTCTTCCTTGACAGCCTCGTCGCAGAGCTGATGAAGCGCCTGGGGAAGACTGAGATGGACCTGAAGCGGAGGCACGCGACGATCGAGTAACTCCCCCCTCTTTTCTGGGCCCTGCCCTATCCCCACCGCCGTCTGCGGACCGTGCCCCCTACCCTACGACCCGCAGCGGTGGCCCCGCATTGAAAAAACTTAATAACCTCGCAGTCTTTCGCCTTAATATCCAGCGAGGCGTAGGAAGTTGCCGAAGTACAAACAGACTGAAGAGATAATCAAACTGATGAGTAACAAGGCGAACATCCGGAACATAGGTACTCTTGCCCACGTCGACCACGGCAAGACTACCCTCTCGGACAGCCTGCTAGCAGGGGCAGGGCTGATCTCGCAGAAGATCGCGGCCCAGGCCCTCGCGCTTGATTACGTCGAGATCGAGCAGCTGAGGCAGATGACCGTCAAGGCTGCGAACGTCAGCCTCCTGCACGAGAGGAACAACCAGAACTATGTGATCAACCTGGTCGACACCCCCGGACACGTCGACTTTACAGGCCACGTCACCCGCTCCCTGCGGGTAATGGACGGTGGTATCGTCGTCGTGGACAGCGTGGAAGGGCTGATGACCCAGACCGAGACCGTCCTGAGGCAGGCTATGGAAGAGAAGGTCCGGCCGCTCCTCTACGTCAACAAGATCGACCGGCTGATCAAGGAGCTCAGACTCCCCCCGCAGGAGGTCCAAGAGAGGCTGATGAAGATCATCCGTGACTTTAACAGCCTCATACAGACCTACGCTGACGATGAGTTCAAGGAGAAGTGGAAGGTTAACCCGATGAAGGGCCAGGTGGCCTTCGGCTCGGCCCTCCACAAGTGGGGATTTACCTTCCAGCTCATCCAGTCGAAAGGGATGAAGTTCTCCGACATCATCGACGTCTACAACAAGGGCGAGATCGAGAAGCTGCAGAAAGAGTTCCCGCTCCACATAGCGATCTTGGACATGGTGGTTGACCACATACCGAACCCCGTCGAGGCCCAGAAGTATAGGATCCCGAAGATCTGGAAGGGGGACATCAACACGCCGATAGGCCAGGCGATGCTCAACTGCGACGAGAAAGGTCCGCTCGTGATCTGCGTCAACAAGGTCATCGTCGACCCGCACGCCGGTCCTGTCGTCACCGGCAGGATCTTCTCCGGTACGGTTCACGAAGGCGAGAGCGTCTTCGGGCTGATGTCCAAGGGGGAGGGAAGGACACAGCAGGTGAGCCTCTACATGGGCCCCTACCGCGAGATCTGCCCCGAGATGGCCGCCGGCAACATCGTTGCCCTCCTGGGACTCGAGAACGCCCGGTCGGGTGAGACTCTGGTCCGGCCGGCCGACAAGGAGAACATGGCGCCCTTCGAGAAGATGAAGTACATCAGCGACCCAGTCGTCACGGTGGCGATAGAGCCGAAATACAGCAGGGACCTCCCGAAGCTCATCGACGCCCTCCACAAGATGGCGATCGAGGACCCGACCCTCTCCGTGAAGATCAACCAGGAGACCGGAGAGTACCTGATCGCGGGCATGGGGAGCCTCCACCTCGAGATCGCGCTCTGGGACCTCAAGCAGAGGACAGGGGGCATAGAGATCACGACCACCCCGCCGATCGTGGTCTACAGGGAGAGCATAACCAAGCAGGCAGGGCCGTTCGAGGGCAAGTCCCCCAACAAGCACAACCGGCTCTACGCCATAGTCGAGCCGCTCAACGAGCAGACGGTCAACCTCATCCAGCAGGGGCTAGTGCACGAGGATCAGGACACGAAAGAGCGCGCAAAGCTCCTGAGGGAACAGGCGGGGTGGGATACGGACGAGGCTCGGAACATCTGGGCGGTCGATCCCTTCATAAACGTCTTCGTCGACGCCACAAAGGGTCTCCAGTATATACGGGAGATCAAGGACACCATACTGCAGGCATTCCGGATAAACATGGCGGAGGGCCCGCTCGCGAGGGAGCCAGTCAGGGGGATCAAGGTGAAGCTGACCGATGCCAACGTCCACGAGGACACCGCACACAGAGGGCCGTCTCAGATCATGCCGGCCATACGCGACACGATGTTTGCGGGCTTCCTCTCAGCCAACCCCATCCTCCTCGAGCCGATCATGAAGCTCGACATGAAGGTCCCGCAGGACTTTCTGGGCGGGGTAACCAGGATCGTCGCGGGCAAGCGCGGCAAGATCATCACCCTGGACCAGATGGGCCAGGTGATGCATATGGTGGCCGAACTGCCTGTCTCGGAGACGTTCGATCTCTCCGACCAGCTGAGGAGCGCCACCGCGGGCAAGGCCTTCTGGGGCACAGAGTTCGCCCACTGGGCGCCTGTCCCGTCGAGCATGGTAGGCGACACCGTGAGGAAGATACGCGAGCGGAAGGGCCTCTCGCCAGAGCCGCCGAAGCCGCAGGACTTCCTCTCCATGTAAGGAACGGGCAGCCGGTCTCCGGCAACCCCTTTCTTTCTTTTGCCCTTTCCATCTATCGCCGGCAGGGGGACAACTGAACATCATGCCGCATGGTGCCCCTCAAGCGCTTGCGGCAAGTTCGAATTTTTGAACTCCACTACCTCTAAATAACGCTAGACCGGATACCCGGTGGCCGATCAGGTATGAACGCGAAACTGGTGATAGCGGGAGCGATAGCGCTGCTCGCAGTGGCGGGGTTCGCCCTGATGAGCCAGCCTGTAAGCGCGATGGGAACGGTCAATATCTACGTCACCGACCCGCCGCGGTACAGCGAGAACGTGACTCACATATACATCACATTCGACAGGATTGAGATCTGCGCCGTAGGCAGCGGGAATGGAACGTGGATAACGCTCAGCGGCAACACGACGACTATAGACCTGCTCCAGCTGGTCAACTCCGCCGAGAGTCTCGGGAACTTTAGTATCACCGCCGGTAACTACTCACAGATCCGCCTCATGAGCTCGGCCGCCACAGCGGTGATAGACAACGAGACCGTCCCCCTGACGATACCCAGCGGCAGCCAGACCGGGCTGAAAGTCCACTTCAGCAGCCCGCTGGTGCTGGACCCCGGCGAATCGGTTAGCATTACTCTGGACATATCCGCGGACGGCAACGAGATCCATAACGGCAAGCTGGTACCGTCCCTTCAGGCATATGTATCCACATGATGCCATCCCAAGTCTGAAAAATGCCTGCTTCCGGCAGGCCCTTACTATTTCTATTTTTAGGCAACTGAAATGCATCAGATGCAAAAATGGGAAAATGGGAAAATGGGAAAAAAGGAAAGGGGAAGAAAAAGATCAAAAAGTTACTTCTTTACGCTGAACTCCAAGGCAGTCCCGTCGATGCATACGATCTTTACCGCATGCCACTGGGCTGCGTTAATGCTGCCGTTTATGTATAAGGTACCGACCGAAGCAACATCCAAGGCCTTGCCAGAGACACTAAATGCCCACTGGCCAGCGTCCGGCATAGCCTGACTGTCATTGTAGGTGTATGCGGTGCCATCAACGTATACCTGGTCCAGCGTGACAGACTTTCCGCCAGTATTCCTTATGTACGCCGTGATGCCCGCGTTTGAAGTGTTACCTGTCACAGAGTAGCTGTCATAGGTGAGCTGCCCCGACGGGCCTGTATTCTGGCTGCTGGTGCCCAGGAACCCCATTACGAACGTATAAGTGACAACTGCCGCTGCCACAGCTATGACTATCAATAACAGCGTCGCTATTATCGGCGAGACTCCTTTGTCTGTTCTACACTTGCTCTTGATCGTCAGCATAGTCTACCATCAACCGCTATTTAGCGGATGAAATGTGTATATAAACGTTGCTTAAAACGCTTTGGATAAAAATATACAAAATGTTTTTGTAGATCAGGCAAAGCCTGACGCCCAGACGGTAAGCTCCACTTGGTCTGCGCTGAAGTTGAATGATAACGTCAGCGACTCCGTGCTGACCCTCACCCTCGTCTCGCCCGAACTCACATACCTCTGCAGATCTGAGGTCACCACTATCAGGGCACTCTGGGGCGTGTTGGGGGCGGGGCTGGAAGTATACGTCGTGGAGTAGATGCCGCTCCACCTCGAGGCCGAGTAGTCCCATATCTGGAACGTCACGTTGAGGGAGCCGACGCTGAGGAGGGACGTCATGTTATAGGTCATATTGAGCAAATACCCCGCGTTCACGCCCGTGAAGATGAAGCAGGCATCCACTGCCTCTTGGGCCGTCTCTGTCGGCGAGTACAGGATATAATCGCTGAGCATGTAGAAGGGGTTCCCTACCTTGGTCGCCGTGACGAGCATCCTCCAGTTGCCCGAGGCGTCCCTGTAGTCGGCAGCGTTGTCCGAGGTAGTCCCGGAAGCAGGCTCATACGTGTAGGCCTGCCCCGACGTGTAAGCGTAGTAGCCAAATCCCGAGGAGGGATAGGCTGAGGCGGTATAGTTGTAGAGCTGGATCGTAACCTCGACGGTCGGTGTGCTGAAGGCATGTGTAGCGCCCCATAAGATGGCGAGCCAGTCGTCCACGTCGCTCGCCCCGCTGAACTCGACAGATGCGGAGTGGACGTTCACCCGCGGGGCGAAATCCAGCATGTTCAAGGCGAACTGGAAGCCCGCCAACTCGGCGCTTCCGTTTATACTGATCCTCCAACTCCCGTCGGCGGCCCTAAAGTTGTTGGCGCCGGACGTGATCTGGAGGATCCGGCTCTCCTCCTCCGCCGTGGTGACGGTGTAATTGAAGTAGCCCTGCTCGCCGCTCAGAGGATACCGATCGAGGGCATAATTGTACACCCTCACGAGCATGCTCGTCGGGACCGTGGATACCCTAGAGACGATATCGAGGCATATCGAATCCCAGTCGTCGGTATCGCCGGGGCCGTAGAACTCCAGATCGAGATAGGAGGCGAAGCTCTGGAAGGAGATGCCCACGTCGTCAACCCTGAACGTCACCTTCGAGAGGTCTCCGGGGTCGGAGCAGCCGACGTCGAATACGACCTTCAGCCGGTACGCGGTGGCAGGCGCCATGGGATAGTCCGCGCTGATGCCTGTCCGGTAGAAGTACCCGACCGAGGTTCCTCTCCATCCCGCGCCGCCGTTGTCATCGGTATACAGCAGGAAGAGGTCGTTGCCGGATGAGTCCGCAACTATGAGGCGGACCGAGTAGAGCGTCACACCGTCGGAGGTACCGTAGGGATAGCTGCTGCTGCCCGAGAGGTCGAACCTCCACGCAAAGCTCGCGTTAGGCGTGCCCCATGTCGTGGGCGTAGTGAACCCGCTGTAGAATGTATAGTTCGCCCTGTGGAAGGAGTAGTCGACGAAGTGATCGTCGGCCTGGGCGTAGATGGAGCCGCCCCCGCTCCCCGAGGGGTTTCCGTTGCCGGGATCGTAGGTCGGCCCTGTGAAGTTCACGATGCCGGTCGGGTAGACCGAGCCGTATGATAATGAGGACGGGCCGCTCAGCCAGACAAAGTCCACCGAGGATGCGCGGGGAGCGTATACGGCATTCGGAGCGGAGGACGACGTACCGTTGTAGAAGCGGACCTCGCCCGACCATGCCCCGTCATAGTACTGGTACGATATATTGGTGGCGTTGTTGTATACGACATAGATCCTGCCGGCTATGACTGTCGCAGAGGCGTTCCGCATGGGGGTAGACGCAGGCGAGATGTCCACGCGGGTGTTTCTCGAATCGTAGTAGTAGACGTTCGTATAGCCTGTTGCGGCGGTGACCGCTGTGAGGACCACGGTGTCGCTCGCGGCGTTAGGGGCTGCCGAGAACTCGTTATTCGACACGCCCGTCAGAACGGTCGCAGCGGAGCTCGCGCTGCCCCAGTTCCCGGTTACGGGGTTCCAGCCGTAGATGCGGTTGTACCTGAGCGTGCCTGATCTGGCATAGAAGACGTAGAGGGCGTTTGTGTTGGGCTGCGCTGCGATGGCCAGACGGGTCGTCGTGTCCGCGGTGTTTGCCGAATAGAGGATGTCGGGGGTCGTGCTAGTGCCCGCCATGTTCATCCAGCTCGACGTCGAGGCGGGGTCGGCCTCTGGGATACAGCGGAGGAACTCGATCCGCAGCCTGGCCGGCCTCGACTGCTGGTAATGCCAGGCGATGGCGGGCCTCTCGTCGAGTTCAGTGCACGTCATGAACCGGAAGTCCCATGCCCTCGCCGTCCACGTGCCTCCGCCACTGGTGCTCTCTGCCGCATTTCCGCCGGCGTAGCCTCCGGCGGCATTATAACTCCAAGACCAGTAGTTACCGGCCGGGGAGGAGGGCGACTTGAGAACTATCCAGTATGTCTGGGAGGCGTTGAGCTGTATCTGCCGGGTGAGGGCGCAGTCGTACCACTGCGGAGTTGCCGAGGTCCTCCCCCCGTCGATATATCCCGACGAGAGGAGGCCCGCGTCGGACATATCAGGGGCGGCGCCATTGGCCACCCTGACTTCCACACGGAGGTGATCGGGGCTCCCGGTCGTGCTGAGGTATAGCATCACGCCGGCAAGGTTCGTCTGGAGGGGGGTAAACGACTGGGCATAATAGTTCGAGCCATAAACCGCGGCGGTCGAGGTCCCGGTGCTAAAGCTCTGGTCAGTCCCAGTGAGGTAGGGATAGACCGCGATCGCGGGCCTGTTGAGGGTCGTCCCGGTGGAGACCGACCTGACCGCGGTCGGTGCCGAGAACGTCCACCCCGGCCAGCCGGGGACGGCGAAGCAGAAGTTCCGTGCGGCGCTCTCGGTCCATGCCCCTGAGGCGTAGGACCACCCTCCCCTCGTGCCGGTGTACCCTGTCTCGGTGTAGCCCCACCTGAAGGCGCCGCCGCTGGCGTCCAAGACTATGGCATAGACCGCCCCCGCCTCGAGGGTCGCACCGAGCGTGGCGTTGACCCAGCCCATGGACGCAGGCACCTGGTCCAGGGTGGCGCTCGCTACCAAGCCCGAGGGGCTCAGATCAGGCGTCCCGTCCGCCGCAGCCGTCCGGAGTTCGACCGTGAGGAGTGCCGAGGAGGAGCTGGCATTCCCCAGGTATAGCTGGACTGTCTCAAGCTCCGAGGAGAAGGCAATAAAGTGGGCGGCGAGGCTGGTGGTGCCCGTTGCCTGCAGGTAGGCAGGGGAGGACTGTGGGTTTCCACCATAGCTCGAGTTGTAGCCGAATAATAGGTACCCTATCTCGTTCGGCGAGGTGCTGCTCCACTCGTAGGCTATGTGGAGGTTGTTGTTTACGTCCGGGGCGATGGCTGGGTGCATCCCGAGCTCGCCCCCGCCGAGAGTGTTGCTGATATAGGCATGGTCAACGAATGACCTGCCGCCGTCAACGCTTACGGCGTATCTCAGGTAGGAGTTATCGGTGTATATGACGTGTATGGTGCTGTTGGCATCCCCGGTCCTCGCCACCGCCCTCTGGCCCGCGAATACAAAGTCTGAGGAGGCGTTCGTTACAGAAGAGGGCCCTACCGACGGTGCAGCCTCCGACGAGGACGCCTGCCAATAATCTCCGCCGGAGGTGAGGTTCATGTTCGGGAGAGGGTATAGTATTGAAGCCGGGACATCATAGGAATCGAAGATCAGCGCTGCAGTGTCGTTGGCGTAGGTATCCGGGAGCGAGCCTCCGGCGAGCGTACCGTTGACGATGGTATAGCCCGTGGAGTAATAAGTCCGGCTGATCTGCGTCGACGCGGAGCTGAGGAAGCACATGCTCTGGCCGTCTTGGATCGAGAGGAGGGGCGCGCTCCCGTTTACATATGAGCCGGTCTGGACGCTGTACGCAGCCGGTGAGTAAGCGGGGCTGACATAGGCCGGGGCTGAGGTCACGCCGAAGTATGCGCCGTCCACATGCTGGACGGAGTCTGGCAGGACGCCTGCGGCGTAGGTGCCTGTAGCAACAGAATATGTCTGAGGGAAATACTCGCGCGATGAGGGGACGGGCGAGACCAGCAGGGGCTGTACAATAGCCAGGGTCGAGGCAGAGTAGCCTTTCCGGGCTGCTATCTTGAAGTTGAGCGGCTTGGACAGGTCCAGCCCGCCCTTCGGGATGGCCACACTTACGGTCTCCCCAGCGGGTACGTCTACACTGACGGGGTGCCTGAGGAGGAGCTCCCCGCCGCAGGACTCTACATAAACGGAGTCGATGGCGGTGTCTACGCCGCCCCTGTTCAGGATGAAGAGGTAGATAACGCTGGCGTCGGCCGAGACCTGTATTATCTTCAGGTTCTCCAGTATCGCAGGAGCGTCTGCCTTAGGCGTCAGGCTGAGAGAGTTTGTTGCCGAATAAACCACGGCTGATGATGCGACGACTATCACGATCAAAAGGATCGACGCTATTACAGGGGACACTCCCCTCCGGCGGGACAACATAAGGCACCGCTCCCACCTCTATCGAGCAGCGAATTAATCTGTTTCGATTTGGATTCGATACCGCACGGTTTTGACCTATGCACGGCGCCTCAGCCCAGATAGACGGCCGGGGCGTCAACCCATCAGTGCGCCCGGAGAGATCACCAGCGGCTGCGCCGGCAACGCTCCCGCCGATGCAACATTCGCGGCATGCGGGGAGCCGCCCTCCGCGGCACTGGTCCGCCCCCACTCCGAGGTCGTTATATAGCCCTAAAAAGAATCGGTAAGATCGGTGCAGCGTTTGTCTAGAGGGGTCAGTGAGATCGTCGCCACCCTTTTGATGATCGTCGTCGTCTCGTCGATAGGCGTAGCCCTCTTCACATACAGCGCGGGGTACTTCTCCGGCACGACCTCGGCGATTGGCGAGGTCAACACGCTGAATGCCGGCATCGTGATGGAGAGGTTCGTGATAGTCGATACCCTCAAGTCAGGGACAAACACGATCTCGGTTGCCGTCTATAATTACGGCAGGACGCCCGTAACGATCGCGGCCCTATTCCTCAACGGGACAAATCTGCCCCTCTCAGAGCCTATTGAGATTATGCCGGGGTACTGGGCCTGGGTAAACGGAACAACCCCCGTCATGGTGCTCAGCGGGTCGATCTGCTCGGTAAGCATCGCAAGCTCCTTGGGGAATGTTTATGAAGAGATGGTCAGGCTCTGAGCCTCTGCGTTTGCCGATCAGTCGCCGGCGCCGAGGGGTAAGCACTGTGATAGGCGCGATGATCTTCTTACTAATATTCACCGTCGCGATGACTGCGATGCTTGCTTGGGCGCAGAGCTATGCCAACTATATCGACACTGTGAGGGAGGATCAAGAGTTCCAAAACCTGCGGATGATGGAAGAGCTGAAGCTGAGCTTTATGAACTCCTCAGGTATGCTCCTGGTGGAGGCCAGCAACCCGACGCCCAGGACGATCGTCATTACGCAGATATGGTCGAACCACACCGTCCAGACCGGCGAATGGGCGGTGCCCGCCAAGATGAGGGTCTCCATAAACACGACCATACCTTACGTAAGTATGACGGCGTCGAAGGTGGTCACGAGCAGGGGCAACCTCTTCTCCGGTACACAGGCAAGCGAGGGCGAGGGCGGTGGAGTCGGGGGGACGGGGCTGTCTGTGATAGACATAATGGAGGCGGGGAGGTGGTACGTCCAGTGGTACAACCTCTCGGAACGGAAGGTATTCGATACTAAATTGGGGGAGAGCTACTGGGAGACCGCCAGCCTGACCTTCACGTGGGGGGCGGCATCGAACGATCCGATATTCGGCCCCTACACAAAGGTGGGGTTCAATGCAACCACACGGGTAGTGACGCTCAACTCAACCGTCTACCTGAACTACTACGTGAACGAGGACTGCCGGATCATAGTGCACGAGCTGGGCATAGATTCTGGCTGGAGCACCGCGGCTTCAGGTTATGTGGAATTCCAATGCTCTCCCGGGGCGGTCTACACCGTGACCGTACTATACAGCAGATGGACTGGAGAGCCCTTCCTGACCATGAACTTTGTCAACTGCGACTTTGTCAGCCTGATTAAAGGGACCTGACACGCGGCTCTTTTCCTGTATGCTCCTAAGGGTCATCAATCCTCCCGTGGCGGGGACGATTTCGGAACCTCTCATGCTGGTATTTATTTAATTCTGCGAAGGCATTCATGCTAAAACATAGAAATAAGATAAGAAAAAGGAAAGGGGAAGAAAAAGATCAAAAAGTTACTTCTTTACGCTGAACTCCAAGGCAGTCCCGTCGATGCATACGATCTTCACTGTATGCCACTGAGCGGGGTTCAGTCCGCTACTGTTTACATATAATGTGCCGACTTGAGCAACATCTAAAACCTGTGTTGCCCCGCTAACTGTGAAAGCCCAAGAGTATGCAGTCGGCGGTACACTAGTATTTCCGGTGGCATAGGTGTATGAAACACCATCAACATATACCGTACTAAGCGTGACCGATTTTCCACCTGTATTTCTTACATAGACTGTGAAATTAGAGTTGCCGCTCTGGCGAATAATGGTATCACAAGCAAAATAAAGGGTGTGCCGACATATAGCGAGGAAGGAGAATAGGCAGTGATGAGTGCGCAGGACTCTAGTGGCTTCAGGTCCACCTACCCCATCGAGGAACCCTACGTCTACGTGGCGATTCTGGAGGACCCTGCCACGAAGGAGAACCTCTACAAGCTCATCATGCCGACCCTCACCCCCGAAGACGAGGCCCTCCTGAAGAAGATCAAGAAGATCTTCCTCGACGAGATCGACATAGACGTGAAGGAGCTCGACGGGGGGAACGCCTCCGCCATCGTCGAGAACGAGGTGCGCAGGATAATCAAGGACTACCGGATAAAGGCAGACGAGGGGCTCCTGAACAAACTCCTCTTCTACATAAAGCGCGACTCCCTGGGCTTTGAGAGGATCGACCCGCTCATGAAAGACCACTTTATAGAGGACATCTCATGCGACGGTGTCGGCGTGCCCATATACGTCTGGCACCGGGAGTACGAGTCCATCCGCACGAACATCCTCTTCAATACCGAGGAGGAGCTCAACAGGTTCGTGGTGAGGCTGGCCTACCGGTGCGGGAAACACCTGTCCATAGCCAACCCCATCCTCGACGGCTCCCTTCCCGACGGGAGCAGGGTAAACGCCACCTACGGCTCCGAGATCTCCCGAAAGGGCACCACCTTCACAATACGGCGGTTCAGGGCAGACCCCATGACCATAGTCGACCTCATCCAGATGGGGACCCTCTCGGCTGAGCTGGCCGCCTATCTCTGGTATGCCGTCGAGAACAAGAGCTCGATCCTCGTCGTGGGCGAGGTCGCATCGGGGAAGACGACCATGCTCAACTGCATCTCCATGTTCATCAGGCCCGACATGAAGGTGGTCTCGATAGAGGAGACGCCCGAACTGAACATCCCCCACACCAACTGGATCCCCATGGCAACCAGGACAGGGTTCGGCAAGAAGGAGAGCGACATAACCCTCTTCGACCTTCTCAAGAACGCGCTGAGGCAGAGGCCTGACTACATACTGGTGGGCGAGATCAGGGGGGCCGAGGCCTACACCCTCTTCCAAGCACTGGCGACGGGCCACGGCGTCCAGGCAACAATCCACGCGGAGAACGTCCAGGGCGTACTGAACAGGCTGGAGAGCGCGCCCATGAACATCCCCAAGATGCTCGTGGGGCTAATCGACATCATAATGATCCAGAGGAAGGTGAAGGTCGGCGACAAGTCTGCCCGGAGGACGGTCGACGTGACCGAGGTGGCCGGGTACGACAATGAGAAGAACGAGCTCATCCTGAACCCATTGGTGAAGTGGGACCATGCGAATGACGCGCACACCTTCCTCTCCGAGAGTGCCCTCCTGAAAAGCATAGCCCAGGAGAGGGGGATCCCACTCGAAGAGATCCGCTCCGAGATAGCTGCGAGGAAGGTAATCTTGGGGTGGATGGCGAACAAGTCGATCAGAAGGTACCTCGAGATAGGGAACCTGCTGAGGGAGTACTATGCTGACAGGGACAGGGTCTTCAGAATGGCCCTGGTGGACAACATGTCCGAGATACCCGAAGCAGGTGTTTCCGACGGTGTCAGCAATGCAAACCCTGACTAACCCGAATAAGAGCCCAGGACGATGCGTCACGAATAAGTTAGGGGGGCGTCCCGAGTTATCCTCTGCCCGCGTCCCCGGCAGGGCCGCTCACTGTTGTCAAGAGATCAGGCCCCTCCGGCTGGCAGGACCGAGGCTTGGTGATCCATCATGAAGAAGAGGAGGTCAGTCCGCCTCCCCAACTTCTCCAAGCTCGCATACTCGCTACTGGGGAGAAGACTGGATCTGCTCCTCCCCTACTTCGAGGACCTCGAGAACGATCTTAAGAGAGCCGGGATGAAGATTACGCTCTCTAAGTATGTCAGCAAAATGCTGATGGTCACCATAATAGCGTTGCTGATCGCCTTCTCCGCCTCCCTCGCCGTCCTGATCCTGCGGACGGTGCCCCTCTATGCCATAGCCATGAGCCTGGGCATAGGGTTCCTGGCCGGCGGTATCGCCTTCTGGATAATGTACACCCGTCCGACGATATCTGCCAACAGCAGGAAGAGTACCATCGAGAGGGAGATGAACTTCGCCGTTAATTACATGGCCATACTGGCCGGGGCAGGCGTCATACCCGAGAGGATCTTCAAGAGCCTCTCCGCCTCAGACCTGGATGCCACCATCAAGGACGAGCTCTCGGAGGTCGTCCGGAGGATGGACGTCTTAGGCGAGGACTTTTACACCTCGCTGCGGAGGGGGGCCGACGAGTCCTCATCAAAGCAGTTCGCCGACCTGCTGAGGGGGATACTGATGGTCGAGAGGACCGGGGGCGACCTGAAGCGCTACCTCTACCTGCAGAGCAGGCACTACATGAGGCTCCGGAGGATCTCGATGAAGAAGTCCCTCGACATGCTGAGTGTCCTTGCCGAGGTCTACGTGACTGGTGGCATCGTCCTACCCCTCGTGATCATAATCATGCTGGCCGCCATGTCCCTGGTGGGGGGAGGAGGGATCAACATACTGGCGACCCTCTACTTTGCCATCTTCCTGCTGATACCTGTGATCTCATCGGCCATACTGATCATAGTTGACGCCTCGGTTCCCAAGGAGGAGTAGCATTGTTCCCCATATCTAGGAAGGAGAAGTACGCCCTCTTCGCCACGGCCGCCGCCGCAGGGCTACTGATAGCCTCCGTGGGGGTCATAATGCTCGCGAGCAATCCGAGGCTAGCAGACTATATCTTTATCATAGGACTGATGATCGCCCTCCTTCCGGTCGGCGTCCTCGACTACCTCGAGTTCAGGTGGAGGAGGGCGGTCGAGGCCAGGATGCCCGACATCCTGTATGACATTGCGGAGGCACAGGTGACAGGGATGACCTTCCTCAGGGCCTTCGAGACGGCGATTATGAGGGATTATGGGGCGGCATCGCGGGAGCTGAGAAAGGTTCTGGCACAGATCAGGCTGGGGATGACTCTGGAGGAAGCCCTCCTCTCATTCGCGAGGAGGGTGGGGTCGAAGCTTGTGAAGAACGCGAGCCTTATAATCGCCGAGACGAGCCACTCCGGAGGGGACGTCTCCAAGGTGGTAAGGACACTCTCCAACTACATGAGGCTTGTGCTGACCATGGATACGGAGAGAAGGGGGACGATGAGGCTCTATGTAGCGGTCACGTATATCGCCTACGGCGTCCTCCTGGTTACGCTGGTAGTCCTCCTCAATCAGTTCTTCCTCCCGGTTCTGGGGCTGAGCGGGACTATGATATTCATGGCCCAGGCAGAGTACGAGACCTACCGGAGGCTCTTCCTCTACCTGAGTGTCATCCAGGGCGTATTCTCAGGGCTGGTGGCGGGGAAGATGGGCGAGGGTGCCATCTCTGCGGGCCTGAAGCATATAGTGGTGATGCTCTTCCTGACCCTTCTGACCTTCGCGGTTCTCGTAACTTGATCGACGGATCAGCGGCTCCCCCTTCCCGAGGAACAGACGGCGCCTAGGTTCGGATGCGGGCGCCCCTATACGGATACGGGAACGGCGGTCGGTGGCCGTCGGGCAGCATCTACTGGGGTGCCAACTGCCCGGGGTCTGACTGCTGTGGCGCTAGGATGTCCGGGAGCGGTGCTATGGCCTCGCTGACCGAACGTCCCTCCAGGATAATTATCCCATAAGTAGACGCCAGCTTCTTGGCAGTCTCTGCCATACCCGGGACGCAGATCAGGACTGTCTTGGTCGGGCTGGTGTCCAGAACCTTCGCAAAGAGGCGCACTATAACAGACTCATCCAAGACCTCTTTGGAGACCATGATGTCCGCCGCAACGGTCCTTCCCGTCCTGTCTAGGCCGACGACATCAAAGGAGTGGACTACTCCTGACCTCCCGGTCAATGCTGCCGGGGAGTTCGTTATGTAGCCGGATCTTCTCAGGAGATCGACTACGGGCCTGATGGCAATGTGCAACCTCGAGAACTCCCTCAAAGCCTCCTTGTTGATGGCCAAGGACCAGATGGACGACACGACGAGCCCGTGGGCCGTCACCTCCTTCCTGCAACCCCTGCATGAATAAGCTATCTTGGGAGTGGGTGCCTGCTTGTAGCAGCCCAGACACCTGTACCAGACGCCAACAGTGCGATAGTCCCTCCCTTCCTCAGAGAGTCGAGCCCCGCAGCTCGGGCAGACGAGGGCATCCCCGTTGCGCTTGAACCTCGAAACGGGGCCTATTACACCGTCATGGATATGCTCCAGAAGGAGCTCTTTGTAGAGCTGGGTCGAGTTGCAGAAGGGGCAGTGGAATACCACCTTTATCTGCTCTGCCCCGCAGTAGGGGCACCGCAGGACCTGGTCATGATATTCCTTGGTGCCCAGGCCTAGCGAGAGTATCTTGTCCGCAATCTCCAGGGACTCCTGAGGCGAGGCGCTGCATACCTGCATTATGTCCGGGTAGGCGTAGCCCGTGTAGGGATCGAAGGAGGGGATAAGCATGCTCTTGGACTCGGTCACGAGGTGCTCAAACAGATGGATCAGCCTACTGTCGCCTGTTATGGCGATATAATATGAACTAGTGGCAGGCCTCGAAGTCATAGTTTCCATCTATGTATCTAATGCAAAGATAATGCTACAGATTATAAATCTTTCCAAAGTTGTGTATACGTGCGCAACAGATATACAGTATGTGTACACATATCTAATCGATAACTGGAAAGGAACTCTTTTGAGAAAGGTCGTCTCATATTGGGGAGATCTCAGGCAGGCGTCCCAGTTCTGTGAGTTCGGAGAGCGTAAACAAGCCGCCTTAGTCATAATCAAACATCCGCTTCGGCCTTGCGGCCGATATGACCAAGCGTCGCTCTCGCCCGGACGACTGCTGACTGCGAGAGGCTCTCCCTCATGCCCAGGCTGCCGTCTGAGTAGTGCATGCGGATACCCGCTTCTCAGCCGGGCTTTACAAAATAGACCGCGAACGTTCTCGGAGCGGTACCGACAGGGTCTCCCTCTGGGAGGCTAGCGCCTCTAAGTGGGTCTGATGATCATCCTCGACCGGTGACCAACAGCTAGCACCATATTCGGCGGACCAGTTTCTCACTCAGCCCTCCTCCCCACGATCCTCGGCGTTTTGGTCTCGAAGGCCCTGTCTCATGACTTTACTGAAAAGGAGCAGATTTGGGCCGATTCGTGGCGCCGGTTGCGATGCTGTGATGGTTTTTAGCTATTTTCGAGAGCCCTTATAAGTATCCTTAATACGATCTACCAATCAACTGCTCTGCATGAGGGGGGGAGCAAACGGCTAAAGAGGGCAAGGATCTTCGGGAAAGCGTTTCCATCTCCCGGTTCTTGAAGGACAGCAAAGCCTTTATCATGCGCGACTCGACTTTCGCGGACTTGAAAAACATACTGGAGGAGCGCTTTTCCACGGGTGCCTTTGCAATCTTTTATGATGTTGGGAAAGGGTGCTGCGTCCGCTCTTGCGAGCGTCTGATGCAGGAGCATTCCAGCACGAGCGGCCTGCTCGAGAGCATCGTCCAGCGCAAACGGGAGGAGCGGTGGGGCGAGCTGAGGTTCGAACTGAGCCCCGATGGCACTGGCAAGGTTTTTATGACCGACTGCTTCGAGGCAAGACAGTACGGCGCATCCAAGCAGCCGATCTGCTACTTCTTCAAGGGCTACTTGGAGGGCTTCCTGAGCCGAGCTTTTCGCAGGCCTTTGAAGGTGACTGAGACCGAATGTCTAGCCAAGGGCGACAAGGGCTGCATCTTCCAGATAAATGCTGAGTCTTGACTGGACTGGCCGACGGGGCACTCTGCCAGCATTGTCTGCGGTGCGGATCTTCAGCATCCAACAAGGACTCCTGCCTCAACCACGGAACGGATTGTGCACGCAATGCTATCGCTTCCGACCCGGTCCACAATTAATTATTAATAGGAGCGAGCATGTCACTTACAACGAGCGGCCGTGGTCTAGTCCGGTCTAGGATAGAAGCTTCCCAAGCTTCGGATCCCGGGTTCGAATCCCGGCGGCCGCATCCTAACCCGTCGGATTGCCCGCTCGACCGACAAACTTTTTAAGTAACGCCATTTTTACTGGTGGTGTAGGCGATGAAAAGGAGAACCTCATGATTCTGGTTCGTCGCTAGACAAGTGATCCATTTTATGACACTACAATGTTGTAGTAATTTCTCCATAAACGAGATCCGGGATCTCAGTGATCCCCGCTTCAGACAGGCGATGCAACTTTACCAGTCGTCATTTCCGCCGGTGGAGCTATGGCCGTTGGAAGAGATAATGCGCGCACTCAGGTTTGCGCCATACCACCTCTATGTTGCAACAGAGGGTCCCATGGTAATCGGCATATCCCTCGTGGATCTCTTCCCCAATATGGGCGTCGCCTTCCTCGACTATCTGGCGGTGGCACCATCCCACCAGCGAAGAGGGGTGGGCGCATGCCTCTTCAAGCATACGCTCAAGGAACTCTACCGGCTCCTCCCGGACCCGCTGGGCCTCCTCTTCGAGGTCCAGAAAGAGGACGCGAGCGATCCGAAGGAGCAGAAGACGAGGCTCGACCGGATAAGGTTCTACACCAAACTCGGTGCAAGGCTCCTCGAGGGAGTCCACTACGCCCTGCCGCCGCAGGACGGGACCAAGCCCGAGGAGATGTACCTTATGATGTTCCCCTGCAAGGATATGGCCGAGCTGCCGAGCAACTTTGTCATACAGTGCATAGAGATGATCTACCACGTCACGTACGGATACGAGAAGGACGATCTGCTTGACGCCGCTTCGCGGAGGATGCCGCAGAGGGTGCGCCTCACGGTCCCTAGGGTCCCACTCGTCCCGTATGAGAAACAGACCTGCCCCATACCGAACCGCCTCTCGAGCAGGTAGCCGGGTCGGGTCGGGTCAGGCCAAGCCAGGCCCCGTCTCCCCCGCGCTTCGGGCATTCTGCCTCTCTCGCCAGCTGGCGATTCCAGTCATGTTATGAATACTGCAGCGGCGATTACCGTAGTCCACAGCCCGGCCTTGTGGCCTTCGGCCGACTGGTGAATGTGGGTCGTCCTGATTATGTGTCCGCTCGCCTTGTAGATCTGCTTCCTCTCGTCCCATGCCTGGTTGAGGTCGAACGGGATGCCGAGCTTGGTGGCGAGCATAGTGGCTGCAAGGTCCTCCGCGTACTCTCCCGCATACTCGCCCTTCTCGCCGTAGGAGTGGTGCTCCGAGAGGTAGCCATAGAGCGTCTTATCGTGAGGGATGGCAAGGCCGACTGCGGCGGCGATAAGCCTGTTCGGCTCGTTGGTCTCGTTCCTCGCCATCACACAATAAATTATCTGTCCCGGGGAGAGTTCCCTGAGCCCCTCCTCCTTCGTTATTATCTTGCAGTTGGGAGGATAGATGCTCGAGACGTATACCAGGTTGAACCTCTCTATCCCTGCATCCCTGAGGGCCAGCTCAAAGGAAGATAGCCTCTCCTTATGGATGCCGACCCCCTTCACGAAAAAGACCTTTTTCGGAATCATATAGTCCTCACATTCAACATACGAAAAGTTAAATCTTTGCATATTGATCGGCTGGATGAGCTGCAGTCAACGGCGGCCGAAAACCGGCAGTTCAGGTGCTGGGCAGGGCGCCCATATTGCGGGCCTTCCCCCATAGCCGCCACTAAACAACCGATTATCATTAAGGACTGATATTGACAGTACGGATCCAAGGTGAAATTTTGTGCCAGAACACCTCCCCGTTTACGCCTCAGCCGGTGATGATTTGAATCTACAGCAATAACTGAAGGCGGAAAGGGGGAGAGATGGGGAATAGAAAAAAGGGGGAGTGTGAGGCCTCAGAGAGAGATCTCCCTCACGGGGTCCAGACTGGTCAGACCGTTCAGCTTGACCTTCCCCTCTGAGATCGTGTAGAGCGTATCGTCTATGTAGAGCGACCTCCTCACCTGGAGGTTATAGCGGTACTCCCCGTCCCCGTCCCCGTCCCCTTGGTGGGAGATAAAGCCCCTCAGCACGAAACCGTCGTCGGCGCTGATGTCAAAGACCGCTGCGCCCTGCATGGCCCTATAGTCGCCGGTGTAGAACCTTGGCCCCATCGTGACGGGGATCACCAGCAGGCCCTTGGACTTGTCGAAGAGGAACGCCTTATGGTCGTACAGGGCCTCGCTGCTCGACCACATGCCACCGAAGACGTACTTCGCCACCTCTTCGGGGCTGGAGACGTCCGAGACATCAAAGAGGGAGAGCTTGACGGTGCTGTTCTCGATCCCCACGCCGATCACGTGGTCAGCATCGTACGGGTGCAGGTAGCTGGAGTATCCGGGTATCTTCAGGTACCCCAGTATCTTGGGCGCGCTGGGGGTTGCCAGATCTATCACGAAGAACGGGTCCACCTGCCTGAACGTGACCAGGTAGCACCTATCGCCCATGAACCTCGCCGAGTAGATCTGCTCGCCGGGCGCGATGCCTTCCAGCCTCCCGACCGTCTCGAGGTTCATGTTCAGGACGTACAGGCCGTTGACTGAGCCGTTGACCATCCACTCACTGGTGGCGACCCTGAAGTAGCCGTTGCTCTCGTCCATACTGAACTGGTTCAGGACGTGACCGGGGACCGCACCGCTCGACTCTACCTTTACGCTGCTGCCCGAGAGCCTCAGCCTGTAGATGAGCGTCTCCTCCTTCCACGCATCGGAGCCGGATGCGGCACCCATGAGCCGGATGGTCGACTTTGGCGCCACGAGGTACATGTTCTCCTGCGAGACGTACATGGTGGAGGAGTAGCCCGAGAGGAAGGTCTCCTGCGTCGGCTGGCCGGTACCCGTGACGTCTATGGCCATGACCGTCATGAACTGGTAGTATGGGGCTATCACGTCGACGTACTTGATCTCTTCGGCCCTGACGGTCTGGACCGTCTCATTGCACCTGATCGAGGGCATCTCCACCGTGCCGTCTGTCTGCACTACCGGCTGGTTGGAGACGACGTAGACATAATTGCCGATCATCCTCGAGCCGATCAGCGTCCCGTTCACCTCGACGCAGTTGGTGAGCGCGGGGTTCGCCCTGTCCGCGATGTCGTAAACCTTCACCGCAACCGCCTGCCTGTACCACGGCACCAGCCCTACCGTCATCCGGTCTCCGGCCTGATCCGCCTTAGCCGGCTCCATGATCCAGTAGTAGTTGCTGTTCTCCAGGACGATCAGCCGGTCGCCGTTTATGTAGATGTTGAGGTTGTACGGGGCATCGGTCTCGATCGTGGCAAGCACTCCCGCCTCCTCGGGCGGGGATGCCTTGAGAATCTTCACGGTGCTGCCGGAGACCACATAGAGGTACTCACCGTCCGTCTTCACGATATCCGCCTCATCGACGCCCCCTACCTGTACGTTGGTCGAGGAGTACTGCCCGGCCGGGGTCTTCGCATCGGCAGTCTGGGCGGCGATGTTCGCCTCAAGGGCGGTCATCCTGCTCTGGAAGAGCCCGAAGGCCGAGTACTGGCTCTGCACTAGCTTTCCCCTCTCGATGAAGCCCAGCAGCTCGTCCATGCCGGAGAAGGTTCTCAGGGGAACCGCCGTGACAGACCTCTCGCTGGCAACGTAGCCTACAGTAACGATAAAAGACCCTATGAGCAGGGCAATAACAGTATACGGTATAAGCTTGTTTGGGGCAGGTTTGGACATCTTCCCACCGTGCTATACTCGTCCCGGATGTTATTTTATACTATACATTTGAACACGAGCGTCCATAAATTAGAACGCACGCCAGCGGCAGGGGCCGGCGCCCACCCGGCGGGCACGGGCGCGGTGACCGGCAGCAGCCCCTCTTCCCGGGAAAGCCCAAGAGGGGCTGCGGTCCGACCAGACTCAGAGTATCCCCAGTGCCTGCTCGAGCCCGTGTGCCATCTCCGAGGCGGCTACCCAGGCGTCGAGGGGCTTCCCGTATATCGACACTCTCTCGCCCGCGAGGTCCAGGTCCTTCTTCAGGAACTCGCCCCTCTGGAAGCCGCCGATCAGTATGGCCGGGCTCTCCTTGGCCAGCTGCCGGCAGTACTCCCCGAGCCTGATCCTCTTCCCCCTCTCGGTGAGGGCGACTGTCCTCGAGGGCCCTATCTTGGCGAGGAGGTCGCCCAGACTCTGCCTCGATACCACCATGAGCGGCCTTCCCTTCGGAGGGATCTTCCCTTCCTCCAAGAGCTGCTCCATCAGCCCCACGAATCTCGAGTAGTTCCTCGGCAGCTTCACCCGGGGATCCATCGAGATTACCTGATCCTCGAGGGTGTGCACATAGACCGCGAGGTGCCCCTCATAGTTGAGCGGGCTCTCGAGGAGGTTGAGCAGGGTAATGAAGGTTATGTCGGGCCTGCCCCTCCTCTCCCAGTTCCTGAGGCTCTTCATCGCCGCATAGTGGTACGATATATCCAGCAGGATCTGCCCCGCCGCCTTTCCCCTCCTGGCTGCCTGGTTCCTCACCGAGGGATGATCCGCTATCTCGGCTGGCACGGTCTCGAGCGCCGCTTCCGCTATGATCATGCTGATCATCGACGGTCCCGATTTTAAACTCCCTTCCGCCTTTATATAGGTGAGCGGTCCAGCCTCCTGCCGCTCGCCAGCCCCTGCAAGACGGAAACGAGGGCGCGACTGTAACCGATATTAGGCAGCCTCCATCCTCTTTCAACTACCGGGTGATCTGCTTGCGCAACGCCTCGCTTGTGAAGGATCTCGCACGGCAGAGGATCGATCGCCTGTTCCGGATGGCCTTCGAGAGTGTGGGGACGCGACCCGATCTCTCCGACCGGTACGTCGAGATGGCATGCAATATCTCCCGCAGGACCCGCGTCAGGATCCCCCGGAGGTGGAAGCGGTTCGTCTGCAGGTCCTGCGGCTCCTTCCTCTATCCCGGTGTCTCAGCCAGGGTAAGGATCAGGGAGAAGCGGCGCGGATACCTGGCGGTGACCTGCCTCCGCTGCAAAAGCCTCAGGAGGTACCCCCTGGCAAAGCGCCCTGCCAGCAAGGGTGACTGATTCCAGGTGTCGGCCAGGTGGGGGGACCGTCCGCGGGCAGAGGACCCCCCGGTCCGCCTCCTCCCTGCTCCGCGCCGGCCCGTCTGTTATGCGTTCGCCTCGAACGTCTTGCAGGCCCCTGTGAGGTGGCGCTCGTCGCACTTGCACCAGAATCTGCAGAGCCTGCATACGGGATGCACCGTGCCCCAGGGGACGCCCTTCATGCGCCACCTCAGCTCGTTCTTGGTGAGGATGATGCTGACCATGGCGGAGGGGTCTGATCCGTTGCCCCTGATAAAGGTTTGCCGGCTCTGGCAGCCCCGTGCCTCCCCCATCATCTTTAAATAGCCGGTCGCCGTACCCATCAGAGTCTAAAGTACAAAGGCCTAGTAAGATAGCGTTAGCCTGTCATGCTAATTCTATTGCTTCTGTAGCTTCAGACGCAAGATACAAAGAGTTGAAGGAAAATGCAGTTCGAAGATATGGATATAGATACAGACGTATTGGCCTCGCTGGACCGGATCGGCTTCAGAGAGCCTACCCGAATCCAGATAGAGACCATCCCCCTCATAAAGGAGGGTTATGATGTCGTGGGTCAGTCTGAGACAGGATCAGGCAAGACCGCCGCCTTCGGCATCCCGTTGGCGGAGAAGGTCAGGCGCGGGATCAGGACCCAGGCGCTCATATTGGCCCCCACAAGGGAGCTAGCACAGCAGATCGCCCGGGAACTCTCAAGGTTCTCGCATGCCAAGGGCGTTCGCGTCGAATGCATCTACGGAGGGGCAGCGATGGCGCCCCAGGTCTCAGGCCTCAGGAAGGCTGAGATAGTGGTCGGCACACCCGGGAGGGTTATGGATCACATGCGGCGCGGTACCTTGGACACCGGGAACATCGAGACCTTCATCCTCGATGAAGCTGACAGGATGATCGATATGGGCTTCATCGACGACATCCGGGAGATCGAGAGGGCGATCCCGAAGGAAAGACAGACGATCATGTTCAGCGCCACCATGCCCGAGAGCCTCTATGCGATAAGGGACGGGTTCACCAGGGGCGCCAAGAAGGTCACGACCGAGACCCGGGTCAGCGAGAACCTCCTCAAGCAGTACTACTGCGACGTCGACCGCCATCTCAAGTTCTCTCTTCTCGTCCACCTCCTCAATGAGGAGGATCCCGAGCTTGCCATAGTCTTCTGCAACTCCAGGCGGGACGCTGATAGCGTCGCGAGGAACCTGCGGCTCAACGGCATCGACGCCGAGGCGCTGCACGGCGGCCTCTCGCAGCCGAGGAGGGAGCACATAGTACGCCTATTCCACCGGCAGGAGATCCGGGTCTTGGTAGCGACCGATATAGCGGCTAGAGGTCTGGACTTCAAGAGGGTGACGCACATATTCAACTACAGCGTCCCCAAGAACGCGGAGGACTATGTGAACCGCATAGGCCGGACCGCCCGCGCCGGGGAGGCCGGCAAGTCGGTCGTCCTGTTGAGCGAGGAGGACTATGACTCCTTCAGACGGATATCCCGCACATGCAGGTTCATAATCCCGCAGATGGAGTGCCCCCGCGTGAAGGTTCTGCCGTTCAAGAGGGAGCGTTACGGCGACCGTGACGGCGGGAGAGGGCATCACTGGAACAGGAAGTTCGAGCGGAGGGCGACCGGGTTCGTAAGGCGGCCTGAAGCGGCCTGGGGCTAGACACCACCCTGCCCCCTGCCCCCCGCCCAACCTCCCCTGCCCGCCCCCGCCTTCACCTGCCCCGTATGTTGCGCAGGTCCGCCCCCTGCCGCAGCAGCTCGTCTTGGACGGCTGGCGCTGCTACTTCCTGCGTAGATATCCTGCCGCGGGAAGCGATCGCTGCGCAGACCCCCGCCGCCTGCCCCGTGGCGACGCATATGGGCATGGCGCGGTAGGACGCCTGGGCCTCATGTGTCCCCGAGATGCACCTCCCGGCAACGACCAAGCCATCCACACCTGCCGGCAGGAGGCAGCGGAGCGGGATGTCATAAGCCTCGCCTGGCGGCACCCTTATGAGAGTCGTCCCCTTCCCCTCGGGGCTGTGGATATCGATCGGGTAGGTCCCCCTGGCTATCACGTCGTCGAATTTCCGGGCATGCAGTATGTCTTCCGCTGTGAGTTTGTACCTGCCGACAACCCTCCTGGTCTCGCGGACTCCCACCTCTGAGCCGCTCTGGCAGAGGTACGCCCCCTCAAAGCCGGGCACATAGTCGCGGAGGAAAGAGACGATCTGCGCCATCTGCCTGCGGCCCTCCACCTCCGCCGCGGTCAGGTCCAGCACATCTGCACCGTACCTCCGCACTATCCTGGTGCTGTTCACGCTCACCCAGCCCTCCCGCGTCGTCCCGAACATCAGGATGTCTTCGCGGGGGAGGCTGAGCCTCCCCTCAGACGACGCCTTTGCTATGAGGCTCCAGAGGCCGTGGACCCCTGACCACTCTCCCGGGTGGCTCCTCACATAGTTCTCGAAGCGGGACTGCCGGAACCCTCCCATCAGGAAGAGGAGGCTGATAGGCTCTGCCAGGCCGTCCCCCTCACGTCCCACCTCATAAGGGGCTCCGGCATATGCCGCAACATCGCCGTCCCCGGTGCAGTCCACGACGGCGTCTGCCCTGATCACCAGGGGGCCCGACTTGGTCTCGAAGACGACCCCCCACCTCCCGGCATCGGATATGACGCCGCTGGCGAAGGCGTGGAGGAGTATACTGACCCCCGCCTCCTCCAGCATCCCGAGGGAGACTAGCTTGAAGACTTCTGGATCGAAAGGGGTGACGTACCCCGTCCTACGAGACGGCGGGATGCCGCCGCCCCTCCTCACTAGGCGCCCCACAAGCTTCGAGAGGACGCCGGCTATGACCGGCTTTCCCGGACCGTGATCCGCAGGGAAGAGGACAGAGGCGCCCCCTGCCCCCCCTCCCTCCTGCGACCAGGTGTGATACGAGGAGAGTGTTACCATCAACGAGGCGGTCGCTGTGCCGCCGAGGAATCCGTGACGCTCCGCGAGCACGACCCTTGCACCGGCATCGGCAGCACCGATGGCCGCCCCCAGCCCCGCCGCCCCGCCGCCCACGATGAGCACGTCGACCCCGTCGACTAACCTGGCGGTTCGAGCCGGGAGCGTGACCGTACCTGCCGCTCGCCCTATAACCGGCACCCTGCCACCCCCCTTCCGCCTCCACGCATACTTTCCGGCCGGTCCGGGGCACCCTTCACCGGTTCCGCCCCCCGGCCCTCCGGGTGAGCAGCCCGACCGCAAGCCTGTTGTTCTCAAGGGCGCGCTCCCTCAGCCTGGGTAGCAGCTGATTGATCCTTGCCCTCAGCTCCTCCCGCTCGTCCCAGGACTGGTCGATGTACGCAATCAGCCGGCCAGCGCTCACAAGGCTCAGCGGGGGCATCCTTACATGCAGGTCGTCAAGCAGCCCGCTCACCTTCTCTGCATAGGGCAGGGCCACAAAGGGGACCCCTTGGAGAGCGGCAAAGATCAGGAAGTGCAGGCGCATCCCCACAGCAAAGTCGAACTGGCCCATGAGGGTGAGGAGCTGCCCCGCGGTATACTCTCCCTTAAGGACCCATGCGTGCTGCGGGCGCAGCATCCTGGAGATGACCGCATGGGAGTGCTGCATGTCGAGCACATTGCGCTCCATGGGGATCAGGATTATGTCCGCGTTCAGGCGGTCGATCATGAAATCCGCCGCGTCCGCCAGGATCCTTTGGTAGATCGAGCTATCGATGTCGGGGGCGGCCGGCCCCGGCTCGCGGACAGACATCCCGATCAGCCTGTGCCCCGCATGCAGCCTCTCCTTCTCCAGGACGTCCTGCTGCAAAGGCTCCGGCTTGAGGAGTAGCGAAGGGTCGGCGGTGACTATTATCTCGCGCCGTACCCCCGCGTCTTCGAGGGCCTTCTTTGCCATCCGCTCTCTGACAGTCACCACGTCGACTCCGGAGAGGACGTCCCTGACCGTCCTCTGGACGCTAGCCCTCTGAAGCGGTCCGGCACTGACCGCGTAGACCATCACGGGCACGCCCTTCTGCTGGGCGACCTCCGCCTCCCGGAGGTACACCTCCGCCTCACTGTCAAAGAGGATCCCCCCTCCGCCCAGGATGAAGAGGTCTAGCCTCTCCACCTCAGGCACCACCTCGGCGCGCGTCATCCTCCGGACGGGGAGCGCTCTCTCTACTCTGTGCCTGCGCATGGTGTCCTCTACATCGCGCGTGAAGACGGTGATCTCGACTGGCAGCGTGGCGCGCAGCTGGGTGATGATGCTCTGCAGAATGGCCTCGTCGCCTATGTTCAGCCCACCATAAGATCCAGAGATCCCCACACGGAACTTTCCGTCTGGACCCATATGTCAATATCCCCGTGCCGGAATATAAGCAGGCTTTCCGGCTACAGGTCCGTCAGCGGCCGTCTCGGCCTATACCTCGGGCCGCCGTGCGATGCCGGTCAGTGGCATGAGATAAAAGAATTTATATAGATAGTTCTTTTAATCCTCAGAGGATCGTTAACGGAGAGAATGTCGTTTGCCGTTGGCTCAGAACGTCCCCGCTGACAGACTGATTAACTCTGTGGCAGAGTACCTCAAGGAGAATGTGAAGGAGGTCCAGCCGCCGGAGTGGTCCCTCTATTCAAAGACAGGCACACATGTCTCGAGGGTCCCCACCCAGGACGACTTCTGGTACCTCAGGTCCGCATCCCTGCTCAGGAGACTCTACATCGAGGGCCCGGTCGGAACCGAGCGCCTGAGGACCGTCTACGGGGGGAGGATGAAGAGAGGGATGCTCAACGAGCATGGGTTCAAGTCCGGGGCATCCTCCATCAGGAAGGCCCTGCAGCAGCTTGAGAAGGCCGGCCTTGTGGCGAAGGACGGTATCAACGGGCGCGTGCTCACCGAGAAGGGCTTCTCTCTCGTGGACAGGGTCGCGTACAAGCTCATGAAAGACCTCCAGAAGGACATGCCCGAGCTGGGCAAGTACCTGCCTGTAAAAGCTAAGTAAAAGGCGAGAGTCAATGTCCGAACCCTACCCCGACGACATCGAAGTCCTCAAACAGAGGAAGATGGCCGAGATGCGGAGGAGGGCTGCGGAGGAGGAGAGGGCGAATATCGCCCGGCAGGAGGCCGAGGCCCAGAAGCAGAACCTGCTCAAGGTGATCCTCTCGCCGGAGGCGCGCAGCAGGCTCAACAACCTCAAGATGGTGAGGCCTGACTTTGCCGAGCAGATCGAGTTCCAGCTGATCCAGATCGCCCAGGAGGGTCGCGTCAAGCTCCCCCTGGACGACGAGCAGCTGAAGCGGATACTGCTCGAGCTCCAGAGGCGAAAGCGAGATATCACAATAACAAGGATATGAATGGAGTTGAAGGGAAGGGTTACATCATGGCAAGGAACAAGCACATCTCAAGGAAGAAACGCCTCATAAAGGCGAGTAAAGTCAGCAGCCCGGTGCCCCTCTGGGTGGTGGCCAAGACCCGTGGAAAGTTCAGGCGCCACCCGAAGATGAGGAACTGGAGAAGCCAGAAGCTGAAGATATGATGTGATTTGATACCGCATGGTATGGTGAGATAGGATAAGGTGACATCTGATGAGCAAGGATAACGCTCCCGCCGCCGGACCGACTGGCGCAGTGCCCGCTGCAGAGGCCGCGCCAGAAGACCTGCCAACAGAAGCCTCAACTGCCGAGATCGGGGCCGCGCCAGAACCGGCGCCAGAGCCGAAGCCTGAAGGCAAGGCCGAGAAAGCCGGGGGCAAGGCAGGGGATGAGGGGGCCGGCAAAGACAAGGGCAAGGGCAAGGGCAAGGGCAAGGGCAAGGGGAAGAAAGCCAGGAAGCCCCACGAGGAACCAAAGGAGGAAGAGGCCGGGAAGGTGGTCGAGGAGAAGACCATCACCGTTAACCTGAGGCACGCCTTCCTGTCGCACGGCAATAAGGCTGCCCCCAAATCAGTCAACGAGGTCAAGAAGATGGCCTCCAGGGTCTTCGACACAGAGGCCAAGATCGATAACCGCCTCAACAACCGCCTGTGGTCTAGGGGGAAGGGCAAGTCCGAGAGGAGGATCTCCGTCAGGGTCCAGAAGTTGGAAGACGGCACAGTCCGCGTCCTTCCGGCGGAGGCATAGTCCCTTTTGTCTATCTCCCGCCTCTCCCTCTACGGCAACTCCAACGTGGGCGCCTTCAGCTTTGCCACAGACAGGTACGCCCTCCTCCCCCCGGATGTGCCGGAGAAAGTGGCGGAGGAGGTGGCCTCGACCCTCAACGTCCCTGTCGTGAGGGCCACCATCTCAGGTAGCGTCCTGCTAGGGGTCTTCATCGTAGGTAACTCTAGGGGCGTCCTCCTCCCTTCGAGCGCCACAGACGAAGAGATCGGCCTTATCGAGAAGGGGACCGGCGCGTCCGCCGCCGTCTACGAGGGCAAGAGGAACGCGCTGGGGAACATGGTGCTCGTCAATGATAGCGCGGCCATGGTGGGGTCTGACGCCGACACCACCCTCAGGAGGCTCATCTCTGATCACCTGAAGGTCGAGGTCTTCGAGGGGACGATCGCCTCACTCAGGATGCCGGGTGCCTGTGCCGTCGCCACATCCCGCGGCGTGGTCTGCCACCCGCTGACGTCCGAGAGCGAGCTCTCCCGGCTTGGGGAAGTTTTTAATATACCCGTCGACGTTTCTACCATTAACCGCGGATTTCCGTACCCGCGGATCGGGATGACCGCCAACTCCCACGGCGTTGTAGTGGGCGAGGCGACTACGGGCCCCGAGATGGCTCGGATCGAGTCCTCTCTCGGCCTCATAAGGTGATGGCGAAATGGCAAAATTTGTAATCAAAGGGAAGATAAATACCGGGTTCGGATGGGAAAAGTTCAAGAAGAGTATCGAGGCTGAGGAGAAAGAACAGGCTCTCGACAGGGCCTTCTGCACGCTAGGCGGATGCCACGGCCTCAAACGAAACCAGATAAAGATCGAGTCTGTAGCGATAGAAGAGCCCGCAAAAGCGGTGAGCGAAGAGTGAGCAGGGAGGAGCGGTCAGCGCCTTCTTCATCTCCGGTCCCGGCCCCGGCCGCTGGCCCCAAGGACCGCGGCGCCCAGAGGGATCTGGAATCCCTGATGCAGGAGTATACCAACTACCGGGGCTATGCCGACGCCGTCAGGCAGCAGATCGACGTCCTCTCCGGCGCTGTCACCGAGCTGGCGCTGAGCAAAGCCGCCATCGAAGAGGTCCGGTCGAGGGGGGGCAAGGGTGAGACCCTCATCCACATAGGCGCTGGCAACTATATCCGGGTCCAGCTCCAGGACGTGAAGACCGTGATCGCCGGGGTGGGCGCCGGTGTCTTGATCGAGAAGACTCTGGACGACGCTATATCTGAGATCGAGAGCCGATCCAAGCGGGCGCAGGAGCAGATCGCTGCAGCACAGAACCAGCTGTTGCAGGTCACTTCCAGGATGGATGAGCTTCAGGGCAGGATCGACCAGCTCTATATGCAGTCCCAGTCCCAATCCCAGTCCCAGCAGCAGAGCCCGTCGAGGCGGGCGTAAGCCTTGTTCGAGAAGCTCAAGAAAGTCTTTGACGGCTTTGTGGACGACCTCCAGACGAGGTCTCTCTCCGAGAAGGACCTGGAGGAGTCCCTATGGAACCTCCAGCTGGCCCTCATCGAGTGCGACGTCGCGCTCCCGGTTGCCGAGGAGCTCACGGCCAAGCTGAAGGGCAGCCTGCTCGGGACAAGGGTGAAGCGTTTCCAGGACGCAGGGCCGGCGATCGAGTCGGCCTTCAGGGAGATGCTGAAAGAGAACCTCTCCACCGCCGAGCTCCTCAGTATGATCAAGGCGAAGAAGCCCTTCGTAATCATGTTCGTGGGCGTCAACGGCACCGGGAAGACGACCACCATCGCCAAGGTCGCGAAGTATATAATGGACAACGGCATCAGCACAGTGATCTCCGCCAGCGACACCTTCAGGGCAGGGTCCGAGGAGCAGGTCGAGGCGCATGCCGCGAGGCTCGGCATCAAGGTCGTGAAGCACCGGTACGGGGCCGATCCGGCTGCGGTGGCTTACGATGCCGTCGCATATGCAAAGTCGAACAGCTTGGACACGGTCCTCATCGACACGGCGGGGAGGATGCAGACAGACAGGGGGCTGATGGACGAGCTCCAGAAGATCTACCGCGTCGTCCACCCCGACCTCACAGTATTCGTTGGCGACTCCCTCGCGGGGAACGACGCCCTCCAGCAGGCGGAGGAGTTCAACAGGTATGTCCCCATAGATGCGGTCATCCTCACTAAGGTGGACGCGGACTCGAAGGGCGGCGCCGCGATCTCCATCTCAAGCGCGATAAAGAAGCCGATCCTCTTCCTAGGCGTCGGGCAGACCTACGGCGACATGGTGCCCTTCGACCCTGACTGGGTTATTAAGAATATTTTAGCAAAAACGCCTAAAAAATAACTGCTATTGAAGTTACATCACCTTCTTCTACAGAAAAGGTTTTAAGCACTTTATTTTACTAAAAAAACCTGAAAATTAGTATCGGTGGTAGATGATGAACAGCCTCAAAGGGCGGGACCTGCTGACCCTCGCCGACCTCACCAAAGAAGAGATCCAGGAGATCCTGAAGACATCGGGCAGCATCAAGTCCGACTTTAAAGCCGGGAACCATATACACCCGTACCTTGCCGGCAAGACCGTCGTGCTAATCTTCCAGAAGCCCTCCACCCGGACGCGCGTCTCCTTCGACACCGGCGTCTACCAGCTCGGGGGGCACCCGATAACCCTTGGCTGGAACGAGCTCCAGCTGGGGAGGGGCGAGACCGTGGCCGATACCGCACGGACACTCGACAGGTACGCCGACGGCATAGTGGCGCGGGTCTTCAAGCACTCCGACCTGGAGGTGATGGCGGAGTGCTCGCGGGCTCCCGTGATAAACGCCCTGAGCGATGCCGCCCACCCATGCCAGGCGCTAGGGGACTGTCTCACAATCATTGAGAAGAAGGGGAGGATCGAGGGCGTGAACGTAGTCTTCGTGGGGGACGGGAACAGCAATGTCTGCCGATCCCTCACCGAAGCCGTCCTGAAGCTCGGAGGCAGGATGACCATCGCCTCCCCCAAGAAGTACATGCCGCCGGACTCATTCATCGGCGGCCTTGGGATCGGCAGGGCTTCTCTGACGCTGACAGAGGATCATCTCGGGGCGGTAAAGGAGGCCGACGTCGTCTACACCGATGTCTGGGTCTCGATGGGGCAGGAAGCCGAAGCCCAGGAGAGGGTTGCATCGCTCGGGCCCTACCAGCTCAACTCTGACCTCATGGCTC
>Ga0067045_1002460_pt1 | contig 220974 bp, 172 predicted proteins | sample TerdegcTABiofilm_FD_59184 | JGI IMG/M metagenome (GOLD analysis project Ga0067045, IMG submission 59184) | Combined Assembly of (Gp0054472, Gp0054536) Wastewater bioreactor microbial communities from Singapore -Terephthalate degrading...
ATCGAGATCTGGGGTCTGCCGCTGACGGGGCCGGTGTACCCGGCTGGCGACATGAACTGCGATGGCGAGGTGACCTACGCCGACATCGACCTGTTCGTAGAGGCGTTGGCCGGCGAGAGTGCCTGGTCGCACCCGAATTGCCCGTGGATCAACGCGGACATGAACGGCGACGGCGAAGTGACGTACGGCGACATTGATCCGTTTGTGGCCGCGATCGGCAGCGGCGGCTGACGGGTGTCGTCCGGACGGCGCCGCGGGCGCTAGCGCGGCGCGTGAAGGTTTGATCCGAACCCCCGACGCGAGTTGGGGGTTTGGTTTTGCGCTGTCCGCGCCACAGGTCGGTGCGATTCCCCTGCGCCGCAAGCCGGCGTATCCCGCGCCCGGCTGCCACACGGGCAGCACTGCGTCACCACAGCCTTGTAGCCGCCCGCAGAACCGCGTTGCCCCCTCGCTAGCGCGCGGTATTGATGTAACTCTTGGTCGCGCGTGACGGGCTTGGCCTGGCCGCCGCGCGGATGCCTGATCCGAACTGCTGACGGCGGTCGGGCGACGCGGTTGGCGGGTTAGATGGGAGGCCGTGAGCGAGACGCAGCGGGGCGTTGCGGATGGGACCTGCGTAGTCTATAATCTCCGCAAACGTGCTTCAGGCCGTCCTGGCGCGCTTCGCGCCCAGGAAGAGTTGCTGGGACGAGCCCTTGTGAAAGGATGGATGGGCAATGCCACTGACGAAGGACCAGAAAACCAAGCTGGTCGAAGAGTATCGGCGACGCGACGGGGACACGGGTTCAGCCGAAGTGCAGATCGCGCTCCTCACCGCACGGATTGCGCAGCTCACGGAGCACCTGAAGATCCACAAGAAAGACCATTCGTCCCGCCGGGGTCTGCTGAAGATGGTCGGCAAACGCGCGGGCCTGTTGAAGTTCCTCGCGCGGGACAACCGTGAGCGATACCTCGCCACGATTGCAAAGCTGGGATTGCGGAAGTAAACGGGTTCCGCCCGCATGGAGCGGAGCAAGGTGGCCCGCGCAAGACAACGTCGGGTGCCGTCTGGGTACAGCCCGGCGACAACCGCGCGCGCCGCGCAGCAGCGCTATGCTGAGCGCCCAGTAGGCGCGGAACAAGACAATGAAAAAGATGAGAGAAGGCAGAGAGAGCAGGTAGAAATGACGTTGAAAGTAGAACGCCCCTTGGGGGGCAACGTGTTGTCCATCGAGGTGGGGAAGGTGGCCCGCCAGGCCGCCGGAGCGGCTGTCGTCCGGTATGGCGATACGGTAGTCCTGGGTACGGTCGTCACGGCGGAGCCGCGCGAGGATGTCGACTTCTTTCCACTGACGGTCGACTATCGAGAGAAGATGTCGGCGGCCGGGAAGTTCCCGGGCGGCTTCTTCAAGCGCGAGGGGCGCCCGACCCTCAAGGAAGTCCTGACCAGCCGGCTGATCGATCGGCCCATGCGGCCGCTGTTTCCGGACGGCTTTCGCAACGAGGTACAGGTCCAGGTCATGGTCATGGCCGCCGACCTTCAGAACGACCCGGACGTGGTCGGACTCGTTTCCGCCGCCGCGGCCTTGGCTGTGTCGCCGGTGCCGTTTCATGGGCCGTTTGCGGGGGTGCGCGTCGGGCGCGTGGACGGCAAGTTCGTCATCAATCCCACGGTCGCACAGCTTGAGTACTCGGACCTCGACATGGTAGTGGCCGGCCACCTCAAGGCGGTCACCATGATCGAGCTGGCTGCCCGCGAGTTACCCGAAAGCGTCATCGCGGACGCCGTCGAATTTGGACACGAGCACGGCGTCAAGCCGATCTGCGAAATGCTTCTGGAGTTGGAGCGACAAGCCGGCCAGCCCAAGACCTGGGAACCCCCGGCGGCGGATACCGAGTTCCTGGCGGAGATTCGCAAACGCGTGCTCAGCGACCTGCGCGCTGCCAAGCAGATTCGCGGCAAGCAGGAACGAAACGAGGCGGTCAAGTCGATCTACGAGCGCATCGTCGCCGAGTACTGCCCCCCCGATGAGCCCAACCCTGCGCGCACGCCGCAACAGGTCAAGGCCGCCATTGAAGCCGTCGAGGAACGGCTGGTGCGCGACATGATTCTGGACGAGAACCGGCGGCCGGACGGGCGGAAGCTGGACGAAATTCGCGAGATCACCATTGAGGTGGGCTGGCTGCCGCGGGTCCACGGCTCGGCGCTGTTCTCCCGGGGCGAAACACAGGCCCTGGTGGTCTGCACGCTGGGCACGTCGCGGGACGAGCAAATCATCGACGATCTGATCGAGGAGTACAGCAAGAAGTTCATGCTGCACTACAACTTCCCGCCGTTCTCCGTCGGCGAAGTTCGGCGGATCGGCTCCCCGGGTCGTCGCGAAATCGGTCACGGAGCGTTGGCGGAACGTAGTCTCGAGGCCGTGCTGCCGGGCCCGGAGGAGTTTCCGTACACCATCCGTTTGGTAAGTGACATCCTCGAATCGAATGGGTCTAGCTCCATGGCCAGCGTGTGCGGCGGATCGCTCGCGCTGATGGACGCCGGGGTACCGGTGAAGGCGGCGGTGGCCGGTATTTCCATCGGGCTGGTGATGGAGGACGACGGGCGCTACAAGCTGCTCGCGGACATTATCGGCGAGGAAGATCGCTTCGGCGACATGGACTTTAAGGTCGCCGGCACCCGGAAGGGCATTACGGGCGTCCAACTCGACATCAAAGCGAAGGGATTGCCGTTCAAGGTGATGCGCGAGGCGCTGAAACTGGCGCAGAAGTGCCGCCTGCAAATTCTCGACCGGATGGACGCCGTCATTGCGAAGCCGCGCCCCACGATCAGCGAATTCGCTCCACGTCTGATTACGTTGAAGATCAACCCGGAGAAGATCGGCAAGCTCATCGGGCCGGGCGGCAAGTCGATCAAGGCGATCCAGACGGAAACCGGCGCCCAGATCGACATCGAAGACGACGGGACGGTTTTCATCGCCTGCACCGACGCCGCGGGCGCCGAGCGGGCGCGGGAACTCGTGGAGCGTATCACCGAGGACATCCAGGTTGGCCGCATCTACGAGGGCCGGGTGATCAGCATCAAGGACTTCGGCGCGTTCATCGAGATCCAAGAGGGGCAGGACGGGCTCTGCCACGTCAGTGAACTCGATGAGAACTACGTCAAGAGCGTTGGCGACGTCGTCAAGGTTGGCGACATCGTGAAGGTAAAAGTCATTGCGATTGACGAGCAAGGGCGGGTAAAATTATCACGCAAGGCCGCCCTGCGGGCGGCGGCTGCTGAGGACGGAAGTAGGTCCGAGGTCGGGACCCGCCGATGACGGAGGTGCGTCCGGCCGTCCCGGCCGCGCAAACCGGACACGTCTTGCGTTGACCGGTCATTTCAAGGGCACGCGTGCACGCCGGTCTTGCAAAGACCCCTTCGGCGGCTGGGCCCGACAACCGTCGCTGTCCGGTTGGTGGTACTGATCGTGGGCGGGCGCTGTGCGTGGGCCGCGCAGCATTTCTCGGCGGCCCATGGAGGTCGTGGACATGACGGGCGGTCGGGTGAAGTGGTTTGACACGAAGAAGGGTTATGGGTTCATTGTGGGGCCCAATGGTCAGGACGTCTTCGTCCATTACACGAGCATCGAGGGGCAGGGGTTCCGGTCGCTGCGCGAAGGGGAACGCGTCGAATACGAGCTGGTCGAAACCCCCAAGGGGCTGGCGGCAACCCACGTGCGCGTGGCGCAGCCCAGCGAGCCGCACCCGGTGGGATGAATCCCCCAGGCGCACCAGAACACAACGGGACACGCTCGCGCCACCGGGCANTCCGTCCGGCTGCACGGCGGTGCCTTCGGCACGCACCGCCGCGCACGCCCCGCCGCACTCCCTCGTGCTCGTCGGCCCGGGGCGGCTTCGGAGTCAGGCGTGGCCACACTGATCGTGCTTCAGGGGCCCGACAAAGGGCGAACACTGCGTACGGCCGATGACGTCGTACTCATCGGGCGTGGCAGTTCCCAGCTCCCGCTGACCGATCAAACAATCAGTCGTCGCCATGCCGAACTCCGCTTCGTCGACGGCGCCTGGGTTTTGGCCGACCTGAACAGCGCCAACGGTACGTACGTAAACGGCGCTCGCATCACGCGTCCGGTGCGCCTCCGGCACGGTGACCAGATTCGCCTCGGCAGCACGCTCATGGTTTACACGGGCGACGAGTCCGTGCAGGAGTACTCCGGCACCAGCATTCCGCGCGACCTCGTCACGCTGGACGCCGGTGGCCGGACGGTCGACGCCGCCGTGGTGGCCACGGTGCCCTCCAACGACGACAGCATCGTGCTGGCCGCTCCGGAGACGACCTACGCCGTCAAGGCGTGGAATATGATGCGCGAGCTGACCGCCTTGTTCGGTAGCCTGCTCCCCACCGGGTCACTGCTCCAGCGGGTGATGGACATCCTGTTCCGTGAGGTTGACGTCGAGCGCGGCGTCCTCTTCCTGCGCGACGAAGAAAGCGGCGAACTGTTGCCGGAGGTGGTGCGCGTGCGCCAGACGGCCCGCACCGCGGATCGCGAACCGCCGGGCATCATCGCCTCACGGACGATCGTCAATCTCGTAGTGCAGACGCGGGAGGGCGTGCTGTCATCCAATGCGCTGGCGGACGAGCGTTTCCGCAGCGGTAAGAGCGTCCAGAACCTGGGGCTGCGCTCCGTCATCTGCGCACCCATCGTCGCACGCGAGCAGGTGCTCGGCGTCATCCACCTGGACTGTCCCGTCACTCGGCACACGTTCAATGAGTACGAACTCCGCCTGGTAACCGCCATCGGATACCAGGCCGGCCTGGCGATCGAAAACGCCCGCCTGGTGCAGCAGCAGATGCAGCAGGAGCGTCTGGCCGCCGCGGGCGAGACGGTGGCGTACCTGTCGCACTACATCAAGAACCTTCTGCAAGGCATGCAGAGCGGCGCCGCCCTTGTGCAGCGCGGACTGGATCGCCGTGATCTGGGCACGGTTGCCCAAGGCTGGCGGATCGTCGAGCGCAACCTGGACCGCTCCTACAACCTCATGCTGAACATGCTCACGTTCAGCAAGCAGCGCGAGCCGCGTCTGGAACCGGTGCAGGTCAACCGCGTGGTCGAAGACGTCGTAGAACTTATCCAGAAGCAGGCCGACGACAAGCACGTCATGGTGCTGACCGACCTTGATGACCGCGTCCCCTCCGCCCCGCTGGACTATGAGGGCGTTCATCAGGCTGTCCTGAACATTGCCACCAACGCGGTCGACGCCGTGAGCCCGAACCGGGGTGTCATCAACCTGCGCACCCACTTCGACGAGGTCCGCCGCCAGATAATCGTCACGGTGGCGGATAATGGTCCAGGCGTCCCCCCGGAGATGCACGAGAAGGTGTTTGAGCCGTTTTACTCGTCCAAAGGCCACGCCGGGACGGGGCTCGGACTGGCGGTCGCCCGCAAACTGGTCCGCGAACTGGGCGGCGACATCACTCTCCACAACCCGCCCGATGGTGGCGCCGAGTTTCGCGTCGTGCTCCCGACTACGCCGCCTGCCGCGCAACCACAAGACGACACCGACGGCCCCCCTGCCAGCGCCTGAAGTCCCGTTGTCGGGCGCCGTCGTTGTCAAGCAGCGGACGGGCGTGCACAATCTGTTGCGGCAATACGCCGCGACAACGGAGGCCACAGGCATGATCAAGCGGAGTGAGGTTCGACGCGCCCAGGCCCGGGCCGCCGAGTTCCTGCGGCGCGCCGGCATCGCGATTACGGCCGAAGAAGCAGAGCGAATCGAGGTGGCGGAGCTGGGGCTTGGGGAACTGGAGCGAACAGGTCTGCAACTGCTCGTCTACGTCAATACGGACCGCTACTGCGCTAAGGAACTGATCCTCTTCCCGCGGCAGACGTGTCCGGAACACCGTCATCCGCCCGTGGCGGGCCACCCGGGCAAAATGGAAACGTTTCGCTGCCGGTGGGGCCGCGTTTGGCTCTACGTGCCCGGGGAACCTTCCCCTGCGCCGCGCGCCCGCGTGCCGGCCGGCAGTGAGTCGTACTACACAGTCTTTCACGAGATCGAGCTGAATCCCGGGGACCAATACACCATACCGCCGAATACGCTGCACTGGTTTCAGGCGGACGACGAGGGGGCGATCGTATCGGAGTTTTCCAGCACGAGCCGGGATGAAGCGGACGTCTTCACCGACCCGCGGATCCGCCGTGTGCCGGAAATTGTCGAGGACATGCCTCGCTAAAGGATGCGTAGAAGAAAAAACGGCGGCCCGGCACTGCCAAGGCAGCGCCGGGCCGTAATGCCGGCAATCACCTACTCTCGCCCGATCAGGACTACCATCGGCCGCGCGGGCTTCACTACTGAGTTCGGAATGGGATCAGGTGTTTCCCCGCACGTATGGTCACCGGCAGCTCGTGTGTCGCCCGGAAAGCCGTGCGGCGGTGGCCGGGGCCTCCGGGCGCGATCACTCGAAGTAAGTTCGCAGGTGAGTGTCCGGCACGCGCCGCGTTCTCCCGGTGGGAGAAGTGCGGCAAACAGCGGATCATAAATGTGGTCAAGCCCTCGACCGTTAGTACCGGTAAGCTGAGGGCCTCTCAGCCCGTACACCTCCGGCCTATCAACCTGGTGGTCTACCAGGGGTCTTCAGCTCACCCGAAGGGAGCACCGAGTCCTCATCTTGGGGACGGCTTCACGCTTAGATGCATTCAGCGTTTATCCAGTCCATGCTTAGCTACCCTGCCGTGCCGCTAGCGCGACAACAGGTACACCAGAGGCATGTACCACCCAATCCTCTCGTACTAGGGTAATGGCCCCTCAAGACTCGTACGCCCACAGCAGATAGGGACCGACCTGGCTCGCGCCGGTCTGAACCCAGCTCGCGTACCGCTTTAATCGGCGAACAGCCGAACCCTTGGGACCGCCTTCAGCCCCAGGATGCGATGGGCCGACATCGAGGTGCCAAACGCCTCCGCCGCTATGGACGCTCGGGAGGCATCAGCCTGTTATCCCCGGAGTACCTTTTATCAGTTGAGCGATGACCCTTCCACACGGGATCACCGGATCACTAGGGCCTGCTTTCGCATCTGCTTGACGCTTCGGTCTCACAGTTAAGCCGGCTTATGGCCTTGCCCTCTACGCACGATTGCCAACCGTGCTGAGCCGACCTTTGCACTCCTCCGTTACCTTTTGGGAGGAGACCGCCCCAGTCAAACTGCCCACCTAGCACGGTCCCCCGCCCGGCTTCACGGGACGGGGTGAGGTAACTAATAGCACAAGGGTGGTATTTCAACGGTGGCTCCCCGACGGCCGGAACCGCCGGATCACAGCCTCCCACCTATCCTACGCATGCGATACCAGTTACCAATACCAGGCTGCAGTAAAGGTTCACGGGGTCTTTCCGTCTTGCTGCGGGTACACGGTATCTTCACCGCGACTTCAATTTCACCGAGTCGGTCCTTGAGACACTGCTCCAGTGATTACGCGGTTCATGCGCGTCGGAACTTACCCGACAAGGAACTTCGCTACCTTAGGACCGTCATAGTTACGGCCGCCGTTAACCGGGGCTTCGGTCGTCAGCTTCTCCGCCCGAAGGCGAATAACCGACTTCCTTAACCTTCCGGCACCGAGCACGCGTCACTCTGTATACGTCCTCTTTACGAGTTAGCACAGAGCTGTGTTTTTGATAAACAGTTCCCAGAGCCGATTCTCTGCGGCCTGCCGCCTTGCGGCGGCGAGGCTCCCCTTTTCCCGAAGTTACGGGGTCAAATTGCCTAGTTCCTTAAGGACCGTTCTCTCGAGCGCCGTTAGGATACTCTCCTCGCCCACCTGTGTCAGTTTTGGTACGGATCCGCACTTTGTCCCCGGACGGCTTTTCTCGGTCATCCCGCCAGATGCTTCAGCAACAAAGCGGCCTCGCCCTTGCGGGCACCCTCTATTCTCATAGTGGGCCACCCTTAGGGATGACGTCCCCGCCGGTTCAACCTCGTACGGAGTGCAGGAATATTAACCTGCTGGCCATCGTCTACGCCTTTCGGCCTCGACTAAGGTTCCGACTAACCCTGGGCGGATTTCCCTTGCCCAGGAAACCTTGGGCTTACGGCGAGCGGGATTCTCACCCGCTTTATCGTTACTCATACCGGCATTCTCACTACCACCGGCCGACACCACTCCTTACGGTATGGCTTGTATCTCCGGTGGTACGCTCCCCTACCCCCGCCTTGCGGCGGGCCGCAGCTTCGGCGCGGCGCTTAGTCCCGATCATTATCGGCGCCCACCTTCTCGACCAGTAAGCTATTACGCACTTTTTAAATGGTGGCTGCTTCTAAGCCAACATCCTGGCTGTCACAGAAAGCGGACTTCCTTACGCACTGAGCGTCGCTTGGGGGCCTTAGCTGGCGGTTCGGGTTCTTTCCCTTTTGAGCATGAACATTAGCGCCCACACTCTCACTCCCGGGATAGTCGCCGCGGTATTCGGAGTTTGATTGAAGGACGTAGCCGGTGAGGCCCGTCGTTTCATTCAGTAGCTCTACCCCCGCGACGTAGTGTCCCGAGGCTGTCCCAAAAGACATTTCGGGGAGAACCAGATATCTCCACGTTTGATTAGACTTTTACTCCTCCCCACAGCTCATGCCATGACTTTTCAACGTCAACGGCTTCGGCCCTCCAGAAGGTTTTACCCTTCCTTCAGCCTGGCCATGGGTAGATCACGTGGGTTCGGGTCTGACGCATGCGACTGAACGCCCTATTCAGACTCGCTTTCGCTACGGCTACGTGCCGGAAGCACTTAACCTTGCCGCATACGACAACTCGCCGGTCCATTATCCAAGAGGTACGCCGTCAGCCGTCCCGACCGAAGTCGGGAATCGGCCTCCGACAGCTTGTAAGCATATGGTTTCAGGTGCTTTTAACTCCCCTAGCAGGGGTGCTTTTCACCTTTCAGTCGCCTTACTCGTCCACTATCGGTCGTGCAGGAGTACTTAGCCTTGCAGGGTGGTCCCCGCATCTTCAGTCAGAGTTCCACGGCATCCGACCTACTCGACCGCCGCTGCTCCCCTGTCGCCTACAGGACTGTCACCTTCTATGGTCGCCCTTTCCAGAACGTTCGGCTCCGGTTGCAACGACGTATGGCTCGAGGCCATGGGCTGGTCCGCGTTCGCTCGCCACTACTTGCGGAGTCTCGGTTGATTTCCTTTCCTCCGGGTACTGAGATGTTTCAGTTCCCCGGGTTCGCTCCACGCGGCCTATGCATTCGGCCGCGGGTGGTTCCATCTGCTTACGCAGTGAAACCAGGTTGCCCCATTCGGAGATCCCCGGATCAAAGCCTGTTTGGCGGCTCCCCGGGGCTTATCGCAGCCTTCCGCGTCCTTCATCGCCTCTGCACGCCTAGGCATCCACCATACGCTCTTAGCAGCTTGACCACATTTATGAAGCGCTGTGGCCAACGCGCACCTTTCTCCACCAAGAGAGAACGGAGTCCTGGTCGCGCGGCCGCCGTTGCCGACCCGCGACACCGACTCGTAAACCCGGCGTCGATACCTAGACACCCACCTATGAACTTGTTACAGATCGACCCGCAGGTTGCGGGCCAGCGGCCACCTCTCGATGCTCGCTGGCTCGGAACCTGCCGATCCCTGCCTACCCACTGGAGCCGACCGGGATCGAACCGGCAACCTCCGCGTTGCAAACGCGGCGCTCTCCCAACTGAGCTACGGCCCCGGGATTCTGACCAGGACACGCCTAGTCACATTGCCCGCGGCCTCAGCCGCCGCCACCGCGTGCCAGCCGCCATACGAGAAAAACCAGTATAGCGGCCACCGCGATATACTGCAACACGGCGAAATCCATGTTGCGCTCCGGCGCTCGCCCGCGGCGCTCGTGAATGGGCCCGACAGGAGTCGAACCTGTGACCTCGTCCTTATCAGGGACGCGCTCTAACCAACTGAGCTACGAGCCCGTGGCGCCGCAGCCCAACAGCGGCCCACCGCCCGCCGGTCAGAGCGACCCATTCCGCCGCGGCCGGCGATCGCCGCCCCGCCGCGGCACGGCGCCAGCCGCTCCGGCTTGCGGACGATAACGTCCACTAAACCGCGGCGAGCAGTGTAGTCTATCGACTTTGCTGGGGCTGTCAAGAAGCTAACCGCGAGGGAGCGTGTGTGCCCAAAAAGCCGGGCGCCGTCGCACACGGAAAAACGTTAACATCCGCGTAAATTGTGACTTGCGCCACCGGCACCGTCGCCCTAGGGCGTCGGCCAGGAACCGCTTCCGGACAGAAAATTTCCTCCCGCGACGCGCTTACGCTGGACGCTGGTTGGGCACGTCGACCCAGCCCCGTCTTCCCAGCGGCATCGGCAGCGCCTCAAGCAGCGAGCCCGTTGGGGGCGATGGGGACAGCGTGTACTATGAGGCGTATCCCGTCGGGCCGCCGCCAGTGCGTGTCTGTCCCAGCGGGTCACACGCATTCTTTTCTGCAAGGAGAAACCGGAGATGTCGAACTACTCGATCAGCCCAGACGGCGAGCAGTTTCCTCTGCCAACAGAAGCAGATTACGCCGCGGAGTACGCACGGTTGGAGAAACTCGTCGCTGAGCAGCGCGCTCAGGGGCGCGAAATCGTGGTGGTGGTGGGCGTGGGGTTTGTCGGGGCGGTGATGGCGGCGGTAATCGCGGACACCGTCGACAAGCAGACCGGCAAGCCGAACAAGTTCGTCATCGGCATGCAGCGCCCCAGTCCGCGAAGCTTCTGGAAGATTCACTATCTCAACCGCGGCGTGTCGCCCGTGAAGGCGGAAGACCCGGAAGTTGATCGGATCATTGCCCGCTGCGTCAAAGAGAAAGGCACGCTGGTCGCGACATACACGNACGACGTGCTGCGACTGGCTGACTGCGTCGTTGTCGATGTCCAGTGCGATTACCTCAAGGAAGACCTTGGCAACCTGCGCACCGGACGGGCCGACATGGCCGCGCTGGAGAAGAGCTTCGAGATCATCGGCCAGCTCATCCCGCCGAACTGCCTGGTGCTGATCGAAACCACGGTCGCCCCGGGCACAACGGAGTTCGTCGCCCTGCCGATCCTGAAGCGTGCCTTTGCAGCGCGCGGGATTCAGTCCGAGCCGTTGCTGGCGCACAGCTTCGAGCGGGTCATGCCGGGGCGCGAGTACGTGGCCAGCATCCGCGATTTCTGGCGGGTGTGCGCCGGGGTGAATCCGGAGGCGCGCCGTCGGGTCGAGAAGTTTCTCCGCGAGGTCATTAATACCGAAAAGTTCCCGCTCACCGTCCTCGACCGGCCCCTCGAAAGCGAAACTTGCAAGATCGTCGAGAACAGCTTCCGCGCCACGATGCTGGCGTTCCTCGACGAATGGAGCCTGTTCGCCGAGCGCAACGGCGTCGACCTCATCAAGGTCATTCGCGCGATCAAGATGCGTCCGACGCACAACAACATCATCTTTCCCGGCCCGGGCATCGGCGGGTACTGCCTGCCGAAGGATGGTGGACTGGGAATGTGGGCCTATCGGCACCTGATGGGCTTTGAGGACGATATTTTCAAGATTACGCCGCTGGCAATCGACATCAACGACACCCGCGCCCTGCACGTCGCAGAGCTCACGCGCGACGCGTTGCGTAACATGGGCAAAGTGGTCGCCGGTTCCCGCATTGCTCTGCTCGGAGCCGCGTATCGCGAGGACGTCGGGGACACGCGCTACAGCGGCAGCGAGCTCGTCCTGCGCAAACTCGCGGAAATGGGTGGCGAAATGCGCGTGCACGACCCCTACGTCAGCCACTGGTGGGAGATCGAGCAGCAGGACACCTATCCGGCCCCCGGCTACAGTTGGGCCCGCTTCTTCCGGAATCAGGAGCGACTGAAGGAGCTGCGTGTTCAGCAGGACCTTGCCGCCGCCCTGAAGGACGCGGACGCCGTCATCTTTGCCGTCCGCCACAAACCGTACCTCGAACTGGCACCGGACGAGGTGGTCCGCATGACCGGCCAGCCGGCCGCGATCATCGACTGTTTCGGCATCCTCGACGACGACCGGATCCGGCGGTACTTCGAGCTGGGCTGCGAGGTCAAAGGTCTCGGTCGCGGTCACGTGAAGCGGATCAAGGACGAGGTACTCGGGCGCCGGCGGTGAAGACGGGGGCAGCGTCTGCCCGCCTCGGCGGCAGGCGCCGTGCCGGCGCTCAGCCCTTCAATCCGCTGACGACGACGCCGCGCAGGAACGCCCGCTGTGCGACGAAGAACAGAAGCAGGCACGGCAACATCATCATGACCGACGCGGCCATGAGCAGTTGCGGATCGTCGTACTGAAAGCCGCTCTTGAACGTCTGTAGCCCCAGTGCAACCGTCTGTTTCTCGTCACTGTTCAGGTAGAGCAGCGGCCCAAGAAAGTCATTCCACGCACCGAGGAAAGCGAACACCGCCACCGTCACAACAATGGGCCGGCACAGCGGCATGATGATCAGCCACCAGATCTGAAGCGGCCCGCACCCGTCGATTCGGGCGGCATCCTCCAGATCGGTCGGGATCGTCCGCATGTACTGCCGGTACAGAAAGACGAAGAACGCCGAGCTGGCCAGAAACGCTGGCACGATCAGCGGTTTGTACGAGTCGAGCCAGCCGAGCCGCGCGAACAGCACAAACGTCGGGATGCTCGTGACCTGCCCCGGTACCATCAGAGTCGCCAACAGCAGCAGAAACAGCGCGTCGCGGCCGCGAAACTCCAGCCGCGCAAAGGCGTACCCTACCAGACCGCAGCTCAGGACGCTGCCCAGCACCACGAGCGCTGCGACGAATAGCGTGTTCACCACGAAGCGCCCGAACGCCTGCTCGCGCCAAGCCAGCACGTAGTTCTGCCATTGCGGCCGAATCGGACGCTCCATCCGAAGCCGCTCCCTACCCACCACGAGGACACCCGGCACCTGGACAGCGACTGTCGCCGCCGATTCCAGCCGCAGGGGATCGGCGAGCGGCTCCACGAACACACGCTGGCCAAGCAGTTCCGCTGTGCACGTCAGCTTGGGCACGCGCTCCAGGCTGCCCGCGGGAATCAGAGCCCGCTCAAGCCGATCAAGGATTTCCACGCGGATTTCATCGCGCGCAGCGTCGCGCGTCAGCACACGTACGGCGTGCGTGGTTCCGTCGATCCGGGCTGTAAAGTGCACGCGCGTCTGCTGCCGCAACTCGGCGGCCGGCACTTCGATACCGCCGTCCGGGCAGATCAGTTCCACGCGGCAGAAGCCGCCCTCCTGCGAGCTGGAGACCCGTCGCGCCGACAGCCGTCGGCCGCGCCAGATCACCTCGCCGCGGGCATCATCGAACAGGCGCGGCGCGATAGCGATGGCCGAACTCGGTCCGCCCCAAGCCACGCGCACCCGGCTGTCCGGAGGGCCAGCTTCGGGGACGCGCACCGGCAGCTCCACCCCCAGCACCTGCCACCACGTTGCTGTCTCCACGCGGCGATCAATCGCGGTGGCCGGTACCGACGCTTCGACGTGTCGTCCGGGCAGTTCCACCTCGACCAAGCCGGGCTCTGCTCGACCTGTCGGCACAACGCGGCGACGCACGCCGTCCACGGTCGCGTAGCACTCCTCTGTCGACGTGATCGTCAGCGCGTTTACTGGCAAGAAAAGCGGCGTCTGAGGATCGGGTACTAGCTTGACACGTGCGACCCCGGTGCCCGCCGCCTCGCCATCATCAAGCACCTTCACCGGAACATCCTGCCCTTCCGCGCGGACCGACGTTCGCGGCAGAACCGGCAGCCAATCCGGCGGGTAGGCTTCGACGCGGTCCTTCGTCTTCAAACTCGCCACGACGAGCCAGTACAAAGGCAGCAGAACAGGCACGGCGCCGAAGATCAGCAGTGCATAAATCACGGCACGGTAGAGAGCGGACTCTCTGCGGCCCTCGACAATGTGCCTCCGTGCAGTTCTCATACGCTCGTTACACCCGCCCCCATTCGCCGAAGGCGCGGCCAACGGGCACGCCGCCCCAAATCCGCCGCTTGCGGACGCGTGGACTCGTAATACACCCAGAGTGGCGAGGATTTGAATACCAGCGCGGTCAGCGCCAGGACGATGGCGAAGAGAATCCACGCCAGCGCGGAAGCATACCCGAGACGGTATTTGAAGAACGCTTCGCGAAACAGGTGCAAGCCGTAGAACAAGGCCGCGTCGCCGGGGCCGGTCTCACCATCGAACAGCACGAACGCCGCGTTGAAGACCTGGAACGAGCCGATCAGGCCCATCACGAGATTGAAGAAAATGACCGGTGACAGCATGGGCAAGGTGACATGCCGAAGCTGTTTCCACCGGCCCGCTCCGTCGAGCTGGGCTGGCTCGTATAGTTGCGTCGGAATAGCTTGAAGCCCGGCCAGATAGATGATCATTCCACCCCCCACCGTCCACAGTGACAGGATCACGAACACGATCGGTACGACGGCCGGGTCGTGCAGCCACCCGATCGGGTAGGTTCGGATGCCGAGGTGGGCCAGTACGCCCGGCAGCCAGTCCCTGATGTTTACTGCTTCGAGCAGGCGGTTGATCCACCCGAAGCGGTGGTGAAACAGATGCCACCACAGCACCGCGCTGGCCACACTCGGCAGAATTGCTGGCATGTAGAACAGAGTCCGAAAGAGCGTGATGCCGCGCACTCTCTGGTTCATCAGCAACGCCAGCGTCAGCCCAGCGACCAGTCCCGCCGGTACGGCCACCACGGCATAGCGCACCGTTACCCACAACGATGGCCAGAAGCGGTAATCCTCACCCGACAGCGCGATCCTGTAGTTCTCCCAGCCCACAAACTCGCTGCGCGAAAACTCCGACAGCGACTGCCAGCGTGAAAACGACAGCAGCAGCGATGCGGCTATCGGAAACGCGGCGAATAGCACAAATCCCAAGACCCACGGCGAAATCAGCGCGTAGCCCCAGCGTGCCTGATGCCGTGCCAGCGCCGAACCCGGCTCACGCGAACGCCGCACCGGGCCAACCACCAAACCGGCGACCGCGAGAATGCCCACGCCGACGGCCACGAGCCCAAACCGACTGCCGGCCGGCACGCTGCGATCCCGGCGCAAAATGCTGTTGCCCTGTCGGGTAATCGCGGCCGCCGCCTCGGCGGGAGTGATCTGCGGCGTTACCGGCTCCAGCAACTCGCGGAGCCGCTCATTCACGATCTCGTAGACGTCGCCGTAGTATTGCCGCGTGCTGAAAGGGCTCTGCGCGTAGCCATGGTCCACGTCGTGCGTCAGCGCCCACGTGCTGCGCGGCCGGCGCTGCGGATCGACCAGCCCCGACTCCCGCACCATGGATCGCCGCACCGGCAAGAACACCTCGCGGCGACGCATGATCGCCATCCCTTCGCGGCTGACGAGAAACTTCAGGAACTGGAAGGCGGCCTCGGGACGGGTGCACTGCCGCGAGATTCCCCAAGCATTCGTGTAGATGACCGAGGCCCGCTGACCGCTCGGTGCTCGCGGGAGCGGGGCGACGTCCCAGTCCAGGTCCGGCACTTGCTCGTTGAGGCGCGCGATCTCGAAGACGCCCCACAGGAACATCGCGACGTTGCCCTTCGAGAACGCTGCCGTCTCGGTGGCTGTGCCCAGCACCGAGGGCACCACGCCGTCGCGGTACTTCAGGTCGTAGAGGAACTGCAACGCCTCGACGGTACGTGGATCGTCAGCGACGACGCGTGTGCCGTCTTCGCTGACCAGCCGGCCGCCGTTCTGACGGATGAACGTCTCCACCCCATGCTGCCAAAGCGCGAAGCTGAAGCCGTAACACACGATCTGATTCGGGTCGAAACCAGGCTGGTCGACCCGTCTGCCCTGTCGGTCCCGCGTCAAGGCCCGCGCCCTTTCCCGCAGGTCTTCCCACGTCCAGTTCTCATCCGGGTACGGCACGTCGTATCGGTCGAATAGGTCCTTCGAGTAGTAAACAATGAAGGGCGTGTAGCTTACGGGTATGGCATAAAGGCGCCGCCGACCACCGCGCTCGCGCACGAAAGGTTCCAAGGCCTGCGGAAAGAAGTCGGTCGGCGGACTGTCCGGGTCCGCCCGCAAAGCGGCCTGCAAATCCGCCAGCTCCGGATCCGCTTCGACGAACGGCGTCAGGTCGAGCAGGGCTTCGCCCTCAAGGTAGAAGTTGACCTTGTCCACGCCGACAAAAACGAGGTCCGGTGCTACACCCGCAGCGATCATCGTGTCGGGCTTGCGCTCGAGGTTGCTTTGGATCACGTGGAGGTAGATATCTGGGTGCCGCGCTTCGAAGGCCGCCTTCAGCTCGCGAGTTTCGAGGCGGTCGCGCTTCACCGCGCTGCGGCAGATCGTCAGGATCGTCTTGCCGCGTGCGGCGGCCAGCGGGTCGGTGTGGCGCATCGCGAGTCGGCACACTGCGGCCGTCAGAACCAGCCCCACCACCAGCAAAGTCAGGCCGCGATCGCCGTGCGCGATAGTCACCAGCAGTCGGCGCATTGCGCGCAAGCTACGCAAATCACCGCGGTCCGGCAACGGCCGCCTGACCGCGCGCTACCAGGGGTCTTCGTCGTCCGGCGAAGCTGATCGGCGTTCCGGCTGACTCGCCGCCGCGGCCCGCTCGCGCTCCCGACAGAAGGGACAAACGGGTTCCGCACCAGGCGTCGTGGCAAACCAGCGCCGGCACGTGGGGCACAGGGTGGCCCGGTAAACGGTAAGCTGCCCGCACTTCTCGCACTTCAGCGGCCAGTCCTTGAAGTTTCTCGGCACGTGCGCCGTGTAGCCGACGCGGCAGCCCGGATTCGTGCATGCGACATAGACGGTGGCTACGCTTGTCGGCTTCTCAGCCCGGAGCTGTCCTCCCGGAGTAAGCGCGCCAGCCAGCTTGATGGCCCCGACGCCGGCTGCGATGCCCAGGAGAACGAGGGCGGCGACTCGGGTCAGCGGGGAGTACCAGATGCGCGTCGGGTCCTCCCGGAAGCCCTCCCGAGCCGCACGCCAACGGTCAGGCAGCTCGGCCAGTCGTTCCCGCAGATGGTGCGGCAGGTCACTGATCCGCATGGGAAACTTGTAGCTCACGGGCAGTCGTCCTCTCGGCCGATAACCTGCGCCCCCCTGCCGCCCGGCCGTCCCGCATTATGCCACTGGCTAGCCGCGCCGCCAGATTTTTCCTTTTGACAACTTTCACCGGCTCCGTACAATGCCGAATCCGGCTCTCGCGAGCCGGTCGATCTTGGAGTATGCGCCGGCGGTGTTGACAGCACGCCCGTCAACGCTGCTGTAGCTCAGCCGGTAGAGCGCGTCCTTGGTAAGGACGAGGTCACGGGTTCAATTCCCGTCAGCAGCTTTCTGGCGACGCGACGGGCGTTAACCGGGTGCGGCGCTGAGGTTGGAAACAGGTTGGACGCTGGCCGATCCGGGCCGGCCCGGGTGGCAACGAGCCGCCGGGTGACGAGTGGAGAGCTCCTTATGGCGAAGGGTGTTTTCGAACGGACCAAGCCGCACGTGAACGTCGGCACCATTGGGCACGTGGACCACGGCAAGACCACGCTAACAGCGGCCATGACGGCCGTGCAGGCCGCCCGCGGTCTCGGCGCGTACAAGTCGTACGATGAGATCGCCAAGGCCTCTGAGAAGGATGGTCGCCGCGACGCCACCAAGATTTTGACCATTGCCACGGCCCACGTGGAGTATGAGACGGCCAAGCGGCACTATGCGCACATCGACTGCCCCGGGCACGCGGACTACGTGAAGAACATGATCACGGGCGCGGCCCAGATGGACGGGGCCATCCTGGTGGTCAGTGCAGCGGACGGTCCGATGCCCCAAACGCGGGAGCACGTTCTGCTTGCTCGCCAGGTGAACGTGCCGGCGCTGGTCGTGTTCCTGAACAAGGTGGACCTGGTCGACGATCCAGAACTGCTCGAGCTCGTCGAGATGGAAGTGCGCGAGCTCCTGACCAAGTACGAGTTCCCGGGTGACACCATTCCGGTGATCCGCGGTTCGGCGACCGAGTGTCTGAAGGCCGCCCTGGCCAAGGACGAGTCGGGCTACAAACCGATCATTGAGCTGATGGATGCGCTGGATAACAACATTCCCGAGCCCATCCGCGAGCAGGACAAGCCCTTCCTGATGCCGATCGAGGACGTGTTCAGCATCAAGGGCCGCGGTACCGTCGGTACGGGGCGTATCGAGCGCGGTACGGTCAAGGTCGGCGACGAAGTGGAGATCATCGGCCTGCATGCCAAGAAGAACTGGCGGACGGTCGTCACCGGCGTCGAAATGTTCAACAAGACGCTGGACGCCGGCATCGCCGGCGACAATGTGGGGTGCCTCTTGCGGGGTGTCGAAAAGAAGGAACTCGAACGCGGCATGGTCCTCGCCAAGCCGGGCACCATCACGCCCCACACCAAGTTCATGGGCGAGGTGTACGTCCTGACCAAGGAGGAAGGCGGGCGACACACGCCTTTCTTCCCCGGCTATCGGCCACAGTTCTACTTCCGCACGACCGACGTCACCGGAACGATCGTAGAGCTCGTCGGCCGCGATGGCAGCAAGGCCGAGATGTGCATGCCCGGCGACAACATTCAGATGCGGGTGGAGATCATCAACCCGATCGCCATGGAAGAGGGCCTGCGCTTCGCTATCCGCGAAGGCGGCCGTACGGTCGGCTCGGGCGTCGTAACGAAGATACTGGAGTAACCGTCCGGCTCAGACCAAGCTGGGTGTGGGTCGCTCTCGCTTGGTCGACCGCCGCAGACGGGAACGTCGTGGTGCCCCATGGCCAAGACGCAGAAACGTGAATGGGTCTGGCTTCAGTGCACGGAGACCGGGGACTTGAATTATCGCACGACGGTCAACGTGCAGGGCGGCGTGCCCAAGCTGGAGCTCATGAAGTACAGCCCGCGCTTGCGCAGGCGTACCAAGCACAAAATCAAACGGAAGTGATCGTCCCGGCTTTGTCGCGTCGCGTGCCGCTCGCACCGACTGCCGCGCAGCGCCGCGGGCGCGGGGCGAACGCGGGTAGGAGCGTAGCTCAATTTGGCAGAGCAGCTGATTCCAAATCAGCAGGTTGGGGGTTCGAGTCCCTCCGCTCCTGATGTCGCCCGAGCCGTGGGCTTGGGGTCCGGGGTGCTGGGCACCCGCTCCCGTTGCTTTGAAAGGCGAACACAGCGTGGCCAACGCCATCGAGGGACAATCGGAATCGGTTGAGCAGCAGAAGACCGGCGGCGCCTCCGTTGCCGTCCCGCGACCCATTGAGCGCGAACGGAAGGCCGGGGGCGGTCTTTTCCGCGTGCGCAAGCCCGGCCAAGGTACGCACGTTCGCTGGGGCACCGCCATTGGCGCCAGCGCTCTCGCCTTGGCCGGAGCGCACTTCGTGTCGGAGCAGATGCAGCTTATCAGCATCAGTGAGCGGTACGACTTCCTGATCCGCACAATGCTGCCGGTTGTCCTGCTCGTCGCAGCTCTGTACGGCATTTTCGTCCTGGTCGGTCGCAATGAGCGCGTCATCGAGTTCATGACCGCGACCGAGGGGGAAATGAAGAAGGTCAACTGGTCGTCCCGGCGCGAGGTCTGGGGCGCGACCAAGGTCGTCATCGTCACGGTCTTGGCGCTCGCCTTCATCCTGGCCGTCGTCGACTTGGCCTTCATCGTGCTCTTCTGGGCCCTAGGCGTCCTCCGCATGCCGATGTCGTTATTGAAGACCATTTTCGGCGGCGGCGAATCATGACCAACGCGGCCGAGGCAGACATGGTGCCCGAATCGACTCCTGCCCAACCGGAGGCGACTTCCCCTGCCGCGGAGCCGGCACCGACCGCCGCTCCCGCGGAGGTCCCCTTGTGTCAGCCCGGCATGAACTGGTACGTCCTCCGCGTCGCCTCCAACAAGGAAGATTCCGTTCGCGATGCTCTTGAGAAAAAGGTGAAGATCGAAGGGCTGGAGGGGCGCGTTGGCCGGATCCTGGTCCCGACACAGCGTGAGAAACGCATGCGCGGCGGCACGGCACGCGTGTATCACCGCAAACTGTATCCGGGATACGTCTTCGTCGAGATGGCCACCGATCCGGACGGTCGCATTCCCGAGGACGTATGGTTCGTCATCAAGGAGACGACCGGGGTGGGCGACTTCATTGGTTCGGGCGGAAAACCGTCCCCCATGCCGATGGATGATGTCAAGAAGATGCTGGCAGCGGCTATCAAGCCCGAGGGGGCCCCGACGCTCGCGAACCTCGCGTTCAAGCCCGGCGACAGGGTAAAGGTCACCGAGGGGCCGTTCGAAAACTTCGAAGGTGTGGTGGACGAGATCAACACGCAGAAGGGCACCGTCCGGGTCATCGTGACCATCTTCGGACGCGCCACGCCGATCGAAATCGAATACTGGCAGGTCGAGCAGATTTAGCCCACCTGAGGCAATCCCGCGCGCTTCATCCCTCATCTGTCGGCGGCCACGGCTTGCGACCCCCTCCGCACGGAACTACCAGGCCTTCACCCCAACTCGGCCAAGAACTCCCGCAGAACGTCTGCGAAGCGCTCCGGCTGCTCGATTGGCGGCAGATGGCCGGCGCGAGGGATGAGCACCAGACGGGAGCCGCGTATGGCTGCGTGCATTTGCCGGCCTACGTCCGGCGGTGTGATCGCGTCTTCCTCTCCGAACACAAGCAGCGTCGGGCAATCGATCTGAGACAATGTCGGAACGGAGTCCTCCCGCTCCGCGAGCGCCCGGGCGGCTGCTGCTACCCCGACCGGCTGGGTCTGCGCGATCACCCCGTGCCATCGCCGGCGGACTTCCGCAGAAGTCGCCGATCCGAACAGCAGCGGAACCATGCTCTCGGCGGCCACCACACTCCCGTCACGCAATACAGCCTGAGCTAGAGCCTCCCGCCGGGACTTGCCCTCCGGCGGTTCCGGCGTCGGCCGCGCGCCCACCAGCACGATGGCGCGCAGGCAGGAACGGTGTCGGCGAAAGAAATCGAACGCGATTACCCCGCCCATGGAGAGTCCCACCAGCACAACAGGCTGCGTCTCGCCGAGTGCGTCGAGCAGTGCTACGAGATCGTCGGCGAAACGGGCAATCGTCACGGTCGGCGTGACATCACTCCGGCCGTGACCGCGCAGGTCAGGCATGATGGCCCGCCACCCCGACAACCGGCGCGCTGCTTCGTGCCACATCTCGCCCGCCAGCGGGAACCCGTGGACGAAAAGGACCGGCGGCCCTGCGCCCATGACCTCGCAGTGCAGCCAACAGTCACCGACGGACACTCGCACCGTTCACCCTCCATGCAACCTCGCGATTGCTATCCGCTTGTGGCCTTGCCCGGCACGGTACATGCACATGGCCTAACTCTACGCTGCGAGCCCGGAGCCGGCCAAACCTGGCGCTAGGGTAAAGTGCAACCCGCCGGCTGTCGCATGACAACCGGCGGGTTATTCGTTTCGGCTGCGGTAGTAGCAGCCACGTTCGCTGCGTTCCCGCAGCCTACCGTTTATCACCCTTCACGGATCACCTCCTTTCTGAAAGGGACCTCCCCGGCTAACGCCTGGTGATCGCGGCGTCTCCGGGCCTCGTCCCGTTCACCGACCGTCGTCGGCGAACCCCACGCGCGGCGCTTTCGCGTCGCTCGGCAGGACCCCGCCGCACGTCGCTTACCCTGGCATGGCAACTCGCGACCGTCTACGGCGCTCAGTCCTGCACTCCCATTATCGCAAGACTTGGTGGTCGGTCAAGAGTTTTCCTGCTAGCCGGCCGCTATCGCACCCAACCGTCGCCGGAAATGCGCAAAATGCGCCGCCGCCCCGCGCTTGGTCACATAAGGCTTCCGCACCCGCCATCGGCCGGCGCGCGAACCGATGTGCCGCCGGCAAGGCCGGCTAGCGCGGATCGCCCCGCCCGTAGAGAATGTAGACCTCACCACAATCGGTACGTCCGCTCACATCAGCGAGCATGGCACTGATGGCGTAGTCCGCGCGGCCGTCGCCGTCGATGTCGCCCAGGCCAACCACGCCGCGCGAATCGACGGTCACCACGGGGGCATTGGGATCGGGACTGAGCTGGACCGGCCGGTCGGTCGGGAAGCGAATTCGTCCGCCGCCGAGCTGATCGCCGGCGTTACGTCCGACGAACACGGCCCCGGGGAGGTCCAGCGTGCCGACCTGTCGCAAGTTGAACGCTCGTCCCACGTAAGCGGATGAACCATAGATAAGGTACACAGCTCCGCGACCGTCGAAGGCCCCTGGGGCCGCGATGAGTACATCGCTGACGCCGTCGCCGTCCACATCGCCCGCACCGGCTACGTTTGTGCCGGCTCGGTCGCCCGCACTGGCGCCCGTAAAGTGCACGGCTCGACCGGCCGAAACCGCGTCAGCAATCGTCCATCCGCCGGCCGGGCTTTCCAGAGTCGGCGAACCCAACAGCACGATCACCTCGCCGGCACCGCCGTTAGCCCCCTCGCTGCCGACGATCACATCGGCCAGACCGTCTCCGTTGAAGTCGCCGGCGTCGTCAAAGACGCGACCGAACGCCTGGTTAGGGTCAGTCCCGCGGAGGTAGACACCGGCCAGCCGGCTCGGGTCGTTCGGATCCAGCGCCAAGCGATCAAGCAGGTAGTTGCCCTCCAAGCCCGGCGAGCGACCGAACACGATGAACACGCCCCCAACGACGGAGCTCGTGGGATTGCTGAAATTCGCCAGGATATTTTCTGAGCCGACAGCGAAGTCACGGACGCCATCGCCGTTGACATCGCCCAGCGCGCGAACATACCTCAACTGCGCCTGGGCGTGCGGCCCGACAATTTGCGTGGCGCGCTCGACGTAATAACGCGACTGGCCTGCACCGATCAGGTCGTAGCCATAGACGGCATTGGCCGGGACACCGCCCACCGCGGTGTACTCCTGCAAACAACCGGAACTGTCGACCGAGTACGTTACCAGCCGCGGATCGCTCTCGCTGCATTCGCCGCCCGCACCGCTCCAGCACAGATCGTTCCCACGCGTGGAACCAACGGTCTTGATGATGTACTGGTGCGGTACTGGCATGGTGAAATCCGGCCAGGAAGGCAGCTCCGCGTCCGGGTACGGATAGCCGGGCGCGTTTGGCTCGATCCAGAGCTGCGTCCGCGTGTATGGGACTCCGAAGGGCCGCGCGTCGGTACGTACCTGGTATACGACGCCGCATTCGACGCGATCCGCCGGCAGCTCCAACACGTCCGCCGGCCCAGCGGTGCGGAGGGGAGCACTGACGTACAGCCAGGTACCGTCGGCTCCGACCGACGCGCCGAAGCGGTCCTCACGCCGTTGACCCAGAATCCGGGCCCCGACTTCGTTGCCCAGCAGCGGTGAGACCTCCACGGTGGACGCACCGTAGAAGCCGGTCCACACTGCCAACTGCGACAAGCCGGTGTGCCAACTGTTGAAGTCGCACACAATGGCACCGGGGAAGACTTGGAACAGAGCACACTCTGCCCACACGTACCACTCGTGCGTTACCACGCAATTGCCGTTTCCCTCAAGATTGCACGGATCATCTACGTTGTCCGGTAGCAGCAAGGGAACTTGACGAATGTTAGCCAGCGGCGGTTGATATGCATTTGGTGCCCACGCAGGCAGGCTGCTGTTGGGGTCAACAAACGCGAAGTTCGTAAAGTGGTTGTCAAACCCGCCCGGCCCCTGGTTGGCCAGGACGACGTCCCACTTCACGGTCCATTTTTCAAACTGCGTCGGCTGCCCGCCGCAATCCGTACTGTCCCTCTCAAACTCGGTCTCACGCACATAACGCACGTAACTGGGACGCCCCATGCTCGTGAACATCTGTCCGACTTCAGCCAGATCGAGCACGCGATTTCCCTTGCGGTTCAAGCGCGTGGGATCCTGAAGCATACGACTGGAACTCGAAACGATCACGATTCCACCCCGCGTGAATTGGGCTTCGTTCGTGTGCCACGTCGGAGGCGACCCGTAGTACGCGTCGTACTCCAGAGTGCCCATCCCGCCCACGTCCGGCATAACGCTCTGTATTCCCGACGCGGTGTTCCCTATACTGACGGATTCGACGCGCGGGAAGCTGAAGACCAGCTCCGCGAGACTGTCGCCATCCATATCAGGGATGACCGTCACGTCAGAAATGCCGTGCGTCCAAGTAACGTTGGACAGCGGCGTGCGAATCCCCGGCATGGTCAGGCCCGGCAGTAACGCCGTGCCGACGGCATTGAGTGGCAGGTTGCCCCGCAGTCGCGTGCTGGTGCCGTAAATCAGGTAAGCTTCGCCAAACCCCACGCCGGAACTCGACACGACGTAGGGTTTGCCAAAACGCGCCACAACAATCAGCTCGTCGATGCCGTCGCCGTTCAGGTCCGGGACCTTGGCCATCGAGCTGCCGGCCAGATCGTTGAAGTTAAACCCGCGCAGGATGGCCCCTTTGCTTACCGCCCCGCTGTTGTCGAACGTGTTCGGGTCGTACGGGTCAAGCTTGCCGACGTTAAAGGGCGTGTTCGGGTCGGCGATCAACCGGTCCGTAAGACCGAGGCGCACGTAGGTTCCGTTGGGGTCCCGTGCATACCCCTGGGCCACGGGCGGGTAGCCGTCACTGACCTTGTAGTAGTAGTAGTACGTACCGACCGGGAAGCTGCTGAGCGGTTTGATGACGGTCGTTGTCACCAGGCCGGCCGGTCGGTTCTGGCGATCAAACTCCACCTCGTTTCCGCTTTCCGGACTCAAGTCGGGGTCGAGCAGGATGGTCAGCGACACGCCGGAGTTGTCGTTCGTCGCAATCTCGACGGCCCACTGCCGGTCGCGTCCCTGAAGCGCTTCCACGAGCGGACTCACCCACACGGCCGTGGGCGCCACCGCATCAACCGTAATCGTCCCCGTACCGTAACGGACCACTTCCGTGCCGTCCGTAGCCCGTACGCGCGCCCCGAACACGAATGAACCCAGGCCGATGGTTCCCAGAAGTCCTTGCGTCACCAGCTCCTGTGTGTTGAACGTGGTCGCATTCGTGCCCGCAGTAACGGCGATGATCCTCGTAAGCACCGGATCCCCGTCGGCCACGCCGTTGCGGTCGTTGTCCCGGGCTATCACAAGCTCCGCGCGATCCAGATTGGTCCCAGCGCCCAGCGACACATAGAAACTGACATTCACAGTCGCTCCTGGACGCAGAACCGCTGCACTGAATGGCTCGGACACGCGCAGGTAGATAAAGGTGGAGCCGCCCCCGGTTGGCCCGGTCGCGCCGGTCGCCCCCGTCGGCCCCGTGGGCCCCGTTGCTCCCCCCTGCTGCTGGTCGGGCACCGGCAGGGTGACCGGCCGGTCGCCGCCCGGCGTCGTAGGAGTCGGAGTCGTCGTGCCTGGGGTGGTCTGGTTGGGTTCGAGCGACGGCTGCGAGGGCGTCTGCGGCGCTGGACAGCCACCCAGCATCGTGCTACACAGTACCCCCGCGGCGATGATAACAAGGACGGGCGGGCGAACGCAGCAGACAAACCTCATGACCGGAAGCCTCCGTCGCGACAACGCCTACGGCCAGCAGCGGGCGACTCTAGGGCGCACGCCGGAACAAACTATCAAATCAATCCTAAGTCCAAACAAATGTCGCGTCAAACCGATTCGCACGCGTCTCCTCCGTACTCTGCGCCCGCGCTGGGCCGGTGCGCTCGCCGCTCGAAGGGTCTGACGTTTAACCGACATGCAGGGAGTGCAAACGACGTATGAGCACCATTCAACCGTTTCGAGCCATTCGTTATGCGACCGACGAGCGCGCCGGCGACCTTTCCACCCGGCTGTCGCCACCTTACGACATCCTCGACCAGGCAGCGAAGGAAGCGTTTCTCGCACGCGACCCGCTCAATTTCGTCAAGATCGACCTGCCGCATACACCGCCGAAGTCGGCCGGTCCGCCTGCCGCGTACGAGGCCGCTAACGCTACGCTCCAGCAATGGCTTCGCGAAGGCGTGATGGTGCGGGACGAGAAACCGTGCATCTACGTGTACCATCAGAAGTTTCGTCACAACGGCACCGCGTACGTCCGCAAAATGTTTTTCGCCCGCCTCCGGCTGGAGCCCTTCGGCACGGGAACGGTTTTCCCGCACGAGCGGACGTTCGGCGGACCGAAAGAAGACCGCCTGGCCTTGACCAAGGCAACGCAGGCGAACCTGAGCCCCATCTTCGGTCTCTACCAGGACGAGCGCAACGAGCTCAGCCGCCACCTGGAGACGCACATGCCGGACCGCCCACTGGCCAGGGGCGCCCTTGAGGGGGTCGAGAACCTCTTGTGGGGCGTCAGCGACCCGGCGACTATCGGAGCCGCTGTCGAGCTGATGCGTCCCAAAGCGATTTACATCGCCGACGGGCACCACCGGTACGGCACAGGGCTGCTTTATCGGGACTGGCTCGTTCAACAACACGGGGCGCTGCCCGACGATCATCCGGCCAACTATGTGCTGTGCGTGTTCTGCGCCATGGAAGATCCGGGGCTACTGATCCTGCCAACGCACCGCGTCCTGCCCGGCGTGAAGCTTACCCAAGACACATTCGGCGCCGACCCGCAGCTCGAAGTGCTGCCCTTGCAGCCCCGGGACCCCGACGACGCCGTGCGACGGTTGACCGAGTACGGACCGCAGGCCGTCGCGCTGTTCGACACGCGCGAGCAGTACGCTGTTATCCGCCCACGCGCGGCGGATATTCTCGACGCGCTGGAGCCGGCCCACAGCCCCCCCTGGCGGCGCCTCGGACTGGCGTTCCTGCACGCCTACTTGTTGGACCGGGTGGTGACGCCGAAGCTACTGGGCGGCCAGGAACCGAAGATCGAGTACATCAAGTCGGCCGGCGAGGCGGTGGAGGCAGCGCGAAGGGCGGGCGGCGGAGCCTTCCTCCTTCAGCCCACGACGATGGAAGAATTGCGGGCCGTTTGCGGCGCCGGCGACCTGATGCCGCAGAAGAGCACTTACTTCTTCCCGAAGCTCGCCAGCGGTCTGGTCGTCAACCCGTTGCGCGACTGAGCCGGCCGTCGCCAGCACCCGCGCGGGTCTGCACCGCTTCAGTCTTCCCGGCGTAAGCGCCGGCGAAAGGGACACTTATGCCCCGCATCACGAAGGTGTATACACGGACCGGGGATGACGGGACGACCGGCCTGGGCACGGGGCAGCGCGTGTCGAAAAATGCGCTGCGCATCGCCGCGTACGGAACGGTGGATGAGCTCAACGCCCAGATCGGCACCGTGCTGACGGTCCACCCGTGCGCCGAATTGGTCGAACCTCTGCGACGTATTCAGAACGACCTGTTCCACCTCGGCGCGGAATTGTGCGTGCCCGAGGCCGACCGGGCCCGATTTCCCGGCCCGCGGATCGAAGCACGACACGTCGAGGGGCTCGAGCGCCTCATCGACGATCTGAACGGGCAGCTCCCGCCGCTGAGCAACTTCGTTCTACCAGGCGGTACGCCGGCCGCGGCACAGCTCCACGTCGCGCGGACTGTGTGTCGCCGGGCCGAGCGCGAAGTGGTTTCGTTATCAAGTCACGAGCCCATCGGGGCTTACGTACTGCCGTACCTGAATCGCCTCTCAGATGCGCTGTTTGTCATGGCCCGCTACGACAATCGGCGGGCGGGCGTCGACGAGCCACTGTGGGACAGTCACGCCTGACACGCTATTCAGACCAGCTTCATACACGCAGACCCAAGTAGGAGACCAGACGACATGCGGTACACGTACGTGGTGCTCGGTGCCGGCCGACAGGGCGTTGCGCTGGCCTACGATCTGGCCCGGTTCGGCCAAGCAAAACGCGTCGTGGTTGCCGACGCGGACGAACATATTGCCGGTGCCGCCGTGACACGTCTTGCAGCGCTCGTGCCGGACCAAGCGGCCTCCTTTGTCCGGGCGCGCTGCGATGCCGGACGGCCCGACGAGGTCGTCGCTCTGTGCCGCGGGGCCGACGTGCTCTTGTCGGCGGTGCCCTACCGCTTCAACGTCGCACTGACCGACGCCGCCATCGCCGCCCGGGTGTCCTTCTGCGACCTGGGCGGAAACACGGGCATTGTGCGACAGCAACTGACGCGGCATGCCGCCGCCTTGGCAGCGGGCATCAGTATCGCGCCAGACTGCGGCCTGGCGCCCGGCCTGGGAAACATCTTGGCGGCGCATGGTGTCGCCAGCATGGACGAACCTGAGCACGTGCACGTCCGTTGCGGCGGACTGCCGGAACGACCTGTGGGGCCGCTCGGGTACAAGCTGGTTTTCAACTTCGAGGGGCTGGTCAACGAGTACAGCGGAAAGGCCGAGTTTCTTCGGGACGGACAGCGGGTCGAGGTACCAACCTTGACGGAGCTGGAAGAGATCGAGTTCCCGCCCCCCGTAGGCCGGTGCGAGGCTGCGGTCACGTCGGGAGGGACCAGTACGTGCCCGGAGACGTTTTGCGGGCGGCTGCGGACGTACGATTACAAGACAGTCCGGTACCCGGGCCACTTCGCGATCATCCGAGCGCTCTTCGAGTTGGGGTGCTTTGAAGAAACTTTGACGCTACGCGATGGACGCGTTGTCATGCCGCGTGCGGTCCTGCGGGCGCTGTTTGAAGAACGGCTCACGTTTCCTGAAGTCCGCGACCTCGTCGTGCTGCGCTGCACGGTCCGCGGACGTCACCGTGGGCGGCCATGCGTCCGGCAATACGACCTGTTCGATCGTCACGATGAGCAGACGGGCTTCACGGCCATGGAGCGAACCACAGCCTTCCCAGCCGCGCTGGTCGCCCACATGCAGGCCCGCCGCCTGCTGGCCCCCGGCGCTCGTCCGCTGGAGATCGCCATCCCTGCTCAGCAGTACCTCAGCGAACTGGCGCTGCGCGGCTTGCGTGTGGAAGAATGCCTGCTCAACGAATAGCAGCCGTCGCGTAAGTCTGAGGCGTCCCGGGGCCGCGGCCACAGGCACGAGTCCTGGCGGCCACATCGGCCGCGCGAAAGACCGTCAAGGCCCCGCCGGTCGGGTCGTTGGGGATGAGGGCGCTGTCGCCGTCGGTCGTGCAACCGCTCGGGCTTGCGCGGCCCTGGCGACTCCCGCATGGCTCTCCAGGAACCTACGCAACGCATTCAGAGAAGCGCTTGCGAGGTCGTCCTCGCCCCCGGCCCGGAACGCCTCGCTCTCGGCTTTCACCACGACGTCGGCAAGCAGCTGGTCGCCCTCCCTCAGATGCACGCGCGTCAGCATCAGCGCCCCACCGAGCAGCCCCTTCTTCTGAAAATACAGCACTTCGCTGGCCACGGTGAGTCTCGGTTCCTCTCCCGGAAAGAGGCGACGCAGCTCGGCCCGCACCTGATTCGCGCAGTAGTCATAGGCCCGCAGGACCTCCGGCGGGCACAGTTTCGATCCGAGCGTCGTCTTCGCCGGCAGAAACTCGATAGCCCGGTAGCGGGCCAGCGCCCCCTCGCGCAGCTCGGTAACCGGAACGACGTCTCCCTGAGCCCCACGCGCTTCGTGGAAGGCTTGCTTCGCGATCGTGAAACAGCCGGTGGTCGATAGACTGACGCCCAGCAAACAGACCCAGCCCAGGCACGCCCACCTGCGAGCCATGCGCATCCTCCTCATCCATCCGGCGTCATCCCCCGGACAGCCGCACCGCGTCCTCGCCGGACACCTCGAAATTCGTGTACACGTTCTGTGTGTCGTCGTGGTCTTCCAGCGCGTCGATGAGTTTCATCATGCGTTCGGCGTCCTCGCCCTGAAGCGTCACCGACATCGCCGCCACCAACGAAACCTCGGCACTCTCCGGCTTGATGTTGGCGGCTTCGAGCGCCGCCCGCACTTTGCCAAAGACGCTCGGATCGCACGAAAGCTCGAACGCGTCGCCCAGCGGCTGCACGTCGTCCGCCCCCGTGTCCAGCGCGATGCTGGTCAGCGTGTCCTCGTCGGCCTGCTGGGCCGAAATCACAAACACGCCCCGCTTGTTGAACATCCGGGCAACCGAGCCCGGCGTGGCGAGCTTCCCGCCGTTGAGTTCAAAGATCTTCTTGATCTCCGGCGCCGTTCGGTTGCGGTTGTCCGTCAGCGCCACACACACTACGGCGGCGCCCCCGGGGCCGTAACCTTCGAAAACAAGCTCCTCCAGGGCTCCGCCGGCGAGTTCGCCGGTCCCCTTCTTGATGGCCCGCTCAATCGTGTCCTTGGGCATATTGGCGTCGCGGGCCGCGTCGATCGCGTACCGCAGACTGAGGTTCGCCTCCGGATCTCCGCCTCCGGACCGCGCCGCCACGATGATCGCCCGCGCCAGCTTGCTCCAGACGCGTCCGCGGCGGGCGTCGGCAACACTCTTGGCGCGTTTGATTCGTGCCCAGTGCGAATGCCCTGCCATAACGATTTTCCTTCGTACCCGACGGGGGCTACCGGTAGTCCTGCAACCACCGCTGCGCCCGCCGGCCCATTCTACGGAACCCGCACTCAAGCGTGAAGCACACACCGCCCCGCAGGTTGGCCCCGCTCCGTCGCCCAGACGGTGCCGTACGCCCGCCGACTCAAGACAGACGCTTCCGCGTCGGCGTCAGCATCTTCGCGGCTAACTGCTTATCGAAACGGAGCCCAAGCCGCGGCCCAGGCGGCACGGTCCACCAGCCATGCATTTCAGCCGATCGTACTTATGCGCTGTCGGGCATGCACGGCGCCCCAGGGGCCGTGCTGAGGTTCGGAAACCGCATGGCCCAGCGGCGCCAAACACGACCAGCGCTGCCACCGGAGCCCCGGTCGGACGTATTACAAGGAGGCGCTGGTAAGCCTTGGAGCATCGCATGTTACTTCCGCACAGGAAGTTACGTGCGAATCGGAGGCCGCGCGGCTACACCGCCGGCAACGTGCTATGCTGGAGATCGATGTGACATCGCTGGGCCCTGAGGCCTTGGAGGGTGCGCTCGCCGTCGCGCGGGGAGGCGGCAACGGAAACGGAGAGGCGCCCGTGCCGACGAAAGAATTGCTGAAACTGCTCGAAGCGGCGGTCGAGTGCGGAGCGTCCGACGTTCATCTCGTGCCCGGCTACCCGCCTACGTTCCGGGTGCACGGCCGGATGCAGCCGGCCGGCGACCGGCGCCTTGACCCGGCCCGGACTCGGCAGATCGTCGAGTCGCTGGTGCCCGAGCGTGCCCGACGGTTCCTCGATCAGATGAAGAATCTTGACTGCTCGGTGACGGTAACGCACCAGGGAGCATCCTGCCGTTTCCGTGCCAGCGTGTACTTGTCGCAGGGCGAGTGGTGTGCCTGCCTGCGCCATATCCCGAACGAGATTCCAACGCTGGCATGGCTGGGCTTCCCGGAGGAACTGGCCGAGCGCCTCGTTTCGCATCGCAATGGGCTGGTGGTCATTACGGGCGTGACCGGTTCCGGCAAGACGGCGACGCTCGCAGCCCTCGTGGACCTTATCCGCCGCGACGGCGCCCGGCGCGTGCTGACGATCGAGGAACCGATCGAATACATCCACGCGCCCGACGGCGGCGGGATTGTCACGCAACGCGAGGTCGGTCGTGATGTGGATTCCTTCGCCGACGGACTCAAGCATGGACTGCGTCAGGACCCGGACGTCATTCTGGTGGGCGAAATCCGCGACCGCGAGACCGCGCAGATGGCTCTCAGCGCGGCCGAAACCGGCCATCTGATCCTGACCACCCTGCACACCCGCGACGCCAAGGGCGCCCTGACCCGGCTGGTAGACATCTTTCCCCAAGAGACGCAGGACGACGTCCGCGCCCAACTCGCCATGAGCCTGCGGTCCGTCGTCTGCCAGCATCTGCTACCCTCTACCGATGAGAATGGCAAGCGCGCCCTGGCCCTGGAGGTGCTGCACGTGACGCAGCCGGTGCAGGCTGCAATCCGGGCGGGCAAGATCGAAACGATCGAGTCCGCCATTCAGACCGGCAAACGCGAGGGAATGATCACACTAGATGACGACCTTCAGCGCCTGGTCAAAGCGGGGCGCATCACCCCCGAGACGGCACGGCGCTTCGCCAAGGACCCCGCTGCCATTGCCGGTGCCCGTGCGTGGTGATCACACGCGCAGCTCCGGCGGTCTCCGTTCCCGTCCCGCCAAACGCGCCAGCAAAGGCCGCACGTGACGACGCAGGTAGGCGCGCGTCTGCTGCGGGGCCAATCCGACATATCGCCGCGGCGACAGAATCCGCGACCACGGAAGCCCGGCCAGAGCGGGATCCGCCTTCAGCCGCGCCAGCAAGTCGTTGGCGCCACCCTGCCGCTGAATCTGCTCCCGCACTTCGCGCGCATGGCGTCGCAACAGTTCGTGCACCGCCTGTCGATCCTGTCCCCGAGCCGCGGCGTGCATCAGAATGCTTTCCGTGGCGAGGAACGGCAGCTCCGCCTGAATGTGAGCGGCGATGACCGCGGGGTAGACGACCAACCCGGAGAGAATGTGATACAGCAGGATGGTCAGGGCATCGGCAGTCAGGAAGGCGTCCGGAACGACGAGCCGTTTGTTGCTGGAGTCGTCCAGCGTCCGTTCCAACATCTGGCTGCCGAAAGTCATCAGCGGNGAACTCACGAGAGAAATCAGATAGCGGGCCAGCCCGGTCGCCCGCTCACAACGCATCGGATTCCGCTTGTACGGCATCGCGGAACTACCGACCTGCCCCGGCTCGAACGGCTCCTCGATCTCGCGCAACATCGCCAGCAGACGGATGTCGCCGCAGACCTTCTGGACGGTGGCCGCGAAACAGGCCAGCGCGCAGACGATCTCGGCGTCCACGCGGCGGGAATACGTCTGACCGCAGACGGGGTAGACGTCGTGGAATCCGAGTCGTTGCGCGAACCGCTTTTCCAGCCGCCGGACGCGGGCCGCGCTGCCCAGCAGTTGCAGGAAAGAGGCCTGCGTACCGGTGGCGCCACGCAGGCCCCGGCAGCGGAGCGCTGCGCGCAGGTCTTCCAGACGCTGGAGGTCCGTCACCAGGTCTTGAAGCCACAGGCAGGCGCGCTTGCCCACCGTGGTGAGCTGAGCCGGCTGAAGGTGGGTGAACCCGAGGGTGGGCAGATCGGCATGTTGCGCGCAGAAACGCGCCAGCACGCGCACGACCGCCACCAGCCGCCCCACGAGCAAGCCGAGGGCCTCGCGCATCAGCAGCAGGTCGGCGTTGTCGACGATGTCCATGCTCGTGGCGCCCAGGTGGACGATGCCACGAGCGGCCGGGGCGGCATCCCCCAGGGCGTGCACGTGTGCCATCACGTCGTGGCGTGTGCGGCGCTCATACTCCGCGGCGGCGGTGAAGTCGATCTCGTCCACCGCCTTGCGGAGGGCGCGAATCTGCTGCGCTGTGATGGGCAGGCCCAACTCGCGTTGCGTTTCGGCCAGGGCCAGCCAGATCCGGCGCCAGGTTTGAACGCGGTGCCGCGAGCTCCATAAATGGACCATTTCCGGCGAGGCGTAGCGACCAACGAGCGGATGCTCGTAGGCGTCGCGGTCCGCGGGTTGCCGACGCGTGTGCTGGGGACGGGCACCGCGGGACCGTTTTCCACGAGGCACTGCCATCCGAATCAGTCCTCCAAGGCTTGACGGATGTCGCTCAGCAGGTCCGCCGTTGTTTCCAGCCCCACATGCAGACGGATGAGCCAGCGACCGCCGCTCGCGGAGCGGTCAAAGAACGTGCCGCCCGTAGCGAGGCTCTCGTAGCCTCCCCAGCTTACCGCCAGGCTGAACAACCGCAGACGATTGAGAAACCGATGGGTCGCTTCCCGGGACTGTTCGTGAAGCTCGAAACTGAACAGGCTCGCAAAGCCGCGCAACTGCGTGCGGGCCAGCGTGTGCTGCGGGTGGCTTTCCAGGCCCGGATGATAGACGTGCGCCACCTTCGGATGCCCGGCCAGGAAACGGGCAATCTCCAGCCCGCTGCGCTGATGCTGCTCCATTCGCACCGCGAGGGTCCGCAGCCCGCGCAGCAACAGCCAGGCCGCGAACGGGTCGAGCGTCGCCCCGTGCAGCTCCGCCTCTCGGCAGACCCGGCGACGCAACTCCTCGTTCCGACCGACGACCACGCCGGCCACAACGTCGCTGTGCCCGCCGATGTATTTGGTCGCGCTGTGCACGACCAGGTCTACACCGAAGTCCAGCGGACACTGGAAGTACGGCGTCGCCCAGGAATTGTCGAACACCGTCACGATGCCGCGCTGTCTGGCCGCCGACGCAATCGGTTCGATGGGCAGAATCTCGTTCAGTCCGAAGGTGGGGCTTTCCAAGTAGATCAGTCGCGTGTTGTCCTGTACGGCGGCGAGCACATCCGCCGGCTCCGTGCCGTGGACGAAGGTGCATGTGACCCCGAAGCGCGTCAGATACTGCTCCAGGTAATCGTGCGTCGGCGGATAGCAGTTTGCCACCGCGACGACATGAACACCGGATTCGACACAGGCGTTGATCGCGGCCGTGATCGCTCCCATCCCCGACGCAAACCCCCGCGCCCACGTCCCGTGCTCCAGCACCGCCAGCTTCGCCTCCAGCACGGCCGTCGTCGGGTTGCCGACGCGGGTGTAGTCGTAGTACGGGCTTTGCCGGAGCAGGCGCCGCTCGAACGCTTCCGCGTCCGGATAGACGAAATTCGACGTCTGGTACAAGGGTGGAGCCACCGCCCCACCGTGCGCGAGCCGGTGCTCACCATAATGTGCACACTGGGTCTCGAAACCGCCGCTGGTCAGTGGATCGTTCTTCGCCACGTGCTCGGCCACCGCTCTCTCCTGCCGATGCCCGACCGGCGGCCACACACCGCCGCCTGTGGGAAAAGGGTCTCCGTTTCGCGGCCTGCGGTCAAGGACCCGCGCCTTAGCCAGTGGCGCCGAAGCCTATGACCGCCAACCGCAGATCTTGCTAAATTCTCCAACGATGTCGTCAACGCTGCGTGCACCGTCTACTGCCCCGCCGCGGACCGCTTCGACTGCTCGACCGGCTCCGCTCTTGTACCCCGTGCTTGCGCTGATGGGCGGCATTGCGCTGTCCGCTGCACTTGGTCCGCTGGACCCGCCTTGGCGTCATGGGCTGCTCGTGTTGCCGTTCTTGGGCGTGGTCGCAGCCGCACTCCCGTCCGTCCGCCGAAGACGGTGGGCTACGCTCGGCCTGGCCGTGAGCCTGGCTTTCTGTGTCGGTGCAGCGCGCCACCAGGCGATCATCTACCGGCCGCCCCATCACGTGCTACAAGTCTTGCCGGATGAGCCGTTACTGACCCGCGTGGCGGGGTGCATCGTTACCAGCCCTGTCGAGCGCGCGGCTCGCCGGCTGAATCCTTTCTTGCCGTTCGAGCCGCCCTCGCGGACACAGTTCGTTCTGGCGCTGCACGAGCTGCGGACTGTCAACCCACCCCTACCCGTCGTCGGGACCGTGCGCGTCAACATCGAGGCCACCGATTTGGGCCTGGCACTGGGCCAGTATGTCGAGCTGACGGGCAAGTTGTATCGTCCGGTCCGTCCCAGGAATCCAGCCGAACAGGACTGGTCGCGGTGGTACGCTCAGCAGGGCATCGACGCCGGTCTGCTTGTCGAGGGTCGTCAATACGTGCGGTTCCTGTCGATCGAACCCGCGTGGACCGCACGGCTGGTTACAAGGCTGCGGGCCGCGGCTCACAACCTCCTCTTTGAACCGTGGGCTGACCTGGACAGCGATCCCAGCGTCCGCCTGCTCGATACGATGGTTCTGGGGCACCGTAGTGCCGCCGATCGCAGCATCAACGAGGCATTCTTGCGCGCCGGCGGCATGCATTTTCTCGCCGTAAGCGGATTCAACGTCTCGTTGCTGGCTGCGACGACGTGGTGGGTCACTCGCCGTCTGCTTCGTCGCAGCGCCCTGAGCGCGTCGTTCGCGGCCCTGATCGTGGTCCTCGCATTCGCGCTGGTGGCCGAGCCCAACGCGCCGGTTCTGCGCGCCACCGTTGCCACGGTGCTGGCCACCCTGGCGACGCTGCTTCGTCGCCCGGTGTGCTTCCTGAACTGGTTGGCCGCGTCCGCGGGCTTCGTCCTGCTCATCAACCCTTGCGAGCTCTTCCGCCCGGGTTTCCAGCTCTCCTTCGGGCTCGTGCTCGCGCTGGTGCAACTCGTGCCCGGCCCGCGTCCATCAGCCGCCGCACCACTGGAACCGCAAGTCGAAAGTTTCTGGACGGTACTCGCACGCCGCACGCGGCATGCGCTCCCCACGCTGTTTCTAAGCTGCGCTGTCGCATGGGCCGTGTCGCTCCCGCTGGTGCTGTGGCACTTTCAGCGCGTGGCCCCCTGGGGCTGGCTCGGAACGCTGCTGCTGACGCCGCGTGGTCACAGTGGTCACGGTGCTCAGCTTTTTCACGCTGCTGAGCAATGCCGTGCTGCCCATCGTGGGCAGTGTGGCCGCGGGGGCGCTGCACGCGACCTGCGAAGTGCTGCTGTGGACCGTGGCCCGATTCGAGCACCTGCCGGCGGCCGTCGTCAGCACACCGCGCCCGCCTTTGTGGTTCGTCGTGGCGACGTACGCGCTGATCCTGCTACTCGACCAGATGGTCCGCCGCCTGCGCGTGCCGAAGGCGGAGATTCCGGTCGGCGCGGCGTCGAACTCCATGGGGCGCAGCAACGGACGAGGCGTGGTCACAGTGATCGGGCTGATGGTGGTCGTTCTAGCGTCGGCGTGGCTCGCGTGGCTTGTCTGGCGGCCGTCAGGCCGCAGCGGCGAATACGCCCTCCAGGTGCTCGCCGTGGGCAATGGGAGTGCGGCTGTTCTGACCACGCCGGACGGGCGGGCCGTCGTCGTGGATGTCGGTACCGACACCAACTCCGACGCGGGCGAACTCGTGAGCAGCGCGCTACGGTCACAAGGCATCCGCGCGGCCGAGAACGTAATCGTGTCGCATGCCAACTTCGATCACTACAGCGGGTTGCCCACGCTGCTGCGCGAGCTGCCCACCCGGCGCTGGGTGACCAACGCCCACTTCGCCGCGCAGACGGATCCCCACGGTCCATTGCACCGGCTTGCACAAACGTTGCCACCTGAGCACCGCGCCCCAGGGGTCTTGCGTGCCGGCGACACACTGGCTGTCGGGGGCGCCATGATCGAGGTGCTATGGCCGCCGGCAGACCTGGGGCCCCAAGGGAAAATCAACGACCAGGGGCTGGTGCTGCGGGTGACGTGCGCCGGCCGAAGTATCCTGCTACCGGGAGACGCGGAACGCGCGACCCTCAGCGCGCTATTAGCGGCGGAGCGCGACGAGAAGCTGTCACTGAAGGCGGACGTCTTGATCGCCCCCCACCACGGCCAGGTCCTGGGAGGCGTCACGGAAGCGTTTTACGCCGCGGTCGCACCCCGCCTGGTCGTCGTCTCCACGCGCACGCCGCGCCCTCGAGTAGCCCGGATGGTGGCTGAGGTGCTGGGCGACGACGTGCCCGTACTGGAGACGGGGCGCACGGGTGCGGTGATCGTACGTATCACCGCGACCGGCGAACTTCGGCATGAAACGCCGTTTGCTTCTCCGCCGCCGCCGATAGAGCGCAGTCTCTCCGCATCTGCTGTGGAGCCGGAAGCCGAGGAGTAACGCCGCTGGCTCCACGTGGACGATGGCTCAGCCGCCGGCGACCAGTTTGAGAAGCTGGGCGCAGACCAGGCCGCCGTAGGTTCCCAGGACATAGCCGAGCACAGCCAACAGGGCACCGACAGGAGCGAGTGCCGGTTGATAAGCGGCTGCGACGACCGGTGCACTGACCGCGCCGCCGACGTTGGCCTGCGAACCCACGGCCAGCAGGAAGATGGGCGCACGAACCAAGCGGCCGACAATCAGCAGGACGCCCGCATGCACGGCCATCCATACCGCGCCCACGAGAATAAAGCCCGGCGCGCGACCGATCATCCGGAAGTCGGCCGATGCTCCGATGCAGGCAACCAGCAAGTACAACATGGCCGTCGCGAGCTGCGACGCGCCCGCTCCTTCCAGTCTGCGGGCCGGCGTGAACGACAGCAGCACACCACAGGCTGTCGCGAGGATGTACTTCCAGGTGGTCCGCGAGATCATCGCGCCCAGCTCCGGCAGCGCGCGTGCCAGCCACTCGCTTGCCTGGCTTGCGCCGAAAGCGATAGCCAGGATCACGAGCACATCCGCCACACTCGGAGTGCGCGCGATGCGCTGCTGGTACGCCGCCATCTGCGCTTGCAGTCGTCGGATCGGCTCCGCGTCGGCCCGCAACCACGTGTCCGCCCGCTGTTGGTGGCCCGACAGGTACAGCAGAAAGCCCATCCACAGGTTGGCGACGGCGACGTCCGCGATGACCATTGTGCCCAATAAACCGGGAGGCGTCCGGACTACCTCCGCAATCGCAAGGAAGTTCGCCCCGCCACCGATCCAACTGCCCGACAGGGCAGCAAGTCCTTTCCACGCGTCAGGCGGCAGCTTCCAGTCAACCGGCAATAACGCCTGACCAACCAACAAGGCCACCGGAGCGCCGACGATGACCCCCGCGGTTCCCGTCAGCGTCATCAGCAGCGCCTTGGGCCCGAGCCGGACGACCCCAGGCACGTCCAGCGCCAGCACGATCAGCACCAGGCTGGCCGGCAGCAGAACCTGCCGAACCCAGTCGTACAGCCTCGACTCGGCCGGAATCACGCCGCTCGTCGTCAGCGCGGTCGGAATGAAGTAGCAGAATAACAGTGGCGGGACGATGCCGAAGAATCGGCGGGCACCGCGCAGCCGCGCCAGCCATTGAATAACGGCCAGAACCGCCAGGAGGACGGCCAGAATCGCCCCCGGTTCTGTAACCAGAGCGGGCGTCGGTGCGCCCGTCGGGGCCGTCGCCCCCGCGAGCACCAGCGCGTACAGCCCCCCATTCACCATGTGGCGTACCGCGCCGGCAGGTCGTCAGTCGACGCGAATTCCTTGCCGTTCAAGCCACTGTTTGAGCTCACCCATTTGCGTGTCGAAGACCTCGTTGTCGTAGTCTTCTTCGAGCTTGCGAATGTGCGCAACGAGCTCGGGCTTGCCCTCCAGCACCTCATTCACCTTGTCCTCCCAGACGGCACTCAGTTCCCGCAACCGGCCCAAGGGAACCGTGAGATTGAGAACCGCAGCCAGCAAGCGGACCGCGGCGTCGATGGCTTTCGGGTTGGTCCCCTGAATATACGCCGGTATCTCGGCCACCATGTTTACCATTTGCACGCCCCGCCCGCGTGCTTGACACACAAGCTGGGTCGCGAACCCCGCCGGGCCGTCGTAGGTGCTGAAGCGCACGCCATACGGAATGAGCTCGGCCTTCAAAGCATCCTCTGAGACCGTGCACCACAGGCGGGGCTCCCGGGTGTGAGGGACGGTGCCGCCGAAGCTGCCGACGAAGTAGATCCGTGTGACGCCGGTGCGGGCGGCGAGGTCGAAGATGGCGTCGGCAAAGGCGTTCCAGTTCAGGTGCGGTTCGCGGCCGCGGAAAAGCAGGAGATTCTGCTCCGGCGCACTGTAGAAGCAGTTGCGCGGGGGATTGAAAGCGCGGACAGCGCCATCCACGATGCGGGTGTGCGGGCGGAACAGCGCGGACACTTCCATGGACCCGGGAAAGTTGTAGATGTAGAAGCCCTCCGGGTCGATGGAGGCTACCTCATGGGCGTCGAGAACCGTGATCAGCCACTCGACCGTCCCGGTCGATACGTCCCCCCCATCCATCCAGCCGGAGAAGGCCAGCACGAGGCGTCCGTGCCCCAGCGTGGGCAAGATGTCGTAGCGCAGACACTGAGCCGTCACGACGGTTTCCCCAATGTGACCCCGTCCGGTCCCCAGTTCAGGATGATGTCGGCCAGCGCGCGCTTCGGCACATGGTGAACACCGGCGGCGTCACGCCAGTAGCGGATGTCACCCTCCGGCCCCAGCGGTTCGATGACCACGGTTTCGCGCGGCCGCCCCAGTGCGAGCGCGAGCAGGATCTCGTACCGCGCGGGGATGTTCAGCGCCGTCCGCAGCGCCTCGCGCTGGATCGAGCCGATCATGCAGCCGCCGAGCCCTCGTTCGACCGCCCCGAGCAGAATGCTCTGAGCCGCGATGCCATGATCGCAGCCAAAGGTCGGCGAGATCTCGGTGTCGCCCAGGATCAGGATGTATGCTGGTGGCCGCTCGCCTTCGGCCGGTCCGGACCAGTCGGTCAGGTACCCTGCCCAAGCCAAGTGCGGAAAAATCCGCGCCGTCTGTGCCGGCGTCCAAGCCAGCAGGAACTTCAGCGGCTGCCGGTTCGCCGCCGACGCCGAAAGTCGCGCCAGATCCACCAGCTCTTCGAGCATTCGGCGGTCTACAGGCACTTCCTGGTAGAAACGGCGGTAGCTGCGGTTGCGCAGGATGAGATCGCGCAACGTACCAGGGGGCGAAAGTGCCAGGTTGGAATGCGGCGCCATCGCGCTGACCTCCGCCGTCAACGTCCGCGGCGCTGCGGCCGCCGTCTGGCACCGATATTACGCCCTCGTCCGCAACCCGCCAAGCAGAAACATGCCGAGCGCAATCGGCGCACGCGTCCGTGCCCCGCTCACCCCGAGCGGTCTTCGGGCGGCTCGCCCAAGCGTACTTCGATGGTGAAGTACGGGTTCAGCACCGAGTTCTTGAACATGTTCTGGAACTGCACTTCGACCTGGTGCAAACCCGGCTCGATGTCCACGGGCACGGCGACCGTCAGTCGATAGCCCTCGTTCTGAAAATCCCACGGTACGAGCTCGCCATCAATGCGGACGGCGATGGTATCCGTGAGGATCATCTGGCGCTCGGCCCCCCACGACTTCCGGCTTCGCAAGCCGTCATCCAGCTCGAAGACGATGGGGACGAAGTCTTCCTCCGCTTCTTCCTGCACGTCCTCTTCGTTCTCCTCCTCCCCCTCGTCCTCGCTGCGCCGTTGTTCCAGAAGCACCGTCCGCGCCTCGATGACAGTCGCGGCAGGCAGCAACCGGCCGGCGGTCGAATCAGGCTCCGTCGTCTCAGGAAATTCCTCTTCCGGCTCCTCAGCGTTGATATACAGCACGCCGTCTGCCGGTTCGACGAGGCGAGCCCGCGGCAGCCCGGCGGCAGCGTAGCGTGCCAGTCCGAGGAACAACCCGTAAGCTTCCTTCAGGTTGTACTCCGGCCGACGCAGCCGCTGCTCCTCCTCCGGGTTCGTGAAAAACGAGGTCTCCGCGAGGGCGGCGGTCACACGGGCGGCCCGTAGCACTCCAAAGCCCTCCTTGTACATGAGCTGATCGCTCTTCAGGGGGACATCGGTGATCTGTGGCAGCGCCAGGCTGTCGTACAGCCCCTGGCAGAGGTACCGAGCCAAGTCCAGGTTCGACGGCCGATAGTCTACGTCCTTGTGGTACCAGACAGTCGTGTGATTGACCTGCGGCTTGTTGTCGATCGCGTTGTGATGGAGGGAGATGAACAGGTCTGCCCCCCACTCGTTGGCGATCGCCGCCCGGTCCTTCAGGGACAGGTCGACGTCGTCCTCCCGGGTGAGGCGCACCTCCGCTCCACAGTGCGTCAGCAGATCGCGCAGATACTTGGCCACCCGCAGATTCACTTCTGCCTCGCGCACGCCCGTGGGGCCGCGCTTGTAACCGCGCTTGTCGGCGTCACCCCCGTGCCCCGGATCCAGGCAAATCTTTACGCCCTTCAGGAACTTGGCATATGGCGGAACGGGATACTCCGCCGTCCCAATCCGCTTCCGGGCGAAGTCCTCCGGGGCAGGACGGAGCGTGTTGACGGCCAATTGCGGATCGACCACCGGCGTCGGGCCCGGCGTCTGACAACTCCCGACCAGTCCGGCCAGCCCTACGCCGAGCAGAATGCTGCACGTGCGACGCATCGTCTTGGTTCCTCCGTGCCGGCGTCCGAACCGCGCCCGCGGCCACCGGCGACGCCCGCGCCGTCTCTTACGTACCATCACGTGCGACCAGTGGCAAGCACCCGCGACCCGGGTTGCAGCCACGCGCCAAGGCTCGTAGCATGTCTACGAGTGCCCGCGTTCTTCGAAACCCGTAGCGGGATCGTCAATGGCCCATCCTCCAGAACGAATCATCGCTGTCTACCAGGGCTCCTTCGACCCCGTCACCTTCGGCCACCTCGATGTGATCCGCCGCGGCGCCAAGATCTTCAATGAGCTGATCGTCGGCATTGGCCAGAACCCCGAGAAGGAGCAGCTTTTCACGCCCCAGGAACGACTCGAATTGCTGCTGCCACATCTGGTGGATCTGCCCAACGTCCGGGCCGCGACCTATGACGGACTGACGATCGACTTCGTGCGACAGTGCGGAGCGCACGTCCTGCTGCGCGGCATACGCGATATGGCGGACCTGAGCCACGAGGTTCAGCTTGCAAATCTGAACCGACTGATCGGCGGCGTCGAGACGGTCTTCATGTTGACCAGCGATCAGCACGTTCTTACGTCGAGCACGTACATAAAACAGATTTACGAGCTGGGCGGCTGGGACCTGGCGCGCATCCAACATCTGGTTCCAGAGAACGTTGCCCGCCGACTGGCTGAGAAACTCGGTCCGCGTTCGCGTCGCCGAGACCCGGTGCTTCCCGAATGACGGGCCCTAACCCCGACTGCCGACCGCCCGTCAGCCGCGCCGACACTGCCGTTTGGCACCCGGCGACGCCTGCGCAGCGCCGCTTGGGGGCGGTGCCGCCGCGGGTGATTCTGCTGTGGGTCATCTTGCTGATTGTTTTTGCGGCGGTGATGCACGCTGTCGCGCCTTGGATCCTGCCGGCCCGGATCATCGAGGGGCCGCTTGTCCAATCTGTCGCGCCACAGTCGGCTACGCTGGTCTGGTATCTCACGCGGCCGGCGCCGTGCGAGGTGGTCGTGATGATCGACGGCCAGGGTCGGGGCTACCCCGTTCACAGCGAAGGCCGTCGCAACGTCGCGCATCTGGACGGTTTGGAGCCGGGGAGCGTGTATCCCTACGAGATCCGCACCGGACGGCGCCTGCTGACGCGTGACTTGTCACTGCGGACCGGCGCGCCGGCGGGGCAGCGGTTCACATTCCTGGTGTTTGGCGACAGCGGCATGGGCTCGCGTGCGCAGTACCTTCTGGCCCGCGACATGTTGGCCAGCCAGCCACCACCCGACTTCATTCTGCATACCGGGGACATCGTGTACCCGGCGGGCGAGCGCAAGCTCTACGAGGAGCGCTTCTTTGCACCCTATCGGGCGCTGCTCGCCTCCATTCCCTTGTGGCCCTGCCTCGGCAACCACGACGTGCAGGATGACGGTACCGCCCCGGCGTACGAGGAAATCTTCGTGGTCCCTGAGAACGGGCCGGCGGGACTTCCTCCCAAGCACAATTACTGGTTCGACCACGCGTCCTGTCGGGTGGCGGTGATCGACAGTAATGCGGACGAAAAGACGCTCCGCGGCCACGTCGCCCCCTGGATTCGCAGCGTGCTCGCCCCGACTGACGCCCGCTGGAAGTTCGTCGTCCTGCATCATCCCCCCTACACCGCCGGCAAATACCCCCCGGACGCGACGATCCAGGATACGCTAGTTCCCATTTTTGAAGACACCGGCGTCGATCTCGTCTTCAGCGGGCATGACCATAACTACCAGCGAACCCATCCGCTCCGAGGCGGCCAGGTTGTCGAGCCCGGCAACGGCATTGTTTACATCGTTACCGGCGCCGGCGGAGCCAAATTGTACGACCTCCGTCGGCCCGACCAGCGCCCGACTTGGATCGCCGCCGCCGCCGACCAGCACCATAGCTTCACTCAGGTCACCGTCGAAGACGACCAACTGACCGTACGGCAAATTGCCCGCGGCGGGATCATCATTGACCAGTTCGTCCTGCGGAAGGAAGCGGCGCCTGTTACGCAAACCGCACCGTGAACCATGACGGGCATCTGCCCCCGCGCCGGTTCCGCGGCGCCCGTCGGCCGGTGTGGTCGAACACCCGATGACTGCCGTTCCTAGTGTTCAGCCGGCCTGCTCTCGGCAGCGCCCGTGACGGAGGGCTGACTGCTCGACAAGGCCCGGCAGGACGTCAGGAGTTCTGCGTCCGGCACGGCGTAGCCGCTGATCCCCAGCGGCGCCAGTGCGTCGGGCCGCTGCGTTCCAATCCGCAGAAGAGCCTCACGAACTGCATCTGCCGTCGCCTCATCGAGTCGCGGCGAAGCCACGAACAAACGGTCCGGCAGCGCCACCGTGCGCCCGATGACACGCAGCTTGTCCTGCGCCGGCTCGTCGGACCCCGCCATGGGGGGCAGTTTCTCCCAACTGGCCTCGTCCACAAACCCAGCCGCGGCGCTGCCGCGGATCACCGCCTGCAACACGCTTTGCGTCGTCGGCAGGTGTTTGAGCGAGCCGGGCACCGGCAGAACCTCTAGTGCCAGATCCGTTCGTGCGAGCCCAGCATCACGCAACAATTGCAGCGCTGCGTGGTGAGTACGCGAGTCGTCTTCCGGACCAAAGGCCACACTTTGGCCGCGCAGGTCGCTCACCGCGCGGATCGCCGAGTCCGCCCTTACAACCAATGCGGCGGCGCGGGCCGTCCGACCCTGCGCGTCGACCGGGACGACGAGGACGTTTGCGGCCAATGGCTCTGGCAGACGCGCGTATTGAATCGGCGTCACGACCGCGACGTGGTACCACCCCGTCTCCAGCTCCCGGCATGCCTGAAACGCAAAGCAGGGATCCACCGCCACCGGCCGGCCCAGCTCCTGTGCCAACGCCTGCTGAAGCGCGGCGTACCGGGGGAAGGGGTTGAGGACGGCCAGTGCGGTGTCCGGCTTGATGTCCATGACCAGNGCTACCGCCAGGGGCTTTTTCTCTACGCCGATGACGCTTAGCAGCAATGNCCGGGTCGTCTGGCAACCGGCAGCGCCGACCAGCCACGCAAGCAACCATACCAATCCGCAGGCGTACGACCGCATGTCAGCCTCCCGTTTCAGCGACATTATGCGCCCGTTCCCTCGGCGTAGTCGAGCAGGTCATCGCGCTGGAAAACCGGCCCCTCCTGGCACGCCAGGGCCCACCGCCAACCGCGAGGGTCGCCGGCATCACGAACGCGGACGACACACGACAGGCATGTTCCGAGGCCGCAGCCCATGTGTCGCTCGATGCATAACTGACACGCGAACCCAAGTTCACGCGTAATCCTGGCGACCTCGCGCAGCATCGCCTCCGGCCCACAGGCACACACGAGCGTCCCCTTCTCAGCCGCCTGCCGCCGCTGCGCCCATTGGCGCAGTGCATCCGTCACGCTCCCGCGAAAGCCCAGCGACCCATCGTCGGTGGTGACAACCGCCGGATACGTGGCCTCGCCCGGCAGCAATGCGCATGCGACGGGCGTCGGTTCTGTCGCAGGCGTTCCCGTCAGCTCCACCGGCAGTCGAGCCCCCGACCGCGCCCCGAAAAACACGGTCACGTCACGCTCTCCCCGTGACCACAACCGATGAGCGAGGTACAACAACGGCGGAATCCCGACCCCGCCACCGACTAAGACTATCGATGTAGCTGAGCCCGCGGGAATCTGGAATCCATGCCCCAGCGGCCCGGTAAGATCAAGCGTTTCGCCGATCCGCAAACCCTCTAACCAGCGAGTCCCCGGCCCGACAACCCGCGCGAGAAATCGCAATCGAACCGCGCCCCCCGGCAGGTCGCATCGGTCCGCAATGCTGAATGGCCGCCTCAAATATGGCACGTCCCCGCGCAGCTCCGCATCACTGAGGACCGGCCATCCCCCCGGTCGCCACTCGATGGTCCCAAGCGGACGGCGGGCAGCGTCCCGACAAAGGAGTTGGACAAACTGCCCTGGCTCGGAAGGCGGAAACGCCGGCAGCTCGCAGTCGATCGAGATGTGCTCGTGACAGATCGAACCGGCTGCGACAACCCGCCCCGCTACCCCGCATGCCGGTGCCGAAGTTTCCATCTGTACCATGGAGCGCAATCGAAGTACGTCGGTTGCAAGGTTACGCAGCGGGCGGAGACGTTGTCAAAAAAACTTCCGGGGCCGAACCCGATGGTCGACCCCGGAAGCGCGCCACGGCTAGAACAGCCGCAATTTCGTTCCCGATTTCCGGGCAGAAGCCTTCTGACACCGTCGGACTATAACAGATTGCAAGGGGGCTGTCCACAAAAACGGTGGGATTTGCGAGGCAGGCAGCAAAGGCCGTAACAGCCTTTCAGATAAACAGTTACAGTAAGTCCGGGCAGAGCAAATGTTAGTGCATGGATAGCCCGTAATCGCTCACGGATGGCCATCGCCTCTTGCTACGGTCGCTGCGGCGTTTACCCACCGTACAATGCGTTCCGCGAGCCCCTGTTGAGCGTGTGCGTGCCGCGCGCGGATAAACCGATCATCGCCGTTGCCCTCGCGCTGGTCTTGCGCAATGGACTGTGGCTCGTCGCGCGCCGTCCGCGCGGGCTGCACGCCGGCGGGCTTTGGGAGTTTCCGGGCGGAAAGCAGCACGTTGACGAGTCACCGGCCCAAGCCGCCTGCCGGGAGCTGCTCGAGGAATGTAACGTCCGCGCTACACCGCTGGAAGTTTTTGCTCCGGTAGCCTGCGAATACGACGACCGCATCGTCCGACTGACGCCGGTGCTGTGCCGGTGGGACGGTGGCGAACCCCGGCCGGCCGCGTCCGACGAATGCCGGTGGGTGCCGACCGACGAATTGCTTCGTCTCCCCATGCCGCCAGCAAACGCGGGCATCGTCCACGCGGTTCTCCGACATCTGGGTCTGCCCGCGGACCACTGAATCAGAATTCGCAAATTGGCCGCGCGCCCGATCAGAAGACGCCGCGCAGGTGGCGGGATGACCCCGCAGAAGCGTTCGGGGCTCAGATAGCGTGCCATCGAACCGTAAATCGCCTTGCAGCGGCGCGACGGTCCCCGCGGCACCCTCATGGCTGCCGTTTCTTCCAGTCCTCCAGCTCCGCCCGCAATTGCTCCTTCTCGGGGAGCTCGAGAGCCTCGGCGATGTCGAGGGCCTCCCGCAGGTTAGCGATCGCCTCGTTGTGCTGGCCAAGCTGACGCCGAGCACGCGCCATTTCGCGCAGGCACGTAAACTGGCTGGGCAGATCGTCGCGCTTGCGGGTGTCGGCGTACGCCAGCTCAAACTCCGCCAGCGCTTTGTTCGGAGCCGGCATCGCGGCGTATAAGACACCCAAGGCGATGTGCACGGTGGGTCGGGAGTTTTCGTCAGCCAGTTCGAGACAACGCTGCAAAGCGTTCAAGGCGTCGTCCCAGCGTTTGCGATTACGGTACCACTGGCCGAGGTAGAGCCAAGCGGACGCCTCGTGGCGACGGGTATGAAGTGATTGCGCGATCGCCAGCGCTCGCTGGTGGTACGTCAGAGCCGCGTCTACATCGCCGGCACGTTCGCACATCAGCGCGAGCTTCGTGACTGCTGGCAGGGTCGCAACGGTATCCTGAAGTGATTCCAGGATTTCCAGCATGCGCCGCTGGTACGCAATGGCACGCTGGAGGTTCTCAGATGCCCGCGCGGCCTGCTCCTGCTCGGACAGCGTTTCTCCCGCCGGCGGCTGCCACGCGGCGTGCAAGTCCGCCAGCCACGTTAAGGCGGCGAGCTCGCCATACACGTCGTTCCGACCCGCGGCCAGTTCGAGGGCTGTCTCGGCCCGCGTGCGAGCGGCGTCCAAGGATTCATCGGCCCGGGCGATGAGGCTGAGCGCAAGTTCTGCGTTGGCGCGGTCCAGGGCATCCCCGTCCCGGCGCGCCAGGTCAGCGACGACGCGGAGTCGGCGAGCGGCAGATGCGCGGCCTGCCTCGCCGCGAACGAGCTCGACCTGAGCCAGCAGACCAAGTGCCGACCGGAACTTGCCGTCGCACTCCACAGACTCTTGCGCGTAATGGAGCACGTCCCGCAGCCGCTCTTCCCGCATGGCGGCGGTCGCGCGCGCGAAGTACTCCAGCGCCGAGGGGGACTTCGTCGGCCAGCCGAACACGTGCGGTGACACGTCGGAGTCCAAGTCTGCCACTCCCAGGCGTGCCAGAACCCAGCGCGTAGCCTGGTCAAGTACCTCCGACCAGCGGCCGGCCGGAAAGATCGCACGCTCCGCGGCTGCGTCCGGATCGTCCAGGCGGGTCAGCGTGAGCTGGAGAATGACCGCGTCGGCGGGTCCGGTGCAAAACCCGCTGAGCCAGCGACGTACCCCCAGGGCCGTCAGCACGCGCGGCCAGTGTGGCAGCGCCTCGTTTGGCTCGGCCAGTTCCAGGCGGGCCTGGTACACGCGGATCGTCGGCACGGTTACCAGGGCGGGCACCCGCCGCAACCGCCAGGTGAGCAGTTCCTCAAAGGCGACTGCCAACCAGGTGTCGCGCGTGTCCGTTTCCGGGGCCGCCTCGATGCCCACGACCACCACGCGCGGGCGGCCGTCCGCTGTACGCGTTGCCGGCGCCGAGGCCGGACGCGGCTGTTCCTGCGCGCCCCACGTCAACCCACTGCATCCCAAGCCCGTCATGAGAAGCGTCAGGATCGCTCGCATGCGTGTATCCCTGTGCCGGCACGCGCTGGAGATCGGCCAACGCGCTGAGGCGCAGCTCAGCAGAATCCGTCGGCGACCGGGTGTCAATCCGTCCGAGGCTGCCTGCGCGCCGGGGCGTCCCCGGTTCGGCCGACTTGAGTTCGGCAGGGGCAGGGGTATAACAAACAAGCGGAGAACCGACGGCGGTCGGCACAAACAAGGTTCGCAGTGCTGAGGACGATTATGACGCGCGTGGCGTTGGCGATCGGGCTGCTGGTTCTTGCAGCGCTCGGAGCGGCTCTGGCGCAGGAGAAGCAGGAAGAGGGGTTGCCGAAGGGCACGTTCGCGCCCGACATCGAGGCGAAGGAATGGCTCAACACCCCCAACGGCGAAGCTTTGTCGTTGACCGAGTTGCGCGGCATGGTCGTCGTGGTTTTCTTCTGGGTGACCTGGCACAAGGGCGGCGAGCTGGTCATGCCCCTGATGAACGAAATCAACTCGAAGTTCGCCCGCAACGAGGGGGTGTTTCTGGTCGGGCTCACGGATGCAGACCGCAAGCGCGTCGAGGGCATGCTGAAGAAGGAACGGGCGTTTTTCCCGGTCGGGCTCGAATCGCGGAGCTACGAAGAATACAAGATCCGCTCTTTCCCGAGCGTCGTGGTCATTGATGCGCGCGGGAGAGTGTGTTGGACCGGGTGGCCGGGGCAGGCAGACGCGCTGGTCAAGGCGATTGCGGACGCCATCAGCGACGTGCCTCCATCCAAAACTCACCCCGAGGAAGCCGCGATTGTGCAGAGCAAGCTGAAGAAGGCGCGACAGGCATTACTGCAAGGCAAGTACCGCGAGGCGTACCTGACCGCACGAGATGCGGACCGGATCGCCATCCCCGGCGACCCTCTTAAGACGCGCTGTCAGGACATGTTGGATCTGCTGGAGGCGCTGGGACACGATCTGCTGGCGCGCGCGCGGCAGGCCAGCGAGGAGCAGGACTGGGAAACGTCGGTCAACCTGCTGCGAACGGTACGCCGGGAGTACCTGGGGCTGGCGGTCGCGACGCGGGCCAAGCGCTTGTTGGACAACTTGAAGAAGAAGTCGCCGGAGGTGGCCCGGATTCTCGAACGGGAAAACGAAGCCGCGGAGGCGGAGAACGCGCTTGGAAAAGCTTTGGAGCTGATCCGCAATAAGCGTCTCGGAGAGGGGTACGTTCGCCTGGAGGATATCGTGACGCGCTACGAAGGCACCGAAGCCGCGACGAAAGCCCGTACGGTCCTGGAACGCATGCAGCGGAACGAGGGCATCATGGGTTACGTGCGGGACCACAAGGCTGCCAAGGAGTGCGAAAACCTGCTACGTCTGGCCGAGACGTACGCCCGCTCCCAGCGCGTCCAACAGGCCAAAGAGCTGTACCGTCGCATTATCAACGAGTACGCGGATACCGTGTGGGCGGAAGAGGCCACTCGACGCCTGATGCGACTACCGTAGTCAGGGCTGCCACCCCCCAATTCCTATCGCGAAGCGGCAGCGAACGAGGACCTGCCGGAAGCCCCACGCCAGAACCACTTCGCCGAGCGCAGGCCTCCGGCCGAGGCGCGACACACGAGGGCAAGGCCATCATTGTCCCCGCGCGGCGCAGATCGTAGAATCCGTAGGGGCGGCGGTCGCCCGCCGCGGACATATGACGAACAAAGATCCATACGAGATTCTCGGGGTCAGTCGCAACGCCACCCAGGAGGAGATCAAGCGCGCGTACCGCCGGCTGGCAAAGGAACATCATCCGGACCGCAACCCGCACAATCGCGAGGCGGCGGAGCAGCGCTTCAAGGAGATCCAAGCCGCCTACGAGGTCCTCGGCGATCCGGAACGGCGTGCCCAGTACGACCGTTTCGGCGCCGGCGGCCCGGTCCCGGAATTCCACACTTGGACTACCGGCCAGCACGTCCCCTTCGAAGATTTGCACTTCGACTTCAGCTCGCTCGGAGATTTGTCCAGCATCTTCGAACAGTTTTTCAGCCGCGCCCGCGGCCCCCGCCCGGGACGCCGAAACGCGCGCCGCAGTGCCCCCCGTGGCGAAAACATCGAGCATGAGGTGTACGTTTCGCTGGAAGAGGCGGCGCGCGGCACCGAGCGGGAAATCGTCCTGACCGGGCCGGAGGGCACAACCGAACGCATCCGCTTCAAGATTCCCGCCGGCGTCACCGAGGGACAGCGCATCCGCATCCGGGACAAGGGTCAAGAAGGTCCCGGCGGCCGCGGTGATCTCATCATCCGCTGCCGGCTTTCGCCACACCCACTCTTTCGTGTGGAGGGACGCGATCTGCTCTACGATTTGCGACTTACATTCGCTGAGGCCGCGCTCGGCACACAGGTCGAGGTCCCCACGTTGAACGGCACGACGATTGTAAGGGTTCCCCCGGGCACATCGAGCGGCAGCAAGCTGCGGCTGCGCGGTCTGGGGCTGAAAGACTCGCGGACCGGCGAGGCAGGCGACCTCTACGCGGTCGTACGCATCGTCGTGCCGCGCGAGCTGTCGCCCAACGCTCGGCGACTGATCGAGGAGTTGGATCGCGAGCTGCGCCAGAAGCCGCGCGGCTAGCGAGACCTGTCCGCGGCGTTCGTCAGGGCCGCTGGTCGCCGGCGTGCGGGTAATAGACTGTGGGTGATGAGTGTCTGCACCGACCTCCAGGAGCTACGGGCGAGCCGCGCTGATCGGAATGCTCCTCGGTCTGCTGCTGGTCATCACAGCAGGCGTATACGTCCACATAGGCCGTTTGGAAGCCAGCGGTTCGCTGGCAGCCGAGGCTGGCGATCCAGAGGCGGAAGCCCGGCGCGTCGCACGCCTGACGGTCCTGCTCGCTGTGTTGCTGATTTCGGCCCTGCTGCTTCTGCTGTTCGTCGTTGGCAGTTACCTTGTCATTCGCATCGGGCGGATGCTACGCACCCCGGTCGGCGGTCCGCCGACGACGTATGTCGACGCTTGGCGAAGTTACCGCGTGACGCCCGAGCAGATCGCCGCCGCCACCGAGGAAGACGAACCCGGAGCGGGCGGCAGTCGCGGTGCCCCGCCGTCGGACGAGTCGCCGCCCAGCGACTAGCCGCACAAGGACCGACACGATGACTTTGGAGCGCTCTAGCCTTCCCCCTCGGCCGCCGGTACGCCGCAGCGGCGTGGAACGACTCTTCGTGGCGTGGGTGATCAGCACGATTGCGCTGCTCCTGATGGTTGCGCTGGCAACGGCCTACCTTCGCGGCGTGCTCCGTCGACAGGATCGCGGGTTGGAAGCGCTGTCGCAGCGCGTCACGGCCCTCGAGCAGACGCTGGCAACGCTGCGCGGTGGCATGGGGCGAGTACCGGCGTCACCGGGCGCACCCGGTGACGTACCCAGCCCTGCTCCGGAGGCCGGCGGAGAGCCGGCGTCGACATCGCCGCCTCCGGCACCGACGCGTCCAACGAGCGTGGGCCGCACGGCCGTTCCCGCTCCCGGCGAGGCCGTGTTGGCGAAGCGTTTGGATGCGGTCGTGGCGCGGGATGCCACGCACCCCGCCGACGTGCGGGATCGACAGGCCGCCCAAGCGTTGCTGGATGAGGTCGCACCGCTGGCCGGGCGGGCGGCGTGGAGCGGTCCAACGTGGACGCGACTGGCGGTCCTCGCACGTCTCCTGGATCGCGACGAACTGGCCGAGCTCTTTTACGGACAGGCTCGACAGACCGGCGATCCCGCGACCGAGTACATTGAGGTTTCGGTGCGTGCGTTGCTGGCGCGCGGCCGGCATACGGAGGCCCTGCCACTGGCCAGACTATTGCAGGACCCGAACCTCAACACACCTCAGACCAACGTGTTGCTTGGCGCTGTCCTGCTGGCCAATGGCCAGCCGGGCGCCGCCGATGAAGCGTTAGCTCAGATCCGAGACCTCTCGGCACTCGACACGCGCGACCGTCTCTTGCTTGGCCGACTGCTCATGAAGCTCGATCGCTGGGAGCCCCTGGTTCTGGTTCTGGCGGAACTGGGGGAAGTCCCGGCGGAGCTGACCGATGAGCGGGACTTCTTGACCGCCGTACTGATGGCACGGCAGAAACGCTTGACGGAAGCTTTGGCGGTGTTGGACTACCTCGCGGCGCACACAACCACTGCGGCCCGCNNGAAGTACNNGCGCATGGCCAACGCCACAGCCGAGCCCTTATGAAATCGACGTTTGGCGGGGCTATACCCTGCTACAGGCGGGGAAACTGGACGCGGCCGCAGCCATCCTGAACCGCGCTATACAGACGGACGCAACCCGCGCCGACGCGTATTACGTATTGGGACTGCTGGAGTTACGCCAGCCTCGGCGTGGGCAGGCGCGTCTCCGGCTGGAGGACGCCGTCCGGCGGGACCCCAAGCTGGTCGCGGCGTGGGAAGCGCTGGCGAATTACGCCTTGGACGAAGGAGACACCGAAACGGCGTTGAGCGCGCTGGAACGGGCGCTGGCTGCGAATCCGCGGCGGGCGTCGAGTCATTTCATGCTGGCCATTGTGCGGGCCCGGCTGTCCCAACGCGACGCCGCGGCACAAGCCCTGCGGACGGCCTTTGCCTTGGACGACCGATATCTCGGCGAAGCGAGTCGGGCCGAAGTGTTGCTGCGGCTGTTTACGGTCGAAGAGCTCGATGAGTTGGCCCGGTCGGCTTTGGAGCCCGAGTCGCAGCCGGCGGTGCCGGCCACAGAGCCTTTTCCTGCCGAGGTGCTGGGCGGCGGACGCGGTACAATTATGGCAGAGGGACACACTGGTTGACTTTGCGACCAGGGTTTGAAACGGAGTGCCGCGATTGGCGATACACCCGCGTGAAGACCTTTCGGTGCGCCGCGAACGGGCGCTGTTGGTAAAGGTCATTCTGGGCAACGCACCGCTGGGGGAGAGCCCGCTGGAAGAATTGGCTGAACTCGCACGATCGGCCGGGGCTATCGTTGTGGGTCAGGTGGTACAGCGCCGCACCGCGTTTCACGCCGCGACGTGCGTCGGGAAGGGCAAGCTGGAAGAGATCCGCCAGCGCGCGGACGTCTACGACGCGGACGTGATCATCTTCGACAACGACCTGAGCCCGTCGCAGATCCGGGAGATCGAGGAAGCCACACGTCGCAAAGTCATCGATCGCAGCGAGCTGATTCTCGACATCTTTGCATCGCGGGCTCGGACGCACGAGGCTCGTTTGCAAGTTGAGCTGGCACAACTGGAGTACACGGCACCGCGCCTGCGTGGCATGTGGACCCACCTGGAACGCATTGCGGGCGCCGCGGGCGGAACCGGTGCCGGCATCGTTGGCGGCATCGGAACGCGGGGTCCGGGAGAGCGTCAGATCGAGATCGACCGCCGGCTCGTGGAACAACGCGTCACGTTGCTGAAGCGGAAGCTGGCGGAGATCGACCGCCGACGAATACGCGAGGTGCGGGCCCGCCAGCACGAATACACGGTCTCGCTAGTCGGGTACACGAACGCCGGCAAGAGCACGCTCATGAATGCGCTGACGCACGCCGGGGCCTTCACGGAGGATCGCCTGTTCGCGACGCTGGATACGCTCACCCGACGGTGGGACCTGGGCAACGGCCGCTACGTGCTGCTGTCGGACACGGTCGGTTTTATTCGCGATTTGCCGCACCACCTGGTGGCCTCCTTCCGGGCCACGCTCGAAGAGGCAATTCACGCCGACCTGCTGTTGCACGTGGTGGATGCGTCCAACCCGGACGCCGCGGAGCAGATCGCGGCCGTTCAGAACGTCCTGGAGGAGCTGGGTGTCGCCACCAAGCCGTGCCTGCTGCTGCTCAACAAAATGGACGCCGTGCGGGACGACGCCGCCCTGATGCTTCTGCGCCGCGCGTGGCCGGACGCGCTGCCCATTTCGGCCCGCCTGGGAACCGGGCTGGAAGCGCTTCGGGCGGAGGTCGAGCGCCGCGTGCGCGGGGAACAGCGGCGTATGACCCTGTCTATGCCGGCGGACAACGGCAAGGCCCTCGCCTTCCTGGAGCGTTTCGCCGACATTCACGCGCGCCAATACATTGATGGCCGGGCCCTGCTGGAGGTCGATATCGCGCCCCGCGTCTTGGCCCACCTGCACCGAATGGCGGCGGACATCCGACATGCGAGCTGAAGGCCTTCGGCCCCCCGCGTGCGGCGCGGCCCACGGGGGCGGCTGGCACGGCGGGTCGGCTCCGTCTTCCCCCGACCCGCTGACTTCCGCTACCATTCGCAACCACCCCGCAGTTGGGCGGCGATCGACGCGTAGCCGTGCGCGTGGCGCTACGCCGCGGGCTGCCCGCTGCTGTGTACGGCGCCACGAACTGGAACTGGGAGTGCGTACATGGCGATTACCTTAGCGTGCATCGGCGGACGGGCGGCCTACGACCTGCTGCACGCCGGCGCCCTGGTGGCAGAGCGACTCGGGCCACGTTCGACTCCCTTTGGCGAATCCCAGCCGATTTACCGCTGTGAGTCGCGCGCCGGCGGGTTTTACTTTCTGTCGCGTCACGGCGAGACGGCCTACGAGCGCACGCCGACGTACGTCAACTACCGGGCCAACATTTACGCCCTGAAGGACCTCGACGTGCGTTGCGTCGTCTCCTGGAGTGAGACCCGCGCCATCAGCCACAATTTCAAGATCGGGCAGTACGTGATCGTCGACGACTTGATCGACGAAACGCGGTCGCGTCCGCAAACGTTTTTCGAAAACCGCGGACTGGGACATATCCGACAATGGCCCGTCTTTTGTCCCAGCCTGCGACACGCCATTGAAGAGACTCTCCGCGCGGAGGGTTGCGAATACACGAGCCGCGCGGTGTACGTGTGCGTCGAAGGCCCGCGGCACGAAACCCCGGCGGAGACGCGCAAGTACGCCACCTGTGGCGGGGAGCTGCTCGGCCAGGCCCTCGTGCCGGAGGTGTTTCTGGCGCGCGAGCTCCAGTTGTGCTACGCATCGCTGTGCTACGTAGCGCGGTATGCCGAGGACGGCACGAACTACCGACCCTTCGAAGACGGGCGCGTCCTGGAGGAGCACGTCGAGCGTCAGCGGGCGGTCGCCGCCGTCGAACGCATGCCGCGTCTTCTGGAACGCTTCCTGCGCATCCTGCCCACGACTCCGAGCCTGTGCCACTGCGAGTCCTCGATGAGCCCGCACGTGGAGAGCGGCGAACTCGGGCTCGACTGGCGCTCGTGGTTCAAGGACCTGCCTGTACCAAACAACGCAGGCCGTCGCACGCCGTGATCCTCAAGGCTGCCTGGGTCGTGCCGGTCTGTGCGCCGCCAATCCGCAGCGGCGGGATTCAGGTGCTTGGCGACTCGATCGTCGCGGTGGGCACTCTGGACGCCCTGCCGACCGACGGTGACACGCTGGTTGATCTGGGGGACGCGATACTGACGCCCGGTCTGGTCAACCCGCACACGCACCTGGAACTGACGTGCTACGCGGGGCGAATCGAACCCATGCCGCTCTGGTCGTGGATGTGGGAGCTCATACGGCTGCGCGCTGCCCCCGGGCAGCTTTATCGGGAACAGGAAGCGGTTCGCGAGGGAGCATGGCAATCGCTCCGCGCCGGCGTAACCTGTGTCGGCGACATCTCCCGCCGAAACGTCCACTGGCCGGTGCTCAAGCTCATACCGATCCGCAAGGTCTGCTACGTCGAACTGCTGACGCTGGCCGCGCATCCGCCGCGGAATCCCGCCGAGCTGCGGGCCGAGGTGGACACGGTGGAAGAAGACGCGCTGCTGACGGTGGGAATCTCACCGCACGCACCCTATACCGTCCCGGCGCGACACATCCGCGCCGCCGTCAAACTTGCCGCCGAGCGCCGCCGTCCGTGGTGCACGCACTGGGCAGAGACGACGGCCGAATGCGACTTCCTGCGCGGGCGTGCGGACGCCCTGCCGGCGACCCTACGCGGCCTGTTGGCTGCGTGCGGCGTGCGCTCGCCCCGCCAGGCGCCGCTGGCGTACCTCGACCATTGCGTGCCCCCCGGTTGTCCGGGCACGTTAGCGCATTGCAACTACCTTGAACCCGGGGACGCCGAGCGGCTGGCCAACGCGGGTCACGTGGTCGTGTACTGTCCGCGGTCGCACCACTTCTTCGGCCATCCGCAGCATCCGTACCGCACATTGCTGGCAGCAGGGGCGAGAGTGGCGATCGGCACGGACAGCGCTGCGAGCAACGAGAATCTCTCGCTGCTGGAGGAATTGCGTTTTGTCCGCCGGCAGACGCCCGAACCGCCGGACGCCGCGCATTCTTTTTCAGATGGTAACCCTGGATGCGGCGCACGCCCTGGCCCTGGGCTCCATGGTAGGATCGCTCGCGCCCGGAAAGCAGGCGGACATCGCCGCCTTCCCTTGCCCGGCGGACACCACCGACCCGTACGCGTACCTTGTGGACGAGGCGCCGCGGCCAAACGCGGTGTGGGTCGCCGGCCGGCGTGTGCTTTGACAGGCTCACACCCTCGCGCCCCGTGCCGCACATCCGTAGAAAAGTCGGGCTCGCATCTGGCGCTCGCGGCGCCGCGGACGCGCGCCGGCCACTAGTCGCGTGGCATCACCGCAGCCGCGGCGGCCTCCTGCGCCAGCGCCTGCCGCAGATTCTCGTGGTGCGTCCGGTCCTCGAACCCGTGTGCGCGCATTTCCGCCAAGACCTGCTCAAGCGGCCAGTGTTGGCAGTGGAGCCGATAAAGCGCGATGGCCAGACCGGTGCGATTGACACCGGCGGCGCAGTGGACCAGCGTCGGCGGGGCCAGTGGGTCCCTAAGCAGCTCTAGGAGACGTTGCCGCTCATCCGGGGTGCTCGAACCGTCGCCGGGCAGCGGAATGTTGTGCCACTCGATGCCCAGGGCCAGCGCAGCGTCCCGCTCGGCCTGCGTGACCGGAGCGTTGGCGTCCAGCAGGCAGACAACGCGGCGGATGCCGTAGGAATCCCGTAAACGCTCCAGGTGACCGGGGCGCACCAGGCCGCTGCGGTACAGACGGCCGTCCACCACCACGTGGAACCTGCGTGGCAGACGGGTGTTTGACCAATAAAACACCCCCGCGGCGCTCAGGAGCAGGAGCAGGGCGACGCCGCGCACCCACACCGGGCGCCGCGATACTCGTCGGCCGGACGCAGTAAGACCGTCAGCGACCACGAAGACCCCTTGTCGATTCTCGCGTGCGTGGATTGTAGCGTGCCCCAAGCACCTTGCCGCTTCCATCTGCACCCGGGGCAGGCCGCAGATCGGCAGCTCGGTTCCCGCCGGCAGCCCCGCCTGAGCGTTTTTAGCCGGCGACACGGAGCCCGCCGTGAGGTACAATACGCAGTGACGCATTCCTGGATGCGCTGGAACTCTGCACACCGGAGAAATCACATGCTGGTTCACCGATCCTCGCTGTGGGTGGGAATCGCGGTGGCGGTTGCCGCCTGTCTGACGTGCGCTAGCGCGGATGACTCACCGGTTCGCTACGACGACTGGAAGGTTGTACGCGTCTACGTGGACTCGTGGGAGGATATCGCTCGCCTGCACGAACTGGGAGCGCTGCTGATGAGCGAGAACGAAGCCCCCGGGGTGCTGGACTACGCGATACCACCCGCGTCCTGGCCGGTTGTCCAGTCGCTGGGGCTCGTCCACAAGGTCGTCAACGACAACATTCAAAAGGATATCGACGCGGAACGGGCGCGACTGGCCGCTGAGCCGATCGTCGATGAACGCGACCCGAACTGGTTCACCAACTACAAGACGATCACGCAGGTGTACGCCAAGCTCAGCGCGATGCAGGCAGACCGGCCCGACCTGGTCAGCCTGTTCGACGTGGCCACGTCGCACGAAGGGCGACAGATTCGGGGGATCCGGATCACCGGTCCCGGCAGCAACAAGCCCGCCGTGCAGTTCAACGGCTGCCATCACGCCCGCGAGTGGATCTCCGTCATGGTCCCGATGTGGATCGCGGACAAGCTGGTCTACGAGTATGACACCAATCCCCAGATTCGCTCGCTCGTCGACCGCGTCGAATGGTTCATCATCCCGATTGTCAACGTGGACGGATACGCCTATTCGTGGTCGACCGACCGTATGTGGCGCAAGAATCGCCACGCGCCGCCGCCGGGCTCCAGTTGCTACGGCGTGGATGACAACCGCAACTACGGCGTGGGCTGGGGTGGCGGCGGGTCTAGCAGCAATCCCTGCGACGAGACCTACCGCGGTACCGCTGCCTTCTCGGAACCCGAAACGGCGGCCATGCGAGATTTCACGCTTGCCCACCCGAACATCGTCGTCACGATGAGCTACCACAGCTACTCACAGCTCATCCTGTCTCCCTGGGGATATACGAGCGCGCTACCGCCCGACAACGATCTGTTCCTCGCGATGGACGAGGCCATGCACGACGCGATTCTGGCCGTCCACGGTATGCAATATGACTATGGACCAATCTACAGTACGATATATCAGGCTAGCGGCGGCGATGTGGACTGGTATTACGGACACGATCCCAACAACCCCATCTTCGCCTTCACCATCGAGCTGCGCGACACGGGGCAATATGGTTTCCAGCTCCCGGCAAACCAGATCATCCCCACGTGCGAGGAGAACTTTCCCGCCGCGCTGTATTTGGCGGAATGGGCGGCCAGCCCCGTGAAGTTCAGCTTCCCCGACGGACTGCCCAGCCGACTTGACCCCGGCATCCCGCTGAACGTGTCGGTACAGATTACGGCCGTTCGCGCGACGATCGACCCGAACTCGCCGCGGCTGTGGGCACGCTTCGGCCCGAATGGGGCATTCGCGGAGTCCCCGCTCACGCCGCTCGGAAACAACCGCTATCAGGCGACGTTGCCGGCCACACCCTGCGGGCGGACGTTGGAATACTATTTCTCGGCGCAGACTACGGGCGGCGCGACTGGGCTGTCGCCCGGCGCGGCGCCGCAGCTAACCTACACCGTCGTTGCAGCGCCCATCGTCGTGCTGCTGGATGAGCCGCTGAATACTAACCCAGGCTGGAGCACGCAAGGACAATGGGCCTTCGGTCAGCCCACCGGCGGCGGCTCGCATAACCGCGACCCCAACAGTGGTCACACCGGACCGTACGTCTACGGCTATAACCTGGCGGGCGACTACACGAACAATATGCCCGCGTACTACCTCACGACGCCCGCCTTCGACTGTAGCGGCGTCTATGGTGTACAACTGACTTTCTGGCGGTGGCTTGGCGTAGAGTCCAACAGCAACTACGACAAAGCCACCGTCGAGGTGAGCGGGGATAACGGCGCCACGTGGACCGCCGTCTGGCGTGCCGTCGACACGGGCGCTGCCGTCAGCGATTCTTCGTGGGTGTTTCAGTCGTTCGACATCTCGGCCATCGCCGACAACCGGCCGCAGGTGCGCATTCGCTGGAGCATGGGACCGACCGACTCGTCGGTCACGTACCCCGGTTGGAACATCGATGACGTGGTGGTGTGGGCCGCCGACCCCAATGGGTGCCCGCCGATCGGCTGCCCAGGCGATATGAACTGCGACGGGCTGATCTCCTACGCGGATATCGACCCGTTCGTCGAAGCCTTCGCGGGCGAATCCGCCTGGCCGTATGCAGATTGTCCCTGGCTGAATGCGGACCTGAACGGCGACGGCGAGGTGACATACGCGGACATCGATCCCTTCGTCAGCGCAATGGGCAGCGCGTGTCCGTAGCGCGCCTTCGCGCTGGGCGCTGGCGAAACACCGCCGAAGCGCCGACGTAAGTCGGGACTCAGCACGAACGCCGGTGCGCAAACGCACTTCGCCCGCACCTGTGGGGTACGGACGCCAGGCCCCGCAGGATGCCGAGATACTGCCCGATCACGCGTGAACGTCGGCGCGCGGCCCGCGCGCGCTGCGAATCGGTGACGCTACTTGCTCGCCGACCAGCCGGCGCGCGAGCACGCCGAACGCGGCTGCTTATTGCCGGCCCTGCCTAGCGGAGGTTGCACGCGACCGGTTTGTTTCGGATGCTCATAGCAGGCGCTGCCGTGCACCCATATCGGTCGCTCACCATAGCGTGCATCTGGTAACGAGCCGTTGGCTTCGCGGCAGCGGGCGTTCACACGGCAAGTGAGTGTTGCAAATGTTATGGGTATCGTGCGGACAGGGAGCAAGAAAATGCCGGCGCGCGGAGCCACGAAACAGGTCGCGTGCTACGCGATGGAAACGGTAGCGAACCCACGCCTATCGTTTGGTGGTTTGCCGAGGGACTGCCGGGCTTGACCCACCCTTAGATTCGGGCCTCGGAAGGATTACGAAAGTCTCGCCGATTCGCGTCTCCGCTTTCGGACGACGTGGAAAGGAGAGTTTCGGAATGCGTAGCACGTTGTTGCTTGGAACGTTGCTGCTGGCCAGCGCTGGGGTTGCTCTTGCGGATCTCGTCGACTACTACGTCGGCTACGATGCCGTCTGGGAAGTCGGCGTGTCCGGGCTCAAGTCGTCCTACTACGCCGACACGAAGGTGAACAAGGCCGTTACGGGACCGTCTACCGGCAGCTCGTTGGCCGCGCTGGGACCGGACCGCGTTTCGTACCCCAGTGGTATCGGGACCGTGCCCAGTCCCGGCGGTCAGATCGGACCGAACTTCGACCAAGGCGTGTTGGGACTGCTGAACAACGGCAGCACGCTGACCTTCCGGCTGGCAACGGCGCTCAATCCGCAAACCGGGTACTACTACAACAGCCAGCAGGCGTGGTTCGGTCAGGGCGACCTGTTTCTGGATGTGGCCGATGACGCCGGGACCCGACACTTTGCACTGCTCAACTACTGGCCGCGCGATCCGCAGGGCAACCCCCTGACGCTCAATGGCGGACAATTCGCGTCCGCCCGCGCCTTCCACCTAGCCGGTCCCGACAGCCTGGAAGGCCACCTCATCCGCCTGGCCTCTAATAGCGACGTTACAATGACCGGCGGAACGGGCGCGTACACGCCAGGCAATGCCCCGGCGGGGCTGGACCTGCGCGCCTACGCCAACGGCGGCACCGACCTGGGCTATGCCAACCTGACTCTGGACGTCACGACCTATGCCGGCCGCACCTGGTACGTGCAAACCTGGACTGTTCCTCGCAACCTGCTGTCCGACGCCCCTGAGTTCGCGCTCGGTGCTCATGCGGCTGCAAGTTGCGGCAACGACCAGATCGGCTATGCGTGGGCGGTTCCCGAACCGGCAGCGCTGGCCGTGGCACTGATGGGACTGTTGCTCAGGACGCGCAAGGCCTAGCCACCCAGCCACCCACTCGCCCGGCCAGGACACGAACAACCTGGGGTCCACGATGCGGCGACCCGTTCGCCGGCACGTGGACCCCTTCGCACGCACCAGCCCGGCGCCCCGCAAACGATCCTGCAAACCCGTGCCGGCCGGTAGCGCCACAGGCGCCGCAGATTCACTTGACGAACAGCATTTCCGAATAGCGCGGCAACGGCCAGATGTCATCGGGAATAAGCTGTTCCAGAGTATCCGAAATCCGCCGCGCCTCGGCCATCGCGGGGAGCAGCTTCTGGCACGTGTGCTGAGCGCGCGTCATCGCGTCTTCGAATGGCTGTCGCTCAAGCTGCTCGACCGCGTGGATCGCCTGTCCAAGTTCGCGGATGAGCCCGACTACTTCCTTGAGCCGCGCACGAGTGTCGGCGCACTTCACGCCGGCTCCTTCGCTGGCAGAAACGGCGTGGCCGAGCTCGGTTTGGAAGCGCAGCGCCGCGGGCAGCACTTCCCGTCGCAGCATGGATACGAGCGTGCGGGCCTCGATCCCCACCGTGCGGTTGTATCGCTCCAGATTCACGTCGACCCGTGCACGCAGCTCCCGCCGGCTGAGGACGCCGTACTTCTCGAACAGCGCCTCGGCTTTCGGCGTAGCCAACACCGCCAAGGCCTCGGGGGTGTTCTTCAGGTTGGGCAGGCCACGGCGGGCGGCTTCGGCGTGCCACTCCGCGCTATAGTTGTCGCCGTCGAAAATAATCCGTCGATGCTTGCGCACGACCTCGCGGAGCAGGTCTTTGACGGCAGCGGGCAGCCTGGCCGGCGACGGGCGGCCGCCGGTGCGCCGCTCGAGTTCAGTGGCCATGTAGTCCAGCGACTCGGCCACAATGGTGTTCAGCACAGTGTTGGGCCAGGCAATCGACTGACTCGATCCGACGGCCCGGAACTCGAACTTGTTGCCCGTGAACGCAAACGGGCTGGTGCGGTTGCGGTCGCCGCTGTGACGTGGAATCTGGGGCAAGGTGCGGGCGCCAAGGTCCAGTCGGTCCGCCTTCTTGACCGAGCGCGTTTCCCCGCGGGCGAGCTGGTCCAGGATGTCGTTCAGCATATCGCCCAGATACACGGAAATGATGGCGGGCGGGGCCTCGTTGGCGCCGAGACGGTGGTCGTTGCCGGCCGACGCGACCGACGCCCGCAGCAGGTCGGCGTGCAGATCCACCGCGCGGACCACCGCAAGCAGGAACACCAGGAACTGCATGTTCGTGTGCGCCTCATCGTGCGGATCGAGCAGGTTCACACCCGTGTCCGTCGCGATCGACCAGTTGTTGTGCTTGCCCGAACCATTCACCCCCGCAAACGGCTTCTCGTGCAGCAAGCACACGAACCCGTGCCGCTCGGCCACCGTCCGCAACATCTGCATCATGAGCATCTGATGGTCCGCGGCTACGTTCGCGTTTTCGAAGATCGGCGCAAACTCGTACTGATTCGGCGCCACCTCGTTGTGCCGCGTCTTCACGGGCACGCCCAGCTCGTACAGCCGGCGTTCGACCTCCGTCATGAACGCCATCACTCGCTCGGGAATCGCGCCGAAATAATGGTCGTCGAGCTGGTGCCCTTTCGGAGCCGGCGCGCCGATCAACGTCCGCCCGCACAGCCGCAGGTCCTCCCGCCGCTCATAAAACGAGCGGTCCACCAGGAAGTACTCCTGCTCGCTGCCGATGGTGGTGATGACGCGGGATACGCCCTTGTGCGTCCCGAAGATCCGCAGAATACGCATCGCCTGGTCACTGAGCGCCTGGACCGAGCGCAGCAGCGGCGTCTTCTTGTCCAGCGCTTCCCCCGTCCAGGACACGAAGGCGGTCGGAATGCACAGTGTCGCGCTGTCCGGCGTCTTAAAGATGAACGCCGGGCTCGTCGCGTCCCATGCCGTGTAGCCGCGGGCTTCGAATGTTTCCCGGATCCCGCCGGACGGAAAGGAGCTCGCATCCGGCTCCCCCTGGATAAGCTGTTGCGCGGAGAACGCCTCGATGGCGCCGCCGAAGCCGTTCGGCGCGAGAAACGCGTCATGCTTTTCGGCCGTGTGACCGGTGAGCGGCTGGAACCAGTGCGTGTAGTGCGTGCAACCGTGCTCCAGCGCCCAAGCCTTCATGGCGGCCGCCACCATGCCCGCGACGGCGGGGTCGAGCGGCTTGCCCCGCTGCATGGTGTGCAGGAGCTTCTCGTATGCATCCTCAGGAAGGTGGCGGCGCATGACCTCGCCGTTGAACGTCAGGGCTCCAAAGACGTCTGAAAGCTTGGGGGCAGTCTGCTGGTTGTTCATGGTCTTCTACCTCGCGGCCCAACTGGGCCCCACGGCCCGTGCGTGGCGCGCCCCGATTGCCGCGTAACATACCGGTCACCGCTCGCAGAAGCCAAACCCGATAATGCCATTCACGATACGCCAGCGTGCGCAGCGGCGAGCCCGGCGTCGGGGCCTGTGTCTTCCATCGGCCTGCTACCTTCGCCAACGTTTGGCGGGCGTCGCCCCACCTGCTCAGCGCAGGACGTTTGGACCGCGCCGCCGGCCTGAAGCACGAATCCGGATACGTGCGGGACCGGTAACGGTCTCGACGATCACGGCGGGGCCCCAATTGGACGATTCATCTTTCAGGCTGCGCGCGGTATGCGCAGTGTTCGCAGGCGCCGACGCCCGGACCCCGGCGTGCGTTCGAGCAATGCGGCGCTTCATCGCCGGGTCAGCAAGGAAACCGGTTTGAGCGAGGTGGACGCGCCCTAGCCTGTGCCAGTCCGGACGTTTGGGACCTTATGGATTGCCCATGACGCTGCATCGAAAAACCCTCCTGACGATCAGCGCGGTGCTCGTCGGGCTGATCGCCATTCTGTACGTCGTCTCCCGCGGCATTCTTCTGGCCAGCTTCGAGAGACTGGAAGAACGGATCAGCCAGCGCAACGTACAGCGGGCGCTGGCCGCCCTCGATAATGATCTGGTGGAACTGGACAGCAAGGCCCTCGACTGGGCCTGGTGGGACGATACGTACCAGTTCGTGTCCGACCGCAATGAGGCCTACGTCGCGTCAAACCTTTCGACGGAGTCCGTTTCCAACGTCCGCGTGAATCTGATGGTATTTCTAAACGCGGACGGCGAAGTGGTGGCCGCCCGATGCGTGGACTATCGTGAGAAGGAAGACCGCCCCGTACCGGAGGAGTTCCTGCGCTGCCTGGTGCCCGGCCAGCCGCCGCTCGTAGACACCGACGACCATGCCACCGGCTACCGCGGTTTGTTCCCCACGCCGGACGGTCCGCTGCTCACGGCGACGCGTCCGATACTGCCCAGTTCCGGCACGGGGGTGGCCCGGGGATTCCTGATTCTTGGTCGCTGGCTGGACCGGCAGGAAATCGAGCGACTCTCGGCCATGACGCACCTTCGCTGGGAGCTTCTGCCGTATACAGGCGACGGGCAAGACCACCATTGCAGCTCCGCCGGCCCGGACCTGTCGACCGGCGCGCACATCACGTTGGTGCGGGTCGATGACAAGACGCTGGCGGGCGGGGTGATTCTGCACGACTTGCGGGGTGCCCCCTGCCTGACACTGCGTGTAACCATGCCGCGCGAAGTTTACCAGCACGGCCAGCTCGCCACCCGCTCGGTCGTGCTGGCGGCCGCGGCCGTCGGCATTCTGTTCAGCCTGCTGACACTATTGCTGCTGGAGCGGCTGGTGGTCGCGCCGGTGGCGGAGCTGAGCGCGGCCGTGCGTTCGGTGGCGGCGTGTGGCGACTTCAGCGCCCGGCTGCCAGTCCGCTCCCGCGACGAGCTGGGGGTGCTGGCCGGGACGATCAACACCATGCTGAGCGTCCTGGAACGCTCGGCCGAAGAGCTGCGGGAAAGCCAGCGGGCCATGACGACCCTGCTGAGCAACTTGCCGGGCATGGCCTACCGGTGTCGCAACGACCGGTCATGGAACATGGAATTCGTCAGTGGCGGGTGCCGGGACCTGACCGGCTACGCTCCGGGCGATCTGATCGGAAGCTACGCCATTTCGTACGCAGAACTCATCCACCCGGAGGATCGCGAGAAGGTCTGGAACGAGGTGCGGCGGGCCGCAGACGAACGCCGCGTGTTCCAGTTGGAGTACCGGATTACGCGGGCGGACGGAACGGAGCGCTGGGTGTGGGAGCAGGGCCGCGGGGTATTCGACGACGCGGGGCAGCTCGTGGCCCTCGAAGGATTTGTGACGGACGTCACCGCCCGGCGCCAGGCAGAAGCGGCTCTGCTGGAAAGCAACGCCCGACTTCAGGCCGCCTTGGAGCGGGAAACTGCCGCCGCGATGCAGCTCGAGGCAGCTCTGGAACAGTTGCGGGCGGCGACTGCGGAGGCCCAGGCGGCCAATCAGTCCAAGACCGAGTTTCTGGCCAACATGAGCCACGAAATTCGCACCCCGATGACCGCCATCCTCGGCTACACCGACATCCTCCTGGAGGAGGGTCTGCGGCACCGGGTGCCCCCGGCTTGGATTCAAGCCGTGGAAACGATCCGGCGGAATGGGGAGCACCTGCTCACCATCATCAACGACATTTTGGACCTCTCGAAGATCGAAGCCGGCCGACTCCAGATCGAGACCCTACCCTGTTCACCGGTGCAGCTCCTGGCCGAGGTAGAGTCGCTCATGCGCGTCCGCGCCACGGAAAAAGGGCTGAGCTTCACGATCGATTTTCCGACGCCGATCCCGGAGCGCATCTGCACGGACCCGACGCGCTTACGCCAGATTCTGATCAACCTCGTGGGCAACGCGGTGAAGTTCACGGAAACGGGCGGAGTTCGCGTGACCGTCCGCTACCCGGCCGGAACCGACCACAAGAAGGTAAGGGCGTACACCCCCCAGATTGAGTTCGAAGTACGCGACACCGGAATCGGAATGACGCCGGAACAGATGCGGCGCCTGTTCCAGCCCTTCACGCAGGCAGACACGTCCACGTCGCGTCGATTCGGTGGGACCGGTCTAGGGCTCACGATTTGCCAGCGGCTCGCGTACATGCTTGGGGGAACGATTGAGGTCGAAAGCGAGGTCGGGGTCGGCAGCGTATTCCGACTGCGCATCGCCACCGGGCTGTCCGGCGATGTCCAGCTCATCCAGCCGAACCCGGCCACGGTCACGGCCGCCGCGAGTATGCGGGTTGCGACGCTGCCGGCGGGTGTTTTTGTCGGCCGAGTGCTGCTGGTGGAAGACGGTCCGGACAACCAACGCCTGCTGACGGCGCTGCTCCAAAAGGCCGGCTTGCAGGTGGAGCTCGCCGAAAATGGCCGCATTGCGCTGGAAAAGGCATTGGGCGCGCAGCAGGCCGGTCACCCGTTTGATCTCATCCTGATGGACATGCAAATGCCGGAAATGGATGGCTACGAGGCGACCCGGAAACTGCGGGCGAGCAGCTACGCCAGGCCCATTGTGGCGCTGACGGCCCATGCCATGCCCTCCGACCGCGAAAAGTGCCTCGCAGCCGGATGCAACGATTACCTCGCCAAGCCGGTCGACCGAAAGCAGCTTTGGGGGACTCTGGCGAAGTACCTGCGCCCCGCGGCCGCAGCGCCGGAAACCCACGTTTCTCCGGACGCAGGCGGCGCCGCAGAAACTGGCCAAGCGACCGCGCTTCTGGCCGACGGCTCGGTACACCCCTCGATCGCTGCGAATCTGGCCCGCACATTCATCCTCTCGCTGCCCCAGGAGCTGGAGGCCCTGCGGCGACACGTGGCGCTGCGCGATTTGCAGGCCTTGCGGCTGCTGGCCCAAAGCGTGCAGGACTCCGCAGCACGGTCCGGTTTGGACCAGATCGCGGAATTCGCCGGTCGCCTCGTGGCGGCGGCACAGGCGTCGCCGGACGTGGACGAGTTGATGATTCTGGTGGCGCAGTTGGCGGACGTAGCGCGTGCGACCGTGCTGCCCGAGTCGTTGGATTGCGTAAGAGACTTGTCGTCGTCCGAAGCGCGCGGCGACGCGCCCCGCGGCTAACCTTCTCCAGCGCGGCCTGACCGTGGTGCTCAGCGCGCGATTCGTCCCAGGGCGTCACGCGCGATGTCTGCCGCGGCCTGCGGGCGGGCCAAGGTGCGGGCAGCAGCCTGCATACGCTCGAGACGCGCAGCGTCGCTGAGCAGTGTCGCGACACGTGGCGCCAGCAAGCGAATGTGGTTGACCTTGATCGCAGCTCCGTTTTCCAACAGGTAGTCCGCGTTACGCGTTTCCTGACCGGGGATGGGATTCACGATGATCAAGGGGCGGCCACAGGCCAAGGTCTCCGCAACGGTCAATCCGCCGGGCTTGCTCACCACGACATCGGCGGCCCGCATCCATTCGTGCACACGATCAGTATAGCCTACCACGCGGACGCGCCCGTCCGATGCGCCGGCCTGACGTTCGAGCTGCCGCTGCAACTTCTCGTTCCGTCCGACGATCACGACGATCTGCGCGGGCGCAGGCAGCGTCGTCAGGGCCGCCAGTAGTTCCGCCGCCGGCCCGACGCCGAATCCGCCGCACAGCATCAGGACCACCCGGGGCCCCTCGGGCAATCCACAGCGCCGCCGTGCCTCGGTGGGATCGCAGGCGGTGTCGAAGCCGGGACGAACAGGAACGCCGGTGACGCGGATCCGGTCCGGCGATACGCCCCAGGTGGCCAGCAGGTACGCCGCGTCGGGGGTGGCCGCGTAATAACGGTCGCACGGCTCCTGTACCCACATACGATGGGTTTCGTAGTCGGTAGTGACGATGACATGGCAGCAGCTCACCATGCCGGCTTGTCTCATCTGCGCAACGAACTCCGCCGGCAGGTAGTGCGTGCAGACCACCAGGCGCGGCCTGCGAACCTGCACCTCTCGAACCAGACGAGTTCCATTCTGATTCTGAATCCAGCGCCGTGCACCGTCTAGCCAACCCGGCTCGGGCCGATCCATGCGGTCGTAGAGCCAGCCGAACAGCGCGGGTGCGTGTTGAACGAGCGCCAGGTATCCGCCGCCATATACCCGCCGAAAATAGCGCGGGGTGAGGGCCAGCGCGTCCAGCACCTCCACGCTCAGGCCCGGGGCCTGGCGCCGGAACTCATGCTCCAATGCCCGGGCCGCCACAATGTGCCCCCCGCCGGCGGAGGCCGTCAGAATCAGCACGCCATCGTTGGTGGACATCGGGCATTGACTCCTGACGGCGACAGGTCTTCGAACCGACCGAGCCCCGCAAGCGCATAGACCAGCGCGGCCAGCGTGCGGTACCGACCAAGCGATCGCGCTGACATGCGGGCTGTGCAAGCCCTTAGATAACACACTCTTGCCGATCGCGAAACCCCCGAAGGTGGGGCCGATCGCACCTGAGGCCTGCCCGCGCCTCCGGAGCTGCCTTCGCGCGAATATCGGACCCGCGACCACCACGTAAGTGGCCGTCGCGAGAGGGGCCGACCTACGGTTCTTGTTTCCGATGCTGACAAACGCATGGAGGACAAGAAAACCTTGAACACTGCTGACGGTTGCGTTACGCTAACCAACAGAGCTGTTCGTGTCGGCACTTGGTGCTGACGGCACGTGAGGATGGAGCGAGGCAAACACCTGACGAAGATTTATGCCCGCTATGGGCACGTACGAGCCGGGCCCCTTCGGCCGGGCGTACGGCACAAGCCGAGAGGAGGAACGTATGCGAAGAATGATACTGTCGGCCGCCATCGCCGCGCTGTTCGCGGCACCCGCGCTAGCAACGCCGTACGCGTCGGGCATTCAAAACCTCGGCGGCGGAGTGTATTCCTTTGTCCTGAACCAGGCAGCGGACAATGTCACCATTATGCGCCCCGGTGACACCACGTTGAACCTGGGCCCGTTGCCCGCCGGCACGCACACGTTCAACATCGGGGCGGGCACCCGCTTCCGCATCTATGTGTCCAACTCGGCGCCGGTTGGCTGGACGCAGATCAGCAGCGATACCGCTCTGGAGAGCAAGTATTACAACCCGCGCGGCGTCGCGGTGAACCGGAATGCGTACAGCCTGTCCAATTTCGGCAACATTTACGTGTCCAACGCTGTCAGTGGAACCACGGCGTCGCCAGCGCGTTACACCCCGGAGGGCTTGTACGCAATGCGCGCCGACCAGTCGCAGATTGCCAGCGGGATCAGTGGCGGAGTGGCATGGGACGGCCCGTCCGCCGCGAGCCCGTTCAAGATCACGGTGGCCCCGGACGACAGCGTCTACATCGCGGACTGGTCTGACACACACTCGGGCGTCTGGCGCGCGCGGCCGGATCTTTCGGGGAACTACGACGAAGTGCTATACAACGTGGGGCGCCAGAGCAGTGGTCTGGTATTGAATCCGGACAACACGCCGCTGCATGGCAGCATCCCCGCCGTCTGGGTTGAGGGGACTGGCGCGAACACGATGCTGTACACCATGGACGAGGACCTGCCTGATGCGCTCGGCACGTATCCCGATGAGCGCGGCGACATCAAGCGCTACCCGATCGGGACCGGTACCAGCTACACAGGCCCTTACACCACGATCACGGATGACAATACTCCTTCTCCCGACGGCGTAATCCTGAACGGACTGATGGATTTCGTGCGCGCCGATGATGGCAGTTGGTGGGTCGCGCAGTACCGCTACACCGACGCGACCACCGTTCCAGTTCTGTCGCACTGGTACGACGGCGCAACCGGCCCAGCCTGGGTCTCGGGACCTGGGACGAGTATCGACTTCGGGACGCCCCCGTACGCCGGCATCGCCGTGGATATCGCCCCCGACGGGGACCTGCTCGCGATCGCGACCGGCGGCGGCAAGATCTTCCTGGTGGACATTAGCGATCCCAACGCGCCAGTCCTTGCTCAGACAATTCTGCATACCGGCAGCTACATCCGCGACGTCGCCTTCGATGCCGCCGGCAACCTGTATGCCGTCAGCAACAGCAGCGAGACGTTGCGTATCTACTCCCCCGGCGGCGACTGGCTGGCGATCACCGACTCCAGCGGCTGGTTCCTGCTTGTGCCGGAGCCCGTGTCGCTCCTGCTGCTCGGACTGGGCGCTCTGGCGCTGCGCCGACGCTAACGGCGACTGAGTCGTGACGAAACATGGCAACGGCGGGGTCGTCGCGAGGCGGCCCCGCCGATTTCTTGCCCCGCCCCCCCTGTCTCGCGTCGTCGAAGTCGCAGCGAACCCCCTTCGAACGACGCGCCCGCGACTGGGGCGCGCGGGCCGGCGGCTGGGTTGATTCGCATTTGAAACGAGCGCCGATCCGACGACGTGCGACAGCCGGCGCTCATGTTATCGGACCAGTCTCTTCCCCGTCGTTCGCCTCAACTTTCCGTTGCAGCGGAGCGTTTCTTTGCGGTAACATGATTCTTGGACGGGCCGCCGCACATCACGGTCAGCGGGATACGCGTGGGGTGTGCCCGCGACGGCGGCCGGGCCGAGCGTAGAGAGGAAGAGGAGGTCACCATATGGAGAAACTGAGCAAATTAATTCTTGTCGGTGCATTGTTGTTGTTGACCGCGAGCGCTAGCGCGGTCGTGGTGTACAGCACGAGTTTCGAAAACCCGCCATTCGTGCTTGGCAGCATCAATAATCAGGACGGTTGGGTGAACGGGTCTGGCACAGGCCAGAGCCAGAGCATTGTCAACAACTACGCCCGCACTGGCAGCCAAAGCCTAATGTGGGACAACCGGTCGACGTTCAACAGCTTCTACAGCGTACGGCGTTCGTTCGACGGCCAGGCCGGCACGATCACGGTCAGCACGCCGCTGGAGATTTCGGTGTGGCTGTGGATCGATCCCGCGGTCTCGCAGCCGGAGCGTCTGTATGGGCTGTACGCGACGAACAGTGGCACCGGCACGTTGGGTAGCACGGCGCTGGGGATGACCATCAGCGGTGACGGGCGCCTCCGCGCGGGAACTTCGTGGAGCTCGACCTACAGCGGTCCGGTTCTGTATCAGAACCCAGCACTGGTCGGCAACTGGGTGCAGATGGTGTTGCAGTACAACGGCACGGGCGGCAAGGCATTCGTGTTCGATGCCGTTGGCAACCAGTTGTGGTACACGTCGTTCGCGTCGGTATCACTGGCGAACGCGAATGGCACGGGGACGAACTCCTGGAACATCAACCTCGGCACAGACTACAACCTGACGAGCAACCGAGCCGGTCTGGCGTACATGGATGATCTGCGGGTTGTTCCGGAGCCGGCCGGCGTGATCGGTGCGGCGCTAGCTATGCTGATGCTGTCGCGCCGTCGGTAGCTTTTGTCTGCCAGCGCTGCCTATGAACCGCCTTTCGCTTCCGCTGTCGCGGGAGGCGAAAGGCGGTCTTCTTTTCCGCGCGCGGGGCCGCGCGACGCTGACGCGCGAAGGTCACGGTCGGACAAATTGACCGAAAATATCCGCGGCCAGCCCGACGCGTTCGCCGCTCTCTCCGTCCCAGCGGTGCGCCGACAGTGAGGCGACGATTCGCTCGGCCAGCCGCACGGCGGCCAGACCTTCCTCGGCGCTGACGGGAGGAGGCCGGCGCGCCCGAACGCACTCGACGAACGTCTCCAATTCGGTCCGCAGGGGGTCCTGCTCCTCGATCTGCAACGGTTCGACGTGCACGAGCTGGCCGAAGTCCACGCCGGCGATCTGCGACAAGTCCTCAAGATTGCGCTCGCGGGCGAACTTCAGTACATCGAGATTCCGATCGAGCGTAATCGCGATACCGACCTTTTTCTGATAGTCGAGCGATACGTAAGCTTTTTCCGCGAACACGCGCAGCTTGCGCTCGGTCTTCAGCGCCAGCCGCGAGGCAGTCAGGTTGGCGACCGCCCCGCCGCGGAAGACCACCCGCGCATTGGCGATATCCTCGTAGGGAACCAGCACGTTCACGCCGACCGCCTCCACCCGCGCAACCTCGTCGCGCACCAGGTGGAGCACGACGTCGATATCGTGAATCATCAGATCGAACACGACGCCGACGTCCGCCGAGCGGAACGTGAACGGGCTGATGCGGTGGGCCTCGATGAACTTCGGCCGCAGCCCCAGCCGACTCACCGCGCGCACCGCCGGGTTGAAACGCTCGGTGTGTCCCACGGCCACGACCACGCCGCAGCGCCGAGCCAGCGCGACGATTTCCTCGCCCTCGGCCGCGGTCCGCGCCAGCGGCTTCTCGATCAGAACCGGGACGCCCCGTTCGATCAAAACGCGACTGACTTCCAGGTGGACCTTGGTCGGTACCGCAACGCTCGCCGCGGCGAACTCCCCGGGCAGGTCCTTAAGCGACTGCGCATAGGGCACCCCCAACGGTTCGGCGACGGCGCGTGCGCGTTCCAAGTTGATGTCGATGACCCCTGCCAGACGTACCTGGGGCATCTGGGAGTACGTCCGCGCGTGATGGCGGCCCATGTGGCCGGCCCCGATCACCACCACCGGCAAACGGTCGCTCACGGCCGACTCCCGGCCGGCTGGCGTCCGTAGAAAGCCGCGCGGTCCGCGTCCGTGTCGCTGCGGNAGTGCTCCCGGACGCGACCATAAATGCCGATCGTCAGCTTGCGCCGCAAAANCTCCACCAGATACCGCACGTGCTCGTCCTGCATCAGCCCGTTCTCCTCGATCTTGCGCAGGGCTTCGGCCGTCCGCAGCGGCGAACGGGCGCCACGCCGGGCGTACAGCAGACGGGCCGCAGCTTTCAGCCGGGCGATCGACTCGTCGGCGACCCGCCAGCGGCGCAGCCCCTCCACGTTCACGCCGCGCACGTCTTGCTCATAACCGAAGACCTTCATGTAGGGTGGCACGTCGTGGACGATGCGGCTGACGCCGGCGATGTAGGCGTGGCGGCCGATGGTCACGAAGTGGTGCATGGCGCTGGCGCCGCCGATCACCACGCAGTCTTCGATGCGGATGTGGCCGGCGAGCTGGACGGCGTTGGCGATGATGATGTGGTTGCCGAGCTCGACATCGTGCGCGACGTGCACGCCGACCATGATGAGGTTGTGATTGCCGATACGTGTAACGCCGCCGCTCTGGCGATCGACTTCGGTACCGCGGTGGACGGTGACGTGCTCGCGAAAGATATTTTCGGCGCCGACGACGAGACGGGTGGGTCCGCCCTTGTACTTGAGGTCCTGCGGAGCCGCGCCCAGGACGCACCCGGGGAAGAATACGTTCCGTGGTCCGAACTCCGCAGGTCCCAGCAGGGTCACGCGCGGGCCCAGCCGACACTCGTCGCCCACGCGTACGTCGGGTCCGATATAGCAGAACGGACCGACCTCGACCTCGGCGCCGAGCTCGGCTCGCGGATCGACATAAGCCGTCGCGTGAATCGTTGTCATCGTCCTTGATGCGCCGACTGGCTGTCAGGGTCCTCCGGAAACCGCACGGCAGGTGGTCGCGGTGTCACACCGGGTCCGCGTCCACAAGCATGAAGCGAATCATCGCCTCGGCAACCACCTCGCCGCCCACCGTCGCTTTGCACTGCGTCTGGCCGATGCGGGCCTTGACGCGAACCGCTTGCGCTTCCAGCACAAGTTGATCGCCGGGGACCACCGGCCGACGAAACTTCACCTTGTCCAGACTGAGCAACACCGCCACCCGACCGGCGTGCTCCAGCTTCTGCGACAACAGAATGCCGCTGAGCTGCGCCATCGCTTCGATGATCAGCACCCCGGGCATCATCGGCTGGCGCGGGTAATGTCCCTCGAAGAATGGCTCGTTGATCGTCACGTTCTTGATGCCGATGGCCCGCCGATCGCCCTCGACCAGCACCACGCGGTCCACCAGCAGCATCGGGTAGCGATGCGGCAGGATCCGCTGGACGCTGCGGATATCAAGCTCGGGCACGCCCACCAGCCGGCGTTCAAACCGCGCCCGGTCGCGGATTTCAATCAGCTTGCGAACCAACTGGTGGTTCAAATGGTGGCCGGACCGGCGGGCGTAAATCTTGCCGCACACGAATGCCCCGGCCAGCATCAGATCGCCGATCAGGTCCAGAATCTTGTGCTTGACGCACTCGTTTTCCAATCGGTACTGGTTCTGGATCGGGCCATCCCGCCCGATGACGAGCACGTCGTCATAGGTCAGATGCGTGCCGAGGCCGGCAGCCCGCAGTTGCCGAGCCTCCTCCTCCAACACGAAGGTCCGCGCCGGCGCTATGGCCGCGATCGTCCCGTCCGGTTCCAGCGTAAAGCGGTGTATCTGGTGTCCGATCGGCGCGTCCGGGCCATAGTCCAGCTCGTAGATGATCTCCAGCCGGTCCCCCTCCCCGGGCCAGGCAACCAACTCCGCCGCACCTTCGCTGACGCGAATGGGCTCCGTGATCCGCAGGTATTCGCGTTCGGCCTCCTGCTCCACCACGCCGGCCTGTTTCAGCGCATCCACGAACGGCTGCGCGCTGCCATCCATGGCCGGCACCTCGGCGTTGTCCAGTTCGACGACCAGGTTGTCGATGCCCAGCCCGCAGGCGGCGGCCAGGCAGTGCTCGACCGTCTCGATCGACGCCGATCCGTTCCGCAGGGACGTGCGCCGGGCGCGCTTGGTGAGGTTCTCGACGTGGGCGGCAATCCAGACCGGCTCCGGCTGATCGGTGCGCACAAAGGCGATACCGGTACCGGGCGGGGCCGGTTTGAAGCGCAGCGTAACGGGGAAGCCGGTGAACAGGCCCCGGCCCGATAGAACTGCTTCACTCTGGATCGTGCGCTGCCGACTCAAGCCGCTCCACCCGCTTCGTCAGTTCCCGCACTTGCTCCATGAGCCTCGGCAACCGCCGGAACCCGACCGCCTGTCGGACGTACTCGCGGTTCTCCACCGCCGGCGACCCCCGGTACGCCGCTCCGTCGGGAATGTCGTGCGTGACACCCGACTGCGCCGCAACCACCACGCCGTTGCCGATATGCAGGTGGTCGATCAACCCGACCTGTCCGGCGAGCACGACGTGATGGCCGAGGGTCGTGGACCCGGAGATTCCGCACTGGCTCACGATGATGCAGTGCTCGCCGATGCGGACATTGTGCCCGATCTGGACCAGATTATCAATCTTGGTCCCGCGGCCGATGCGGGTGACCCCGCTGCGGGCCCGGTCGATACAGGTGTTCGCCCCGATCTCCACGTCGTCTTCGATGACCACCCGCCCGATCTGCGGGATCTTTACGTGCCGCCCGTCGCGCTGATAGTACCCGAACCCGTCGGCGCCGATGGTCGCATTGGGGTGAATGATGACGCGGTCACCGATCGTCGTGCCCTCGCGCACGACAACGTTCGGCCACAGAACGCAGTCGCGCCCGAGTTGGCAGTCCCGCCCCACGAAGACCCCCGCATGGAGCTGCGTACCTGGCCCAATCGTGGTCTTCGCACCCACATATACGTTGGGCCCGACGCACGCGCCCTCCACAACAGCATCTGGGGCCACCCGGGCGGTCGCATCAACGCCAGATGGAACACGGTCCGTTGGAGGCGCCAGCCACCCGAGGACCGCGCACATGGCCACGTCGGGATCAGGCACACGGATCGCTGTCCGCCCTTCCGGGACATCCACGGTGGGAGGCACAAGAATCACACCGGCCTGGCACGTGGCGAGCTTGCGGGCGTATTGGTCCCCACCGACCCAGGAAAGGTCATCCGGACCGGCGTCGTCCAGGGTCGCCACGGAGCGTATGGCCCGCGTGCCATCGCCGACCAGCGTCCCATTGAGGCGGTCAGCTAACTCCCGAGCAGTCAACACGGGCGCGCTGCTCATGGCCACTCCCACGCACAGAGGCTCGGCCCCGCAACCCCTTACGGGACCAACATCATCTTGACCCGCGGCTGAGCCCGGTAGTCCCGGTTCAGCTTGTCCGTCACCACCTGGGTGATATCCACCGAGGGGCTGGCGTACAACAGGTGATTGCTGCGGATTTGCTCCTTAATCTGTTCCGGATCCATCGAGACCGGCTCGAACTGCCCGCGGTAGAGAACTAAATCATAGCCATCACGACGAGCGAGTTCCTCCACGGCCTTGAGAATCTCGCGGTAAATCCGCACAGACCACACGCCCACCTCGCGCGACATGTCGGCCTGCTTCAGGTCGACCCAGTTCTTGTAGTCGATCTGCATCGCCAGCATCTCTCGCATGCGCGTGACGTACGCCGGATCGTCCGGATCCAGCTTGTCGATCTCCGCTTGCAGCGCGTCGATCTTCTGGCGTCGCTGCTTGTTTTCCTCGTTGAGCCGGTCCTGGAGCTCACGCATCTCCTCAGTAAGGTCTTTCTGCCGCTGGAACTCATTGAAGACCTGGACGACGTCCACGCAGGCGATCCGACCGGTCGGACCCGCTCCGCCCACCTGCGCCCGCAGACTCTGCGCAAAGCCCAAGACCACCAGACCTGTCGCCGCCCCCGTGACCAGACCGACCCACCAAGTCCGTCCCATTGTCGCACTCCTTACGATGTTTCGAGTGGCAGCAGCCACAGCACGCGACCACTGTCCGCCATTGTCGCCGCTTCCAGGTGGCGAACAAGGTGGCGATGCCCGTCGGTTAGTTCGTGTCCAAGAGCATCCGGCATACGTCCACCGGCAGGTCCACCGCGTCGTCGGTGTTGGCCAACAGCGCAAAGGCGAGGAGGTGCCCGTCCGGACGTTGCAGGTATCCGGCGAGGCTACGCACGCCGTCCAAGGAACCGGTTTTGCCGCGCAGGCGCCCGCGCAGCGCCGCGTCGGCGAAGCGGTGCTGCATGGAGCCGGGCTCGCCGGCCGCAGCCAGACTGTTGACGAACACCTCCGCGTGCGGATGACGTCGCATGACGGTCAACAGCGTAACGACCTGTCGGGCGGTGACGCGGTTTTGGTGGCTCAAGCCGCTGCCATCGCGGATCGTCGCGCCCGTCATGTCCACGCCCAGCGCGCGCAGTGTATCGAGCAACACCGCGCGACCGCCGTCCCAGTTACCCGCCACGCCGCTGCGTCGTCCGTCGCGTTCGTACGCCACCAAGGATTTGATAAGGCACTCTGCGAACAGATTTTGACTGTGGGTATTGGCCCGCCACAGCACGTCGACCAAGCTGGTCGTGCTACGAGCCAGCGGGGGTTCCGGGCCGACCAGCGCCGTCAGCTCCCGACGCACCACACTGCCCGTCACACGGATTCCACGTTGCTCCAACGCTTGCCGCAGTGCCTGACCGAAGAAGATCGTGGGTTGTCGAACGGCCACTGGTCGCAACGCGGCGGACCGGGCAACGGTTCCGCTCAGTTCGAACCCGTCGCCGGCGGGGCGTCGCCGGAGTATTGGCCGGTGTTGCTTGGCCACCCGCGCCGCCGAGCGTATGGCACCTGGCGGCAAGGCAGGCTGGGACGTGACCTCCACCCGACCGGCCCGAATGCCGACGCGCACGTCGAGGCAGTTGTCGTTGATGTTGAGCCCGCCGACAGGCGCCTGATACCACGCTTCGGCCTGGGAGTCGGGCCAGTCGGGATGCGTCCAGCGCTGGTCGAAAATCGTGTCATCCAAAACGAGGTCGCCGACCGATGTCACGCCGCGGGACCGGAGGGCAGCGGCCCATTCGTCGAAGACGGCGGTGACGTCTTTTCCCTGACGCCGCGCCAGCCGTTCGTCGCCGATAGCAGGGTCTCCGGCCCCGACGACCCACAGGTCGTCGCCGCGCAAGTACAGCCGGGTTTCATACGTGAACTCCGGCCCGAACCTTTCGAGCGCAGCCGCGGTCGTGAACAGCTTCTGGACGCTGGCCGGCTTGAGCGGAGTGTCGGCCTGATGCGCAAACCACACTTGGCCCGTGTCCGCGTCGACCACGAGCAACGCGACGGCGTCCGACTGCGGCACGCGGGCCAACAGACGCGTAAGGCGGGCATGGACCGATTCGATCGTCGCCTCGGCTGTTTGCGCGCGCGCCAAAGAACAGGCGCACACCAGCACAGCAAGTACGCTGACGATACCGCGCTGCGCGCCACACCGCAGCCGGCCGCCTGACAACCGTCGTAGCGTGCTGGACGTGGGAATCCCTGCGCCGGCGAACGCCTCACGCACCGGTCTGACTCCGCAACAGGTTGACCGCCCGTTTGAATGCCGGTGGAATCGGCGCCTCCAGCTCCATCGGCTTCTCAAGAATCGGGTGGCGGAAGCGGATCTTCCAGGCGTGGAGAGCCTGGTGCGCGAAAATGGGCTCGACCGACCCTCGTCCGAGGATGTCGAACTCGCTGAGCGTCCGCCCGCCATACATCGTGTCTCCGACGATCGGATGCTTAATGTAGGACATGTGTACACGCAACTGGTGAGTACGGCCGGTCTTCGGCATCAGTTTCACCAGCGCGTAGCCGTCATAGCGCTCCAGGACCTCATAGACGGTGACCGCCTCCTTCGCCACGTCGATCCTGTTGGCCCGCACCATGACGGCGAACTTCTCGCGGACCACCGGATGTACCCCGATCGGGGCGTTGATCGTATCCCCATCGAAGTGCGGGTTGCCGTGCACGATGGCCAGATAGGTCTTCTCCGTCGTGCGTCGTTCGAATTGCAAGGCCAGTCGCCAATGGGCTTCGTCTGTCTTGGCGACGAGCATGATCCCCGTCGTGTTCTTATCCAAACGGTGTACGATGCCCGGGCGGAACGGATCTTCGCCGTGGCTGAGCTGATTGGCGTAGTACACCAGTCCATTCACCAGGGTGCCCGTCTGCTCACCGTGGGCCGGATGACAGATGATGCCGGCCGGCTTGTTCAACGCCAGGAGGTACTCGTCCTCATACACAATGTCCAGCGGGATCGGCTCGGGAACAACCTCGCGGGGCTCCGGCGGCGGAATGACCAGCTCAATCAGGTCCCCCCCATTCACTTCGTCGCTTGGCTTGGTGGGCTGGCCATTGACCGTCACAGCCCCCTGACGGATCAGCCGCTGGAGTGTCGTCCGCGAGAGTCGCGGGAAGCGGGCGTGCAGATACTTGTCCAGGCGACGGCCCGGAACCTTACGACGAATGCGCAGTCGAACGCGCTCCGCCTGGTCCTCGTCGAGCGGGATCGGGCGTTCAAGAATGTCCTCTTCTTCTGGCTTCACGCGACTAGCCGGCCCCTTCGGACGGAGCGGCCGGCGGCGGTTCCTCAGGCGATGAAGCGCCCGGCTCCGCGGGCGGCGCAGCCGACTCCCCCGACGGCGGCGACTCACCCTCCGACGGCTGCGGCGCCGGCGGTCCGGGCGGCGGCATCTCCACCGGCGGCCCCCGCTCACCCAGCAACGCCTGCACCTCCTCCGGGCTCAGCCGCCGCGCGCCCGGGATCGACAGACTCTCCCCCATCGGCGGAGGCATCCCTTCCGGCGGAGCACCGGGCGCGAACACGATTTCGACTTTCAGGTCATCCAGATTCTTGAGCCGGTCCTCGGCGAGCGACACGTACGGCGTGCCTTTAAAGCGCGGTTCCCCAACGATCTTCTGGTACAACGCCCCCGCCTTGTCCAGCTCCTCCTGCCGGCGGGCCGTGTCGAGCGCCGCGCGGCACTCGTGTGTGCCGGCCAGAGCGAAGGTGGCTGCGGCTTCGAGGGTGGCCGGCGTGTTACGCCCCTGGAGGATCTCCTCAAGCAACCGAGCCGCTTCGTCAAAGGCGGCCTGTCGCTCAGCGGGCTTTGCGAGGCCCTCTTGGACTCGCGCCCGCGCCAGCCGCAGCCGGGCCCACCCGCCCAGAGCGGGGTCCGAGGTTCCCTGAATCAGGTCGCGCAGGTCCCGAACCGCACCGGCGACGGCTCCCTCGTCGGCGGCCGCGCTGAGCACGCTCTCGATATTGCCCAGGCGCTGCCAGCCCATTTCGAGCGTGTGCCAGCGGTAGTAGGCCCAGGCTTTCCAAGCGCCGACGCCGACCGCAATGACCGCCAGCGCCAGCAGCGTGTAGCGCGTCGTCGGGTTGTTCCAGTCGCGCAGACTCGCCAGTGCCTCGGCCAGTTCATTCTGCTTCAGTTCCCGTCTTTCCTCGGCTTTCATGTCACACCATCGCCACGTTGGCCCTGCGACGACGCACGAACCAATCCGCTGCCCGGCGCGAACGGCCGCTCATGGCCGGTAGTCCGGCGGCCGCGCTTCTCCACCGCCCTTCAGCAGCGGACCGATGTCGATCACCAGCACCGTCTTGCCCTTGGCCGGCCGGGCCCGGATATTGCACACCTCGTCGTCACTCTCAAATCGCAGTGCGTACTCGCCGTTATTGAAGCCGCGCTCCTTTAGCGTGAACTTGGCCGTGGGCATGTACTTCTCGTAGAAGCGCGACACATCGTCCGGGGTCGCGGGGCCGACGAACTCACACTGCCCGATGCGCATCCGACCGGCCTTGCGGGCCATGCTACGCTCCCGCACGAGCTCAAACCCGGCCGGTAGCGGCAAGTTCTCCAGCGCAGGATGCTGTAGGGCGGCGGTCGGCGGCGCCTGCCCCGTAGACGGCCGGTTCGTGTCGCGGCCCTGCTGACATCCGGCCAACCCGACCAAGATCCATAGCACACCCGCAACACTCAGCGTCAACGCCCGACGCGAATGACTGCGCGTACTTGCGCGGCACATGTGACATCTCCCTGCCGAACCTGCAAACCGGGGATTTTCGCCGCCCCTGGCCCGCACGTCAAACCCGCGCACCCGTCGGCCCCACACGGGCCCGGTCCCGTGAGTGCCTCGCGGCGCCGAAGGATCCGCGTCTCAGCGCGCGGCCCCGCTCCCCGCCTGCGGCCAGGCTCCTGCCGTCGGCGCCGGCCGACTCAAGGCCGCGGCTACATTCCGTCGCAAAGCGGCCATGTTCATGTACCGCCCCGGGCACTCCGTCTTATGGGTAATCTCTCCGTGTCCGTAAATCTGGTGCGCCGGAATGCCCGTTTCCTGGATCAGCAGGCAGATCAGCTCCTGAAGCGTCCGAAGCTGCGCCGGCGTCGGCGAATCCGACTGGAAGTTGCCGATCAGGCAGATGCCGATGCCATGCTCGTTAAAGAAATTGGCGTCGCGCCAGACACCCAGATAACGTCCGGCGGAACTGCGTGTGTGCGCCCCGGTTTCCTGGGCTCGCCAGCGCGGCCCGACGTACAGTTTTCCGTCCGGATAGTTCACCCCGTTTCCGATTACGAAGTGGTATCCGAGCCCATTCGACCAGCCGCGTTGCCGGTGCCACCGATCCATGCTCTGCGGGCTGGCCGTCTCGGCACCCGAGTGATGAACCACAATCACTTTCCAGCGCCCACGGGCGATTCCGCCGGGGGGAATGATGTCCGCACGTCGTACCGCCCCGGCCCCCCACTGCGGCGCGGGAGCCGGCGGCTGGGGTGGTGGAACCGGCTCGACGCGTGCCGGGGGCCGTGTACCGAGGATGGGGCCGGGCAGCGGTCCAATCCCGGGTCGCCCCGGTTGCTGACATCCGACGATAACGATGACCCCCAGCCACCACCACCGTGCAATCCGTTGCATACGCCGCTCCCGAGAATCCGCGCCGGGCGGTGCTCCGCTAGGGCGCCAGACTATAACGGGGCGCGCCGCAGCGTCCAGTGCAACCAAGTCGCCACCCGCCTGCGGCGCGGTACAATCGCGGTTGGCGGCTGTGGGTCGAGGCTTCCGCTGAGCCGCCTGAGACGGTGATCAACCATGTCCTTCGGCAAGCATGGCCAGGGCGGACGGATGGACGAGTGGTCGCGCATGGTTCAGACGATCATGGACGAAATGCGCAACCGGATCTTCTTTGAATACCGCGCCACGGGCACGTGGGTCCCGCGCATCAACTTGTACGCGAGCCGGTCCGCTTTTCACATCTGTGTCGAGTTGGCCGGACTGGAGCGCGACCTGGTGTGCGTCGAGTGCCTTGGTGATCAGCGCCTACGGATCACGGGGCGGCGACCTCAACCGCGGGTCGGCATTCTCGAATCGCCCTTCAGCGTCGAGGTGATGGAGGTGGACGAGGGGCCGTTCTCGCGCGAGATCGAGTTGCCCGAACCGGTAGATGGTAATCTGATCGAGGTCTCTTACGATCGGGGCTACTTATGGATCACCGTCCCGAAGATAAAGCCGAAGTGAAGGCCCCGCCCGCGGAGCCCACCGCGAATCCGCCCGACACGGCGACGGAGCCTGCGTCCGGCGTTTCCAAGCCGGAGCAGCCGGGCGAGGGGTTGCCGCGCGAGCTGCCGGTTCTGCCTGTCCGCGAAGTAGTCGTGTTTCCGGGCACGGTGGTGCCGCTCACGATCGGGCGCGAGAAGTCGAAGCGACTGATCGACGCGGTACTGGCCGGGAACAAGCTGCTGGTGATCTGCACGCAGCGGCGCGCGGAGGTGGAAGACCCCACGATCGACGATATCTACCGGGTCGGCACCGCAGCGAACGTGCTGAAACTCCTGCGCATGCCGGACGGAACGAACAGCCTCCTCGTGCACGGCCTGATCCGCGTCGGACTGGTCGAGATGGTGGCCACGGAACCGTACTGGAAGGCGATCATCAACCCGCATGAAGACGAAGTTCAGGAGTCCCTTGAACTGAGCGCGCTGGTACATACGGCCCGCCAGACGGCCGAGCAGGTCATCGAGCTGAGCCCGAACGTTCCCGACGAAGCCAAGATGATTCTGGCGAATATCGATCAGCCCGGCCCTCTGGCCGACTACCTGGCGGCCAACCTTTCGCTCGGAACGCCGCAAAAACAGGAACTGCTCGAAACATTCGATATTGCGGACCGACTGCGCAAGGTCATCGCGACGCTCAACAACCAGCTCGAAGTTCTCCAGCTTTCGCAGAAGATCCAGGAGGACGTCCGCTCCCAGATCGACAAGTCCCAACGCGAGTACTACCTCCAGCAGCAACTGAAGGCCATTCAAAAGGAACTCGGGGAAATCGACAGCCGGACCGCCGAGCTGGAGGACGTCCGCAAGCGCGTCGTCGAAGCAAAAATGCCCCCGGCCGTCCTGCGCGAGGCCGAACGGGAACTCGGGCGTCTGGAGCGGATTCCGCAGGCCTCACCGGAATACGGGGTCATCCGCGACTACCTGGACTGGCTGTGCCGCATGCCGTGGGCGGTCGAAACGACCGACAACCTGGACCTACAGCGAGCGGAAGAAGTGCTGAACGCGGACCACTACGGTCTGGAAAAGATCAAGCGCCGGATCCTGGAGTATCTGGCGGTCCGCAAACTGAAGCCCCATGGCAAAGGCCCCATCTTGTGCTTCGTGGGACCGCCGGGGGTCGGCAAGACGTCGCTTGGGCAGAGCATCGCCCGCGCGCTGGAGCGAAACTTCATCCGGGTATCACTGGGTGGAGTGCGGGACGAGGCCGACATCCGCGGACACCGGCGGACCTACATCGGAGCGATCCCGGGTCGAATCATTCAGGAGATCGCCAAAGCCGGCTCGCGAAACCCCGTGTTCATGCTGGACGAGGTGGACAAGCTCGCCGCCGACTTTCGGGGCGATCCGGCGGCGGCGCTGCTCGAGGTCCTCGACCCCCAGCAAAACCACAGCTTCACCGATCACTATCTGGGCGTCGCCTTCGATCTTTCCAAAGTGCTCTTCATCGCGACCGCGAATCAGATGGACCCAATCGCGCCGGCCCTGCGCGACCGAATGGAGGTTATCGAACTGCCCGGGTACACGACCGCGGAGAAGCTGGAGATCGCCCGGCGATACCTGGTTCCGCGCCAGCTCGATGAGCACGGTCTGGCTGACCGTGAAATCCGGTTCACCGACGAAGCCCTGCGCACGATCATTGAGCGGTACACGCGCGAAGCGGGGGTGCGCAATCTGGAGCGGGCGATCGCTACCATCATCCGCGGGCTGGCTGCCAAGATCGCCCGCGGAGCCACGGTCCGTAACGTCATTGAGGTCTCCGACCTGGAGGAGCCGCTGGGCCCGCCGAAGTACGAACCCGAGCATGCGCTGCGACAACGTGTCCCCGGCGTAGCCACGGGGCTGGCCTATACGCCCACCGGCGGCGAGATCATCTTTGTCGAGGCTGCCCGCATGCCGGGAAAGGGCGCGTTCACTCTGACAGGGCAAATCGGCGACGTGATGCGCGAGTCTGCTCAGGCAGCCCTATCGCTGGTACGGTCGCGCGCCAGGCGTTGGCGCATCGGTGCTTCTGCCCTGAAAAATACGGACATTCATATCCACGTACCCGCTGGCGGGGTGCCCAAAGACGGTCCATCCGCCGGCGTCGCGATGCTCACCGCGTTGGTGTCTCTGCTCACCGAAACCCCGGCTGATCCGAGCGTTGGCATGACTGGGGAGATCACGCTTCGGGGCCAAGTTTTGCCCATAGGTGGGCTGAAGGCAAAGGTGCTTGCCGCCCACCGGGCCGGACTGCGTACCGTTATCCTGCCGGCCCGTAACAAGCCAGAACTCCAGGAGGTTCCGGCCGACGTGCGGGCTGAGATGCGGTTCATCTTCGCGGACCAGGTCGAAGACGTGCTGGCCGCAGCGCTTAAGCCGGAGTGGGGTCAGCAAGTATCGCCGCCGTACACGGAGCGATCGAAGAAGGTGTCGAGCTCGCCGGCCGGCTCCCGGCGGGGCACGAAAACGTCGCGGCGCGCGGTCGCCACACGGTAGCTCGCCCTCGGGCAGCTTGTGGTCTTCTGACATCTGAAAGCGGTTTCCGGACTACGACTGTAGGACAATATAACCTATTGACCGCAAAATAATTCCGCTTGATGACTTGCATGGCCCACCATTATTATGTAACGCCAGTAGCCGACTGGAAGACCGTGCGCCCCGTGTAAGTAGCACCATCCAACGGCGGGTCGCGCCGGCGGCGACCACCAAGGTGTCTCGGCGCGTGCGACTTCCTGGGGCGGATCGAGTCAGTGCGGGTTGACCATAGCGTTGAGCCCGTGGTGGGTGTCTTGGTTAAGTTGCGATCGATAGAGGGAATACGGCGATGTCGAAGACGATTACAAAGAAGGATCTCGTGGACCGGATCGCGCAGAAAACCGGCAGCAGACGGGTGCACGTAAAGCGCATCATCCAAGAGTTCCTGGATGAGATTATCCGTGAGCTCGGCGAGGGTAACCGGCTCGAATTCCGCGACTTCGGCGTGTTCGAGATTCGCTCGCGGGCCGCGCGCATCGCTCAGAATCCCAAAACGATGGAAAAAGTGAAAGTCCCGCCTAAGCGAACGGTGAAGTTCAAAGTGGGGCGCCTCATGAAGGAACGTCTGCTTGGTGCGGGGCAGGCCGCCGCGGCCGGCAGTAAACCGGACGCCTGAGTCAGAACCCCGGGGAGGCTCGGCAAGTGCGGCAGCGGCGGATGAGTCGCCACACGAGCTGCGGTCCCCACGGCACCGCCCTGCCCGTAGTTCCTATTCGGCCATGAGCTTTCGCAGGACCATGGGAAGTACGCCGCCGTGGCGGTAATACTCGACCTCGAGCGGTGTTTCGAGCAGGCACACGGTCTGAAACTCGATCTGACGGTCAGTCTCGGGGTTCCGCGCGATTACAGTCAGCTCATGCCGCGGACGAATGGTCTGATCAAGGTGCGGAATGTCATAAAAGCCGCGTCCCGTCAGCCCCAAGGTCTGTGCGTTCTGCCCATCTTTAAACTGGAGCGGCAACACGCCCATGCCCACGAGGTTGCTGCGGTGAATGCGCTCGAAGCTCACCGCAATCACGGCCCGCACACCCAGCAGGGCCGTGCCCTTGGCCGCCCAGTCGCGCGAGCTGCCCATACCATAATCTCGGCCGGCGATGACCAATAGCGGGGTGCCAGCCTCCCGGTACTTCATCGCGGCGTCGTAGATGCTCATCTGGATGCCCGTGGGAAAATGCACGGTCAGTCCGCCCTCCACGCCCGGCAGAAGGAGGTTCCGGAGACGCGGGTTGGCGAACGTGCCGCGCGTCATCACACGGTCGTTACCGCGTCGGGCGCCATAAGTGTTGAAATCTACGGGCTCAACGCCGTGCTCCTGGAGATAGCGACCGGCCGGAGAGGCAGGGTCGATCGCCCCGGCCGGGCTGATGTGGTCCGTCGTCACGCTATCACCCAGCATTACGAGGCACCGAGCACCGACGATCGGAGCCACCGGCGGTGGCACGCGCGTGAAGTCCGTGAAGAATGGCGGCTCCTGTATATACGTGCTCATCTCGTCCCACGGGTATACCACGTCGTCCACGGCGCGCAGGCGTTGCCACTCAGGCGGCCCCGTGAAGACATCCGCGTAGCGGGTGCGGAAAACCTCGGGGCTGATGAAACGCTGTGCGATCTGACGAATCTCCGTCACATCCGGCCAGATATCGCGCAGAAAAACAGGTTGGCCAGCGCGGTCGCGCCCCAGCGGTTCGGTGAGAAGATCAATGTCCACGGTACCTGCCAGCGCGTAGGCCACCACAAGCGGCGGCGAGGCCAGGTAGTTCGCTTTGACCTGGGGGTGAATACGGCCCTCGAAATTGCGATTACCGCTAAGCACTGAGGCCGCGATAAGTCCTCCCGAAGAAATGGCTTGTGCGATCGGAGCGGGCAGCGGACCGCTATTTCCAATGCAGGTCGTGCAACCGTAGCCGACGATGTGGAATCCCAAGCGTTCGAGCGCTTCGGTTAGTCCGGCCTGCCGCAGGTAATCACTTACCACGCGTGAGCCTGGCGCTAACGACGTCTTGACCCAAGGCTTAACGGTCAGGCCGCGCTCGACCGCATTCCGGGCCAGCAGGCCAGCGGCCACCATGACCGCCGGGTTGCTGGTGTTCGTGCAGCTCGTTATCGCGGCGATGACCACGTGTCCGTGCCGCAGGGCGTGCTTGGCCCCGCCCAGCTCAACCTCCACCACCCGCTGCTTCTCTTCCTCGGTCAGCCCGAAGCCGCGTTCGACGTGCGGTGCTCCAAGCGCCGTACGAAAAGAAGCCTTCGCGGCCGAGAGCGGCACGCGGTCCTGCGGGCGGCGCGGACCCGCGACACTCGCCTCCACTGTGCGGAGATCCAGCTCGACCGTCCGAGTGTATTGTGGCACCGGGCTGGTATCGGTGCGGAACAAGCCCTGCTCCTTGGAATAGCGCTCGACGAGGTCCACTTCCTCTTCGGTTCGGCCGGTCAGCCGCAGATACGCGAGCGTTTCCGCGTCGATGGGGAAGTAACCGACGGTCGCGCCGTACTCCGGAGCCATGTTCGCAATGGTCGCCCGGTCCGGCAGGCTCAAATGGTTCAGCCCCTCGCCATAGAACTCGACGAACCGGTCGACAACCCCCACCTTGCGTAGGATTTCGGTCACGCGGAGCACGAGATCGGTGGCAGTGGCACCCTCAGGCAAAGCCCCGGTCAGGTGAAAGCCTACGACTTCGGGAATGGGGAGGCTGAACGGTTGGCCCAACATTGCTGCTTCAGCTTCGATCCCGCCGACACCCCAGCCCAGCACGCCCAAGCCGTTAATCATCGTTGTGTGGCTGTCCGTGCCGACGAGCGTGTCCGGGAACGCTTGGCGCCGGCCGTCCCGCTCGCGGCGCAACACGACTTTCGCGAGGTATTCCAAGTTCACCTGGTGTACGATCCCCGTCGCCGGCGGTACGACGCGCAGCCCCTCGAAGGCATTCTGCCCCCAGCGCAGAAACTCGTATCGTTCGCGGTTCCGCTGGAACTCGATCTTGGCGTTCAGGTCGAGCGCGTCCGGGCGTCCGAAATGGTCCACCTGGACGGAATGATCGATGACGAGGTCGGCTGGAATCTGCGGGTTGATGCGGCGTGGGTCTCCGCCCAGTCGCTGCACCGCGGAGCGCATGGCGGCCAAATCGACGAGCACAGGTACTCCGGTAAAGTCCTGGAGCAACACGCGCGCCGGCAAGAACGGAATCGCTTTATCGGCTCGCGCGGATGGCTGCCATCCTGCCAGGGCGCGCACGTGGTCCTCCAGCACCACATGCCCGTCCACGTTGCGCAACACGTTTTCGAGCAGGATGCGGATGGAGTACGGCAGGCTGTCGAGCCGCGTAAGGCCCATCCTCTCGAGCGCTGCCAAGCTGAAGATTTCGACGTCGCCGCCGGCAGTCTTCAGGAGCGTGCGTGCACCGAACGCGTCGACCGGCTTTTTCATGACCCGCTCTCCTGCCTGCACGATAGATCATCCCGACTGTTAAAACTTGAGCCTGAAGTGCGCTCCGGGACACCCACAGCTCGATCACGGCGTCGTGAAACGGCCGGCGCCAGTCGGGAGTCTGCCCCGGATCGCAGCTCTCCCTCCCACCTCAAATCACTCCGCCACCTCGGCCCCCGGCGGCGGGTTCGGTAGCGGCTCCGCGTCGGGCGGCAGCTCCGGCGGAGGCGGTGGCGGCTCCTCCTCCGGCGGCAAAGGCGGCGACGATGGCACCTCAGGCGGCTCCGGCAGCTTCAGCGTTCCCGGATCCGCCGGCATCGTCGTCCCTTCACGCAGCAGCCGATACGCCTTCCGAATCACCGGCGGATTCAGCGGCCAAGTCTTCTCTGTCGGCACGCGTGGGTTCTCCCGCGTTGCCAGCCCTTTCATCCGGTCAAGAATCTCCATCCCCTCGACTACCTTCCCGAACACGCAGTACCCCCATCCATCGCCACCCGCGTAGTTCGGATCGAGCCCGGGGTTGTCCTTCAAGTTGATAAAGAACTGGGATGTCGCAGAATCGGGCTTCTTGGCCCGCGCCATGGCCACGGTGCCACGCAGGTTGCGCAGCCCCGTGGTACGGGCCTCATTCTTGATCGGCCGGCGTAGACCGCTCGTCTTCGGCTCGCCTTCCGCCGTGTACGCACCGCCCTGAACAATGAAGTCGGGAGCAATCCGATGGAAGATTGTTCCTTCGTAAAAGCGGCTGTCGACATACAGCAGGAAATTGCGGACTGTTACCGGCGCGGCCTCCGCATCCAGTTCCAAGACCACCCGTCCCCAATACTCCTCGCCCTGACCGATCTCCAGGACGACGCGCGGTGGACCGGCCGTCGCGCGTACGCCGGGCGTATACGTGGCGTGTGGCGCCGGCTTAGGTGCTGAGCGGGCATCGTCGCTGTGGGGCTGCGACGGCTGCGCCTGTGTTGTGACGGAGAGCAGCCACAGCCCGATCAGCAGTGTGCCGAGTGTTCGTCGAGCTTCGTGCATGGTTGCGCATCCTTTCGGAGAAGAGGATTGCCCTCGGTCGGACCCGCGACCGCGGCCGGACGCGGCCTAACCGGTCGGTGCTGTGGCCGCGGTGCCAGTGAGCGCTTCATATACGTCATCCGGGAGCGCCCGCGGCCGCCCATCGCGGCCGACGCACACGAGGGTCGAACGTGCTTCGGCCAAGAGCTGCCCATCGCGCGTCAGGCGGTAGGTGTGCTCGACGCGAACGGGCGTGAGGCGTTCCGTGGTCGTGGTCAACGTGAGGAGGTCGTCGTAGCGGGCCGGCGCCCGAAAGCGACACTCCAGATGCGCCACGACATAGAAGAAACCACGCTCCTCCATGTCGCGGTAGCGGATGCCGTTCTGACGCAGGAGTTCCGTACGTCCCTGCTCGAAGTACACGAAGTACTGCGCATGGTGGAGGTAGCCCATCGCGTCCGTTTCGGCATAACGCACGCGGATCTGAATGTCGCAGTTCGCGACGCGCTCGGCCATGCTCGTCACCCGCCCTCCCTGTTCAGAAGCCGGACCACGTCTCAGCGCCCTTCGTACAGCCGCGTGCCGAGCAGGTCGTCCAACGCCGGCTCGGACAGGATCTTGCGGACCGTTGTCTCGACGTCGTACTCGACCCGCACGAACTCGATCGTCTGTACCGTGCAGGCGAGGGCCGTAGCCACCACGCTCTCGGGCGCACCGCTCAACGCCTCTGGCGCCCGATGCACAACCACGTAACTGGCCCGTTGATCGCGATCCCGCGGCTGGCCCACGCTGCCCACATTCACAATGACGCGCTCGTCCTCCACCTCAAAAAAAGGCGAGTCGGGCAGCTCGTGCGGCGGGTCGAAGTAGGGATCGTCCAAGAAGACACCCGGCTGATGCGTGTGTCCGACGAAGCACACGCGCGCATCCAGGCGATCGAAGTTCGCCATCACTTTCTGCGGATTCGTGAACACATCTTCCGGAAAGATGTACTCATTCATCGGTCGGCGCGGCGAAGCGTGGAAGAAGACGACATCGCGGTCCTTGTAACGGACCGGCAGGTTGCCGAGAAACTTCCACCGCTCATTGCGCAGGCGCGTGTCGGGCTCTTCTTCCAGGACCTGCCGCGTCCAGAAGCACGCGCGCTCGGCGGGCAGGTTGAAGTTGGTGGGCTCGTAAAGAAGTGCATGGTCATGGTTGCCCATCAGCGTGACGCGGCACCGCTCGCGCACGAGGTCCAGGCACTCCTTCGGATTGGGCCCGTAGCCCACGACGTCGCCCAGACAGATGATCTCCTGGATGCCGCGCTGCTCGATGTCCGCCAAGACGGCCAGCAGCGCCTCCAGATTCGAATGGATATCGCTGATGATCGCGAAACTCTGGTTGTTCCGGGCGGCTTTGGTCATGGCGACTGTGGCTCATCCGGCTGGGCCGGCTCCGCCTCGTCCGGAATCAGAACCGGCCAGTGCTCCTCAACCCGATATCTCAGTCCGCAGCGCACACACACGAGGCGGTCGCCGTGCTCCTCCAGCCGCCCGTGACAGTCCCCAGCGGGGCAGGCCAAGATGGCTAACAGGTCGGCACTTATGGGCGACATCGAACCTCACCACGGCGCAAGGGCCCCGGTCCGCCGCCGCGGCCACCTCCTAGCCTGTCCCCCCCAATGGACCCTGGGCGGCGGGGCATGTCTAGCATAGGTGCTGGCGTGCCCGAAATCAATCGGCGACGGAGGTTTACCACGCGCGCCAGTCGGGCACGTAATGCGGATCGTTGTCAGGCCCCACGGAGCCGATACGGCAACGGGGTGCGGTCATCCGACCGCCATGCAACCCGAAGGTTTCCACGTGGCCGTCGGCGAGCGCCACGGCCGCCCGCCCCTGGTGGCGGAAGCACGTCGTGGGGCTGGAGTTTTGCCGCCAACGCCCATTAGACCATAGCCACGGCGGGTCCAGGAGGGCGTTATTCATGGGCTGTCCAACTCCCATGTCGATCAGGGTGTCGGCGAACACGAACAGGCGCTGCGGCTGCCACAGCCGGTCCAAGTTCTGCCAGGGTCTGTTCGCGATGCATCCCGGCCCGGGGGCGCTCCAGCCCGGGGTGTGGGGCGGACAGAGGTAGTAGCCGTTGTATCCGTACGTGCTCGTGACCGCTCGGGCATTGCCCTGGGGTAGGTACGTGCCCCAAGGCTGGTCGGGACACTCGTAAACCCCGCCAACGCGCAGGTCGCTAGCCAAGTAGGGCCAGACGAACCCGCGCGTGTGGTCTACGCCCTGGCTGTCGTTCGTGCCCCACCAGTAGATCGCCGGCCCGTCGCCGATCAGCTCGCGGCGCGTGTACGCCAGGGGCATGGCTCGGCCCGCGTAGTCGCCAGCGTACATGTAAAACGCGTGGACAAGCTGGCGAAGGTTGCTGGTGCATTTCAGGCGCCGACTTTGCGCGCGGGCGTGCCCGAGTCCCGGCAGCAGCATCCCGGCCAGCGCGCTGATAATCGCCACGCTGACCAGTAACTCCACCAGCGAAAAAGCACGCTGGTATCGCATAGTGCCCCCCTACTGTTGCAGCAAGGCGACAAAACTGTCGAGGTCCGCAAACGTCACATCGCCGTCACCGTTGCAGTCGGCGTTGAGAAAACGCCCGTGCGGGTACAGCTCGTCATAGACGGCCTGGCCGGAGAGCGCGACGATGAACGGGTCGATATCGGCGAAGGTGACTTGGCCGTCGCCGTTGGTATCACCCGGCAGCACTGCGGGCGCCAACGGGGTGACCGGCGTGCTGGTCCAGTCGTCGCCGGGAACCGCCAGCCAGCCGTCCGTGTCGCCGTCCTGGAGGATGCGCTGGGCGGCGCCGACGGGCGAGTAGTCCCACGTCTGCCCGTGGTCAGAGCTGAGCCAATAGCTCCAGTAGGACTGGGGCCAGTTGTACCCGGTGTGGTAGATGGTGTTGCCGCGCACGTACCAGATGTCGGTGACGAAGCCGCCGGTCCAAGCGGCATATGAGAAGCCGATATTCGCCGCCTGGATCGCATCCAGCAGTTGCAAGCCCGTAATTTGCGGTTCATCAAAGCGATACGCGAATGCGAAACTGTCGCGGTCGTGGTTGTAGGGCCAGAAATCCACGACGAGCAACACCGTGTTCGCCCCACTGCCGATCCAGGCCTCGATGTCCACCTGGTCCGGCTCATAGGCGAGCCCGTGGGGCAGCGCGCTGAGGACCAGCGCCACGAGTCCCACCAGCAACCGAGTTGGCCCCGCCACCGTCGGGGCGCCACACGTTTTCCCGCCGCGGGGCGGCGGCGCGACAACCTGGTCCAGTCTCGAAAGCTCAGTTCCTGCCGACGCGTCCTTGTTGCCTCTGAACATACCGACCTCCTGACGCGCTTGAGCCGCGTCGTCGCGTGCCGGGCGGCCCGCCGCCGCCGCGGCCAAGTCCGTGAGTCAGCGCCCCTGCGGTCGGGAGCGTACTGCCCGCGCGCTGCGACCACGCGCTCACGACGTGCATCACGCCGGGAGCGGCAGCGCCGGCCATGCCGTCAATGAAAAAGCTGGATCCCGCTGTGCACAGGCATGTTCGCTCGCCCTTCCCGCGAAGGGACGCCGACGAGCGGTCACACTGGCAGGTCTTCTGACTTCCGGGCCCGTCGCACGGCACAATGGCCGGCGACACCTACCGACTGCGTCTTCTCAGCCACTCGGGGGCCGCGTTGCCGCCGCCCCGCTCACGGCCAATGACCTATGCAGTCCTCGTTCCCGGTCACAGCGACGGGGTCGTTCCGGATTCGCACCGGATTCCCTATTCTTCCGGCCGCCCCAAGCGACCGGACACCAGCGACCGTGCAAGCAGTATAAGGAACCGGAAAAGCGAATCAAGACCCGCCCGCGCACCATCGCTACGACGCGCTCCAGACATCGAAGGAGGTGAGTGCGTGTAGCGGCCGTGCGTAGTCGCCGGCACAATGCCCGTCGGCAACTGTGCCACCTGTGGAGTTAATCATGGCGAGCTTATCGGTGTGTCTCTTGATCGGCGCTGCCGTCGGGTTGCAAGCGCCGGAATTTCAGCGGCTGCCCAACGGTTTGCGACTGGCCGTCATCGAGGACCACAGTCTGCCCCTGGTTAGTGTGCAGGTCTGGTACCGAGTCGGATCAGCCGTCGACGACCCCCGGCATCCCGGGCTGTGCCACATCGCGCGGACGGTGCTCGAAAACCGGCGTGACGCGGCCTTACGACTACGGGCGGCAGGTGTGCGTACCGACGCCGGCACGCTGCGGGACGCGTGCTTCTTTCATTCTGTGCTCCCCCCGGAGCTGCTGGCGTGGGTGTTGGGTATCGAAGCCGAACGTATGAAGCCGGCCGCGACTACCGCTGAGGAGCTCAGGATGGCAATGGCCGCTGCGGCGCGCTCGTCCGGCTCCCACGTCGCCGGCGAGCTGCCGACCGTCGAACGGCGACTGCTGGCCGCGATGTTTCCAGATCACCCTTACATGCATCCGTCGGAGCTGGTCGCGGATAGCTGGCGCGATGCCCCCGTGCCGGAGGTAAACGACTTCCTGCAACGGCGGTTTACGGCAGCCAACGCGACGGTGCTGATCGTCGGCGACATACAAATGTCGGCCGCGTTGGAATTGGCCCGGCGTCATTTCGAAAGCCTGCCCACGTCGGCGGCGGAGCGGCCGCCGGATGTGCGGCAGCCAGGCAGCGAGACGATTCGCTTGCCGCCCGTAGCTGCGGAGGTCGCCGGTATCGACATGGCTTGGCTGGCTCCTTCGGCCATGGCAGCAGACAGCCTCGCTCTGAGTGTGCTGATGCAGCGGCTCTGCAATCCCGTGGACGGGCCGCTATATCGCCGACTGGGCGAGCTCGGGTGCCTCGCGCCGCGCTGGCGGCATGACCGCTGGCGCAGCGCAAGCCTGGTTAGTCTGCATATCGACTGGGTAGGCGATGAGTCGGCAGCAGACGGGCCAACGCCGCAGCGGGTGGAGAAAATTGTCCGCGAGGAGTTGCGCCGGGTCGTGGACGCCGTACCCACGGAGATCGAGTTGGGGCGTGCGCGCAGCCTCGCGGCGCGCGAGCTTCGTCGCCTGCGCGCCGCTTTCGGTGACCGCGTGCTGAACCTGGGATGGCAGGAACACGTGGCCGGCGACATCCTGCGCGCCGATTTCGACGTCCCCTATGTCGAGCGACTGACCGTGGGCCAGCTCCAACGGGCGGCGGCGGAGCTGCTGGAGACCCGAACCGTAATCCTTCCGCGATTCGTCGCGACTGATTCGACCGCGGCCGCGAGCATACCCAGCCCGGCGCTGCCGGCTCCCCTGCCCGCTGCCCCGCCGCAACAACTGGACACTGCCGCCGCGCTCGACCTGTTGGCCTCGGCGGTCAAGCAGGCGCCGGAATTGAAGTCCCCGCGGGCCCCCGGCCACTCAACACGCGTCGAAATCAGTCCGCAGGTGGCGCTCACTGTGTGGCGGGTTCCGGGGCTGGAGTGGACAACGGTGCGGACCGCTTTGCGGACACCCCGACCGCATCGGTATCTGCCGGCCGTGCTGTTGGCCGTCGGTTCGACGAAGCGGTCGGTCGAGGAGTACCGCGAGTATCTGTCCTTTCACGGGCTGGACATGTTCCCCATCGGCGACATGTCGCCTCCGGGGCTGTCTTCGGCCGGGCGTGCAGCGCTGGCGCCGCAGATGATCGAGCTGCAAGCCGACCTGGTTCGCAGCCCAGACGCACACCCAGCGACGTTGCAGAAGGCTTTGGAGGCCCTGAATCACGCGATTTTCTGTCGCACCATGCAGCCATGGGAGGAACTCGAGGATGAGTACTACCTGCCGCCCGGTCTGATCGGCTGGAGCGAGACGGGGCGCGTCATGCCGCAGATTGTCGAACAGCTTGAAGCGATCCTTGGGTGTCTGGAGGTGGTCGACGGCGTCGACCTTTTCGTCGCGGGCGACGTGGAGGTGGACGCGGTGGTGGCGGCCGCGCGGACCGCGTGGGAAGGATGGCGGCCGGCCGCACCCGGCAGCCGACCATCCGAAGGCCAACCGCAATTTCCGCAAACTGGGTCGGGTGGCGATCTCGACACAGTTTTGCCTGCCAGCACGAAGCCGATGGTCGCTGCGCAGGCAACACAACTGGCAGCCGTCCGCACGGTCGCGGTGTGGGCTACGGTCGAGGACGAGCCGGTCTCGGTGCACATCGCAGACGAGTTGTCGCCGATGAACCTGCCACCCGCGCTCCGTGTGCTGGCCGAGCAGACCACGGTCTGGCTGCTGGGCGTGCCGTGGCATATCACCCCGACGCTGGACGCCGGGCGGGCCTGGCTGTGGACGTGCGGCTGGGTGGAACCAGCATGGCTGGATGCGGCCATGGAGCCGGGGCCCGGGCCGATAGCGTCGCATGTAGAGGCGTACCTGCGGCAAGCCGAGCACGTGGCGCGAGGTACCGTGCCGGATGCGCGTCTCGCAATGGCCGCCCGCCTTGCCCGCGCTGACCGCCTAGTGACGCTCGACAGCAGCCCCGCGATCGCAGAGCTGCTCTCGCGCGGCGTGTCAAACCCGTGGGACCTGCTGGACGGGTGTACGACGGAGGAGCTGCGGGTTGCGGTGGGACGGCTCTACCGGGTTCGCGAGCGCAGCGTCGTGGGATCCGGCCCCGGGAATCGCTCGGCAGAGCTCGAACGCTTCGGCAACTGGCCCCCGACTACGCTGCCCACGCGTTCGCCGTGAGCGGCGCCCATCCTATAATGACCCACTAACTGCGTTGCGACGGTCGGCGACAGGGCTACAGGCCGGCCGGCGCGCGTCTGCGAAAAGGCTGCGGCATGATCGACATCCGGCTGATCCGTGAGCACCCGGACCTGGTGGAGCGCGCCGCCCGGGACAAAAACCTGCGCGTCGACATTCGTCGGATTCTGGCGATCGACGAGCGGCGTCGGGCGCTGGAGACGGAATTCAACGAGTTGCGCCACGAGCAGAAGGAGGCAGGCGAGCGCATCGCAAAGGCACCGGCGGACCAGAAACCCGACCTGACCCGGGCCATGGCGCAGATCAAATCCCGGCTGAAGGAGATTGACACCCAGCGCCAACAGGTCGAAGCGGAGCTGCGCGAGCTCATGCTCCTGGTGCCGCAGATTCCCGCGTACGACGAAGGCGTGCCCGTGGGCCCGGACGCCTCCTGCAACGTCGAAGTGCGTCGCGTCGGCTCTCCCCGACGGAGAAGTGAATTCGCCTTTCCGTTCCGCGATCACCTGGAGCTCGGCACGGCCCTGGGAATTATCGACGTCGATCGCGGCGTGAAGCTGGCCGGTGCGCGGAACTACGTGCTGCGCGGCGCCGGGGCGCAGCTTCACGAGGCGGTCCTGCATCTGGCCTGGGACATGATGGCGGCGCGTCAGTACACCGAGGACGGGCGGACACTGGGGTTCGTGCCGCTAACGGTGCCGGTGCTCGTCAATGACGCTTTGATGTACGGGACCGGGTTTTTCCCCCTGCACCGCGAAGAGGTCTACCTTTGCGAGCGTGACGGACAAAGCCTCGTCGGAACCGCCGAGGTCCCGGTCACCGGCTACCACGCGGATGAAATTCTGGAGGAGGGGGAGCTGCCGAAACTGTACTTTGCTCGGAGCACATGTTTCCGGCGGGAGGCGGGAGCCGCGGGCAAGGACACGCGCGGGCTGTATCGCATCCACTACTTTGACAAAGTCGAGCAGGTCGTGATCTGCCGAGCGGATGCGGCGGAGTCGGCGCGTTGGCACGAGGCGATTCTGGCCAACGCGGAGGCTGTGCTCCAAGCGCTCGGACTTCCGTACCGCGTCGTGGAGGTGTGCACGGGCGACATGGGGCAGGGCAAGGTCCGCATGTTCGACATCGAGACCTGGATGCCCGGCCGCGACGACTGGGGGGAAACGCACAGTGCCAGCCGGTTTCATGACTTCCAAGCCCGCCGATTGAACCTGCGCTACCGCCGCCAGGACACGGGCAAGCCGGAATTCTGCCACACGCTCAACAACACAGTGATCGCCAGTCCGCGGATTCTCATTCCGCTGCTGGAGATGAACCAGAATGCGGATGGTAGCGTGACCGTCCCCGAAGTCCTGCGTCCGTACATGAACGGGCTCGAGCGCATCACGCCGTAGGAACGCGGGCCCGCAGCGGCTGTAGCGTGTTCCTCACGCGTGGAGGACCTCTCATGAGAATCGTCGTTTCGATCGTCATGCTGATCGCAGGCGCAAAGTGCCTTGTGGTTGCGTGTGACGAGACACGGGCCCCCGGGGCGCTCGTGCGGCTATATGACATCGCCGTGGAAGTGACGGCGCTGCCGGAGCTGGCACACGGTGAACTGCCAAACGTTGTGAAGGTGGTGCCGACGCTGGATCTCCGCAGCGAGCGCGGAGACTTCGCCCCGCTGGAAAGCTGGTTTGTCGCGGAGGTCAGCGCGGTGTTGACGGTCAAGCACGCGGGGCGGTACTGCTTCCGACTGGTGAGCGACGACGGCAGCCGCTTGTGGCTCGATGGTAAGCTGCTCATCGATCATGATGGTTTGCACGGTCCGACGGCGAAGGACAGCGAGCCCGTCGCACTGACGGCGGGTCCGCACGAACTGCGCATCTGGCACCTTCAGGGCGGCGGCGGAGCCCAACTGACGCTGCTGTGGAGCGGTCCGCTGGCGTACACGCCCGCCGCGTCGACATCCGCGGGGCAGAGCGCGGAGCCGCCGAAGCCCACAAGCGCGCCGGTCTTCGACTTCATCCCGCCGACGCAACTTTGCCACCCCCGCGAAGCGTCGCGCGAGACGTCGACCGGGACGAAGAAAATCATCCCTCCGCTGCGGCGCGGGCGCCCCGGTGATGGTACGGCGGTCGCCGCGCCGCACCCCAGTTTCACTTTCGGCCTACCACCCGTGGAGTCGGAGAAGGAGTACCCGCGCGTGGCCGGTGGGTTTCTAGAGCAGGTGCCGGGCGGCGAGCATGCAGCAATCACACTGTGGGTGCCCGACTTCGGTCCTGATTCCGTTGCGCCCGTGCTGAGTTTGCCGACCTCTCACTATGGCGCCCAGTACCAGGTGCGCTCCGACAGTGGGGAATGGAAGCGCATTGCCTGGGACGAGGCGAACGGGCACCGACAGGGCTGTGTATTCCGTTTCTCCGCGGCCGAGAAGCCTGCGACCGGCGCCGGCGACGTGTTCGTGTTCGAAGTGCGCCACGTTCGCGCCATGGCAAACGGATTCGAGCTGGAGTTTACGCGGCCGCTGGATCCGCGGGTCGGCTGGGACCCGGAATGCTACTACATCGAACAGTGGCCGCTGGATGTGACAGCCGGCACGGTGCCGCGCCGCGACGGGACGATCTACCCCGTCCGCTCCGCGAGCGTATCTGCCGATCGCACCTGCGTCTTCCTGGAGCTGGACGAGCTCAAACCGGCCCACGTCGTATACATTCGTCTGTTGCCGCCGTGCTTGTCGGAAGACGGCCAACTGCCCTGGAGCACCGAGGCGTGGTACACGCTGAACGTGGTTCCGACCCAGCGCCGCGGCACCGTCCGCACGCCGCCGCCCGCCCCGCCGCAGAACGTGCTGACCGACGAGGAAAGAGCCGCCGGCTGGCGCCTGTTGTTCGACGGGCATACGCCGCGCGGCTGGCACGCGTACGGCAAGACGCTCTTCCCGCGCGGGTGGCAGGTACAGAACGGCTGTCTTGTGCGGGTCGGACCAGCGGGCGACATCGCCACGGACGAGGTGTTTGGGGATTTTGAGCTGTCTTTCGAGTGGCGTGTCTTAGCGGGCGGAAACAGCGGCGTCTTCTACCGAGTCAGTGAGGATCATGCCGCCCCGTGGGAAACCGGGCCGGAGTATCAGATTCTCGATAATGGAGAGCACGCGGACGGACGAAACCCGCTGACGTCGGCGGCCTCGTGCTATGCGCTGTATGCCCCGGTACGCGACGTCACTCAGCCGGTCGGGTTCTTCAACCAGGCGCGGATTGTCGCGCGGGGTAATCATGTTGAGCACTGGCTCAACGGCGTGAAGGTCGTTGAGTACGAGCTCCACAGCTCGGATTGGCAGCAACGGGTCGCTCAAAGCAAATTCAACAAGATGAAGGACTTCGGCACGCGGCCGACGGGGCGCATCTGCCTTCAGGATCACGGCGACAAAGTCTGGTACCGCAACATCAAGGTGCGTCCGCTGAACGCGCCATAGCGCGGGCAGCACGCGGCCTGGAGGAGCGACGAAAATGCGATTGGCTCTCCGCCCGATGTCCAGCGTTCCGGGCTGGACGCTTTTTGGTGCCGCTGTCCTACTTGCGGCCCCCCCTGCGTATCCGCCTACGCGAACGGTCGAGGTCGTCGACGAAGTGCACGGGGTGCGGATCGCGGACCCGTACCGCTGGTTGGAGAACAGCGACGATCCGGAGGTCCGCGCGTGGACCGAGCAGCAGAACGCGCTGACGCGGCGCCTGCTCGATCAGTTCGCAGTGCAGCGGGCTGAGCTGGCACGACGTCTCGAAGAGCTCCACGCCGCCAACGTGCGCTCGGTCCCCGTGATCTACGGCCAGCGCTACTTCTTCCTCAAGCGCGAGGGTCTGCAAAACCACGCCGTTCTTTACATGTGCGAAGGGAGCCCCACGGCGGAACCGCGCGTCGTGCTCAATCCCAACACCTTTAGCGCGGACGGCACCGTCGCCCTGGACTGGTGGTACCCGTCGCCGGACGGATCACTGGTAGCGTACGGTAAGTCAGTTGGCGGGAGCGAAAAGAGTACCTTATACGTGCGGGACGTCGGCACGGGGAAGGATCTCGATCTCGTGATTCCCCACACGCGTCATGCGGCGGTCGCCTGGGACGCCGACGGCCGGGGCTTCATCTACACGCGCTATCCGGAACCCGGCTCCGTGCCGGCCGGTGACGAGAATTACCACCGGCATATCTTCCATCACCGGCTGGGAACCGACTGGCGCCAGGACCCGAAGGTCTGGGGTGAAGGGCAGCCGAAGGAAGTCATGGCGGACGTCACCGACTCGAGCGACTACCGCTACCAGTTCCTGACCGTCGCCTGGGGCTGGGCGAAAAACGATTTGTACGTCCGCCGGATGGGCGAAACGGAGTTCCGCCCGGTCATCACGGGCGAGGAAGCCCTGTCGTACGCGGACGTGCTGGATGAGCGACTGATCATTCGCACGAACTACCGCGCTCCGCGCTACCGGATCGTCGCCGCGCCCGTGGACGCGCCTGCGCCGGAAAACTGGCGCGATGTTGTTCCCGAAGAGGCGGGGGTAATCGATGCGTTTGCGATTGTGGGCGGCAAGCTGGTCGTGCGGCTGATGGAGAATGCTCACGCGCGGCTACATGTACATGAGCCGGACGGCCGCCTGATCCGCGAGATTCCGCTGCCCACGTTGGGGTCGGTGGGTGGACTGAGCGGTCGTCCGGACCGTCCGGAGCTGTTTTTCAGCTTCGAGTCCTTCGCCTGGCCAACCGTAGTTCTTCAGTGCGATCTCCGCACGTACGAGCTACGTGAGATCGACCGTATGCCGGTGCGCATCGACCCGGAGCGGTTTGTCACCCGGCAGGTGTGGTTCCAGTCGCGCGACGGCACGCGTGTGCCTATGTTTGTGACCCATCGGGCCGACCTCGTCCTGGACGGCCGCAATCCCGCGGTTCTCTACGGCTACGGCGGCTTCAATGGCAGTCAAACCCCCTACTTCTATCGCGGCGGCATACCCTGGCTGGAAGCGGGCGGCGTATGGGCCGTGGCCAACATCCGCGGCGGCGGAGAATTCGGTAAGGCCTGGCACGACGCCGGTCGCCTCGAACGGAAACAGAACTGCTTCGACGACTTCATCGCCGCCGGCGAGAAGCTCATCGCCGACGGATACACCTCGAAACAACGACTCGGGGCCCGGGGTGGCAGCAACGGCGGGCTGCTGGTCGGCGCCGTTCTCGTGCAGCGTCCGGACCTGTTTCGCGCGATCCACTGTGCCGTTCCACTGCTCGACATGGTGCGCTATCACAACTTCCGGATTGCCCGGTTATGGATCCCGGAGTACGGCTCCGCAGAGGATCCCGAACAGTTCAAATATCTGTACGCGTACTCCCCCTACCACCACATCCGGCGCGGGACACCTTATCCCGCGGTCTTGCTGACGACCGCGGACAACGACAGCCGCGTCGATCCGATGCACGCCCGGAAGATGGCTGCCGCCTTACAGGCCGCCACGTCGAGTGAGCACCCTGTACTTCTATGGGTTGAGACGCAGGCGGGCCACGGCGCCGGCAAGCCGCTGTCGAAATACATTCAGGACCAGCTCGACGTGTGGACGTTCTTCATGTGGCAACTGGGCGTTTTCGACGCCCCTGCCGCCTCGCAGCCCGGCCCCCCATGACCCGCCGCCAGACGTCGTCGCGAGATCATGCCGCTCGCCGCACGGTCCCTCCGCAATCGGGCTCGCCACTGGATGAGCGCGAGCGGACGTGGCACGCGCGGCTGGCGACTCCCGACGCGCGCGAACGCCTGCGGGTTGCCATCGGGCTGGCGGTCGTTCTCGTTGTCGTGGGGGCTGCGCATCGTCCGGTGTTCACGGCCGGCGCGCTATCCTTCGACGACGGCCTGTACATCACCACCAATCCTCTCGTGCAGCGGCCCGGTTGGACTTCTGTGTGGCGGTTTCTGACCGAGGTCTCCGCGCCCTCCACCGTGCGGGGTTATTACCAGCCACTGACGATGATCTCCCTCATGCTCGATCAGGCGGCGGGCGGACGGCCAGACTTCTTTTATCCGTTTCACCGCACCAACTGGCTGCTGCACCTGGCCAACACGACGCTGGTCATCCTTCTTCTGTACCGCTTGTTCGCTTGCGGGCCCGCCGCATTATTGACGGGTTTGCTCTTCGGCCTTCACCCATTGACGGTCGAGCCGGTCGCGTGGCTCGCGGAGCGCAAGACCCTGCTGGGCACATTCTTCGCCCTGCTGAGCCTGCTCACCTATGTGCGGTACGCACGCTCCGGGCGCGTCACGCCATGGATCGTGTCCTGCGTGGCCTACGCGCTTGGGTTGCTGGCCAAGCCGACCGTCACCCCCCTGCCGATGGCCATGCTGCTGATGGACATCTGGCCGCTGGCACGCATGGACGGGCATAGGCGGGCGAGTGTCTGGCGACTGGTGCGCGAGAAAATTCCCCTTTTGCTGATCGGCGTCGCTTCCGGCATCGTCACGCTCGTTTCACAGGCACGGACCGCGAGCCTCATACCGCCCACGGATCACCCGCCAGGCTTTGTGCCACTCGTCATTTGTCACAACATCGTTTTCTACCTCATCAAGATCTTCTGGCCGGTGACGGCCAGCGCGTTTCATCCGTTCCCTGCACCGCTGAACCTGAGTCACCCGATGGTTCTGGCGGGCGTGATCGGTACCGGCCTGTTGCTCTCCGCGCTTGTGCTGTTGTCGCGCTGGACAGTCGCACCACTGATTGGCTGGCTGATCTTCTTCATCCTCGTGCTGCCAACTATGGGCATCATCGGCTTCACGATCGTCATCGCGGCCGATAAGTACGCCTATTTCCCGCTCGTCGGCCTGCTGCTGCCCGCCACCGCCGCGCTGTCCCGGTTGTGGAATGCCTGTGCGGGTCGGTCCCGGCTGCGGCGCGGGCTGGTCGGCGTGCTGTTGCTTTTCGTGGCCGGTCAGGAGTGGCGACTCACCGCGCGGACTTACGAACACTGGCAGGACACCGAACGTCTCACCCGTTATATGCTGACACACGCGCCCGCGGCGGATGCGGTGCACTACGCGCGGGGCGTGTGTCTGATCGAGCGCGGGCGCAAAGCTGAGGGGACCTCACACCTCCAGGAGGCTCTGCGTTTGAACCCTGCCAACTGGATGGCGCATACGGAACTGGGGGCGCTGGCGCGGCAAGCCGGTGAGCTCGACCGCGCCGTAGCCCACTACCAGACGGCTTTGCAGATCGATCCGCAGCACGTTCCGGCGTGGAACAATCTGGCCAGCGTGCGACTCCAGCAGGGTCGTTACGAAGAAGCACTGTCAGCGAGCGACGAGGCATTGCGCCTACGCCCGGAGCATCACACCGCGCACCTCAATCGTGGACTCGCGCTGATGGGCCTCCACCGCTACGAAGAGGCCCGCAGCGCGTTTGAAGCCGCTTTGCGACTCAAACCCGACTACACCCGCGCGTGGGAGGAGCTCGGCCATGCGCTCCACCGGCTTGGGCGGCTCGATGAGGCCGCCGCGGCGTATCGCCGGGCCTTGCGCCTGGACACAAATTCGCAGCAGGCCCGCGCCGGGTTGGAGGCGGTCCGGCGCGGAGCGACCGCCACGATGCCCTGATCGGCCGTACTGCTGTCACCCACGAGCCTGCCCGTCGACTAGCGCGGCAGCGATATGTCCAGGATTAGCGGGCGGTGGTCGGACAACCGGGTCCAGCCGAATTGGCAGTTCTCCACGTGCACGCCGCCGCCGATCCAGCCTTGGTCGAGGGTCAACACGGGCAGCGGCAGGGGCCAGCTCGCCACGTACCCGCGGCCACGTATCTCAAACGCGTTCAGCAGGCGCTGTCGCAGGCGGGAAAACGCGGCTGCATCCATGGGCGTGTTGAAATCGCCCAAGACGACCACGGGCGCACCCGCAAGTTGATCGACGGCGGCACACAAGTCGCGCAGCGCGGGGACCCGCGAGTCTGTAATACCGAGCGTCACGTCAACCACGAAAACATACAGCCGTTGGCCGTCGAGAGTGATCTCGCCCCGCACATATCGTCCGTCCGCGGTGCGGTCATTGGGAGCCAGATACCCGCTCTTGACATCCACGACCTCACCACGCACGAGCAGCGCGACCCCGTTGCGGTCCACCGTCGCGCGGTACTCCGGCAGATGCTGGCCCCAGAAAGCCTCCATCTCCTGCGCGGCCTGCGCGCGTTCGGCGTGCACCGTTTTTCGATCACGTCCGCCGCTCGGGACCGCGCGCGTGGATTCAACCAGACCGATAATATCCGCGTTCCACTTGCGCAGCTCCGTGGCCACGCGTTCCCAGCCGGCTTTGCCGTGGGCAACATTCCAGAATATCACGCGGTAGGCCTCGTTCGACGTTCCGGTCCCGTGCGAATGTCCCCAACTCACACGTCCGGCCCAGAGCAGGCATACCAGCCCAAGCGCCAGCGTTCCGACCGCCACACGTCGCTGCCGGCCGGCGAGCCACCCCAGCGCGGCCAGAATGAACAGAGCGGCAAGGACGAGCGGGGGCGTGATGTAATAGCCGACCGTCAATACTCCCGGCCAGCGGTCTCGCACCAGCAGACGCAGAACAAGGCCGGTGCATGCGGCGGCCGAGAAGACAACCGCCGGCGTGCTTCGCAGCGCCAGCCGCGCGTAGCGCGGAATGGCCGCCCAGCCGGTCTTTTGCGCGCCGATCCACGCCGCGCGACGACGGGCAACTTCCTCCTCAGGACGGCGCGGTCTGGGCATCCACGAGCTCCGCTGAAGCCCTCGTAGATGATATCGGGTGGTTCTCACCCGGGCAGCGCGCGGGTCAGGCAGTCACTATTGAACGCATCGCCAGTCCAGGTGGGCACGACGGCGTTTCATGGCATTGGGCTTGTCTACGTGGGCGGCGCGTTGGGTGCTTAATGCGCTTGTAGGCGCGCGGGGCTGCCGGATAATGACCGTATATGGCACGCCGCATCCGCCACCGGCTTCTGCTCGTCCTGGTGCTCGGCATTCTCGCCAGCGGTGCCGTCGCTGTGGGCGTGTGGCCCGAAGCGTGGCGCGCGGTCGCCGCGGCGACGGCCGGCTCGGCGGTCGTGGCGGTCGTATGCGGGCGCGTGCTTCGCCGACACCTGACAAGCGCGCTGGGACGTCTCCGGCGGGTTGCGGATGATGTGGCGGAAGGACGGCCAGTGCGGATTCTGCCGGTACGGCCGGGCGACGACCTGTACAAGCTGAACGCGGCTATCAATCACCTGGCCCTGCGGCTGGCGGAGACGCGCGAAAAGGAGGAAAGACTGCGAGAGGAGCTACGCCGGCGTGAGCGACTGGCCGTCCTCGGCGAGTTGGCCGCGACCGTGGCTCACGAAGTGAACAATCCGCTCGATGGCGTTCAGAATTGCCTCCGCATTCTGCGGCGCTGCCTCGACGACCCGGTGCGCAGGCGAGAAATGCTCGACCTGGCCGACAATGGTCTGGGGCGGATCGAGCTGATTGTCCGTCGGCTTCTCACCCTGGCCCGCGAACATGTTGTGCGCCCTACGGCCGCCCGGCTGCGTGACGTCGTCGCCGGGGCGATTCAGATCGTGGCGCCGACGCTTGCGGGTCGTGCGATCTGTATCCGGGAGCACATCGAGACCGAGGACGATTACGCGCTGGTCGACGCGCCGTTGTTGGAAGGCGTGTTCGTCAACCTGCTCCGCAATGCGGCGGACAGCATGCCGCAAGGCGGCGAAATCACCGTGACGATTCGTCGCGCCGCGGACACCGACGCGCCCGATCGCAAGACAACCGGCCTGTGTGTAGAGGTCGCGGACCGCGGCTGCGGCATCCCGCCGGACATTCTGCCGCACATTTTTGAGCCGTTCTTTACGACCAAGAAGGGCGGCCGCGGCACAGGTCTGGGACTGGCCGTAGCAAGCCGCATCGTCGATGCGCACGAAGGCACGCTCAGCGTGGCGGCGCGGGCTGGGGGCGGTACCGTGTTCACTGTGCGGCTGCCAGCCGCCGATGTCGCCGGCGTCTGTGCCGACGCGTCGCGCGCCGCGGCCCAGCCGGCGTAGCCTGGGCTGGCGGTTCAGGCACCCCTTCTGTGTGACACGGGCCGCAGCGGGTGTGCCCGGCTGCGCGCAGTTGGTTTTCAACCTGACGCATACCTGGCAGTGCGTCGCTGTTCAGTGACTGCGGGCGCCCATACAATCGCGGTCGGGGCGGTCGGAAGCTTATGCAGGAGGTCCGGGCATGATCGAAGTGCTGAAAAAGACGCTGCTGACGGGTGTGGGGCTGACGTTGCTGACCAAGGACAAGGTCGAGGAGGTCGCGCGCGAGATCGCCAAGACTGCGCAGATGTCCAAAGACAAAGGCGAAGAGTTCGTGAAAGAAGCGGTGGCGCGGGCCGAGAAGGGTCGCGCGGACCTCGAAGCGACCGTCCAGCGGCTGGTTGATGACGCGGTTCGGAAAGCCCACCTGCCGACGCGCGACGAGTTTGCCGCGCTCGAAGCACGCGTCGCCCAGCTTGAGCAGAATGCCGCGGGCCGGTCCGGTTAGGCGGGCGGGGCCGTCGCAGCTCAGCGCGCACGGCGTGCCACGCGCCTGCGTGCGCCGTGACACCCGTTCGCCCTGAAAGGGTGGGTTCGTGCCTATGCCGATCATGATCCGGCGACTGGGGCCTGGTCTCCCGCACCTACCGGCACATCAACCGGTACCGACAAGTCCTCGGCGTGCTCATCAAGTACGGGTTCGGGGATTTGGTCGATCGACTGCGGATCGCGCAATACCTGGAGGTCGGGTTGCAGATGCTCTCCCGCGAGCGGCGGGAGCATGTGGCGGGATTGAGCAGTGCGCAACGGGTGCGCATGGCGCTCGAAGAACTTGGCCCGACGTTCATCAAGCTCGGGCAGGTACTGTCCACGCGGCCCGACCTGCTGCCGCCGGACTTCATCGAAGAACTCGCGCGACTCCAACAACAGGTCCCGCCGTTTCCGTTTGAGCAGGTGCGTGCGACTGTCGAGACGGAGCTGAAGCGGCCGTTGAGCGTCAACTTCACGCGGTTCGACCCCGTACCGATGGCGGCGGCGTCGATCGGTCAGGTGCACCGCGCCGTACGGTTCGACGGCGAAGAGGTCGTAGTCAAGGTTCAGCGGCCGAACATCCGCGCGGTGATCGAGGTGGACCTGGAGATCCTACACCATCTCGCGGTGCTCGCCGAGCGCCATCTCGAAGGCTGGCGGCACCACCGACCAAGCCGGATCGTCGAAGAATTCGCGCGGATCATCGACCGCGAGCTGGACTTCACGGTGGAAGCAGCCCATCTGGAGCGCTTCGCGAACCTCTTCGCGGACGACGACAGCATCTACGTCCCGAAGGTATTCCGGGACATGACTACGCAGCACGTCTTAACGCTCGAATACGTCAACGTGATCCCGGTCATGAACCTGGACCGCCTGCGGGCCGCGGGACTCGATCCCAAGGTCCTGGCCCGACGGGGCATCGAGCTGACGCTGAAGCAGATTTTCGTGCATGGCTTCTTCCATGCCGACCCACACCCGGGCAACGTCTTCGCACTCCCCGGCAATGTGGTCTGCCTGCTGGACTTCGGGATGATGGGACGACTGGACCGGCGCAGCCGCGAGCAGTTCGCCGATCTGGTGTACGCCGTCGCTGTGCGGGACGAGGCGGCGGCCACGCGGGCGCTGTTGCGGCTGACAGAGCGCGACGGCAGCGAGCCGGACCCGGCACGTCTCGAACGTGAGCTGGCGGAGTTCATCGACACGCACATTCCTGCGCATCTGCAAGAGCTGAACTTCGGTCGGCTGGTGCGTGAGCTGCTAAACCTGGTGGCCCGGCACGGGCTGTATATCCCGCCCGACCTGGTCACCATGATGAAGGCTGCCGCCACGGCGGAACAACTCGTCGCCCGCCTCGACCCGGAAGTCAACGTGATCGAGGCGGCCGCGCCGTACGTGCGGCGACTGAAGCTCGCGCGGGCGCAGCCGCGGAGATTGCTGCGGGATGCCGTGTCATATGGCAGCGAATTGCTGGAGCTGGCGCAGGAGATTCCCGGCGGTCTGCGGGACCTGCTGCGGTTGGCTAAGCGCGGGGATCTGAAAATTGGCTTCGAGCACCGCGGTCTGGAGCACATGCTCGACGTGCATGAGCGCATCTCGAACCGCGTGTCGTTCGCGATTGTGGTAGCAGCGCTGATCGTGGGCTCCTCGCTGATCGTGCAGTCGCGCTTGCCGCCGACGTGGCACGATATTCCGGTCATCGGCCTGCTTGGATACCTGGCCGCCGGGGCGCTGGGCTTTCTGCTGCTTGTTTCGATCCTGCGACATGGGCGGCTGTGAATCTCCGGCCTGGCCAGACAGGCCACGGCGCGCCGAATCTCCGGCCAACACTCGGTGCGCGGCGGTGCCCGAGCTTTTCAGAGGCCAGCGACGATCAGCTACTAGGCTGCCTCCAGGGGGCCCTTGGCGCCGCGCGCGTTTGTCCGTTCTATATCCGGGCGTGCATCGGTAGCGCTGGCCGCGCCCGGCCGGTAGGGTACGAGCGCAGGACGTGGCGCTACACGGTGCCGACCGGGCCGACACCTGTTCGGCGCGCAGGGCGCCCGGGGCTTGGGTGGCGCGTTTCAGGGCACACGTGACCAAGCTGGTACAGACGCTGATGGACGGTCTGGCCGCGGGCGGCCTGTATGCCCTGGTCGCGCTGGGCTACACGATGGTGTACGGCATCCTGAAGTTCATCAACTTCGCGCATAGCGACGTGTTCGTGCTGGGCGCGTGGCTGTCGTTCACCGTCGCGGTTCATTTGCTTGGTCTGGGTCTGAGCTCAGCCGGCGCTGGGGCCGCACCTTGGTGGGCGCTGCCCGCGGTGCTGGTCAGCGCGATGGCTGCTTGTGGGCTGGCCGGTTTCCTGATCGAGCGGTTCGCATATCGCCCCTTGCGGAATGCGCCCCGGCTGAACGTGCTGATCACGGCGATTGGCGTGTCGCTGCTGCTCCAGAACACGGGGCAGCTCCGCGTCTTCTTCGGCCCGTATCCCAAGCGCATGCCGACACTGGTGCCGGATGTCGCCCTGGGCCAGATCGCCGGCGTGCGCATCCCGCTGGTCGACGTGCTGGTAATCGCCACGGCGTTGCTGCTCATGCTGGCGCTGGAGTGGTTGATCTTCCGCACGAAGCTGGGGCGTGCCATGCGCGCGGTCTCCTACAACACAAGCATCGCGGCCCTGATGGGCGTGAACGTCAACCGCGTGATCTCGTTCACGTTCGTGCTGGGATCGGCCCTGGCGGCCGCCGCGGGCCTGCTGTATGGGCTGAAGTACCCCGCCGGCCTCAAGCAGCCCGCCGATACCTCCTGGGTCATGATGGGCCTGAAAGCGTTCGTGGCGGCGGTCGTTGGCGGGATCGGGAACGTTCGCGGCGCCATGCTGGGGGGGCTGCTGATCGGGCTGCTGGAGTTTTTCGGAGTCGCGTATTTCGACCCGCTGTATCGGGATGTGTATGTCTTCTCGCTGCTGATCCTAGTGCTTCTGTTCCGTCCGACGGGCATTTTGGGCCGGCCGGCTACGGAGAAAGTGTAGGACCCAGCGTGTTGTCGGGGTCTCGGGCCAGTGCAGAGCCAACGCTGAACCCGCCGGGGTGGACCGTGCTCCCGCGCAACCTCGGACCGCTGATCATCGGCCTGGCGCTGGCAACGCTCCTGCACTTCGGGATCCAACCGCGAGCCGGCGCGTTTCCGACCAAGGTGATGCTCGACGCCGGCATCAACATCATGCTCGCGGTGTCGCTGACCCTCGTGAACGGCTTCACCGGGCAATTCTCCATCGGACATGCCGGTTTCATGGCGCTGGGGGGATACGCCGCGGCGGCCGTCACCTACTATGGTTCCTACCGTCTGTGGGGCAGTCCGGACTTTCACGGCGGACTGCTGAGCTGGACTGTCAGTCAAGGTACGTTTCATGGTCCCCTGCTGGCGGGTGGAGATGCGCTCTTTCTGTTGGCCTGCCTGGTCGGGGGGCTGGTGGCGGCCGGAGCCGGGTACGTCGTCGGGCTGCCCTCGCTGCGACTCCGTGGAGATTACCTGGCGATTGTCACACTGGGCTTTGGCGAGATCGTGCGGGTGCTCATTCAAGCCTCGCGTTATCAGCTCTTTTCGGCAGAGGAGGTGCGCGCCACGCCATTCGCCAAGTTGGCCACGATGCTCGGTGGGTCGCTGGGGTTCATCAGTCTGCCCTTCTATACGACGTTGTTCTGGGTATACACGCTCACCGCCCTCACGCTGATCGTGACCTACCGCATTAAACAGTCCAGCTACGGCCGGGCCTTCCTCTCCATCCGGGAGGACGAGACGGCAGCGGAAGCGCTGGGGGTGCACACGACACGCTACAAAGTTCGGGCGTTCGTGCTGGCCGCGTTCTTCGCGGGGGTGGCCGGCGCGCTGTACGCGCATTCGATCGGCTCGATCAATGCGGGCGAACTGGGGTTCCAGAAGTCATTCGACTTGGTCATCATGGTGGTGCTCGGCGGCATGGGGTCGATCTCCGGTTCGACGCTCGCGGCGATCCTGCTCACCATCCTGCCGGAAGCGCTGCGCAAGGTCACCGACTACGCCAATCTCTATCTGCCGCCGGAGTACGCGCTGCCCGATCTGCGCATGATCATCTATTCGCTGGCGCTGATTCTGATGATGATTCTGCGGCCGCAGGGTCTCCTGGGACTGCACGAGGTCTGGGATCTCTGGCGGCGCAGGGCGCGCCGTGGTCGACCGGCGCCGGCAGGGAAAGGCCCCGCATGATGCCGCTGCTGGAAGTCGAGCATCTGTCGATCGCCTTTGGGGGCCTTAAGGCCGTGCAGGACTTCAATCTGACGCTGGCGCCGGGCGACCTTCAGGGTCTGATCGGACCGAACGGAGCCGGCAAGACCACGGTCTTCAACCTTCTGACCGGTGTCTACCGACCGAACCATGGCACTGTACGGCTCGAAGGGCGCACGTTGACGGGCTTGCGGCCGTATCAGGTCGCCGCCGCGGGAATTGCGCGCACGTTCCAGGCCAGCCGGCTGTTCGCGGACCTGAGTGTGCTCGACAACGTGCGCATCGGCTGCCAGCTCCGCTCGGCACGTGGTTTGACGGCGACGGTCTTCCGGACATCGAGCCAGGTCGGAGCCGAGCGACAAATTCGCGCCCGCTGCGAGCAGCTCCTGGAAATCTTCGGCCTCGCCGACCGCCGGGACGAACTGGCGCGCAACCTGCCATATGGCGACCAGCGACGCGTCGAGATGGCCCGGGCTCTGGCCACCGAACCGAAGGTGCTGTTGCTGGATGAGCCGGCGGCGGGCATGCATCCGCAGGAAAAATTAATGCTCCGCGAGCTGATCCGCAGCGTCCGCCGCCAGTTCGGCGTCACCATACTGCTGATCGAGCACGACATGGGCGTCGTGATGGACATCTGCGAGCGCATCACGGTGCTCGATTACGGTGTGACGATTGCGGCCGGTACGCCGCAGGAGGTTCAGAACGACCCGCGGGTGATCGCGGCGTACCTGGGGACGCCACAGGAAGAAGAGGACTCGGGGAAGAACGTTAGCGGGACTTCGGCGAGCTCCCCCGTGTCTTAAGGAAGCCGGCCCATGGCACTGTTGGAGGTCCGCGATCTGCACGTCCACTACGGGTCGGTCCATGCCTTACGCGGTATCACTCTGACGGTCGAGGCCGGCCAGATCGTGACGCTGATCGGAGCGAACGGCGCGGGCAAGTCCACAACGCTGCGCGCGATTTCCGGCCTGCTGCGGCCTACCGGCGGTGACATTCTGTTCGACGGCCGATCGCTTGTTGGACGGCTGCCGCACGAGATTGTGCAGATGGGCGTGGCTCACGCTCCAGAGGGTCGCGGTGTTTTTGCGAACTTCACGGTCGCGGAGAACCTGGAGATCGGGGCGTACGCCCGCTGGGACCCCGCCGGTATTGCCCGCGACCGGGAATGGGCCTTGTCGCTGTTCCCGCGGCTGCGGGAGCGCCTGCGCCAGAGTGCGGCTACGTTGTCCGGCGGCGAGCAGCAGATGTTGGCGATCGCCCGGGCCCTGCTGGCCCGTCCGCGGTTGCTGCTGCTGGACGAGCCATCCCTGGGACTGGCACCACAGGTTGTGCAGACGATCTTTCGAATCATTCGGGAGATCAACGCTGCCGGTACGACCATCCTGCTCGTGGAGCAGAATGCCCATATGGCTCTGCGGACAGCCCACGTGGGATATGTGCTGGAAGTCGGGCAGATCGTTTTGCACGCCCCCGCGGCGGAGCTGGCCGCCAGCGATCAGGTGCGGCGAGCGTACCTTGGTATCGCGTCATAGGCGATGTCGACCATGTTTCAAACCGGGCTGTCTGCGGGCCGCTTCGCGAATTGTCGACGCCAGGTGCGCCGACTAGCATAGTGACCCGAGTTGGCGCGGTCGGGCGCCCAACGACACTTCCCGGCATGGTGAGACGGAGAACACACAGGCATGGCACGGCCGGCTGAGCATTGGAGCACGCGAATCGGCGTGATCATGGCGGTCGCCGGGTCCGCTGTCGGACTGGGAAACTTCCTGCGATTCCCTGGCCAGGCGGTGAACAATGGCGGCGGCGTGTTCATGATCCCATACTTTTGCGCACTGTTGCTGCTGGGCATTCCGGTCTGCTGGGCCGAGTGGACGCTGGGCAAGGCGGGCGGACGCCTGGGCTATCATTCCTGCCCCGCTATTCTGGGGGCGCTGGGGCGGCATCGGGCGTGGCACTACGTGGGCGCCCTGGGTCTGCTCATGCCCACGGTGGTATACGTCTACTACGTCGTCATCGAATCGTGGTGTCTGGCCTACGCGTGCCACTACGCTCTTGGGCGGATCGACCTCGGGACCGCGCCCGGTGAGTACGTGGCGCGGAGTGCAGAATTCTTCAGACGGCTGGTCGGCACCGATCAGGATGGACTGATGATTGCCGGCGGGCTACATCCGAGCGTCTGGTTCTGGATCGTGACCTTCGCGCTCAACTTCATCCTGATCTATCGCGGAATCTCGCGCGGCATCGAAAGGTTCTGCAACATCGCCATGCCCGCTATGGCTCTGTGTGCCGTAGCGGTGCTGGTGCGCGTGCTGACGCTGGGCACGCCCGACCCGGCCCGCCCGGATCAGAACGTGCTCAACGGCCTGGGCTTCATGTGGAACCCCAAGCCGGTGCATGCCGGAGAGAACTGGGTGGCCAGTCTGGCCGAACCCAAGGTGTGGCTTGCAGCAGCGGGGCAGATCTTCTTCACGCTGTCCGTCGGCTTCGGCGTCATCATGAACTATGCGAGCTATCTGCGGCCAAAAGATGACATCGTGCTGTCATCGCTGACGGCGTCGGCGACGAACGAGACGTTCGAGGTCTGCCTCGGGGGGCTCATCACCATCCCGGCGGCTTTCGTGTTTCTCGGGGCGACCGGCGCGGTGGGCGGAACCTTCGGGCTCGGGTTCAACACCTTGCCGGTCGTGTTCGAGTACATGCCCGCCGGACGGTTGTTCGGTTTCCTATGGTTTTTCATGCTGTTTCTGGCGGCCATTACCAGCTCATTGTCGCTGCTTCAGCCCGTAATCGCGTTCCTGGAGGAAGCACTCCATGTGGGTCGGCAGGCATCCGTCACGATCCTCGGACTCGTCACTGCCCTGGGCAGCCTGTTTGTCATCTACTTCAGCCGCGATCTGGCCGCGCTGGACACGCTGGACTTCTGGACCGGCAACGTCGGGATTTTCGTACTCGGAACGCTGGAAATCATCATGCTGGGGTGGATCTTCGGGGCGCACCGCGGCCACGCGGTCGCTCTGGAAGGTGCGGAACTCCGCCCGCCCGCGTGGATGTTCACCGTCGTCATGCGTTACATCACCCCGGCGTACCTGTTGCTCGTGTTCGCGTTGTGGTGCCACTGGAACGCCCCCGCATACCTGAAGACGCTTGCGAAAGGCGGTGTGCCGCTGCTCTCTGTGGGCGTCATCGTCACCATGCTGGTGTTCTTCCTGCTGATGGTGCATCTGGCAAGCCGACGCTGGGGACCGCTGCTGGCACGCACACGCGATGTCATACTCGTGGGTGGGTCGGAGGACCGAACGTGACGCTGGCCGGCTGGGTCTTCATGCTCTGCTCCCTCGTGCTCGTGCTTGGACTGGCGATCTTCTGCTACGTGCGGGTCCTTTTCAGACCGGCGGCGACCGAGCACATGCACGCCCCCCTGGATATCGACACCGGCAACGGGCAACCGTGAAGCGAGCCTCAGGCAGATTCCGCGCTCCTGAACCGGTTGCCCGGCGTGTCCCGACAGATGCTTTCGTGCTATCCTGACATCCGATGGAGGTGCCGGCGGAGATCTTCGAAAACGGACCGCTGTTTCGCGGCCACGTCGTACATGTGGCCGACCGAACAGTGGCCGCCCGCTGGGGTCCCATGCTCCGTCAGGCGCTGCGCACCTTCGCTGCCAGTGGCACGCGGGTAACCCTCATCACCGACGACGTCGCTACGCTCACAGCCCTAGAAGGCAGCAACGTAGCTTGTCGCTTCATCGCAGGGCTGGGGTGGTGGCAGGCGTGGCGGATCGAAGCGCTCTTGCGCAGCCGGCTCGAGGCACCGTGCGAACTGCTGCATTTGTGGGGAACCACGGGGCTGCGCTGGATCCAGCGCTGGGCCCGCAAGACCGGCGCGGGGCTGCTGATCCACGCACTCAGTGCGCTCGACGTCGACCGACTCGCGCGCACCGTGCTGGCAGAGCGGATGCAGGTCGCGCTGATCGCGCGTCGCCTCGCCTCCGCAAATGCCGCCGGATGGCTGGTGATTCCCCCGGGCGTGGGGCTTCCACGTCGCCCCGTGGACCCGCGCACCGGAGAACGGACGCTGGCTGTATTGTGTGCCACCACGTTCGACGAGCACAGTGGCCTGCCGGTACTGGTCGACGCACTCGCGCAACTGCGCGCCCGACGATGCGACGTGCAGGCAGTGGTGGTGGGCGCAGGACGGGCCGCAAGCACCTTGTGGCGGCAGATCCGCGCACGCCAGGTGCACGAGCACTGCGTGCTGATCGATGACGCGCGCCTGTGGGAAAAAGGGCTGCCCGGAGCCGACGTCTGCGTCGTGCCCGCGCGGCAGCGCGAGCTGTGGCTCACGCCGCTGCTGGCCATGGGGCTGGGAAAGCTCGTGATCGCCTCGCGCGACCAGTCGGCGGAGTGGTTCATCGAAGGCCGGACGTGCTGGGAGTTCACACCTGGTTCGGCCGTCGAACTGGCTTACCTGCTGACCCGCGCGATGGAACAGCCGCAGCACGTACGCGAGACCACAGAGAGCGCTGCGGAGTATTTTCACTCCCGACACACGGTGGCCAGTCTGATCTGGAACCTCGCCGAAGCGTATCGAGGACTCGTCTCGCAACGCGGGGCAGCGGTTCACACCGGAGGAACCTGATGAGCACGGATCCTCCGACAAAGCGTGGCGGTTCGTTCGCAGCCGTGCTGAACCTGGTTCTGCCGGGCGGCGGGCTGATCGCGTTGGACTCGATCGGGTCGGGGCTTCTCGTTGGATTGCTCTTTGCGGCGTGCGCAAACTTCGCGCTGGTGTCGGTATTGCTGTTTCCGGACGACTTTTCGCCGACTGCGCAAGCCCTGGGCATCGGGCTGGCGGCAGGGAGCTACGTGGGTGCCCAGGTGCGTCTGGCGCAGGCGCTGCGCCGCGCGCGGACCCGCGTCTTCGAAGCCTGGCGCCGACGTGTGTTGTGGACGACCCGTCTTCTGCTGGAGCGCGGCGAACACCGCGCCGCCCGCGACGCCATCCTGCCGCTGTCCCAAGCGGCGCCGGAAGACCTGCTGGTGCAGTATCGGCTGCTACAGGCGCTGATCGGCGTCGGGGAGCTGCCGGACGCGCGCGCTGCCTGCGAGCGACTCAAGCGCCTGGATCGTCGAGGGATCTACCGCGCGCAGCTGCGGGATCTTGAGCAGCAGCTCGCGCAACGGAGAGCAAATGGGTAGCGCGTTGCACGACTGAAGCGCGTGGCCAGTCGGTCTGGCAACTGGCGCGCGGGGGGGGCACCGTATTGAGCGGGACGGTGTGGACGGTCGATAACATCTTGCGTCGCGGACGGGCAGGTTGCTGCTGTCTGCTGGCGGACATAGAATCAACGCGTACCGGACGGTACCTTGGGTCCCACCACGGGTCGGGCGTGGAATAACGTAACCTCGTGGCGGGCGGGAGTTTGTGAGCATGTTTGAGCGCTTCACCGACCGCGCACGCAAGGTGATGGCCCTGGCCAATCAAGAGGCTCAGCGGTTCAATCACGAGTACATCGGGACGGAACACATCCTGCTCGGGCTGGTGAAGGAAGGCTCGGGGGTGGGGGCCAACGTGCTCAAAAACCTCGGCGTGGACCTGCGCAAGGTTCGCATGGAGGTCGAGAAGCTCGTGAAGAGCGGCCCGGAAATGGTCACCATGGGCAAGCTGCCCCAGACGCCGCGGGCCAAGCGGGTGATCGAATACGCGATCGAGGAGGCCCGGAACCTCAACCACAACTACGTTGGCACGGAACACTTGCTGCTGGGACTCCTGCGCGAGCAAGACGGTGTGGCCGCCCAGGTGCTCATGAACCTCGGGCTCAAGCTCGAGGAGGTCCGTGAAGAAGTCCTCAATCTGCTCGGCGCGGGAGCAGAAGCGGAGGAACCCGCCGCAACCGCACAGGCCGCCGAACCCGTCAAGACCGGCAAGAGCAAGACGCCGGCCCTGGATTCCTTCGGCCGCGACCTGACCGAGCTGGCTCGCGAAGGCAAGATCGATCCGTGTATCGGTCGGCAGGCGGAAATCGAGCGCGTCATCACCGTTTTGTGCCGCCGGGTCAAAAACAACCCGGTCCTGCTCGGCGAGGCAGGCGTCGGGAAGACAGCGATCGTGGAGGGACTCGCGCAGAAGATCGTCAACCGTCAGGTTCCCGAACTGCTGTTCGACAAGCGGATCGTGATCCTCGACCTGGCTCTGATGGTCGCGGGCACCAAGTACCGCGGGCAGTTCGAGGAGCGCATCAAGGCCGTCATGAACGAGGTTCGGCGGGCACGCAATGTGATCCTGTTCATCGACGAGCTGCACACGCTGGTCGGGGCCGGCGGGGCGGAAGGCGCGATCGACGCCTCCAACGTGCTGAAGCCGGCGCTGTCGCGCGGCGAGATCCAGTGCATTGGAGCGACGACGTTCGACGAGTTCCGCAAGTACATCGAGAAGGACGCTGCCCTGGCCCGACGTTTCCAGCCGATCCACGTCGATGAACCGTCGCTGGAGCACACGCTGGAAATTCTGAAGGGGCTGCGGGACCGGTACGAGGCACACCACCGCGTACAGTTTACGGATGCCGCCCTGCGGGCCGCGGCCGAGCTGTCGCACCGCTACATCACCGGTCGCGTGCTGCCCGACAAGGCCATCGACGTCATCGATGAGGCCGGCGCGCGGGTGCGCATTAAGAGCATGACGACGCCGCCGGAGCTGGCCGACCTCGAGCGGGAAATCGAACGGTTGACGGCGGAAAAGGACGAGGCCGTCAAGAACGCCGACTACGAGCGGGCGGCGGAGCTGCGCGACCGCTGCGAGTCGCTGCGGCTCAAGAAGGAAGCGATCCAGCGCGACTGGAAGAATGTCGCCAAGGAAACCGAAGGCATCGTCGATGAAGTCGTCATCAGCGAGGTCGTCAGCCGCATGACCGGCATTCCACTGACGCGGCTGGAAAAGGAAGAAGCGGCGCGGCTGCTGGAGCTGGAAAACGAGCTGCACAAGAAAGTCATCAGCCAGCACGAGGCGATCAGCGCGATCGCGCGGAGCGTGCGGCGCAGTCGCAGCGGTCTGAAAGACCCGAACCGTCCGATGGGATCGTTCATCTTCCTGGGTCCGTCGGGCGTGGGAAAGACGCTGCTGGCCAAGACGCTGGCAGAGTTCATGTTCGGCGACGAAGACGCGCTGATCGTCATCGACATGTCCGAATACATGGAAAAGCACAACGTCAGCCGACTGATCGGCGCGCCGCCGGGCTATGTCGGCTACGAGGAGGGCGGGCAGCTCACCGAGCGGATCCGTCGGCGGCCGTACGCCGTCGTGCTGCTGGATGAGATCGAGAAAGCGCACCCGGACGTGTTCAACATGCTGCTCCAGATCATGGAGGAGGGGCGGCTGACGGATTCGTTCGGGCGGCACGTGGACTTCCGCAACGTGATCCTGATCATGACCAGCAACATCGGGGCGGAGCGGATCATGAGCCAGGACCCGTTCGGGTTCATGAAACGCGACGAGAACGTCACGTACGAGAAGATGAAGGAGATGCTGATCTCGGAGCTGGAGCGACACTTCCGCCCCGAGTTCATCAACCGCATCGACGAGGTGGTGGTTTTCCACAAGCTCACGCACGCGGACATGCTCCAGATCGTCGATCTGGAAATTGCCAAGGTCGCCGCCCGGCTCAAGCAACGCGACCTCGGTCTCGAACTCACGCCGGAAGCAAAGGAGTACCTGGTCGAGCTCGGCACCGATGAGAAGTTCGGGGCGCGTCCGCTGCGGCGGACGATCTCGAGCCGCATCGAAGACCCCCTCAGCGAAGACATTCTGCGGGGCAAGTACAGCGGCAAGAAGATTATCCGCGTGAGCGTCGCCGGCGAAGGTGACCAGCGGCACTTCGTCTTCGAGGGCGTGGACGAGCCGCTGGCCCCGGAGGGTAAGAAGCCGGAGCCCGTCACCAGCGCCGAAGCGACCTAGCAGGGGCCTTGGCACAATCGTGCTGCGCGCCGACCCTGGGCTTTGAACCTGCGGTCGGGCCAACCGGCTCGACCCGCGACGCTCCCAGTGGCCTGCGGTTTGCGGCTTAGGGCGCGCCTTACACCATTTCAGCCCCGTTGCCACGCGGTCGGCGTACGGTACGATGAGAGCCGTCTGGTCGGGCTAGAGGCTCGCTGAAGTATGCACGCAGAACAGACCCCCCTTCACGCGGCGGCAGCCGACCTTCGGCTGGGCCCACGCATCCTCCAGGCCGGGACGGGCAGTCTGCTCATAACGGAACATGGAGGCCGCGTACTCGGTGTGTTCGTGGCCGACGTCGCCGAGAACCTGCTGCGCGTTCACCCCGCGCTGGACGCTGGCGGCGAGCGTGCTCGCGCATTTCTGGAAAGTGACGAGTGGAACCTGGGCGGAGATCGCCTCTGGCTGTCCCCGGAGCTTGAGCTGCACTTTCGCGATGGGGAGCATCCCACGCCGGAGGCGTATGATGTACCTCCTGAGATCGACCCGGGGCGGTACACCGTCGTGCAGGCTTCGGAACACGCCGTGCAGCTCGAAATCGGCGGAGAACTGGTGAACCGGCGCTCAGGGCGGCCATTCCGCTTTCACGTGCGGCGGACGATCGGTCTGTGCCCGGCCCCGTGTGACACGAGCGGGTTGAGCTACATCGGATACGCGCTGTCGTCAGAGCTACGGATCCCTGAGGTGGACCGCCCGGAAGCGCAGTACGGGCTGTGGCAACTGCTGGAGGTTCCGCCCGGGGGCACAGTTTGCATCCCCGTGCAGCGCCCGCCGGAGCTGGTGGACTACTTCGCGTCGGGCGTGGTGGACCACGTGCGTGTGCGGCCGGGCGCAGTGGAGTTTGCAGTCACAGGGACCGGTCGACAGAAGCTCGGCCTGCGGGCGGCAGACACGCGCGGCTTGATGGGGTGCTGGAGAGCGCAGCCGGACGGGATGGCAACCCTGATCGTCCGACAGTGCAGCGTCTTCCCGGGTGAAGTCTACGCCGATTACCCGGCCGGCCAGCCGCAACGCCGGGACATTGCTCTGCAATGCTATACCGGGGCTGATGACGGCGGGGGATTCGGCGAGATGGAGTATCACACCCCCGCCGCCCGGGCGGAAAACTTCTTCCTCATCCGCGATGAGAGTCGCACGTGGTGCTTTGGCGGTTTGGCGGAGCGGGTCAGCCAGATCGCGGCGGAATTGCTGGGTGTTCCGTTTCCGTCGTAGGCCGCGGCCCGCGCTGCCCAGCGGTCTATACTGAAGAACTTGAGCGGGCCCGATTCCAACTGGCACAGGAGAGAGGCTGTGCGCGCGGGGTTTTGTCTTCGGGTTGCCACCGTCTTGCCGGCCTGTCTGTGGGCGGGCTGCGCGGGCGACAGCGGCGTGCCGTGGCCGGCCGAGTACAACGCGCCTGCCGCGACCGGCAGTCTTCGTCGCGTAGCGCGCATCGTCCACGTCACCGACACGCACCTGGTCGACACCTTGTCACCGGCCCGCTACGCGGGGATCGACCCACTGGCCGGCAGCGCCTGGCGTCCTCACGAAGCGTGTTCTACGCAGATTCTCGACGGGATCGTCCGCGCGATCAATCGCCGGCACGGGAGCGGCGACTCTATCGACTTCGTCGTGCACACCGGCGACGCGTGCGACAACGCGCAGCGCAATGAGCTGAATTGGCTGATCGCCGTCATGGATGGCGACAGCGTCGACCCGCTGTCGGGCCCCGACGATCGGCCAGTCGCCGGCAGGCCGCCCGCGTCGGTCGATCCGTACCTGCCGTTTGAAGCCGAAGGCTTATACCGCCAAGGTGTGCACGGCAGTGCGCCCTCGATACCGTGGTACATTGTGCGGGGCAACCACGACGTATATGCGCTCGGCGTGTTTCCGATCTTCGAGGGCGCAGCCGGCGAACGATTCGCCCCCCTGCCGCTCGATCACCGACCGGGCTTCTTGCTGCCCGTACGACTGGACCCGGAATCTTGGCTGGCGTATGGCAACATCACGCCCGCGGCTCCCGGGCCGCCGCCCGCGCTCGCTTTTCCGCGCCTAGTGGTCCCCAGCCGGTTGCGCCGGTATGTGACGACAGCCGATTACGTGTCGATTCTGCACGGCTCGGTCAGCAGCCCGCCCGGGCACGGCTTTGACGCGAGCCCGGCCTCGGCAACATGGTACACCGTCAGCCCGGTGTCCGGCGTGCGCTTGATCGGCCTCGACACGACGGCCGCGGTTAACATCGCTCCGGCCTCGGTGCACAGCGAAGGCGCACTGACGCGGACGCAGCTCGACTTCCTGTCGGCTGAGCTTGTCGCCGCGGTCGCCCGCGACGAGCTGGTGATCGTGGCCACCCATCACCCCAGTGCCAGCCTCAGCCCCTTGTGGGGCAGTGAGGTTTCTCCGGAAGAGCTGCGGGCCGTCCTGCGAGAGTGTCCGAACGTAGTCGTGCACCTGTGCGGTCATACGCATCGGCACCGCGTGAGCAACCAAGGCGGGTACCTGGAGATCGAGACGGCGTCCACTCTCGACTGGCCGCAGGAAGCGCGGTGCATCGAGCTGTGGCAGGACGAAGCCACCGACGAGGTCATCGTCGCCTATGAGGTTTTCTCGCACTTAGACGGGCCCCCTGACCCGCCGGACGCCGATCCTCTGCGCGGTCTGCGCGAAGTCGCTTACGAGCTGGCTCGGCAGGACGCCGGGGCGGCGGCACGCCGAAAAGACCATCGGGCTGTCGACGACGACCGCTATGGCGCTGCCGACGACCGCGCGGGCGTGATCCGACTACGCCGCGGCGCCCAACCGCACGCCAGACCGTCCTGAGGCCGCGCACTGTGCGCGGCATGGCACCTCATGCGGGCCGCTTCGAGAGCGCGAGAGTTACGAACACTCTAGCGGCGCGCCTTGGTGCGCGCCGCGCGCGGCCGGCTGGTGCCGGAGCGTGCCGGCGAGCGTTTCGGCTGCTTCTGCGCCTTTCGGCCGGTCGTCCCGCGGCGCGCGGCAGCCGGCTCGGGGTACTCGATGGCAGCCTGCGCGGCTGCCAGTCGGGCGATGGGAACCCGATACGGCGAGCAGCTCACATAATCCATCCCGACGCGGTGACAGAACTTTACGCTTTCGGGATCGCCGCCGTGTTCGCCGCAGATGCCGATCTTAAGCGTCGGGTTGACCGCACGAGCCTGGTCGATGGCCATCTTGACGAGTTTGCCGACGCCTGCCTGATCGAGCGACTGGAACGGGTCGGCCGGGAAAATCGCGTACTTGTTCTGATTGACGTAATCCGGCAAGAAGCGGCCGGCGTCGTCGCGCGACAGCCCCATCGTCATCTGGGTCAGATCGTTCGTGCCGAAGCTGAAAAACTCTGCGACCTGGCCGATCTGGTCGGACAGCAGGGCTGCCCGCGGCGTTTCGATCATCGTTCCTACGAGGTAGTCAATTTTCACGCCGGAGGCGCGGCACACCTCGTCCGCCACAGCCCGCGTGCGCTCGGTGAGGATCTTCAGTTCCTTGGCGTCGATGGTAAGCGGAATCATGATCTCCGGCCGGACGCGCTGGCCGCGCTGCCGCACAGCGATCGCCGCTTCCATGATCGCCCGCACCTGCATATCGAGGATTTCCGGGTACGTAATGCACAGACGGCAGCCGCGGTGACCGAGCATCGGGTTGGCTTCGTGCAGTTGTTCGGACCGCCGCAGAATGTCTTCGGCCGGGATGCCCGTCGCGCGCGACAGCTCCTCGGCCTGCTCGATGGTCTTGGGGACGAACTCATGCAGCGGCGGATCGATCAACCGGATGGTCACGGGGCGGCCGTCCATCGCCTCGAAAATTCCGATGAAGTCCTCGCGCTGATAGGGCAGCAGCTTGTTTAACGCCGCCTGACGCGCTTCCACCGTATCCGCGACGATCATCTCCTGGATCGCGAGCTGGCGTTGGCGCGTCGCGAAGAACATATGTTCCGTGCGGCACAGGCCGATGCCTTCCGCCCCCATCTCTACGGCTTTGGCCGCATCTTCCGGCGTATCCGCATTGGTTCGGACACCTAACCGTCGCCGTTCGTCCGCCCAGCCCAACAGCGTGTAGAACTCCTTGGGCGGCTGGGGCCGCTGAAGCTCGAGCTGCCCCTGGTAGACGACGCCGCTGGAACCGTCGAGCGTCAGGAAGTCGCCCTGCCGAATCACGGTCCCGTTCACGCGCATCAGTTTCTCTTCGTAGCTGATGTCGAGCACTTCGCAGCCGACGATGCAGCACTTGCCCCACCCGCGGGCTACCACAGCGGCGTGCGAGGTCTTTCCGCCGGTAGCGGTCAAGATGCCCTTGGCCGCCTGCATGCCACCGACGTCCTCGGGGCTGGTTTCCTTGCGCACCAGAATCACGGGCTCGCCTTGTTCAGCCAGCTCTTCCGCCTCGCGCGCCGTAAACACGACGCGTCCGCAGGCAGCTCCCGGGACCGCGTTGATACCCTCGCAGAGCTTGCGCTGGTCGAGCTCGGCGCGAGGGACGCGTGGGCTGATGATCGGGTAGAAGAGGCGCTCAATGTCCTCCTGAGTGATCCGCCGCAGCGCCTGCTCGATCGTAATCACCGGCTTACACGCCGCCGCCACATAATCGACCCCGCGCGGGCCGCGTTTGGGGAGGTAGCCTTTGGCCGCGAGTCGGCGCGCCTCGGCCGGGGTCATGAGCGGCTTGGTGGCCTGTTCGACGGCGATGCGGAACGCCGCGGCCGGCGTTCGTTTGCCCGTGCGACACTGGAGCATGTACAGCTTGCCGCGCTCGAAGGTGAACTCCAGGTCCTGCATGTCGCCGTAGTTGATCTCCAGCATGGCCCGGACGGCACAGAGCTGGTCATAAATCTCCGGTCGCTGCTCGCGCAGTTCGGCCAGTTTGATCGGGGTCCGAATCCCGGCGACGACATCCTCGCCCTGCGCGTTGAACAACATGTCGCCGTAGAAGACGTTCTCGCCCGTGCTCGGATCACGGGTAAAACAGACACCGGTTCCGCTGTCCTCGCCCATGTTGCCGAACACCATCTGCTGGACGTTGACGGCGGTGCCCTTCAGGTCGGTGATTTTCTCCACGCGGCGATACGTGACCGCCTTGTCCGCGTTCCACGAGTTGAAGACCGCGTTGATCGCGCCGACGAGTTGTTCCCAGGGGTCTTGCGGAAACTCGCGACCCGTCTGGTCGCGGAAGAATTGCTTGAACTCCTCGCACAGCTCGCGCAGGGACTCGGCGGGCAGCTCATGATCAAACTTCACCCCGACGCGCTGCTTGAGGTGCTGAAGCTTCTCCTCCAGGACCTCCTTGCTCAGCCCCACCGCGGTCGTGGAGTACATCTGGAGAAAACGTCGATATGCGTCCCAGGCAAAGCGCGGATTGTTGGTCGCCTCGGCGAGACCCTCAACAGAACGATCGTTCAGGCCGAGGTTCAGAATCGTCTCCATCATCCCCGGCATGGACCGGGCCGCCCCACTGCGGACGGAGACCAGCAGCGGGTTACGCGGGTCCCCGAGCTTCTTGCCGACCAGCTTCTCGAGCCGCGCCAAGTGTTGCCGCACCTCGGCTTCCAGTCCGGGCGGCCAGCGCTTATCGTTACCCCAGTAGTACTCGCACGCCGGCACGGAGATCGTGAACCCCGCCGGGACGGGCAGTCCCATGCTGGTCATCTCGGCCAGTCCGGCCCCCTTCCCGCCGAGCAGCTTGCGATCGGTGCCCTTACCCTCTGCCTTGCCGTTTCCGAAGAAGTAAACGTACTTCTGCTTGGTCGCCATGGCGGTTCCTCTCTAAATTTTTGACCCGCGACGGTCCTTTACTTCGATCGGCGTCCTGCGTACGCGGGCTGGTCATAATGAGCCGGGGATGATACGGCGCAGACGGTAGTTTGTGCAAAGGAGGTGGCTGTTCATACGGCATTCGGGACCGGTTGCGCCAGCTGGTTTCTGGCATGGCTTTGCGAGAGCCGCGACTTACCCTAAGATTACGCTGCTACGCATCGTGGTGGCGTGGCGCGCACGACATTCTCGGCCTGGGAGTTCAGCCGACGTGCATCGGTTCGTCGTTTACCCGGATACAGCTCGGAAGACTCTTGATTTGCACGGTGCCCACGTCGTGGGCCCCGACGGCATCCCGCTGCGTGCCGACATTCAGCTCCGCGGCAGCGAGATCATATGCACTCCGCGCACGCAGGACCCGATCGGCCTGTCCCTACTCTGGCCGGTGGACGGTTTTGGTACGATCCAGCTTCAGACCACGCGGCTGCCGGTCCGCGAGAAGCCGTACAACCTGCACGTCGAGCTGGCCCGCCACCAGCTCATGCGCATCTCCGTCAAGCGGGAAGAATGGGGACTATACGACTACACAGGGATGGAGCCGATCGCGGCCCTCATCGACGAAGCGCGCGAGGCTTTCATCCGGGCATTGCAAGGGATCGAAGACGGGCCGACTGCCGCACGACTGGCGGACCAGTCACTGGCCAAAGGGTTGACGGCCGGCGAGCAGATGTCCCGCTTTCATGCCGGCGTGTTTCTGTCGCGACGACAGCAGGCCGGGGGATTTGCCCGACCGTTCCTTGGCGTGTGTGCGGCAGCGGCGCTGTGCGACCCGGGTGTAGCCCGGAGTGTCGCCAGCGTCTTTCAGTTCGTTCGTATTCCGTTCGTCTGGCGCGAAATCCAGCCGACGGAAAGAGATCGCCAGTACGACCAGGTGGAAACCTGCGCCCGGGCGTGCGGAGCGGCGGGACTTGCCATCCGGGGCGGGCCACTGCTGACATTCGGGGTCCATGCGGTCCCGGACTGGATGTACATCTGGGAAAACGACTTTGAAGCGATCTACGAAGCGGCCCGCGATCATGTGGAGCAGACGGTCCGCCGACATGCCAAGCAAATCACCTCCTGGATAGTGGCCAGCGGCCTGCACGCCGACAACGTCTTCGGGTTCACGTTCGAACAGGTCATGGAGCTGACGCGGATGGCCGCCAGCGTGACTCGGCAAGTCGCACCGCGCAGCCAAGTTCTTATTGATCTGTCGCAACCCTGGGGCGAATACTACGCGCGCAACCAGCAAACGATTCCGCCGCTGCTGTACGCGGACATGCTGGTTCAAAGCGGGATCAATTTCGACGGGTTCGGGCTGCAATTCCTTTTTGGTCTGGGTAGTGACGGCTTCCACCTGCGCGACCTGCTTCAGGTCAGCGCGCTGATCGACCGGCTCGCCAACCTTGGCAAACCAATCCACGTAACGGCGGTCGGAGCACCCTCGCGGACGCCGCCCGCCGCCCCGGGCGAGCCCGCCGGTGGCGGCCAATGGCACGCGCCTTGGTCGGAAGAAGTACAAGCGGAGTGGCTCACGGCCCTGTGCGAAATCGCGCTCTCCAAGCCCTACGTTGAAAGCGTCTGCTTCCAGCCGCTGCTTGATACGCCCGACGCTGTCATCCCGCACGGCGGCCTGCTGCGCGAGGATCGGTCCCCCAAGCCCGCGTTTGATCAAATTGCGCAACTGCGTCAGCGACTGGTTTCGGGAACCGGCGTATGAACCCCACGGCGGACAGTGGCCCGCGCAGGCAGGTGCTGGCACAGCAACGCGCGTATGCTGGCGCGGCACTGCTGCTGGTCGCGACACACGTGGTGGGCACGCATAACTTGTGGCGAAACCATGCGTTGCAGCCAGTGCACCGCGACCAGCTTCACCTCCGCATCGACCCGAACCGCGCCAGCGCGGCGGAGCTGGAGTTGCTGCCGCGCGTCGGCCCCCGGCTGGCAGACAAGATCACCGCCTATCGAAACTCAGTTGCCAGCCAGCCTGCATTCCGCACGCCGGAAGACCTCGACCGCGTGCCCGGCATCGGACCCAGGACGATCGAGCTCTTGCGACCTCATTTGATTTTCGAGCAGCCCGAACCAGCCTTCGATGGGCACCCCGACCCGTGACGATCCCGCCCATTCCTCTGACGTTCGAGCCGATTTTCAAGCCCAAACCGTGGGGCGGTCGCCGTCTCGCAGCACTCCTCAACAAGAAGCTGCCGCCCGACGTGCCTATCGGCGAATCCTGGGAACTCGCAGACCTTCCGGGTAACGAGTCGCGCGTGCGTGGTGGTCCGCTGGCAGGCTGCCGGCTGGTCGACGTAGTGAGCATGTGGGGTAGCGACCTGCTCGGGCACGCGGCACTCGACCACGAGAGATTCCCGCTCCTCATCAAGTTCCTTGACGCTTCCGAATCGCTCAGTGTGCAGGTACACCCGAAGCCCGGCCCCGACGGGTCGGCTGAAGACGTCAAGTACGAAGCATGGTATGTCGTGCACGCTGAGCCCAAGGCACAGCTTTTCATCGGCCTGAAAGACGAGGCGGGCCCCGCTGATCTGGCGCGGGCCGCCAGTACCGCTCAGATCGTGGATTGGCTGCGGACGTGGCCGGCCCGTCCAGGGCACGCCTATTACGTGCCCGCCGGTACTCTTCACGCACTCGGAGGGGGAATCCTCGTGGCGGAGATTCAGACGCCGGCGGACATCACGTACCGCCTTTTTGACTGGGGGCGCGTCGGTTTGGACGGCCGACCGCGCGATCTGCATGTGGCAGAGGCGCTGGGCAACGTTCGATACGATGTCACGCCGGCCATGGTTTCGCCGCCCGCGAAGCTCATTGCTACCCCGCTTGGTCCCGCCGACCGGCTGATTGCGTGCGAGCGGTTCGTTGTTGACCGGTTCCGCCTGGGTCCGGGCAGCTACCAACTCGGTACGGACCGGCTGATGCACGTCTGGATCATCCTGCGCGGCAGCGGCCAACTCCAGGCCGCGGGGTACGAATGCCCGGTTGCCCTTGGCGATGTCGTCCTCATTCCCGCGGCGAGCGAAGAACTCCGGCTCTTCTGGGCCGACGACGCGGAGTGGCTTGCTGTCACTATCCCGCAGGTCGGCCATCATTCAGCGCCGCCCGTCGACGGCAACCCGGAATAGGCGCAGGTATGGCCTCAGCGGCGGCGACGCATCGCCTGGTCGATTTCCCGCTGCTGGTCGCGACGCTTAATCGTCTCCCGTTTATCGGCGTGACTCTTGCCCCGTGCCAGGGCGATCTCCACTTTCGCAAGGCCGCGTTCGTTGAAATAGATGGCGAGCGGCACGATGGTCAGGCCGCGCTCGGTGACCTTGGACTGCCAACGACGGATCTGCCGACGGTGGAGAAGCAGCTTGCGCTCGCGTGTCGGCTTGTGTTGTGCGTAACCGGCCATGGGATAAGGAGATATATTGCAGTCCAGCAGATATAGCTCTCCGTTTCGGATAAAGCCGTAAGATCCGTCCAGTGACGCCCGGCCGGCCCGCAGGCTCTTGACCTCGCTGCCGGTCAGCGCGATTCCCGCCTCGACGGTTTCCAAGAGATCGAAATCGTATCGGACGCGCCGGTTGACGATCTTCGGGGGAGCCGGTGGACCTTTGGCCATGGTAAGGCTACATTGTAGATTAGGTGAAGGTTGGGGTGCAACCGCGGGTGCGGTGCGCGCGTAGAAGTTGGTGCCACGTGGACGAACTACCGATCGTCCCGAAGGTTGTGATGGCTCGGAGCGAAGAGTCACGGCTGATCGCGCGCGCCCGGCGCGGCAACGCGGAGGCGTTTCGCCAGCTCGTCGAAGCATACAAGGACCGGCTCTTCGCGTTCATTTGGCGGATGGTGCGCGACCACCACGAAGCCGAAGACATAGCCCAAGCGACTTTCGTGCGGGCGTACGAAGCTTTGGACAGCTATTCGGACCGCTGGGCGTTCAGTACATGGCTGTTCACGATTGCGTATCGACTGTGTGTCAACTATCTGCGAAAGCGACGGGTGACAGCTACTGAGGTCGACTTTGGGCAGGTCGGCGATCACGGCGCAGACGTGACCGAAGAGCTGGCGACGACAGAAGAGGCGCGGCGGTTGCGTGGGCTGATCTGGGCCGCTGTGGACGAACTGACGCCGACGCAAAAAGCCGCGGTGCTGATGTTCTACCGCGAAGGCAAGAGCTGCGAGGAAATCGGTCGGATTCTGGAAATCCCGACCGTGACGGTGAAGAGTCATCTGCACCGGGCCCGGGCCCGGCTGCGCGAAGCATTGCAGTCGGAGCTGGTGGAGGACTGGACCGCCATCCCGCTCCTGCGGGACGCGCGGACCGCGTGAGCCACGTATGAACTGTGCGGAGTGCGAACAACTTTTCGATGCGTACCTCGAGGGCCAACTGACCGGGTCGCTCCGGCTGGAGTTCGACGCTCACCGGGTCCGCTGCCGGCGCTGCCAGCAAACCCTGGCAATGCTCGAGGCGATCGGGAACGTGATTGGCGCGGATCCGCAAGTCCCGGAGTTGCCCGCCGACTTCACCACGCGCGTGATGTCTGAAATCGAACGGCCGCGAAAGCCGCGGGTGGCGTGGTCGCGCCGGCGGCTGGTGGCGGTGGTTGGGCTTCAGGCGGCGGCCGTGATCGCGTTTGCGTGGCTGTGGCAGACCCACGGTTCCCGGTCGGCAACACCGGTCGCCCCCCCGCCGATGGCACCGGTGGTCGCGACGGCGCAGGATGAAATGCGCGCCCGCGCGATGGAACTGGTGGTGGAGCGGTTTGAAGATCGCCTCTGGGAGATGCATGCCGCGGGGGCCAAGATCACGAGCGAGCTGGCAAGCGTGGCGCGGTATCTCAACATCATGATCCCAGAGGACGTGATTCGCGAGTCGGTGAAAATGGCGGGACTGAACCCGCTTCAGGCGCTGTGGGATTCTCTTCTTCCGACGCCGCCGGACGAAGTCGAGACCACCCCGGCGGACCAGGAAGTGCACTCGATCTAGCACTGTGTGCGGCAAGAACGCACCGTGAGAATCGGCGCGGAGCGCGCGATGCGCCGCAGCAGATGATGCTGTCGTCGATATCGATCTCGAGCACGATCATCCATGCCACATCCCTTGCGACTGGGCGGCCGCGCCAAGCATGACGTGCCGCACTTCGGCCAACGCCGTGTGCTCGGACAATGGGCGATGCCGGGCGCCGTCATCCTGGGTGTGCTGGCCTTCGCAGGGGCGCGCGGCGACGATAACCTGGCCCAGCTCATGGCGGAGCGCCGGGCGCAGGCGCAGACGCAACAGCTTGCCCCGCCGGAGGATTCGCTGGCGCACTTCGTGCCGGCCGACGTGGGGCTGTACATCGAGCTGCGCGGGGCCGACGACCTGCTGGTCCCGCTGACGGATCCGCAGACCTGGGTAACGTTGGCGGAATTGGCGGGTCAACCTGCCCGCCCGGATGAAACCGAGGAGTGGCAACAGCGGGTTCAACAGACGATCAACATGTCGCCGACAGACGCAGTTCGGCGACTGCTTTCGCAGCGCTTCGCCTTCGTCGGAGAGGGTTTGGGTCGCGCGCAGGATGCCGCCGTCCTTTGTCGCCCGCGCGAGGAGCCCCAGACGTTCATCCGGAGCTGGGTCGCGCGCCCGTTGCCGACCGCCGGCCGCACGTCCGTCTATCGCCTGCCAAACAACGTAGGGGTTGCCGTTCACGGCGATCTGCTCGTGTTCGGGGACAACTACGAACCGGGAATGTTCGCACGCGTGCTGCGCCTGCTGGAAACCGGCCACGGGACGACGCTGGCGGCAGATCCCGTGTACCGGCGTCTGCTGGCGCGTGTCCCGACCAATCCCGACGGCATTGTCTTTTTCCGCGTAGGCACCACGGCGGAGAGTTCCGGGCCGGCCAGTGTGACGGACACGGCGCCGGCCAGTGCGCCGGCCGCGTCAGCGCCAGCGACGCGCCCCGCGCAACGCCTGGAGCTACCGGGCCCGCTGCGTGACTCATCGCAGGTGCTTCTGGCGCTGCACCGCGAAGGATCGCTTCTGCGTTTCAGTGCTGTTGGAGACGCACCGCGTAGCAGCGGGGCGCTGGGGACCGGCGATGCCGTAGGGCTGCTCCACTCGTTGCCGGCGCGCACGCTGCTCGCTTGGGCAGGCGACGTCGACCACGCTTTGGTTCTTCAGGCCATCGCAGCGTTGCCGGAACGCAACGTGTTGCGGGTGATGTACGATCTGCAACAGCGGACAGGGACAGTGTACCGACTGACGGCTGGTTTGGAACCTGTGATCGGGGTGGCGGTCGGGGTAGTGATGCCGGCGCGCCGTCCATTGCCCGCGCCGCCGGTTCCGGCCCTTGCGGTCCTGCTTGTGGCGCGCGAGCCGGAGGTCGTCGCGCGTGAATGGGACACGCTGGTTCGGGCAACGCTGAGCATGTACAAGCTGCTCTCGCTGCGGAGCGGCGCCCCCCCGCGCGAGCCGCCGGAGATGTACGAAACACTGGCTGAAGGGGTGCGGACCGGATGCATCGTTCTGAGCGGTTTGTTCCCCCTGAACCCGGAACTCACGCCGGTGGGGGAAATCGAGCTGTGCTGGGCACAGGACGGCCGCGTGCTGATTGTTGCGACGCATTCGGATTGGCTGCGACAGATTCTGGCTGCGCGTCACGGGCATGCGCCGCAGCTCAAGGACGCGCTGACTGCGATGCACCCGCACTCGTCGGCAGCCTGTGAGAGCATGTTTGTGGCTCAGACCGGTCCGATCGCTGACCTGGGACAGCTCTGGATCGACTACCTGGCCCAAACCATCCCGTTCGTGCTGAATGAAGACTGGTGGCGTGCATATCAGCCCGGGGGTCGGGATGTCCGCCTGGGAATTCAAGTCATTCAGGACTCCCAACGTCGCGCCCTGCGGGTGGTATCCGTCACGCCCGGGGCACCGGCGTGGGGATATCTGAAGCCCGGCGACGACATTGTGGGGTGCAACCGCCGGCGATTTGCCACGTCGCAGCCGGTCCTGGAAATGCAGCGCGGCTTGGCTGAGCGACCCGACGCGCGCTGGGTGGACCTGCTCGTAGAGCGCGACGGCGGACTGCCGCGAGTACGAAGGGTGGCGCTGCCATTCGTAGACCCGGTGCGCGCCCTGCGGCGTGTCATCTCGATAGGCCGGCTGGTGCAGCGGGTTGCGTACTCGGAAGACGTGCCGGATGAGGCCGGACCGCGAGGACAACTGACTGTCCAACTGCGCGGGGGCGAGGGGCCTCTGTTCGCCTTTGAGGTCGCACCGCCGGCCGGGCTTGCGCCGGCCCTGCCGGCAAGCGACACGACCACGACGGCGGCTTCGCCGAGACCGGGTTCCAGTCCACCTCCGGAATCCGCACCGACAACGCCCCCACCGCCGGCTCTGCCGCAGTCAACACCGGCGGCGACTTCCGGGCCGACCGCCGCGCCGGCGCCGACGGCTGGAGCGCCGACTTCTCCGCCCACAGACTCAGGCGGGGCACCTGCGGCACCGCAGAGCGCGCCGACCAGCATGCCGGCTACTTCGCCGACACCAGGATGAGCAGCACGTCCCCGCCGTCCAGGTCCCAGGCACCGAAAGGTTGGAACTTCTCAGCCTGGAGTTTGAACTTGATGTCCATGCGGGGCTTTTTTTCCCTTTCCTTGATGACTTGAAGCTGAAGGGAGATGCGCTGGACGTCCTTTTCCTGTTCACGGCCTTTGGGCGTGAGCAGTGCTTTATACCCGCCGAGCAGCGGGGTGGTCACCGTCTTGTCGATGTCGGCGCGGGAAGAGAGTTTGTTTTCGAGTTTGAAGCCTGTGTACTTGAAGCGTTCCTGGAGCATGGTCGCGAACGACTTCAGCTCCGGAGAGATGTCCTTGTTCTTCGTCGTGGCCCGGACGCACCAGATCTCGATCGCGACGGGGGCGCGTTCCGCCGAGGGTTCGTCCCCCACCCCCTGCCAGGGTGCCGTGGCCAATAATGCTGTCAGCGCGACCAGTTTTCTGCAACGCGGCATATTGAGTCCTCCTGACCCGCCGCGCGGCCTGCCGCCGGCCCTGAGCCATGCGAGTCCACCGCGATCAGCTCTGGTCATGAAGTACCCAGACGATGACCGCTCCGCTGTCGCCGACGGAGACGACGAACGGCGTGGCGTCATCATAGACCTCAAGCCGCTCGATCTCCAGATCGGTGGCGAGCTGAAGAGGCGGTGCAGCGACCGAAGCAGGCACGCCCAGGCGCCAGACGACCGCGAGGACCAGGCAGGCCGCCGCCGCGAGAAATGGCGCCCAGAGGCGGAACGTGCGGGCGTGGATCCGCTTCACGCCCACCCGAACAGGAGCAGAAACAACCTGCTGTTCGATGCGCCGCCACGCATGGGCGGGCACTGGCTCCGCCGGCGTCCACGCGCGGAACGCATCGCGCAGAGCCGGTTCCAATGGAGGCACCTCGTCGGCGAGCCGGGCGGCCAGCTCCGGATTCCCGTTCAGGGCGCTTTCAAGCTGCGCGACCTGCTCTGCCGTGAGCCGGTCCAGCTCGCCCGACAGCACCGCCCGCAGGGTCTGCTCCAAATTGTCCGGCGTTTGCGTCATGGCACGTCCGGCCCGGCGGTTTCGCCGCCCAGGCAACCTCCGATCTGTTTGACGCCCGAGGCACCCGTACAATTCTCCATGTTTCGAGGCTGGGCGGACAATACGCTATCGGACTGTGGCGCGAGGTCCGGTAGCAACTCGAACAGCCGCCGGCGCGCGTGATACAACCGGCTCATCACGGTCCCGATGGGAATCCCCAAGGCGTCCGCGATTTCGCCGTAGGTCATTTCGCCGGTGGCGTACAGGGCCAGCACTGCCCGCTGCTCGGGCGGCAGCTTCGCTATCGCCGCGCGCACACGCGCGGCCAGTTCGCGTCGCGCGAGCTCTGACTCCGGGCGACCCTCATCGTCTTGTCGCGGACTGCGAGCTTCCGCCAGACCTCGACCGTCGTCCAGCGTGACGGTTGCGCGGACCTTGCGTGCCCGGAGCATGTCCAGTGCGCGATTGACCACGATCCGCAGTAGCCAGGTCTGGAAGCTGGAGTCGCGCTGAAACTCAGCGAGCCGCTCGAAGGCGCGCAGGAAAGCGTCCTGGACGACATCCAGGGCGTCCTCTTCGCGACCCGTGATGCGCAGGGCGGTCCGATAGGCGGCCTCACGATGACGCTCGAACAGACCGCGCCGCGCGTCCCGATCCCCCGCGGTGGCGCGGTCGATCAGGACACGTTCGGCAGCATCGACGTTTGAGCGGCCTGTCATATTCAACCAAATCTGTAAGAACACATCGGCCCCGGACAGGTCATGGTGACATTGGCGGAGCCTTCGTTCGCACCCTTCCACGATACCCGGACTCGCCTGCGGTTTCCGCAGCAGCGGCATGAATATCCCGCGTTGGCGCCCCGTCTGATTCAGCGGCACCGGCGAGCGCGTGCGAATGTGCTCGCCACACGCGAAAGGAGGATGTGCCATGAAACGCTTCCTTGCCGCGGTTCTGGGAATCGGGCTGGCAGCCGCGAGTGTGCAGGCGGCGGAAGCCACGGCGGTTTCCGTGGCGTCCAATGGCGGCAGCGCCGTTGCCACCGCAACTGCCACGAACAACGCGCGGGCGACGGCCATTGCCGGGGCGACTCGCGGCGGGCACGCGGCGGCCAACGCGGAGGCACGCGGCGACGCCAACGGCTATGCGGACAGTCGCTCCGTCGCCACCGCTGACCGCGGGCTCGCGCTGAGCGACGCGCGCGCCGACGCGGCCGGCCTTCTTGGCGGGGCCGCGGTCGCCGACAGTGAGAGCATCGCCGCCGCCACGGGCGGGGTCGCGATCAGCAACAGCGATGCCCGCGCCACCGGCGTGTGGTATGGGCATGCACGCAGCCGCTCCACCTCGACCGCGCTCGGTTCGTACGGCACGGCGGTCAGCCGCAGTAGCGCCGTCAGCCGCGGATTGTGGGGCGGTCGGGCGGTGAGCGACAGCGACGCACAGGCATTCGGTTTCGGCGGCGTGTCGCGGAGCAACACGCGCGTCGAGAGTGACGCCCGTTATTACGCGTCCGCAGACGCCAACGGAATCGGAATCAGCCGCAGCGGCCGAACGTGGTCCAACGACGCCCGGGTGACGGCGCAGAGCCGGGCGACGCATTTTGGTCGCAGTCGCTCGAATGTGGTCGTGATCCAGGTCAGGCCGTAGCACGGTCGATTGCCCGGCGGTTACCGCTGGTGCCCTGACCGAAACAACGAGTCTTCGAAGGCGGACAATTCAGGTTGCAGCGTGCTGCCAAGCCAGAAGGAGAGAGCATCATGAAATTCACGTTCTTCGCAATGACGACTCTGGTGTGCCTGATGGGCCTGTTGGGAGTCACTTCGGTTCAGGCGAGCGACGCGCGAACGTCCGCCAGCGCCAGCGGCGGCGGGCGAAGACCGGGGAGCGCGACGGCGACGGCCAGCTACGAGGGCGACGTCGGATTCGCCCGGACTCAGACCCGCAGCGGACCGCTTACTGCCAGTCGCGCCGTTGCCGTAGGCGTAGACGAGGACGGTTTGTCGCTTTCGATCAGCACGGCCATGGCCACTCCGGTCGGCCCGGCATTCGCAACCAACTTCAACCTCAGCATCGGCCGCGACGGCGACCTGGCGCACAGTGTCGGCCACGTGATCAGCACGGGCGGCCTGACGCGGTCCGCGACGGCCGGCGGCGCGGCGAGCGCGGGGCCAAGGCGCGGGGTCAGCGAGCGGCCGACTCTGGCCAGCGCCAGCTCGCGAGCCACGGGCACGACGACGTTCGGCGGCGTGGTGCGGGCCACGACCCGAAGTTACCAGGAACCGCGTGTGGTCGTGGTTCGACCGATAAGTTGGCGGCCGTAAATGCCTTGGTAAACCGGCCCCGTAGTGGCAGCCCGATCGACGGTGCGTGCCCGCGGGACGCCCAAGGCCGTGGGCACCCCGCGAGGCCCCACCCACAGGCGTATGTGGGTGGGGTCCTTTTCGCGTCGGGTTGGTCGATGTTGGGTGTTTTGTTGGATAGACTCTGTGACGACCGTTTACCGGTTCCGCCCGATATCGATGGAGACCGCACCGTGCCCAAGGCCAGAGTCGCGTTGCTCAAGACCACCCCGCGGACGGTGTTCCGCGACTACCACGAGCTGATGAATTTGGCCGGCTATCAGGACGTCGTCGCCAAGGACGCCGATACGGCGCTGAAGATCAACATCTCCTGGCACTTCTTCTTCCCCGGCAGCTCGACCGTGCCCTGGCAGCTCGAGGGTGTCATCCGCGCGCTGAAGGCCGACGGCTACAACCCGGCTCTGATTCACGGCTGCCACAACCGCACGGTCGTCATTGACGCGCATCTCGGCGAGCGCGAGAACAAACAGATCAACGTGCTGGCGGCCCACGGACTGCGGAACATCCACCTGTACGAGAACGAAGAGTGGATTCACATCCGCGATGCCGTTGGCGACCTGACGCGTCAGTTCCTGTGCCTGAACGAGGTATATCCGGAGGGGTTCATGATTCCCCGCCGGTTTCTCGGCGAAAACATCATTCACCTGCCGACGGTCAAGACACATGTCTTCACGACCACCACCGGGGCGATGAAAAACGCGTTCGGCGGCCTGCTGAACGAGCGCCGGCACTGGACACACCCGGTCATCCACGAAACGCTGGTCGACTTGCTGATGATCCAGAAGAAGATCCACCGCGGCGTGTTCGCGGTCATGGACGGGACGTTCGCCGGCGACGGTCCGGGACCGCGCTGCATGGTTCCGCACGTGAAGAACGTCATTCTGGCCAGCGCCGACCAAACGGCCATCGACGCTGTCGCTGCCAAGCTGATGGGCTTCGATCCGCTGTCGATCAAGTACATTCGCCTGGCCCATGAACGCGGGTTGGGCTGTGGCGACCCGCGTCAGATCGAGATCGTTGGCGACCCGGCGGCTGCCGAAGAAAACTGGCACTTCGAGGGCCCCTTCCGCAAGATGACCTTCGCGAGCCGCATGCAGCACAAGATATACTGGGGGCCGCTGAAGAAGCCGATCGAATGGTCCCTGAAGACCGTGCTGGCTCCTTGGGCCTATATCGCCAGCGTGCTGTATCACGACAGCTTTTGGTACCCGCTGCGAGCTCGGCGACAGATGGAACGCGTGCTGGCCAGCGAGTGGGGCCGGCCTGTTCCGGAACTGGGAAACCTTGCAGCCCGACGAGCTCGGGTTTCCCGACGTGGGCCCGGCACCCGCCGAACTCAGGCGGACAGGCTGGTCGGCATTCGCGCAGTCGCTGCGGATTTTAGGCACATGCATCCGCGAGGCGCCGGAATTCGCCGCCCGCCGGCGACGAGCCGCGGCCAGCGGACCGCCGCTGACGCACGCATGACGGCGGGACGGCGGACACCCCCAATTCGAATCCGCGCGCTGCGGACAGCACGCGCAGCCACGAGCGTAGCTCTCAGCTCGACGGAAAGAGGTTCGCTATCCCGAAAGGCCGCCCGCACCGACAAGCATTGACACGAAGACGCTCACGCAGTTGCACACCAGCACGCCGCCACAAAAGAGCAGACAGAACGCCAGCCCGACGATCGTACCCGTTCCCAGCCCAGAACGACGCACGAGCGCCGCGATCGCCAGCGCCAAACCGCAGACGGCAAAGAAGAGCATTCCGCAACCGGCGGCACTGAGCCAAGGTGAGATCGACGAGCTTTGTAACTCTTTCATGAGCTGCTCGAGATCGGGCCCGCTGGGGCGCGTCGCCAAAGAGCCGTGCTGAAGGGCAAGTTTCATGCTGGCTACAACCACGACGAGAAACAGTAGTCCGGTGATCGCCGTGCAGATGAACGCGTAGTGAGCCAAACCCTGGCCACGGCGGGGAGCCGGGGAGACGTCCACTGGGGACGGCGTCGGCGGCACGCGGGGCACCCCGCCACCGTCCGTGCCGCCGCCAACCGGCGCCCCCATCTCCGGTTCGCGTGGTGATGCGCCCCCACCCGGCGTAAACGTGGAAGCGCTCGGCACACTCGTGACCTGCCGGCAATGCGGGCACACGGCCACCCGACCGGCATATTCGTCGTCCACCTCGATCGGCTGGCCGCAGCCGGCGCAGTGAAACTGAATCGCCATCGTCGTGTCCCACAAGGCCCGTCTGCGGGCCCGCGGCCGGATGTTAACCCGGGAGACCGTCATTGGCTACCGTGCGACACCGCCCCCTTGAGCGTGGCCGGAAGGGCTCATACGATGCAACCGGCACGGTCTCGGGGGACGACGGAGAGAAACATGTCGGACGTGCAGACCTTTCGCTATCCGCTCTGGACCCGGGGCGATCTGGACGGCTTTTTTGGCCTGATGGTCGACAACCTCGTACAGGTCCTGTTGATCATCGCGCTGTGCACGCACGTTGCGGGAATGCCCGCGACCATGGTCTACGAGCGCGTCCTGCCGGGGGTGGCCATCAGCCTGCTCGTGGGCAACCTCTTCTACGGCCTGCAAGCGCACCTCTCAGCGCGCAAGTACCGCAACCCCACTTGCACCGCCCTGCCCTACGGCATCAACACCCCGTCCGTCATCGCATATGCGCTGTTCATCATGGGGCCCGTATATCAGCAGTACCGCCCCACGCTCGGGGATGCCGCTGCGGCTGATCTCGCGTGGAAGGCCGGCCTGTTAGCTTGCCTCGTATCCGGCGTCATCGAGCTGACCGGGGCGTTCTACGCGGAGCGCCTGCGGCGCGTAACGCCGCGGGCCGCTCTCCTCGGGGTGCTGGCGGCGATCGGGATCACGTTCATTGCGGCCGAATTCGCCTTTCGCATCTTTACGAGCCCGCTGGTCGGGTTGTTACCGCTGACGTTCCTGCTGCTGGCGTACTTTTCGCACTATCGGTTTCCCTTGGGGCTGCCCGGCGGTTTTCTCGCCGTCGTGTTTGGAACCGCGATTGCGTGGATTCTGTCTGGGGCGGGATGGCACCATTTCGGCGGAGTGGCCATGTCCGCCACGGAGCTGCGCGCGGCCATCGATCAAGTGCGCTGGATGCAGCCCACGTTCTGGGGCGGCGAGCTGTGGAAGTTGCTGACCGACCCGGCGCACCCGGATCTGCTCTTCCGCTTCCTCACCGTCTCGGTCCCGATGGGAATCATGAACGTCATCGGCTCGTTGCAGAACATCGAGTCCGCCGAAGCCGGCGGCGATCGCTTCCGCACAGGGCCGTCCCTGGCCGTCAACGGCATCGGCAGCATTTGTGCCGGGCTCTTCGGGTCCTGCTTCCCGACCACGATCTACATTGGCCACCCCGGGTGGAAGGCGCTCGGCGCCCGTGCCGGGTACTCCATCGTGAACGGCCTGTTCTTCACAGCGCTCTTCCTCTTCGGCGTTGGGCCGTTTCTCAAAGCGCTGATCCCGATCGAAGCCGGGGCTGCAATCGTGATGTACATCGGCATCATTATTACAGCGCAAGCATTCCAGGCTACGCCGCGCAATCATGCACCGGCCGTGGCCGTGGCGTTGTTCCCAGCCCTGACGGCTTTCGTCATAACGTATGTCGGGATCTACCTGGGGCCCAGCGGAGGCAAGACTCTCGCCGAGCTGCTTCAAACCGCGCGGCGGGGGCTACCGACGGAGTTCCTACCGGGGCTTGTGACGCTTACCGGCGCTAACTCCGCATGGATCATCGTCACCTTGATCCTGACGGCGATGGGAGCATCCCTGATCGACCGCAAGTATGGACACGCCGCAGCGTGGGCCGGAGCGGCGACCGTTCTTACCCTCGTGGGCTTATTGCATGCCTATCGCGTCGAAGGCAACAGCGTGCGTGAGCTCTTTCTCTGGCAGCGCTGCCCCGCTGCCGCTGCCGAGGTGGGCGGGTCGCCACAGCTCACGGCGACGGCGGCAGCGCCCAGCCCCCAAGCGGTCGAATCGCGCCCGGGAAGCGCTGCCACAACCGTCGCGTACCGGGCGTTCCCGGTAGCCGTGGGCTACGCGCTAGTTACGGCGTTGCTCACGGCCGTCGCGGTACGCGAGAGCCGCAGGAAGTCGGCCGACCCGTCAGACCAAGCGGCACAGCTCGCGCAGACCGGAGACGCGCCGTAATGTTCCCTATATAAGTGGGTTGCAATCCGAGCGCGAGGCCCCGTAAGCGCTCACGATCGCCGTTGATCATATGCTTTGGTAAGTCAAATCTCCGCTTGAAGTCCGGTTTTGATGTCAAAGCTCGCTCCCAAGCGCCTACCCACTATCGGCAGATCTGTCCGCTCGCGCTGTGGACGCGGGCACTTACGGAGGAATGGGAATGTCGAGGAAAGCAGTCAGTAAGGGTGTTGGAATCGTCTTGGCGGCACTGGTGGGTCTCCCCGGGGCGGCGGCACAGAACGTGCCGCTCCTGAGCGACGCCGTCGTCGTGAACATCTGTGAGCCGATCACGATCGCCATCGGTGACATGAGCGGCTACGGCTGGAACGTACCGGGTTTCATGGGCGAGGACTTGCTGATTCGCGATGGGCAGACGTGGGCTCAGTTCTGGGCGCAGCATACAAGCAACATCATCCCGCCCCCGCCGCTGCCGCCCGTCGATTTCTCGCGCTACGTCGTCGTGGCGGCAATCCAGGGTCATCAGAGTAGCGGCGGCATGCCGGCCATCTATATCACCGGCATCCGGCACTGGCCCACACCGACGCCGCCCAACAGAGCGACGGCGACCATTCTGATCGTCGACGACGAGCGACCGGGCCCGCTCGACGTCATTACGAACCCGTTCCACATTGTCATGGTGCCGCAGGCGTGCCTGCCGCCGAACGGCTCGGTAACGTTCCAGCATCGGGCACCGACGGCCGGGACGGGCGTGGTTCGGGGGCATGTGTTCGGCCGCGAGAGCAACTCAACCGACTGGCAGCCGCTGCTGGGAGCGACGGTTCGGCTGGGGCCGTCCAGCGGAACGGTCGGCCCCGTGACGAGGACGGGGATGGACGGCAGCTACTTCTTCGTGAATGTGGCGCCCCAAACCTACGCGTTGAGCGCGTCGTACCCAGGCTACCAGAGCCAGACGGTGACCGTCAGCGTACGACCCGACATGCGGACCGGCTACGAGTTCTTCCTGGTGCCGTGACGAACGATCCTTCCTGACGAAGCGCCGTACCAGCTCCTGGCTGGGACTGGCGGGCCACCGCGGTCGCGAGCGAAGCAGAGGCACAGCCCCAGACACCAGGGTTGTGCCTCTTCTCATTCAGTCCGGCGGCGGCCCCCGTACCGGGCGACGATCACAGGACCGCCTGCAACACGCGGTGACCCGTCGGGCACACTTAATATCCGGCCCGACAGGCCCACCCGCCGCGGAACGTGGTTTGCGGAGTTCAATCGGCGGGAACCAGCGCCAAGAACCGGCGTTCCTTGAGAACACGCTCGATTGGCCGACGGTGTATGGCGCCATGCGGCGTCCACGAACCTGGCGCAGCTCTTCGAAGAAAACCCAGCGGGATACGGGGCGAGGCGGTGGTTGATGGCGCGTTACACGGCATACACGGTTGTGAGCCCCGCCATGGTTCTTCGGAAGACGCGACGCAATACGGGCGCCGAAGCCGGAAGAGTGAGAGGCTCTGGCGAAGCCGGTACACGTCTTGGACAACACGACGGGAGCTGGACGCTGGAGTTGCAAGAGTGATAGCCGCCAGAGGAGCCCGCACGGGTTCTCGGAAAAGACGACGGGATACGGGGTCCAGCCGCGGTGCACGTCTTGGGACGGTGGGTGCGGCGGGCAGTGTACCTGCGGTTATGTGGGTGGATACGGGACCCGGCCGCGGCGCGCGTCCTGGGAGATCACGACGCCGAATCGCAGAGAAGCGTCGGCAACCGTCTTCGCCCTCCTTCGCGATGCCCCGAGACGATCGCCTCGACGCGCGATGTCTGGCGGGCTGGTGGTCCTGCCGGAAAACGATACTTTCTGATGTCCTAAGACGGTCGTCTTGACGCGCGGGCCAGCCGGTTGCAGAATGCCGTTTAGCAGGGCTCGAGGGCCTGCGGGCGTTTAGCTCAGTTGGCTAGAGCGCATCCTTCACACGGATGAGGTCACTGGTTCGAGTCCAGTAACGCCCAGTCAACCGCGGCGGGGGATAACTGCGCGCCCTGGCGAGTCAACCCGGCGAAGTTTGCGTAACATCTGGCAGCCGCCAGTCGTCGGGTTGCAAGTTCGCCTCAGGGGTGTCACGGCCGTACGCCGAAATAAGCTTCATCGTCGAGGTGTATAGCTGCTTATAGGTATTCTCGCCAACCGGAACGAAGCCGTGCGCCAGGATGGACTGGTTGCGCGCGATGAGCGGCGACACTTGACTGTCCGGACTGCCGTAATCCACGCCCAAGCCGGAGCTGAAGAACGCTATTCCCAGTTCGTCGCCGAATTCCTTCAGAACACGGTAGGCGTCCTGTAACCCAAGCATGAAGGTGCGACCGTCGCGGCCACGGTTGGCCCATTCCTCTCGCAGCGAAGCAGGGAGCTGGTCCAGTGTCACCGCCCCTGTACTGGCGATGCCGTGCCTCTCTCGCAGCCGGACCTGCGCCAGAGCCTCGATGACGCGATACAAACGTGCGACGGCGTCATCGAACCGCTGTTCACACGCTCGGCGGCGGGCGTTGTCCAGCAGATCGAGCACCCAGGCCATCGTCGGTTCAGACTCATTCGCGAGCGTTGTTACACGGTCGCAATGACGCTCCAGCCGGGCCGTGAGCGTCACAGCTGCATCAGGAAAAAGGGCGCTCAGATCATTGCGGTTCTTGAGCGCGTCGGCGAAACACTGCGCGGCCCTCTTGTGGTCAAAGCGGTCCCAGGCGGCGTAGGCTTCCACCGCGCTCTTCAGTGTGGCGAGCTCCCGCCGAATGTGCGCCGCACCCGCGCGGCGTAGCGCTCCATCGAGCAACTGGGCCGCGGCACCGTACTGCCCGTAATTGAAGACGGTGACAGCGTCTTCGACGGCCTGATAGCCGAGAGCATCCCAGGGGTTTACGGAATGGACCACGCGCTCGGTGCCGGTTTCGACGACTCCGACGCCGTCCTTGGTACGGCGCGCGCCGCCCACGTAGGAGAACGTGCATCGCCAAGGGCGCGCGACCAGGGCCAGAGCGGCGGACATGCACTTGGTGCCCGCGGTAAAGTCTACGACTACGCGGTAGTCCCCGCCCTGACGAATAAGCCAGGAATGGACCTCTGCATTCAGACCGCGGAACGACCGCACGCAGTCCAAATAATCCTCGGCGTCGGACACGGCTCGGATCTCGTACTGGCCGGGACTAAGCGCGGCTCCGGCCGCTTTCGCGTAGTCGCGGAGGACGATGTCAACATGGCTGCCGGTCTGCTCGGAGGGCAAAAAGATCACGCGTGCCGGACGCCAATGCAGCAGCGTTCTGACCAAAGGCTCCGGTGAGCCGCCGACGGTGCAGATGAGAAGAATCTGCTCGCTGCGCACCTCATTGTTGCCTACTGCTGACATGACTGGGGTCGTCCTGTGTATACTTGCGCCTGGTGCCGCCGGGATCATGACGCAGCAGTCGCCCAGTATCGGCCATAGGGCGTCAGTTTCAGAGACGACGGCGTCCCATCGGCCCGCCGACTCACACGGATGAGCCCCTCATATTCCAGGCGACTCAGCACCTCTCCGTCCAGCCTGTCCGCCGGCGTCGGTCCGCTTGTGTCCAATTCGTGTAGCGTGTGCACAATGGTCGGATCGAGCGGGCCTACCGGCAAAAACACCGGCGCAGCCATAGACTCGTAAATGTAGTAGGCCGGAATGTTGAGCTGCGCCGCCACGAGAGCTGCGATAACCACCTCGGCCTTCAGTCCGCCCGTGGCGTTCATCATAACCAGCGCGCCGGCTTTTCGGGCCCTGCTTGCCGCGCGAAACACCACCTCGCGAAACTTCCGGATGCCGCTGTTGAACTGCTCCTGATCCGCCGGTCCGACCAGCGTAGCCGGCAACAAGTCCCGAGCCTCAGCCCCAGTCGTCTGCACACCGCGCCCCTGCAAAAAATGCTTCAGGGCGCGCCCGCAGGCGCGAGATTCAGGGGTTGCCGTGGGTATCAGGTGAACACGCGTGCACTCGCCGCGCTCGACGAACGGCAGGAGCGCATTGAGTTCCGCCGAGCGCTGGCGCGGGTTGCCCGTCTTCAGAGACTCCAACAGAGTCTGCCACCTCGGGAGCTTCTGTCCCCGCTTCCAGCCGTTGTTGAGCAGGAGACTGGTACCGACCGGAACGATGTGGACAACTTCTCTGTCCATGCGAGCGGTCGTATCGCGTTTCATCGGGGCTCCTCCGGCAGACACATCGGAACCGCCAGGCCGAACGCCGGATGAATTACCTCAACTCCGCGCTCCGTAAGCGTGGACGCAAGGGACTCTGGCAATATAACATCCATTTTCAGTGCCGCGCCCAAAAACGGCCTGTCTGGCTCAGTGCGAAAACATGCTCCCGGGCGAAACATCACTAGCGTGTTCTTGCGGACATCTGGCACGCCAAGGNCGGCCCCCAATTTCGGAAACTTGGGGAAAGCCTCCCAGTAGCCATCCGCTGGATCGGCCGGGCCCGGCTGAAACGTCGAAAGGATGACGACGCCATCAGCACCCGACGGCGGTTGATCGAGGTCTGACACCCGCTCCGGTTCGGCGACGATTTCAAATTGGCCGCGGCCGGTCGCGACATCGGCGCCGAAACCCGTCAGCGACAGCTCGTTAAGCAAATCGAGCAGCAACTCCGCTGCCGCCTTATCTGCGGCGCGGAAATAGATGCTGAGCCAGTCCGCGCCGTTCAAAGCGGGGTTCGGCCTGCGCGGCGCGTTCTTCTCTGCCCCTGCCTTGGCCGGCCCGGAACCCGCCGCTGGGCCGGAACGGGGGCGGCTCGAGGCCGACACCGACTGCGTGCCGGCAGCTACAGGCACCTCGGTCCGCAGCGCCACGTCTGGCCGGGCGAACAGTCCGCCGTCCTCGAGCGACGCGTTCGACGTGCGGGACAGCGTGTTATGCCTGGTCGTCTCCTCGCAGAAGAGGTCGGCGTCCGTCTTAAGCTCGGTCCACGGTATCTCCCCGTTCGTGGCGCCGGCACGCAGCACCAGAAAATGCTCCCGGGTGGCCCAGCGTCCCCGCTTGATTTTCTTGCGGTCGGCGCCCTCGGGCGGTCGACAGAACCGAACCGTGACGGGCACCGGAAGCAGGTCACCGGGGAATGCGTCCGAAAGCACAAACGGTGGCCTGCCGGCGAGCATGGGCTGGATGAGGCGTTCGCGAAGGAAGTCAGCTCCATACAGGCGCGCGGCTATGTTGCACAGCGCCCCCGTCAGCGTATCGGCCTGCCACGGCGTACGCCAGGGGGAAAACAAACGCACCCGTAACCGCATTAGCGAGGTCATGCGCCGGCCCTCGCTTCATCACAGGAACTTTCAACAATGGTCAATTGCCTTTTCGAGCGCTGACACTTCTTGACCTTGCCATCCCAGTGAATGCGAACTTGCCCGTAACCCTTTCCGGTACCAGCGCCGATGCCGACACGCTCCATCTCGTCCAGCGCGTGGCTCACCACCTGCCACAATGCTTGTGATCCAGTTACCTTCTTCTCGTCAGCATCCGTGTATTCAAACTCTGCGTCAATGTCGAATTCCTGGAGGCCGATTTCCAACTTGAAACGTGCGCCCGGAGCGACGCGCTCAACCGTCCTGGGGTGTTCCGCCGCTCCCGTATCACGCCGATTGACCGATTCGGTCTTGTTTTCGATGGCGAACTCGCTGCTGATCAAAGGCGCGTCGCGAACAATTATCCGCGTCGGCCCGAGCTGATGGTCAGCCTTCTTATGCGGCCCGAAGACGCGACAGATTGGGCAATCGATGCGAGCACAACCGCATGGTTCGCGTCCGTTGGTCTTTCCCAGTAGTTTCTCCAAGCTCGATCGCATTTTTCCCTTGATGGAGGAACCCGGTATGTAAGGCTGGCCGGTGACCGGGTCCTTAATGCACGTCAAGTCCGTGCCGCCGATTTGGAGCACATCATCGGAGCCCCCGATTCGTGTTCCTGAAACCAATTCGATCTCAGCTCGGATAATGTAATGGGCCACCTTCTTCATTTGATTAACTCCTTTCCTTCTTGAAGTACGCTTGTCCAAACCCTACGAGGGCCTCGAAGTGCGGCAGAAAACCACTCAGGAAGTCCTTGTGGGTCTTGATAGCCGCAACGTTGCGCCGAATGAAGTCGTGGAACAGCTCGGGTATCTTCGGCGGCTGCTTGGCCGCCCCGTCGGCGGCCGCGATATCGAGCTTCTTGACCTCAGCATGCACCTGCTTCCAGCGCGCCGCCCTTTGGTCTTCGCTCAGGCCCTTCAGCCGCGTCTCCAAAGCCCGGCAGTGACCGAAGTAGCGCCGCACTTGGTGCGCTGTCAAGCCAACGCGCTCCTGACACATCTTCTCTACTAAAGGCTGAACCTTGTCGCGGCAGACATACTCAATACGCAGGTTACCCGCCTCGTCGAAATATCCACCCTTGAGGTAGTCCGGCCAGTATTTCGTCACGGTTTCGCCGTGCGGGTCGCGCGGCGGCGGCTGTCCGCGACCGGGCGCACCGCCGGGCCGGCCCCTGTTGTGTGATGAGTTCATCATCTGTCCTCCTCAGACCTGGTAGCCAGAAGCGCATATCTCAGAATCGCCGGCAGGTACCTCACCTTCGGCGGTGCCTGCTCGGCAGGACTGTCAAAGTGTTGCACAATCTCATCGACCCATTGGCGGGCGGGAGGCGGCGGGTCGGCGCCTCGTCCAGGCTTTGGCCAGTTGCGAGCCACGTGATACACCAGCCGCGAAGTAGCTACCTCGGGCGGAACCCCCTCATACTCCGGACCGGCCTGGCCGCGCCGGAGTAGTGCCAGTTGCAGCAGAGTGTGCAGCCAGCCCCGACGTATGACGCCTTCGTCGACCCAGTCAGCGAGCTGCCTACCGTTGTCGACAATCGCCTTGTGGCCCGTCCATTTCCACACTTGGCCCAGCGCTGCACACTGGTCCTTAGGCTGCGGCGCGCCCGGAGCACGAAGCTCCTTGGCCTCGTCCAAGAGTTCGTCCGCCTGACGAGCGGCCAGATGGATCGGGTACTTCGGCTTGACGATCGCAACCCCGGCACTGATGGTAAGCGGTGTCGGGCATGGACGCCGCTGCGCCTGCGGGCCGAACTGCTGGTCGAAAAGGCTGCGCATGTGGCCCGCGAAATCCAGCATTACATCCCAGGGGCCCACCAGAAGCATGTCGTCGCCCCCGGCGAAGACCGTGTAGATAAGGTGCCAGCGGTGTCCGTCCGCCCCGTCGCTTTCGGCTGCGCTGCGCATCTCCTGCTGTAACTGCTGCGCAAAGAATGCGTCGAGCGCCTCGCTGAGGCAGCGCAGTCTTTTTCCTTCCGTTCTTGGCCGTCTTTGTTTTTGTTTCAGCAGATTCGAAATCGCCGCGCCGAGCGAGTCCACATCGGCTTTCAACACGCCCAGCATCGGCGCGCCGCGTGCCGTGGGCGGCTATCTCGACGAACTCAACGAGCTTGGCCTCGTCGTCCTTGTGTCTTGGATANNTACCGGGCCAGGCCCGGCGCACATGAAACCGGGCAGGGTCCAGCGCCGGCGGTGGCTTGTCGGGATACTCCAGGTTGCTGCATGACAACAATGCTGGCGAACTCTGCGGCGGCTCGTTGCTGTATTGCACGCGCACGCCGAGCACGTCATCGGCCTCCGACTTGCCATCGCCGCCGGACCGCCACATGCTCAACCAGGGAGCTTTGGTAATCCGTTCCCCCAGTGTTGCGTCGCGCTCTGCCTCCTCGTCCGCGTCGAAGACTGGCCGGACGACAAGCACGCCATCGGGCCAGCCGGCCGAGGCGTCTGCGTCGCTGCACGTCAGACTGGCCCACGACCTCAGTTTCTGTCTGGCCAGTGATCGATGCGCCTGCTCATAGGTCGAGGCGAAGCCGCCCGTGGCCGGCTGAAACGCCACGGAAAGCCGCAGGCGCCCGTGCGTTTCATGCAACAGACGGCTTTCCACGTCAGCCGCCGCCCGGCGCACCCGCTCCATCGCCGCGTCGTCCGCGCCGCTGGCGTCAATGCACACATTGCCGGCGGCACAGAAGATCAACCGGTCGTACGGCAGGGGCTGATCCGGTTGCCTGAGCGCGTCAAGAAGCCGCAACGCCAGACACTCGGCAATCAGTTGGATGCGGAATGAGCGGAAGCGCAGGGACCGGGCCTGCTTGCCGCCGGATTCGCGGACGTCGAAAAGGAAATCCTGAATTCCTGACAATGATGCCAGAATTAGCATGGGCCAGCTCCCACAGCGCTGCTGGTGACGATTATTGCTCCTTTGCCGCAAACAACCCCAGCCCGCAGTGCCGACCGGCACCGATCGCGATCGGCCCGGGCACAGGCTCGCGGAACCGCAAGTAAACGTGCCAGGCCGGGAAACGGCGGTTCCTCGGAGTATCCAGGTAGTCGGGTCGCTTGTAGCGGCTGGGGTGTGTCGAACCCGGCCAGAACGGCGCTTTGCGCAGCGTGAACGACTCCACGATCTCGGCCGGCAGCCCCGCCTGCACGACGGCCTTCATGAAAAGCTGCTCCGCCTTGGTCGCGCGGCCGGCCTGCTGTTCTTCCTTTGATACGCCCCGAAAATCGTCAAAGCCCGGCAGAATCACCGGCGTTACCGTCGTCCACTCCCGCGCCTCCCCCACGTAGCGGTCAATGATGCTCCGCGAAGTCCTGCGCCACGAATTCATCAGCACGCCGCGTTCGTTGCCGTCATGGTCCCTCAGCGGCTGGTTCAGCAGACGGCGCTGTGCCCACGCCGCCCGGCGTCCATCCCCGCCGAACGGCTCGGCAATCAGCACGCGTCGGATCAGGCCGTCGCTGTGCTCGTGCCCGATGCTGGGCAGAGGCAGATACGAGAAGCGCGGCGGAGTCTGACGAGCTCCGTTCACGTGCCCCGCCAGATACACCTCGGTATCCGCCCCCGGGAACTGCGCGCGGAAGTCCTGTTTTTCGGCGCACGCGAGCGACCGCAGCATCGCGCTCACCGCAACAATGTTTTCCTGGCAAAATGCGACGCCCTCGGGCAGCTCGAACGCCGCATACGGCCGCGGCGGCATGGCCGTGGCGCGCATATACGCCACCATCGCGAAACATCGCGCCTTGTCGGGTGGAACGCGCGTTAGCCGGCCACTTCTGCCCCGCTGCTCCCAGCGTATGCGCTCGGTGAACGTTTTATAGGCCCGTTCGCAGTCCGCCAATGAACCTGTCTTGGGAACGCGTAACATGGGTGTAACCCTTTGCACCCCCCGGCGCGGATACCAACGCTCGCCCGATAGTGTGCCAAGATCGGCACTGCTGATCACCCGACCGTCGGCGATCGCCTGGTCGATTCCTCGACCAAGGGCAACCAGTCGTCGTGCTTCTCGACACAATACCTGGTAGTGCTCTTCCGCCCCCGCCTGCTGACTTCCTTCGACTGTCCAGACGTAGTGCAATTGCGGCAGATCACGACCCACCCCGACGGCATTCAGAATGCGTTGCGGTCTTACGATCTTCGACGTCAGCCGATTCTGCCGCTCGAACTCCTGATCTGCATCGTTGTTCGGGACGTAAAGCGTGTACGCCGCGGCTGGTCGAGACGCCGGCGCGATGATTACAGGCGGCTCGAGGCTTTCCAACCAGAGGAAGGCCGCGCGCTTCTCGCCGTTCCAGTTGCCGTCTCGGCTGGCCAGCTTCGATCCCGCCAGCAGGGCCTGAAACAGGCGCATGGGCGACGGGGGCCATTCCGGTTCGTCATCGTCCCGACAGCCATGGAAAAGGTCGTCGAGGAGTGTGACAGAGATGCACAGATAACGAGTCATGGCATCTACTCCTCTGACGATTCCGCGCTCTGTCGCCTCGCCTTCTTTCGCTCCTCCTTGGTTTTCGACAAAGCAGCGCTGGCGGCCCTGGGGTCGAAAACTGCCTCTCTGGACTCACCCACGCCAAAAGCCTTGGCCGCCAGCTCTGCGTACTGCCGCGCCGCCGTGTGATCGATTGTTAGCGTCTTGCAGCGACCGTCGTGATGCACCAGTTTCCACTCGGCCGGCTTGTCCGGGTCCGGCACAAGCTGGCAACCCTCTCGCAAGAAGGTTTCCTGAGGAGCCGTAAATGCCACCAGGGACAAACCCAGGATGTAGCGGCGCAGGGGCAGAGGATCGGCGTCCTTACCGGCCCGCAGCATGCGTAGCGCCGCGAGGTTCAGGCACGCATCCCGTCGGATCTCGCGCTTTACCAGTACGCCGCCGTGCGTCCAGGGCGCCGGGGCGTGGCGCAGGCCAAGCTCGGAAGCCTGCTCTTTCTGGTTTTCCGGTATGTCGAGGATACCCTCCTGCGCATAATCAACCGGCGGAATGTACTGCGCCGACCGGTGCAGCGGCTGCACATCATAGGCGCGGATCACCGAGCGCACGATGCGCGGCAGCTTGACTTGCGTATCGCGCGAGTCCCAGGCGCCGAAGACCAGCGAAGTGGGCGCGATTTTGGCCAGCGGTTCGGCGTTCCCCGCGTCTTTAACGCTGCCAAAAGCTCTGCTCAGTTCGCTGCTCAGGCTTGAGAACCGAACGATCGCATCCGCTGCCCGATGGCCAGCCTCAAGCAGATTGACGGTCTTTTCCTGACTGCCTGCTCGCAGCTTAATGGTGATTTGCGGAACGAGGTTGCGATAGCCCTCCCTCAGGAAAATTGGCTCCATGCGGTTGGCCTGCGAGCCGACGCTGTCGATCATGCAGACGCTGCCGCCGTTTTCGAGCCGGTCGATGTTGTAACCACTCCAATCTTCATCGCGCATGCGCTCCGGCTTGGCGTACGTCGGCGGGAACACGACCGCATCGCGACCCTCCGCCGGTACCAGCAACTGCCGCACCACGAGTGCCGCAACGTCGCTACCGTCGACAAGCCATTGGTCGAACCGCTGAAGTCCATCTTGCACGCTGGTCATGAAGTACCTCCCAAGGGTCTGGCGAATCCGAACGCCTTATACCGTTTCTGATCGTCGCGGAACTGCATGGTGAACGAAAAGCGCTGCATTGCCGGCACAGCAACCGCACCGACCACCACCGGTGCCGCCTGGGCAACCCCCAGCGCATGGGTCCAGGCGCAGTACTGAAATGTCCATTTCGAGTCCGGGTCACGCGCCGGGCGAAAACGCTGGAGTCCGATGAGGCACAGTAGTTCTGTCGCCGCGTTGGCCGCAGTCTCGGCCCCTTGGACATCGAGGGAAAAGCCTTCATCAAGCGGGTGGGCATAACGGCGGGCGTCAAAGTAGAAGGGTTCCACTTTTTTGTCCGTCCCTCTTTCTGACTGGTACTCCCGCGGAGTCCGCAGGACAAGCTGCCAGTTGAGCATGTCATCCAAGAGACGCTCTTCGGTTATGCATCGCGAAATACCGTCCTGCGCCGCGCGAGCAATCTTGTGTATCTCCTGTTTGCCAGCCCAGGTAGCAGGTGCACCTTCCTCTTGCCACCAGTCAAGGCTGAGCCGAAAACTCTCTAGAAAGAGGCGACCCTCTCTGGTCAGGCGCCCAAGCTCAAAGCGGCGCTTCTCTTCCGCTTCAGACAGCGTGCCGCGAGTTCTCCGCAGCTCGCGCTTTCGCCGTTCCAGCTCGGCCAGCTCCTGTCTCTCAGTCGCCGTCAACCCCTCGATGGGACAGTGCGTCAATTGCTTAAGCAGCTCGCGAAGCGCTCCGCTACCATCAGGAACCCACAGTGCAAACTTCGCGTCGCTCAGAGCAAACCACCCCTCCGTCCCAGGCCACAGGCGGTGGGCCAGTTCCAGCAAGCCGCAGCAGGCGAAGAACTGACCGGGGTTGGTCACATCAACGTTCACACTGAAACTGGGCGTCGGATCGCTCATGTCCGCTCCTCCTCGGCGCCTGCGGCCTGTTGTGCGCCTCCGCGGACGCAAGCGGCAGCAGTGCGGTCTCCGTTGGCCGACGCCAGCGGCTGCCCCGGTGCCTGTGAAGCCAGCGCATCCGCGCAGCGCAGCAGCGACTCCAGCCATGCCAGACCCCAGCGGCCGAAACGCTGCTGAAGCCGCCCAAAGCGCTGCATCGCCTCGATCGCCGCCTGCTCGTTCTCTCGTGTCGTCGGCCGACGGCGCCGGCCCGTTGCCGGATCGACAGGCCCTTCGTTGTCCTGGGCTGTCGGCTCAAAGTGCGGCCGCGCCCAACCATGGTGTGCCGCAATCAGGTGCAGGATCAGATCGCGTTCGGGATGATTCTGAATCACGGGATCCGCGGAAGCCTCCAGCAGCGAGCCGAACTCGTGCCGGTACCCACCCAGTTCTCGCCCGTGGCCATACTTGTCCGATTTAGCCAGGGGTTTATTGCCGTTGCGATTCCGCGCGTAACGTTGCCAGACTGGCCGATCCTTACCGCGATCGTGCCAGCGTGCCGCAAGTACTACGGCTTCACGCAGCTTTTCACGCAGGTTGAGCGCACTTGCGATTCGTTCGGCGTGTGCGGCGACTCGTTCGGAGTGGCGCACCAGCGTTTCGGCGAACCGCGCGTGCTCCGGACTGTCGACCCCGACTTCCGCCCGCTCGCACATCAGCACCAATTCTTTGCTCGGCCCCTCGTCCTCCTCGCCTTCGGGCGGCTCCATCAACGTCAGGCGCGCCCGCTCGCGCAGATGACTCGGCGGCTGCGGAGCTTCCTCGCCGCTCAACAGGCGCTTCCAGCGCTCGCCGTCAGCGTCGCGCACAAACAGCCAGCGCTCGCGCCGGCGCGCGGCACCGCGCCCCACCGCGCGCCCCGGAATCTCCTCGGCCACATCGAGACGGTCGCGCGGCTCTGCGGTTTCATCGAGCATTCCGGCCTCACTCAAGCCGCCCACCTCGGTCGGCAAGACCAACGTGGCATACGCCAGCAGATCGCGCCCGTTTGGCCTGCCCGTCAGCTTCGAAAGCCACCCTAACCTCGCTTCGCCGCGCTGATCCAACAGTACGACCGGGACATCGAAGTCGGCGTCGTCTCGCTCCTTGCGGCGGTTCTTGAGCAATTCATCAAGAGCCCCGCGCACGCGATCGGTACGATCGCGCAGCCGCTCATGCGCCAGAATGGGACACGCTTCGAACCACTCGGCCAGCGTCTCTGAATCGACCTTCGCGTCCGCAAGCGGACGCACGTCGGCTCGCCATGCGACGAACGTCTCCGGCGGCTCCCACTCCGCCACGCCGTGCAGATAGTCGGCCACCTGCGGCCGGCCGGGCATTTCGCCGCGCACGGATGTCAGCGACCAGTGGTCGAACAGAATGTCGGAGGCCGGGCGGATTTGTGGCGACGGCGCGAACGCGGCCTGTGCGTCAGCGCTTCGCAGCAGGTTGTCCAGCGCTTGCGGCGAAGCATCATAGGCGTCGCCCACCTGCGGCAGCTGATGCAGCACCTCGGCAGTCTTCTGCACTTGCTCCCGCAGCGGGTCCTTATCGTTCGCCTTTTCAATTACCACCGTGATTGCCGCCTCGCGCGGCCGCCCCTCCCTGTCCACGCCCATGCGATTCACTCGCCCGAACCGCTGGATCATGCTGTCCAGTGTGGTCAGGTCGCAGACCAGATGGTCCGCGTCCAGGTCGACGCCCACTTCGCCGGCGGAGGTCGAAACCAGATACAGCGTTTGGTCCAATTGCGGCGGCCGCTGCGCATCGGCCTTGAACGCCTTGAACAGGTTGCTTTCGGCAAGCAGGTCGCGCTCGTAGCCGCGGATCGTGCCGGTGAGCAGGCCGACGCGAGAGGCAGAGCCGCGCTTGTCAGAAGCCGAGCCGCGCCCGTCAGGAAGCGGTTCCGCGCTGGCGACGCCCACGCCCTCACCCGCTCCCTCACGGTCGCGGCTCGGATCAGTGCGTGGCCGGGGGCGCTTCGTGGCTCTGTCGTTCGGGCTTAGCTTCTTCCGGATTTCTTCGACCACACTCGCAGCCGTCTCCGGGGATCGGACGTAGACGAGCACCCGGAAGCCTTTGTCGTCAAGCTTGAGCGACGCTTCGACGATGGCGCTGACCAGCGCATCCTTCTTCCCTGCGTCGATCTCCATCAGCGACAGTCGTTTCCTCGCCGTCAGCCGCACCCGAACCACGGAATCCGCGCCGTCCTCGTCTTCGACGCCGAATACTTGGGACGCTTCGCGGCCGTCGCTGCCGCCGTCTGATCGAGTCGTGGCGGACAGCTCCATTACGCGAATTGGACGCGAGAGGCTGGCGAACCGCCCGTTGCGCTTGAACTCGCGCTCCTGTTCCTGCTCCACCGCCCCCAGAAGTCGGCTGAATGCCGGCGTCAGGTGGGCCTCGTCATGCACGATCAGCGCGTCCTGTCCGATCAGCCCGGCGTGATGGGCGCGGCCGTAGCGCCCGTCGCCGTAGCCGGAGAAGAGCAGTTTGCTGCCGATCATGTCGATCGTGCCCACAATGACAGCCGGCCGCGCGGGATTGGCTTTCCACTCCGCGTTGTCGGCCAGCTCGCCACGCAGCGTACTGACCGCGAGCGGAAGGTCCGTCTCGCCGGCACCTGCCAGGCTACGCAACGCTGTGGCCACAGAGCGCAATGCATCCGCATGGCCATTCCATTGCGGGTCATCAGGGTTCAGCAACCGCTCCCGGATCCGCACGACGATATCTGTCGCTTGGTCGACGACGGTTCGGCGGTTGACGATGTACACCAGCCGCCGCGGCAAACGTGGCACATCGGCGCCGTTCGACGCCCAATGCGCCAGCGCGATCAGCCAGATCGGAATCACCGATGTCTTGCCCAGCCCGGTCGGCAACGCTAGCTGTGCCGGAATGACACCCCCGATCATCTGGACAAAGAGCCGACGTTGCCACGCCAGTGGCGGATTGCCCGTCAACGCGCGGAACCACTGCGCCAATCGCTCGTCTACTTGCATCCCCTATCCCCGACATGATCGCCGCACGAACACGCGATGTCACACAGGCCGCGCGACGCCGCTTCGGAGCCCTAACCCCGACGGCGGCGTCAACCGGTCCGTCAAGGCCCTCGCTCGAAAGTCGCCACTCTTCGCCCCTCGGTCGGCCTACCAGCATACCGACGGATCGCCCACGAAACAGACACGCGCTGCTCTCTACTGAAGACGTGACGCACAGCAACCTCCGTTCGCCCGCGCCGATCGAAATGGCAGGCGCGAACTGCGACAACTGCGAGTTTACCGAGCACCGCCGGTACCGTCAACCGCTGTATGCGGATCTCACTTACCAAACCAAGGGCGGCGCGTCGAAAAGGCTCCTCCGCGGCGCGCGAGCGTCCCTGGAGCACAAGAGGCGACCGCGGCCACAGAGACACGGCGCGCGGTCGCCTCTCGGAAACGCAGCCTGCCCGCGCGAAAGCGGTAGGAACGAGGCCGTGACGCCCGCTTACGCGGCTCTGGTCATGCTACTTGTCAAATACCACAATCGAGAACATGGCATCACCATTAACCAGTAACACATATCCATAAATCGGGTCATGAATAACTGTCACAGTTACGATCTCGATTACGACGCGATCTCCTGGGTAGTCGAAAACCTGGTTCGTAGAGACGATCACGGTGGCGTTTACGCCCCATTGCAGGCCAAACCCTGTGCCCGACGCGATGATTCCCAGGCCCTTAATGGGGTCCTCTGGATAGTCAATTGCGATACGATACACTCCTGGACTCACACGCCAGTACTCCAGCAGTCTTGCCTTACCGCCTGTCTCGTAGGCGTTAAGCCTGCCGTTTACATACGAGAACGTGCCCCAAAAGACGACGTCGTCCGGTGCGGCCGGCCCGGCGGGCCCTGCCGGTCCCTGCGGTCCCGCCGGCCCCTGCGGGCCTGCTGGTCCCGGCGGCCCCACGGGGCCCTGGGGGCCCGTTGCGCCCGCCGGTCCCTGCGGTCCACGCAGGTTCGCCACCGACGTCCACGCCCCGTTCATCTTGACGTAAACATCCGAGGCGGCCGTGTCGAGGTACAGATCCCCATTCTGGCCAAGGTCCGCCGCGGGCGCCCCCGTGCCGGTGAACCACTTTGAGGTAAGCATCCCGTCGTCCGACGCGGCTGGCTTACCAGCGTTGCCGTCGTTCAATTCCGGAAGTGTTTCAAGCGTTTGCGGCCCGGCACAGCCTGAGAACACGACCATCAAGCCAACCAACAACCTTCGCAGCATTCTGGCACCTCCCGTCTGACATGCTCACCAGAAGTCCTCGCGCGCACTCGCGCGCCAACCACGCCGCCACGGCGATGGCTGCCAGCGCAGGCACCGGGGGCCGACGTACCTCACGTCACATTTTCGGTTTCGCCAGCACCCGGATAGCCGGCGGTCCCGAAGCTGGCGGCACAACGGCAGCGGCCACGGCGCTCTCTGTCGGAAACGCCGACAGCTTGGCTCCGCGGGCGCGACGTACCCGCCGGAAGTCGCGCAGCGCTCCGCACGCCGTGTCGGTCAGCGCGAAGTCGCCACAGCACACAGCGCAGGTCGTCCCCCGCGCCCCGAAATCGACCTGTCAAAACCGTCCTACACCGAAACAGTCACCCCGCAGCTACTGAGCGGATGGGAACCCCGAGTTCCCCCGTTCCATTATGCTTACGCGAATACCAGACTTCGCGGAGCTTGTCAACACCTTCCGCAAAAAAATTGCACCGGCCGGTTCGACCAGACACGGGGCGGCTGGTTTCTCAAGACGTCGGCTTTCGCTTGCAACCTCGTGCCGCGGGGCCCCTGCTTCCCTGCATGCCCCAAGCCTGCTAACTACCCCTCCCAGCCAGTTCGGTGCGGATCCCACGGCCGTCTCCCACCGACCGACGCCGCGGTCCACGTCCCCAGCGGACGCGCACTTGCCAGCGACACGAATACTATACCGCCCGCCCGTGGAACCGGTGTCAACCGAAGTTTCGGTAAGCTGCCAAAATACGGCGTGTTACCGCTCCCGATAGCGTACCAGGTACAACGTGGCATCGCGCGGCTGCTATTCCTTCCATCCAGCCTCGCCGAGCAACTTCACGAACCGGCACTTCAGCACTTCGTCGTGCTGGAACCCGGTGGGCGTCCGCCGCACCACCACCAGTGATTGATCACCGATCGGTCCCACGGGCACCACGAGCCGGCCGCCGACCGCGAGCTGTTCGAGCAGCGGCTTCGGCGGTTCCGGCGCCCCCGCCGTCACCATGATGGCGTCGAACGGCGCGTGCTCCGGCCAACCGAGCGAACCGTCGCCGCAGCGCAGCGTGATGTTCGAAAGGCCCAGCTCCCGCAGTCGCTGAGCGGCCTGATTCAGCAGCTTGAGATGCCATTCGATGGTGTACACGTGTCGTGCCAGACACGCGAGGATCGCAGTCTGGTACCCGGAGCCCGTGCCAATCTCAAGCACGTCGCGATCGCCGCGCGGCTCCAGCAGCTCGGTCATGCGCGCGACCATGTAGGGCTGCGAAATGGTTTGTCCGCAGTCGATCGGCTGCGCGCCGTCCAGATAGGCGCGGTCCGCACTGGATGGGGGCAGAAACAGCTCGCGCGGAATCCGCCGCATGACCGCCAGAACCGCCTCGGCCCGGATCCCGCGTGCTTCGAGCTGCTCCGAAACCATGCGCTCGCGCTCGTCAGCCCGTTCAGGCTCGCGCGGATGCGGCGGAAGGGAAGACAGCGACCCGGGTTGCGATGACGTCATGGTCTGGGAAAACATCCTACCGCGCGGGGCACAACGCTGCACAATGCTTGGCGGCGCATTGTCAGCGGCAGGCCGAGGGCACAACGAGCACGACGGGCGGCCAGAGGCGCGACCGGTCGGCGCGGCGGCGCCGGAGCCGTATAATCCACTCCGCGGGGGTCCGGACGGCAGCGAGGTGCCCGCGGCGCATGGACTTGCAGTACATCCGCAATTTCTCAATCATCGCCCACATCGACCACGGCAAGAGCACGTTGGCCGACCGGCTGCTTCAGATCGCGGGGGCTGTTTCCGCACGCGAACTCAAAGAGCAGGTGCTGGACGACATGGAGCTGGAGCGGGAGCGCGGCATCACGATCAAGGCGTCCGCCGTCACGCTGGACGTCGTGGTCGACGGGCAAACGTATATGTTCAACCTGATCGACACGCCGGGACACGTGGATTTTCACTATGAGGTGGACCGGGCCCTCGCTGCGTGCGACGGTGCCCTGCTGGTCGTGGACGCGACCCAGGGTGTGCAAGCGCAGACCGTGGCCAATGCCCACGCCGCCCTCAACAATCGACTGGCGATTATTCCGGTCATCAACAAGATCGACCTGCCGGGGGCAACGCCCGAAGACGCCGCTCTGGAGGTCGAACACGTTCTCGGCATACCGGCAGACCACGTACAGTTCGTGTCTGCCAAGACCGGCCAAGGCATTGACGACCTTGTTCGGGCCATCGTGCGGCACTTGCCGCCGCCCGCCGGCAACCCCGATGGACCGCTTCAGGTGCTCATTTTCGACTCCGAATACAACGACTACCGCGGCGTCATCTGCTATGTGCGCGTGGTGAACGGCACACTGCGCCGCGGGCAGAAGATTCTCCTCATCGGCCGGCAGCGACACTACCAGGTCACCGAGCTCGGTAAGTTCCGACCGCGCATGATGCCGTGCGAGTGCCTTTCTGCCGGAGAAACCGGCTATCTGGTAGCCGGCATTAAGAGTCTACAAGATGTGACCGTCGGAGATACCATCACCGACGCCGCCAACCCCGCGCCCGACCCTCTGCCCGGATACCGCCCACCGCAACATATGGTCTTTTGCGACTTCTATCCCTCCAGCGGCGAACGCTATGACACCTTGCGCGAAGCCCTGGCCCGCCTAAGTCTTAACGATGCTTCCTTCAGCTTCATGCCTCAGCAATCGGATGCCCTCGGCCCAGGCTTCCGTTGCGGCTTCCTCGGGCTGCTGCATATGGATATTGTGCAGGAGCGCTTGGAACGCGAGTGCGGCGTAAGCGTCGTGCAGACCGCGCCGAGCGTGACGTATGAAGTGGTGCTGCGTGATGGTACCGTCCGGCAGGTCGCGTCGGCCGGGGACCTGCCCGACGCCAGCCGTATTGCGGAGCTGCGCGAGCCAATCGTAGCGGCGCAGATCATCGTCCCGGCCGATACGGTCGGCGGAATCATGCAACTGGCCGAACAGCGGCGCGGGGAGTTTCAGAAACAGGAATACCTTTCCCCAACACGGGTCATGCTGACATACGAGTTTCCGTTCAACGAAATCCTCTACGACTTCTATGACAAGCTCAAGAGCATCACCCGCGGGTATGGTACGATGGATTATCACGTCGTCGGCTATCGCGCAGCCGATCTGGTGAAGCTCGATATCCTGATCAATGGCAAACCGGTCGATGCCCTGGCGGTAATTTGCCATCGCAGCAAGGCGGAGGCTCGCGGCCGGCGGCTGCTGGCGCGCCTGCGGCAGGAAATTGCGCGCCACCAGTTCGAGATACGTCTCCAGGCCGCCGTTGGTAGCAAGGTCATTGCGAGCGAGCGGATTGCACCATACCGAAAGGACGTTACGGCGAAATGCTACGGGGGCGACGTTACGCGTAAACGGAAGTTGCTCGAAAAACAAAAGGCCGGAAAGCGGCGTATGAAGACCATCGGAAGTGTAGATATTCCCCAGCGGGCATTCATGACAGTCCTGGAGCCGGAGGACTGAGAGCGGCCGGCACACCGTTCACGGCCGTGTGCTCAGCGATGGAGGAACGCCGCCAGCCGCCGCATCCCTTCTTCGAGATTCTCCAGCGAGTTGGCGTAGGAAATGCGGATGTACCCAGCACCGCCCGGACCGAAATCGACGCCGGGCGTCACCGCCACGCCCGCCTGCTCCAGCAGATCGAAAGCAAACCGGCAAACGTCGTCCGTGTAGCGTGCTACGTTCACGAACACGTAGAAGGCGCCGACCGGCTCCGTCAGAACATCCAAGCCCATTTCGCGTAAACGGACCAGTACCCGTTTACGTCGCTCGTCGTACGCCGCCCGCATCCGCGCGACATCTGCCTGTGCGCGCTGCAAGGCCGCGAGGGCGGCGTGCTGCGGGAAGTCGGGCGCCGAAATGAACAGGTTCTGCTGGAGGGTTCGTACCGGCCGCACGAGCCACGGCGGCAGAATGACGTACCCCAACCGCCAGCCAGTCATAGCGAAAAGCTTGGAAAACCCGTTCACCACGACAGCGTCCCGGGTAAATTCCCGAATGCTGTGAGCCCGTCCACGGTAGACGAGCCCATGATAGATTTCATCGGAGACGATGACGGTCCGACCGCCGCCATGCGCAGCCAGCACGTGCACCAGCTCCTGCATGCGGTCCCGGCTGGTCAGCGTACCGGTGGGATTCGCCGGCGAATTCAGAAGCAATACCCGTGTGCGCGACGTCAGCGCAGCGGCGACAGCCTGCGGGCTGAACTGAAACCCGTCCGCCTCGCATACGGGGAGTCGAACCGGCACCCCACCGAAGGTCGTAACGAAGTTCGGGTAACAGGCATAGCACGGGTCGGTAAGCAACACCTCGTCGCCAGGGTCGATCAAAGCTGCCAGAACAAGCAGCATGGCCGCGGAACTGCCCAATGTGACGGCCACGCACTCCGGTGACGTCGGCACGCCATATTCCCGCTCGTGCCACTGCGCAATCGCTGCTCGTAGCTCGGGGTATCCCAGGGAAGGCGTATAGTGCGTGTGCCCGGCGCGCAGCGCTTGGATGCCAGCGTCGGTGGCAACCGATGGGGTGTCGAAATCGGGTTCGCCGACCTCCAGATGAATGATCGACCGGCCGGCCCGCTGCAACTCCGCCGCACGTTCTAGCACCTCCATGACCAGAAAGGGCGGCATTTGCGCGGCCCGCCGACTGGGCGATGGCTCCACGCCGATCCTCCGTTGCGACCGCCGGCCGACGGCAGCACTCGCTTTGCCCCCGACGTTCAGCACGGGTCGCGGGCGCCCCATAAACTCAATCCTTCGCCGGCAGTGGGCCGGCCAGCACCTCGTACTCGTCCAGCGGCGCCCGGTCGCCGGCACAGATCAGCTCGCAGTTCAGTTGCGCGCGCGGCAACTCGGTTTCAACAAATCGTCGCACCACGCGCTTCTTCCGCTCGTGCGCGGCATCGTCGTGGGGCATCCGAGCGTGAGCGCCCGAACCACCGTAGCCGGCCGCCACACCCATGCCTGCCGCCTGCTGTAGCAGCAGATGCCCGATATACACTGCGGCAGCCGCATCCACGAGTCTCCGCCCCGACAGGTCCAGGTAGTCGGTACTCTGTGCTTTCACGAACGCGATCGCTTTCTGGACCTGCTCACGTCCGGCGGCGAGCTTCGTTTTCAGCTCAGCCAGCAGCGGGTCGGCATACGTCAGTTCCTCAAACTCACCCACCCGCCGCTCGAACGCGCCGGAGCATACCCCGCGCACCGCGGCCACGATTTGAAGCTGGCTCGTCCCCTCATAAATAGTCGTAATGCGCGCATCCCGCAGGTACCGTTCCGCCGGATAGTCCTGCATGTACCCCGATCCACCGAGCACTTGCAGCGCGGTGTCGGCCACGCGTACGCACATCTCCGATGCGTAGTACTTGCTCATCGGCGTCAGCATGCCGTTCAGCCGCTTGAGCACACGGGCCGACTCTTTGCGCCGCCGCAACTCATCCTCCGGCAACGAGCGCCCCGCGTTCAATACGCGTTCGTTGTTATTCTCCAGATCGCAGATGCGGCTGGTCTCGTAGGTCAGTGCCCGGGCAGCCTCGATCGCAACCTTCATGTCGGTAACCATCTCGGCCACGGCGGGCAGCCGCTCGATCGGCCCGCCAAACTGCTTGCGGGTGTGAGCGTACAGGCGCGCCAGGCGAAAGGCCGCCTCCGCGATGCCCAGCGACTGGGCCGCGATGCCCACCCGGGCACCGTTCATCAACGCCATGACGTACGTAATCAGGCCGCGCTGTCGTTGCCCGATCAGCCGGGCCGGCGCATCGTCATACACCAGTTCGCAGGTCGGCGAACCGTGAATCCCAAGCTTGTGCTCGAGATGCCGCACACGGATGCGCGGGCTGCGCTCGCACAGGAAGAGGCTGAGCCCGCGACCATCGGCAATGTCGGGCTCGCTGCGGGCCAACGTCAGCAGCACCTCGCCGCACCCGTTCGTAATGAAACGTTTCACGCCGCGCAGGTACCAATTGCCTTGCTCATCCTGAAAGGCACGCAGACGCACGGCCTGAAGATCACTGCCCGCGTCCGGCTCGGTCAGCACCATCGCGCCGGTGACTTCGCCGCGTGCGAAGCGCGGAAGATACTCCTGCTTCGTCGGTTCGTCAGCGAACGCGTTGATCGTCTCGGCGATGCCCTGTAGCCCGAAGATGTTCATCAGCGAGGCGTCGGCCCGGCTGACAATCTCGATGGCCATGGTGTAGATCAGATTCGGGCAGTTCAGGCCGCCATATTTGCGTGGCAGCGTGAAGCCCATCAGATCAGCCTGAGCGAGCCGACGGAGATTGTCGGTCACGAGCGGGTGCAGCGTAACCGTGCCATCTTCGTTGAGCCGGTGGCCTTCGCGGTCGACCGTTTCGGCCCGCGGGGCAATCGTGTTGGCTGCCACGTCTCCGACGATCTCCAGCACCCGCCGATAGTTGTCGACCGCGTCCTGCTCATCCTGCGGAGCGTAGTCGATGCCGGCACGGGCATCCGCGAAGTCGTCCTCCTGGATGCGCGCCAGCTCAAACAGATCCAAATGGTCGAACAGGAACTGGATGTCGTGGTTATCGGAGAAGAAGTTACCCATCGCCAGACCTCAACGGGCGCGCCCGATGCACCGCGCCCGATGCCCGGAAAGCCGCTGTCACTCCTTCGGTCGTTCTTTGATGGCCTTGATCATCATCGGGATGACCTGGTTCAGGTCGCCGACAATGCCATAGTGAGCCACGCTGAAGATGGGAGCCTCGCGATCCCAATTGATCGCCACGATCTTCGCGGACTCTTCCATGCCCGCCCGATGCTGAATGGCCCCGCTGATGCCGCAGGCTATGTACAGGGCAGGGCGCACGGTCGTGCCGGTCTGTCCGATCTGGTGGGCTTTGTCGATGAAGCCGCCGTCCACCGCCGCCCGCGACGCCCCCACCGCCCCACCGATCGCGCCGGCCAAGTCGTAGATCAGCTTGAAGTTTGCCTTGCTGCCCACCCCGCCCCCGCCGGCCACGATCGTCCGCGCCCCCTTCAGATTCACCTTTCGCGGCTCGCGATGCCGCTCAATGAGCCGAACCGCGAAATCCCGCTCCTCAAACGGCACTTGCTCCTCGACAATCTCGCCTTTCCGCCGGAGATCCGGCTCCCGCAGCGGCATCACACCCTCCCGTACCGTCGCCATCTGCGGCCAGCGGTCCGGATTGATAATCGTGGCGATGATGTTGCCGCCGAACGCGGGGCGGATCTGCAACAGCAAGTTGCGGTGCGTCTTCCGCGCCGCGGGATCCTCCACGTCCGCAATGTCGAGGTCTGTACAGTCCGCGGTCAGACCGCAGCGCATGGCCGACGCGCACCGCGGCGCCAGGTCCCGGCCCAGGGCCGTCGCGCCGAAAAGCACGATCTGCGGCCGATGCCGCTCCATCAGCGTGCACAGCACCCGTGCATACGGCTGCGTCTGGTAATGCTCCAGCCGGCGGTCCTCGACCAGGTAAACGCGGTCGGCCCCATGGTGAATGAGGCGATAGGTAAGTTCGCGCACTCGCCAACCGGCCAAGACCGCAGCGAGGCGCACACCCAGCCGGTCAGCCAGCTCGCGTGCCTTGCCGCACAGCTCCAGCCCTACGTCGTGCAATGCGCCTTCTTCCTGCTCGGCGAAAACCCACACTTCGCCGTGGCGGTTTGGCTCCATAGAAAGCCCTCTGCTTCCACGCCGGCCCGCGACGCCTCGACTCGCGGTCGCCGGCCCGCCTCACCCCCTAGCCCAGCGTATGATCCACTACCAGCTCGCGGATCAATCGCCGAATGCCTTCTTCGGTCGGTGGAATCTCGGTATATCCCTTCTTTGTCAGCACAATCGATTGCACACGGTGAACCTTCGTCGGGGAGCCGGCCAGTCCGCACCAGGCGAGGTCGGCCTGAATGTCGTCCAAGTTCCACTGTTCGATCAGCAGCCCGCGGGCACGCAATGCTTCCGCCCGCCGCTCCACCTCGACCTCCACCTCCGCAGGAGCTGCCCCCGGGCGCTCGGCCCGGACGGCGGCCTCCAGCTCTACCCGGGCCAAGGCCCGCTTGTACTTCATCACCCGCCGGGCCGCGGGCGGACGCGGGTCGGCGGCAGTATCGAGCACCGTGACGAGCACCGGCAGCGACACCTCCACGATCTCCCAGCCGTTTCCGACGTTCCGGCGCATGCGGGCCGTACGGTCGCGAACTTCGATCAGTCGCTCCAGGTACGTTACCTGCGGCAGGCCGAGCTTCTCGGCAAGTTGCGGGCCGACCTGGGCAGTGTCGCCGTCGATCGCCTGCCGACCGCAGAACACAAAGTCGTACCGCCCGATGGTCCGCACCGCCCGGCTGAGAATGTAGCTCGTGGCGAGCGTGTCACTGGCGGCCGCTCGGCGGTCCGTCAGGAGGATCACGCGGTCCGCGCCACGGTACAGACAGTCGCGCAGCACGTCCGCCGCCTTGGGCGGCCCCATGCTTACCACGGTCACCGTCCCGCCGTGCTGATCCCGCACCTGCAACGCGACCTCCAGCGCGCGCAGGTCGTCCGGGTTGAAGATGGTCGGCAAGGCCGCCCGGTTCACCGTCCCATCCGGCTTCATGGCGTCGGACGTGACGTTCGTCGTGTCCGGCACCTGTTTAACGCATACGACGCAATCGTAGGGCACCGTTCAACTCCCAGTTTCACCGCGGGGAGGGATGCCGGAAAGTAGCCCCGGCTCGGCACACCGTCAAGCCCGCGCTACCCGCCGGCGCCGCTTGCAATCCGCCTGCCCCCGCCTAAGCTTCATACAGCGCGCCGCCGGCCGTAAACCAGCGCGTCGGGTCGAGGAGGCAACCGTGAAAGGGATATCGCTAGGTCTGATGAATGGAAAGCGCGGGCTCATCTGCGGCGTCGCCAACGACCGCTCGCTGGCTTGGCACATTGCGGAGCGACTGCACGCCGAGGGGGCCGAACTCGGATTCACGCACCTGCCCCCGCCGAAGATGGAGCGCCGCGTCCGGCTGCTGGCCGAGCCGCTGGGCGCCACCTGCATTGTGCCGTGCGATGTGACCGACGACGCACAGATTCGGCGTGCGTTTCAGGAGGCGAACCGACAGCTCGGGCCCCTGGATTTCATCGTGCACTCGATCGCGTACGCCAACCGGGCGGCGCTGCACAACCCGTTCTACATGACCAGCCGGGCGGACTTCGCCCAGGCCATGGACATCAGCGTCTACTCGCTCATCGCTCTCTGCCAGCATGGGCTACGTTATTTGAACGAGGGCGCCGCCGTGCTGACCCTCACCTACTTCGGCTCCGTCAAGGTCATTCCAAACTACAACGTCATGGGCGTTTGCAAAGCAGCCCTCGAATCCACTGTCCGCTACCTGGCGGCGGAACTGGGCCGCGAAAAGAACGTCCGTGTCAATGGTCTGTCGGCTGGTCCCGTCCAAACCCTTTCCGCCGCCGGCGTGGACGACTTCGAAAGAATCCTGCGTCATTACCCGCAGAAAGCCCCTCTACACCGCAACATCCGCCCAAGCGAGATCGGTACCAGCGCGCTGTACCTGCTGAGCGACCTGTCGAGCGGTGTGACGGGCGAAATCCACTACGTCGATTGCGGCTATAACATCGTGGGCTGGTAGGCGCGCACGCCAACCGTGCTCCGGCTGACTCCGCGCGCCCGCGGGTCCGCGCATCATAAAAGGGAGTGCGGGCCAAACCCGCACTCCCCGACATGGCACTGTCGCCTGCGGATAGCAATCAGCGACGACGCAGCATCAGCGCCGCCACGGGCACCAACAGCAGCAATGTCCCTGGCTCCGGCGTAATCACAAATGCGAGGTCCAGCGGATACGCCGCCCCTGGTACGCGCGGATCATAGACTGGCTGCCACCATTGCGGTGTGGCCAGAATGCCCCACACCGCGGTGTCGTTAAACTGCGGTGAGGCGGAAGTTTTCCAGCCGAGCGCCGTGTTCGCCTGGATCGACACGCTCAGCCAGTAGATTGTGCCTGCGGTCTGCACGAACGGATCGGAGATTTCCACAATATTGAGCTGGTAGAAATTGTTGTGGTCGAACGGCTGATAGTAGCCATTTTCGGGCACGTACCAGCCCTGCTCACCCGACCCGGCATAACGCCACGTGAATTGGTTCGGCGTAAAGCTTTGGTGCCACAGCAAGTCGCCTGGCCGGCTATAGCCACCGGTTGGACCCGCCGGAACGTCCGACCAGATGCCCACGTGAACAACGTTGATTTGGGGCACAGCATCCTGGTACGCGGAAAACCAGATGTGCACGTCCGACACCGGACCGGTCTGGCTGCACTGCCAATCGTCTGCTAGGACTTGCGGATAGCGGAAACTGACATCTATGCCAAACGGATCCGGAAGCTGCGGGTAGTGCATTTTATGCCCGTCTCCCCAATCCCAGTCAGCAAGCGCCGGCACGACCGAAAAACTCAACAACGCGACAACAATAGGGAAGCTCCTCAGAACCTTCACAACACTCTCCTTGTCCTGCGGGACATACACAGACTAACCGGCGTCGGCGGCCCACACGGCCGCGCGCAACGTCAGATGTGCGAAACGCTGGTCAGTACGATGCCGCGCATCGCAGCGCGGCTCACCAAGATAGCGGCGCCACCAGCGAGCGCTATGCGCATCCCCACCTGCCCGGCGCGCCTATAGAGAGCCCGAACACCGCTCCAAAGCGGTTTGACTGAATAAGTCTATCACAGCCCCGCAGAAAGGCAAGCTATTTTCCGTTATTTTCCGGACCTGACGCCACTTCTCGGAACGCGGGCCAGGCGTCGGAGTCCGGCAATCGAATCGTCTGATCACCAAGCCGAAGCTCCCCCGTGCGCAGAAACTCTTCCAGATGCGGGCGGCATGTGCCGCAGCCGGTGCAGCAGCCCGTGCGGCGGATCAGCTCTTCAAGATCCGTGATTCCGTGCCGTCGCGCGTAGCTGCGCAGGGCAACGAAGCTAAGCTGCTTACATTCGCAACGAGTGCGACTCATGAGGGCCATTATACGCCCGCGCCAGTCCTGGACAGTGAAATCCCGAGCATCCATGATAGACTTTCGACATGCATCGTCTCGCAACCGTATTCGCCGACCTTCGCGCCACCGGACGCAAGGCCCTCTTACCCTATATCACGGGCGGCTACCCGGACGCCGCTGCCACCGTGGCGATTCTGCGGCGACTCCGTCCGGAGGATTGCGCCGCCGTCGAGATCGGCATCCCCTTTTCTGACCCGATCGCCGACGGCCCGGTCATCCAAACCTCCTTTTCGCGTGCTCTGCAACGCGGCTTTCGCGTCGACGCCTTGCTGGACGCCGTCGCCGCCGCGCGGTCGCAGATTGGCGTCCCGCTTATCGCGATGGTCAGCTATTCGATCGTGTACCGTCGCGAGCCGCAGGAGTTCGTCCGGCGCGCATCCGCCGCGGGATTCGACGCGTTGATCGTTCCAGACCTGGCACTGGAGGAAGCGGAGGAGCTCGCCCGGGCGGCTCAGGCGGCTGGGTGTCCACTGGTGCTCATGGTTGCCCCGACGACCGATCCGCGGCGCCGGGAACGCATCGTCGCACTGTCAGAACCTTTCATTTACTACCAGTCGCTGGCGGGCGTGACCGGCGAACGATCAACACTCCCACCGGACCTGGGCGCACACGTGCAGCAGATCCGTACTCTAACCGACAAGCCGATCTGCGCCGGCTTCGGCATTTCTACCCCGGCACACGTCCGCGCGGTCTGCGCGATCGCCGATGGCGCGATCGTCGGCAGTGCCATCGTCCGGCGAATGAACGAAGCGGTCGAACGCCAGGAGTCGGCCGCGGCGCTGGCCCGGACCGTGGTCGCGTTCATTCGCGAACTGGCGGCGGCTCTACCGCCCGGGGTGGACGCCGCCGGGTGACGCGGGGCGTGCGCGGGCGGGGACCACACGACTAATGGAAATCGCGCGAGCGGGCGCGCAGTTGTCCCAGGCACGCTGACAGGTCATGCAATTCTCTGACCTGTACGTGCAGAACATCGTCCTGCCGCTCCACGACACCGTCCGCAAGCAGGGCGATGCTGGTGCGCCCCGTCCCGCGGACACGTTCCCACACCTGCGGCCGAATGACGAGGTTCGCCGTGCCGGTCTCATCCTCCAGCGTGATGAAAACCATCCCCTTGGCCGTGCCCGGGCGCTGGCGATGCGTCACCAGTCCAGCCACCGAGACACGCTGCCCCGGACGCGCCTCCTTGAGCTCCTCCGCCGTGCAAACCCGCAATTGTCTCAGCTCTGCCCGCAGCAGCCCAAGCGGATGCGCTTCGAGGGACAATCCCACGGACTCATAATCCGCCACCAGACTTTCCCGGGGCGACATCGCCGGCAACACCACAGGCGGCTCCCACAGCGGCTGCTCCGCGAACAGGGGCGGATCTTCGCGCCCCAACGCCAAAATCTGCCATAGCGCCTGCCGCCGATCGAGCCCCAGCGAACGAAAGGCGTCGGCGGCCGCCAGGCGCAGCAGCGTTTCCCGCGAAACGCCCCCCTGCCGGACCAGCGCCTTCAGCGAGCGGATCGGCCCCCCCGACTGCATCCGTTCGATTCCGCGCACTTTTTCGGCGCTTAGGCCGCGCACCAGCCGAAAGCCGAGGCGCAACGCCGGCTCGGCATCCGACGGACCAGACTCCAGCCGACAGTCATATCCGCTGGTGTTTACGTCGACCGGCCGCACCGTCACGCCGTGGCGGCGCGCATCCCGCACGAGTTGTCCCGGCGCGTAAAACCCCATCGGCTGCGAATTCAACAGGGCCGCGAAAAAAGCTGCCGGATAGTAGCATTTCAGCCAGGCCGAGGCATATACCAGAAGCGCAAAAGAAGCCGCATGACCCTCGGGAAAGCCATATTCCCCAAAACCACGGATCTGGCTGTAGAGTTGGGCGGCGAACTCGAGTGTGTAGCCATTCTCCAGCATGCCGCGGATCAGACGCTCTTGAAACCGGTCCATCTGGCCCCCACGCCGCCAGGCCGCCATCGAACGCCGCAACTGATCAGCCTCCCCCGGCGTAAACCCCGCCGCCACCACGGCCAGCCGCATCACCTGTTCCTGAAACAGCGGAACGCCCAGTGTCTTCTCCAGTACGCTTCGAATCGCCTCACTCGGATAGACCACCGGCTCCCGCCCCTGACGTCGCCGCAGGTATGGGTGAACCATGCCGCCCTGAATCGGTCCCGGCCGCACAATCGCCACCTCAATCACCAAGTCATAAAAACAGCGCGGCTTCAGGCGCGGGAGCATGGCCATCTGGGCCCGGCTTTCGATCTGAAACACCCCTACCGTGTCGGCGGCACAGATCAGGTCATAGACCGCTGGATCCTCCGGCGGCAGGTTGTGCAGCGCCGGCGAGGAACCATGGGGCAACCGCGACCGGGCTGCGTACTGGGGCGTACGAGAGACCAGTTCAAAGCACTTGCGCAGCGCCGTCAGCATCCCCAGCGCCAGACAGTCAACCTTGAGGATCCCCAATGCGTCGATGTCGTCCTTGTCCCACTCGATGAACGTCCGCCCGGGCAGGCCGCCATTTTCCAGCGGCACGATCTCGCACAGGGGTGTGCGGGTGATCACAAACCCACCCACGTGCTGGGACAGATGGCGCGGAAATCCCAACAGATCGCGCACCAGCCGGACCAGCAGCCGCACGGTGCGGTCCGCCGGGTTGAGCCCCGCCGCCCGCAGCGCGTCTTCGGGAACCGCTTCCTCGCTCCACCAGTCCAGCGCTTTGGCCAGCACGTCCACCCGGTCCAGCGACAGCCCGAGCGCCTTGCCGACATCCCGAACCGCCGACCGCGGCCGATACGTAATCACTTCCGCCGTGATGGCAGCCCGCTCGCGGCCATATTTCTCGTAGATGTACTCAAACACCTCCTCCCGGCGTTCGTGCTCGAAATCGATATCAATATCCGGCGGCTCGTTCCGCTCGCGACTCATGAAGCGTTCGAAGAGCACATCCAACCGGGCCGGGTCCACGGCCGTCACGCCCAGGCAATAGCACACGGCCGAGTTGGCTGCCGAGCCGCGTCCCTGACACAAAATCCCGCGACTCCGCGCAAAACGCACCAGATCCCAGACTGTCAGAAAGTACGGCTCGTACTTCAGCTCCGCGATCAACGCCAACTCACGCGCGATCAGCTCCCGGACACGTGGCGGCACACCGTCCGGGTAGCGCTCCCGCCGCCCCCTGCCACGTGAGCTCCGCCAGGTACTCCGTCTGACTCCGACCGGCCGGACACAACTCGTCCGGATACTCATAGCGCAGCTCGTCCAGACCGAAAGCGCACCGACCGGCGATTTCGACCGTCCGCCGCACCAGCTCCGGACATGCCGCATACCGCTGCGCAATGCGTGTGCGGGGATGGAGATGTCGGACGGCGTTGGGAAACAATCGCGCGCCGGCGGTCGCCAGTGTGCACTTTTCGCGGATGCACGTGAGAACATCCTGAAGATAGCGGCGTTGAGGAATGTGGTAGTGCACGGCCTGGGCAGCAACCAGTGGGATGCCGGTCCGTCGCGAAAGCGAGAAAAGCTGCGCCAGCCGCTCCACATCCGGCACCTCGCCCGTCAGCTCCGCCGCCAGGAACAGATCGCGACCGAAGGTATCGCGGTAAACGGCATACGGCTGCGGCGGCCCCGGGCCCGTCGTCCGCGGGGGTACGTCGATGGCGACTTCCGCCGGGGGGACAACGACGCCGATCAGGCCGGACTGCCAGCCCAGTTCGGCGATGTCGACGAGGGTGAGGGCACAGCCGCCCTTGGGACTGCGCAGCCGCCCGCGGGTAATCAAACGCGCCAGACGGCCGTAGGCAGCGCGCGTCGTCGCCAGCAGCACGATCGGCGGCGCGTCGCAGGGGGTGATTTCCGCACCAACAATCAGCCGCAAGCCGTGCTCTTTCGCCGCCAGGTGCGCCCGGACCACCCCCGCCAGCGAGTTGCGATCGGTAATGGCTAAGGCCTCGTAGCCGAGTTCGGCTGCCCGGGCGATCAGTTCCTCGGGGTGCGACGCACCGCGCAGGAACGAGAAATTCGAGAGGCAATGCAGCTCGGCGTAGGGTACCCCACCGGCTGGCCCGTCCGGCTCCCGTGACGCCTCCAACTCGTCGTAGCTGTCGAAGACAGCCTGCGCGACCGCCGACCTCGGCGGCGACGTCCTCATTTCGCCGGTCGGCATCGAGCCCGGGTTGCAGGCCAGTCCCTCAATATCTGACATGCCCGGGATCTCCAAGGCACTCCGCTACATGGCGCGATCCCAAGGAACATCGCGGCGCACCGTCGCCCGGCGGCCAGCGCCGATTCCTTGTCAACAGTATACCTAACATAGACCAAACATTCAAGCAGAGGACGGGGTGTTCGCCGATGTTTCCTGCGCGGTCTGCCCGCTACCTGCCCGGAGCACCCCAGTCCTTCCGAAGCCCGCGGCACGTTGGCCGCCGGCACCGGCCCAGGTATCTTACGGGGCGAGGGCAACGCGCACGGCTGCGTGCATGCCCGCGGTTTGCCCCACGCGCGACTGTCGCGCGGCGCACAACGCGGCAGGCGAACTTCGCGCGGCAGAGCCCGCGCGGTGCCAGGACCATGAACCGGGAAAGGTGACTCTATGTACGACTTCCTGAAGACACTGGGCGTGGATAAGGAAAACCTCGGCGGTTTCTGCGGCGAGTGGCTCGGCTCCGGACCGACCCTGGAGGTCATCACCCCCATCGATGGCACCCGCATCGGAACCGTCCGGCAGGTAACGGAAGCGGAGTACGATCGCATCGTAACCCGGGCCCATGAAGCCTTTCAGAACTGGCGGATGGTGCCAGCCCCGAAGCGGGGGGACGTGATACGCCAGCTCGGAAATCGGCTCCGCGAATTTAAACGCGAGCTCGGCGCGCTCGTGACGCTGGAAATGGGCAAGATCCGCGCGGAGGGCGAAGGCGAAGTGCAGGAGATGATCGACATCTGCGACTTCGCGTGCGGCCTGTCACGACAGTTGTACGGGCTGACCATGCACTCCGAGCGCCCACGCCACCGCATGTACGAACAGTGGCACCCGCTCGGCGTCGTCGGCGTCATCAGCGCCTTCAATTTCCCCGTCGCCGTTTGGTCGTGGAACGCCGCCATCGCCGCCGTCTGCGGCGACACCGTCTTGTGGAAACCGGCCAGTAAGACACCGCTGACCGCCATCGCGACCACGAAGCTCGCGGCGCAGGTGTGTCAGGCCAACGGCGTAGACCCGGCGATTTTTTCGCTCGTGATCGGCAAAGGCTCCACGATTGGTGAGCGGCTGCTGGCGGACCGGAGGATTCCGCTGATCTCCGCGACCGGCTCGTGCCAGATGGGCTACCGGGTTGGCGAGGTAGTCGGTCGCCGACTGGGGCGTACGATCCTCGAACTCGGCGGGAACAACGCCATCATCGTCACCCCCAGCGCAAACATGGACCTTGCGGTTCGTGCGATCCTCTTCGGCGCCGTCGGAACCGCCGGACAGCGCTGCACGACGACCCGCCGCATCATCGTGCACAAAACCGTCCGCGACGAACTCGTCCAGCGTCTGATCAGCGCCTACCGGTCCATTCCGATCGGTAACCCGCTCCAGGAAGGCACGCTAATGGGACCGCTGGTCACTCTGGACGCCGTCGAAAGCATGCAGCAGGCCATTGCCCGGCTCAAGCAGGAGGGCGGGGAAGTTCTGTACGGCGGCGAGAAGCTCTCGGGACCGGAGTATCCGGGCGGCCACTACGTGCGACCCTGCATCGCCGCCGCCAGAAACGAATTTCGTATTGTTCAGGAGGAAACGTTCGCCCCGATCCTCTACATCATCGACTATGGGCGGGCCGGGGTGACGCCGGCGGCGGCTGTGAATGACCTGGAAGAAGCCATCGCGCTTCAGAATAACGTTCCGCAGGGGCTCTCGTCGGCCATCTTCAGCACCAATCTGATGGAAACCGAGTTGTTCCTCTCGCATGTCGGATCCGACTGCGGCATCGCCAACGTCAACATCGGTACGAGCGGAGCCGAGATCGGCGGGGCCTTCGGCGGCGAGAAGGAAACCGGCGGCGGTCGTGAGTCCGGTTCAGATTCCTGGAAAGCTTACATGCGCCGTCAGACCAACACCATCAACTGGTCCACGGATCTGCCGCTGGCGCAAGGCATCAAGTTCGGCGACTAGCTCGAACCTCCGACGTTCCGCAACCGCCGACACGCCGACGACGAACAGAGCCGGCAGACGCCCCCCGGCAGTGCGGCGACGGACGTGAGGTACACCGCGAGGATCATCCGTCCATCAACGGCGCACTTTGTTCCTTGCGCGGGCCGCGGCGACATTACAGAAGTGGCGCTGCGCGAATGATAGCCGGCAGTACCGCAACGCTCGGCTAGCGCGCGGAAACCGGCTGCGGTGGTCGCAGGGCGAGCATGCGGTCCAGGGCGACGCGTGACCAGCGCCGGGTTTCCGCGTCCACCCGAATCTGATTGACGACCTGGCCGGCCGCAAGGTTCTCCAGGGCCCAGCACAGGTGCGGCAGGTCGATGCGATACATGGTCGAACAGGAGCACTGCGGCCCGGCCAGTGACCGGATGCGCTTGTCCTTCAGCGTTTTCATCAGGCGGCCGACCAGGTGGATCTCCGTGCCGACCGCCCAGTAGGTCCCCGCGGGGGCCTCGCGCACGGTCTTGATGATGTACTCGGTGCTCCCCACGTAGTCCGCCTGTTGGCAGACTTCCCATCGGCACTCCGGGTGCACGATGATGTTCCATGGATCCCCGCTGGCCCGCAGAGTCGCGATCTGCTCGACTTTGAACAACTGGTGCACGGAGCAGAAGCCGTTCCAGAGGATCACCCGCGCGGCCCGAACCTGGTCGGGGGTCAAACCGCCACGCGGCCGATGCGGGTCGTACACCACCATGCTTTCCAGCGGCCAGCCGAGCGCGTACGCCGTGTTGCGGCCAAGATGCTGGTCCGGCAGGAAGAGTACCTTGTGACCCACCACGGGATCATCCCCCGGGCGCGCCCCCTGGAGCGCCCATTCCAGGACCAGCTTGGCGTTTGAACTCGTGCAGCAGGCACCGTCGTGTCGGCCGACAAACGCCTTGATCGCCGCCGACGAGTTCACGTACGTGATAGGAATGATGCGGGCCTGCGCGTGCTCATTCACGAAACCCCAGGCGTCTTCCAACTGATCGACGTCGGCCATATCGGCCATGCTGCATCCGGCACCCAGGTCGGGCAGAATCACACGCTGACGGTCGCTGGTGAGGATGTCCGCCGTCTCCGCCATGAAGTGCACGCCGCAGAAAACGATGTACTCGGCCTGCGTCTGCTCGGCGGCAGTCTGAGACAGTTTGAGGCTGTCGCCCGTGAAGTCTGCGAACGCGATGACCTCATCCCGTTGATAATGGTGGCCCAGGATGACGAGTCGCGCGCCGAGCTGTTCTTTGGCAGACGCGATGCGCGCCACCAGCTCCTGCTCGTCGGCGTCGGCATACCCAGGTGGGAGCGGCTGCTGGAATAGCATCGGCTATAAACCTCGTTCCTTCGCGCCCGCCTGAATCATAGCGCCGGGAACGTCAGGACGCCACGCGTCGGCGACGGCGCCATTCCAGCAGTCCCAGGACCGCCGCCATTCCCGCGACGCCACACAGCCAATCGCGAACATCGACCCGTCGACCGACGAAGGATTGGGTCAGCTCGTCGACGCCGGCGTAACCCGCCAGCAGGATGGCCGCCCACCAAACAAACGTCGCCGGCAGCGGGCGGCGGAATGTCTCCGCAAATCGCCAGAATAGAAACGCCAGTAACGCAAAGGCCGCCGTGTGGGCCAGCTTGTCGGACGAGGGAACCCCCAGATCAAGACGCAGGTTCGGAAAGTGCGTGCAGCAGAGAACAAAGATCCAGTAGGCCGGCAGGGCCCGACGATACCACGCGGACCAGGCCGCATCCGACATGCTCCGACCTCATGCCGGGGTTACGCCGGCGCCAGGATCAACGGCCGGGGTGGTTACGGCCACCGGGGCAGACACAGGGACCGTGTTGTCCGCCGTCGGCATGCCGACCTGAAGGATCTCCACGGCCAGGGCCGCATAGTCCTCTGCTCCGTGGCTGCCCGGCGCGTAATCAAAAACCGTCTTCCCGAAACTCGGACATTCGGCCAGCCGGATGTTGCGCCGAATGCTCGTAGCGAAAACCCGGGCCCCGTACCAGGGGTCGGAGGGGCTCGCACGGGCGAGGAACCCGGCCACGTCGTCATGCACCTCCTGGGCGAGCTTTGTCCCGCGCTCGTACATGCACAGGACCACGCCCAGCACGCGAAGTTGCGGATTCAGCGCCCGTCGTACGAGTGTGACCGTTTCGAGCAGTCGGCCGAGGCCTTGGAGGGCCAAGAAATGCGGCTGAAGCGGAATCAAAATCTCACGGGCCGCAGCCAGCGCGTTGACTGCCAGCAGCCCGAGTGCCGGTGCGCAGTCGATCAAGCACAGGTCAAAGCGGTCGTCGCAAACGGCTAGGGCGTTGGCAAGCACCCGCTCGCGATCCGCGCGATCGGCAAGCTCGATCTCCGCTCCGACCAGGTCAATATGGGACGGGACGACAAGAAAGCCGTCGGTGATCGGCCGCGCAACCTCGGCCACCGGTGCCCCGCGGGTCAGCACGTCATAAGTGCTCAATTCCTGCGGACCAAGCTCCAGCCCCAGATGGATTGTGGCGTGCGCCTGCGGGTCCAGGTCGACCAGCAGCACGCGCTGCCCGCCGCGGGCCAAGGCCGCCGAGACGTTGACGGCGGTCGTCGTTTTCCCGACCCCGCCCTTCTGATTCAGCACCGCAATTACCCGCATGGGAGCAGTATACGCCCGGCTCCGGCGATGGAAACGTCCAAGCCCGGCGTGCGACACAGGAGACGCGCCGGACCGGCCGTTGCCTGTCCCGCGTCGTGCCGGTTATGCTGATAGGTTCAAACAGTGCATGTGCGCCGCCCGACGGTGGGTGCGACTGCCCACACACCGTGGTCGCCCTCCCCGACGGACGCGCGATGCCAAAGATCCTCCTCGGATCCGGAGATCAGCATGTCCATTGTTGAGCAGCTAGCCGAAGCCGTCATTAACGGCGACGAAACGGCGACACCGCGTCTGATCGAAGAGGGGCTGGCGGCCGGCATCGCCCCCGGCGACCTCCTGAACCAGGGCCTACTCAAAGGCATGACCGAGGTCGGTCGGCGGTTCCGCGAGGGAGAGTACTTCGTTCCCGAAGTGCTTGTCGCTGCCGAGGCGATGAAGGCCGGCACGGCTGTCCTGAAGCCACACCTCGCACAGGCCGGCGTCCGACCGGAGGCAACCGCTGTGATCGGAACCGTGCGCGGTGATTTGCACGACATCGGCAAGAACCTGGTCGCGACGATGCTGGAAGGCGCCGGTTTTGAGGTCATCGACCTCGGTGTAGACGTGCCGCCCGAGAAGTTCGTCGAAGCCTGCCGGCAGCGGCCTGTCCAGCTCGTCGGCATGAGCGCCCTGCTCACGACCACCATGCCCATGATGGAAGAAACCATTAAGGTGCTGCGCGCCGAAGTACGGCCGACACCCGTCCTGCTCGTCGGCGGAGCCCCCGTGACACAAGAATACGCGGACAAAATTCAGGCGGACGGCTACGGCCGTGACGCGGCCACGGGTGCCGAACTGGCCAAGAAACTGTGCCGGCTCGGACGCAACTGAGCGGCACCCGCCCAAGTGCAACCACTGTTAAGACGCGGAACAGCGCTGCCCCGCCATGAACGCACAGCTTACGTCCCACGAGCGCGTCGCCCGCTGCCTGCGGCGGCGATCCCACGATCGCGTGCCCATCTTCGACGCCTGGTGGCGTGAGACGGAGCAGGCTTACGTCGCGGCCATCGGCGACCCCAACCTCGGCTGCGGCATCGAGAGCTTCCCGCGTGAGCCGCGCCCGGACCGACTCACGCTGTGGGAATACTTCGACATGGACCTCATGCAGGTCGGCTGGCCCGACCAGCGCCTGCGCCTTACCCCGCCGGAGGTCCTCCAGGAAACCGACGAGTGGGTCCTCCAGCGCGACGGCAACGAAGCCGTCATGCGCTGGTGGAAACACAAGATGGGCACCCCGGAGCACGTGGCTTTCGGGATCGACTCGCCGGACAAGTGGGCGCAGGTCCGCGGCCTGCTCGTGCCCGCGAAAGAGCGTATTCGCTGGTCGGAGTTCATGCCCCGTTATCAGCGGGCGCGGCAGGACCAGCGCTTTATCTGCTACTGCGCCGTGGAAGTCATCGAGTCGGCCAAAGACTCGATCGGCCACGAACAGATGTGCCGGGCGATGATCAAGCGGCCCGAGTGGGTGCATGACGTGTTTGCGACCTACACCCGCTTTTCGATCGAGATGTTCCGGCTCTTCGAAGCCGAAGCCGGCCCGTGCGACGGAGCGTTTATCTACGGCGACATCGCGTACAAGAACGGTCCCTTCATGTCGCCGCGGCATTACCGCGCATTCGTCTTTCCCTATCACAAGCAGTTCTTCGACGAGTTCCATCGACGCAACATGCCGGTCATCTTTCATTCCGACGGTGACATTCGCCTGTTGCTGCCGCACCTGATCGAGGCCGGCGTGGACGTGATCCAGCCGATGGAGACGCGTGCCGGCATGGACGTCCGCGAATTGGCCCCTCAGTACGGCGACCGGCTGGGGTTCTTCGGCAACATCGACGTCACCGTCCTGGCAAGGAATGATCGGGACCAGATACGGAGAGAATTGCTGGCCAAGATGACCGCCGGCATGCGGTATCAAGGCTACCTCTACCACTCTGACCATTCCATTCCGCCGGGTGTGACGCTCGAAACGTATCGCTGGCTGATCGAAGAAGTCCGGCGGATCGGGCAGTACGCCTGATGCCGCAGCCGGGTGGCTGGCCAGGCGAATGTGTGGGCCGCCGCACAGGGCGGCAGTCGGTTCGCGAAGGAGCACGCCCTTGAAGGGCCACGTTGACTACGAGGCCGCGTTCGAAGACTACTTGCGAGCGCGCCAGATTCCGTATGTGGCGGTAGACGAGGCCAAGCGGGCCGCGTTCCGGGACGCGCGGCTGAAGAGCTTCGATTTCATCGTCTACTCGACGCGCGGCACGAACTGGCTCGTGGACATCAAGGGCCGACGCTGGGCCGCCCGCGGGGCCGCGCGCCGGCCCACCTGGGAAAACTGGGTTACCATGGCCGATCTGGAGGGTCTGGGCCAATGGCAGGAGGTTTTCGGCCCTGGCTTCGGCGCCCTATTGGTCTTCGCGTACCGACTGGAGGCCGAGGGCGACCCGCCGCCGGAGCTGGTGCACGTTTTCCGTGGCGCCCGCTACCTCTTCGCCGGCATCCCGTTGGACCGGTACCAGATGCATGCCCGGCTGCGCAGCCCGAAGTGGGGCACTGTGAATCTATCCGTCCGGGACTTTGCCGCCGGCGTCCGACCTATCACAGACTGGCTGTGATCTGCACCCCAGCCGGCGGGACCAACGAGAGTGAGCGACAAGCCCCCCCGGCAACCTGCTACATATAGAGGCCGCCGTCCACGACGAACACCTGCCCCGTGATGTAGGAGGCTTCGCGGCTGGCCAGGAAAGCGACGACCGCGGCCACCTCGTCCGGCTGACCGAAGCGCTGCATCGCGATCAGAGAACGCGCCTGCTCTTTGAGCTTCTCCGGCAGGTCACTGGTCATCTCGGTCTCGACGAAGCCCGGCGCGACCGCGTTGCACGTAATTCCCCGGCGGGCGACCTCCTTGGCGATGGCCTTGGTCATCCCGATCAGCCCGGCCTTGGCCGCCGAGTAGTTCGCCTGCCCCGGGTTACCCATCAGCCCGCTGACGCTGGAAATGTTGATGATCCGCCCGTACCGCGCCCGCAGCATGTGCCGACTGACCGCGCGGGTCATCCAGAACGCGCCGCGGAGATTCGTGTCGAGAACGATGTCGAACTGTTCGTCCTCCATGCTCATCAGCAGCCCGTCGCGCGTGATCCCCGCGTTGTTGACGAGGATGTCGAGGTGTTCATACCGCGCCGCCATCTCCTCGACAAAGTTGTTGATGGCCACCCGGTCGGTCACGTCGAGCGCGGCCGGTACGATCCGGGCCGCCACTTCCGGCCCAGCCGCTTGCATCCAGGCCCGCGTACGCTCCAGATTGCGGGCGGCCGCGATCACCGTGGCGCCACTGCGGGCCAGGGCCACGCAAATGGCCTGTCCGATGCCGCGGGAGCCCCCCGTCACGATGGCGTTCTGCTGTGCGAGGTCGAAGGTCATTGCGCCCTTTCGGGTGCGACGGTCAGGTCGCCGACGGTGCTGATGTTGGTCGTCTGCACGCTGCGATCGATCTTCCGCATCATACCGGTCAGATGCCGGTTGGGTCCAATTTCCCAGAAGTGCCGACACCCATCGGCGATCAGGCGGGTTATGCAGGCCTGCCAGCGGACGGGATTCACGACCTGCCGATACAGCGAATCCCGGATCGCGGCCGGCTCCGCGTGGTAGGTCGCGTCCACGTTGGCGATCACGCGTACGCGCGGCGGCTGGAACTCGGTCTCCGCCAAGACCGTCTTCAGCCCCTCGGCCGCGGAGCGCATCAGTTCGCTGTGGAAAGCGCCCGCCACCTTCAGCGGAATTGCACGACACCCAAATTCGTCCGCCAAGGCGACCGCCGCCTCGCAGGCGGCCCGGTCGCCGGAAATCACGATCTGGCCGGGACAATTAAAATTGGCGGGTCGCACGCGTCCCTTGTCGGCGACGCGTTCGCACAGCGCCAGCACGCGTTCTTCCTCCAGCCCGAGGATCGAAACCATCCCACCCGGGTTCTGCTCGGCGGCTTGCTGCATGAGCTGCCCGCGGCGGAAGACCAGACGCAGAGCATCCCGGAATGACACCGCTCCGGCCAGATGGAGCGCCGTGTACTCACCCAGACTCAAGCCGCCCATGGCAGCGAAGCTCTCGGTCCGAAATCGCCCCGCGTCGACCGCCGCCCGGAAAAGGGCCACGCTGGTGGTGAAAATGGCCGGCTGTTGCACGTCGGTGGCGTCCAGGCGTTCGGCCGGTCCCTCGAAGCACAGTCGGGACAGCGGAAACCCCAGAATCTCGTCCGCCTGGGCGAACGTGTCCGCGGCCACCGCGTATGACTCGGCGACGTCGCGGCCCATGCCCACAAGCTGCGCCCCCTGCCCCGGAAAGATGGCCGCCTGAAGCGACATCGTTCACACCCTCAATAGCGCGGAGGCCCAGGTAAGTCCAGCACCGAACGCCACCAGCATCACCAGATCGCCTGGGCGACACCGGCCCGCCGCCCGCGCCTCGTGCAACGCAACCGCAACCGACGCGGCCGACGTGTTCCCGTACCGGTCGATGTTGATCAGCACCCGTTCCAGCGACAGCCCGATCTTGCTGCACGCCGACTCGATGATCCGCAGGTTGGACTGATGCGGAATCACCAGGGCCAGATCGGACACGGACACCCCGGCATCCTGGCACGTCTCCGCAATGATGTCGGCCATTTGCAGCACGGCAAACTTGTAGACCTCCCGACCCTGCATCCGCATGAAGTGCAGCCGCTCGTCTACCGTCTGCCGCGTGGCCGGATAACGCGAACCCCCAGCCGGGATGTAGATCAGCTTGCCACGAGCGCCATCTGCCCCCCACCGCGCCGCGAGCACCCCGCGCCCCGCCTCCGACGCCCGCCGCAGAATGGCGGCGCCGGCGCCGTCTCCGAACAAAATACACGTCCCGCGATCCTGCGGGTCGGTGACCGTGCTTAACACCTCGGCACCGACCACGAGGACCGTCTCGGCCAAGCCGGTCACAATGTACTGGGCCGCCGCCACCACCCCGTAAACGAACCCGCTGCACGCCGCCGCCAGGTCGTAGGCCGGAACCCACCGGCACCCGAGCGCCGCCTGCAACAGGCAGGCCGTGGACGGCAACATGTGCTCGGGCGTGATGGTCGCCACCATGATCAGATCCACGGCTTCGGGCGTCAAACCCGCGTCCTCGAGCGCTGCCGCGCTGGCCCGCGTCGCCAGATCCAGCGTCCCCTGCCCCGGGGCCGCCCAGCGGCGCTCCCGGATTCCCGTGCGCTGGACGATCCACTCGTCCGAGGTATCCACGACCCGCGCCAGCTCGCGGTTCGTCACCACCCGCTCGGGCATATAAACCCCGCTGCCGACGATCTCCACGGGCCACGCCAATTTCATGCGGCGTCCCCGTGCCGGCAGTTCAAGGCGTTGGCGATGGCGGCGTTCAGATTGAGGCGGATCTGCTCGACGGCCACGCGGATCGCGTTGCCGATGGCGCGGTAGTCGCTGCGCCCGTGGCAGATGATTGCGACGCGATTCAGGCCGAGAAGCGGCGCTCCCCCGTACTCGGCAAAGTCGTGGCGCCGCCAGATGCGGGCCACGATCGGTTCAAACCGCGCCACCAAGTCCTGCCCCTCCTGCTTGATCTCTTCCACGATCGTCTGAAAAAGCCCCTCGGCCAGACCCTCGGTGAGTTTCAAGATCACGTTCCCCACAAAGCCGTCACAGATGGCCACTTCGCAGACACCGCGGAAGATGTCCCGACCCTCCAGGTTTCCCTTGAAGCGCAAGGAACTATCGCGCTTCATCAGCGCCCCGGCCTCCTTGACGAGCGGGTTACCCTTGCCCTCTTCTTCGCCGATCGAGATCAGTCCGACGCGCGGCTCCGCTATGCCGAGAATGAGCCGTGCGTAGCAAACGCAGACGCGTGCGTACTCGTAGAGGTGGTGCGGCTTCGGCGTCGTGTTCGCCCCCACGTCGCACAACACGACTGGCCCGTGGAAGGTCGGCATCACGACCGCGATCCCCGGCCGCGACACGCCCGGAACGGCCCCGATCTTGAGCTGACATGCCGCCGCGAACGCGCCCGTGTTGCCAGCCGAGATCAATGCGTCAAGGGTGCCGTTTCCTCCCGCCACTGCCATCTGCACGATGCTGGACTTGCGCTTGTGCCGCAAGGCCTCGACCGGGGACTCATCCATGCCGATGAACTGGGGGCAGTCTTCGATCGATACCCGCGCGTCGTTCAGCCCAGCGGCCGCGCACTCGGCCTCCACGCGGTCCTTGGGCCCGTACAGAACGATCGCGTCCTGTTCGCCCACGAAGCGCAGCCCGTAAGCCACGCCCCGCACGACCTCGCGCGGGGCGTGATCACCACCCATCGCATCCATGCCGATCCGCATGGAGCTCTCCTCGCTGCCCTGCCGTGAAGGAAATCTGACACGCCGCGGACCATCCGGGAGGACCCGCCAGCTCCCGCTCACCCCAACAACCGTGGCCCGGCGCACCGACCAAGCCGACTCCTAGCCCTTCTTCTCGGCGACCTCGATCCGTGTGCGGGAATTCACGTAACCGCAGTTCCCGCAGGCCGCGTGTGGCAGCTTCATCTGGCTGCACTGCGGGCACGGGATGAGGTGAACCGGCCGCAGCGCGTGGTGCGCACGCCGGGTACGCTTGCGCATCTTGCTCTTCTTCGTTACCGGTAACAACGCCTTTCCTCGCAGAACGTCCGATTGACCATCCGACCGCGTCCGAACAAAAACGGGCCGCCCGCAGCAGGGCGTATCGCGATGGAACCTCGCAAACCTAAGCCCGCCGGCAGGCTCTGTCAAGGTCGCCCCTTGCCCGCGACGGCCCCGCACCGCCGACGCAAACTCCGGGCGCTTGACGTCTGGCGCAGCCATCGCAATATGGAGTGGCGTCTCGGTTACGACCGGGCGCGGCGTTTGCACGCCCGCCCGGACGCATGCCGCACGCCCGACTGCGCTCGGCACCTCTCCCGGGCCGGCCGAACGTTTACTGCGGTGTGGTTATGTTGCCTCGCCAACGGGCCGTGGGCGGTCCGTCAGCGGAGTCGCGCAGTGCCCAAGCGACCGGACATCCAGCGAGTCCTCATCATCGGCAGCGGGCCCATCGTCATCGGCCAGGCCTGCGAATTCGACTATTCCGGCACCCAGGCGTGTCGGGCGCTTCGCGAGGAAGGCGTCCGGGTCGTCCTGCTCAACAGCAACCCGGCCACGATCATGACCGACCCGGAACTGGCCGACCGCACCTATCTTGAGCCGATCACGCCCGAGGTCGTCGACGAAATCCTTGCCCGCGAGACGACCCGCGGAACACCGGTCGATTCCCTCCTACCGACCCTGGGCGGTCAAACCGGCCTGAACTGCGCCGTGGCCGCCTGCGAGGCCGGCGTCCTCGCCCGGCACGGCGTGCGTCTGATCGGCGCGGACCGCCAGACCATCCGGCGAGCCGAGGATCGAGAAGAATTCAAGCGGACCGTGACACGCGTCGGTCTCGATGTACCCCGTTCACAGACGGCCCGCTCGTATGACGAGGCGCTGCGGGCGATCGAGACCATCGGCCTGCCCGCCTGCATCCGCCCGGCGTACACACTTGGCGGCACAGGCGGCGGGCTCGCCCGCACGCTTACCGAGTTCGAGTACCTCGTCCGGGACGGGCTCGGCCAGTCGCCGATCGGACAGGTGCTGATCGAGGAGGACCTCACCGGTTGGAAGGAATTCGAGCTCGAGATGATGCGCGACCGGCGTGACAACGTGGTCGTCGTCTGCTCCATCGAGAACCTCGATCCGATGGGCGTGCATACCGGCGACTCCATCACCGTTGCCCCCGCCATGACGCTGTCGGACAAGGAGTACCAGCGTATGCGCGACGCGGCGATCGCCATCATGCGGGCGGTCGGCGTGGACACGGGGGGCGCAAACATCCAGTTCGCCGTCCACCCGCGCGACGGACGCATGGTCGTCATCGAGATGAACCCGCGCGTCTCACGCTCCTCCGCGTTGGCGTCCAAGGCCACCGGGTTCCCGATCGCCAAGATCGCCACCAAGCTGGCGCTGGGCTATACGCTCGACGAACTGCGCAACGACATCACGCGCATGACCTCTGCCTGCTTCGAGCCCACGATCGACTACTGCGTCGTCAAGATGCCGCGCTTCGCCTTCGAAAAGTTTCCGGAGGCGGACGAGACGCTGACGACCTCCATGAAATCGGTCGGCGAAGCGATGGCGATCGGCCGAACCTTCAAGGAAGCCCTCCAGAAATGCATCCGCTCGATGGAGATCCGACGCCCCGGCTACGGTCTGCATCCGGGCGACAAGTGGCTTGACGCCCGGCAGGGCGAATCCTTCGACAGCGCGGAGGACGCCAGCGTCTGGGTGGACCCGTTCGGCCACGCCGCCGAGCCGCCGGCCCCTGTCTTCGGCGGGACACTGCTGGGCGAGGCGCCGGCCGATACACGCGAGCAGGCGTCGCAGCAGTGGCCGATTCCGGACGACGTGCTCACTGCCAAGATCGCCACACCGTGCCAGGGACGCCTGTACTACATCCGCTATGCGCTCAAGCTGGGCTGGTCGGTAGAACGCATCGCCGCCCTGTCTCACATCGACCCCTGGTTCCTGGATCAGCTCGCCGACCTGGTGGACTTCGAACGACAGTTGGAACAGGCTCCGGTCATCAACGGCGGCGGCTTCCGACCCGCCCCCGAGCTGGTCGAAATCTTCCGCCAGGCCAAGGCTTACGGTTACAGCGATGCGCAGCTCCGCTACCTGTGGCGAATGGACCCGGCCGCCTTCCGTCGTCTGAAGGCCCACGTCGACCGCCCCAAGTTCAAGACGGTCGACACCTGCGCGGCCGAGTTCGAGGCCTGCACGCCGTACTACTACTCCACACATGAACGCCCGCTGACGCAGGTCGTGCGTAGTCCGGAGGCGGTCGCCGAGCTGCGCCGACACCACGCGTCGCGCGGCCAGGTCCCCTTGGGCGACGCCGTACGCGGCTTGGGAATCCCGTCCGCCCATCGCTACCGGCCGCTCGACGACCAGCACGTCTTGGTCGAGTTTCATGACGACGAGCTCCGGGTCAGCGACCGGCCGAAAGTTGTCATCCTGGGCGGCGGCCCGAACCGCATCGGTCAGGGCATCGAGTTCGATTACTGCTGTGTCCACGCCGCCTTGGCCGCCCGCGAGCTGGGCTACGAGTCCGTTATGGTCAACTCCAACCCGGAGACCGTCAGCACCGACTACGACATCAGCGACCTGCTGTTTTTCGAACCGCTGACCCATGAGGACGTGCTGAACATCTGTGAACGGCTCAACGGACAACCATTCCAGCCCGGGGCCGCGTACCAACCGGGTAAGCGTGACGGCGGCCGCGTCCTGGGCGTCATCGTGCAGTACGGCGGGCAAACGCCGCTGAATTTGGCTCAGGGGCTGGCCGAAGCAGGCGTTCCGATCCTCGGTACCTCACCGGCCAGCATTCACGCCGCCGAAGACCGGGCCCAGTTTCAAGAGGTCGTGCGGGAGCTCGGGCTGCGCCAGCCGCCGAACGGCGTCGCGTATTCCCGGGCGGAGGCAGCCCAGGTCGCGGAGGAGCTGGGGTACCCGGTGCTGGTGCGACCGTCCTACGTGCTCGGGGGGCGCGGCATGCAGGTGTGCAACCACGCCGCCGACCTGATGCGCTACATCGACGGAGCGCTGCACGCGACGGACCGTGAGCTGAACCTGGACCGGCAACATCCGATCCTGATCGAGAAGTTCCTGCTGGACGCGATCGAGGTCGACGTGGACGCGATCAGCGACTGCGGCTACCCCGGTCGTGCGCCGGCGGACGGTCGCTGCGATATCTGCGGCCTGATGGAGCACATCGAGGAAGCCGGCATCCACAGTGGCGACAGTTGCTGCGTCCTGCCGCCCTATTCGCTGTCACCCGCACTCATCGACGAGATCAAATATCAGGTCAAGCTGCTCGCCCGTCGCCTCAACGTGTGCGGACTGATGAACGTCCAGTTCGCCATCCAGGGACACGTGGTCTACGTGATCGAGGTGAACCCGCGGGCCTCTCGCACCATCCCGTTCGTCAGCAAGGCGACAGGTATCCCGTGGGCCAAGGTCGCCACCCGCGTGATGCTGGGGTGGCCGCTGGACGAAGCCCTGAACGGCATCGAACCGGTCACGCCACGACACGTGGCCGTCAAAGCGCCCGTGTTCCCCTTCCAGAAGCTCCGCACGGTGGATTGCGTGCTCGGGCCCGAAATGCGCAGCACGGGCGAGGTAATGGGCATCGACGAGACCTACCCAATCGCCTTCGCCAAGGCGCTACTGGCCGCCGGCGTGCGCCTGCCCACCTCCGGCAACGTGCTGGTCAGCGTGTGCGATGCCGACAAGCCGCGAATCGTCTCCATCGCCCGCGAGCTCCACGAACTCGGGTTCTGCATCTACTCCACCCTCAAGACGCGCCAGACGCTCGCCGAGCACGGCATCCCCGCCATCCTCGTGTCCAAGCAGCCCGGGCAGGCGGCGCCCTTCCTGCTGGACCTCATCCGCCAGCGCCGCCTCGACCTGCTCATCAATACCCCCATCCACACGGGCAGCGCCACGGACGAAGGTCGCTGGCGGGTCGCATCGATTCAGCTCGGCATCCCGCTCATCACCACACTGGCCGGAGCACGCGCTGCCGTCGGCGCCATCCGCGCCTTGCGGGCCGGCCGCATGGAGGTGCGTGCTTTGCAGGACTACCTGCGACCAGGAGGAACCCGATGATCGCCCGTTTGGCTCTGGAAGACGGTACCCTCTTTTCCGGCGTCGCCTGTGGTGCGCCGGGTACCCGGGCTGGGGAAGTCGTCTTCAACACCGCCCTGACCGGCTATCAGGAAGTCTTCACCGACCCCTCCTACGCCGGCCAGATCGTCACCATGACCTTTCCTCTCCAGGGCAACTACGGCGTCAACCCGGAAGACTTCGAGTCAGCGCGGCTTCACCTGGCCGGGGTAGTCGTCAAGGAATTGCCACGCCGCCCCAGCAACTATCGCGCAACACAGTCGGTGTCCGAGTTTCTAACCAGTCACGGCATCATCGGACTGGCCGGCGTCGATACACGTGCCCTCACCCGCCGCATCCGCACTCAGGGCGCACTGCGCGGCGTGATCACGACAGAGATCGAGGATCCGCTGGAGCTGCTGCGGCTCGCCCGTGCGGCCCCGTCGATGGAAGGGGCCAACCTCGTCCGGTCAGTCGCTCCGACGAGTCCGGGGTCGTGGTCCGAACCGCTGACAGGTTCCCTGACGGCTTCCCGGGATAGCGAAGCGAAGGGTGGTCACATCGTCGCCATCGACTGCGGCATCAAGTACAACATCCTGCGTCACTTAGCGAGCAGCGGCGGCCACGTGACCACCGTGCCGCCCACCACGACCGCCGCGGAGATCCGTGATCTGCGCCCGGACGCTGTGCTGATCGGCAACGGTCCGGGCGACCCGGCAGCCGTCACAGACACGGTCTCCACGCTGCGGGCGCTGTTGGGACACGTGCCCATGTTCGGCGTCTGCCTTGGGCATCAAATGCTCGCATTGGCGCTCGGCGCGAAGACCTACAAGCTCAAATTCGGGCACCACGGAATCAACGTCCCCGTGCGAAACATGCTCAGCGGGCGCGTCGAAATCACCAGTCAAAACCACGGCTTCGCCGTCGATCCGGCTTCGCTCGAACGCGTGGGCGGCACGGTCACGCACCGGAACCTGAATGACGGCAGCCTGGAAGGTTTCGTCCACCGCGACTGTCGTGTCCTGGCCGTGCAGTTCCACCCCGAGGCCAGCCCCGGTCCGCACGACGCGGCGTACCTCTTCGACCGCTTCACGAACGCCGCCGCCAACGGCGGACAGATCAGCCCGGAGCTGCTCGCGTAAATCTCCGCCGGTGTTTCCTGGCCACGACACAGCGCTAGCCGCGGCGCATGGCATCAACCGCCCGCGCGGCCGGCTGCCTCAACACCGGGCGCGGGAACCAGTTCGAACCAGTCCCGCGTGCGGCGGACCGCGACAATCGGTGTCTCCCGTTCGTGATCGAGGACCAGCAAACCGTCGCGATCCGCCAGCCAGCCGAGCAATTCCTGCTTCGATTGTCGATTGTCGATCGGAAACAGGTCGTAGGCCATGTTGTACGCGGGACCCAAGTGATGGCAGGTGGGCATCAGGTCTCCTGCAAACACCAGGGATCGCTGGCGACCGGTCACCACGACAGACTGGTGTCCACGCGTGTGCCCGGGCGTGGGCAATACGCTCACGCCGGGTACGACCGGGCCAGGGCCCTCCAGCAGGCACCACCGGCCCAGCATGTCGAGCGGTGCGTAGTTCTCAGGCCGATAAGTGGCCGTCATGATCCCGAATCCCGACCGGGCATCCTCCAGCTCCCGCCGTTGAAGGTGTACCGTCGCACGCGGGAACGTCGGCACAGGCTGGCCGCCGTCCAGCCAGGTCAGCCCACCCGCGTGATCGAAATGCAGGTGCGTAACCACGACGTCCGTGATCGTGTCCGGCTCAACGGCGAGCCGACGCAGCGACGGCAACAACCAGTGCTCCGGGTCGATCGCGAAAATGCGCTGCTCCTTCTCGCTGTACTTGGCCCCGTGGCCCGTTTCGATGATGACGCGACGGTCGTTCTCCCCGGCCCATTCGACCAGCAGGCAGTTACAGGCCAGCGAAATGCGATTCTGATCGTCGGCGGGGCACTTCTGCACCCAAAGCGCCTTCGGAATCAGCCCGAACATCGCCCCCCCGTCCAGCTTGAATGCACCGCCGCTCACGAGCGTCACCCGGCAATCCCCCAGGTCCACACGCAGACGTTCGGGCGGCGACATCATGGGCACCTCCTCGCAACGCCCGGCCGAAACGGACACGTACCGCAACCGGGGCCGGGTACGGTATCATACGCGCCGCGTGCCGATCGGCGCGCGACGAGCGAGGCGCAGTCTGAAACCCGATGGCGACGACCCGCGAAATCCGGTGTCTGTGTCTGGACGTTGACGGCGTGCTGACTGACGGCCGCGTCTACTGGGACGACGGCGGGCTGGGTGCGCGGGCCTTTCATGTGCACGACGGATTCGCTCTGCGTTGGTGGCAACGACTGGGCGGGGCAGTCATTCTTTGCTCGGGAAAGACATCGCAGGCGGTCGCCTTGCGGGCCGCCGAGCTCGGTATCTCACATGTCTTGCAGGGCAGCACCGACAAACCCGCCGACGTCGAGCGCGTCCTGAACAGACTCGGTCTGCGTTGGGAACAGGTGGCAGTGATCGGCGATGACCTGCCGGACATCCCGCTCATGCGCCGTTGCGGGCTGCCGATCGCCGTGGCAAACGCGCGACCGGAGACCAAGGCCGCCGCGCAGTGGGTAACCACCCACCGCGGCGGCGAAGGTGCCGTGCGCGAAGCCATCGAGCACGTGCTGCGGACGGACGGTCGTTGGGCGCACGTGCTGCAACATTACGGGCTGTCGGCCGACGAACCGGCGGAGCAACGGGGTGTCTCATGATGCGCAACGTCGTTCTCGTCGTGTCGTCCCTGGCGGTGCTCGTCGTCCTCTTTGTCGGCTACCGCCTGCTGGTCGGCACGCCCGCCGCCCAGACGCCACGCCACGTTGTCGACGAGCTTCCGACGCCCTTGCCGCAGTCGGGACCGGCCCTGCGGGTCGGACAGGACGTTGAGGTGCCGGCGGGCGGCCGCATCGTCTTCCGGCGTTATGACGAGCGCACCGGCCGACCCACCGACCTGTTCAGTTGCCTGGACTGGCAGCCGGTGCCCGGCTCCAAGAATGAGATTCGCGTGACCGGGCCCGAGCTCGCCATGGTGTTGCCCAGCGGCATGGTCGCCACTGTGCTCGCAGATGAGGGCCAGCTCACCGCCGAGCGTATCGAACGCCAGCAAATGCGACCCCGCAGTGGCTGGCTGGCTGGCAACGTGCGCATCATCATCGACCGTGACACAACGCCCGGGCGACCGCCCCGCGACGAACGTCCGCAGGACCTGATTACGCTGTTCGTCGACCGCCTGGAGTTCGACCTGGAGCGCGGCGAGCTGCGCAGCGCAGACCGGGTAGTCGTACAGAGCCTGGAATTCGAAGTGGTCGGCGCAGGGCTCGATCTGGTGTGGAGTCAGGCCGACAACCGGGTGGAGACGCTGACGCTGGCGCGCGGCGAAGAATTCATCTTCTACACGCCAGCAGGCTTGTTCGACGCCCCCGACCTGGACGAAACGCGCTCCGCCGAACCGGCCCCGGCACCGGCCCTCCGCACGGCGACGGCTCCGCGCCCTTCGACGCCCCGACGCGTGACCACCTACCTGTGCACGCTGTCCGGCGGAGTGCTCGCCGAGCAACATCGCGCAGACCAGGTGGTGGGTGGCCTGCGGGCAGACGAAGTGCAACTGCTGTTCGACATCGGTGCCCGCGCAGGCCGCTTACTGCGGGCTCCGGCCAGCCGACCGCAGGCCGCCGCGGACCAGGATCGCGGCCAGCGGCTGGTCGTACGCTGGTCGGGGAAGCTGACGCTGGCCCCGATTGACAGCCCACCGCCCCCCGGCCGTCACCGCCTGCATTTCACCGCGTCAGGAGCGCCGGTCGCGTTGGCGCGCGGCGACGGGACGATCCTGTGCGGGAAAGTGCGGTACGAAGACGAAACCCGCCGCATCTGGCTCGAATCTCTGCCGGGTCAGTCCATCGACTTCGCGCTGGGGGAGAAGATGTCCGCCGCCGCAGCCGGGGTGTTCGTCGACCGCGTGCAGCGGCTCGTCAAGCTGGTGGGGCCGCTGGTACTGCGGTCGCAGCGCGGAACGGGCGCGGCGAGGCGCTGGTCGACCGTACACGCCCAATTGTGGGGCGAGTTGACGCTCGCCGAGCCCGCATCCGCCACGCGCCCGGCCGCGGAGGCCATGCTGGAGTTCGAGCGGCTCGAATCGGCTACGTTCGTCGGAGATGTCACGGTCGACCTGGGCAAGCAGAAGCTCACCGCCGACAACCTGAGGGTAACGTTTCGGCCGGACGCCGGCGAGCAGACACTCGAGGAGCTGCTGGACACGGCCATGGCCGCCGGTCGGGTACGGCTGACGAGCGAAGATGGAACGGTCGAAAGCCAGGCGCTGGAGTTGACCTTCGCCCGCACGCCGGAAGGCACGCTGTATCCCAGTCGAATGCATGCGCGCGGTGCCGTTCGGCTGGCGCGCGAGCGAGCCCGGATCCGGGGGGATGAGGTGCTCGCGCAATTAGCCCCGGGCGCAAGCGAGCCCGAGGCGCCCGGGCCGGAATTCGTGCTACGCACCCTGGAGGTCACCGGACGGGCCGAGGTCGTGGATCCGGATCATCGTCGCGCGGCACGCGGCGCACACATCACCAGCCAGTTCGTCGAACCCGACTGGCTCGCGACGGCCACGGTACGGGGTACAGCGGAGCGACCGGGCCTTGTCTACGCACATCCGTTCATCGTGCGCGGGCAACAGATCGATTTGGATCGCTCTGCTCAAACGCTGCACGTGGAGGGCCCAGCCCGGCTGTCGTTTCGCAGCCAGCGCAGTCTCCAGGGGCAGCAGCGCAAGGAACTGACGCCGGTGGTCGTCACCAGCCACGATCGGCTCCACATTGACGGTCGTGCCAACACGGTGCAGTTCGAGGGCCAGGTGGTGGCAACCAGCCGAGATGAGCAGCTTCAGGGCGACGCGGTGACCTTGCTGCTGGAAGACAGCACGCCGGCGCCGCGGCCGCCCACGCCGCGGATACCCTCGTGGGCCGATTGGTGGCGCGGCGCGCGTGCCGTGGTTGACCGCGTCGAGGGGCGGCCAACGCGGCGCTCAACGCTCGCGTGGGACCAAGGCCTCGAGCGGGTCCGAAAGGAGCCGGTGCGTCTCATTGCGGACAACGGGCTTGTGTCGAGCGAGAGTTTCGTCGCCGGGGACCCGGAACCGGTCGTGCACGCGAGTATTTCCGCGCCCCGCGTCGAGTTCGACCTCGTCGGCCGTCAGATCCACACGACCGGCCTGACCCAACTGCTGCTGACCGACCGCCGCGGACGCGACGATCCGCAGGTAACCGGGGAGGTGCTCGGCCTGCCGTCGGCCTTCCTGAGCCGTGGGCCCAGCCAGACCGCTATGCAATGCACTGGACGAATGACCTATACCCTCGGCGCCGACGGCCCCGAGCGCCGTGACACCGTCGTCTTCGAAGACAACGTCTTCTTCGTTCACCGCACCGGGGCCGCCATGGTCGACTTGACCCAGACACTGTCGCAGCCCGCGCGCACCGCTGCCCACCTCCCCCCCGGCCGCAACGCCACCCTGGAATGCGAACGCCTGGAGTGCTGGTTCGTCGTGGACCAAGAGGGCAGCGTCCCACAGCGCGGCGGCGGCTTGACGCGCACGCCGATGCGGCTGGCCTCGCTGCTCGCTTCCGGCAGCGTTTACCTGCGTGACGAATTCGGGCCGCGCATCCGGGAGGTGAACGCAGCGTGGATCGAGTTCAACCGCGAACAGTCTGTCATCAACGTGCGCAGCACGGACGTCGCGGAGGCGCGGGTGTACTTTGAAAACACCGCCAGCGGGCAACTCGACGTACACACGGGCAAGCAACTGGTTATCGACCTGCGCGACGGCACCGTCCGCTCCGGCGAGCTCCGTGGCCACCTGCGCCGCCCGTGAGCTGGAAACCGGACGGAGCAGACACTATCCTAATGCCTAGGCGATGGAGTCCGCCGTCAAGCGGCCCCGAACGGTCGGGCCTGATGACTCCTACCGGGAACAGCCTGGGTAGGGTTTCACAGGCCGCGGCCGGCTTACGAACCAACGGTCGTGCAAACCCACCAGGCAGCGCCTGGTCGGGTTTTTTGTGTGCGCAGGCCGCTTGGCGGCGGAGGTCCAAACAATGCAAGAGGTGTGGTTCCAAGCCGCGTTATGGGTGGGGCTGGCACTCATCGCCACATTGCTGTCCATCTGGCTGCGAATCTCCGTCGCTTTGACGGAGATCGTGATCGGCGTTATCGGAGCACTCATCATCAATACGTCCTCCGGGGCGCAGACCCTTGACACCGCCGCCCCTTGGGTCAAGTTCCTGGCTGGCACGGGCGCAATCGTGTTGACCTTCTTGGCGGGAGCGGAATTGGACCCGAAATCGCTACGCAAGAACTGGCTGTCCACCAGCATTCTTGGGCTGATCGCATTCGCGTCCCCGTTCTTCGGGGCGGCCGCCGCGGCCCGCTATCTCCTCGGGTGGGACGTACGTGCCGCCTGGCTTGCAGGCGTGGCCCTCTCGACCACTTCGGTGGCCGTCGTCTATGCCGTCATGCTGGAATTGGGGCTCAACGCGTCCCAATTTGGAAAGATCATCTTGGCGGCCTGCTTCGTGAACGACCTGGGAACCGTGATCGCACTCGGGCTGCTTTTCTCCCCGTTTACCTGGCGCACCGCCTGCTTCGCCGCAGCGCTTGTCGTGGCACTGTTCGTGCTTTTGAGAAGCACCCGCCGGGTTCTTCGCCGCTACGGCGGACGGACGAGCGAATTCGAGGCTAAGTACCTACTGTTCGTCTTGTTCGTCCTGGGAGGCCTGGCGGTCTGGGCAGGGTCCGAGGCAGTCCTGCCCGCCTATCTAGCGGGCATGATTCTGGCCGGTACGGTCGGCAGCGACCACATGCTCGTACGCCGCCTGCGCACGCTCACTTTCGGGTTGCTCACCCCGTTCTACTTCATCCGGGCTGGCTCCCTTGTGCAAATACCTGTCCTGATAGCCGGCTTCGGCACCTTCCTCGTCCTGCTGGCGGCCAAGATGGTCACCAAGTTCATCGCCGTGTATCCTGCCTGCCGCGGTTTGCGGTACGGGCGCGGCGAGTCCATGTACACTACCATGATGATGTCGACCGGGTTGACGTTCGGTACCATCTCGGCCCTCTTCGGTCTGTCACACGGCATCATTTCGCAGGGGCAGTACTCACTGCTGGTGGCCACGGTAATCGCCAGCGCGGTAATTCCGACGTGGATCGGAAACCGATTTTTCTTGCCACGCCAGCACTTACCTGTTTCTGGGCCGCTCTTGACGCCAGTGCCCGCTGCAAGCCCGGCCCCGGTTGGAGTCCGCGCGCATGTTCAAGCAGATTCTGGTCGGTTTTGACGGTTCCGAATCGTCGCGCCGGGCGTTCCTCGCCGCGCTCGGCCTCGCTGCGGAGAGCCAGGGCACCGTCTTGGCGTTGACGGCGGTCCGGGCCCCGGAGGTACCCGAGCTGGCCGGGGAGGTCGACGCCGCCTTACGGGAAGAAAACGGCGTGCTTGCCAAGGCGATCGGCTGGGCCAAGGAGCAGGCCAACCGATCCGGCGTGCACTGCACATTTCGCAAGCAGATCGGCCACCCGGCCGAACTGCTGACGCGCGTCGCGGCGGAAGGCAGGTTCGATCTGATCGTCCTCGGGCGCCGCGGGCACAGCCCAGTGAAACACTGGCTGGTCGGCTCCACGACGGACCGCATCGTGGACCATGCTCCGTGCGCGGTCCTGATCGTGCACTAGCTCCATGTCCGAAGCGCACCGCCATCTGCCGTTCTTCCGCATCCTTGACGCCGCCCGCCTGCCCGGCTGTCTGCTGTGCCGGCTCGTTCGCACCGACACGCGCCGCTACATCGAAAGTGTATTGTACGAGTCTGTGAATGATGTGGGTTTTCGCACCCGCTGGCGGGCGGCCCGAGGTTTCTGCCATCGTCACGCGTGGATCCTCGCCGAGTTCCAGGACGCGCTGGGAACCGCGATCCTGTACGAGGACCTGATCCGCCACTACGGGGACAAGCTACTGACCGGAGGCGCTGGCACGCAGTGCCCTCTTTGCCGCTCCGAGCGCGTCAATCTCCAGGATCGCCTCGCGGTCCTCGAGCAATCGTGGGAGGACCCCGAGCTGCGGGCGGCGGTCGAGGCCGGTGACGGACTATGCGGCCCCCACCTGCGGGCCCTGTTGCGTCAAACACGCCGGCGGGACTTGCGGACTACCTTCCGCCGCGTCTCTGCGCAGCGCCTGGCCGAACTCGCCGAACAGCTCCGCCAGCAGATCCGGAGTTTCGACTACCGCTACCCCAACGCCGGTGACACGCGCGCTCGCGACGCGTGGCAGCGGGCCATCGAGCGCGTGGTCGGCATGCGCGACGTTCCGGAAGCACACTGAGCCGTCTGCCCTCCGCCGTCCCACGCGACCGCGGAGCGCTCAGCGAGAAAACGCGGCATGAAGGTACTGATCATCTCCGATGTCCACGCCAATCCTTGGGCCTTGCAAGCCGTGCTTGACGAAGTCGGCCCCGTCGACCGAGTGCTTTGCGCTGGCGACCTCGTCAACTACGGGCCTGCACCCCGTGCGGTGCTGAAGGTTCTGCAAGAGCAACCGCTGCTCGCCGTACGTGGCAACCACGACCATGCCGTCGCGTACAGCGCCGACCCGCGCGCGAGTCCGGCCAAGCAACCGCTGGCTCTGACCATGCGCGAGTGGACTCACGGAGAACTCGCAGCCACGGACCTGTCGTGGCTTCGCGATCTTCCTTTGCGACAAAGCTGCCACATCGCCGGGACGCGCTTCACGCTCGTGCACGCCACCCCGCACGACCCACTTTACGACTACCGGCTGCGTGCAGGAGCAGGCGACGAGCTTATTCGTGAGCTCACGACCGGAATCGAAGCGGACATCCTCGTTGTCGGACACACGCACTGGCCCCTGCGACATACGGTGGGCGCGCTTCAGGTCGTGAACCCGGGGTCAGTGGGGCAGCCGCTGGACGGAGACGCACGTGCTTCCTACGCCCTCTGGCAGGATGGGACGATCACGCTGCACCGCGTGGAGTATGACGTGACACAGGCCGTGACCGCGCTGGAGCGTCTTCCCATTGCCGCTGCGCACCGAATGGCCCTGGCACACATTCTGCGCCGCGGGCAATTGAGCTGACGCGACCGCCTGCCGCCAATTTGCTTTCGCAGCCGACCTTCGCACAATCATCGCCTGCGAGCGCAAAGAGCGTCAGAAGATAGACGGCGCTGGCCATACGGCCAGCGCCGCCATTCGACTCGTCAAGCGCGCGGCACAGCGGGACCGACTAGCGTCGCCGCCAAGCAAGCATCGCGACGGCCATCAACGCCACGCCGGCCGGCTCGGGGACGAATGCCGCGGCACAGAACGTTCCAGACCCCGTGAAGGGAGAGAGAATCCGCCCCACCTGTTGACCCGTGGCGATATCGTACACGTAGAAGTAGGGTTGAGAAGTATTCGGTCCGTCCGTCACGTAGTAGGCCAGCCCGTTGTACACGGCCAAGCCGTCGATATCCGTCTCGCCCGCCGGATACGGGGCCTTGAAGATGGTTTGCTGTCCAACGTAATTAATCTCGTACAGACCGGGCACCTGCGGGCTCGGAGCCGTGTCGGACAGGCCGTAGAGAATGCCCGTTACTGCGTCGAAATCCAACCCGCCGAAATCGTACGCGCTATTGTACTGGTAAACCAGAGTCGCGACGCGAGTGACGGGGTCGATCTCATACACGGCTTCGGTCGCGATGTTCCGGGTCCCGTACAGCTTGCCGTTCCGATACGCCAAGCCCACGAAGTTGATGTTTGACCCGCCATAAGTCATGGTGCCCAGGTTGACCGGCGTGAGCGTGGGACCGAACGGCGACATGTACAGCGCTGACCCGTTATTCCAATACAGCGTATTGGTGTCGTGGTCATACGCCATCCCCCACGCCTTCGCCTCCGGTCCGGAGGATGAGTAGAGCGCCTGGGGCGGGGTCATGCCCGTAACGTCGACGTTCCAGATCGTGGCGACGCCGGACTGGTCGTTCGCCACAATCAACTGCGCACTGGCCGTCACAGCCAAGCTGAGGACCAGAGCTATCGCGATGGTCTTCATCTGCACTCCTCCTCCACTTGAGTTTTGCGCCGCGGCCTGCGGGACGCCGTCGGCCGGTCGTCGGCTCAAGAGAGTCGCAGCTTCCAGTGCCGCACGGCGCCAGGGGTCGCGCGACCGAGAAAATGCACGTGTCCCGCTCCCACCGGTAGGATAGCACACCCGTAGGGGACGCTCCAAGACTTTTTTCGGTCCCGCGCGCTGTTTCAGCCCCGATCTGCCGCACCGGCGGGCCGCCGATTGCGAGCCCGGATCCGAAGCCGCGGGGCCCCCAACGGCACCCTCCGCTTTGCGGTTGATGTTCGAATCAGCCACCCCGAAGGCACGTTATCAGACATTCCACGGAACGATTGTAAAGCATGCGGACAAACGCTATTGTCAGGTATGCTGGGTATGGACTGATGCAATCTCTCTCTGATCTACCTGTCGCTGGTACGAGGTCCACCATGAAGACGCTGTGCCGTTGCCTGATCGCTGTCGCCCTCTCGTCGCTGCTCCCTCTCTCCCTGGCCGCGCCGGCCACGCTGCACGAGGCGGCCCGGCTTGCTGACCTGCCGGCGCTTCAGGCTGCCCTGGAGGGCGGCGCGGGGATCGACACGCCCGACGAGGACGGCAAGACCCCTCTGCACTGGGCCGCTGATAATGCCCAGGCCGATGTCGCGCGCCTGCTCGTTGCGCTGGGGGCCGACGTACATGCCCGCGACAACCTGGGGCGCACGCCGTTGCACTACGCGGCAGCCGCCGGCAGGCCCGACGTCGTTGAACTGCTGGTGAACGGCGGGGCGAACGTGAACCAGCCCGACTTCGTGGGTGACACGCCTTTGCATCAGGCCGCCCGACGTTTGCGTATCGACGCGCTGCGTCGGTTGATTGCCGCCAAGGCCGACGTGCGGAGCGCGAACTCTGCGGGCCAGACGGCCTTGCACGTATTGGGCACGGGCACGCGGCCGGACATGGACGACGTCGAGCTCGAGGCGCTGCTCGCAGAAGGCGCGGGCGCCTTGCTTGCCGCGGGGGCGGACCCGCAAGCCCGCGATCAGGACGGTCAGCAGGCCTGGCCGCATGCGCAGCCTGTCTCGGAGCCGCGTCAGCCGAGCGGCTACCCCACGTATGACGAGATCGCCAACATCCTGCTGACTCGCGAGAGCCAGTACCCTGGCCTCTGCCGGCGCTTCGATCTCGGGCCGAGCTCCACGAACAAGCGCATCTACGCCTTGAAGATCAGCGACAACGTTGACGTGCAGGAAGACGAGCCCGAGTTCAAGTGGATCTCCACGCTCCACGGCGACGAAGTCACCGGCGTAATCCTGTGCCTGAACATGATCGACTACCTGCTGACGAACTACGGGACAGACCCGCGCGTCACGAACCTGGTCAACGAGCTGGAAATCTGGTTCGTGCCCTGCGCCAACCCGTACGGGTACACGAACAACACCCGCTACAACGCCAACGGCGCCGACCTGAACCGCAGCTTCCCGGAAGGTTCCGGCCCGAACCCCGAGCCCAACACCACCACCGGCCGGCAGCCGGAGGTCGCCACCCTGATGAACATGGGCTTCGCGAACTCTTTCACGCTGGGTGCTAACTACCACGGCGGCACGCTCGTGGTGAACTACCCCTTCGACAACGACAACATGGGGTCCGTCTTCTCTCCAACGCCGGACCAGGACCTCTTCGTCTATATCAGCGAACAGTACTCACGCTACAACTCGCCGATGTGGAACAGCACGGAGTTCACGCACGGCATCACGAACGGCGCCGCGTGGTACTCCATCAGCGGCGGTATGCAGGACTGGGACTACCGCTACATGGGCTGCAATCACGTGACGATCGAGGTCAGCACCGTCAAGTCGCCACCGTACAACCAGATGCCGACCTTCTGGAATCAGAATCGCGACTCGATGCTCGCCTACATGGAAACATGTCTGATCGGCGTGCGTGGGATCGTCACCGACCTGGCAACCGGCCTGCCGCTGGCCGCCACGGTGACCGTCGTCGGTCGCAACCATCCCATCTACACCGATCCGGACGTCGGCGACTATCACCGCATGCTCCTGCCCGGGAGCTATCAGCTCCGCTTCGAGGCGCCCGGCTACGAAACCCGCACTCTGCCCGTGACGGTCACGGCCGGCCCGGCGACGCGCCTCGATGTTGCCCTGGGCGGCCCGCCACACGTGACGTCGCCGAATGGCGGCGAAGTCCTCTACGCAGGCGAGCCAGCCACGGTTACTTGGACCGGCGCCGGCACGGCTCAGTTTCACGTGCAGTATTCCAGCAATTACGGGCAGACCGGACCCACCACAGACGATTTTGAGAGTGGCTCGCTCAGCTCGGCCTACACGCTGGGCGGAAACGCCAACTGGTATGTCACCACAGGAACCGTCCACGGTGGAACGTATGCCGCGCGTTCCGGCGTCATCTCCCACAGCCAGTCCACCTGGATGACCCGAACCGCCGTGGGCGGCCCGATGAGCTTCTGGTATCGTGTCAGCTCCGAAAGCGGCTATGACTGGTTCAACTTCTACGTTAATGGTGTACAAATGGTGCACCGCTCCGGCAACGTCGGCTGGACGATGTACAGCTACACCTTGCCCGCCGGCACGCACACCCTGAAGTGGGAATACGTCAAGGACGCGGGGGTCAGCGGCGGCGCCGACACCGTATGGATTGATGACCTCACCTTGACCGGGGACGCCACCGTCTGGACCGACATCGTGGCGCTCACACCCACCGGCGCTACGTCCGTCGCCTGGACGCCCACCGTGATCAGCAACACCTACAAGGTCCGCGCACGCACTTACTTCGGCGACGGCAGCTACAGCGGCTGGGATGAGAGCGACGGGACCTTCTCCGTGGTCGCCGCTCCGCAGGGCGCGTGCTGCTATGCCGACGGCTCGTGCGCCGTCCTGAGCGCCAGCGGCTGCGCTGCGGCCGGCGGAACCTATCAGGGTAACGAGTCCACCTGCTCCCCGAACCCCTGCCCGCCTGCCGGTTGCCCCGGCGACATGAACTGCGACGGCCAAGTCACGTATGCGGACATCGACTTGTTCGTCCAAGCGCTGGCCGGCCAGGGTTCCTGGTCGTACCCGTGCCCCTGGATCAACGCCGACACGAGCGGCGACGGCGACGTGACGTATGCCGACATCGATCCGTTCGTCACGCTGATGGGTACGACCTGCCCGTGACGTAACAAGCAACGGAATGCAGCAGGCCGGCGCTGCGCCTCATCGGCCGGCCGCCGGCCGCGCCCGTGCCCAAACCTCCAGCGCTTCGACCAGCGGCCGGCGCTTCGGGCGGTCCACCTCGAACCCGCAGGCCCGCATCTCGTCGAGCGCCGCGGGCAGGCTCCACCCGCACAGGCCCAGCCGATATGCCGCCACGAGGATGCCAGTGCGGTGAAAACCCTGCTCGCAATGCACCAGCACTGGTCGGCAGTCGGTCTGCTGCACCAGCGCAAGAAACCGCTCGAACACATCAGCCGGCGGCAGACTGTGATCCGTGAACGGCAGGTGCTCGAAGCGAACCCCCGTTCGCTGACACCACTGGCGCTCTTTACGAAACCAGCGCCCGCGCAGGGGATGCCGTGTGCCGCCCCGCGCACACACCACCGTCCCCAGCCCGTGGACAGCGCGGATTTCTTCCAGGTCGCGCACCCGCGGCTGCCCGCACCGCATCAGCACCCCCGGCTCGATGACGGAGAAGTGTCGCAGACCGTCGTAGCGGCTGCCGATCAGTCCCGTCAGCCACAAACGCCACTGGTGTGGATCACGCAGCCGGTGGGTCATCGTCGCGCTCAGCGCGCCGGCCCGACGCGGGTCCCCAGCGGTTCGCCGAGAATGATACGCCGCAACGTACCGGCCCGGAGCAGATTGAAGACGATCACCGGCAATTGATACTGCTCACACATCTCCATGGCACCGATGTCCATGACGCGCAGGCGCTCGTTGATGACCTGCTGGTAGGTTACGTAGGAAAAGAGGCGGGCGGCAGGATTGCGGGCCGGGTCATCATCGTAGACGCCGTCCACCTTGGTTCCCTTCAACAACGCATCGACGCCGAGCTCGATGCCGCGAATGGACGCACACGAGTCCGTCGTCACGTGAGGGTTACCCGTTCCCCCCGCCAGAATAACCACCCGCCCACGCTCCAGGTGGCGCAACGCCCGTCGGCGGTCGAAAGGCTCCACGACGCGCTCTATGGCCAAGGCGCTGAGCACACGGGCCCCATGCCCGCGCTGCTCCAGCGCTTCCTGAAGCGGAAGTGCGTTGAGCACCGTGGCCAGCATGCCCATGTAGTCCGCGATCGACCGGTTCAGGCCCAGCTCGGCAGCGGACTGCTGCCCGCGAAGGAAGTTGCCACCGCCCACCACGATGGCCGTTTGCACCCCGAGCTGAACAACCTCGGCGATCTCCGTCGCGACCCGGTCCAGAGCCGCACGCTCGATGCCCATGCCGCCTGCACCGCACAGGCTTTCGCCGCTGAGTTTTAGAAGAATCCGGCGGAACTGCGGTTGAGAGGTCATCCAATGCTCTCGTCTACGATTCGGCCACACGGCCGGCTATCATCGTAGCCGCCTCGTTGCCATGCGTGTAGTCCGGAGCCCATGCCGCCCCGTAGAGAATTCGAGCCCTTTCGGGTATCACACCGGTCGTGAACGCTACACCGCAGCCTGTATCCGAAACGCTGACCTACCGGGCGGCCGGTGTCGATCTCGACGCCGCCGACGCCATGGAAGACCTGATCGCGCCGCTGGTGCGGCGGACCTACGGCCCGCGCGTGCTGCCCAGCCACGGGGCCTTCGCCGGCATGTTCCGACTCGACTACGGCGAACGGCTGTTTGCGCGCAACTATCGCGACCCGGTTCTGGTCGCGTGTACCGACGGTGTCGGCAGCAAGGTCCTGGTCGCGGTCCAGGCCGGCCGGTACGACACCGTCGGCATCGACCTGGTCGCGATGAACGTCAACGACCTGATCTGCTCCGGTGCCGAGCCGCTCTTCTTTCTCGACTACATCGCGACTCACAAGCTGAAGCCGGCCCAGATCGCGGAACTGGTTACCGGCATGGTGAAAGGCTGCGAGCAGGCCGGCTGCGCCCTCCTCGGCGGCGAGACGGCCGAGATGCCCGACCTCTACCGTCGCCGGCATTTCGACCTGGCTGGCTTCGCCGTCGGCGTCGTCGAACGACGGCGCCTGATGTCGCGGCGTCACGTCCGTCCCGGAGACATACTGATCGGCCTGCCCTCCAGCGGCCTGCATTCCAACGGGTACGCGCTGGCGCGGCGCGTGCTCCTGCACCACGCCCGGCTGCCCCTGAAAGAGCCGGTCCGTGCGCTCGGCGAGCCCCTGGTCGATGCGCTGCTGCGCCCCACCCGCATCTACGTCCGTCCCGTGCTCCAGGCGCTGCGCTGCTATCGCCGCCAACGGATGATCACCGGTCTGGCCCACATTACCGGCGGCGGGTTGCCCGGAAATCTGCCGCGCATTCTCCCCGACGATTGCGATGCGATCGTGCAGCGCGGCTCATGGCCCGTGCCTCCGATCTTCGGTCTGATCGAGCACGCCGGAGTCGCCGAAGAAGAGATGTACCGCGTTTTCAATATGGGCATCGGCTTTGTGCTGGTTGTGCGGCCGCGCTCGGCCGGGGTCGTAATGCGGCGTCTGCGGCGGGCGGGGGAAGAGCCGACGGTCATCGGCCGGGTGCGCCGCGGGCACGGCCGCGTGGAGCTGACATGATGACGCGTTGGATGGCCTGCGGCGTACTGATGCTCGGCACCCTCGGCGGCTGCACGACGCCGCGCAGCTCGACCAAGGTCCCGTATGAGTCCGAGGCGTGGAGGTTCAACGACGCCGAGGGAAGCAAGCTTACGACCGAGCACTACGAAATCTACACGACCCTGCGGGACCCTGTGCTGATCGAGGCTTTGCCGGCCTTCGTGGAGGGTGCGTATGAGCAGTACACGCGACTGATCCCTCCCGTCCGTGCACCCGAAGAGCGCATGAAGGTTTACCTGTTCGTCTCCCGCGGGCAATGGGCGGCGTTCACCCGCAAATTCACCGGCTCGCGCGCCCGGGTCTTCCTTCAGGTCCGCAACGGCGGCTACAGCGAACGGGGCGTGTCGGTGATCCAATACGTCACCCACTCCGTCACGTTTCCGCTGTTCGCGCACGAGGGCTGGCACCAGTACCTCTATCATTGTGTAAACACGAAGGTCCCCGCCTGGCTCAACGAAGGGCTGGCGGTCATTTGCGAAGGCCAGCGCTGGGATCAGCACGGCCTCAAGGAGTTCGACCCCTGGTACAACCCCCTGCGACGAAACGACCTGTCTCAGGCGCTGATTGCCAACCGACTTTATCCGCTACGCCGACTCCTTGAAACCCATGCGGGAGAGGTTATCCAGGGCAGTACGCAGGGCGTCGCGACGTATTATGCGCAACTGTGGGCCCTGATTCTCTTCTTGCGCGAAGGGCAGCAGGGCAAGTACGCCGCCCCCTTCAATCGGATGCTGGCCGATCTGGGCACATCGCAGGCGGAGCAGCGGGCGCGAACGGCGCACATCTGGTCCGAGCGGAGTGCGTTTAACTTTGGGGAAGCGCTGTTCCGCGCGTACATTTCCGAGGACTTGGAGTCGGTGGAGCAGGAGTACTTCGCCTTTCTACGCGAACGGTTCTTCGCCCGCCGGTAGGTACCGCCAAGGAGCAGCTCATGTCTGAAACGCCCCCTGTGGTTTCGTTCGATGAGTTCCTGAAGCTCGATCTGCGGGTCGCCACAATCACGCAGGCCGAGCCACACCCTAACGCCGACAAGCTGGTCGTGCTGCGCGTCGATTTAGGCGGCGAGCAACGACAGATCATCGCCGGCATCCGTGGTCACTACGACCCCGCCGCGCTCGTCGGCCACCAGATCGTGGTCGTCGCCANCCTGGCACCGCGCATGATGCGCGGGCTGGAAAGCAAGGGCATGCTGTTGGCCGCAGTAAGCGACGACCATTCCCAAGTGGTGCTGGTTGCTCCGGAACGTCCCGTGGCGGCCGGCAGCCGGGTCACCTAAGCCTCACCCGCCCTGCAACGATACGCCGTAACTGGCGATCAGGACGTTGCCGACGGTCTGGAACGTGAAGACGACGATGCCGCCGCACTGCACCGCCTCGCCTTCGCGGAGCAGGATGCGCTCGCCCTGGTCGATGGGCTGGGTCAGATCGTCGCCGATGATGCCGCCCTGCGTCCCGAACAGCTTGAGCTCACCGCACTTGATGTTGAGAACCACCTCTTCCCCGGCCCGCATGATGCCCAGCTTGCCGAGACCGAAGTACGTTTGCTTGTGCGCCGGCACGAACAGGCCATCGGCACCCTCTTCGGGGTTCCCGCCCGTGTAAAGCTGCGGATCGAGCGGGTAAGCCGTCCGGTTGACGAGCCGGATGGTAATCGTGTCCGGGGTGGTCGTGTTCCCGCTGCCGTCGACCGGCTCGAAAGTAATCACGCAGCCGCCGGCGTTCAGGGCGACCAGGGCCGCCAGCGCAACCACGACTCCCAGCGAGCCTCGTGCGAACATTGGATTCTCCTGTGAACGTCCGTCCTGTCCGGATAACCTGTGATATTATTTGAACACGGCAAATGTCCAACAAGGACGCCCGGCGATCCGAGCCGACGACCGTCCGGGCCACGTACAGCGGAGGGCGGCGATGGTGACCGAAGCACGGGAAGCCACCTCGCACCTGATCCGGAACATCGGCACGCTGATGCTTGTCCCGCCCGGACCGGTCAGCGGCCGGCAAATGCAGACCGTTCCATGCCTCCAAAACGCCGCCTTACTGATTCGCGACGGGCGGATCGCGTGGTTCGGACCGGCACGGGACGCCCCGTTGGATGAAGGCGTCGCGACATTGTCGGCGGAAGGCGGGTGCGTCATACCCGGCCTCATTGATTGCCACACGCACATCCCGTTCGCGGGCAACCGCAGCGACGAGTTCCTCGAACGGCTTCGCGGTCGCAGCTACCTCGAGATCCTTGCTGCCGGCGGCGGCATCCACGCCACCTGCCGCGCGGTCCGTGCCGCCACTCTTGACGAGCTGGTGATCGAAAACCTGCCGCGTCTGCAACGCATGCTGGAAATGGGCGTAACGCGCGTCGAGTGTAAGAGCGGCTATGGCTTGAGCCCCGAGCACGAGCTCAAACAGCTTGAAGCCATCCGGGAGTTGGATCGACAACAGCCTATCGACCTGGAGCCCACGTATTTGCCGGCCCACGCCCTGCCCGCCGAGTTCCGGGATCATCCCGACGAATTCATCGACCTGATGACAGGCGACGAACTGCTGGCCGACATCGTCCGGCGCGGCCTGGCACGCTTCTGCGACGTCTTCTGTGACCGCGGGGCGTTCAACGTGGCACAAGCGCGGCACGTCCTCCGACGGGCCGCGGCGGCTGGCCTGCGCCCCCGGTTGCACGCCGACGAGTTGGCGCAGATCGGAGCCACGCAGTTGGCCGGCGAACTGCGGGCGGTCTCCGCCGACCACCTCGAGCAGATTAGCGAGGCCGGAATCGCCGCTCTCAAGGTCGCGGGCACCGTCGCGGTCGTGCTGCCGGGGACGTCCTTTTTCCTGGGCATTCCCCATTGCGACGCCCGCAAGCTGATCGCCGCCGACCTGCCCGTCGCCGTGGCGACGGACTTCAACCCCGGCACATGCATGATCGAATCGTTGCCGTGGGTCATGAACATCGCCTGCTGCCAACTGCGTATGCTGCCAAACGAAGTGCTCGTGGCCTGCACCGCAAATGCGGCGGCAGCGCTAGAGGTGCACCGACGCGTGGGCGCGATCCAGACGGGGTTCGACGCCGACCTTGTCGTGCTTGACGTGCCCCGGCTGGAAGAGTGGTTCTACACGCCGGGACGCCCGCGTGTCCGATTGGTCATCAAGAACGGGCGCGTCGTCTACCGGAGGACCGACCACACGCATCGGGCTTGACCGGAACCGCTTGCGGCCGGCGTGCACGCGCACGGCCCACCGGATGCCTGCAATGCGCACCGAGCTGTTCGCGTTTTCTGCTTAACGACCTGCGCTGCGCAAACTACAATACCGTTGCAAACCGGCGTCCAACGCGGCGGTCCAGCCGCGTGGCGCGGGCAGTGTTTGAGTTTTCAACCTCGCAAGCGGAGATATCAGGATGGCCAAAGAAACGAAACGCACCACGGCGCGCAAAACGAAAGCCGCCGACACGAACACGCGGGGCAAGGTAGTCAAGTCCGCCTCCAAACCGATGCCGACCGAGGAACAGATCCGCCTGCGCGCGTATCAGATCTATCTGGCACGCAACGGCGGCCCCGGCGACGCGATGTCCGACTGGATTCAGGCGGAGCGCGAGCTGATGGAGGAGATGTCGCGGTAGCGACCGTCCGTCCCGTAGCGGCTGTCCCACTGACCCATCACCCGCGATACGCGGTTTGCGTGAACCCACTTGGCCGTGGGGCGGGCTGAGTGTTTCTACGGGAACCTCACGATCCGCAGAATCGCGTCCTGGCAGGCGACGTAAAGGGTGCCGGCTGGCGTAAAGGCAACATCCGTGATCGCCGACGGAAAGCCCCCGGCGAAGTCGCGAACACGGTCCACGCGGTCGTGGTCGGCCCCGCCCAGCGTGATCCACTGCACGACATTCTTCGCAGGTATCCCGCAGAAGAGACCATTCCTCGCATCGTTTCCGTACTTGCTACCGGGATTGAAGGCCAACCCGACGAAGGCGTCGAAGTCGGCGCCGGAATGATGCACGGGGTCGGCGTACTCGGGCGTCCCCTGCGCGTACGCCAATTCGATATCATTGTCCGCCGGTCCGATGACGATGGCCCAGCCGAAGTCGCGGCCCGCAGCGATGCGGTTGATCTCATGACTGTTGACCAGATTCCGGTCGATCACGAATCCCGCGCCCGTGAGCGGATCGAACCCGAGTCCCTGGGGGTCCCGCAGGCCATGGGCGTACACGGGTGAGTCGGCAATCGGGTTGGTGGCGGGAATCGTCCCGTCGTCGTTGTAGCGCAGAATCTTACCCGACAGCCTGGTCCTGTCCTGCGCCGCCGCAATGCTCCCCTGATCGCCGACCGCCGCGAACAGCGTGCCGTCGGGCGCAAACGCGATTCGCCCACCGACCCGCCGGCCGTCGCCCTCGGCAGGAATGGAGGCCACGAACACTTCGCCGCCGTCCGCGGCATCGCCCGCCGCCACGAAATAAACAATGCGATGGTCGATGACGGCCTCCGAGGCCGACGAATTCTGCCCGGTATTCGAGCGCGTGTAAAAGACGTACACCCGCCCGTTCAGAGCGAAATTCGGGTGAAGCGCGATGCCGAGCAGTCCGCGGTCCCCCGCCGTGTTGACCGGTACCTGAGCAAACGGGGGTTCGAGGAGCTGGCCGCCGTTGATAACACGGATCCGACCGGTGTTCTTCTCGGTGTAAAAGACGCGTCCGTCCGGTGCAAACGCCAACGCCGCCGGATGCTCCGCGTGGTTGACCAGGAATTCCGCTTGCAAACCGGCCGCCACGTTGATTGGCAGCCCGAGCTGATCGAGCCACAGGTGGAGGGCGGACTCGCAAGCCACCAGCCCGCCCAATCCGGCGCCCAGCAGCGCCAACACGCTCCACCGGATTCCCTTGTGCGACATGCAACGCTCCTTGTCGCCGGCCCACTCCGGCGTGTCGGCATACTACTGAGCACTTCACGCGGCGCGAAGAGCGGACGTACCCGGCCTCACGGCGGTGCCCAGGCAGCCCGCAGGTCGATCAGCCGCCGCGGGTACTCGTGCCGCAAGGCCTGGAAGGCCAGAAACCCGCGCGTCCGCCCGGAGGCCCTCAGCCACTCCCCGCGACGCCCCGGCGGCTGAGCTTCCAACAATTCGCGGAAAACCGCGTACGCCTCCCGCAGCCGACCCTGTCGCTCCTTTGGTAGCGCGCCAAACTCACGCGCCCACCGCAACACCGTCGCCCCGCCCGGCTCACGCATCAGCCGGCGGTAATGCTCCACATAGGCCGCGCGCTGTGACAACGGCAGCGTCAGCCAGCGTTCCATCCGAGCCTGTCCCCCGGCGGCGGAGTCAGCAGGAAACCAGCGGCGAACGGCGAACACGGCTGCGTTCGCAAGGAGCAGCAAAACGAGCAGCGCGCTGAGAATCACACCTGCGGATCGCCCCATGGTCACGGATCCGATGTGCCGACGATCAACAGCTCGAGCGTGCAGACCGTCTCATACTGATCGGCGATCCAGGGATCCCGCTCAAGCACTTCCAGCGTCCCCAGGTCCGCTACCACCTGACCCTGGAGCTCAAGCGATATACCCAGCGCGCGGGCCGATGCCTCGGGCAACGCTGAGTCCCGACGAAGTTNCCAGACCAACAGGCCCAGCAACAACGTGCAGAGAACCAAACCGCCCCCCAGCCCCACCAGCCTGCGCCGCCGTGCGGCCGCCCCGCCCCTCACACCGTCTACGCGCCTCAGAAACCGCTCCAGGGCGCGGTCCGATCCCGCCGGCCCGCTCGCTTCGTCCGCCATAGTCAGCAATGTCAGAATGCCCCGCTCGCTGGCCAACAGCTCCCGGCACCGGGCACAGCGGTCCACGTGACGCTGCCAGCGGGCTCGAGCAACTGCGTCCAGCTCTCCGCGCAGCAGTCGGCGAGCAAGCTGCACGTCCAAGTGCTTCATGTTTTCCCCACCGGGTCGGCGTATGAATGTCTTCCCGGCAGCGACTGCACGCCGCGGCGCTATTTCAGTCCGCCGAGTTGCGGCCGTAGCTTGCTCCGCGCGTTGCGAAGCAGGCTGCGGACCGCGCCGACGCTCACGTTGAGCACTTCGGCGATCTGCTCATACGAGAAATCCTCGTACTCGAAGAGCGTCAGCGCCAAGCACTGGTTCGTTGGCAACGCCCGCACCGCGGCCTGCACCTGCCGCTTCAGCTCGTCGAGGTTGAGATTCTCATCAGGACGCGCATCCCGTCGGTCGGGAACGTCTCGCACGGCATCCGGCGGATGCGGGGCCCGCCGCCGCACATCCGCGCTTTTGAGGTGATTGAGCGCCGCGTTCGTCGCGATCTGATAGAGCCAGACCACGACGGGAGCCTGTGGACGATACCTGTCCGCCTCGCGCATGGCCTTGAGAAAGACCTCCTGGGTCAGGTCTTCCACCGGACCATGTGGGCCGACCACGCGGCTCAGGTAGCGCGCAATGCGACCGTAGTTTCGGCGGACCAGCGTATTGAACGCCTCGTGATTACCCGCGCGAACGTCCAGCATCAGCTGAGTGTCGATATCGCTCAGCGCCGCTGCGAGAGGTGACTCAGCCGAGACAGTACTCGGCCGTCTGCCCACCCCAACCTTGCGCCCCACCCTTGACATGTACCACCCATCCTCAGCCACGACCGCCCCCCGTGCGAGTATCTTAGCGACAACAGACCAGCTCACGCAACACGCATTCGCGCGTAGGGTTACATGCCGACCGCGCCTTGGTCGCTACGCGACAGCTTCTCGGAACCGTGCCCGCTATCAAGGGCTTACGGAAACAAGAGCCCCGCTTTCCCTTTCCGCGACTTCCCCGACCACCCACAGCGGGGCGTCCGCCCGTCGAAACATCGGCTGCAACAAATCTAACGCTCCCGGGTCGACAGCCGCCAGAAGCCCGCCTGAAGTTTCCGGCGTGTACAGGAGAAGCTGTAGCTCCTCCGCAACCCCGTCGGCGAACCGCACCCGCTGGGAATAGGCGTCCCGGTTGTGAGCCGTTCCGGCGGGAAACAGCCACTGGTCCGCATATTCCGCCGCCCCCGGTAATAGTGGCAGGCGACTCAATTCAAACCTCAAGGACACTTCGCTCCGCTCGGCGATCTCGCAGGCGTGCCCGAGGAGGGAGAAACCCGTAACATCCGTGCAAGCGTGCGCGTCCACAGCGAGCAGGCACTCGGCCGCGAACCGATTCAAACGCTGCATTGACTGAAGCGCTTCCGCCATGTGCTCGGGACGCGCCTGATCCGCCTTCGAAGCCGTTGTAATCATGCCAACGCCCAGCGGCTTCGTCAGCACCAACGCGTCGCCCGGACGTGCGCCCGTTTTGCTCAGCACGCGGCGGGGATTCACCAAGCCGATCGCGACCAGTCCATAGAGCGGCTGATCGTTGTCCACGGTGTGTCCCCCTGCCAGCACACCGCCGGCCTCAACAACTTTATCCGCCCCCCCGCGCAGGATCTCGCCGATCACCTCTTGCCCGAGGCATGCGGGGAAGCAGCACACGTTAAGCGCCAGGGCCACGCGTCCGCCCATCGCGTAGACATCACTCAGCGAGTTCGCGGCCGCCACGGCGCCATACGCGTACGGCTCATCCACCACCGGCGTAATGAAGTCCAGCGTGGCTACCAGAGCCAAATCGTCCGCAACCTGGTACACCGCGGCGTCGTCACTCGGGCGCAGTCCCACCAAGAGCTCGGGAAACCGAGCAGCCGGGAACAGATCGGCAAGGGGACGCAGGACCTGCGCCAAGGCGTCGGGCGCCAGCTTCGCGGCTCAACCCGCGGCCTTGGTCATCTGCGTCAGTCGCACGGATCGCGCCGACGACATCAATGCTCCTCCGCTTTTGCCCAGAGACGCACAGCCCTCTTGACAGTCTGAGCTGCACACAGACCGCTCGCCACCCCCTCGTTTCCGCGTGTGCTCGCCAGCCACCCACCTCAAGCCTATTGCGGCCCCTTCGTAGCCGCAGGCGGGGCCGGCGGCGGACCGCGCTTGATCACCGGGACTTCCAGGCGCGTGAACTCCGGCGTTGGATCATCCGTCGAAATCAGAATCTTGGCGCCCTCGTTGGGGAGCGCGTCGTAAGGCGGCAAGGTCACGCGGATCTGGTGATAGCCGACCTTCGCATTTGGCGCCGGCGCCGAGCTGTCCGTCAGCTCGCAGCGGATTGCACTATGTGTCGCCATCACGCTGACGATCTTCAACGGTCGGTCCACCCGATACTGCACGCGCAGCATCTGCTCCATAGGCTGTGTCGTTGCGGGTGTCACGAAGAGCTGAGCCGGGATTGTGAAAATCCTCGGCTGAACCATCGCCATCGCCTGCACTTCGTAGGTTGGCACCTGCTCCAAGCCCGTGTTCATCCGTATCACGGCCGCATTGGGACCGCGCTGTAGTGGCGGCTTCGTCGTGACCGTCAGCTCAAATACCTTGCCCGGTTCAACTTCTTTCAGCTCCACCTCGAAGCGTCCAAAGTCCTGTTCCGGATTGAGAGCGAGATTCACCGGCCCCTCGAAGCGGCTTTCCAAGCGAATCGTGCGACTCTCGCGCGTATCCACGTCCGCCCCTTCGAACGTAATCCGCTCCGAAGGACTCGCCGTGAAAAGCGCCTTGACCGTGCCCCGCACCGGAATTACCACGCTCGGCTGGTTCGGATCATTGGTGGTCAGCGTGGCCGTCTTGCTGGCCGCGCCGGGATGTGTGGTAGCGTAGGACAGCGAAAACGTGGTGGTCTCGTTCGGGGCCAAGGGACTCTTCGGGCGGCTGGCCGCCGTGCACCCGCACGACGTCGTAAGACTAAGCGTGAGTGGCGCTGTGCCGACGTTGCGAACCGTGAACTCCTTCTTGGCCGGCGCGCCTTGCCACACTTCGCCGAAATCGAACTCCCGAGCACTCAATTCCAGCCCCGGTACGCCGTCGCCCGCTGGCTGAGAGTCCAGCGCCGACGAATCTGAGGATTGCGACTTGCGGCCGAATGGCAACTGGGGCGTCGGGTCCCACGCCGCCTGAGCGGGCGCCGAAGGCCCTTGAGCACCGGTAGAGACCTGCGGAGAGGCGGGTGCGGCTTCAGGCTTCGGCTCCGCCTGGGGAGCAGGTACAGGCGCGGGGGCTTGAGGCGGCGTGGAAGCCGCCGCGGGCGGCGGGGTCGCCGGCACCTGCGGCTCAACCGGCTTCGCCGAAACCGGCGCCGCCGTCTTCGTGGTCCCCGTCAACGCCCCCTGAACGGTAGCCTTCTCACCGCTCTTGCGCTGCGCGGGCGGCACCGGAGGCATCGCCCCCGGCGCACAACTCTTCGCCTCCTTGGGCTTCGGCACCTCGGTCCGGTCCGTGGGCTTCTCCGCCGGCTGCGCCGCAGCCGCAGTTGGTGCGGCCTGAGTCGGTTCCGCCTTCCTCTCCGTGGTCTGACAACCTGCCAACAGCGCCAGCGCAACCCCGCCGCAAGCCACTAGCCACCAACCGCGCCACAGCGGTTCAGCATTTCGACCAATCATGCGCTTCGACCTCTCAAATCCGCCTGTCTGCCACCGGCGGCCTCAGGCACGCCCTCAGGTCTCCAGTGCGGCAAAGCGGTCTATCGGCACATTTGCCGCCCGCAAAATCTCTTCGCACACTGCCCGGTCCCCGGCCGCTACCCGCAGCGCCGAGCCGCAGTCGCTGCTCAGGTGCCGCGGAGTCGGGATCAACTTCACGGCCACACCCGCACGTCGCAACACGCTCTCCGCCCGGATCGCATGGCTAGTGCTGTGGACCAGGATGACCACAAACTCAGACACGGCATTATACGGTCGCCAGCTCGCGCACGGCGCACACCGCCTGCTCGACCTCGTCAACCGACGTAAACGGCCCCGGCGAGAAACGCACAGTCCCGAGCGGCGCGGTACCCAGTGTGCGGTGGGCCAGCGGCGCGCAATGCAGCCCGGGTCGACACAGGATCCCGAAACGCTCATCCAGCGCCTGGGCCACCGCATCCGGACGCATACCGGCCATCGTAAACGCGACCACCGCCGTTTGCTTGCGCGCGTCGCCTGTGCCCCATACACGCACGCCAGGAATTCCATGCAGCCCCTCGAGTAACCGCTCGACCAGGGCCGCTCCGTGCTCGCGAATACTCGTTACGCCACGCTCAAGAACCCAACGGACGCCCGCCGCCAGTCCAGCCAGCCCCACCGTATTCGGCGTTCCGGCCTCGTATTTATCGGGCAGAAAATCGGGCTGAAGCTCGTGTTCGGAGCGGCTGCCCGTACCGCCGTGGACAAGTGGCGGCAGCCGCTTCACGTCGAAGTCGGGCCCGAACACCAGGCCACCCGTTCCGCTTGGCCCCAACAACCCCTTGTGTCCCGAGAAGGCCAGTAAATCAATGTTGTCCCGCCGCAGATCAATAGGCCAAGCCCCGCCCGTCTGGGCCGCGTCTACGAGCAGCGGTATCCCGGCCTGGTGGGCCAGCGCCCCGATCTCCCGCACCGGCAGCACGGTTCCGCACACGTTTGACGCATGATTCACGACGACCAGTCGGGTATTCGGCTGGAAATACTGCGGCACCGTCTCCGGATCGACCGTCCCGTCCGGTCCACAGGGGACGATGCTCACCTGAACCCCCCGCCGCTCCAAGGCCCGCAGTGGACGCACGACCGCGTTGTGCTCCATTCGGGTGGTCACAACGTGCGACCCCGGCGTCAGGAGGCCAAAAAGTACCAGGTTGATCGCCGTCGTCGCATTGATCGTGAACACCACTCGCAACGGGTCGGTAGCGCCGAAAAGCTCCGCGACCGCTTCGCGGGCCTGCAACCGAACCCGCTCGGCAGCGTGGGCGAGGCGGTGACCGCTGCGTCCCGGCGTCGCCCCGATGTCGCGGAGGAAACGTGTCATCGCTTCCGCAACGGATTCGGGCTTCGGCCAAGATGTCGCCGCGTTGTCCAGGTAGATCATCGTCTGAGCCGTTCAGGCTTGTTTGCGCAGGGTTAGTTCGAAAATGTCGCCCTTTTCGGTGCAGGTCACCTGCCAGCCGAGCTTTTCGGCGGCACGCGTGCAGTTGTAGACCTGCGTCATGGTGTCGACCAGGACGACGACCTCGCCCGTAACGACCTCCTGCAAGGCCTTCCGCGTCAGGATCACCGGCTGCGGGCACGCAAGCCCGCGTGCATCGACACTGATGGCCATCGTTCACCTCGCCACAGGGAGCTTCTCACGGCCGAAGGTTCCGATCAGGACGACCACGACGAGCCCCGCGAGCACCATTGCGGCTGCATTGGGACCGCTGCCGACCGCCAGAAAGTTGTGTGCCACCGCAGCCCCCGTCAGCATCCCCAGAACGAACATGCCGGCGTCCCCGTCGCCTTCGCCCGACAAAAAGACCTGGCGTCCCGGGCACCCGCCGGCCAACGTGAACGCCAGCCCGGCCAGCACCATCCCCGCGAAGTTCAACCAGTGGACCGTATGTGCGGCATACTGCGCGCGGACGGTGCCGTCGGGGTTGGTTCCGAGCGTAAAGCCCGGATAAAACTGCCCGTATACGAGGTTCAAGACGAAGGCCGCGACCAAAAATGCAAGGACGCCGCTCAGCAGGTGGAAGTCTCGCATCAGAATGACGTCACGGATGCCGCCGACGGTACAAAAACGGGTGCGCTGGGCCAGAAAGCCCACGATCAGCCCCGCAATCGTGGAAAAAAGAAGCGGAGCATGTCGCGAACCGGGGCCGTCGCGACTCGCGAACAAGGCCGCGTTGTCCCCAGCCTGCGGGTGCAGAAAGGCGAGCACCAGCAAGACCGCCATGACGAAGGGCATCGCCAGCCCTGCCACGGTGCCGGTCGGGTATGAGCGGCCGAGGCTGAAACCCAGCTTCAGGAACTGCACGCCCACAGCCGTGCCCACGATCAGTCCCACCAGCCCGGCGATCGCGTTCCAGTCGCCGCCGGCCAGGCGCAACATGGCTCGCCAGGGGCAACCGAGAAAAGCCAGGGCGCCGATCATCGCAAACAGTCCCAGGACGAAGCGCACGAACGGGGCCGATCCGGTCCGGGGACGAAACTCGCGAAACGCCAGGGCGGCGATGAAGGCACCCAGGCAGAACGCGGGGATCTCCGGCCGCAGGTACTGCACAGCCGCAGCCCGATGCAACCCGAGGGCGCCGGCGATATCGCGTGTGAAGCACGCAACGCAAATACCCATGTTGGGCGGGTTGCCGTACTTCTGAAGCGTCACAGCCAGCCCGCCCAGCACCAGCCCGACGAGCACGATCCCCGGTCTGGTGGCAAGAAAGCTGCGAAACGCCCTCATGAGCGATGCTCCCCTGCGAAGGCGAGATGCACAAAAACGAGATCAGTGCCGGCGACGCGTTGCACGGCAAATCCCCCAGACCGTCCGTACAGTCGTCGCCGAATGGATTGAAGCGGGAGCCAGTTCAGTCGGTCGCAGACCACGCCCCGGCAGCACCAAGTGCGCTGCGGACAGCGTCCGGTCCTGAGGATTGCAGGCCCTGCCCGAGGGCCGCGAAACCCGGCAGTCATGAGCGCTTCCGACCGAACAAGGCTCGACTCCTCGCGCGTAATATCAAGTTGCAGTATAACTTGGGCGCCTTTAGCGAGCAAACCATTTCCGGCCGTGGCATCCGCCCGTACTATGCGTCGCGCACTAACCGTGCGCGGAGCTCAATTGCATGCGGATCGTCTTTATCGGCACCGGAGAGTTCGGCGTACCGGCGCTGGATGCTCTGGTTCGCGCTGGGCACGAAATCGTTGCGACCATCAGCCAGCCGGACCGTCCCGCCGGGCGCGGGCGCGTGCTGCAACCGACGCCGATACGCACCGCCGCGGCGCGACTCGGCTGCCTGCACATTCAAACGGATGACATCAACTCGCTGGACATGGCAGCCGTGTCCCGCGGAGCGGAAATCGGCGTGGTCGCAGCGTTCGGGCAGAAGATTGGCCGGGCCGTGTTGGACGCATTTCCGCGTGGGTGCGTCAACATTCATGGATCGCTGCTGCCGAAGTATCGCGGCGCGGCTCCATACCAATGGGCGATTCTCAACGGGGACGAAACGACCGGTGTCACAATTCTCCAGCTCGACGAACACTGGGACACCGGTCCGATCTGGGCACAGCGTTCCATCGCGATTGGTGCGACCGAGACGGCTGACGAGCTGCACGACCGGCTCGCCGTCCTCGGCGCGGAGCTGATCGTCGTGACGCTGGCTGACATGGTTACCGGCCGCATCCGGCCTGTGGCACAGGACCCGACCCAAGCTACGCGAGCCCCAAAGCTGACCAAGGCTGACGGCTACGTGGACTGGTCGTGGCCCGCGGCACGTGTTGCCCGCCGCATCAACGGTTTGTGGTCCTGGCCGGCCGCGGCCTGCCTGTTCGTGTCGCGCAGCGGGCGACAGGAACGCGTTCTGTTGGCACGTGCAGCCGTCGGGGAACAGGCAACCCCCCCGACGGACGCCACTCCACCCGGAACCTTCTCCGACGGGAACACGGTTCAGACCGGGTGTGGACGCGTGCGGCTGCTGGAGCTCAAGCCCGCAGGCGGCAAGCTGATGGCGTTCGACGCTTTCGCGCACGGTCGGCGGGTCGGTCCAGGCGATCGGTTACTGCGGGCGGATCCGCAATGATCCGGGGCAGGCGTGGCCAAGCCGGACACCTCGACGGACGGGCGGCCGCCGTCGTCGCCGTGACCGACGCGCTCCGCGGCGAGAACTTCGTCAGCCAGACCCTTCGCCGGCTTCGAGCCTTGGGCCGGCTGGAACCGCGCGAGGCGGCGTTAGCCACCGAAGTCGGCTTAGGCGCAATACGGCATTTGATCACGATCGAACATGTTCTGTCGCGCGTGGCCCGGTACGACCGGCGGCGTACGGACGCTACGGTCCGAGCTCTGCTCAGCACAGCCGCCTATCAGATCATCTGGCTCGACCGGATCCCCGTCTACGCCGCCGTGGACCAAGCGGTGGAACTGGCCAGCCGGCAAGTTAGCCGGCGCGCCGCCACGATGGTCAACGCCGTGCTGCGCCGGCTCAGCGGTGCGATCGTCGCGCGCTCGGTACCGTGGGAGCGGCTGAATGCCGCCCAGATTCGCAGGACGTGGGATCGGGCGTGTCTTTTCCAGCAGGCGGTGCTACCGCCGCCAGACGAATCCGACGCCAACGTACGACACCTGGCGGCTGCCACGAGTGAGCGCACGCGGCGGTACCGGGAACTGGCAACCCGCTACGGGCCAGAGCAGGCCGAACAAGTCGCATGGGCGTCGCAAGCGGTGCCGGTTACTGTGGTGCACCGCAATCCGAAACGTATTGGGACCGAGGAATTCGCCGCCAGCTTGCGCGATCTGGCCGACCAGGAAATCGAGCTCGCGGGCGGCGTGGCCTACGTACCGGCCACCGTGAATGTCGTCGACACCCCACTCTTCGCGATGGGACAGGCATTTGTCCAGGACACAACGGCCCACCTGGCCGCGGAGGCACTCGAGGCCCGGCCTGGCGAACGCGTGCTGGACCTCTGTGCCGCACCGGGCGGCAAATCCGTCGCTTTGGCGCTGGCAATGCAGGACTGCGGACTGGTCCTCGCCTGTGACCTCGATCCAGAACGTCTGGCGCAAGTGGATGAGAACGCTGCTCGCCTGGGCCTCTCCAGCATTCGCACGTGCCCAATACCGGCTGGCACGGAGGCGGAGCTGGAACGCGACCCATTCGACGCCGCCCTGGTCGATGTCCCCTGTTCCAATACCGGCGTGGTGGCACGCCGACCCGAGGCCCGCTTCGGCTTTACGGTTCGGAAGCTCCACTCACTGATCACCGTCCAGCACGCCTTGCTGCGGAAAGCAGCGCGTTGCGTCCGAGCGGGCGGGCGGCTCGTCTACAGCACATGCAGTCTCGAGCCGGGGGAGAACGAGGCCGTCGTGGCCGCCTTCCGGGCGGAGCACCCGCACTGGAGGCTTGTCCGGGAGCAGACGATCCTGCCTAACTGGGGACCGCGTCCATCAGACTGGCGGGATGGAGGTTACTACGCCGTTCTCCGCCACGCCGGATCATGAACGACGATGAGGCGCTGACGCGCTAAAGACGGTTGTGCGTGCCGTCGCACCAAGGCAGGTCGCGGCTCTGGTGGCACTGGCAGATCCACTTCGTCCCGGGCTCGGTGATCTCGACGCGGATCGGCTTGCACCCGGTCTGCATCCGGTTATGCGAGCCATCGCAATAGGGCAGCTTTTGCGACCAGCCGCATGTACAGTACGCCTTCATCCCGGGGGTTTCCTCCACGCAGATGGGCTCAGTGCCATGTCGGGGCTCTGCCATGTCGGTTTCTCACATTGAAAACGGGCGTGCCGGTTGCACGCCGCCAGTGCAAAAACACTCAGCCAACGTCGGATGAGCGGATTATAGTCATAGTACGGGAAGGTGACGGCGTGCGGTCGATGCCGTGCTGGGCACGCGTCGTCGCCGTCTGTCGCCCGATCGGCGACACTTTTCGACAGCCTTCCCGCGGACAGAGGGCTCCGGGCTCACTTGTTGCGGCCCGCGCGCCCGTCTATAAAGCACCGTACCCGACTGGCGGCAGGAAGCTGCGCATGACCAACGCGGACGTCGCCCAGGTCTTCAACGAAATCGCCGTCCTGCTTGAGATCAAGGGCGAGGAACCGTTTCGCGTAAACACGTATCGGCGCGTGGCCCGTACCATCAGCGAGCTAACGGCCGACATTAAGGAAGTCGTCGCGCGCGGCGAACTCGAAACGCTGCCGGGGATCGGCCCCTCTTCGGCCGAGAAGGTCCGGGAACTGCTGACGACCGGCCGGGTCAGCCTGCGCGAGCAACTGCTAACAGAGGTCCCCGACTCGCTTCTGCGGCTGCTCGCCGTCCCCACCATCGGTCCGAAACGGGCGGCCATCCTGTGGCGCGAATGCGGCATCACCTCGCTCGAGGAACTGAAGGAAGCGCTAGCCGCGGGTCGCCTCAACAACGTCAAGGGATTCGGCCCTAAGACGCTGATGCAGATGCAGCGCGGGATCGAGTTCCTCGAACGCAGCGCCGGACGCACGCGCCTCGGGATGGGCTGGAAGGTGTCCACCTTGCTCGGCGGCGCCGTGCTGGCGATGAAGGGCGTCCAGCGGGCGGAGTTCGCCGGCTCGCTGCGCCGCGGCTGCGAAACCGTTGCGGACTTGGACCTGCTCTGCGCGGCCGACGATCCGGAGCAGGTCGTACGACAGTTCATCCGGCTGCCGCATGTGACGGAGGTGCTGGCCGCCAGCACGACCAAGGGGCTGGTGGTCGTGGACTACGAGCCGATCGGGACACTGCGGGTAGACCTGCGGGTTGTGCCCGCCCAGGCGTTTGGAGCAGCTTGGTTATGGCACACCGGTAGCCGCGAGCACGTAGCGCGACTCCAGGCCCGGGCCGCACAACGAGGCTGGACGCTCGGCGAGCTGGGGCTGACCGCGGGCGGACGCGTCGTCGCATCCCAGACGGAGGAGGAGATCTACGCCGCCCTTGATCTGCCCTGGATCCCACCGGAGCTGCGTGAAGGACGCGGCGAGCTCGAGCTGAAGGCCATTCCGCGGGATTTGCTCACGCTCCGCCATATCCGCGGCGACTTGCACATGCATACCACCGCCAGCGACGGACGCAATACGGCGGCAGAAATGGCTGAGGCCGCCCGCGCGCGCGGGTACGAGTACATCTGCATCACGGAGCACTCGCAGAGCAGCGCCATCGCCGGCGGGCTGAAAGAGCCGCTGCTGGTCGGCCATATGCTCGACGTGCGCGCCCTGGCCCGTCGAACCCAGGACATCGACATCTGGATCGGCACCGAGGTGGATATTCTCGCGGACGGGTCGCTCGATTATCCCGACGAGCTGCTGTCCCAGCTCGACTTCGTCATCGCCTCCATTCACTTCGGCATGGGCACGGACATCGAAGCCAACACCCGCCGCACGCTCGCGGCGATTCGTAACCCCTACGTGAACTGCATCGGTCACCCGACCGGTCGGCTGATCAACGAGCGCGAGGCGATGCCGCTGGATATGGAGGCGATCTGCAAGGAAGCCGCCCGCACCGGGACCGCGCTGGAAATCAACGCCAACAACTTCCGGCTCGACCTCAAGGACGAGCACGCGCGCCTGGCGCGTGACCTGGGCGTTACACTCGTTATCAACACCGATGCCCACGCGATCGATCAACTCGATCAGATCCAGTTCGGCGTTATGACCGCCCGACGAGCCTGGCTCCGTCGGTCCGACGTGCTCAACACCCGGTCGGCCGCAGACGTCCGGGCCTTCGTTGCAGCCAAGCGCGCCGCCCTGGCACCGGCCACGCATCCGGCCCGCGGCCGACCCACGCCCGCCTGACAACCGCGGCTGCCTGCGCACGCTCGAATTGCCCGGGCGCGCGGACGCGGGCTCTCCGTGCGCATAGGGTTCCGTGGATCGCAAAGCCCTACGGCGTTCCGCCGAGCAGAGCGACGAACGGCTCGATGTCCGCGTAGGTCACGTCGCCGTCACCGTTGGTATCCGCATTGAGCCATGGACATTCCGGGTGCGTCCAGGCCGCTTGGCCGGCGAGGGCCTCGACGAACAGATCAATGTCGGCGAAGGTAACTTCGCCGTCGCAATTCATGTCGCCCGGCGGATACGACGGCCCCGCGACGGACACACCCCAGACCTCGATATCGTCGATGTTCCACCCGGAGTACGGCCATGCCCCGCTGCGGATCTCATATCCCCAACGGAACCAGACGGCCGGCTGTCGGTCGGCGAACCCGGAGATGTCATATTCCTGAAGCGACCAGGCGCTGTCCGTAATCGTGGCCGTGCCGTTACGCCAGATCCGCGTCCAGGTGGATCCGTTGTTGGATACCCATACGTTGGCAGACGCGTATGGCTCGTGGTCGCTGTTCAGCCAGCGCCGGAAGCGCAGTTTTGTCTGCACCGCCGAAGCCAAATTCACCGGACCGGTGGTGACATAGTACGGACCGCCGGGTGTTAAGGAGTAATCGCCGTTCAGATTGACACCATAGACGTTGCTCCCGGTGTATCCGCTCGTGGGATCCGGTCGGCCATACCAGCGGCCACCCTGGCCGGTCGGCTGACCGAAGGCCCATTCGCCCTGTGTCGTCCATCCCGGATCGGTACTCAGCGGCCAATCGTAGAGTTTCCGCGGCACGCCCACCCGCAACGTGACGCTGCGCGTCGTGGTGCCTTGCTGGTCAGTCAAGTTGATGAAGCGAAGCGTATCGGAATAGGTCCCAGGTAACAATGAATTGGCCTGTGCGTTGACGACCACAGTGACCGTCACCGACTCGCCACCCGCCAAAGTGCCCGAACCATTTAGAATCGAAAGCCACGGCTGCGTCCGCGTAACCTGATAGTTCAACGTCGTGGAGCCGTTGTTGCGTACCGTGTAGTCTTTACTCCCCGGCGCAAACGGCCCTCCTACGTCGCCGGAGACTTCCAGCCCCGTGCTCGGCGTGACGAGAATCCCACTGGCATACGGGTTCAGCGTGTCGATGAACTCCAGCCCCGTGTTGCCGGGATCAAGCCAGTTGCTCAGGCGCGTGGTGTTCGTACCGCCGCCGGTCCACGAGCGGTAGAACCGCCCGTACCAGTCCCGCATGTCCGAACTGTTGCACGCCGAGTATCCGCCGTGCAACTGCCCCAGCACCCGGT